>ENA-UOOA01000080-UOOA01000080.1-human-gut-metagenome-genome-assembly--contig:-P61old-NODE-80-length-197187-cov-66.879106_pt1 | contig 197187 bp, 149 predicted proteins | sample MGYA00242467_ERZ724014 | MGnify/ENA metagenome assembly ERZ724014 | reverse complement strand
CCTCAGAACTGCTTGCTAATAAAGTGGTTATAAAAATCTTCCAGAATTATCTATATTCCCTTATTTCTTTTCTAAATTATCATTAAAACCGGAGCTTTGGAATCGCATGAAAAAATATTCGTTGGGAACATTATTATTTTTATTAACTTTGCGATGTAATATATCAGTATTCCGGCAAAAATGATTTGATGTAATGCGAATATTGTGGTATAATATTAAAACACTTCGGACGGCATATATCCGAATTTGAATTTAAGAAACAAAAAATATGATTTTGAGAAAGTATATATTGTTTATCTTACTCTCCATATCGGTCGGAGGCTTTGCACAAACGGATAGTCTTGCCCGAAAGACCGTCAATGGGGCGGAGTTTTATATATATCCGGTAGAATCGGCAGAGGGTTTTTATAGCTTGCGCCGTAAATTCGGGGTATCGCAGGAAGAGGTTATCAAGTATAATCCTTCGGCACAGAACGGATTGAAGAGCGGTCAGGTATTGTTGATACCGGTTACCGGTCATGCCCCGGCAAGCGTTCCGACTCCGGTGAAGAAAGACACGGTAGCATTTACGCCGGTCGATGTACAGAATTTACCGTCGGGAGCGTGGTTTGAACATACGATAAAAAGAGGCGAAACGTTGTATGCGTTGAGCCGGATGTATAAAGTTTCCATCGATGAAATAGTTGCCTTTAATCCGGATGCCGCTAACGGACTGAAAGCGGATGCAATCCTACGGATTCCTCAATCCAAACCGTTGGAGAGCGAGAGCACGCCGTTGCAGGAAATATCCGAACGGGAGCGTATTGCACAGGCATTACGCGATACGACGGTTTCCACATCGAAGTACCTGTTCCATACGATTCAAGCCGGGGAAACCTTGTATGCGTTGTCGGTGGCTTATCAAATATCCGTAGAAAACATCTTGAAACAGAACCCGGGTGTCAATCCGGCTTTTTTAAGTCCGGGTATGGTGATCCGTATTTTGCCAGATAAACCGATCGCAGAATATCCCGATGTGCAGGTCGAACAGCCGAAAGATGAAAAGGAGACTTTGAAGAAGTATGTTGTCAAAAAGAAAGAAACCATTCATAGTATTGCCAAGAAATATAAACTTACGGTAGATCAGATCTTACGATATAATCCGGGTATTAAAGACGTGAAGAAAGGCGATGTGGTCTATCTTCCGATTCAGAAAGCGGATATTACAAAGAAAGAAAAGTCCCATAACGATGCGCCCGAGGTATCGTATGAAGATGTGCAGGCTATCTATCAACGACTTTATCCGAACGATAATGACGGCGAAACGAATGTCGCACTTATTTTGCCGTTTATGCTCAATCGGGAGGTCGATGCCCGGTCGGCACTTTACACTGAATACTATCAAGGGTTCTTGATGGCGGTGGATAGCTTGAAACGGCAGGGTGCTTCGATCAATGTTTATGCTTACGATACGGATGCTTCGGCAATGAATGTGCAGGCGATCCTGAATCAGGAGGTGATGAAAACAATGGATCTGATTATTGCGCCAGAGATGGACGAGTTGATAAAGATGGTTGCCGATTTTGGATTGAAATATAATATTAATGTCTTGAATACGTTCTCTTTAAAGAATGATGCCGTATTGACGAATCCCAAGGTATTCCAATTAAATATACCCCATTCGTATCTTACGGCTGAAAGTATAGACCGTTTTATCCGTGAATTTCACGATCATGAAGTGATATTTGTCCGTGACGGAGAGAACGACAAGAAAGAGTTTGTAGATGCCTTGCAGGAAGAACTGGTTCGCCAGAATATTCCCTATTTCGATTTTGCTTATGAGGAAGATCTGTTCGTGGAACTGAACGATACCATCGAAAATCGGGACGGGAAGTTAGTGGTAGTTCCCTTGTCGGGCAGCAAACGCACCTTATCGCGTATTATCGCTCCGTTGGTTGCCTTTAAAGAGGCTCGGAAAGATCAGGAGATATCGGTATTCGGTTATCCCGAATGGCTGACACAGATCAATACCTATTTGTTGGACTTTCATAAGTTGAATACGCATCTGTTTTCCCGGTTTTATGCCAATCCTCTTTCTCCGGAAATGAAGATGCTCGACCGTCGATTCTTGTATTGGTACAATAAAGATATGGCGGCAGTCAATCCGCGATATGCCGTGTTGGGATTCGATACGGGTATGTATTTCTTGCAAGCCATACGAAACGGAGGCAGAAGTTTTGCGAACTATTCGGAGTTGCCGGCATCGCAAAGTATTCAGACCGATTTCGTCTTTGAGCGGATCAATAGTTGGAGCGGATTTATTAACAAATCGTTTTATTTTATCCGGTTCACTCCGGACAATGAAATCGTAAAGATTAAAGAATAGAGTGTGTAGCGTGATGAAAAAGACGATTGTTTTTGTACTGTGTTTGTGCGGTTGCATTTGGAGCGGGCTGGCACAACGGAGCAACTATAAGCCGGAATACACGATCGGTGTAAAAGGGGGCATTACTTTGTCGAATGTCTCGTTTTCTCCTTCTATCAAACAGAATTGGCTATTGGGATATACGGGTGGCGTATCGTTCCGATATATCGAGGAGAAGTTTTTCGGATTGATTGTAGAAGCGAATTATACTCGTAGAGGTTGGGACCAGAATTTTGAAGAGTTGCCCTACTCCTATACCCGTACACTCGATTACATCGAAATTCCGTTTATGACCCATTTCTTCTTTGGGAACAGATGGATACGCGGCTTTATCAATGCGGGACCACAAATCGGGTTCTTGATAGCAAGCAAGCATCATGCGAATTTCGACCGGTATGATTTACCCGATTTTGCCAATACCAAAATCAATCCCGTATATACGATGGATATAAAAAATAAAATCGATTATGGTATTACGGCGGGAGCTGGTGTCGAATTCCGTATCAAACGGAAACACGGGATAGTTTTGGAAGCCCGTTATTATTATGGTTTGGGTGATCTGTTCGGGAACAGCAAAAGCGATGTCTTTTCCGCATCGCACAATCAAAGTATATTAGTGTCTTTGGGTTACCTGTTCCATTTGTAGGATCAGTGCATGATACGGAATACCATTTCGCGCAAAATATCTGAATCCTGCGACATGGCTCCGCTGTTTACTCCTTTCGATTTCGCGTCGCTTCGACGTATGCAATCAATAATCTCAATACATTTGAAAGCATTGTAGTTGCGCATAGCCACGATATAGTCTCTTGCCTGAAAGGCAGATCGCAATTTCAATTCGCCGGCCAGACCGTTCTCCGATTTATCCGGAGCAAAATAACATAGCATCAAGTTGGCGAAGAAGTTGAAGAGCACGCTGATTGTTACAACCAAAGGATTGTTTTTGGGGTTCTGTTCGAAATATCGGACAATCAGATTGGCTTTGTATACGTTGCGATTGATAATGGCATTGAGGAGTTCGAAATTGTTGAAGTCTTTACTTATTCCGATATTCCGCTCTACCGATTCGGCTGTAATACGGGTTTGTCCTTCCGGCAAAGTAATAGCCAGCTTGTCCAGTTCCCCGGTCAATCGGTTGAGATCCGCTCCAATGAAATCTGCCATCATGGCACTTGCTTTGGGATCGATCGTCATCCGTTTTTCGGCAAGATAGTTCGATATAAAGGCAGGCAGTTGGTTCTCATACAATTTTTTCGATTCGTACAAGACCCCTACTTTGCCGATCTCCGCCAATATCTTTTTGCTTTTATAGCTTCCTTTATAGCAAATAACGAGTATCGTTGAGCGTAGCGGTTTTTGCAGATAATAGGTCAGACTTTCGATGCTGCGTATCATCTGGGCTTCTTTCACGACGACCAACTGGTGTTGAGCCATCATCGGGAACCTTTTGGCGGTATTGATTACAATCCCGAAGTCTTCGATATCCGCACCGTACAATATCGTTTGATTGAAATCCCGTTCCGATTCCGATAAGGCGTTGGCTATGATCGTATCGCAGATAAGGTCGATATAATAAGGTTCGTCGCCCATCAGAAAATAGACGGGCGCGAATGTCTTATTGCGAATATCCTGTAAGATTTTTAAATGAGAATTGTCGTCTTTCTTTGCCATGTATATGTGTCGGTTTTACTCTTCCTCAAAGCGGAGGTGTTTCACCGTAGTGCGTTTCCCGATAATCAGTTTCAACGCTTCTACTCCGATAAGGACATGATCCTTTACAAAATTCTGAGTGATTTTCTTATCGCTTTCTTCGGTCTTTACCCCCGACGAAATCATCGGTTGGTCCGATACCAGCAAGAGAGCACCTACCGGTATTTTATTGGCAAAGCCCACGGAGAATAACGTCGCGGTTTCCATATCGACTGCCATACACCGGATTTTCCGCAAATAATCTTTGAATGATTCGTCATATTCCCATACCCGGCGGTTGGTCGTATAGACTGTTCCGGTCCAGTAGTCGCAATGGTAGTTCCGCACGGCGGTAGACACGGCACGTTGTAACATGAACGCCGGTAATGCCGGTACTTCGGGCGGGAAATAGTCGTTCGAAGCACCTTCGCCTCGAATAGCTGCGATCGGCAAAATATAGTCTCCCAAGTTGTTTACTTTCTTCAATCCGCCGCATTTGCCTAAAAACAAAACGGCTTGCGGTTCTACGGCACTTAGCAAATCCATGATTGTGGCGGCGTTGGCACTTCCCATACCGAAGTTGATAATCGTTATTCCTTCGGCAGATGCATTCGGCATATTGCTGTCCTCTCCAAGTATAGGCACGTTGAAATGTTCGGCAAAGATTTCCACGTATTTCGCGAAATTGGTCAATAGGATATATTTTGTAAACTCATTTACCGGACGCTTGGTATAGCGCGGTAACCAATTTGCCACAATCTCTTGTTTTGTTTTCATAAATATGTAATTTTGTAGTAAAGATACGATATTATACGGAAACAAACAATAGGCGGGCTATGTTGGAACTGAATTTGCCTCGATACGCATATAAATTGAAACGGGACGGAGATTCGGTTTCGATTTTCGATCCGTTGCGGAGGAAGTATGTGACGCTTACTCCCGAGGAATGGGTACGACAGCATTTCGTATCGTTCCTTATTTCTTGCAAAGGATATCCTGCCGGGCGAATGGGAAATGAAATATCGTTGGTCGTAAACCGGCAGAAACGTCGTTGCGATACGATCGTATACGACGGTCGAGGCGAACCGATGGCAATTGTCGAATATAAAGCACCACAGGTAGCAATCACGCAATCGGTTTTCGATCAGATCGTACGATATAATATGGTGTTGAAAGTAAAGTATCTCATTGTTTCCAACGGGCTTCGGCACTATGCCTGTCGGATAAATTATACCGATAACAGCTATGAATTTCTGAAAGATATTCCCAGTTACGAAGAATAAAATCATAGGATTATGAATGAAATGAAAGGAAAAATCGTTTTGATAACAGGTGCGTCCAGTGGTATCGGAGAGGCTTGTGCCCGAAAATTTGCATCGCAGGGAGCCGATCTGATTCTGAATGCCAGAACCGAATCCAAATTAGCGGAGTTGAAAAAAGAATTGGAGACGGAGTATGGTATCGAAGTATATCCGTTGCCGTTCGATGTGCGGGACCGTAAGGCGGCTAAAAGTTCGTTGGATGCATTACCCGAGCGCTGGAAAGCGATAGATATACTGATAAATAATGCCGGACTTGTGATCGGCGTGGACAAGGAATTCGAAGGCGATTTGGATGAATGGGACATCGTTATCGATACCAATATCAAGGCGTTGCTTGCCATGACCCGAATGGTCGTACCCGGCATGGTGGAACGAAATCGGGGGCATATCATTAATATCGGATCGATTGCCGGAGAAATGGCATATCCGGGCGGCAGTGTCTATTGTGCCACCAAAGCAGCGGTAAAGGCGTTGTCCGACGGGCTGCGAATCGACTTGGTAGATACCCCGCTTCGGGTAACCAATATAAAACCGGGATTAGTGGAGACGAATTTTTCGGTTATCCGTTATCGTGGCGACAAGGATAAAGCGGACAATGTGTATCAAGGACTTCGCCCATTGACAGGAAGTGATATTGCCGAAACAGTCTATTTCTCGGCTTCCGTGCCCGAATATATGCAAATTGCCGAGATACTGGTTATGCCGGTCAATCAAGCTACCGGCACGATTACCTACCGGAAATAAACAGCAAGCCGAGAGCAGAATGAATCAAGTGGAACTTGAATGAATTATGCCGAGGCGCAGCGTTTGTTGAAGACGGAAGTTTAAAATCTATTTGTAACATATATAGAATCGATAGAGTTGTTTGACAGCTCTATCGCTCTCTTTTATGTATGGCTTTTTTGCCATAAACGATAATATATGATAAAGAAAATATTTTTGTTCATTTTTTGTTTTTTCTGTACCTGCCTTTTGCTCATGGCTGTACAGAAACCGTTGTTCATGCTTTATCATTTCGATCAGGCAAAGGACATCCCGTTGATGGATTATTTGCGGGTTATCGGGAATGGTGCGAAACTCGATGTATCGGTTGCCGGCTATCTGACCGTCATTCCCTTGTTGCTTTCGTGGGTTGCGTTATGGTATGACCATCCGGTATTGAAACGAATAATGAATCTATATCTCTTTTTGATCGCACTGCTCTTATCGGCTTTGTTTTGTATCGATGCCGAATTGTACACTTATTGGCAATTTAAATTGGATGCAACCGTATTCTTTTATTTGCAATCTCCGGCAAACGCCATGGCAAGTGTTACGATCGGGATGTTTGTAAAACAGATCGTATTGATAGCTATCGGTACGGCAGCCATTTATTTTTTGCTAAAATACCTGGTATTGCCGTTATTCCCCGCCGGTGAAAAAAGCAAACTACCCTATCCGGTTTATGGCAGTATTGCCCTCATATTGGTCGGGGGCGTGTTGTTTATCGCTATTCGTGGAGGTGTAACAACTTCGACAGCCAATATCGGCAGAGTATATTTCAGTCAAAATCAATTTTTGAACCATTCTGCCATTAACCCGGGATTCAGCCTGCTCGCCTCTTTGTCGAAGTCGGAAAACTTTCAAGAGCAGTTCGACTTTTATCCGGAAGAAAAACGGCAGGAACTGTTTTCTCCTTTGTTTCCAGAAAAGAATACGACTCCGAAAGATAGCGTGCGATTGTTGAACACTTCCCGCCCCAATATCTTGTTGATCTTGTTGGAGAGTTTTTCTGCCAATGCGATAGAATCCTTGGGAGGAACACCCGATATAACGCCGAATCTGAACCGGTTAAGCCAGGAAGGCGTATTGTTTACACAATGTTATGCCAGCAGCTTCCGGACTGACAGAGGGCTTGTCGCAGCTCTCAGCGGTTATCCGGGGCAACCGACAACATCGATAATGAAAATCCCGGCTAAAAGCCGTACACTTCCGTCGATTGCCCGGTCGTTGGATTCCGCGGGATATCGTTCGGACGTCCTGTATGGCGGAGATATAAATTTCACCAATATGAAAGGATATTTCCTTTCGACAGGTTATTCTGCCGTTACCTCCGATACGGATTTTCCTATACATCAACGGCTTAGCAAATGGGGTGCACAAGACGATGTCACCTTCCGCTATTTGTATGGCGAGCTATCGGCACGACAACAGGATGATGCGCCGTGGATGACAACGTTTCTTACCCTCAGCACGCACGAGCCGTTTGAAGTCCCGTATAAACGATTTGAACACCCCTATTTGAATACACTTGCTTATGCCGACAGTTGTATCGGTAGTTTTATCGACTCGTTGAAGTGTACGTCGATCTGGGATGACTTGTTGGTCGTATTCGTGTCCGACCACGGATTCCGCTATCCTGAAACGCTTTTGGATTACTCTCCCGAACGTTTTCATATTCCGATGTTATGGATTGGCGGAGCGGTCGAATCTCCCCGCCGTATCGATACGATTTTTAGCCAGACCGATTTGCCTGCCATGTTACTAGGTCAGATGGAGTTGCCGCATGATTCATATCGGTTCAGCCGGGATATATTGAACGGAGAATATCGACATCCGTTTGCATTTTATACATTCAATAACGGTTTTTCCATCATCGACGATTCCGGATGCTCGGTTTACGACAATACAGGTGGCAGGGTAATATATCAAAGCCCCGAAGCGGGTAGCGAACGCCGGATAGAATATGGGAAAGCGATTCTGCAAACATTATACGATGATCTGGGTAATAGATAGGAAAATTGAAGTGCATGTAAAAAACTGTGAGAATAAAACCGGTGTCAGCGTAAAGCTTGCACTGGTTTTATTCTTTTGTATTGGAGATAGGGCTATTCGAAAGATTCTTGGGTTTGAATTCTTTTGAGTGTGTTCCAATTTCAGAGTGTCGTTTCGAAGGAACGCGGATAATTACAATCTGCTTGTTTTGTTTCTTTGAACTACACGATATATTTCAACCTCAGTTTGTTGTTACATTGACAGCGTTTGGGGGCTTGTCCGAAAAAGGAAGATAAGGATAAAAGAAAAATCCTTGCCACTTAACTGATTTTCAGTATAAGTTGCAAGGATTTCGAGAGGTTCCTGGCGGATTCGAACCGCCGTGCACGGTTTTGCAGACCGCTGACTAAGCCACTCATCCAAGGAACCATTTCCCTTTTGCGATTGCAAAGGTAATACAAATCTTCGATTCTGCAAATGTTTTCGCAATTTATTCTGCTCTTTTTTTATTTTGTTCCTTGTCTCTGATATTATCCCGTTCATGACAATTTTGCGACGGACACCCGGAACAACAAGAGCAAGAGGTATTTCCGGATTTTCGATTTCGTATGGCGCGTATGATTTTTCGAATCAAATAAATCACTACGCACAACAATATGAGTAATACGATTATTTTTTGTGTTGCCAGATCCATAATTATACTCGAACTTTTTCTAAGAAATAGGTAGTTTTATTTTCTATATCATCGACCGTCAGTATATTCCGGTGTTTCAGTTTTCGAAAATAGGTAAGCAGCATTATATCGCCCGAACAGGATAACAGGTGAAACAGATAGAGAACCAGACAGACCAATTTGAACCAACCGGCAACCGGTGTAAGGACAGTGATACCCAATATCAACAGTATGGTATATAACGGAGCAACAGCAACTGCCCGAAATTGTTTATAGTTCAAAGCATAATCGTGTACAGCCGCATAGAAGACGAAGTGTTTCCAATCGGCTCCGAACCGGATATTTCGAGCACCAATACATTTGAATGCAATCCAGTGGATAAACTCATGGAGCGGAATCATACAAGCAATTCCTATGAATGAGCATAAAAGAGTCTGGGCAAATAATATCCCCCACTCTACGATGCTTTCTTTCATTTTCCAACTATACCCAGCAGCTGCACCCAATATTCCGGAACCGGCTATTAGGGAAATAATAATTATGGCAACGATGAACCGAGGCATTTTTACATGCTGGGCAAGAAAGGGCTTTATGTTGTCGAACGAATAAAAGGAATACACGTCATATCCTTTCTCTCGATATGGTTCTAAAAATTGTTCTTTGCTTTCCATTTTTTATAAAACTGACAGAAGCCATCAAGTAAAACTTGAATGGATTATGCCGAGGCATAGAGTTTGTTGAAAACTAAAAATTTAAAATAGTAATGATCCTATCTGATATACAAGGAACGCACACACCCAAGCCACTCCGGTATTGTAAATCACCGAGAATGCCGCCCATTTCCAACTGCCCGATTCCTGCTTTATCGCTGCAATCGATGCCAGACAGGGAAAATAGAGCAAAACGAATATCATAAAACTGATAGCGATCAAGGGGGTAAAATCCGGCTCTCCTGTCAAGGGGTTGGGAGCTGTCAGCTTCTGAGACAGATTTGCGTTACCTTCGGTTTCACTTTCGGAATACAATACACCGATCGTACTTACGATCAATTCTTTTGCAGCCGTACCGGAAATCAAAGCGATGCTGACTTTCCAATTGAAACCCAGAGGTTCGACTGCCGGAGCTATCCATTGTCCCAGCTTTCCCAGATAGGAATTTTGTTGTTGCATAGCGGTTTCTTCTACGGTCAATGGCCGAATATCCTCCGCTTCATTTCTGGGGAAATAACTTAAAAACCAGACAATAATCGATGCGACTAAAATGATACCTCCCATTTTGCGCAAATATTGTTCCGTCTTGCCCCACATGTGCCGGAGTGTAGCTTTCATGGTGGGCATACGGTACGGGGGCAACTCCATGACAAATGGTGTCTCGTCTGTTTTAAACAGAAATTTTCGCAAAAGTTTTGCCGAGATCACTGCGACAATGATTCCTAACAGGTAGAGTGCGAGAAATACGAAACTGGCATGACGGGGAAAGAAGGTTCCGATCAATAATACGTAGATCGGTAAGCGGGCACTGCACGACATGAACGGATTGATCAGAATCGTTATCAGGCGGCTGCTACGGCTTTCGATTGTCCGGCAAGCCATAATGGCTGGCACATTACAACCGAATCCCATAACCAAGGGAATGAACGATTTGCCATGCAGCCCGATCTTGTGCATAATTTTGTCCATGATGAATGCTGCCCGTGCCATATATCCAGAGTCTTCCATTACGGAGATAAACAGATACAGAATGAGAATATTGGGCAAGAAGACGATAACCCCTCCTACTCCGCCGATGATGCCGTCTACCAGCAAATCTTTTAACGGTCCGGGGGACAGGGTTTCGGAGAAGAAAGAAGAGAGCCAGTCTACTCCGCTCTGTATCCATTCCATCGGATAGGCACCTAAAACGAACGTAGCTTCGAACATCAGCCACATCAGAAACAGGAATATGGGAAAACCTATCACTTTGTTGGTTACCAACGAATCGACGATGCGGGTTGTTTTTGCCTCTTCCCGATCTCCCGGTTGGTATGTTTCGCGTAATGCACCCGAGATGAATCCGTACTTTTCATTTACGATTGCCGATTCTACATCCTCGTTCAATGCTTTCTCAATTTTTTTTGCCTCTTCGTCACGCATTTGTTCGAGCTCATCGAAATTAGTGGCAGACCGAAGTATCTGTTTGACTTCTTTGTCCCCTTCCAACAGCTTGATTGCCAAATATCGCGGTGAAAATTGCAATGCGCATTTCGGGTCGCTTTTCAGTTTGTCTTTGATCCGGGTAACAGCCGGTTCGATTATAGGACCCAAATTGACATGCACGTGTCGTACCGACTTGTTCCGACCTTCATATACATCTATAATCGTGTCGAACAGTTGCGGTACACCCCATCCGGTACGCGATATGGTCGGGACAATCGGCACTCCGATCATATTTCCCAACTGCTCGTAATCCAGTTTTCCGCCGCTCTGTTCCAGTTCGTCGTACATATTGAGCGCAATCACCATTCTGTAATCCATATCGATCAATTCTGTTGTAAGGTACAGATTACGTTCCAAGTTGGATGCCACGACGACATTGACAATGATATCGGGTGTTTCATTTTTCAAATACCGCCGAACGTAAAGTTCTTCCGGCGAGTAAGCCGCCAGAGAATAGGTTCCGGGCAGATCGTATATATTGATCCGATAACCTTTGTAGGTAAAATATCCTTCTTTGGCATCGACTGTTACGCCGCTGTAATTACCTACATGTTCGTGTGCGCCCGAGGCTATATTGAAAAGGGAGGTCTTGCCGCAGTTCGGGTTACCGACCAATGCGATATTAATTGTTTTGCTCTTGTTGTAAAGAGCTCGTTTTTCATCATCCGATTCACTGGTCTGCGGAATCTGTTTATCTTGAACGTTGCTTTGTATGTCGGATTCCCTTTCTACCTCTACCAAATGAGCTTCGCTGCGTCTTAACGACACTTCGTATTCCATTACTTTGTATTTGATAGGGTCTTTCAACGGCGCATTCAACAATACGGTAACGGTTTGTCCCGACACAAATCCCATTTCCATAATTCGTTTGCGGAAAGCTCCATGCCCCAAAACTTTCACCACTACGGCTTTCTCTCCGGTATTCAGATCAGATAAACGCATATTTTTATATGTGTGATATAATTTTTCGCAAATGTCGTTATTTATTCTGATTCTACATAACGGAAGTTATATATTATTTATAAACAGTATAAATAATAACATTTATTCACAATCGGGTATCTGCAACAAAAAAGGAGAAACAAACCATTTCGGCTTATTTCCCCTTTCGGATATTTTAAAACGGCACCGGGTTTTATTCGACGGTTACCGATTTTGCCAGATTTCGAGGTTGGTCTACATCTCTCCCTTTGTTGATGGCAATATAGTATGCTAACAACTGCAAAGGTATAGATGCAATGATCGGGCAAAGTTCTTCGGAGACTTTGGGCACTTCGATACAAGTATCGGCGATATTGCATACTTTTGTATCACCTTCGGTAACAACGGCAATCACGCGACCTTTACGGGCTTTTATTTCTTGTATGTTACTGATGGTCTTTTCATAAATGCTATCGGTAGTGGCTATCGCGACAACCGGCATCTCATTGTCGATCAGGGCAATCGGTCCGTGTTTCATCTCTGCTGCGGGATACCCTTCGGCATGAATGTAGGAAATTTCTTTCAGTTTCAATGCCCCTTCCAATGCTGCCGGATAATTGTAACCGCGACCTAAGTAGATGAAATTGTTTGCATAGGTGAACATTTTGGACAAATCCTTCACCTGTTCGTTGCATTTCAATGTTTCTTTCATCCGCTCAGGCAGTTCCTGAATCTGTTTTATCAAAGAGAGGTACTTTTCTTCCGTGATGGTATTGCGTACTTTGGCAATTGTCAGAGCCAACATTGACAGAACGGTCACCTGACCGGTAAATGCTTTGGTAGAGGCTACACCGATTTCCGGACCTACGTGAATATACGATCCTGAATGCGTAGCCCGTGCAATGGAAGAGCCGATAACATTACATATACCGTAAATAAAGGCACCTTTCGATTTTGCCAATTCTATTGCGGCAAGTGTATCGGCTGTCTCACCCGATTGGGAGATAGCGATTACGACATCGGTCGGCAGAATGACCGGATGACGATATCGGAATTCGGAGGCATATTCCACTTCGACCGGAATACGGCACAAATCCTCGATCAGGTGTTCTCCGATCAAGGCGGCATGCCATGATGTTCCGCAGGCTACGATAATGATACGCGACGCATTGGCAAATTTTTCACAGTTGTCTATAACCCCCGACAATGCGACATGGGTGCCTTCGACATTGATGCGTCCGCGAATACAGTCTTTCAACGTTTCCGGTTGTTCATAGATCTCTTTGAGCATGAAGTGCGGATATCCGCCCTTTTCCAGCTGGCTCAGATTAAGTGCCAGTTTTTTCACTTCCGGAGTGACCGTCACATTGTTCAGATCGACGATACGCAGCGGTTTGTTCCGTTCGATCACGGCTATTTCTTCATCGTTCAGATACACGACATTCTGTGTGTATTCCACGATCGGAGTGGCGTCGGAAGCCAAGAAGAACTCGTTTTCGCCGACACCGATTACCAACGGACTGCTTTTACGAGCCGCAATGATACAATCGGGGTTGCCTTTTTCGACAACAGCAATTGCGTATGCACCTACCACTTGATGCAGTGCCAGTTGTACCGCCGTACAAAGATCCACATTGTTTTTCTTTTGAATATATTCGATTAAGAAAACAACCACTTCCGTATCGGTAGAACTGCGAAAATGGTATCCTTCACTTTCCAATTGTTTCCGCAATACGGCATAATTTTCGATAATACCGTTGTGAATCAATGCCAGGTGTTCGGACGAAGAATAATGCGGGTGCGCATTCACATCGTTCGGCTCGCCATGCGTAGCCCAACGGGTGTGTGCGATACCGATAGTTCCCGACACGTCTTTCGACTCGGTGAAGCGTTGCAAATCGGCGACTTTACCCTTGCATTTGTATACATTCAATTCGTTTTTAGACGAAATTAAAGCAACTCCTGCGCTGTCGTATCCTCGATATTCCAATCGGGAAAGACCTTTTATAAGAATAGGAAAAGCGTCTTTATCTCCTATATAACCAACTATTCCGCACATATTTATCTATTTTTTATCCGTTTACTTATAATTTTCTTCCATGAAATTGATGAATGCATTATTGACTACCCGATTTCCGCCCGGTGTGGGATAATCGCCGGAGAAATACCAGTCGCCCGGATGATTCGGGATAGAACTATGTAATCCATCCATCGTCTGATAAACGATTTCTACTTTGGCTTGTGTATTTTCGGGAGTCAGCATTTCTGCAATCTTTGCCGATATTTCGGATTGTGTAAAAGGTGCATAAATTTCCTTCACATAATTAACGATCTTCTCTTTCGGCAAATGTTGCTGTGCTTTCGATTTTTTATATACATCGTCGATAATGCCGGTTAATCCACGCTCTTTCAGTAACTCCATCGCTGCTTTAAAGGCAATGAATTCATCCATTCTCGACATGTCGATACCATAGCAGTCGGGGTAGCGAACTTGGGGTGAAGATGAAACGATAACGATTTTTTTCGGGTTCAACCGATCCAATATCTTGATAATACTTTGTTTCAACGTCGTGCCGCGTACGATACTGTCGTCGATAACCACCAAGTTATCGACATACGGTGTAACCGAACCGTAAGTAATATCATAGACGTGGGCTGCCAGATCGTCGCGGCTTTCGCCTTCGGTAATGAAAGTACGCAACTTGATATCTTTGATCGCCACTTTTTCAAAGCGAACTTTCATCGACAAGATACGGTCGATTTCGCTGGCTGTCAGAGTGTCTTTTTTCTCTAACAGGATTTTCTTCTTTTGTTCGATCAGATAGTATTCCAGCCCTTCTATCATACCGTAGAATGCCACTTCCGCCGTGTTCGGAATGAAAGAGAATACGGTATGTTCCAAGTCGTTGTCTACACTTCGGAGAATACGGGGAAGCAAGGTACGTCCCAAACATTTACGTTCGTTGTAAATATCCATATCGCTACCTCTCGAAAAATAGATCCGTTCGAACGAGCAGGCTTGATTTTCACCTGGAGCCTTAATTTGTTCGAAAGAAACCTTTCCGGCTTTATTGACAATGATGCATTGTCCGGGAAGCAACTCTTTTACCTGATCTGCCGTAATATTCATTGCCGTTTGTATTACGGGGCGTTCCGATGCCGTGACGATGATTTCGTCGTCGATATAATAAAATGCCGGACGAATACCGTTCGGATCGCGGAAAGCAAACATTTCACCACTACCGGTCAAACCGCAAATTACATATCCGCCGTCCCATACTTCCGATGCCGGTTTCAATATATTGGGGATATGGATGTTATCCTCAATCGCCTGCGACAAAGCCTTGCCGGTCAAACCTTCGGCTTTAAATTGGTCGTGCAACCGTTGGTTTTCTTCGTCCAACGCATGCCCTACTTGCTCTAATATCAAGAATGTATCGGCATAATACCGGGGATGTTGTCCTTCTTCGACAATGGTTTCGAATATTTCGTCGGTATTGGTCATATTGAAATTTCCGCAGAGCAGCAAATTTCTGGCACGCCAGTTGTTGCGACGTAGAAACGGATGAACGTACGACAATCCGCGTTTCCCGGTAGTACTATACCGCAGGTGTCCCATGTAAATTTCACCGACAAACGGGGCGCATTCTTCTGCCCATTGGCTGTCCGATAAATCGTGACCACTTTCGTTTATCTCTTTTTTTACATTTGCGAAAATTTCCTGTATGGCGGAAGTCCCTAATGCCCGTTCTCTGAAAATGTATTCTGTGCCCGGTTTGGCGTTGAGTTTTACACAACCTAATCCTGCACCTTCCTGTCCTCTGTTGTGCTGTTTCTCCATCAACAAGTACAACTTATTCAGCCCATACAGCGATGTACCGTATTTCTCCTGATAGTACGAAAGCGGTTTTAACAATCTGACAAGTGCTATACCGCATTCGTGTTTGAGAGTCTCCATAAAATACTTTGTATCTTTTTATTATTAGTTTCTCGGGAGTAATGTTTCGACCTAAAACGATATACGAACTACCTCCGCAAATTCGACGCAAAGATACTCTTTTTATCCATAAAAGAAAGAGGCGATCGATAAAAAGAATATCGATCGCCTCTACACATATTTGTATTGCTATTTATCGGATGAACAAAAGTTCTCTGTACTTGGGTAATGGCCACATTTCGTTATCTACCATCAGTTCGAGCTTGTCGATGTGATAACGGATTTCATCCAGCAGAGGAGCTACCGTATCGTGGTAAGCAATGGCTTTTTCGCGTTCGGACGTAATTTTATTGGCAACCTTCCGGGCTTCCACCATTGTATTTACTTTTTCTTTGATGTTCAGCATGTGGAACGCGATTTTTTCAATCACATCCATATCCTGAGTAGCGATCAGTTCACTCTTTTCTGCGGGGAACAAACTTTTGATCTTGAATACATTGTCGAGCAACACCGATTGGTAGTGTGTTGCTACGGGCACGATGTGGTTGATTGCCAAGTCGCCTAACACGCGGGCTTCGATCTGTATCTTCTTGGTGTAAATCTCCCACTTCACTTCGTTTCGGGCTTGCAACTCGACCGGCGTAAACACATTGGTTTTGGTAAACATCTCAATGCTTTCGGGCGTAAGATAACGGTCGAAAATCAAAGGCACGCTTGTCTCGCAATCCAACCCGCGCCGTGCGGCTTCGGCTTTCCACTCGTCGCTATATCCGTTACCGTCAAAACAAATATCGATACTTTCGGTAACGATTTTTTTAATCTCTGCCAACAGGGCGTTTTCTGTTGTCATTCCACCGGCGATACGGGCATCGACAGCCTGTTTGAAATCGGTCAATTGTCCGGCTACGGCGGCATTCAGCGCAATCATGGCCGAAGCACAGTTGGCGGTAGAGCCGACAGCCCGGAACTCGAACCGGTTACCGGTAAATGCGAACGGAGATGTTCTGTTGCGGTCGGTGTTGTCGATCATAATTTCCGGAATCTGGGCTACATCCAGTTTTAATCCGGCTTTGCCGCTCAGGTTCAGTTCGTTGATGTCGCTGTTTATGATTTGATCGAAAATAGTGCTGAGCTGTTTGCCCATAAAAATGGAGATGATGGCTGGCGGTGCTTCGTTGGCTCCCAGACGATGTCCGTTAGTGGCAGACGAGATGCTGGCTTTCAGCAATCCGTTATGTTTGTAAACGGCTGCCATTACGTTGGCAACGAATGTGATGAATTGCAGGTTCTCTTTGGGTGTTTTACCCGGAGCAAACAGCAATACGCCTGTATCTGTTCCCAACGACCAGTTGTTGTGCTTGCCTGATCCGTTGATTCCTTTGAACGGTTTCTCATGTAACAGTACTCGGAAATTATGACGGCGAGCCACCTCCCGGATAACGGACATCAACAGCAGGTTGTGGTCGTTTGCCAAATTGACTTCTTCGAAAATCGGTGCCAATTCGAACTGGTTGGGAGCAACTTCGTTGTGACAGGTTTTGGCGGGAATACCTAATTTGTGGCATTCGATTTCCAAGTCCTGCATGAAAGTCGATACGCGCGAAGGGATCGTGCCGAAATAGTGGTCTTCCAGCTGTTGGTTCTTGGCGCTCTCATGTCCCATCAGTGTACGTCCGGTCAGTAACAGATCGGGACGGGCGGCATATAACGATTCATCGACCAGGAAGTATTCCTGCTCCCAGCCTAAATAAGAATACACTCGTTTTACGTTTTCGTCGAAGTAGTGGCAAACCTCGGTCGCAGCCTTGTTTACGCTGTTCAATGCTTTCAGCAACGGGGTTTTATAGTCCAAAGATTCTCCGGTGTACGAAATAAATATTGTCGGGATACAGAGAGTCTTGTCTACGATGAATGCCGGAGACGAAATATCCCATGCCGAATATCCGCGAGCTTCGAATGTATTTCGGATACCTCCGTTCGGGAAGCTGGATGCATCCGGCTCTTGTTGAATCAGCAGTTTCCCTGAGAACTCCTCTACGATACCGCCTTTACCGTCGTGTTCAATAAAAGCGTCGTGTTTCTCTGCTGTTCCGTCGGTTAGCGGATGGAACCAGTGTGTGTAATGCGTTGCACCCAATTCCAAAGCCCATTTTTTCATGCCGGCGGCAATGCTGTCCGCAACTTCCCGACTCAGTGGGGTTTGATTGTCTATGGCACTGATTAACGCATCGTACGTTTTCTTAGGCAGATATTTGAACATCTTAGCCCGATTAAATACGTACTTGCCATAGTACTCTTCGGGGCGTTCAGCGGGCTCTGTTACCGGTATCGCCTTTCTACTGAAAGCCTCTTTTACTACATCGAATCTCAACGAAGACATAAATGAATAGTTTTAGTTTGTATTGTAATGTATGAGAATATATTTCTTAATTATATCAAATCGTCCAATGCTTCAATCGCTCTATCGCTTCTATCGTATTTTCGTATTTGCCGAAAGCTGTTAAACGCAGAAAACCTTCACCCGACGGACCGAATCCGACACCCGGTGTGCCTACAATATTGCACTCATTCAACCACCTATCGAAAAAACGCCACGAAGATAATTGTTTCGGCGATTTTATCCAAATATACGGAGCATTATCGCCGCCGTAAACGTCTAATCCTATTGCAGTAAGACCGGATTTCAAGGTGTGTGCGTTGCGCATATAGTAGTCGATTTTTTCTGCGGTCTCCCGTTTGCCTTCCGGTGAAAAAACGGCTTCTGCGGCTCTCTGTACGATATATGCCGTTCCATTGAATTTGGTCGTCTGGCGTCGGAGCCAGAGCCGGTTCAATGACACCGGGCTACCGTTTTTGTCACGGGCAAAAAGATTTTTAGGTACGATCGTATATCCGCAACGCAGTCCGGTGAATCCGGCGGTTTTTGAAAAACTGCGAAACTCTATTGCCACCTGCTTTGCGCCTTCTATTTCGTAAATGCTATGCGGTATATCGTTTTGCCGGATAAACGCTTCGTATGCGGAATCGAACAATATCAGCACTTCGTTTTCCAACGCATAGTCTACCCATTTTTTCAACTGTCCGGTTGTCAATACCGTACCGGTCGGATTGTTCGGGTAGCAAAGATAAATGATGTCGGGACGCATCTGCGGCAATTCGGGAACGAAGTCGTTCTCCGGTACACAAGGCAGGTAGATAATGTTTTCCCGACCTCCTGATGCCGATCCGTTTCCGGCGCGGCCCGCCATGACATTCGTATCTATATAAACCGGATATACCGGATCGGTCAATGCTACCCGATTATTCACGCCTAATATATCTCCGATATTCCCGAGGTCGCTTTTAGCTCCGTCGCTGATAAATACTTCGTCTATATCGAGGTCTATACCGTTAGGGCGGTATGCATTGTCGATAATAGCTTTCCGCAAAAAGTCATACCCTTGTTCCGGTCCGTAGCCATGAAAGGTTTCCTGTGCTGCCATTTCATCCACAGCCGTATGTAAAGCCTGTATTACAGCGGCAGATAACGGCAATGTGACATCCCCGATTCCTAAACGGATAATATTCGCATCGGGATGAGCCGTCTTATAAGTATGGATCTTTTTAGCCACTTCGGAAAATAAATAGTTTTCCGATAAGGATAAGAAATTATCGTTGATCCGTGTCATTTTTTAATCTATTATTGTTTCCAGACCCCTTCGAATACGGTGGTTGCCCCACCGGTCATGTAAACGTGGTTATCGTTTTCGTCCCATTCTATTTCCAGATCGCCGCCTGACAGTTTCAAGATAGCTTTACGTGCCGGTATACCGTTAAGAACGGCTGCCACCAATGTAGCACAAGCCCCCGTGCCGCAGGCAAGGGTCTCGCCGGTTCCGCGTTCCCATACTCGCATCCTGATCTGTCCGGGTGATTCGACAATAGCAAATTCCACATTCGTACGCTGTGGAAACATTTCGTGGCATTCGATTTGCCTGCCGATCCGATGCAGATCGAATGTTTCGAAATCGGGTAGGAAAATAACGGCATGAGGATTGCCCATCGAAACGCAAGTCATACGAAATGTCCCGGAGTCCACTTCGACCGGTTCCGAAACAAGGATAGGGCGGTCGCTTTTTACAGGGATCGCATCGGGCGACAATATCGGCTCACCCATATCCACCCTCACCTGCTCCACTTTTCCGTTTTGAGTATATAACCGTAGCTTCTTGACCCCGGCTTTCGTTTCCAGAGTAAGCTCTGTTTTATCGGTAAGCCCTTTATCAAAAACAAATTTGGCAATACAACGAGTTGCATTGCCACACATTTCCGCTTCCGATCCGTCGGGGTTAAACATTCGCATCTTAAAATCGCAAATATCCGAAGGCAGGATGATAACCAGACCGTCGCTCCCCACCCCGAAATGACGGTCGCTTAAAGTTTTCGCCAAAGTATGTAAATCGGCAGGATGTTCCGTAAATCCGTTTATATAAATATAATCGTTGCCGGCTCCGTGCATTTTTGTAAAATACATATATGCGATCTTTTTGTTTGGTGTTTTGCGTATTTCCTTTCTTAATGATAGAAATACGACGCAAATGTAAGCAAATTATTTTTGGTGGCATTATTATGTTTCCTATAAATTTAGTGGTAAAACATTTTTTAACAATATTGAATTTATAAAATATCGCCCCGGATAAATATGCCGGAGTTCATAGTATCACTAATGTATTAATAAACAAAAGGATATACGATTCCGCCGTTATTCTTTTTTAGAATATCCTCCGATTTTTCTGTTTTTACGCGAAATCTTTTGTATTTTTGTACGGTTTTCACGATAGAAACCATCCTTACTTTCACAACAGACTATTTTACAAACACTTATAATAATTTCTATCGTAATGCAAAGTTCAAGAAAGGCTTCTTTGATCCTGAGTGACGGAACGGTATTCCCCGCAAAATCATTCGGATTTGAAAAACCTGTCGCCGGAGAAGTTGTTTTCAACACTGCTATGACCGGATACCCCGAAAGTCTTACAGATCCATCTTATGCCGGACAGTTGTTAGTAACTACCTATCCCATTATCGGAAACTACGGAGTGCCTCCCAAAGGTGAAAAAAACGGACTTTTGGAATTCTATGAATCTGAAAAAATTCATCCGGAAGCCATAATCGTTTCCGACTATTCGTTCGAACATAGCCACTGGAATGCCGATCGCAGTCTGGCAGACTGGCTGAAAGATGAGCAAGTGGTAGGATTGTACGATATCGACACGCGCGAATTGACGAAATTGCTCCGTGAGCATGGATCGATGAAAGGGAAAATCGTATTCGAGGACGGAGAAGATATAGATTTCGTAGATCCGAATGAAACCAATCTCGTGGCAAAAGTCAGCTGCAAAGAGGTAATCACATACGGCACTGGCAAGAAACGGGTCGTGTTGGTCGATTGCGGTGTAAAACACAACATCATCCGCTGCTTATTGAAACGCGACGTAACCGTTGTTCGAGTTCCGTGGGATTATGATTTCAACAGCCTCGAATACGACGGATTGTTTATTTCCAACGGACCCGGGGATCCCGACATGTGTGGAGTTACCGTAGAACACATCCGCAAAGCGATGGAAGGGAATAAACCGATTTTCGGTATCTGTATGGGAAACCAATTGCTTTCCAAAGCCGGAGGTGCGAAAACATACAAATTGAAATACGGTCACCGCAGCCACAACCAACCGGTACGGGAAGTCGGTACAAACCGTTGTTTCATCACATCGCAAAATCACGGTTATGCCGTGGACAATACTACGCTCGGTGCCGATTGGGAACCGCTTTTCATCAACATGAATGACGGTACGAACGAAGGTATTCGCCATAAGACGAAACCCTACTTTTCCGCTCAATTCCATCCCGAAGCCGCCAGCGGTCCTACCGATACGGAATTTTTATTCGATGAGTTTGTAAATATGATTTAATCCGCATATATACGTATATTATGAATCAAACAGAAAAAACAATAAAGAAAGTATTATTGTTGGGGTCTGGCGCCTTGAAGATCGGAGAAGCCGGAGAGTTCGACTATTCGGGTTCACAAGCCCTTAAAGCCCTTAAAGAAGAAGGTATCTATACGGTTTTAATCAACCCGAATATTGCCACCGTGCAAACGTCGGAAGGTGTTGCCGATAAAATATATTTCTTGCCTGTCACACCGTATTTCGTAGAACGGGTAATCGAGAAAGAACGTCCGGACGGCATCCTGCTTGCTTTCGGAGGTCAGACCGCGTTGAACTGCGGTGTGAGTCTTTACGAGTCGAAAGTACTTGAAAAATACGATGTACAAGTGCTGGGAACTCCCGTTCAAGCCATCATGGACACGGAAGACCGGGAGCTTTTTGTAAAAAAGCTGGACGAGATCGACGTAAAAACAATCAAAAGCGTTGCTGTCAATACGATAGATGATGCCAAGGCTGCCGCTAACGAATTGGGATACCCGATTATTATTCGTGCCGCTTATGCGTTGGGCGGATTGGGCAGCGGATTTTGCGACAACGAAGAGGAACTGATTGTCCGGGCAGAAAAAGCCCTCTCCTTCTCTCCGCAGATTCTGGTGGAAAAATCGCTGAAAGGTTGGAAAGAGATCGAATATGAAGTCGTTCGCGACCGTTTCGACAACTGTATTACGGTTTGTAATATGGAAAACTTCGATCCGCTGGGAATTCACACGGGCGAAAGTATCGTTGTAGCTCCTTCGCAGACCTTGACGAACAGCGAATACCACAAACTTCGCGAACTGGCGATCAAGATTATCCGCCATATCGGCATTGTCGGAGAATGTAATGTACAATATGCTTTCGATCCGAAATCGGAAGACTATCGGGTTATCGAAGTCAATGCCCGTTTGAGCCGTTCTTCGGCTTTGGCATCGAAAGCAACCGGTTATCCGTTGGCATTCGTCGCTGCAAAACTGGGCTTGGGTTACGGTTTGTTCGATCTGAAAAACTCCGTAACGAAAGTTACATCCGCATTCTTCGAACCGGCATTGGACTATATTGTTTGTAAAATACCGCGTTGGGATTTGGGTAAATTCCAGGGCGTAGACCGAGAACTCGGATCAAGCATGAAATCTGTCGGGGAAGTTATGGCAATCGGTCGTACATTCGAAGAAGTGATCCAAAAAGGATTGCGTATGATCGGTCAAGGCATGCACGGTTTTGTTGAGAACAAGGAACTGGTAATAAAAGATATAGACAAGGCTCTCCGTGAACCGACCGACAAACGTATCTTTGTTGTGTCCAAGGCTTTCCGTCAGGGCTACACGATCGACCAGATTCATGATCTGACGAAAATCGACCGTTGGTTCTTGCAGAAGTTATACAACATCATACAGACGGCTACCCGATTGGAGTCCTACTCTTCGTTCGATCAATTGCCTGTCGAATTGATTCGTCAGGCTAAAAAAGAAGGATTTTCCGATTTCCAGATCGCCCGTGCGGTATTGAAGGAGAATATGACCGAAGCCGAGAAATCCATACTCGAAGTTCGTGCGTTGCGCAAGGCAAACGGAATAGTTCCGGTCGTAAAGCAAATCGATACATTGGCTGCCGAATATCCGGCACAGACCAATTACCTTTATCTCACTTACAACGGTACGGCAAACGATGTACAGTACTTGGGCGACCGGCGTTCGATCGTCGTTTTGGGATCGGGCGCCTATCGGATCGGTAGCTCCGTAGAATTCGACTGGTGTAGCGTCAATGCCTTGAATACGGTACGGAAAGAGGGCTGGCGTTCGGTAATGATCAACTACAATCCCGAAACGGTATCGACCGATTACGATATGTGCGATCGACTTTACTTCGACGAACTGACATTCGAACGGGTTATGGATATTCTCGATCTGGAAAATCCGCATGGCGTTATCCTTTCTACCGGCGGTCAGATTCCGAATAACCTCGCTACGCGCTTGGATGAGCAACATATCCATATCCTCGGAACCTCTGCCGACAGCATCGACAATGCCGAAGACCGTCACCGGTTCTCTGCCATGCTCGACGAACTGGGTATCGATCAACCGCGTTGGCGCGAATTGACATCACTCAGCGATATTTACGATTTTGTAAATGTGGTCGGTTATCCGGTATTGGTACGTCCGTCGTATGTGCTCTCGGGTGCAGCAATGAATGTCTGCTCCAATAACAATGAGCTGGAACAATTCTTGCAGTTGGCGGCAAACGTATCGAAAAAGCATCCGGTTGTGGTTACCGAATTTATCCAGAATGCCAAAGAGATAGAAATGGATGCAGTCGCCCGCAACGGTGAGATTCTTTTGTATGCCATTTCGGAACATATCGAATTTGCCGGTGTTCACTCCGGTGATGCCACTATTCAGTTCCCGCCGCAAAAGCTCTATGTGGAAACCATGCGGAGAATCAAGAAAGTGGCTGGGCAGATTGCCAAAGCGTTGAATATTTCCGGCCCGTTCAATATCCAGTTCCTGGCAAAGAACAACGACATTAAGGTGATAGAATGTAACCTGCGGGCTTCACGAAGTTTCCCCTTCGTCTCGAAAGTTTTGAAAATCAACTTTATCGAGCTGGCTACGAAAGTAATGATGGGACTCCCGGTGGAAAAGCCGAACAAGAACGAGTTCGATCTGGACTATGTCGGCATCAAAGCTTCGCAATTCTCATTCTCCCGTTTGCAAAAAGCCGACCCCGTATTGGGTGTGGATATGGCATCGACCGGAGAAGTCGGATGTATCGGTTATGATACTTCGGAAGCGATTTTGAAATCGATGTTGTCTGTCGGATACCAGATTCCGAAAAAGAATATTCTACTTTCTACCGGTAGCGCCAAACAGAAAACCGACATGTTGGAGGCTGCGGCACTCTTGCACAGCAAGGGATACAACCTGTATGCAACCAGTGGTACGCACCAATTCCTGAACGATAACGGTATTCCGGCTATTAAAGTATATTGGCCGAGTGAAGAAGACAAAACGCCGCAGGCTATCGACATGATCCATAATCGCCAGATCGATTTTGTGGTGAATATATCGAAGAACCTGACACAGGCGGAACTTAGCAACGGATACAAAATCCGTCGCGCTGCGATCGACTTCAACGTTCCTTTGATCACCAATGCCCGGTTGGCATCGGCTTTTATCAATGCGTTCTGTACGATCGACATCGACGATATACAAATCAAAAGCTGGGACGAATATAAATAGAAAGACTGTTCGGCATCTTATAAAGAAGGAGATGAGCTTTACGGTTCATCTCCTTCTTTTTTATATACGGGGTGTGACATAAAAAAAAACAGTCTGGGCAGAGCGCTCAGACTGTTTTTTTATCGGATTGTGTATTAATTACATCATTCCGCCCATGCCTCCCATTCCGGGTGCGGGCATTGCCGGTACAGGATTTTCTTCTTTTTTCTCGGCAATCACACATTCTGTCGTCAAGAACATTCCGGCAATAGAAGCGGCATTTTCCAAAGCTACACGAGTTACTTTGGCAGGATCGATAACACCTGCGGCAAAGAAGTTTTCGTAAGTATTGGTGCGGGCATTGTAGCCGTAGTCGCCTTCACCGTCTTTTACGCATTGTACAACGACTGCTCCTTCAACACCGGCATTGGCTGCAATTTGGCGAAGCGGTTCTTCGATCGCACGTTTTACAATCTCGATACCGGTAGTTTCGTCGTCGTTATCACCTTTCAAGCCTTCCAGAGCTTTGATACAACGGATGTAGGCAACACCTCCACCCGGTACGATACCTTCGGCAATAGCAGCACGAGTTGCGCTCAATGCGTCGTCCACACGGTCTTTCTTTTCTTTCATTTCCACTTCCGAAGCGGCACCGATATACAACACAGCTACACCGCCTGCCAATTTGGCTAAACGTTCCTGCAATTTTTCACGATCGTAGTCGGAAGTAGTCGTTTCGATCTGAGCCTTGATTTGAGCTACGCGGGCTGCAATCGAATCTTTGCTGCCGGATCCGTTTACGATGGTCGTATTCTCTTTGTTTACAGAAATCTTTTCTGCACGACCCAACATTTCGATCGTTGTAGATTCGAGTTTCAGACCTTTTTCTTCGGAAATTACGATACCGCCTGTCAATACGGCAATATCTTCGAGCATTTCTTTACGACGGTCGCCGAATCCGGGGGCTTTTACGGCACAGATTTTCAAAGAGCCGCGCAAGCGGTTTACAACCAATGTTGCCAAAGCCTCGCTATCGACATCTTCGGCGATGATCAGCAACGGACGACCCGTTTGTGCCGTAGCTTCGAGAATCGGCAGCATATCTTTGAGTGCGGAAATCTTTTTGTCGTAGATCAAGATAAACGGATTTTCCATTTCGCACTCCATTTTCTCCGTATTCGTTACGAAGTAAGGAGAAATATAGCCACGGTCGAATTGCATACCCTCAACAATATCTACTGTCGTATCGGTTCCTTTGGCTTCTTCTACGGTGATTACGCCTTCGCGTTTCACTTTTTTCATAGCTTCTGCGATCAATTGACCGATTTCGCTGTCATTGTTTGCCGATACACGGGCAACCGATTCGATTTTCTCGAAATCATCCCCTACTTCCTGAGCCTGAGCCTTGATACCTTCCACAACTTTGGCGACAGCTTTGTCTATACCGCGTTTCAAGTCCATCGGGTTTGCGCCGGCAGTTACGTTTTTCAAACCTACGTTTACAATCGATTGTGCCAATACGGTAGCTGTTGTCGTTCCGTCGCCAGCATCATCGCCGGTTTTAGAGGCTACTTCTTTTACCAATTGAGCACCCATATTCTGGAAAGCATCTTCCAGTTCGACTTCTTTGGCAACCGAAACGCCGTCTTTGGTAATGTGAGGTGCACCGAATTTCTTTTCGATGATTACATTGCGACCTTTGGGACCTAATGTTACTTTAACGGCGTTAGCCAATGCGTCTACGCCTTTTTTCAGCTCTTCGCGAGCCTCTGTATTGAATTTAATTTCTTTTGCCATGACTGTAATATTTTAGATAGAAAACAAATCAGAGAATTGCCAGAATGTCCGACTGACGCATGATCAGGTATTTAGTACCTTCCAACTCGATTTCGGTACCGGCATATTTGCCGTACAGAACCGTATCGTTCGGTTTTACAACCATTTCCTCGTCTTTTGTACCGTTACCGATAGCGATTACTTGACCTTTCAACGGTTTTTCTTTTGCAGAGTCGGGAATGATAATTCCGCCGATTGTTTTTTCTTCCGCAGGAGCCGGTAAAACCAGAACTCTATCTGCCAATGGTTTAATGTTCATAATTATCTTTATTAATATTGTTTGTTCCTTTTATGCGTTTCATAAACACATTTAACTAATATCTAAATTCGTGCCAAACCGTTTTCCGGACTGAATCTGCCAAAACGGCAGGAATCCGCGACCGGTATGAAATAGTATGCCGGTTCGGTCTGACAAAGTTTACATCGTGCACAAAATGGCAGATTCCGGGACATAGTTTCCTAACGGTAAAAATCTGCTCGAATAGCAACGACAACTAACTGTATGATGTATAGCGAGATAATGTTGTAGCCATAAAATAGTTCTCTATGAACTTAATTTATTTAGATTTTTTTACATTTAAAACGGTGTATATTCTGTTCTTTTGTGTACTTTTGCACATCGAAAAACCGAAGATCAAAGGAAAGATGCCGGAGTGGTCGATCGGGACGGTCTCGAAAACCGTTGTACCCGTATGGGTACCGAGGGTTCGAATCCCTCTCTTTCCGCAAACAACTAATCCAAAGCCGCTGTAAGTTATGAGTTTGCAGCGACTTTTTTTGTATACAAAAAAATGGGGAGAACCCGGCTTTTGCAGGTTCGCTATTTTCGGCTCAGTAGAAAATCCTCCCCACTAATTTCCTACTGAGCCCTATTTTCTTATCCCTTGCAAAAAAGATCGCCGGTTTAACGTCTTATAGGCAGTCGTTAAACCGGCGATCTTTTTAATTCGTTTATTGTTATGCGCTTTTCCGCCTCGACATAGCTCGAACAAGTTCGGCTCTGCTACCGGCTTATCGAAAACGTTCCGATCAGAAAAACATTTTTGGTATTATAAGCACACTTTCGAAACTTTATTCCCACGTACTTCGATATAAATTCCTTTTGAAGGTGCATTGACCCGAACACCTTGCAGGTTGTAGTACACCGGATCTTGTGCTTGATTATCGATGGAAATGCCTTCTATTGCGGTATTTTCGTTTTTCGTAATCGAAATCGTTTGGTCGAGAAGATTGAGTTTTACAATATAGCTATCTTCTTCCTCGATTTGCCATTGACGATCGTCAGTTCCGTCGAGAGTCAATTTCGTTTGGTCATCTGCTTCCGGATGGAAGAAATCCTGATCGTAGCCTACATGGCAGTTAGTAGCGATTTTGAAAGTTCCGGATACGAGATCGGTCGTAACAGAAAGGATAAAGGGATTATTTGCATCTTGTTGCATAGGTACGGCTTGGGACAGATTCCAGTTAGCAACAGTAGCACCACCTATCAAATACAATATATTGTAACGGATCGGGTTCTCCTGATATTCCGATTTAGTTACCGAAATAGACAAGTTCGACAGGTCGCACACAATATCATAGTTGGCAGCTTCACGTACTCTGAATTTACGGTCGTCACCACCTTTCATCAAAGTCGTGGTCTCATAAGCATCTTCGCTGGCATTCCGATATTCCAGATCGGCATCGCCATAAAATGTATTGGAAGTAAACTTAAAATCGGCATCGGCTTTCAAATATCCGGTATAAGTAAAGATATCGGGATTTTCGGGCGATTGAATCATAACAAGGGCATTGTCTATCGACCAGCCGGCAGGAGTTGCATCACCTATAATCAAGAGCCGTTCTGCGGCATGTGCTGTAAAAACTGTTGCACTCAATGCAATCAAGGAAAGAAACAATGAGGTAATTTTCTTTTTCATGAGATAAAGATTTAAAATTGTAAAAATAAAAGTTGAATAATCGTGTTTCAAAGGTAGCCATATTTCACGCCGTCGATTGCCTGTTGTTTAAATAAGTAGTCTACATGCGCCTATGTGATTCTATAATATATTGTTTATCTGTGTTTTATAAAACAACCGATAGTGGAAAAATGTAGTAGAATGTTGAAATAAAACGTATCGTATTTGCACTCCGGAAGGATATATCCGGAGCGGAAACTAAGAATATACGGATAAAAGCCGTGAACATTTTTTATATCGTGCTGTGATTTTTATAGAATAAACCGCAAACCGAGTGCAGAAGCTGTCAAAATGAAAACTTGAACCGATTATGCCGAGGCGACGCGTTTATTGCCCCCATAAGTTTAAAATACATGTCGCACTTTAAATCGGTCGGATTTGATTTCAATTTTTATGAACAGTTCCGGTAGCGGATTCATATCCAATATAGAAATAGTCAGGCATAAAAAAATAGGTGGTTTTATTTTATTCTGCCCTCGTCTTTCACTATCTTTGTGCTATGCGCATAGGATGCATCTTGGTATAGTTTTGTAGAATATTATGAAAACACATCTATTAATTCCATTCTTCCTTATTATATATGTATGTCCGATTTTGGGAGCTAATACTATCGGCTCTCCTATCGATTCGCTTATGCAACAGCTACAACTGGCGATAGAACTTCGGGACGAATATCGGTTACAAAAGGAAAGCCGAATCGCCGCACTTCAACAAGAATATAAAATAGCGCGGGACGATTATGAACGGTTCGATGTATTAGGCAGTCTTCTCGACGAATACAGTTCCTATAATACCGACTCGGCGTTTGTCTTTTGTCAAAGGAGAGAAGAACTTGCCGATAAGATCGGCGACATATCATTGATCAGGAACGCCCGAATGAATACAGCCAATATTCTGGTCATAACAGGTATGTATAAGGATGCTTTGGATATAATGGATTCGATATCGTGCCACGAATTGCCGGAGTATCTGCACTCGTTTTATTATCATATAAGGAGGACTGTATATGGCTTTTTGTCCGATTATTCCATACGAGAAGAAGATAAACGGAAATATGCCTATCTGACCAATATTTATCGGGATTCATTGCAGTTGTGCAACGAGCCCGGCAGTTTAGCCTATTCGATCAATAAAGCAGATCAACTGAATGCAGAAGGCGAATATCGGAAAGCGATTCAGGTCATCGAAGATTTTATGCGGAAAGAGACCTGCTCCATACACGACAAGGCACGTTGTACCAATACATTATCCGAGTCATATAAAAACTTGGGCGAAGTAGAAAAGCAGAAAGAGCAATTGATAATATCCTCTATTGCCGACATGCAAGCCTCGGTAAGAGAATACATGTCGCTTCGGCAGTTGGCTGTACTGTTGTATCAGGAAGGAGATGTGGAACATGCCTATGAATATCTGTGTATTTCGATGGAAGACGCAGCCTTATGCAATGCCCGGCTTCGTATTTTGGAAATCAATGACATATTTCCGTTGGTCAATAAGATGTATGTCGATAGCATCCAGAAGCAACGTACTACGCAACGTATATCATTGATTATTATCAGCTTGCTTTCGCTATTCCTGTTGATCGCCATCGTTTATGTTTACAAACAGATGCAGAAGGTCGCAGCGGCGCGGAAAGATGTTGAAGTGGCAAACGACAAACTTAAACAAATGAATGCGGAACTGATCGGATACAATCACGATTTGCTCCATGCAAACCGGGAGATAGCCGAGAACTCATATATCAAGGAAGAGTATATCGGCAGATTTATGGATCAGTGTTCGGTTTATATAGAAAAATTGGATTCGTATCGGAAGACCTTGAACAAACTGTTTGTTGCCGGGAAAATGGAGGAGTTGCGTAACTCTTTGAAATCGACATCGATTCTTGATGAAGAATTGAAGGCATTTTATGAGAACTTCGATAATACATTCTTAAAGCTATTCCCCTCTTTTGTAGAAGACTTCAACAATCTGCTCCATCCCGACGAACGGATCGTTCTGAAAAAAGACGGACAATTGAATACCGAACTGCGTATCTTTGCTTTGATCCGATTGGGGATAACAGACAGTGTGAAGATCGCACAATTTTTACGCTACTCCGTTACCACTATTTATAATTATCGGACCAAAGTGCGCAACAAAGCGGCAGGCGATCGGAATAAATTCGAAGAGGAGGTACAAAAAATCAGTCGGGAGAACATCAAACCCGATTGATTTCCGGAACAGCCGATCGGTTTAGGGTACAGATTATACCCCAAACCGATTCATTTTCACTACTTGTTTTCAATTCTCATGGCGCGATAATCTACTGAAATACAATACAAGTCGGTTCATCGAGCGATCACATCCGCTACATTTTCCCTACTCTTGTTTTTTACATTATTTAGAGTTTTAATTTATAAATTACTTTTGTGTTTGGGTAGTGAGCCGAGATAAGGGGTCTCGTGATCAAATCTACCCGACAAAAATTACACACTATTCATTAACTTATATATTATGAAAATACCAAAAACGAAAACTCTTGGGCGGTTGGCTGTGCTACTGACCATATCGGTCTTTACACATCCCGCTTTTGCCCAACAGATCAATGTATCGGGAACAGTCACCGATGCGGAAGGAGAACCCGTAATCGGGGCAAGTGTTATTGTAAAAGGTAGCGGTGCGGGTACGGCTACCGATATAGACGGCAAATACAGTATCACTTCCGATTCCAAAGGGTCGTTTACCGTTTCTTATATCGGATATGAGACACAGACCATCTCGGTAAAAGGCAGAACGACGATAGATGTCGTATTGCAGCAAAATCCGGCACTACTCGACGAGGTAGTCGTTATCGGATACGGCACGATGGATAAAAAAGAACTTACCTCTGCCATCTCCCACATCGGAGAAAAAGACTTTCTGACAGTCAGCACGATCGACCCGTCGATGATGATTCAAGGTAAAGTCCCGGGAGTTTCCATTACCAATACCGGAGCCGGCGACCCCAACAACCAAGCCAGCATACAGATACGTGGCGTATCGTCGCGTTCCGCCGGTTTAGGTCCGCTGATCGTGATCGACGGAGTGCCCGGAGGAAATCTTACCAATATCAACCCGAACGACATCGCGTCTTTCGATATTCTTAAAGACGGTGCGGCATCTGCCATATACGGTACCCGCGGTTCGAATGGTGTTATTTTGGTTACCACGAAAAAAGGTAGCAAAGACGGTCGTACACATACCTCTTATTCCGGTACATTCGCATGGAATGTCGTAAAGAATGAACTCGACATGATGAGTGCACAGGATTATCGCGAAGTGAGATTGGGTTGGGGCGATTCGGGTGTAGACCTCGGCGGCAACGTCGATTGGCTCGATGCCGTTACCCGGACAGGTTTCACGACCCAGCATACACTCACATTGAGCGGGGGTAATGACCGGAGCAATTATCGTGTCAGTGCCGACTATCGTAATGCGAACGGTATCGATCTTCGTTCAAAACGTGAAGAATACGGAGCCCGCGCATCGGTAATGCATACGACTAAGAACGGATTGTTTACGGTTTCCGCCAATATCGCACCTCGCATTATCTACCGCGACAATGCCGATTGGAGCGTATTCCGCAATGCGATAGAGGCAAACCCGACTACACCGATCATGGATCCTGAAAATCCCGGCAGATATTATAATTTCAAAGGACAGGTTGTCGGCAGCAATCCCATAGAGTTGATGAAACTCGAAAAGGATCATGCCGATACCAAGTTGCTCGATTGGGATGCTACGCTGAAACTGAATCTATTGCCTATATTGGCGAAAGATCTGGACAACCATAGTCTGAATACCCAGATCACGTTTGCCGATCACCAATACAGTAACAACAACACGTGGTTCCGCCCCTCTACCAGTACATTGGCTATCAACGACGGTTACGAGGGAGAAGGCAGCCGTTCCTACTCCAAAGATCGTCAATATATCCTTGAATGGATCGGAAATTACAGTGTACAGTTAGATAAACACAATATCAAAGCCATGGTCGGATATTCTTACCAATATTCGCAATATTCGGGCTTCAATGCCGAAAATAAGGATTTCCCGAACGACGGTCTCGGTGCCGACAATATCGGATCGGGCGAACTTGCCAAAGAAGAGGGTGAAGTGTTGATGGGCAGTTATAAAAACGACGCCAAACTGATTTCTTTCTTCGGTCGCGTAAGTTACGATTATGCCGGCAGGTATTTTGTTACTGCTTCGTTGCGTCACGAAGGTTCATCCAAGTTCGGTCTGAACCATAAATGGGGAAATTTCCCTGCATTTTCTCTCGGATGGCGTATTTCGGAAGAAGATTTTATGAAAGACGTTAAATGGATCAACGAGTTGAAAATTCGCGGTGACTACGGTGTTACCGGAAACCAAGATTTCGGCAGCTATCTGTCGTTGAATACAATGACCGGATTCGGATATTATTATTACAACGGTAAATACTATCAGGTCTGGGGCCCGTCGAAAAATGTCAATCCTGACTTGAAATGGGAAAAAGGTCACAACTGGAATATCGGTCTCGACTTCTCCATGTTCGATGATCGTTTCTATGGTTCACTCAACTATTTCAACCGCCGTCAGCAAGATTTGCTTGGCGACTATAAGGTATCGGTACCGCCCTATCTTTTCGATGAAACCTTCGTCAATGTCGGTACGATGAAAAATACCGGTTTCGAATTCGATTTAAGTTTCAATGCTGTCAATACCAAGAATTTCTCTTACACCATGAACTTCGTGGGTACTGCCATGAGCAACAAATTCGTCGATTTCAGCAATTCGAAATATGTCGGACAAGATTTCTATAATGTCTGTGGAACAGAAGACCCCTATCCTTTCTATAATCTGCAACGGATCGAAAAAGGAAAATCGCTCGGAAACTTCTATATGTGGAAATATGCCGGAATCACCCCCGACGGTGAATGGCTCGTTTACGATCGCGACGGCGATATTATCCGGGCGGCACAGGCAACCGATGCCGATCGTCAGGTAGTAGGAAACGGTATGCCCAAATTCACTTTGTCTACGACCCACACATTCCGTTACCGCAATTTCGACTTGGCTCTGTTCTTCCGCGGAGCATTCGGATTCGATATATTCAATATCCACGACTTCTATTACGGGACACGTAACTTCACCGGCAACCGTCTTAAAAAAGCGTATGGCAAAAACTTTAACGCATCGCCGACAGCGAATCCGGTCGTAAGCGACTACTTCCTCGAAAGAGGCGACTATTTCAAACTCGATATGATTACGTTGGGATATACGCTCAATACACCGAATCTGAAATACCTCGACAAAGTCCGGATTTACGGTTCGGCAAAAGACGTGTTTACCCTGACCCAGTTCAGCGGAGTGGATCCTTCTTCCTATCAGGTGAATGGACTTACACCGGGCGGAGTAGGCTCTCGTACATACTACCCCACGACCCGACAATTCATAGTTGGCGTACAAATAGATTTTTAGAAACTTAGATTCAAGAATTTTTCAATATGAAAATATTTCGATATATCATAGCCGCATCTGTCAGCCTGTTGTCGCTCGGCGGCTGTACCGATCTTGGGGAGACGCTCTACGATCAAGTCGGTACACAGAATTATTATAACACTAAAAGCGATGTGATACGTGCCGTATTCCGTCCGTTCGAACATGCGTTTTGGAGTATTCAAAGCCGTCATGTCCTTAACGAACTCTCTGCCGATCAACTGATAACCCCTACCCGCGACGGTTGGTGGGACGATGGCGGGAAATGGCGTCGGCTTCACTATCACCAATGGGATGTAGAAGACGGAGGCGATGCCCAGACCGAATGGAACGGATGTTTCCAGGGCATTATGCAATGTAATTATGTGATAGAGGATCTCGAAAAGTTGAATGCGGAACAATTCGGTTTCTCAGATACCGAATTCGACAACTTGAAAGCTCAATGCCGGGTTCTGCGGGCATGGTTCTATCTCCGTTTGCTCGATGCATTCCGCAACATCCCGTTTGCGGTAAGTTTTAGCAACGTTGCTCTTAATACGGAGACACAGGTCGAGCCGCAGGTTATCTTTAAATTCATTGAAAGCGAATTGAGCGAATGCCTGCCCCTATTGACAAAGAAAGAGACATTGGGTTCCGGAGCGAATATACAGGGACAATGGACACAAGCCGGAGCTGCAGCACTGCTCGTCCGTCTTTATTTGAATGCGAACGTATATATCGGGGAAGAACGTTATTCCGATTGCGAAATAGTCGCACAAGACATTTTGTCCGGTCTGTACGGTTCCTACGAAGTTGCCGGTCGCTGGGATGCCGTGTTCGATTGGGATAACGATACTTGCGACGAAGTGATATTCGGATTCCCTGCATCGCAGGGCTATTCGTTCTGGCACTATCAGGGCGACACTTATTGGTGGACTGTTCCCGCCCGTTCCCGTTATTATTTCGGTGACTTGAAAGCCAAAGGCGGCGATCATAATACCAAGTATGCGGCTTCGCCCAGCTACGATCTCAACGGACAGCTTTATACGTATGAACTGGGTATGCCGATTCAGAATTTTAGAAAATATCCCGGCGACGAACGGATGAAACTGTATCGGAATCTCGGAAACAGTACCCGCGAAGGTATGTTCTTGTTCGGTTATCTCGAATATGTAGATGAAAAAGGGGAAACCAAACGAGTACAGGCTCCCGAACAACCTTACGACTTGTATATTCGCGATGCTGTGGGTCGGTTCGGTGCTCTTGCTCCCGACAGATGGCCGGCAAACAAAAACAGCAACCTGTCGAACGGTGATCACAATTCGGGATGGCATTTCGCAAAATATCCGTTTTACAGCGATGACGACCAACATCAGATGGAAAGCGACTTCATTGAAATCCGGTTACCGGAGATCATCTATTCGCTTGCCGAATGCAAACTTCGTAAAGGACAGAAAGGCGATGCCGCCCGCCTGTTGAACAGTGTGCGGAAACGCAACTATCCGGAAGAAAACTACAAAGAAGTTCTTTATTCTCCGGAAGGTAATGCCGCTCTCGACGAAAAAGAGATGTTGGCAGAATGGGGACGGGAGTTCTTTGCAGAAAGTCGCAGACGTATAGACTTGATCCGGTTCGGAAAATTCGCCAGCGGATCGTGGTGGGATAAAAACCCCGATGCCAATCGCAACACCGAGATATTCCCGATCATGCGGCCGATTCTCAATGCGAATCCGAATCTGGAACAGAATCCCGGCTATAACAAATAATCCGATATTCAACACTTAAACTATTATCGACTCATGAAATATACAAATTTATTTCCAGCTGCTTTTATCCTGTCTTTGCTGATAGCATTGACAGGATGCGAAAAAGCAAAGGAACTGATTATTATCGACGGGAATCTCCCGATAAAAACCTCCACCTTATATATGGTCGGGGATGCTACGCCTAACGGTTGGAATATAGATGCTCCCACCCCGCTCGAAGCTAACGGTGAAGATCCGTTGGTATTCACGTGGGAAGGTGAATTATACGCCGGAGAAATGAAACTTTGCCTTACCCCCGGAAGCTGGAATGCTCCGTTTATCCGTCCGGTAAATAACGGTACCGCCATTTCTAAAACCGATATTACCGATGCGGTGTTCGACATGCATGCCGGTGATCCCGATTCGAAATGGAAGATAACCGATGCCGGTGTTTATTCTTTGACTTTCGACTTACGCAATTGGACAATGAGTACCGTTTTTGTCCGCGATCTGGATGGACCGACAATCGAACCGATCGAAACGGATGCATTCTATATGGTGGGAGATGCCACGCCTAACGGTTGGAATATCGACGATCCCACACAGCTTGAAAAACAATCGGATTTTATTTTCGTGTACGAGGGCGAATTGACTGTCGGAGAACTCAAATGCTGTACTTCGACCGGAAGTTTCGATGTTCCATTTGTCCGTCCGGCAACAGACGGGTGTGCGATCAGTAAGAGCGGTGTCGAATCCGACGGATTCGTTTACTCTACGTCGCCCGATTATAAATGGAAAGTTACAGAAGAAGCCGTATATCGTCTTACTTTCGATTTGCAAGAATGGACAATTTCCGCCGTATTCGTTAAGGATATTGTGCACGAGAAGAATCCGATCGAGACCGAGGTGCTTTACATGATAGGCGATGCTACGCCCGGCGGATGGAGCATGGACGATGCCAGCGAGTTTACGGTCGATCCTAACGATAAATATATTTTCTCGTGGGAAGGTGAATTGGTTCAAGGCTCGATGAAAGCCTGTCTCGAACGCGACGGAAATTTCTCCTGCCCGTTCATACGCCCGGAATCGGACGGTTGCCAGATTTCGGCTGACGGGGTTGAATCGCCCGACTTCGTATTTACAAAAGCCCCCGACTATCAATGGCGTGTCGTTGAAGCCGGACGTTATCATATTACATTCAATCTTCGTGACTGGACCATCGACGCACGGCTTATCGGATCCGTGCAACCGATCGAAACGGAAACCCTTTATATGATAGGCGATGCCACACCCGGCGGATGGCGCATGGACGATGCAACTGAATTTACAGTCGATCCGTCCGACAAGTATATATTTACTTGGGAAGGCGAACTGAAAGAAGGTGAATTGAAAATGTGTCTCGAACGCGACGGAACATTCTCGTGTCCATTCATCCGGCCGGCATCGAACGGTTGCAAAATTTCGGCAACAGGTATTGAGGCTACCGATTTTGTTTTCTATGCCAACGATCCCGACAACAAATGGGCTGTTACCGATGCCGGACGTTATCGTATTACGCTCGACCTCCGACATCGTACCATTGCAACCGAATTTATGAACTGACAATCTGAAACCTACAAAAACAACCATTATGAATAATAAAATAAAACCGAGTATGATTGCTGCATCATTAGCGATAGCCACACTCTTAGGCGCATGCAATGACGAAATAGAGATGCGTCGTCCGCCGAAAGTCGAACTTCCCGACCTTCCGGTCGTTGAAGATATTCACACCTATAAAGCACCTCTCTATTGGAGCGTGTATGAATATTGTTATGAACTGGAATTGCAAGGCGTTTCCAATTCCGATATGGACATTACGTCCGAAGAATGGGATAAAATTATAAATTGGGTCGCTACCGATCTGAAACCTTACGGTTACGACATGATATGTACCGACGGCTTTATCCCCATGTTGGCACAGGATAATTCGGGATATATGACCCATTACGGTTCTATGTCGCTGAAAGACTTGGTAGCCAAATGTAAAGCGAAAGGTCTGAAAGTCGGTGTGTATGACAATCCTTTGTGGATACACGGTTCCGATGCCGTAAAGATCGAAGGTACGGACTACACGTTCGGATCGTTGCGATATAACGGAGCCGATCCGGTCACCCACCCTACTACCGACGACCGGTGGTTCAATTGGGCTATTGTCACCCACCCCGGAGCACAGGAATTTATCGACGGCTTTTTCCGTCACTATTCCGAACTGGGTATCGACTACATAAGAATGGACTTCTTATCTTGGTATGAAGACGGTATGGACCGGAATATGGGACTGGTAGGACACGGTTACGGGCGTGAGGTTTATGCCCGTGCCTTGAACTACATCGCCGAATCTGCTAAAAAATACGGCATATTCACTTCGCTTGTGATGCCTCACCTCTACAACGATGCCGAAGTGGAAGCCCAATACGGCAATATGATCCGTATCGTGGCAGATACCGGTGGCGGCGGTTGGTGGCACTGTTCGGCACAAGACCGCGGGAAATCGTATGCCAACTGGCCCAACTGCATGAACATGTTCGACGGATTTACATTCTGGTCTCATCTGTCAGGACGGAACAAAGTAATTCTCGACGGTGATTTCATCCGGCTGAATAAATTCAGTACCGATGCTGAAAAGGAGACTGTCGTTTCTCTTCAATTGATGGCTGGCGGTCCGGTTACTGTCGCCGACCAATATCACAACATCGGCGATAACCTTAAATTTTATACCAATTCCGAATTGCTCGCTCTCAACGAAGACCGATTTGTCGGACATCCGCTGAGTGATAAATTAAACAATACCGACAACCAGATATGGTATGGCGAAATGTCGAACGGCGATTACGTGGTAGGTATATTCAATCGCGACGACAGTCCGCGTTCGGTTACGGTAGAGTTTTCGAAATTGGGCATTGACGGGGAACGCAGGATCCGCGACCTTTGGCGTCATGCCGACGAAGGCTCCGCCTCGTCCGTAACGGCAACGATTGCTGCACATGGTTGTAAAATTATCAGACTTTCGAAATAATCATAAACAAGTGAAATTATGACAATAAGATCCAAATCATTTTCAATGGCTTTAATCGGGGCGGCATGTTTCGCTCCGATGGCAGAAGCTGTTCAAATCACATCGCCCGGAGGCGGCATTACGGTGACTGTCGATGTGAACGACGGCGTTCCGGTTTACTCGATGCAGTATAAAGGAAAATCTGTAATCAATCCGTCCAAACTCGGATTGGAACTTACCAATGCCGAAAATCTGATGACGGGATTCGAAATCGTAAATTCGACGACTTCCGAATTCGACGAAACATGGCAACCTGTATGGGGTGAAACCAAGAACATCCGCAACCACTACAACGAGTTGTTGGTGGAGTTGAAACAACCGGCTACCGACCGTTTTATGAACCTCCGTTTCCGGGTATATGACGATGGAATGGGATTCCGCTATGAATTTCCGGCACAGAACAATCTCGTATATTTCGTAGTAAAAGAAGAACATACGCAATTCGCCATGAATGGCGACCATACGGCATGGTGGATCGCCGGCGACTATGACACACAGGAATACGACTATACCGAATCCCGTTTATCGGAGATCAGAGGTTTGATGGCTGGCTCTATTTCGGGCAATGCTTCGCAAACTCAATTCTCCCCTACCGGAGTGCAGACTTCTATCCAAATGAAAACGGATGATGGTCTTTACATCAATCTGCATGAAGCCGCATTGGTCGATTACTCTTGTATGCACTTGAATCTGGACGACCGGAACATGATATTCGAATCCTGGCTTACCCCCGACGCACAAGGCAATAAGGCGTATGTACAGGCTCCTGCCCACACGCCGTGGCGTACGGTGATCGTAAGTGACGACGCCCGCGATATGCTGGCATCGAACCTTATTCTCAATCTTAACGATCCCTGCCAGTACGAAGATACCTCTTGGATCAAACCGGTGAAATATATCGGTGTATGGTGGGAAATGATCGGTTGGGGCAGAGAATGGTCTTATACCTATGATCTTCCGTCCGTAAAACTCGATCAGCTCGATTATTCCCAAACAAAACCTCACGGACGCCATCCGGCAAACAACGACAATGTGAAGAAATACATCGACTTCGCCGCCGAACATGGGTTCGACCAAGTATTGGTTGAAGGTTGGAATATCGGTTGGGAAGACTGGTTCGGCAAATCGAAAGATTATGTGTTCGACTTTGTCACTCCCTACCCCGATTTCGATATCGACGAGCTCAACAGATACGCTCACTCCAAAGGGGTGAAACTGATGATGCACCACGAAACATCCGCTTCGGTACGCAATTACGAACGGCACATGGAAGAGGCATATAACCTGATGAACAAATATGGTTACAATGCCGTCAAGAGCGGTTATGTAGGCAACATCATACCGCGAGGCGAACACCACTACGGACAATGGCTCAACAACCACTATCTGTATGCCGTTACCCAAGCAGCCAAACACAAAATCATGGTGAATGCTCACGAAGCCGTGCGTCCTACCGGATTGTGCCGTACATATCCCAATCTGATCGGAAACGAGTCGGCTCGGGGAACCGAATACGAATCGTTTGCCGGGAACAAGCCGTCGCATACGACTGTATTGCCGTTTACCCGTCTGCAAGGCGGTCCGATGGACTATACACCGGGAATCTTCGAAATGAATATGCAAAAGGTGAATCCTCACAGTCAAGGACATGTAAACAGTACATTAGCCCGTCAGCTTGCTTTATATGTAACTATGTACAGTCCGCTGCAAATGGCAGCCGATGTTCCGGAAGTATATAACCAATTCTTGGATGCATTCCAATTTATCAAGGATGTAGCCGTCGATTGGGACGATAGCAAATATCTCGAAGCTGAACCGGGTCGATATATCGTGGCGGCACGGAAAGCCAAAGGATCGGACGATTGGTTTATCGGATGTACAGCCAACGAAAACGGACATACTTCCGAATTGGTACTCGACTTCCTGGATAAAAACAAAAAATACGAAGCAACGATTTATGCCGATGCACCTGATGCTCATTACATCGACAATCCGCAAGCGTATGTCATCACTAAAAAGAAAGTGACCAGAAAATCGAAATTGAAAATGAAAGCAGCTCCCGGTGGAGGTTACGCAATCAGCATAAAAGCACTGTAAAACAGCATATAGATTGAGACAAGAATGGGGTTGTGTCGAAATGAAAATTTCGATGCAACCCCTTTTCGGTGCGTTAGAATGTCTAAGATTCAAGGCGCAGAGGAAGACGACAGAAGTTTACTAACGTAAACGACTTAGCTCGAATTCCGATAGCAACGCAATAGATCGGACATGATGACGCATCGTCTTTCCTTTATGTTAATCAATTCAACATCAGATTCATATAAGGGACTTCATACTCTTTTCCGGCAGGTATGAATTTACCCCCGAAAAGAAACCGGGCAAGACCTGAAATATCTGTTTCCCAATCGACATTTGCCGATATTGCCATTCGTTCGCAACGTCCGTCCCGGATTCGGAAACAGCCGTTGTTCTCCGGTAAAACCGGATCGGTTACGACGATACTCCCTTGCCACTGGGGGGACAACTGTGCCGCCCGGCATAAAACATCCGACACCGATACGATCCGAATCATTCCCAACGGTGTAGCTGTATCGCCCGGACTCAACGGCTCGACGACCTCGATACGCATCCGGGGATATAAGGCGGATATCTCCGACAATAAGGCTGCGCGCGAATCATCCGAATCGGCGGTACACTCTTTCACAAGCACCCTGTCTTCGGCCGGTACTACAAATGCCAAAGCCGACAGTTGCCCTGTCCGGTTAGCCGATGTATAAACTCTTCCCCCGTCTGATACAAGATCGAGACATATCGTATCGAAATCGGATCGGGAATGTTGTATATATATCTGCCTGTGACGTTGTTGCTTCTGCCAATAATCGAATTGTTGGTCTGCCGTAAAATCGGCAAGATGAAATCCGTCGGATGCAGGCGGCAGCGTATCGGGAGCATAAGATCGAAGATGGTACGAGAACACAGGAGCATATCCCATCGACGCATAATATCCGAACAACCATTTCTCTGCCGGAATAAGAGCCGAAACAGGAATATTACGTTGCTGCATGCTACGGAACGCATCCGACATCAGTCGTCTCATACGTCCGCCATTCCGATATTGAGGATGTGTAGCGACCCCCGCCACATAAGCACAAGGCAGCACGGCTCCATAAAACGACAGATCGTAAGGTACGGTTTGCAACATGGCAATCAACTGCCCCTCCTCTTCTTCGTACAATGTATTCTCCGGGCGATACACCCGATCGAAATAAAGTTGTACGAATGTGTCGCTATCGTGGAAACAAGTTTGCCACAAATCCATTATCGCCTGCTTATCCATTATTCCCGATATTTAATGGCGGAGTATTTTTCCAACAGGATGTCGGGGTGATACGACAGTTTGGCTTTCCGTAATCCCAGCAATCCCAGATCTTCTTCCCGATTGATATACATATATGTATCGGGAATATGCCCTACAAACAGTTTGTTGATCATAGTGTATGCCCCGTCGATTTTCGAATCGGCTTTCTCCACATGCACACCGAATGTATCGTAATTGATCGGTGCACCGAATGTAAACGCTACGATGCGGTCGTCCACCCACAAAGCCCCGCCCGAGATGCCCAACTCTTCATAATGGTTCAAGGCAAATATCATCGACTTCCGTTCATTGTCGATAGCCTCCTGTTCATTCGGGTCTTCTATTTCCTCCCGCCAACGATCTTCCAAATCCAGACAAACAGGAATAATATCGGATGTAATCGGCGTATAACGGTAATCGGGATAAGTCTGGATAAAACGGTTGATGTGATTTCGCTTCGATTGGAACTTTTTCCCGGTCAGGTTCAACAGATTCGCCCGTAAATAGATGTAATCGAAATAATCGCGCTCGGCATGAAATTTAAACTCACCGGGAAACAATTGCTCCAAGACACCACAAGAGTGTGCCGACACACCCAACAGGCAAAGCGTATGTCCCAGACTTTCCGCATCCGATTCTATACGGCGGATTGCCTGCCGCAAATCGCCGTCGCCCGAAGGCATCATATAGGCGATACGACCTTCGTCGATACGAAACCGTATCAATAGCATCCGGTCTACCACGGCATATTCGGTTTGATAAAGGAAATTCCAACTACATATATTGGCAAATGAGAAGTCGCAATTACGGTAATCGCTCTGACGAGTGTATCCGCATATCAGTTCTTTGTCGCAAATGGATATCGGACGAAAAGGAATCGAATCGAACGTCATATATTGGGTCCATTAATTCTACACGAAGATATAACTACTTTGGTTATATATAACAAGATTAAAGTTAAAAATATCTCGTTTAATATAATTTATCAATGCCACTGTTAGAGAAAGAGGGAAAACCGGTTGCAACGATTTCCCCTCTTTTTATCTTTATCCTTCGGCTGGCTTATTGCCGTCGCCCTTTTTCTTGGGACGATAGTAATGCCGACGATTTTTCCGTTTTTTCTGTTCTCCGTCCGTAGCTCCGTTGGTCGATACTGCTTCCGACGGAACATTCTTTCCGGTCGATTGCGACGGTTGTTTCTTATCCTTGTCGGATGCTCTCCGTCGATCGTGACGTCCGTGTCTTTCACCATTCTGACGGCGGCGGTTGTCTCTGTCCCTGCCTCCGCTCTGAGTCCTTTTCGACGGATTATAGACGGGAGCTTCACCCAATCCCTGCGGCAACTCCACCTTCTCGACCTCTCTTTCGATCAGTTTTTCGATTCGGCTGAATTTTCCCTGCTCTTTTTCCGATATAAAAGTGATGGCTTTGCCGGTAGCACTGGCACGTGCCGTTCGCCCGATACGATGGATATAATCTTCCGGATCGTGAGGGACATCGTAATTGATTACCAAACCGATCTGGTCGATATCGATGCCCCGCGAAACAATATCGGTCGCCACCAATATGTCGATCTTATTATTTTTGAAATCGAGCATTACCGCTTCCCGTTCCGACTGTTCCAGATCGGAGTGCATGGCAGCCACTTTCAGCTTCTTACGTTTCAGCGTATATGCCAAATCTTTTACTTTCAATTTCGAGGAGGCGAAAATAATTGTTTTCGTACCGATCGGCTCGCGGAAAATATCTTCGATGATTCCCATTTTCTGCGGTTCGTAACAAACATAAGCCAATTGCTCGATCGCTTCGTTCGGTTTCGAAATCGCCACATTTATTTCTGCCGGATCGCGCATGATATTCTTTGCCAGTTGCCGGATCTTTGCCGGCATCGTAGCAGAAAACATGATGGTCTGCCGTTCCACAGGAAGGCTTTTCCCGATCTGCATGATATCATCGTAGAAGCCCATGTCGAGCATCCGGTCTGCTTCGTCCAATATAAAATATTCTACACCCGAAAAATCTATATCGGTAATCTTCATGTGAGAAAGCAACCGCCCCGGAGTGGCGATAATCACATCCGCACCCATTTTCAAACCTCTCTTTTGCTGATCCCACGAAGCTCCGTCTCCTCCGCCCGATATAACCACCGTAGAGATTGGGAGGAAATACGAAAAGCCTTCGAACTGCATATCGATCTGTTGTGCCAATTCGCGTGTAGGCGCAACAATCACAGCACGGATCGCATCTCTTTTCGACGGATTCTTTATCAATAAGTTCAGCAAGGGCAATATATATGCTGCCGTTTTCCCGGTTCCGGTCTGGGCACAAGCTATCAAGTCCCGTTTTTCCAATATAACCGGAATAGCTTGTTCCTGTACCGGTGTCGTTTCTTGAAAGTTCATTGCATCAAGACCCTGCAAGACAGCGTCTTCTAAATTCAATTCATCGAATCTCATGTATTATCGTATTCGTTAAACAGGCGGATCGGTCGATGTCTATGCGGAAATCCGCTTTTTATGATGTAAATACCGCCTCACTTCTGTTGGTTTTCGGGGGGCAAAGATAGCTATAAAAAAATGTACGACAAAGTATTTTTATAAAACCCTTCGGGTCTGTTATTTCCGGTCAGGAACAAAAAAAGACCGGGCATGGCATATCACACCCGATCTTCCCCAATTAATATTTAAAATTTCAGTCTATTCGTATCTACTTCACCGTAACGGTAATTTTCTTCAAATCCTTATCGGACGACGATCCGCCATACATCAGTTGATAGCGACCGGGCTTTACCCGCATCGTGTTCGTCGTCGTGTCGTAGAACTCGAACGTAGAACCGGGTAAGTCGAAAACAATCTGTTGCCGTTCACCCGCATCGAGAGTCACCCGACGGAATGCCCGCAGAGTCTTGACAGCTCCATCCGGGTCCTGCAAATTCCGGACATAGATCTGTACGACTTCATCCCCTGCCATTTTTCCACTGTTTTTCAGCGGAACAGAAATCCGAATAGCCGTATTTGCTTTCACGGTCTTGGGCATTTTAGCCTTGCCGTATTCAAATCGGGTGTAGCTCAGACCATATCCGAACGGATATAACGGTTCTTCGTCCATGAATCGGTACGTACGTCCTTTCATACTGTAATCTTCATAATCGGGCAGTTGTCCGATATGCTTATAGAATGTGACAGGCAACCGTCCGCCCGGATTGTAATCGCCGAAAATAACATCCGCCACAGCCGTTCCTCCGGCTTGTCCCGGATACCAGGCTTGCAGAATGGCATCGGCATGTATGCTTTCGGGTTCCAATGCGACGGCACTACCCGAACAGTTTACAAAAATGACTTTCTTACCGCCGGCTTTCAATGCCCCGATCAAATCTCGTTGCGCTTGCGGCAACTCGATGTCAGTACGGTCTCCGCCTCTGAATCCCGGCAGACTGACAGGCATCTCCTCGCCTTCCAATCTCGGCGATATTCCACCGGCGAATACAACAATATCGACATCCGACAGTCGATCCAACAGGCTTTTCGGATCGGTTTTCCGATAATAACCGAGATCGAATTTCAATTCGCCTCCACCGCCGCCCTGCATATATTCAATGGCGATCCGATAGGGCTTGCCGGCTTCTGCCGACAAGGTATATTCTCTCGATTCCGGTCCGTGTTCACCCCAATGGTCTATTACCTTTTCACCGTCTACGAATATCCGGTATCCGTCATCGCCGGTAATATAGAGCGTGTATTCCCCAGCCGTTTCCGGTACAAATTCGGCGTCGTACCGGGCTGTAAAATTCTGTAACGAAACGCCGGGGGCATATACCGTATTGCCGTCGGTGTGGAAATCGAAAGGTGTAGAGACATGCGCCGTTGCTGCAACCGGTCCGGAGAAATGCCGGTTGTTCCAATATTCGGAAGAGAAACCGACTTTTCCGTCACTGAAACAACGGTCGAAACAGCTATAAAAGACATCGTTGTCGATATAGTTGCACCCCTTGTCATACACTACGGTCCCGGCAGGCAATTTGGCTTTGATTCCATCGAGAATCGTCTCCGTATGCGAAGGTGTTCCATTGTAGTTACCCCACATCATTACCGAATCTGCGGCATTAGGCCCTATTACAGCCACCTTTTGAAGCGATTTGGACAACGGCAATACTCCGTTGTTTTTAAGCAGGGTCATGGATTTCCGTGCCATATCCAAAGCTAACGTTCTATGTTCTTTACTGTCTACGACCGACATCGGTATCGATGCCCAGCCGACCAGCGTATCCGGATCCATCGCGCCCAATTCGAAACGTGCTTTCAACAAGCGGAACACGGATATATCTATTTGTGCTTCATCTATCTTTCCCTGTCGCACGGCTTCGACCAACGACGCATAGACATCGCCGCATTCCAGATCCGTTCCCGATATGACAGCACCGGCGGATGCCGATTCTTTCGACGGATGCGTTTCATGTCGCCCCGGCAGATAGAAGTCGGAAATAGCTCCGCAGTCCGAAACTACGATCCCTTCGTATTTCCATTCTTCTCTCAGGATTTCCATAAGCAACCTTTTGCTACCGCAACACGGTTCACCCTCGAACCGGTTGTAAGCGCACATCACCTCTTTCACCTTTGCTTCGGTCACCAGAGCCTTGAATGCCGGCAAGTAACTTTCCCACAAGTCGCGCCAGTCGATATGATCTGCATTGAAACTGTGTCGGTTCCATTCCGGTCCGCTGTGCACGGCAAAATGTTTCGCACAGGCATGCAACTTGTCATATCTGGCATCTTCGCCTTGTAATCCTTGCACGACGGCAACACCCATACGTCCGCTCAGATAAGGATCCTCGCCATAAGTTTCCTGTCCTCTACCCCATCTCGGATCTCTGAATAGATTTACATTCGGTGTCCAAAAAGTCAAGCCCCAGTACCGTTCAGCCGATCCGATCCGTTTTGCATCATGGTGTTTGGCTCGTGCCTCGTCCGATACGGCATCGAAAACCCGACGTACCATTGTGTCGTCGAACGATGCCGCCATACCGATCGATTGAGGGAAGACCGTAGCCAGACCGGCTCTGCCCACTCCATGTAAGGCTTCATTCCACCAATCGTAGGCGGGGATTCCCAACCGGGCGATTGCGGGCGATACATTTTGCATCAATGCCACTTTTTCTTCGAGTGTCAGACGATGCAGCAAGTCTTCCGCCCGTTGCTCCGGGGATAGCCCGGAATCTTGATACGGACAGTTTCCGGCATCGGAATCGAGGGCGTATCCGGTAGCCGATATACCCCAAACGATGCCTATACAGAATAGTTTCCGGAAAAGAAGTGATATGCGTTTCATACCCCAAAGATATTTTTTATTTGTTTATCGGACGGGCTTCGACACCCTCGAAAGTAATTTTAACCGGAAGGATATACCCGTTTTCATCGAAATACATACGGTCGATACAAGTTTCCCGGTGATTCGGGTTCGTATCGCCCAACGGATGACGGTGATAAACGATATACCATTCGTCTTTTCCCGGAACTTGTATAACCGAGTGATGCCCCGCACCGGTAGCGACCTCGGGATCTTCCTGCAAAATTTTGCCGATACGGTTGAACGGACCGAAAGGCGAATCGGATATAGCGTAAGCTACACTATAATCGCTTCCGCCCCAGCTACCTTCCGACCACATAAAATAATACTTCCCATTTCGCTTCAACATGAACGGCCCTTCCACATAGTTCTGAGGTGTAACCTGTTTGTACATCGTTCCGTCCTCGAAAGGCACAAGGCTCAACAGGTCGTCGCTCAGTTTCACCATATTGCAATGATGCCAGCCGCCATAGTACATATAATAAGATCCGTCATCGTCACGGAATACAAACTGATCGATCGGTTGTGCTCCGTTTATGATCTGACCGATCAACGGTTTGCCCAACGCATCTTTGAAAGGGCCTTCCGGTCGATCGGCTATCGCGACACCGATACCGCCGTATTGGTCGTTGTTCTGTATATCATTCGCGCCGAAGAACAGGTAATATTTACCGTTGGCAGAAATTACCGACGGTGCCCACAAAGCGAATTCCAGCCATTCGATGTTGTCGATGGAAATCACTTTGGAGTGTTTGGTCCAATGCACAAGGTCTTTCGAAGAGAAAGCATCCATGTAGGTCTGTACATTGTAAACCTGATGTACCGCCCGCGTTTTCTTACCGGTATCCGTTTCTCTTCCGTCGGTATGATAAATGTCCGACAGGGTCGGATATATCCAATATTCATCGCCATAAACCACGGCTTCGGGATCGGCATACCAGCCGGTAAAAATCGGGTTACCGCTCTTTTGCGATTGCGTACTGCAAGAACCGGCGCATATCGCCACGAGGCAGCAAAGGGTATAAATCAAATTTTTATTCATATCGTAATAAAATTAAACAAGAACAAAAAACGCCCATTACGGGCGTTTTCTGTATATTGACAATTTCTTATCGTACGGCTACTCTGGTTGTTGTAGCATTACCTTTTTCATCCGTAACTTTCACGAGATAGATACCTTTGTTCATCGGCAACATATTCGTACCGGCAGCTACCGAAGCATTGGCTACGTTTTGTCCGGCGATGTTGAAGATCTCAACCCGAACAGAAACTGCTGCGGAAACGCAGATTGCGTTGGCGGAGCTCCATACCGTTGCGCTTTCGAAAGCGATTTCTTTTACCGAAGAAGATTCATAATCCGTATCCAGATATACGCCATGAATATTTGCACCGGCATCCGTGTTGAATACCATATACAGATCGTGTACGCCGGAAACCGATTCGGACATCTTACCAGCCGTTTTCTTGGTTACACCCCAGTTGCTGGTACCTTGTGCTTTCACGACAGCCAGTTTCGTATCACCGTCCAGAACAGAGAGGTCGTCATAGCTTTCGTGGTTCAGGTCGATGTAGAAATCGAATGTACTGCTACCCAAAGAAGATTGGTCGGAAGAGTGATTTACCAGAATACGGGTAAATTGTCCTTCTTGGAAATCGACATCGACAAATTTCAAAACGACACCGCGGGATGTGTAACCGATATTTGCGCTTTCGAATTGCAGTCTGTCCGATCCGGTTGCCATGAATTCAACTGTATTTTCCACACCACCCATTGCATCGAAGTGCATACCGTAAGCATTGGGCGAAAGCGGTTCATCGACCAATACGATCACTTCCGGTTCGTCATCTTCGACAGGCCAAGGAGTACCTTCGATCAGTTGAACTTCTTTCAAGTTGGTCGAGCCTGTCCATTTTACATACAGATCGTGCGTACCCGAGATATTCTTTTCGATATTCTTTGCCAATGTTCCATAAATGTTCCAATACCAATCTCTTGCCGTCCAGATCTTAGCAATCATATTGTCTTCGTTGTCCGTGCCGTCGATGTAGAGTTCGAGGAATCCGTCGGGGTTGGTCGATCCGCCGTGAGTAGATACAACGGCAATTTGTCCATATGTATTGCCGTCTTTGAAGTCTACCGACGGGAATTTAACGATCAGACCTGCTCCTGTCCAACCGAATGCACCTTCGTCGTTCAGTCTCGTTTCAGGGAACTCATCGGGATTCACCACCGTAGCCTGGCTTGCGCTATATTTCACGCAATTGTAAACAGGATCTGCCATCTCGCCTTGTTCCTCTTCGCTGAACTCGTTTTGGTAGAATACGACTTTTTTCAAGTTGCCTTCGCATTCGTTATAACGCATATACACTTTCTGTTTTCCGGTAGGCCACGTGAAGCCATCGGTTCCTTCCGGATAGAAATTGTAGCGATACGTGCGATAATATTGGAATGCGCCCGTACCTTTTACATCGATACTGGTAAAGAGCTGACCACCTTCATCGGGATGACCCATGTAAAAGTCCAAAGTACCTACCATGTTGGCATTCTCGTGAGCAAGTTCTGCGCCATTGGCTTTGTACACCGTACCGTCACCGAAATCGATTTCGCCCAAGCAAATGGTCGTACCCGGTTTCGTATTTCCCAAGTTTTTGTTTACAACGTCGAAACGTGCGTCATTGACAATTTCTATGCCCGCTTCTTCGGTCATTTTGAACACCAGATCTTGTGCCGATGCCGTAGCGAATAATCCGGCAACAAGAGTCAAAAAAGTAACTGTTCTTGTTTTCATAACAAATAATTTAAAAGTGAATATAAAGGTTAATGTGTTTGTTAGTTTTTTATTTCAAGGGGTATATCCTCCGATTGGGAGAATATCCCGGTTCATATCCATGCACCTTTTCTTGCCTCGGCATAGCTCGAATAAATTCGGCTCTGCTCTCGGCTATCGAAAACGTTCATTGTTATGCACCTTTTCTTGCCTCGGCATAGCCCGAATAAATTCGGCTCTGCTCTCGGCTATCGAAAACGTTCTTATTTCTTCATTACACGCCCGCAAGCCCGGATACTGTCGCCGGCCAATTGCCATACATAGATTCCTCCCGACAGCATATCACCGCAAAGCGAGATATCCGATTGTCCATCGGTGAGATACACCGTACGTCGGTAGACGCAACGCCCGGAAAGATCGAACAGGGAAATTTCTGCCGGTTGCGCTTGCTGTACGGACACAGGGATATAAAGATTGTCCGTAAACGGATTCGGATAAGCCTCCCCTACATTTCCGGTAGAAACTACCGATTCGATTGCCGCATAATTCGCCACTTCTTCGAGGCGGAACAGCTGATTGGCATTTCCGGTCGGATCGCCGATCGTCAATTCGGCATTGTCTTCGATCGAAGCATTCTGTATCTCCAAATTTTTAAGTGCGCCTTTTTGCGCTATTGTAAAACAGCCGTCGCCTTGATAGTACAGATTCCATTTCCCGTTATTGACCGTGCAATCGAACGGGAATTGGCCCAACGTATTTGTGCCTCGTAAAACGATACTCAAACCCGATGCAACGTTCTGCAAACTGAAACAGGCATCTCCCGCCACATTCAGCTTCCAGATTTCCGTTTTATCGCCCGTGTACTCTTTCTGTATGATTTTCGTTCCGTTAGTCGTGTTGTTTGCGACCAATGCCAATGCCTTGCCGCTATGTACAGCTGTGATTTTATAGCCTTTATCCCGGCCTATTTCCGGAATGGATTCCGCAACTTCCTCAAAGTCGTAATAGTCGAGATTCATACCTCCGGAGATTATCTGTACCCGAAGATTATGCTTGCCTTCCGGTATTGTCACATATACGGCATGGTCGGCATAATCGTTTATTCCCGACGTAGCTTTCAGCTCCACGGTCGAAAGGACCGTATCGTCCAGCATCACGCAAACACCTTTGTTCGCTCCGGCTGGTGTCGCATATCGCAAGGTCAGTTTGTAAGTTGCAGAACGATTCACATCGACGGTATAATTCAACCATTCACCGGCATCAGTCCAACCGATATGATAACCGCTTCCACCGACTCCCACACCGACAAAATCATCCGGTTCGGTACGGTACGCACCGCCTTCGTTCCTTCTGGCGGTATCGTAGAATCCGGCTCCCTGACCACCCAAATCGAAATCCTCCGCTTCGATACGTCCGGGAATCGAAAGAGCTTTGAACGGTTTCTGACGTTCGGTAAAATATTTTTTGGCGGTAGCCAACAGATCGCTTGCTTTCAAGAATACATATTTATCGGGGTATTCGCTTTGCAACCGCTCGACTACACGGTTTATCGCCGCGTATCCGGGGCCACCCATTCCGGCTTGTACCAAGTACACACCGGTGAACACAGGAAATTCAGACCGGCTGTCTACCCCCTTCAAATAGTTGTAGATACCATTTTCTTCACCGCAAACACCACCGACTGCAACAACCGGCATACCGCACCAATTGTAAGCATCGTGATATGCTCCACTCGTCCAAGCCAATGTTCCGGTAACGCCGCATTTGACGAAACCATTGTTGTAGAACGGTTGTGCAGGCCAACGCAAAGAAGAAGCAGTGCTGTAAAAACCGGCGGCTTTCAGATATTCGCCATTCATTACGCACCACGATTCGTAATCTTCGGGTTTGTAATAAGGCTCTTGAATATACTGTGCACCCGACGGACCTCCGATAAATTCATCGTTTTCGGTCATCGTCTCGTAGTAATACCGCAGGATAAACGGCGCGATCTCCGTCGATGCAGGAGACAACGTCATCGATACCGGCACCTGACCTCTCTCCTTTTGGTTCCAAATGTTGAGCGTGGCATTGTGATTGAACATGATGTTGTCACCATCGCTCCAATGCAAGGCTACATATACTTTATTCGTCTCCGCTTCACGGGCTACACCTTCCGGCTGATACCCTTCGAACGTCTCGGTCGGGAATGACGAATAGAAACTGCCGTTCGGGAAAAAGTCGCTCACCACGAAACCGAAGCCTTCGGGATTGGTACGAAGGTTCAGATCGTCTCCATGCATACCATATCCCATCACCACCGCATTCTTGGGATAACCGGGAGTATTCAGAATCTTTTTGATAATATTTTTTCCGGTCGTCGTTTCGTCATCTACCCAGAATACGAAAGATCGCGAAGCTACGGCATAATCATAAATACGCCATCCTCCGTTTCGCCAATCGTCCCGCAGACCGGCACTGAATACCAACTGTTTGTTGAGCTTGGGCATAATCTCTTCCAAAGCCCAATTGTAAGCCTGTGTGATTGTAGCCCATTGGTTACGGATGTCCACCACCTCTTTGTCCCATCCAAATTCGGCGATCAGTTCATCTTTCAGTTTTTCCGACACCGGCAACGCATTTTCGGCACAAGCCATCAGCACAGCCATGTTGAACGTATAATCATTATCGGCAAAGTTACAGACCACCAGTTTGTCCAAACGGTCTTTGTAAGATTTGAATAACGTACGCAGACCTCTATTCTCGCCGGTTACAATGACACCATTGGCAGGACGTTTGAATTTGGGATTCAAATACCGCCACCAATCCATTTCCTTATCGCCGGTAGTCAGAAACAATTCCGCCGAATCCCGGTTGATGATACCTTGGAATATCCGGCATGAATGCAATGCTTCCGCACTTTCCGTTGCTCCGCCAACCGAAAGGAACACAGCGGTCTCTACCGGTTTCATCTTGGGGAAATAATTGCCGGCGATCTGGGCGGAAATTCCGCACCAGAAGCCGCAAATTATCATAGATATAATAAACAGTCGTTTCATCTTTTTATTCTTAGAGTTTGATTACCTTTTGCAGACGAATGTCGTCCGATGCCGCACCAACCATAAAAATGTAATTTCCGGTCGGCGTATAGAATTCACCTTTCGCATCGTCCCACAGGCGCAATTCCTTTTTCGGAACCGATATGGTGACACGAGCCGTCTTCCCTTTCTCGATATGTACACGGTCGAAACCTTTCAATTGTTTCAACGGCACTTTTATACCGGTCTCGGGGAATGTTACATAAACCTGTGCCACTTCATCGCCAGCCAGTTTACCGGCATTCCGTATCGAGAATGTCAGGTTCACGGCATCGTCCGTCACTTCGCTCTTCAAATTCTTATAGTCGAAACGGGTATAGCTCAATCCGTAACCGAACGCATACAACGGTTCTTCCTCGAAATACATATAAGTACGGCCTTTTTGAATGTCATAATCGTCGAAATCGGGAAGATCGTTAAGGCTCTTATAATAAGTGATCGGAAGACGTCCGGCTGGGTTATAATCTCCGAATAGAGCTTCTGCGACAGCCGTTCCACCCTGTTCGCCGGGATACCATGCGTTCAATATGGCAGGTACATGTTCGTCAATCCAGTTGATAGCCAACGAACTACCGGCAACCAATACGACTACCGTATTGGGATTTGCCTTGTAAGCCTCTTTGATAAACATCTGCTGATCGACCGGCAGCTCGATCGTATAACGATCCTGACCTTCGCGTTCGATAGATTTGTTGATACCCAACACTGCCACCGTCACATCACATTCGCGGATCGCCTTACCGGCTTCGCCATAGAGATCGAGCAACGCCCTCTTTTCGACATTGGGCACACGCCAATAGAGTTTCGAAGAGGCTTCACCGCCGTCATCGAAATATTCGGCAACCAATTCGTATTTCTTTCCTTTTTCAAGAGTTACCGTAACACTGTCGGTCTGTACTCCGCGATTGTGCCACGAATCGATCAGCTTTTCACCGTTCAGATACAAACGGCAACCGTCGTCGGTGGCAAAGCCCAGTGTATATTTGCCCGACAATGTCGGTACCAAATCGCCGCTCCAACGGATAGAGAGCGGAGAACGGGGCAAGAACGGATCGGGAGCCTGATTAGCCGGTTCGAAATTGATATTCTCGTCGATACGTACTTTGGGAGTTCCTTCCAGATTTTTATTGTCGAAATATTCGGCTTTCAATCCATTCGGGAAATTCGCTTTCGTAATCATTTCATAACCCGAAACAGACGAGGACCACGGTGCATACACCACCTTTACATTTTCCCCTACCCGATTCTTGATGCCTTCCAATACCGACACCGGGGCATTGACCGGCGTACCGCTGTAATCGCCGAATTCGCAATTGCCGGCATTGATTCCGACCACGGCAATGGATTTCACCTTGTCGGGATTCAATGGCAGGAAGTTCTTTTCGTTTTTGAGCAGTACCAGACTTTGACGAGCGGCTTCCAATGCCAGTTGATGATGTTTTTCACAGCCTACCACATCGGGCGAAATCCGATTATACGGATTCTTTTCCGGATCGTCGAACAAGCCCAGACGCATTCTGGCACGCAGTATCCGATAAGCTGCCGTATCTATGTCGGCTTCCGTCACCATGTGCTGCTTGTATGCGTTCATCAAAGGCTCGATATATACGTTGTCACCGCATTCCAAATCGAGTCCCGCCTTGATGGACAAAGTTGCCGCCGTTTCGGGCAACTTCACATATTTATGATGTGTAACAAGGAATCCCGGACCACCGCAGTCGGAAACTACGTAGCCGTTGAATCCCCATTCGTTACGAAGCACCTGTGTCAGAAGCCACGGATTCAACGTACAGGGCACATTGTTGATCGCATTGTATGCCGACATGATCGACGCGGCTTTTCCCTCCTTGATACAAGCCTCGAATGCAGGAAGATAGTACTCTCTGAGGTCGCGTTCCGAAATAATCGGGTTACATTCAAACCGGTTGTGCTCTTCGTTATTGGCGGCAAAGTGTTTCGGAGTGGAGACGATTTTCAGATAACGTGGATCGTTGCCCTGTAATCCTTTCACGAAAGCCACACCTAAACGTCCTGACAAGAACGGGTCTTCACCGTATGTTTCGGGCGTACGCCCCCAACGGGGATCGCGGGCCATGTTTACTGTCGGCGACCAGAATGTAAGCAGGTCGCTGAACAGTCCTTTTTGATCTTTCCCCCGGTTCAATTCATTCCAACGTCCACGGGCTTCGTCCGAAATGGCGGTTGATATTTCGTTCAACAATTCGGGATTCCACATACTCGCCAAACCGATCGCCTGCGGGAAAACCGTAAAGTTTCCCGGACGGACTACCCCGTGCAACGCTTCATTGCCGTGATAATATTTGTCGATGTTCAAACGGGGAATGCCCGGCGAAGTAGCCCGGAGCAACGAGATCTTTTCCTCCACTGTCAATCGGGACAGCAGATCCATAATCCGCTCATGTTCGGGCGCGTTCATGTCTTTATACAACTCCTGCGTTTGAGCGACCGATACGGATACCGATGTCGTCAGACAGAGCGAAATAAATGCGTACTTTATCGTTTTACTGATGTTCATAAAAGTTCTTTTCAATATGGCTGATAGTCGTTTGTCATTAAATCTCTACGGGGCAACGATCTCCATTACCGGCGAATAATTATACCGTTTCAGAGATGTATTGTAACTGCAACTCGATAATGCAGCCACACGGATATAATATGTTTTACCGCTTTCCAGATTTTTCACCTTGTCTTCATATACATTCGATTCGATCGACGCATCGGAAGAACGGCTCAACACTTTGGTTGTAGAGTTCTCGGCTACATAGCAACTGTTGTAGCACGAAACAACCGGATAGATGTTGCAAAGCAGACGCGATTCGGAAATGGTTTTGGTTCCGATCGTCATTCCTTCGGGAGTCGTCGAACGGCGGATCGTATATTTCACACTGACCTCTGCCGATCCCGGCTCTCCGTAAATAATATCCTGTACATCTATTTTCAGGAACGGAGTTACCTTGAAATCGTGTTTGGTGACACCTTTCAGGCGCACCCGCTCTTTTTCTACCGGGAAGAACGGACCTTCTTTCGGGGTTACATCGTACAATCCGCTGAACAACGCAACGTTACGGAACGTACCGTCGGCTTTTGCCCAGAATTGAAGCGGTATAGGATTCTCATAAGCCAAATCGAGCAATTCGATACGGCAGCCGTCGGGCTGTTCCGTGTAGACCGGTGTTCCGGTTTCCGAATCGAGCAACGTACCATAGATACCGGCATCCGGCGCATCGTAATTATCGATTTCGCAAGAAGTCGCCAACATCAATAACGGAAGTACGGCATATATCAAATTAAATTTTTTCATAATGTATTTTCGTTTTATGACCTTTCGTCAGTCTGTTGTTTTACACCTTTAAATTCTATTAATATCCGGGGTTTTGTTCTATACCGGGGTTACGGCTACGTTGATCGTCGTTGATCCGGATATAATACAAATAGGGCTTGAAATCGTGTACATTACCGACTTCCAATTTCTTGAAAATCCAAGTCTGATTATTCGCTACGTAATACGGATACAGACCTTTCATTTTTTTGTTAGTCATCAGTCTTTCCGCATCGCGCCAACGTTTGATATCCCAGAAACGGTGATTTTCATACATCAATTCTATCCGTCGTTCGTTGCGTACCAGATTGACGGTAAGCGCATCGGCTGCATCTACACCGGCACGGTCGCGCACATCGTTCAAATAAGTCAATCCGTTCGCTTCGTATTCCGATACCCCCATCGTAGCCAGTTCGGCTGCGGCTTCGGCATAGTTCAGCAAGATCTCCGCATAGCGGAATTCAAACCAGTCCTGTTCGCCGCTCGTGTGTTTCGGGTCTTGCGTGGCATTTCCTTCATACAAAAATTTCTTGATATACAATCCGGTGACGGTCGATTCGGATGTACCGCCTACCCCTTGTTTTCCGATAACATATAAAGATGTGTCTTGCTTGGTCACCGGATCGCGGTAAGAGATCTGGTCGGTAAACGATCCGCCCTCTTTCAACACGGACACTTTTTGACCGTTCAGTTCGACAATACCTCTCTTCACATCGATAATGCCGCTTACATCGCCTTTGGCACTCGTCCATTCCGCACCCGGAATCAATATAGTGGCATACAGCCGGGAATCACGACCTTTGAACAGATCGGTACGGTTCTTCACTTCGAGGATCTGATTGTTCTCATCTACGATCCAACCTTCCGAATTGGTGCGGAATTCACCGGAAGTTCCGTCTGTCATAGGGAATGCTTCTACCAAATCCAATGTCGGGGAGAGACGCGAGCCGTATCCTTCGGGATAACGATAACCCCACGGTTGGTTCCACAAATCCCAGTTATGAGCTTTGTCGGGATATTCGTATTTCTTCACGAAAATAACTTCGGGACAATCGCCTTTGATCCAAAACATCTCCTGGTAGTTCCGAACTTTGTCGGCATTTCCGCGATAGAGCGAATATCCGCCTTTACGTACTTCATCTACGGCTTTAATGACCTCCTTGTAATATTTTTCGGCTTTTGCCGGATTATCGAACCCGACCAGACCGTTTTTGTCATAAGCACCATATTTGGCGATCGACGCTGCAAACAACATGGCACGGCTTTTCAAGGCTGCCGCCGCATATTTGTTGATACGGTATTTCTCAGCCGAAGTTCTCACCGCCGGCAACATTTCGATGGCATTGTCGAGATCTTCGAGTATAAAATTGTACGTATCTTCTTCGGTGCTACGATTTACCAACAGAACAGAAGGATCGGAAGGATCGTATTGCTGAGGTACTTTGATAATAGGCACACCGCCGTAGCGTTTTGCCATTCCGAAATAGTACCAGGCACGGATTGCATAAGCTTCTCCCAACAATTCCGTTTTCTTCTCCGGTGTAAACAGTTTCGTATTTTCCAGCTCCTGAATCAATTGGTTTACGTTACGCACATTGTCGTATGCCCACCACTGGTTCCATGCGCCGTTTCCGGTCGGACCGAATATTTCATGAGGCCACTCGCAGTGCATCGCTTCATCGCAGCTCAATGCCGGAACGAAACATCCGCCGACCCAGTTGTTGAATCCCGATTCACTTCCGTAATTAAAATCTTCGATCGGAAGCCGGTTGTACAGTGTCACCATATATGCCTCGATACCGGCTTCACTTCCAAAAATATCTTTATCGGTAATTTTATTGATCGGAGGCAAATCCAAAAAGTCGTTGCAAGCCACCGTGCCGAGACTTAACGATATTGCCAAACCATATATTAATTTTTTCATGATACCTGTTTTTAGAATGTTACATTAACACCAAAGTTGAAATTTCGCATAATCGGATATTGTTCCAGACTTCCTCCCGGATTTTCCGGGTCGATGTAATCCAGATTCTTCGAATGGATCGTGAACAGATTGTAACCGTTGGCATATACCCGAAGCGACTGTATTCCGACGTGAGTCGTCCATTTTCGCGGTAACGTATAACCGATCTCCAAATTTTTGAGACGCAAATAAGTGCAATCGTTGTAGAAGAAAGTCGATTCCGTTCCGTAGTTTTGCGGGTCTTGCAACCGTGTCGAAGGATAACGTCCTGCAATCCATGGGCTTTCGCTGTCGAACGGATCTTCTTTGTGCCAACGGTCCATGAATATATCCCATGCACCGCCGAACTGCAACGGACGGGCTTGCATACGGGCGTTGAACATGGCTGCTCCCTGGAAAGTCATACTGAAATCCAACCCTCTCCAATCGCCGCCGAATGTAAGCGCGAAGTTCATGACCGGACTATTTCCCCGACGGATCGGTTGCATATCCCATTCGTCGATAATACCGTCCTCGTTATAGTCCACATATTTCAAGTCGCCGGGCAGGTACGAATACTTAGTGTAAAGACCTTCCAAAACCGGACTGTTGTAAACATCGTTCATGCTGGTGAACTGACCGTTGCTCTCGTACATCCACAAGATATTGCTGTTACGGTTGTTGTTATTGTGACGCCAGTTGTCGTATGAGTTTCCCGAAGGCGAACGTTCCACATATTTGTTGCGAGCCAGCGTGTAAGTAAGGTTTCCGGTGATGTTGTAGTTGAAATCGGCTGCTCTGCCACGATGTCCCAATACCAATTCAAAACCTGTCTGCATATCCGAGTTGATGTTTTCTTTGGCAAACGTAGCACCGAATGTACCGGGCACGGATACGATACGGTTGGCGAGCAAGCCGTCCCGGTCGCGACGGAACCAGTCTGCCTCCAAAGAGAGAGCCCCGTTCCACAAACTCAGGTCGATACCGACGTTCGAAGTTGTAGAAGTAAACCACGTCGCATTGTAGTTCGGAATCTGCGGCATGTTCACACCGGGAATAAGACCCTGGTCGCCCAATACATATTTATCGCCACCCGGATAGTCGAATGCCATCATCCACAAATAAGCCTCGGTATTGTCATCACCCATCATACCGATAGATCCGCGGATCTTCAAGTTGTCGATAAAATCAACGTTGTCTTTTACAAACGATTCTTCCGAAATACGCCAACCGGCAGAAAGAGACGGGAAGAATCCCCATTTCTTATTCCGAAACTTGGATGAGCCATCCAAACGGAAACTTGCCTGTACCAAGTATCTGGACAGATAGTCATAATCTACACGTCCTACCAGACCGACATTGGAGTTCCGGTCTGCCGATCCGTTGATGCTGCGGGCATCGTCTACCAAACCGGCGTAAATCTGATCGACGGCATCCATCAAAGTATTACGGCTACCGCTCAATTCCGAAGTTTCCCATTTACGGGTTTCGAACAACAGCAACGCTTTCAGATTGTGCTGGTTCTTGATCGAAGTCTCATAGTTCAACGAAAGCTGGGTGGTCGGCGTTGCCGTTTCGCTACGCCATTCCGTTACGCTCGACAAAGAAGAGGTCGTCACGATATTGTACGCCTGCGATGCCGGATCGTATTTATAAGTGCTGAATTGTTTTTTCAACATCTTGTCGGTATGATAACGGGGGTCGTATGCAACAAGAGCTTTGGCATACAAACCTTTCACCCACGGAATATCCCAACGGATCGATGCGGAAAGCTGCACTTGGAAATTTTTAGTACGGCGGTATCCGGCGTATTTCTGAGAACTTTTGATCAAGGCATTCTTGTCGTCGTTATACTGATAGCCGATATAATCGGGATTCCCGTTCGCATATACTTCGTAAATAGGGACTTGCGATCCGACGGCATTCAATATCTCACTCGGATAATATGCCGGAGCATCTTTGTAATCGTAGAATCCGCCGATCTGAAATTCCGTAGTCAGATAATCGGACAATTTGGCGGTGATATTCGACCGCAGGTTGTAACGCTCGTAGCTCAACGAGTTTGCTTTCCACATACCCTCTTCCGAATAATAGCCGATACTGTTGAAGTATTGCACCCGATCCGTACCGCCCGAAGCCGTCAAGTTGATTTGCCATTGCGGAACAGTAGGACGCACTACCTGATCAAACCAGTTTATATTGGCATAGGGCGACCCGGATTGAACCAGACTCGGATCATAAGTAGGCGTCGTTTCGCCACGGTTTGCCATAGCTTCGTTGTACAACTCCATGTAGCCGTATGCGTCGGTCGATTTCGGGAATTTCGTAATGTTCTGTATTCCGTACGAAGCATTCAATGTGATTTCAGGTTTTCCTTTGGCACCTTTGCGGGTTGTCACCAAGATAACGCCATTTGCCGCACGTACACCATACACAGCAGCCGAAGCATCTTTCAAGACCGATACCGATTCGATTTCGTTCGGGTCGATACGGTCGAAGTTATCGCGGGGAATACCGTCTACGATCACCAGCGGTGCACCCAACCCACGGATATTGAAGCTGTTGTCGTACGATCCCGGTTCGCTCGTATTTTGTTTTACGTTAAGTCCGGGGATCTTTCCTTGCAGCGAACTGGTAAGGTTGGCGGTCGTTACCGCTTTTATTTCGTCGCGGTTGAGCGAAGCGACCGAACCGGTCACTTCCAGTTTCTTTTGTGTTCCGTAACCGACAACAACGACTTCTTCCAACGCCTTGACATCCTCTTTCATCGTGATCATCAGGTTATTTTTCCCCTTTACAGGAATTTCGACATTTTCGTATCCGATGAGAGAAAAAAGCAATACGGCTTTCTCCGGATCGGCTTTCAGATGAAATACTCCATCGAGGTCCGTTACCGTACCGGTTTGCGCACCTTTCACTACTACACTCACACCGATAAGCGGTTCGCCCGACTCATCTCTTACAATACCGTTCAGATCGGAAACCTGAGCATACAGGCTTACCGGTAATCCGAGCAGTAGAAACAATAGTAGTCTTTTTACATGTTTCATTGTATTACTGATTTAATGTTTGATTATTTATTTGGTTTGTTACTCATGGTAAATTCAAGAATTCCTCCTTGCATAATATCCTGCTGCGTGATGTACGTTTTATCGTAGGGCTTTCCGTTCAATTCGACCGATTGCACATAACAATTTTCCGGTTTGTTATTGTGTGCGACGATTTCGAAAGAGAGGCCTTTCGGCAATTCGATCACCGCACGATCGAATAACGGTGCCCCCAAAACATATTCTCCGCCAGCCGGTTCAACCGGATAGAATCCCAAAGCGGAGAGAACATACCACGACGACATTTGTCCGCAATCTTCGTTACCTTGCAATCCGTCCGGTTGGTCGTGATACATGTTCCGGAATATATACCGCACTTTTTCTTGTGTCTTTTCGGGTTTTCCGGCTTTGGTATACAGATAAACGATATGATGTCCCGGTTCATTACCGTGGGCATATTGTCCGATCAAGCCGGAAATATCGCTCGACGCTTTTTCCCCCATCGATTCGTTCAGTACAAAGAGGGAATCGAGTTTCTGGGTAAATGCCTCTCTGCCGCCCATCAAGTCGATCAGCCCTTCTACATCGTGAGGAACCAGCCATACATATTGCCAGGCATTACCTTCGCAATAGTCGTCGGAGCGATGTTCGGAACGGAACGGGTTAAAATCCTTGCGCCAGTTTCCATCGGAATTCTTTCCCCGGAAGAATCGGCTCGAAGCATCCCAATAGTGGCGATAATAACCCGCACGTTCCATAAACAACCTATAATCATCTTCTTTACCCAATTTTTTGGCGACTTGTGCTACCGACCAGTCGGCAAGCGCATATTCCAAACCTTTGGCTACGCTTTCACCCTCTTTATCGGCTGGTATATATTCGTTTTCACGTACATATTTCAATCCTTTGTAATCGCTCAACATCGATTGTTTCATGGCATTGTAAGCCTGTTCGTAATTGAAACTGTTGAACCCTTTCAGTATCGCGTCGGCAATCACCGGTACCGATTGTATTCCGATCATCTCGTAAGTATCGGATCCGTACAAATGCCACACCGGCAAGCAACCTTTCTGGTCGTATATCGCCAGCATGGACTTCACGAAATCGGAAACCCGCTCGGGTTGCAGAATCGTGTACATCGGATGTGCTGCCCGATAGGTATCCCACAAAGAGAAGACGGTATAGTTGGTGAACGGTGCATTTTCGTACACCTGCCCGTCGGCACCCCGATAATCGTTGTTCCGGTCGTTGAAAAGAATCGGTTGCAGGAAAGCATGATACAATCCGGTATAGAATATCCGTTGCGCTACCGAATCATTACTTTCCACCCGAACTTTCGACAACTCTTTTTCCCAACGATCCGTTGTCTCGGCAACCACATCCTCAAAATTCCAACCTGGGAGTTCCGCTGCGATATTCTCCGTCGCATTTTGTATGCTTACCGGCGAAACGCCGACTTTTATCAATACTTCCCGCACATTATCGGCAAAGCGGACATTGGCTTTGACGCCTTGCGCTTTCAACGATTGTCCGGCAACCTCGTCCGAACCGTTCAACAATACGGCTGAAACCGGTTGTGAGAATTTTGCCGTAAAATAGATTTGCTGCGTACCCTTAGACCAGCCGGTCGAATAACGATATCCGCTAACAGTATATTCGTCCGTCTGTTCGATATAGCTTTCCAACGTACGGTCATCGCCATATCCGCTTTTCAAATCTATCATCATCTGTTTCCCGATCGTTTCGGATGGGAATGTATAACGGTGAAATCCTACCCGTTCGGTAGCCGTAAGTTCAACCAATGTATTGTAGTCGTCCAACATCACCGAATAGTACCCTACTCGCGCGGTTTCCCGTTCGTGCGAATAGTGAGAGCCATGTCCCGAAGTCGGGTTTTCCTGCGTGCCCGGTTCTTTTTTCAACGATCCGGTATAAGGCATAAAGAGCAAATCGCCCGAATCGCAGCATCCCGTGCCGTTCAAATGTAAATGAGAGAACCCGATGAGTACCGAATCGGAATAGTGGTATCCCGACGACCAGTCCCATCCTTTATTGATGTTGGTAGGTCCTAATTGAAGAGCCCCGAATGGAGCTGCTACACCCAGAAAAGTGTGACCGTGTCCACCAGTCCCGATGTAGGGATCGACCCAATCGGTGAGACTGGGCTCTGTGTTTCCACTGCAACCATACGTTCCTGTCAAAAGCAGAGACAGAGCGATTGCCAAAACATGTCCGGTTATTTGCTTCTTATTTTTCATTGCTTAACGAATAAGGAAAATCTTTGGGGTTTGTACCTCGTGATTTGTTCGGTTGGGAACTCATTTTATATTCGATCGTCGCACCCTGCATCAGGTCGGAATATGAAAACCAGTTCCGTGTATATTTTTTACCGTTTAAACGTACGGCATCGATATAGCGATTATCTGAATCGACTCCGGCAGCCCGAAGTACGACCTTATTTCCGTTCTCCAAAGTCAAGGTTACTTTTCCGAACAGCGGCGTGCCGATAACATATTGATCGGAAGCCGGACACACCGGATAGAACCCCAAAGCTGAGAAAACATACCATGCCGAAGTCTGTCCGTTGTCTTCGTCGCCACAATATCCGTCGGGGGCAGCCGTGTACATTCTATCCATCACCTCGCGTACCCAATATTGGGTTTTCCACGGTTCTCCGGCATAGTTATACAGGTACAGCATGTGCTGAATGGGCTGATTGCCATGCGCATAGTTACCCATATTCATGATTTGCATTTCCTTTATCTCATGGATGCAATAACCGTAATAGCTATCGTCATATACGGGAGGTACGACAAAAACGGAATCGAGCATGGTGATGAATCGTTCGCGCCCGCCCATCAAATCGATAAGTCCCTGCACATCATGGAACACGCTCCATGTATAATGCCAACTGTTACCTTCGGTAAAGGCATCACCCCATTTATAGGGATTAAAAGGCGATTGGAATGTTCCGTCTTCATTGCGGCCGCGCATCAGCAAATGTTCTTTATCGAATACATTCTTATAGTTCAGACTGCGGCTACGGAACAGGTCGATCTCCTGCCGGGGACGCCCCATACGCTCCGCCATTTTTGAAATACACCAGTCGTCGTAGGCATATTCCAATGTCCGGGCTACATTTTCGGGAATATTCACATCGTAAGGAATGTAACCGATGCGATTGTAATATTCCGCACCCCATCGTCCGGTAGAGGGAACATCCGGATGTACTTTGTCGGTTGCATTCAACAGGGCTTCATACAATACGTCGCTATGCTCCGTACCGATTCCTTTCAGAAAAGCATCCGCAACCACCGAAGCCGAGTTGTTACCGACCATGCAGAACCGATGTCCGGGACTTGCCCATTCGGGGAGAAATCCGCTCTCCTTATAGGTATTCGCCAATCCGGCTTGTATTTCCTCATTGACCGACGGATAGAGCAGATTCAGGAAGGGGAACAAAGCCCGGAATGTATCCCAGAATCCGGTATCGGTATACAAGTATCCTTTTTTTACACCGCCTTTGTACGGACTATAATGTACGGCTTCGCCCGATGCATCGATCTCATACAGCTTGCGCGGGAACAATAACGAGCGATAGAGGCAAGAATAGAATGTGCGGTATTGATCTACTGTTCCACCTTCGATCTGAATGCGTCCCAATACATCGTTCCACCGATCTTTTGCCGATTGTTTTACCTGCTCGAACGTTTTTCCTTTCACCTCTTTCAGATTCAGCATTGCCTGCTCAGGAGTGATAAAAGAAGAACTTACCCGTGCCTGTACGACCTGTTTCCTCCCGGTTTTGAATCCGATAATCGCACCGGTGTGGTTGCCTTGCAGTTCCTGCTTACCGGCTTGTACCTTCGAACTCTCCCAAACCTCTGCCGAAGCAAAAGGCGTATCGAACTCGACTACAAAATAATTTTTGAAATCGGATGCCACTCCGCCCGAATTTTTAGTAGTATATCCCGTTACAATTCCTTTTTCAGCATCGATTCTGATATAAGATCCATTGTCGAAAGCATCGATCACGACATACGCCGAATCGGTTTCCGGAAACGTGAAACGGAAAACCGCCGAACGTTCCGTCGGGGTCAATTCCGCCAGAATATCATGATCGGCAAGATATACATTATAATAATAAGGGGTTGCGACTTCCGCTTTGTGAGAATACCAACTGGCGCGTTCCTGTTGCCCTATCTTATGCCCGGTCACCGGCATAACGGAGAATTGTCCGTAGTCGCCGATCCAAGGGCTCGGTTGATGGGTTTGCTTGAATCCGATAATTTTATCGTCGGTATAAACATAACTCCATGTATTCCCCATCTCTCCGGTCTGCGGCACCCAGAAGTTCATACCCCAAGGCATAGCAATCGCCGGATATGTATTTCCCGTAGAAAGCGATCTCTTGGAAAGAGTTCCGACCAACGGATTTACATAATCGACCGGTGTCGTCGCGCCCCACAGCGGAAGTCCGCACGCGAACAGTAATAATATTATATTGATTTTATTTTTCATGATCTTCCTCTTTTCAGGTTTTCTTTTCTGGCGTAATGAATTCGAAAGCAAAAATAGAAACCGATCGTAAAAAGGAGCATTAATTTATCATTAATATTGTCGTCCCGAAAGTATAAATTTGTGCCATCGACGCACTTTTAACATCAAGACCCGCAATTAATCATTAAAATTCTCCTCTCATATCGAATCGCTTATTCCGCATCGAAATCCGTCCGCTTTTTCTTCATACTCATATATCCTTTCTCACCTCGGCATAGCCCGAACAAATTCGGCTCTGCTCTCGGTTTAATTTATTTTTTAGAATTACGCTCGAAATACCGGGCTGCCGAAGCTGCCAGATCTTTGGGCAACATATACTCATACACTCCGGGGCGTTCGGCTTCAAGACGGTCTATCTCTCGTTTCAGCTTTGCTATGCCTCCGCCACGTCCATATTCCGCAGCGATCGGATATAGATTGACAAAAACGGGTGCCGTTTCGTCGGGAGTCAGCCGGATCAAGGCATTGTACATCTCTCCCTCCCGGCAAATATGCTCCCCTTGGTTCATGATAATTACTCCGTCTTTATAAGCTATACCGACCTTGTCATCGCCATCGAATATACCTTGTAATCCGGCTGTCTCAATAAAGCGGTCGAAACATTCCGTCCCATAAGTGGCATGCCAGAAGCAGGCAGTATGAAATCCTGCCGCATTCAGCCAACGGCGATTATTTTCGAGCCAAGTTTCATACCCTTCCGGCTGGTAATCCCGTCCGTATATGAATTGGTATCCTGACGGTCCTGCTACCAACTCGTCGTTGTCGCTTTTGTGTTTGTAGAACCATTCCAGCAAGAACGGATTGATTTCCTGCAATCCGGCAGCCATTGTCGTGCCAACCGGGACCTCGCCCCGCAACGTATCGTTCGCCCACATCTCGTACAAAGCGTTCTGATCGAATTGCAGATTGTCTCCGTCGCTGAATATAATACTTACGTAAATCTTACCGGGCTGAACATCTTTTGCCTTGCCTTCGGGCTGATAAAACGAACGGTTGGGATATGCACACCAAAAACTACCGTTCGCATAATAATCACTGACTACATAACCGATACCGTAGTTATTCACGGTCGATAACAAATCGTCTCCGCTCTTGGCATACCCCATGACGATAGACCCCGGTTTATATGCGCCGGCGCGACATATTTCGCGAATTATCTGCTGCTCTTTCTCATCCCGGTCGTCAAGCCAAAAAGCAAATCCTTTGGATGCGGTCGTATAATCGTACAACGTCCACGGAGCACCATGCCAGTCGTTCCGCAGCCCGACCGAAAACAATACATTTCTATGGCATCCCGGCATCAATTCCGTTATCGCCCAGTCGTAAGCGGCTTTTTTACTTTGCCAACGGCCGGTCAGGTCTATTACTTTCCCTTGCCAATCCGTACGGGCTATCACAAGTTCGGCAATTTCCCGAGTCAGAGGCATTCCGCGATAACGCGCCGAAAGCATCAATGCCATGTTCCAAGTCCAATCTTCTTCGGGTGTCCATATATATATGTGCGAAAAACGATCGGAATAGTTATCTATCAACGAAAACAAACCGGAAGCACCGACACCGGCACTATGCGGCAATACCGTGTACGGACGTCCGGTATCGTCGAGTTGATCGACATGGTGGTTGCCCAAGAAAAGATACACCTCTGCCGAATCCTGATTTACGACACCTTGCAGTGCCGTAGAAATCATTTTACAAAGGGCGGAATCTTGCCGGCAATCTCCTACGAATATTTCGGACGACATCCGGGTCTTAAAAAATTGTCCCGATTCGGGCGGAACTTTTCCCTGATACGAATTGGATGTACAGGCGAAAAGCGCAAAAGCGCAACCTGCCCAAGCACAAACTTTGTTCAATCGTTTCATTGTTTTACTTTTCTTTACGTGCAGTTTTTGGAGGCAAAAGTACGGTCGGACCCCGATGTACACCATTAATTATTTATTAATATCCGTCCGATAATTCTCCTGTCCGTAAAATAAAAAAAATAACTCCGGACATATTTTATTAATTTGAATAAAGAAAAATACAAATCTTTTTTTTGCTTTGGAGATTTCAATCTAATATATAACTTTGTTCATCGCTTATACACATTATACTTATTCGATACTTATGAAAAAAGGATTCTTATTCTGTTGTTTGGTCTATTTTTCCTTCGCTTATATACTGGCAGCCGATATATCCTCGGGATTAAAATTTTCTTCTCATCAAGTCATCAAAGAAAAACGTACCTCTTTGCTGCTGAACGATGGTAAGAACTTCGATCTGCCGAACGGTTTTTCCTTGAACTTCGATCTGCAATTCCGTACCGAGCTGCATAACTACGGATATATATTCCGCATCATTGCGAACGACACGGTCTGTTTCGACTTGGTTTCCAACTATACCGACGGTCGAAAATCATTGAGTTTTATCGAAGGCAACCATCTGTTTGTCCCGTTCAGTACGAAGGTACTGGAAGCCTACGACAAAAATGAATGGGCTCATATTTTCTTCTACCTCGATCAGAAGAAAAATGAAATTGTAATCGCATTCAATGACGAATCAATTCAACTCCCCTGCCCGTATAAAGACCTGTCGAAATACCGGTTCCAATTCGGCTATTGCAATCATCCGAAATTCGGAGCGTATGATGTACCGCCGATGTCGATAAAGAATATTCGCATCGACAACAGTTCCGGCTCCCCCGTTGCCTATTGGGCTTTACGGGAACATCAGAAAGCGGAGGTGTATGATTCGATCTCTTCACGGCCGGCATTGGTATTCAACCCGATTTGGGAGATCGAAAAACATACGAAATGGATGAAACGCAAAAGTCTCGTCTCCGGACATTATACACAGACCGCATACAACGAAAAAGAGAATCTGATCTACTTTGCCGATCAAAACCATGTATATGTCTATTCTCCCGCAGACGATCGTACCGATACGATTGCTCCGCTCGGAGGCAATCCTTTTTATGTAAGTTCCAACCAGCTGATCTATTATCCGCCCACCGGAGAACTCTGGTCGTATGATTTCGACCAACCGGTAGTGTCCAAGTTCAATTTCAAGACACAGCGTTGGAGCCGGCAGGACAAAATATTACGCAATCCGGTACATTCCCATCACAATGCGTTCATTTCCACCGCAGATTCCAACCTGTACACTTTCGGCGGATATGGCGAATACCGCTATCGTAACGAACTGCTCAAACACCATCGCGATATGTCGCAATGGGAACGTCTGAAAATACACGATTCCATTCCTGCCCGCTATCTGGCGTCATTAGGAGTTCTGTCGGGCGATTCCATTCTGATATTCGGAGGGTACGGTCACGCCAGCGGATTGCAGGATTTCGGACCTTACAACTATTACGATCTGTATGCTGTGAACACAGCGACCGGAAATACCCGCAAACTATGGACACTCGACAAACCCGACGAACCGTTCGTGGGGTGCAATTCCATGATTCTCGACAAGGAACGGCAATCGTTCTATACGTTGTGTTTCCCGAACAACCAAACGAACAGCCGCATCACATTGCGTTCGTTCGATCTGGCTGACGGGAGTTCCGACACATTGGCTGATACCATCCCTTTCCAGTTTGAAGACATAAACGCTTTCTGTTCGCTGTATCTCGACTCGGAAAAGAAAGAACTGTATGCGGTCACCCTCTTCCATGAGAAAGAGAGTTCCCGAATCGAAATTTATTCATTGCATTACCCGCCGTTATCGCAACAGAGCATTATCCAACCGCTGCAACACCGATCGGGCAACTTGCTGTGGCTATATTTTTTGATCGGGCTTCTGGTGCTGTCGATCGTTGGATTTATCGTGATCCGCCGGAAGAAACGAAATACGGCTCTGCATGCGACCACAACCGGACAAAAGCCCGCGATATTGAATATTGCAGACGAGCATCACCCAAAAGCATTGCCTCACCGGTCGGCTATTCTTTTCCTTGGAGGCTTCCAAGTGTGGGACAAGAACGGCAATGATATTACCAAGTCGTTTACGCCGACATTGAAACATTTGCTGATACTGATTATTTTATATACCCAGAAAAACGGTAAAGGAGTTTCCAGCAATACACTTTGCGAAACCCTCTGGTTCGATAAAAGTAAAGAGAGCGCACAGAACAACCGCCGGGTATCGATCCGGAAGTTGAAAGTATTGTTAGAAGAGATAGGCGGTATCGAGCTGATCAATACAAACACCTATTGGGCGACACAATGCGACAGCAGCTTTTTCTGTGACTACTATACGGTATTCGAATCGCTCAGACAATTGCGCAACCAAACACAGATCGCCGTGAACGAATTGTATGATTTGCTTGATCTGCTGGCTGTCGGACAACCGCTTCCTTATGTACATCAAGAGTGGATCGACTCGTTCAAATCGGATTATGCCAACTATGTGCAGGATGCTCTTTGGAATATCGCACGCTCCGGAAGCATCTCCGATTTCAATCTGCTGACACGAATAGCCGACATCATATTCATGTTCGACCCGACCGACGAAAACGCCATTCAGATGAAATGTAGCGTATTGGTGAAAAACGGGAAAATCGGAATCGCCAAGAATACGTACGATGCTTTCTGCACGGAATACGAGCGGTTGTTAGGCATCCCCTACTCAAAATCGTTCAACGATATTTGCCAATAAAAATACAAAAATGATAAACGGGGATGCCGACAGCGACATCCCCGTTTATCATTTCCCCCCACAGGAGGTTATTCTATCATTGATGTTGTTCGCGCAACAGATCGTTTACCGTTTTTACCGGATTGAACGTTTCGATAGGAACTTCGACAAACAACGTGTTCCAATCGCTCATTGCCCCGTTCCACAGTCCGGGTAATTCCAACGCTTTCAACTCCTTGCCGTTTTTCGATTTCGACGAAATAAATCCGGTATTCTTATCGACATAACGCGGCAGATCGTATTTCTCCCCTTTCCCGTTCTTGACTGCGCAAACCAAATCCACAGGATTGAAGTGCGTACCTTTCTCAAACTGAGCTTTGGCTTCGGGATTATTTACATCTATCTGCGAACTTTCCAGAATCTGCAACGAGATCGTACCATCGGAATTGTAGGCAAGGAACGGACCGCCGCCCGGTTCCCCTACATTCTTCACCATACCGCATACCCGCAACGGGCGGCTGAATTTCTTCAACAGGTAAAGAGCCAGTTCCGCATCTTCAAGATGCTTGATTTCCGGATTGCGGATAAACAGTTTCTTGTGCAGGAATTCGATCATGGCACGCAGATCCTCGATCGAATATTTACCCGAGAGCAACAAGTTGCGATATTCCTCGATCTGTTTCTGTAAAGATACCAAGACACCTCCGATGATTTTCTTATAACGAACCGTGGTCTCTTTCAACCGGTCGGGAACGACATTGTCGATATTCTTGACAAAAATAACATCGGCATCGATATCGTTCAGATTTTCGATCAAAGCGCCATGTCCGCCCGGACGGAACAACAGTTTCCCGTTGTTATCGCGGAAGGGTTCGTTATTCAGATCGGCGGCAATAGTATCGGTCGAAGGTTTTTGCTCCGAGAAACTGACATGATAAGAAACTCCGTATTGCTTTTCGTAATCGGCTTTCTTGTCAGCCACCAATTTCTTGAAATAATCGAGATGCTCGTGCGAAACGGTAAAATGCACATTTACCTCTTTATTCTCATTCCCGGCATACATGGCACCTTCTGCCAAATGTTCTTCCATTGCCGTACGGTTCGTATCGGCATAGTGATGGAATTTCAGCATGCCTTTGGGCAGCGCACCGTAATTCAAGCCCGATGCATCCAGCAGGTTTTTAACTACCGCCTTATACTTCCCGGCTGCCATCAATGCCGGTATATCCATTCCTTCGTTTTTCTGACAAACGGAGTTCAGGTCGTCGTAAAAGGCGAAATTCGTGATTTTGTCGAAAAATTTCTTTTCAAAATCGTTCGTCGGGACCTCGTAGGGTGCATCCACAAATTCAAACAGGTTTTTGAACATACGACTTGCAGCGCCGGATGCCGGAACGAATTTCACAATCTTGTGATTTTCTTTGAGATAATTATCCCAAATATCCAGGTACTTGTTCGCTTCCGTCTCGTCCACAGCCAGAATGCCGTTTCCGATGGAGGCAGACGCACTGATTTTCAAAAACGGGAAACCGTTCTTGAAATCATTCAATTGTTCTTCGATCCGGGATACTTCGATCCCTTTCTCTGCAAATAGTTTTAGATCTTCAGGTGTAAACATCGTTATTAAAAATTAATATAAAACCGATTCCAAAACTACATAAAAGCTATTAAAAAACATAGGGATTCCCGATAAAAAATATATATTTGTCGAAGATTTCCCAATAACAGATGCTTATGGCGGAGAAAAGATATTTTACGGAAGAGGAGAGAAAAGAGTTTGTTTGCGGATATAAAAATCTGTTATATACGGTATCGGGGGTGCTTTCCGATAGCGAATGTCGCGAAATACGCCGGCTGGTAACCCACGCCGTGGAGACCGGACATTATCAGCGAAACCGTCAAGGGATCAACCCTGCCCTACACGATCTGAATACCGCACTGTTGCTTTGCGATAAAATCGGTACCGAGCGGGGCATGATCCTTGCCATATTGCTGAACAATTTAGTTGCCGACGATTGCGCGACGTTGGAGCAAATCGAACAAAAGTTCGATAACGATTGCACCAAAATCATCAAAGGACTGAACAAGGCGCGTAAATTATCTGCCAAACAAGCTGCCGTAGAAAGTGAAAACTTCAAGAAATTGCTGCTGACGTTTGCCGAAGACATCCGGGTCATTATCATCATGATTGTGGAACGGCTCTGCATCATGCGTGCAATCAATCACCATCCGAACGAAAACTATCGCTACGAAATTGCCTGCGAGGCTTCTTATCTGTTTGCCCCGCTGGCTCACCGTCTGGGGTTGTACAATATCAAATCGGAACTGGAAGACCTCTCTTTGAAATATACCAACCGGGAGGTGTACTCGCAGATAGCCCATAAACTGAGCGAAACCAAACGAGACCGCGATAAATACATCGCGGAATTCATCGCTCCGATCGAAGAGAAACTCCATAAATGCGGACTGAAATTCGAAATCAAAGGACGTACCAAGTCGATCTATTCGATCTGGAATAAAATGAAAAAGCAGAAGATCGACATCGACCGCATTTACGACTTGTTTGCCATTCGTATCATAATCGACACTCCGATCGAAAAAGAGATAGACGATTGTTGGCTTGCCTATTCGCAAATCACGGACGATCCGAACTACAAGCCGATTCCGGAACGTATGAAAGACTGGCTGACCGTCCCGAAAGAAAACGGCTACGAATCGTTGCATATCACGGTGCTCACCGTGGACAACCGGCGCGTGGAGATACAGATCAGGACACGGCGTATGGACGAGATTGCCGAGCGAGGATTGGCTGCCCATTGGAAATATAAAGGTATCAAGAGCGAGAACGATCTGGATTCGTGGATGAACAACGTACGTTCGATTCTGGAAGCTGCCAGCAAAGGCGGACCGTTGGGGTTGATGAAAGACTTCAAAATGGATCTTTACGACAAAGAAGTATTCGTATTTACCCCAAAAGGCGATTTGTACAAGCTGCCGGCTGGTGCAACCGTATTGGATTTCGCGTTCCTGATACATTCACGCATCGGTGCGTCATGTACCGGAGCCAAAGTAAACGGGAAACTGGAAACGATCAAATACGTCTTGAAAAACGGCGACACGATCGAAGTACTGACCTCTCAGAACCAAACGCCGAAACGCGACTGGCTCAATATCGCAACGACTATCAAGTGCAAAGTAAAGATACGTCAGGCACTGAATGAGATCGAGAACAAAGCGGCAGAATTAGGGAAAGAGATGTTGCAGCGTCGTTTCAAGAACCGCAAAATGGAAATGGACGACGCCGTAATGATGCGTCTGATCCGGAAACTGGGGTTCAAGACCGTAACCGATTTTTATAACGATCTGGCGAACGAACGGCTCGACACCAATCAAGTATTAGACCAATACAACGAGTTGGCACATCCCGAAAACGAGACCGAAGTACGGGCAGCCGAAGAATATACTTTGACGCCCGACAATATCTCGGAAGATGAACTGGTGATCGGCAGCGACCTGAAAGGGATAAACTACCGCCTGTCGAAATGCTGTAACCCGATTTTCGGCGATGATATATTCGGATTCGTTTCTACCGAAGGAACTATCAAAATACATAAAAAGGATTGTCCGAATGCCAAACATATCCGCAGCCGCTATCAATACCGCATCATCAATGCCCGCTGGGCAGGCAAGATGGGGTCAAAATATGTGGCAGTGCTGCATATCGTCGGAAACGACAACATCGGTATCGTCACCAACATATCGTCGATCATATCGAAAGAGAAAGACGTATATATGCGCAGCATCTCGATCGAATCGCGCGACGGGCTGTTTCAAGGACATATATCGGTCGCTATCAGCGATCTGTCATCATTGAACACACTGATTAAGAAATTAAAAACCGTAAAAGGAGTAAAAGATATACAACGCAGCATGGTCTGAATAGCCGGCTGTTTATCCGAACAAGAAAGAATCCGGAATATCATTCCGGGGAGAAATGAATACATGGAGAAAGTCATTTGCCATATAAACCCGAAATACGCTTACTTAAAGGAGAAGATACAGTCGCTCCCCGATCGCTTCGAGACGGAAGGAGAAACGATTTACGCAGCACGCAATACGCTTAAAGTTATCGAATGCGACGGAATAAGATTTTGTGTCAAATCCTACCGCCCGCCGCATATACTCAACCGTTTCGTATATGCCCACTTCCGGAAGCCGAAAGCCGAACGGGCTTTTATCTATGCTTCGCATTTTCTTTCGGTCGGAGTGAACACGCCCGAACCGGTTGCTTACATCACGTGCCGGAATGGTATAGGCATTACACGCAGTTACTACATTTGCCTGCAACTGGATCAGGCTTATACCTTTCGAAGAGCAATTACCGCATTTCCGGCAGAACAGGAATCAATACTTCGCGGTATAGCCCGGTTTACGTTCGATTTCCACCGGAAACAGATCTACTTTATAGATCATTCGGGGGGCAATACATTACTGAAAAGAAATGGAAACGGCACATTCGATTTTTATTTAGTCGATCTGAACCGCACGCAACTGACCCGCGTATCATATAAAAAAGGATTGCAGAACCTGTCGAAACTCGAATTGGAAGAACCGATGCTACGGATCGTAGCCGATGAATATGCCAAACTCTGGCACGCCGATTCGGCACAGGCACAAGAACGCCTGATAAACCTGACTTGCCGGCACAACCGAAGAACCCGGAGAAAAAGTTTTATCCGGAATACCCGTAAAAAAATCAAACGGATGTTTATTGCATGAGGTGCGCCTCGATTTGTTCTGCCAAACGACGCCAATCGTAATTCTCGATTCGTGCGCGTGCGGCTTTTCCCAAACGTTCACGCAATGCCTGATCAGCGATAAGACGTTGCAATCGTTTGCGGATCGAATATGAATTGCGACGGGTAGACAGTCCCGTTTCTTCATCGAAAATCAAATCTTTGGTTCCGGCAGGAGTGGCTACGACCGGCAAACCGCACGACATAGCTTCCGCTACGGTATTCGCCCATCCGGCATGCCCTTCATCCTCCGCAGCGACGAATACGTCCGCCCGGTTAAAGAGTTCCGAATTCTTATCGAACGGATGATTCTGAATAAAATCGAACGGCACGGTTGTCGTAAAATTGTCGATCAGCCGCTGCGCCTTTTCGTTTACTGCCGTATCGAATAACAACAGTTTTACATTGTAGCCTTTTTTATACAGTTTCTCGCAAGCGCGTACCACGTACTTGGTACCTTTCACACGCTCTGCCAAACGCCCGTATGCCATGACACAGAATGGACGACCTTCCACGGCATAATCGGTCTTGACCTGATAATTCGACGTATTTACACCGCCTACCGCCTTAAAAGCCTCTATCCCGAATTTCTTTTTATCGTATAGGTATATGTTCGTAGAGCAGGCAAAAATTTCGATTCCGGGAATTTTCAATGCCTTCCGTACCTTTTCCGTGATACGGACATGATAAAGGATCTTCCGCTTTGCATTAGCTCCTGTCAGCTGATCGAGGAATCTCACCTCTGTCGTAAAAAGCGCATCAAGGCAATCGACAGTCAGGGCATCGAACGTTTTGGTTTCGCCCTTAAAATCGAACCATGTAGGGGCTGCACCATCGACCGTATAAACGGTAAATCGATGACCTCGTTCGATAAATATATTTCCAAGTTCCAAAAAACGCTTTACGCCTCCGTAAAGTTTAGTATGCGGTAAGATGACTCCTAAATTCATATTTCTTATTCTTGCTTTAAACTGTGTCAGTTTTCGATAACCGCTATGTCCCGGCATAATCCATTCAAGTTCTCACTTGATTTCTTCTGCGCCCGGCTTGCAGTTTATCTTAATCCCATAAATTTTTTGAATGGGTATCTTTTCTGAATGCCCACACGATTCGTTTCAAACGGCTACGAAGCAGATCCCAATTCAATGCTTTCCGATCGACGATATCGCGGCGGGCAAGATCGAACGGCTCTCCCCGTTTCAATATATTACGCATGAATGAAGCCGATGTAATGCCCCATTTGAACAGGAACTGCAAACTGCCGTTGTTTTTCTTCACCCGTCCGGTCGATCGGGCTTCGAAATGATATACCCTGCTATCGGACAAACCTTTGAACAACCGTACGCCTGCCATCCACAATTTGGCTGAAAAATCGGGATCGCTATACATGCCCGGAGAAAGCTCGATGCTATATCCTCCCACCAGATCCCACATATCCTTATGTACGACATTGGGCGGCCACGTCGCACCGAACCAATCGGAATGAGGCAACAGACGGTATTTATCGAGTAACTCCTGTTCGCGGAAAGTTTCCACACTCTCCCCGAAATTGGCGGGAGCGATCACGCTTTTGCAAAAAAACGGACGCGGTTGTATAAGTGTCGCCGACAAGAAAAATTTATTATCGGGCAAACGCTGTATTTCACTCCACAGGACATCGTCCCAACCGGGGCAGACATACATATCGTCATTCATATAAAATATATAGTCGGTCTTTACCAACGGCCGTAACCCGTTCAGTGCCCAGCAAACGCCGATATTCTCCCGACTGTATGTATATTCGTATTCCGGATGTTGTTTTACCCATTCCAATGTACCGTCACTACCCTCGTTTACGTGTATCAGGATCTGATGACGGTATGTCGAATTTTTATTCAAACTGTCCAGACACAACTTCAAATATGCCAGATTGTTCCATGTAGGGATCAATATGGAGAATTTGCGATCGGTGTCCGATGTATCGTGATTTATACCCATCTGTTTTTTCGGCAGGCGAGGCTTTGGCTCGCCTTTATATATGCGCAAAGATAGTAATTTTTTAATCTAATGAATTAATATCGACATGAAATAGCTGTGTGGCACAAATTCAACGTAAGGCAGGAGCAAATAAATTTGGCTTCTGCCGTCGTTTTCTATACCTTTGTAACAACATTTCATCAGTCTTTCGCGAATATGAAAATATTGATTACAGGAACTGCCGGTTTCATCGGGTTTCATCTTGCCAAAAGCCTGCTCGATCAAGGGCATTCCGTATGGGGTATCGACTCGATAAACGATTACTACGATACCCGGTTGAAATATGCCCGGCTGGCAGAAACCGGTATTGAACAATCTTCGATCGAATACAACCGGTTCGTTTCCGGCAGCCGGTATCCGGATTACCATTTTGCACAAATGCAACTGGAAGATCGGGAAGCGTTGGAAAAATTATTCGACGAAGTACCGTTCGAAGCCGTTGTCAATCTGGCGGCACAGGCTGGTGTCCGTTACTCATTGGAAAACCCGCACGCCTACATCGACAGCAATATCGTCGGTTTTATCAATCTGCTCGAATGCTGCCGGCATCACCGCAATGTGAAACATTTAGTGTATGCATCGTCCAGTTCCGTGTACGGGACGAACGAAAAAATTCCGTTCTCGGAAAACGACCGTGTGGACAATCCCGTTTCTCTGTATGCCGCTACCAAAAAAGCCAACGAACTGATGGCTCATGTCTATTCCAAATTATACGGAATAGCTACCACCGGATTACGTTTCTTCACCGTATACGGTCCGTGGGGACGCCCCGATATGGCACCGATATTGTTTACGAAAGCCATCTTGTCGGGCGAACCGATCAAAGTTTTCAATAACGGTAATATGTCGCGCGATTTTACCTATATCGACGATATTATCAAAGGGGTGGTGAAAGTGATACAATACGCACCGCAAGGCAATATCCCTGCCGAAATATATAATATCGGGTGCGGCCGTCCCATGCAATTAATGGATTTTATACACATGTTGGAAGATGCGTTAGGCAAAAAGGCTCAAATGACGATGCTGCCCATGCAGCAGGGTGATGTATATCAAACGTATGCCGATACGTCGAAATTGCAAGGGCGATTCGGATACAGACCCCAGACCGATTTAAAAGAAGGGATCGCCGCTTTCACCCGATGGTACAAAGAATATTATTGTCAGTAACATAATTGCAGGCGGCAGACATAAAACCAGCCGCCTGCAAAAAATACATTATCCTTTCGAAGGAATGACCAGCAACGGCGTATCGCTGTGGAACAGCATCTTATGCGCCATGCTCGGATTGAACAAACGGGCAAATATATTTCGTTTACGGTTGCCGATCACCAACATGTCGATACCTGCCTCTTTCAAGAATTTCTCTAAGTTCTCCAAGAAATTTTCCTGTCCTATCATAGAAGTTTCAACCGACCGCCCCGGATAATATTTGTCGCAATAGTCTTTCAATCCCGACAGCTTCACTTCTGTCCAGGCATCCTGTCCGTCAGCCAGATGCAAGAATACCAATTCAAACGTGAGATCGGTTGCCAGCCGCATGAAGTTATCGAGCAAAATCAAGTCCTGTTGTTCGAACGTAGTAAAAAATGCAATCTTCCGAATGTCCTGAATACCGGTTCCCGCGAAATTTTCGGGAACGGCGAATACCGGATAACGGGCGGCATCGAATACCTCGGCGGTAACGCTTCCGATCAGATCGAGTTCTTTTTGGTTTTTACCCCGTGTCCCCATTACGATCAACGACGGAGAATAATCTTTGGCATATCGCAGAATGGCTTCTTCGGGAACTCCTTCCGAGACTTGTCCCGAAAATGGGATCGACGGAATTTCACCCCGTTCTATCCGAGTGGCAATATCGTCGATAAACCGGCTCATTTCCGTTTTGGCTGCATCCTGTATCAAGCGTATATTATCGCGTTCTTTCAAATCGAATTCCGGTATCTGAAACGAACGGGTGGTCGGTAACATATACGAGTGAAGCAGCTTGACTTCGGATTTGGCATGCGATGCCGCGAAATCGAATCCCATACGGCATGCCAGCAACGAGTAATCCGAAAAATCGACCGGAATCAATACGCGGGTTATCCCGTCCTTCTCCTCCGCCCTTTCGGACTACATACCGGCTCTCTTTTCCAATATAGCCAACGCATGCGGTAAATCCGATTCGTGTATCCGTACGCGTACCCCCGACGAAACTTCCGGGTTCGACAGATTTACATTCTGGATCGTCACTTCTATTCCCTGAGCTTCCAATATCGGCTTTATTTCATTCGCTTTCTCGAATGTATGGATTGCCAATGTTATCAACTTGTCAGTGCTCATATAACCTGATTATTAAAAAAGCACAACCTTGACTTACACGAAAATAAGACAAGGTTGTGATGTTATCGAATTGTTCTCTTTTTACTCCCGATTCTCTTCTTCCAATATACGTATAGCCATATCGTAAATTGTCGTATTATCAAGAACTACTATACCGCCATCCGGTCCCGGTTCGATATGCAACCCGCAGTTTTTCCCGAATTCATAATTTGTACCTCCGAAATAATTACGAACTGTCTGAGTAGTCATGTTCAATTCATCGGCTATTCTATGGATAGAGCCATCGGGCAAACTGTCTTTAACGCGACGGAGTTCATTGAATGTTATCGTCTTTGTCATAATCGTAATGTTTTATGGTTATTATGATCAGGTTTATTAATACGCTATAAATTTATACTAAATAAATGACAAATACAAATTTAGGGCATAAAAATTTAAAGACTTGCTTTCAAATCCGTAACAATCAGAAAAATGCAAGGACCCCGATAACCGAAAACGAAAGAACGATCGTACAAACCATCACCAACGGCGTGACTTTGTCGCGATACGGAATAGCAGTATCCGGAAGCCAGCCTTTTTTATTCATTGCGGTACGTAGCGCCGTATAGATGTACCATACCAATCCTCCCCATACAAAACCGCTCAACGTACCGGCTAAAATATCACCGGGATAATGTACGCCCAGATATATGCGGGAATAACTGTTGATTGCCGCCCAAAGCATCACTGTCCATGTGAAACCTTTGTGCCGAAACAACAACGAGAGAAAGAACGCGGCTCCGAAACTGTTGGCGGCATGGCTCGATATGAACCCGTAACGTCCTCCCCGGTAACCGTTCACGATTTGCACCAAAGGTCCTATCTCCGGATCCCGGGCTGGACGGAAACGGGCAAAATAGGGTTTGCATATCGACGAGGCGAACTGATCGCACAACGTGATCACCAACGCAACCATCATTACGACCAACAGTGCCTCTTTCCAATTTTTCCGGAAAAGCATCGCAACCAATACCAATATCATCGGGATCCACGTAAACTTGTCACTGATCATCCACATCGCCCGATTCCAGTATTCGCTCTGCAAATGGTTCAGAAACAGTAATAGTTGCTGATCCCAATCGATAAGTTGCGTTATCATAATATAAATTCTATCCTCTTTATTATCCTGCGTCAGCGACTAAATCACTTCCATAGACTTTGTCGGTATCCAACCGCGAGTACCGTCTGCCAATCTCACTTCCGTCCAGGTCGAAACTTTATCTACGACCGATACTTTTGTTCCTTCGTGCAATATGAACAAATCGGTTCCGCTTTCCGATGGAGAGCTTTTTGCAGACACTGTCGGTGCGAAGATTATCGCCTTATCGCGAACGGTCATATTCTTTTCCTGCTGCGCGGAAAAATAGATTGCCGACAACGAAAGCAAGAGGAATACGATAGCTCCGAAGAAACCGAATTTCCGTATCGTAATATTCTGCATGAAGAAATACACCGATACACCTATTGCAAAGACAAAAAAGAGAGCGATACCGATAATAGCCCAGACATTGGACGAACATAAATTTTGAATCGACTCGATCCATACCGAAAGGAAAAACCGACCTGTCGGTTCTATCCGATCGACCACTTTCATATTTGCCAATGCCAGATTGAAACGGACATCTTCATTCTTCGGATTTAAAATCAACGCCCGTTCGTAGTTCAGAATGGCATTCGCTATTTCACCGTTTTTATAATAAGCATTGCCCAAGTTATAATAGTAGGTAGACGAAACACCGCTCGTCTCCCCTGCTTTCCGATACAACTCTATCGCCTTGTCATACTCCTCCCGACTATATGCCTCGTTCGCCATATCCCATACGGCATTCTGCGCCACGGCAGAAATACCGATGAAAACAAACAGGAGAAATGAATATATCTTTTTCATCATTATCGCTTATTTTTTTATCGTATTTTCCATATTTCCGATCACTTCGACCGCTTCCGAGTACAACCGGTCCATCGCATCGGAACTCTGCGACGGTGCATATCGGGCAAATTCACAGCGATCCAATATTTCGATAAACTTACCGATTAAGGTTTCGTCCGCTCCATACTTGGCAAGTTCCGCCGCAACGTTATCGCGATTCAGTTCCGATAACGGCAGATTCAGTTTGTCGCTCAAATACCCCCATACGGCTTTCAATACCTCTTCATAGAACCGGGCTTCGTCTTTCGACCCTAAATAGAGCGATGCCGCTTTCAACCGTTTGGACGCCACTTTATTCGCTTTCCGATTCTTGGTACGCACGCTATCCGAATTGGCTTTTGCCTGCATACGCGATGCCCATACCGCTCCGATCAGGAGTAATATCAATACGACATATATCGACCAATACCAACCTTGCAGGATATAGATCGGACGATCTTTTTTCAATCGCGGGTTATCCAGCTTGATGTAGTGTATATCCTGATTCAACAAACGCAGATCTTCCTTGTTGGTGAAGTTCGCAATCGAAACATCGTTTCCTCCCTCTCCTTTCTCTACATGGATATGGAAAGCCTCCGTATGAAGTGTCTTATACGAGCGCGATGTAATATCGAAATATGAGAATTGGGCGGCAGGAATCGTAAAATCTCCGGCATAACGGGGTATTGTCGTATATTCGATTACCCGTGTACCGCTCACCGATTGGTCGGTAGGTGTTATCGCAACATCTACCTTCGGATCGTACGAATCGAAATCGTTCGGGAAATCGATTACCGGATTCTTCACATACTTCAAGTTGCCGGACCCCTGTAATGTCAATCGGATCGTTACCGCCTCATTGGTCTTTACTTGCGACTTGCTGATCGTACCTTTCAACTTGAATGATCCGACTCCTCCCGAAAAGTCAGCCGGCTTTCCTTTGGGTAGCGGCATTACGGTTACGCTGCGTTCGGGCGAAGTGTATTTACGGTTTGTCTCCTGCGGTATGCGAATCGGAAATCCGAATGCGCTCAACCCGTCGCGATAGGTTATCAGATTCATTTCACAAGAAGCCGGTGTTACCTTGATCGTTCCGGTGTGTTGCGGAAACAACCAACATTTTTTCAGAACGGCAACCTTGTAATTCTGTCCTTCGTAATGCTCCAATCCGAACGATAAGTTTTGGGGCAATTCAACGTCTTGCACCAAAAAGCCTTCGAATGAAGGCAACGTATAATTGACCAATTGTATATCCTGCGCACGTGTATAGATTTTGACCGTTGCCAAAATCGGTTCCTGTTCGTAGACTTTGGTTTTTGCGAGGTCTACCCGGAAAAAGGTTTTGGCATCCTGCCCTACCGCCGAAGCTACCTGCGAGGAGGTGAGACCTAAATCCTCCTCTTCTTCATCTTCCGCCTGCCGGGCATCCGCATCAGGCGGCAGGATCTGTATTTTCCAACTGTCCGAGCTGAATTCTTTTCCATCGGCTACGATCGTCGCCGGTTCGAATGTATAAGTTCCGGCTTTTTCGGCTCGCAATACAACAGTATGCGTCTCGGTAGTCTGGCGTGAAACACTGCCGTTTACAATAGAAATGCTTTGTCCCGTAGAGACGCCGGAGTCGAAAAGCACATTACAACCGGGAAATTTCGGAAGTTTCATATTTTTCCCCGAAGCGTTGTGCAAGGTGTACTGCATCTGGAAGCGCTCGCCTTGTATCACCTGTTCGGGTCCGGAAACGGAAAATCGCACCTCCTCTCCTTTTACCGAGAAAGGAATGAAGGCGAGTAATACGCTCAATATAAAGATTATTCTTTTCATAGCTGCTGTTTATATCGACACGGCTGGATGCAAAGGCTTGCAAATCGGTTCGCCGCCTTTACGCCACAATCCGTCCTATCGTCTACAAAGTTACCACTCTTTATCTGTTTTTTTACGTTTCTGCTGCAACATTCTCGCTTTTTGTGCCTTTTCCTGTGTTTCCTGTTCGTCGCGTTGTATGGCATCCAATATCTGTTGAGCATTTTCTTCCGACATCCGACCCTCTTGCGGCTGCTGTTTTTGTTGGTTCTGCTGTTGCTGTTGATCTTGTCGAGGCTGCTCCTTATTCTGCTGATCCTGTTTCTGTTCCTGATCTTTATTTTGTTGTTGCTGCTTGTCGTCGTTCTTATTCTGCTGCTGGTCCTTCTGATCTTTATTCTGGTCTTTCTGGTTCTGTTGCTGCTGTTGTTGCTCTTGCAGTTTCAATTGGGCAAGCCGCAAATTATAACGGGTCTCATCGTCCGATGGATTCAGGCGCAAGGCATTCTTATATTCTTCTATGCTTTGTGCATAATTTTGTTCCTTCATGGAGATGTTTCCCATATTATGCCAGATTTCAGCTGCTTCGGCTGGACTGGAAGCCGATTGTGCCACAGATTCATACGCATTTCGCGCCTCCTGCCATTTCTCCTGCTTATAAAGCGAAGCTCCCAAGTTGTACGTACCGATCTTGGAATTTTCGTTTGCATCCAACGCTTTGCGATAAGCGACCTCCGCCTCCGTAAACTTGTTATCTTTATAAAAACTGTTCCCGCTCCGAATATTATTCCGCTCGCTCTTGCCATCGACTTTGTTCTGTGCCGGTAGAGTGCAGACAAACGGAATAACTGCGAATAATATATACCATCTCAATTTACTCATAACATCCTATTTTTTATCATCGGAGAAAAATTCGACTTTCTTCAACCAACTGTTCTTCCGGTTCAGCACAAACACATCGGCTATCAGAAGTACCAATACGATCCAAGCCAGTCCTTGATACTGTTCGTCGTATGCCGTATATACCTTGCTCTCCAATTCCGATTTTTTCATACCGCCGATCTCCTCCAACAACGTACGGAGCGCCGAATTGGTATTGTCGGCACGGACATAAATACCGCCGCCAGCCTGTGCGATCTCCTTTGCCATCGTTTCATTCAGTTTGGAGATAACGACGTCGCCTTTTTTATCCTTGATAAACCGGCTGCGTCCCCCCTCGGTAGGAATGGGCACACCTTGTGTAGAACCGATTCCGATCACATTCACCTTAATGCCCTTCTCGGCAGCAGCTTTTGCCATTTTCACCGCATCTCCTTCGTGATTTTCTCCGTCGGTAATTACGATAATGCCTTTATCGGAAGAGGTATCGGAGGTAAACGATTTCGTCGCCAACGCAATAGCTTGTCCGATAGCCGTACCCTGTGTCGGTATCATCTTCGGGTTTATACTGTTCAAAAACATTTTTGCCGAAACAAAATCGGAGGTAATAGGCAATTGCGTATAGGCATCGCCGGCAAAAACAATCAACCCCACTTTGTCGTTGTCCAACTCATCGACCAATTTCGACAACATCATCTTCGCTTTCTCCAAACGGTTGGGAGTAATATCCTGCGCCATCATGGAGTTGGATACGTCCAATGCAATCATGATTTCAACACCTTGCCGTTTTACCGTTTCGGTTTTCGTACCAAACTGCGGCCGGGCAATCATGAATATCAATACGATTACCGCCAACTGTTGCAAAAAGAATTTGATGGCAGGTTTATACGGCGACACATCGGGCATCAGCGGTGCCAGCACATCTGCACGACCGAATTTATGAATATTTTTCTTCGACCGATAGCGACCATACAGGTAAATGCCCCAAAGTATCGGGACTATAAACAGGAGATAGAGGTATTCCGGATTTGCAAATCGAAACATAACAATCTGTTTTTATTAGGGTATATTTCTCAATACGGTTTGACGAAGGATGATCTCCAAACCTAAACACAACAACGCCAGCAATGCCCACGGCAGAAATTCTTCCTCTTTACGGCTGAACTCTTTCACGGTCAGTTTGGTCTTTTCGAGTTGGTCTATCTCATTGAAAATACTCTTCAACGCATCTTTGTTGGTAGCCCTGAAATATTTTCCGTTTGCCGTATCGGCAATTCCCTGCAAAGTGGCTTCATCTATTTCAACAGGCAGATTCTGATATTTCACGCCGAACGGAGTTTTTACCGGATAGGGAGCCATGCCGGTACTTCCTACCCCGATCGTATAAACCCGTATGCCGAACGTCTGCGCAATCTGGGCTGCTGTCGTCGGAGCAATCTCGCCCAAATTGTTGGTTCCATCCGTGAGCAGGATAATGGTCTTCGATTTGGCAGGACCCTCTTTGATCCGGTTTATTGCGGTTGCCAATCCATCACCGATTGCCGTTCCGTCCTCAATCATCCCGCATTCCACATCTTTCATCAGATTCAGCAAAGCGGCGTGGTCGGTTGTCATCGGGCAAAGCGTAAAACTTTCTCCCGCAAAAATCACCAAACCGATGTTATCGTATTCGCGCTCTGCGACAAATGCAGCCGCCACATCTTTGGCAGCTTCCAGCCGATCGGGATTGAAGTCCCGCGCCAACATACTGCTCGATGCATCCAATGCAATCATAATATCGATACCTTCGGTCGATGAGTTCTGCCAGCTATCGGTCGATTGCGGCCGAGCCAACGCAACGATCAGCAAAGCCAATGCTGCAATTCTCAATCCGAAGCGGAAATGCCGCAAATAGGCTTTATAACTTTTCGGCATCGTTTCGAACGCCTCGACCGTCGATATTTGCAACGAGGCTTCCGCTTGTTTCTGTTTCCAGATATACCATGCGATTACCGGAATAAGCAGTAACAGCAGCAATAGATATAATGGATTTGCAAATGTCATAATCTGTTCGTTAATTATCCGGAAAGATTATTCCTCCGGCTCTCTTAGTTCGACAATTCTTTTTTCGGTTCGGCTTTTTCTTCGGGTTTTGCATCGGAGTCCGGCTGTTCCACCGGCACGGTAGCCTCTACAAAACGGATCGCATTGCGCATTGCCATTTCATTATCGTCGGGTATCGGGCGCATTTTGGCAAACTTCACGAAATCGGCGACTTCGAGAATCTCTTTCAAAGAAGCATTGACCGCCTTTGTCGTTTCATTTTTACGCAACGATTCCAATATCTGGGACGATGTCATTTCCATTGCATTGATCTCGAAACGTTCGTCGATATACTCGCGAAGAATATCGGTAAGACGGGTATAGTACTCTTTGTCCTGACCGTTCTGCCACAACTTGTCTTCCTTCAATGCCAACAACGCATTCATAGCCCTCTCGTGAGCAGGTATCAACATCCGTTCATCCACCTGTTCCGCTACGGTGCGCCGTTTCCGCCAATAGATATATCCGTATATTCCACCGGCTACCAGCAGCAATGCCAGCAACAGATACCAACACCATGTAGGAACGTAATCCGTAATTACGAATGGGGGTACTTGGATTGTTTTTATATCGAATTCTGCCATAGTCGTATCCACTTCTACCGGTACGACCTTCAAGCTGAGCGACTGTGTTTCAAATTCTTTATCGTCAATAACATACCGAAACGGCGGAATATAATACAATCCGGAGTCGAACGAAGTAATATGTATATTATTATTGATCTGAATCCGGTTGTTTTTCAGATCGATCGTATCCGGACGGCTTACATGCAGTACCTCTATTCCGGCAGTCAGCGTATCGGAAACGATAGGCAACATCACCTGCTGCCCCCGGTCCTGCGTCATTTCCAACCGTATGTCGGTCTGCTCCCCCATCCAGATAGATGCGGAATCCATACGCGCGCTTACGGTTATATTTTGTGCCGATGCCGGGACGAACGACGAAAGTAGCCCCAAGAGCACCCCTCCGCATCCCGATAAATATCGTTTGTTCATAATTCAATTTTATATCATCAACCGCGCTGCTTGAACAAATTCATCAACGCTATTACATAATCTTCGTCGGTAGCAATCGTAGCCAAATCGACGCGGCTCTTTCGCAACAGTTCGTGCATCTTCTCCTGACGCGATTTCCACCACTGCGCATAACTGTTCCGCACTTTGACAGACGATGAATCCACCCATCGCTCCACCCCACGCTCGGCATCATACAACTTTATCAATCCGACATCGGGCAACTCCGTTTCCCGCTTGTCATAAACTTGTACAGCCACCACATCGTGATTACGGTTGGCAATCGACAGGGCATTGCTGTAATTGGGTGTGGCGATAAAGTCGGATATCAAGAATGTGGTACAACGTTTTTTTATGGCATTGGTCATGTATTGCAACGCCATCTCCAAATCCGTTCCCCGGCTTTCGGGAGTAAAATCCAGCAGTTCCCGAATAATATACAGAATATGTTTCTTCCCTTTTTTCGGAGGTATGAACTTTTCGATTTTATCCGAGAAAAAGATCACACCGGTTTTATCATTATTCTGTATCGCCGAAAAAGCGATCGTGGCGGCAATCTCAGTCATGGTTTTCCATTTCAAGTCGCCTACCGCCCCGAAATTCCGGCTCCCCGACACGTCGATCAGCAACATGACAGTCAGTTCCCGTTCTTCTTCGAAAACTTTGATATACGGTTTGTTATGACGGGCTGTTACATTCCAGTCTATATCGCGCACATCATCGCCATACTGGTATTCACGAACTTCCGAAAAGACCATACCGCGCCCTTTGAAAGCCGAGTGGTATTGCCCTGCAAATATATTGCGCGACAAGCCCCTCGTCTTTATTTCCAGTTTGCGGACTCTTTTTAACAGTTCATTCGTTTCCATACGCCAACCGACTATTAGGGCACTTCTACTTTATTCAGTATTTCGCTGATGATCTCTTCCGAAGTGATATTGTTCGCTTCGGCTTCGTAGCTCAGTCCGATACGATGGCGCAATACATCATGACACACAGCCCGCACATCTTCGGGAACAACATACCCGCGTTGTTTCAAGAACGCATAGGAACGTGCCGCCAAAGCCAGATTGATCGAAGCACGCGGAGACGCTCCAAACGAAATCATATTCTTCATATCCGACAGACCGTGATCTTCGGGGAATCGGGTTGCAAACACAATATCTACAATGTATTTTTCGATTTTTTCGTCGATATATACCTTCCGGACGATGTCACGGGTTTCGATAATCTCTTCCGGTTTCAGTATCGGGGTGATATTCGGACGCTCACCGGATATGTTCTGACGGATAATCTGTTTCTCCTCTTCTTTTTTAGGATAACCGATAATCACTTTCAGCATAAAACGGTCTACCTGCGCTTCGGGCAACGGATATGTACCCTCCTGTTCGATCGGGTTCTGCGTAGCCATTACCAAAAACGGCTCATCCAATTTAAAAGTCTTGTCTCCAATAGTTACCTGACGCTCCTGCATGGCTTCGAGCAATGCACTTTGCACTTTTGCCGGAGCACGGTTGATTTCATCAGCCAATACGAAGTTTGCGAATACCGGACCTTTCTTGATCTGGAACTGTTCTTTCGACGGACTATACACCATCGTACCTACCACATCGGCAGGGAGCAAATCGGGTGTAAACTGAATACGGCTGTATTGTGCATCCACCAGCGAAGCCAATGTTTTGATCGCCAATGTTTTCGCCAAGCCCGGAACACCTTCCAACAAAATATGACCGTTGGAAAGGAGCCCGATCAAAAGAGAATCTACCAGATGTTTTTGTCCTACGATCACTTTGTCCATTCCCATAGTAATCATATTCACAAACGAGCTTTTGCTGGCAATCAGCTCATTCAGTTCTCTGATATCGACTGTCTGACTCATTTTATTACATTTTATATATTAATTATTCATTTTTCTATTGTGCAAAAATAATCATCCGATTTTCCTTTTTAACATTCACAGTGTTAAAAATGGATAACCTGTTAATAAAAAAAGATTAAGTCGCTTACCTATAAGGCAAACGACTCGACTCTCTTATTTTTTCTTTCCTAAAATTTCATCGCCCAAGGCGACTGCTTTCGCCACACATTCCGGAGAACGGGCATCGATACCGTATTTCTCCGCAGGCGGAATCACGATCTTGGTGCCGATCCGGACGCGATTCGGATTCGGAATGTTCTGCCTGTTTTCCTGATAGATATAAACCCAAAACGCCTTATCGCCGTAATGCCGCAATGCCAATGTCGTCAGATACACACCCTGCCTCATGGTCTCGACAACAGGATCGGGCTTGGAATCCGCTATTGCCGGCTGCGCTCCGGAGGGTATCGTTTCGGGGTTTTCTTGTCGTTCCTCTACATCCATAACAACAGCCGGTTCTTGCGGTTGGTTCACCCGATCGGCTATTTTCTCTGCTACCGGTTTCGGCTTGCGTACCGGATGATTATACCATAAATAAGATACGACACCGAAACCGATCAACAACATGATACAAGATGCCGACAAGAATCCCGATATATATCCTTTCCAGCGGGCACGACGGTTCGTGCATATACACGTCTGATACTCTTCCGACAACTCGCAACCTTTATTTTCCGGCATATTCCCGGCATCCGGTTGCCTCTCGTCTTTTTCGTCCGGCAAAACAGCCGCTTCGGATTCCGGCTCCGTCTGCTTTTCCTCGACAGACGAATCCCCCTCGCTCCTATTCTCCGGAACGACACATTCGGAAGTCTTCTCCTCTTGTTTTACGGGGATCTCCTCTTCGGATTCTTCCGGTTCTACCGGCGGTAAATCGCTTTGCAAGGCTGTAATATCGACATCGTCGTCCAACACTTCGACCCCGAAAGCCGAGAATGCGGAATTGACAGCCTCCCGCAACGACTTATCGGGAGTAAAAGAGAGTTTGTAATGTCCCGGTATTTCGAACGGTTGTCCGGTCTGCACATTGACACTGACACGCGCTTCCACCCATAACGGTTTGAAAGTGCCCAATCCGGAGATCTTCAACGGTTCACCCGATGTAATGACATCGGATGCCAAAGCAAAAAACTCCTTTAAAAAGGTTTCCGATTCTTTCTTCGTCGTCCCCGACTGCACGGCAAGTAAATCGATCAAATCCGGCAATGTTATTTTATCATTCATGTCCACCCAGTTCTTTAAGTTTCGACTTGATCGTAGTACCCGGTTTAAACGTCAATACGACTTTCGGAGGGATCAACATCCGTTTTCCCGTGGAAGGATTTACCGAGATACGTTCCATTTTCTTCCGCGGCTCGAATACGCCGAACCCTTGAATGGAAATCGTATCCATCTGCGAGGATTTTTCTTTCACGATTTGGAGTAATGCAGCGATCTGCCGCTCAACCTCTTTTTTCTCCTTTCCCAACCGGGTACGCAATTGTTCTATAAAAACCTTTTGTTCCACAAGATATAGATTTAAATATATACACATCTACCGGAAGCAGACGTATAGATATATCGCTGTGAGCAAAAATAATAAAACTCATTCATATACGAATAAAAATTACAGAATTTATGCAAACTATTGAGAGCTAATTAAGATATACAGCATTACGATTCGGCTATCTCGTCCTTACAAATGAAAGAATCTTTCTCATTATAACGCAAGGCTAATAAACAATAAACATACATTATCAAAACAGCAGGACACAAATGAATAAGTTTAAAAGTCGCCTCCCCTATGTAGGGGGGCGACAAAGTTGCACACGGGCAGGTTACCATCATCGACCAGTTTCAATCCACGCACCCACATAGGGTGCGACATCAGCCAGGAATGAGAGCGCAAGACGTGGCAAAAGTTTCAATCCACGCACCCACATAGGGTGCGACCAGCGCTCCCAGAACTGCCACCCGTACCGGGTTTTGTTTCAATCCACGCACCCACATAGGGTGCGACTCGAAAAGGAGTGTATCATGCCCCGTCTCTCGATGTTTCAATCCACGCACCCACATAGGGTGCGACGATATTACCAAGTCGAATTTCTCCATCTTGTTGGTTTCAATCCACGCACCCACATAGGGTGCGACACTTCATCAGGTTCTTGTTCTTGCCGGGATCCACGTTTCAATCCACGCACCCACATAGGGTGCGACTTGTTCACGGCTTGGGGATTCATCCCCGATTCGATGTTTCAATCCACGCACCCACATAGGGTGCGACACGGGATCGAGAGCTTCGGCAACCGGTCTCGCCGGTTTCAATCCACGCACCCACATAGGGTGCGACGGGGCGGGACGCATGGATAGGAAGATCAAGGCAGTTTCAATCCACGCACCCACATAGGGTGCGACTTCCCGACGAATGCCACTTTCTCACCCCGTTCGATGTTTCAATCCACGCACCCACATAGGGTGCGACGTTGGCGAGGTCTACGAAACGCTCGCGCAAGAATGGTTTCAATCCACGCACCCACATAGGGTGCGACTCACGAGCTTCCAAGCGTTTCTCCGTCTTTTCGAGTTTCAATCCACGCACCCACATAGGGTGCGACACGAATAAAGACGGCGTGATTTCAGTTCTCGACGTGTTTCAATCCACGCACCCACATAGGGTGCGACGGCAAAATCCCAGCAGGACATTGCAGAGGTTCAGTTTCAATCCACGCACCCACATAGGGTGCGACCGTCATCCGATACCCGGTTGAAACGCCACATCGGGTTTCAATCCACGCACCCACATAGGGTGCGACTTTTATTGGATTATAGGTAACATACAAGCTCTACGTTTCAATCCACGCACCCACATAGGGTGCGACTCAATCCGAAGGTCTACGAAACGCAGTCATTAGTGTTTCAATCCACGCACCCACATAGGGTGCGACACCCATATCGACGGATCATTGGTCGAGATCACAGTTTCAATCCACGCACCCACATAGGGTGCGACTTTATGTCCTACTTAGACAGTGCATTAGATGAGTTTGGTTTCAATCCACGCACCCACATAGGGTGCGACATACACCTATGGCGCAAAATGCTGAATTACAAAGTTTCAATCCACGCACCCACATAGGGTGCGACCTTAAATGCAAGAATATTAAAACATTATCGTGTGTTTCAATCCACGCACCCACATAGGGTGCGACAAAAATCTTCCGCGAAATAGACCGATCCAAGTTTGTTTCAATCCACGCACCCACATAGGGTGCGACCTCCGTTTCCGCTTCGATCATCCGGGTAACATTGTTTCAATCCACGCACCCACATAGGGTGCGACCAACAAAACCGATTTGTTGAAGTTCCGCAACTTCGTTTCAATCCACGCACCCACATAGGGTGCGACGGGGTGGACACAAAAGGAAATCGAACAAAAAATAGTTTCAATCCACGCACCCACATAGGGTGCGACACAAAACAAACGCTGCAAGAGCCAAAGATTACGGGTTTCAATCCACGCACCCACATAGGGTGCGACCTATTTAAGGAAAATTTAGAAGATTGGGAATTAGTGTTTCAATCCACGCACCCACATAGGGTGCGACAGTATTCAAAATTATATATTATAAATCAAATAATTAAACATGCAATATGCGAATCATCATTTTGGTCTCAACTTCATAATAACAACAGGCTTATAAGCAGATTAATCTATTGATTATTAAGCACTGCGAAAATACTATTTTTTTTGCAATACTCTACATTCGCATATCTATATAATAAGAGCATCATCCACTTTGTAAGCGGTTTCAATACCTATTACATCTACCCTTCTATTTTCATTTTTACTCAGAATATAAAATCTAATGCTATCAACGGACAAGTTAATAATATTTTTTATCCGTTCTTTCAAGAGACAATATTGCGCTTCTGTTACCTTACATTCAAAGACAGAATTCTGTACTCTCTGCCCATAATCCATACAAGCCCTAGCAACACTCCGCAAACGACGAGCTCCTTCTTGGTTAGTAGTATCCACGTCATAAGTTACTAAAATATACATATACAAATCATTTTATCAAAAACACCGGATAATCATCAATATCTTGCCTTATATATCTTGCCATCAACATTGCTTGCACATAAGGCAAAAGTCCAATCTCTATTTTCTCATTAAGATATGGATGGGTTATTTCCTCCCGTTTTCTTCCCTGCCACACAGAGATAAATGTTTTCTTTCCCTTATCTGTCATAACAACCCCTTGATCGGCTTGAAACAAAAAATCCTTAGCGGTTATCTGCTTTTTATTTATCAGTGACAATACAAAACGATCGCCAAGATAAGCACGTAATTCTTCCATCATATCCAAAGCCAAAGATATACGCCCCGGACGAAGTGTATGAAGAAATCCCACATATGGATCAAGACCAACAGTTTCAAGAGCTGCTGCAACATCATTTGCGATCAAAGTATAAGCAAAAGACAACATAGCATTTACAGCATCCTTAGGCGGTCGGCGACTTCGACCTTGAAACTGAAAGTCAGTCTTCTGATTAAGTATCAAGATTGGCAACACTTCAAAATAGGCATTTGAGGCTATGCCTTCATATCCTATTAATGCCATTTTATCCTGAGCCGTTAAAGCACTATATTTTGCATGATCTAACACGTATACCGCTTTATTGATCTCTTCATTATCTCCATAATCACGAATATACCGCCTCAATATATTACGATAATTTTGAATTTTACCACTAATCATTAGCCGAGCCACATGTAACGACCACTGTTCATCGTCCGATAATTGGTATTGTTTTTTACGTAATAGTACATTCCCTTTCGTCGCGCCCTGCATCCGGCTGATGAATTTACCATGAGGAGAAAGAAATGTAAGCGATATACCATTATCATTACATAATTTCATCACGCCTGGGCTTACACCCTTGTAGCCAAATGTTACAATACCTTCTATGTTAATCGCCGGAATACGAAATACTTCCTCTTGATTGACCGACACAACCACATTCAAACCATCTTTGCCAAGATATGCATCTGGTGTTGTCACATACAAAACATTCAATAATTTTCTCATTGATATAAATTTTTATTGAGGTATGTATTTACCGTAGTGCAATTCAGTCGCATCTTTGGAAGACAAATATCTTTCAATGAACAATTATCACAATATTTGCCATAATCAGCTTTCGGAACAGTCGTCTTACCGAATATTTCGTGCATATCCCGAGCACATTGCTTCACAATATCCCGAAGACGGTCGTTTATATTCACAACTACCCGATGACGCAACTCCCCATAAAAGAATATTCCATATGATATATGGATAGCATATATTTCTTCAAGACACATTATCTGTGCGGCTAACTGCACTTCATCTATTTCGTCCTTTTTAGGTTTTCCGTGTTTATATTCCACAACCACCGGGTTCCACCATCCCGGATATTTAGGATGCTGAATAGAATTTTCAAAAGATAAAGACGGATGTAACTCTATGGCATCTAAAATGCCATAGAGTCCAAGTTCTCGCGAAGCGACATTTACAGCTCGCAATGTTATCAGATCACCACATTTCTGCCGATAAAACGGATCATCCACATGCTTGTGTAAAATCTGCCCTTCGATAGTAAGCCGATTATCATTCCATTGTTGCTCAATATGTATCAATGCCCATTGTCGGGGACAAAATTTAAAATGCTGAATTCCGGACAGCATGAGCATTTCATCTTCGCTATACATACCTCCTATTATATCAGTTCTTCGACCTTAACATTCGACGGAAGATGATCTTTGTCGATAGTAACTGAATAATCATTAAATGATCTCGGCACTCCATCACAACACTTCTCCACCTTAACTAAATCAAACAATTTATTGGCAGGAGCATTCCCCAATATGGAATCATGCCTGAAAACAATCAGTTTTTGTGCACTCATCAATCCTCGTGCTGCCGAACGGTCCAAATCAAACATATTCTTCAATGCTTCAAAGAAAAGATCAAGATCTTCTTCTGAAAATCCAGTCTGCTGTGCCAAACTGGCAGATATAAATCCGTAACAAACATAAAGTCCGTAAGGAACAGTTGCTTTTCGCCCCATTGTACGATTATCTCCACCTTGTTTTTCAGCTTCTTTCTCTGTTGCTACGGCCATGCGGGTAATAGAATGTTCCGTAGCAACAATCGGATCAACCGAACGAGCAAAGGTAAATTGTATAGGGCCTCGAACTTGACCCGCATTTTTACCTGTTGACATAACTGCTCCAAACGTTCTAATATCAAAATAATTTTCACACATGAAACGACGAGCTTCCTTAGTTTGATCTTTTGCATTTTTCACCATAGAATTTTCATAAGCCTTATCAATCAAAGTATTCAAAACCGCTTTTTCCTTGATAAAGATATCGAATCCATCTTCCAAGTTCTTTACCACTTGTACATAATTACGGACTTTACGTTTAAGGCAAACATCTGAAACAAGCCCCATACCTGTTTCAGCATCCATTCTGGGAAGATTGCCAGCATCGGGATCACCATTCGGATTACCATCTTGTACATCGAAAATGTAAACGAAATCAATTCTGTTCTTTAATTCTGACATAACTATATTATTTAAAATCATTATTCTACAATTGTTTCTTTATTATCTTTACCCATAAAAAAATCTTGTCGCTGATGATAATATCCCACAAAAAAACGACCTTGATCTTGAAGATCGAGATGCGTTGGGAAACCATCTGCATCAAGTTTGGAAATAATTTCTTGCTTCAACTTCTCATAAAATATCTGCCCTCCACTATTTAACTTTTCCAAATGATGAGTTGAAAGGTTAAGAATAGTAGAAAATACCATAGCTGGCGTTGCCGATGCAGAATTCATATAACGTTCACGAATAGAATGAATACCATAAGCATCCTCTTGTATCTTATCAAGCACCGCAAATAGGCGACCGCAAAGATATCCTTGATTTTGATTTTTTTTGTTTAACATAATATCAAGCTTTTCATTATTGTTATTATTAGAAAGTCGGTTAAGATATGCTTTAATAATAGCTGCACGCACGATGTTAATATCCTGCTCTGCACGTATACGACGAATACAGGATTGAAAAAGAGAATCCGGATACGGGATTCCTTGAAAAATACTTTTCACCACTGCATCAGGAAGATTTGGGGGCGCATCATTTGATTTTCCTCCAAAAGTAACATTCCCAATTATTGAATGCAGTCCTACATACGGCTTCTTTTCTTTACGAGTATCAACAATTTCCATATCAGTAAAATGTTTACTAATCAGACCTGCGAACTCCCGTAACGGTATCTCATTCCAATACACTACCGCTATTCTGGCAGAATTAGGAGCTAAACCCAATATATAAAACTTATCATCTTTATTTGCGGATAATTTTCCATTATAAATCGACATAAACGTGCTACGTACCAATTCTATACGTCTATTAGGATCATCATCGTCTGCACGTCCTAATAAAGCGAACAAACTATCTTCTGACCTCTTTGAAGCTTCACTATTAGAAGAAGTCCAAAAAAGGAAAGTACGTGTACCAATAATAAATTTATTATGTGAATCAGAACGCAACAAATGATTCAATGCCGTAGTATATGCAAATTCAGCCTCTTCGGATATAGGAGCATTATATACTTTTGACTTCCCATACGAATCATACCCGGAATTTACCTGAAATGCAACAAGTTTTGCTGTCGCTTGGCTGCCCGGAATCATTGTCGCTGTTGTAACCTCAACTACTTTTGATCGCTTTCCTTCTACTAAACACAGCTTTCTTTTCGCTTCATCACTATTGCCAGCCCAATTAATTAACTCTTTTTTACAAGCTACTATTTCAGTATCTCCATCTATAAGAAAAGAAAATATAGAATATTTCTTATTTAGATTCTTAACAATGTCAATCCAAAGAGGATCATTTTGCATAACTTCAACCATTGCAGAAGGAGATAGTTGATAAAATGCATTAACGGCCTTTATAGCCTCATTATCTGTAAACTTATTATATATCTCTCTGATCTTCGACCGAAATACTTCAAAATATTTATACATACTTTTCATATCTCCTTTATCAGAATAACCAAATACATATTGGCTATTGTCATAGAGATAGTTTGCAATAGGAGCACTTGATCGACCTACGCTTTTCTTAACCAGGAACGACTGTGCAGACTTTCTATCTATACGTCTATCTTCAAATCGAAGAAAATTACCACATTTATCAATAACAATAATAAAACCTATCTCTTTTAATTCCAGTCCCAAGGTTGGTAAATCTCCACTTCGATGATAATAATCACACAATGCTTTCAGTATCATTTCAAAACCTCCTCACTCTCTTTACATGGTACAACAATCACACCTTGTTCCATCTTCGCACGATAAAACATGGCATCCGGACACGTTGGATTCCCTTCAAAATCCATATCATAAAGCATAATCCCCAAATCCCTATCTTCATGTACGGGTGATTCAAGCTGTTCGGTATTATCGATATACTTCCAATTAGCAGCAAATTCACGACAACCCAAATAGGGTTGGGTGAAACATTGTCCTTTCGAAGCTCTTCGTTCAAACATCTGATAATACTTTACAGGGCACTCATCCTCTCCCGACTGATGCTTGGCAAAAGCTTCAATCGGACGATCCTTTACCGGAATAAACACCAATTTAGCGTAAATACGATAACGTACATTCTGCAAAAGTAAAGAATTCTTCTGCTGACGTTTATCCTCTATAAAAATAGGAGACTTACCAGCCAACGCACCTACTTCGTTGCGCCTAATAGTAAACCATTTAATAGGATTCAGCACTTCTATCTTTGTCACCTGCCACCGCATAGCATAACGTTTGAAAAGAATAGCCTCAAAAATAGCGCGTGCAGCCGACGGTGTAATAACATCATAACTTACACGCTCTACTTTCAATTCCGGACGAGTAAAGCAAGCCCAATCCCCCCACACTTCTAAACAATATTCTTTATCTGTGTATTCCATACTATTCTAATAAAATTATATCATTAAAATTTCTTCCAACCAGTGATTATCAAGAGATAGTCCAGTAGTCTTGTTATACTGTGCTCTATCCGATAATACATATATGCCGGATAAAATTTCTTCAATCGCACCATTTTTAACCAATAGAGTGAAATCGGAACAATGAACGCTAACAGTAAATTTTGACAACTGCTTCATCAAAGGATATGTACAGCCTGAGGCTTTCAGCTGTTCTACAAGCTCCATGCTGTTTTCCCAATTTACTATGACATTTATGCTATTATCATCTATCAACCTAAACTCTCTCGATGCCGTTTCAAAACATAACTCATTAGGTTTATAAAGATAGTACTTTATATTCTTTTTATCAAACGTATTCTTCCTGCAATATAATTGTTGAAAATATTTTTCCATCGTAGAAAGGGAAAACCAATCACTGTCTGCGGATAAATTTAGTCGTGCATCGTTAGCTGCTGTCATTGCTCCAAATGGTATACGGGTTTCAGCGGCAAGACTAAAAACAAAGGTATAGCCAATATCTTTTCTCCCTTCACGATTACATCGTCCTGCGGCTTGCAATACAGAATCAAGCCCCGCCTCTTGTCGAAACACAATTGGAAAATCTACATCCACCCCAGCCTCAATAAGTTGAGTTGCTATTACCCTGACAATTGGTTGAGAAGCGTCTCTCAACAAAGCTTTTATCTCACAAATAGTTTTACCGACATGCACAGGACACATCATTCTCGATAGATGAAATTTCATCCCTTCGTTAGGCAAACGGTCATATAGTTCTTTGGCATCTTTCCGGGTATTTACAATACATAGCACCCTATCATATTTAGAGATTCTTTTCGCAATCTCATCGTATGTTTTTCCTTCATTATCAAATTCTAATTTCACACGACGAAGTTTATCATGTAGCGCAAATTCAACGGGTATAATTTCATGGATATGTTCTATTCCTTCAAATCCAACTTTCGGATTTACACCGTCTATAAAACCGCTAAGAACTGGCTGACTGGCCGTAGTAAACAGCATAGATACTCCAAACATTTTTTGATATGCTTTCATGGCATCAACTATCGGTTGTAAGAAATCGGTTGGCAATGTCTGCACTTCATCCAGAATAATGACAGAGTTCACAATATTATGCAGCTTACGGCAATCGGACGGAGCATTACTAAACATAGATTCGAAAAGCTGGACATTGGTAGTGACAATAATAGGATAATCCCAGTTTTCGGTTGCCAATTTCGCCTTTTCTCGCACTTCTTCATTTTTAATATCATCGGGATTGAAATTACAATGATGCTCCAATACATTCTCTTCCCCGAAAATTTCTTTTAAAATCCCTGCGGTTTGTACAATAATACTGGTATATGGAATGGCAATAATAATACGACTCATGGCATGATTTACGGCATGCATCATCGCCCACAGCAAAGAAGAAAGGGTTTTACCACCTCCTGTCGGAACCGTAAGACTATAAAATCCTTTTTCACCCAAAGCTGTTTTTCGGCATTGCTCTTGTACTATTCCACGAATGCGATTCACTTCCGTATCAGCCGAATCCGATTGTAAATTCTGCATATATGCTTCCAACATTGGTAACAAATCGACAAGAGAAGAAGAAGATTTTCGTTTTATCCATGATGTTTTATCCATAAATCGTTCAGTATCGAGCCGATCGGCATCAATCAAACAAGAAAAAAGCATACGAGAAAGATGATGAAAATGTCTATCCCCTTCTTTTGATTGAATACAATCCAAATTCGAAAGCTCTTTGAACAACAAAGATGTATCTATGTTTACATTCTCATTATTTATTTCCTCTGGCAAATGCTTCTCTTCCAGGATAGCCTCCGCATCTATGTAATTATGAAGACCTGTATGGTGTGAAATTATTTGATTTGCAAGAAGATTGAGTATTCTCAACCCCATAAGGTCCTTTACCAATATTCCTCCCACAAAAGCATGATGGTGATCCCTATAAAAATTTTTATCAGTTACGGGTAGACCATTCACTCTGCGTATATATTGTTGAAAGGCATCACATTCCTTTCCTTTGTCATGAAACATGCCAAGTATATATCCCCAAGAAGGAAGTCCGAACTTTCCAGCAAAAGTTGCAGCTAATTCAGCAACCCCCTTTTGATGTTCATCGTTAGATTGTATTATCCATTCCCCTGTTCTTTGGTCTTGGTACAAATGTGATATTAACAGTTTCTCGGCTCGCACTTGATTAGATTTATTAGATATAATTCACAAATTAAAAAAAATAAAACAATAAATCAAAATCAATTCAAAACAAAAAAAAACGGCATTAAATGGTACAAAATCGAAAATTGTTTTCTATATTTACTTTTGAAGTCCTAAATCTCTGACTATGGAAAGCGATTACAGATATTTCAAACGGGATATTAGTTGGTTATCATTCAATTATCGAGTCTTCATGGAGGCGACCGACCGCAGTGTCCCGTTGTTTGATCGGATCAAATTTCTATCCATATATTTTTCAAACCAAGAAGAATTCTATCGGGTAAGGGTTTCGGAATACCACAAGACCTTGCTGAACAGTGATTCTACCCCCGACGAAAAAGAAGCGGCACTCGCTACATTGAATGAAATAAATCGGGAGGTTGCCCGCCAAGTAAAGATATTCAACCACTTTTTTTCGACGGAGATCATTCCCGATCTGAAACAGCATCGGGTCATTCTGTATCAAGGTCTGGACGTTGAGCCGGTACACTACGACACGATACGGCGCTATTTCAAAGAAGAGGTATTTCCGTATCTGCAACCGGTATTGATTTTGAAAAACGACATCGTTTCGTTCTTACGCGACAGCCGTCTATACCTGACGGTAAAGATGTACAAGAAATCGGACACCGACCGGCAACCGCATTATGCACAGATTAAAATTCCGTTCAGCAAAGTGCCCCGATTCATTTCTTTGCCCCAATATCAAGGATACAAATATCTGATGTTCATCGACGATATTATCGCCATGAATCTCGACTGCATATTCCCCGGCTTCGAAATCGATTCGCATTATGCCATACGGGTATCGCGGGATGCCGACTTCTCGATCGCACCCAAACCGGACGGCGATTTAGTTGATGAGGTGCGGAAACAAGTAAAAAAACGCAAAATCGGAAATGCCAACCGGTTGAGCTACGATGCCGATATGCCCGCCGATATGCTGGCTTATATCTGCGAGGCTTACGACATACCGAAAGATCAATGTATTCCGGCTGGGCATTACCTTACTCTCGAAGATTTGGCTAAACTGCCGAATGATACAGGTATGGATTTGACAGAAACATTGCCCCCACCCATGCGTATGCCGGTGTTCGATCGGGAAACTTCGATGTTTACTGCCATACGTAAACGCGATATATTGATCCATTTTCCCTATCAATCGTTCGATTATTTAGTGCGCTTCATCAAGGAGGCGGCTAACAATCCGTTCGTATCGGAAATAAAACTGACGCAATACCGTGTCGCCGAAAATTCGGAAATCATCGACGCTTTGGTACTGGCGGCACAATATAAAAAAAAGGTAACGGTTTTTGTCGAAATCAAAGCCCGGTTCGATGAAGAGAACAATATCGAAACGGCGGAAGCGATGAAACGGAAAGGTATCCGCATCGTGTACAGCACATCCGGGTTGAAAGTGCATGCCAAAGCATTGCTTCTGAAACTCAAAGAATCGCCCGGGCATGATACGGGCGAAAGTTTTGCATTCATGAGTACCGGCAACTTCAATGAAAAAACGGCTAAGTTGTATTCCGATATCGGTTTATTTACCTGCCGTCAGGAAATTACATCGGAGTTGGATCAGTTGTTCAATATTCTGGAAGGCAAAGAGTCTAACCGGAAGTTCAATACATTGCTGATTTCACAATTCAATATGCAGTATGAATTGATCGACCGGATTCAAAACGAAATGGAACTTGCCAAACAAGGCAAACCGGCTCGAATCATATTAAAAATGAATGGGCTGCAAGACTCGGAAATGATCCGGCATTTGTACGAAGCCAGTCAAGCCGGAGTTAAAATAGATTTGATCGTAAGGGGTATCAATTGCCTTGTCCCCAATCAACCGTACAGCCGGAATATACGGGTCGTACGCATCATCGATTCGTATCTCGAACATGCCCGCATCTGGTATTTCCATGCCGGAGGGAAAGACGACATATTCATTTCTTCTGCCGATTGGATGAAACGCAATCTGAATCGCCGGATCGAAAGCGCCTGCCCGATTTCGGATCCTCGACTCAAACATGAGATTTTGTCCATCCTCGAAACGCAACTGCAAGACAATACGAAAGCATGCCTGATCGACGAAGAACTGAATAACAATTACATCCGGAACGGATTGCCGCCGATCCGCTCCCAACGGTTACGCTACGATTTTTTGAAACAACTCGACACAGCGGACAACGAATAAACGGTGATCGGCTAAATTACAGATATAAAACAGCAGTCCACAGAAGCCATTTGCCCTCAGTGGACTGCTGTTATTTTGTCCGTCTTAATAATTCCACTCGGCAGATACCATTTGCAAATTGGTGTCGCCAATCGTGCGCAAATCGGTTATATGATTATTCCGGCAATTGACATACAACAAGTTCGGACACATCGAAACATCCAATATATTCAATTGATTGTTGCTGCAAATCACCCGCTGCAACATAGTACGGTTGCTCAGGTTTAGCGTTGTCAGGTCGTTGTACGAACAATCGACAAAGACCAGATTGTTCGTTCCCGTCAAATTGATTTCGGTCAGATCGTTATACGAGCAGATCAGGTCCATCAACGCATTGCAATCCAGCAGGCTCAATCCGGTCATGTGATTTCCGCTGCACGTCAGTGAAACCAACGACTCCAATTTCGAAATTACCAACGATTCCATCCGGTTGTTTTCCACATTCAGATATTTCAATCCGGATGTGCCGAGCAGCATCAACGAGGTCAATTGGTTATAGCCGCAATAAAGCGTTTTCAGATTGGCGCAACTGTCCACCTTCAACATTTCGAGACGACAGCTTTGCGTGTTCAAGGTCTCCAACGACGGGCAATTGGTCACATCGAGTTCCACCAGCAAATTGCCGAAGCAGTTCAGCACTTTCAAAGCCGGTGCATCCGCCAAAGAAAGATCGGTCAGACGGTTTCTATAACATTCCAGACGCGATACACTCGGGCATTTTACGATAGTCAGTGTCTTCGCAATATTCCGTCCGACATAAATATGCGCCAACGACGGACAATTCGAGAAAGAAAAAGAGGTAAGTTGATTGCGGGCACAATCCAAATGCGTCAGAGCAGTGAATCCGGAGAGCGACAATGCCCCATTCAGTTTTTTATCAGCCCAACTGATAGCTGCCACCCGACCGTCTTTCCAAGTCACACCTTTCCATTCCGTCGGCTTTTCTTTCGGCGAAATCTCCAACAACTGGTAATTCGTCTCTCCCGTAGCGGATGTCTGTTGTAAAAAAGCCCGAAGTTGTTTTACTTCCGATTTATTGAGTTTCTGCGCGAAAAGCGCCGCACAACTCAACACGAGCGCAAAAGTCAATACGATTTTTTTCATTGCTGTTATACTTTTAAAAGATTGTTTGGATAATCTTTTAACAAACAGCACGAAAAAAAGTTGGAACAGACCGGAAGGATCTATCGCCCGGTTTCCCGGATACCGTCTTCGGTAATCAATATCTTATGCGCTTTGTAAAGTGCCCCTATCGCTTTCTTGAAATTCTTTTTACTGCAACCGAAATAGCTCATGATCAGATCGGCAGATGTTTTATCGTTCACAGCAAGAAACCCATTATTGTTGTGAAGTGTACGCAACACACGCTCCGCCATGCCTTCTATCTTTTCGTATCCCATCGGTTGCAACATCAGGTCGATCTTGCCATCTTCCCGCACCTGCTTGATATACGCTTTCTTACGGTCGCCCTTGCTCAACGGTACAAAGACCTCATTGTGATAAAGAATACCCCAGAACAAATTATTGACGATCACCTTAAAACCCAAATCGGTTTCTTGGGCTACAATCACATCCACTTCCTGATTCGGCGAAAATTCGGGATAAAGGTTATCCAAAAATTTATCCAATTTGGCAGAAGCCACAATTCGCCCCGTAGCCGGATCGGCATAGACATAAACCAGATAGAAGTTCCCGCGCTTCATCTCGCCCCGCTGTTCACCAAACGGCACCAACAAGTCTTTCGGCAATCCCCAGTCGAGGAAAGCCCCTACACGTGTCACCGTCTTTACTTCGAGATAGGCAAACTCTCCTACTTGTGCAAGCGGCTGTTGCGTAGTGGCGATAATACGGTCTTCGGAGTCGAAATAAATGAACGCATCCAGTTCGCTGCCGATTTCTACATTTTCCGGCACATACTTGCGGGGCATCAATATTTCACCCCGATCACCGCCATCGAGATATACGCCGAAATCGAGCGATTTAACGACCGTCAATTTATTCCATTTTCCGATAGATACCATATCTTTCATTGTCTGTTTCTGTTTAAAGCAGTGCAAAGGTACGAATTAAAATGCAAATCCGGAACGAAATACGGCAAGGATACTTCATCGCAATAGTCGGGTGAGAGAACCCGTTACCGGGCAAACTTTATTTTCCCCGGCTCTTCGTTGTGGAAAAAGCCGCCTACGAGCGTCAGCCGGTCGGGTAAAAATCCCTCTTTCGCCCATTCGAGTTCAAACCCGAACAATTCCTTAATCGTAAGGGTAATGTCGAAGCCGTAAGCCTCCAACGCCGGTCGTACCCGATCCGGATGAACGCACGCCTCGCCTCTCACCCTTGCACAACGGCTGCAATGCAGACACTCGCCCGAGAACCCGAAAGCAAGACCGCCATACTGACGCTCCAACTCCAATAGCCGGGCTTCGAACTTCTGCCTCACCGGCCGCAACAGCGGCATTGCATCCGACAAAGATTTATCACCTGCAGACAGTTCAAACCTTACAGCGACAAGCAATGCATTCCGCCATTGCCCGATACGGGCATCGGCATCGAACTGAAAAGGAGGGCAAGCCCATGAGTTGCCGTAATTTTTACATTGTTGGCAAAACGGCAAAAATTTCGCCACATTACGAAAACGCGCCAGATAATCGTTTACCGGAATTTCTGCGGTACAAATGTGTTCCATAATAAATTGCAGCCCGAATAAGGCATCTTGCAAATTTAAGATTTTTCGGACGTTCCGCCACATACCTATATGAAATTAGTTTCCATACCTGCACATACCGACTTTCAAAAAGGATAGGCGAAGATAAAATCCGGACGAAAAGTTGCTTTTATACTACCTATTCTTTACCTTTGTAGGAAGAGACAAACGGCTTCTGCCAAACCACATTCAAACTTTAACAACTATGGAATTTACCTTACCCGCACAGCTTCCCGAATATCCCACATTCGTGGAAGGCATACGTCGTGCGCCTGACCGCGGTTATACACTGACACCGGAACAAACGGTTACGGCTTTGAAAAACGCGCTACGCTATATCCCGAAAGAATTGCACGAACAACTGGCTCCCGAATTTTTACAGGAGTTACGAACCCGAGGCCGTATTTACGGTTACCGGTACCGTCCGCAAGGAGACTTGAAAGCAAAACCGATCGACGAATACAAAGGCAAGTGCATCGAAGGAAAGGCTTTCCAAGTAATGATCGACAATAACCTCTGTTTCGACATCGCCCTCTACCCGTACGAGCTGGTGACATACGGCGAAACCGGTCAGGTTTGCCAAAACTGGATGCAGTACCGGTTGATCAAACAATATCTCGAAGAACTGACACAAGACCAGACGCTGGTAATCGAATCGGGTCATCCGCTGGGTCTCTTCGCCTCGAAACCGGATGCTCCGCGGGTAATCATCACCAACGCCATGATGGTGGGTATGTTCGACAATCAGCACGACTGGCACACCGCCATGCAGATGGGTGTCGCCAATTACGGGCAAATGACAGCCGGAGGCTGGATGTACATCGGTCCGCAAGGAATTGTACACGGCACATTCAACACCTTGCTGAATGCCGGACGTATGAAACTGGGCATTCCACAAGATAAAGATTTGCGGGGACACCTCTTCGTATCGTCCGGATTGGGCGGTATGAGCGGCGCACAACCCAAAGCCGCCGAAATAGCCGGTGCTGCGGCAATCATCGCAGAAGTCGATTATTCCCGCATCGAGACCCGGCACCGGCAGGGTTGGGTTCAACGCATTACCGACAATCTGGAAGAAGCATTCCGTTGGGCAAAAGATGCCATGCAGGCAAAAGAACCCCTCTCCATTGCCTATCACGGCAATGTGGTGACATTGCTGGAATATGCCCGAGACCAACACATCCATATCGAGTTGCTGAGCGACCAGACATCTTGCCATGCTGTTTACGACGGCGGATATTGTCCGGCAGGAATTACGTTCGAGGAACGTACCCGATTGTTACACGAGAATCCCGACAAATTCCGGGAACAGGTAGACCTTTCGCTTCGCCGCCATTTCGCCGTAATCAAAGATCTGGTCGCCGACGGAACCTATTTCTTCGACTACGGAAACTCATTCATGAAAGCGATATACGATGCCGGGGTAAAAGAAATATCCAAAAACGGGATCGACGAGAAAGACGGCTTCATTTGGCCGAGCTACGTCGAGGACATCATGGGACCGCAATTGTTCGATTTCGGTTACGGTCCGTTCCGTTGGGTGTGTCTGAGCGGCAAGCACGAAGATCTGATCAAAACCGACCGTGCCGCCATGGAATGTATCGACCCCAATCGCCGGGGGCAGGATCTGGACAATTACAACTGGATACGCGATGCTGAAAAGAACCAACTGGTCGTAGGCACACAAGCACGCATCCTGTATCAAGACGCTTTGGGCAGAATGAATATCGCCCTCCGTTTCAATGAAATGGTACGCAATGGCGAAGTCGGACCGATCATGCTGGGTCGTGACCACCACGATGTAAGCGGTACGGACTCCCCTTTCCGCGAAACCTCCAATATCAAAGACGGCAGCAACGTAATGGCAGATATGGCAGTGCAATGTTTCGCCGGGAACTGCGCCCGAGGCATGAGCCTCGTAGCTCTGCACAATGGCGGAGGTGTCGGTATCGGTAAGGCAATAAACGGCGGATTCGGCATGGTATGCGACGGCAGCGAACGGGTAGACAAAATTTTGCGTTCCGCCATGTTGTGGGATGTAATGGGTGGTGTCGCCCGCCGAAACTGGGCACGCAACGAGAATGCGATGGATACGGTAGCCGAATTCAACCGTTCGCACGACGAAGCAGGGTATCACATCACGATGCCTTATGTTGCGGATGACAATTATATCAGAAACTTAATCAACCAATAATCTAAAACCTAACAACTATGGCTTGGAACAAAATTATCGAATGCGTACCTAATTTCAGCGAAGGACGCGATTTACAAAAAATAGATCAAATCGTAGCTCCCTTTCGAGCAAAAGAGGGTGTGAAACTGTTGGATTACAGCAACGACGAAGACCACAACCGTCTGGTCGTTACCGTTGTCGGTGAACCGGAACCGTTGAAAGCCGCCGTAATAGAAGCCGTCGGCGTTGCCGTTCGCCTGATCGACCTGAACAAACATTCGGGACAACACCCCCGCATGGGAGCTGTCGATGTAATACCGTTCATTCCTATCAAAAACGCCACGATGGAAGAGTGTATCGAACTCTCCAAAGAGGTAGGAGCCGCAGTTGCCGAGCAATACGCATTGCCGGTATTCCTCTATGAAAAATCGGCATCGGCACCCCATCGTGAAAATCTGGCGGCAATCCGCAAAGGCGAATTTGAAGGTATGGCAGAAAAGATCCATCAGCCCGAATGGTATCCCGATTTCGGTCCTGTCGATCGGCACGCTACCGCCGGCACGGTAGCTATCGGAGCCCGCATGCCATTGGTGGCATTCAATATCAACCTGAGTACCAATAGCATGGATATTGCCACGAAGATCGCTAAAAATATCCGCCACATCAACGGAGGCTTGCGTTTTGTCAAGGCAATGGGCGTAGAACTTACCGAACGCGGTATCGTACAAGTATCGATCAACATGACCGACTATACCCGCACCGCATTGTATCGCGCATTCGAACTGGTACGCATCGAAGCCCGTCGGTACGGAGTCTCGATCGTAGGCAGTGAAATCATCGGATTAGTACCTATGGAAGCCCTTATCGATACAGCATCCTATTATTTAGGATTGGAAAACTTCTCGATGCAGCAAGTACTCGAATCCAGAATCATGGAATAATATCGTAACAGATAGAAATGAAAGGAAACCTGATTATACGTCGTGCGACAGTCGTTACCCCGATCGGCAAACAAGCGGTGAAGGGTGCTGCCATGTCGCAATTGCAAGTTGTGCCCAATGCCACCGTCGTTGTCACCGACGGCATCATCCGGCAGGTCGGACAAGATGTCGCCGTATGCAATGCCGAGGCGTACGAAACAATCGACGCACAGGGTAGAATCCTGCTGCCCGGCTTTGTCGATTCGCATACGCATCTGGTATTCGGCGGCTATCGTCCCGAAGAATTCCGTTGGAGACTCAACGGAGACAGCTACATGTCGATCATGGAACGTGGCGGAGGTATAGCCAATAGCGTAAACAAAACCCGTCAGACCTCGTTCGAGGCATTGGAAAGCAAAGCACAATGGTTTATCGATACGATGAGCAGCATGGGCGTAACGACCGTCGAAGCCAAAAGCGGATACGGACTCGATAAGGAAACGGAATTGAAACAGTTGCAGGTAGTTCGCGCACTGAACGAACGCCCCGACCAGAAAGTAGATCTGGTATCGACCTATTTAGGCGCACATGCCATTCCTCCCGAATACAAGGACCGACCGGACGAATACATAGACTACATCATTCGCGAAATGCTTCCGTTAGTTCTGGAAGAGCAATTGGCTGAGAACTGCGATATCTTCTGTGAAAAAGGCGTGTACACGGTCGAACAGTCACGCAAATTGCTGCAAGCAGCCAAAGAGATGGGATTCGGCATAAAAATCCATGCCGATGAAATCGTATCGTTCGGCGGAGCGGAGCTCGCCGGAGAGTTGGGCGCATTGTCGGCAGACCACCTGTTGCATGCCTCCGACAACGGCATACGTGCAATGGCACAGAATAACGTCGTAGCCACACTGCTGCCGCTTACGGCTTTTGCCCTGCGTGAACCTTACGCCCGCGGAAGAGAAATGATCGACGCCGGTTGCGCCGTAGCATTGGCGACCGACCTCAATCCCGGCAGTTGCCTGTCAGGCTCGATTCCCTTAACGATAGCCTTGGGCTGTATCTACATGAAACTCTCGATCGAAGAAGTGATCACGGCACTGACACTCAACGGAGCAGCTGCAATAGGCAGAGCCGACCGGATAGGCAGTATCGAGACCGGTAAACAGGGCGACTTCGTATTACTCGATTCCGATACATACGACATGCTCCCCTACTACGTCGGAATGAACTGCGTCAGGACCACCATCAAAAAAGGTCGAATCGTATATACGGAACCTTTCGTTTCAGAACATTGAACCTAATTATCCAACAACTATTTAAACACGAACGATATGTTAGCAGAATTAAGCGTAAAAGCATTCCTCGATAAAACAGCCGGTAACGAACCTGTACCCGGTGGCGGCAGTATATCTGCCTTGTGTGCAGCCATAGCATCTGCCTTGACCGAAATGGTAGCCGGACTCACCATCGGCAAAAAAAACTACGTAGACGTAGAAGACGAAATGAAAGACATAGCCTCCCGGATGGCGGCATTACGTGAAGAGTTCATACAGTGTATCGACCGGGATTCGGATGCCTACGACAAAGTGTTCGCCGCATTCAAGATGCCCAAAGAGACCGACGAGGAAAAAGAAGCCCGCACACAAGAGATACAAAAAGCCACATTGGTCGCAGCCATGGTACCGATGGGCGTAGCCTATCTCTCCGTACGAATGATGGACCTGATTGCCGTTATCGCGCACAAAGGAAACAAAAACGCTGTAACAGACGCTTGCGTAGCCATGATGAACGCACGCACAGCCGTATTGGGCGCATTGCTGAATGTACGAATCAACCTGCTCTCGCTCAAAGATCAATCCATTGTAGCCGAACTGACCGCACAATCGGAAGAGATTGAAAAAGACGCAATCGCCAAAGAACAGGAATTATTAACTTGGGTAAAGACACAATTATGAACCACGATACCTATTTCATCGGATCGGGCGACCTTTCGTTCGAAACCATTGAACAGATCCTGACCCGACATCAGAAACTCGAACTATCACAAACCGCCATAGACAAAATACAAAAATGCCGGAACTTCCTGGATGAAAAAATCAAATCGTCGGATGTACCGTTGTACGGTATCACAACCGGATTCGGGTCGTTGTGCAACCGCTCCATCTCGCCCGACGAACTGAATACGTTGCAGGAAAATCTGGTAAAAAGCCACGCGTGCAGTGTAGGCGACGAAGTAGCTCCCGACATTGTGCGACTGATGCTGTTGCTCAAAGCACACGCTTTGTCGCTAGGACACAGCGGAGTGCAAGTCGTCACCGTGCAACGGATACTCGATTTCTTCAACAACGACATTCTTCCGGTCGTCTACGATCGCGGCTCGCTGGGAGCTTCCGGCGACCTTGCCCCCTTGGCAAACCTGTTCTTACCGCTGATCGGCGAAGGCGAAGTAAACTACAAAGGAGAAAAACGTCCGGCAGCCGATGTTCTGAAAGCGTTCGGATGGGAACCCGTGAAACTAATGAGCAAAGAGGGGCTCGCTCTACTGAACGGTACACAATTCATGTCGTCCAACGGTGTCTACGCCATGCTAAAAGCCCGTCGGTTGGCGAAACTGGCAGACCTGATCGGAGCCTTGTCGCTCGAAGCATTCGACGGACGCATCGATCCCTTCATGGATTGCATACAGAAAATACGCCCGCACAAAGGACAAAGCGAAACCGCCGACAACATTCGCACCATATTGGCAGGCAGCGAACTGATAGCACAACATAAGAAACACGTACAAGACCCCTATTCATTCCGTTGCATGCCGCAAGTACACGGCGCATCGAAGGACGCCATACGCTACGTCGCCTCCGTGCTATTGACCGAAATAAATTCCGTAACAGACAACCCGACTATATTCCCAGACGAAGATCTGATCATATCGGGTGGAAACTTCCACGGACAGCCTTTGGCATTGGCATACGACTATCTGGCTATCGCGTTAGCCGAATTGGGAAACATATCGGAACGACGGGTCGCCCAATTGATACTCGGGCTTCGCGGACTTCCCGAATTCTTGGTTGCCAGTCCCGGACTCAATTCCGGATTCATGATACCGCAATATGCGGCAGCCAGCATGGTAAGCCAAAACAAAATGTACTGTTTTTCGGCAGCCAGCGACTCGATCGTAAGCAGTAACGGGCAGGAGGACCATGTAAGTATGGGTGCCAACGCCGCCACTAAACTGCATAAAATCATCGACAATCTGGAACGGATCTTCGCAATAGAACTGATGAATGCGGCACAAGGCATCGAGTTCCGTCGTCCGCTCAAAACATCACCCATCTTGGAAAACTTCCTGCAAGCCTACCGTCGTGAAGTATCGTTTGTAAAAGACGACATCGTGATGTACAAGGAAATCAACAAAACCGTAGCTTTCCTCAAACAATACGTTATCGAATTCTGATAACCGGTTCGGAGACAAAATAGAAAAAGAGTTATGCCCTATCCGCATAACTCTTTTTTTACAAGCTGTTAGAAACAAGAAAACCGATCTCAGTCTATACAACAGCAGATATTATAAAAAAGAATCAAAAAAAATAACGTCCCTAAATTTGCAATTCCAAAATAAAACCCTACCTTTGCACTGCTTTTGAGAAAGCACACAACAAACATTGTGTTTGGAGAGATGGCAGAGTGGTCGATTGCGGCGGTCTTGAAAACCGTTGAACTGCGAGGTTCCGGGGGTTCGAATCCCTCTCTCTCCGCCAACAACAAAGTTAATTCCGCTGTAAGTCAACAACTTGCGGCGGATTTTATTTTATATACATACAAAAGCACATACAAATTATAGGGCAATCCAAGCCCCATACAAATGGGTCAGTATCATGGAAAATCAAAAGGAGGGAAGAAAATATTTTGAGCTATCATAGATTCTAATAAAGGTTCTTGACTAAAGGGGTATCCAAAACGGTAACCCCTTTTCCATTGGTTTCTTGTTTGAGAAAGCAAGAGGTCTGTCGAGATGACCCCACCTTTCAACACTGGCGAGTGCCATTTTTAGGTCCCGATTGTCTGATTTTAACAATCTCTCTTAAAAGATTGGGGTATAGAGAGTAAGTAATCTTTGAATGAGGAAGTTGCGCGCTACTTTTGCAGCATCGACAAAATTATCACCCGGCTTCAGGTACCGGAAGCCACAACACTTCTCATCTCAATGAATATTTCAGACCTTTTACAGAAGCCCTTGTGGCAAATGACCGGCGAGGAATTCTTGTTCCTCTCCAAAACCGCCTCTCAAAATGAAGAGGCCAAAAATCAAGACTCACCGCCTCAGTCAAACTCTGAGAAGAAATATGTCTATGGCATTGACGGTATCGCTGAGATTTTCGGATGCAGCCGCCCCACAGCTTCACGCATCAAGAAGAGCGGCAGAATCAATGCCACAATCCGTCAGATCGGGCGTAAGATAGTGGTGGATGTGGAACTCGCCCTTTCCCCTTGTAGGGCAGAAGAAGGAGGCTCGCAGATGGTCACGATGAAGGGCAATCCGTACCGCTACCTTCAGGACTTTTACTATTGAAAAAGTTAGTTGGATGAAGCGGGCCTATATATACACGACACCTCACCCAACCAAAATCCGATACGACAATACCTAAATGTAGAGCCGCCAAACTTGATATCGCCGATTTCCTCTTAGACGCGGCAACGGCGAATAACCCCATTGTAGGAACTGCCTACGAAGCCTGTCAGCTTGCTGAATGGAGGGAGGATTTTAGTAATAAAATTCCGTAGCTTATTATGACATTTTCATCCGATGTCTACGACCTCTACTTAAAAAGCCATCAAGCATCGAGACAACTCCCGTCTTTCTTTTGCGATTGATACGGATTTTTATCATAACCAATCTAATTCAAGACTATATGACAACACAATATGCAGTGTGCCATCTGGAGCGTGGCGCAGGCAACGATTCGGGCATGTCCTGCCACATCGAGCGCAAGACCGTTGACGGCAAACCGCACATTCCCAACAACGCCGACGAGACCAGAACGTATCTCAACAGTGAGCTTATCACCTTCCCCGAAGGCGTTCAAAATCGCACCCAAGCGATTCAACACCGAATTGAGACCGCAGGACTTAAGCGTAAAGTCGGTAAGAACCAGACCCGTGCCATCCGTGTGCTTCTGACCGGCACACATGAGCAGATGATGGCTCTTGCAGGTGACGGTCGCCTTGATGACTGGTGCCATGCCAACAACAAATGGCTGCAAGACACTTTCGGCGAGGATAACCTTGTGTCATGTGTGCTCCATATGGATGAGAAGACTCCCCATCTCCATGCGACCGTGGTGCCTGTTGTATCGGCTCCGCGCAAGCGTCGTGAGCGCGAGGGCGATGTGAAGTATAAGGAGAAAACTCCGGCACCGAGGCTGTGCGCCAATGACTTGATGACACGTGGAAAACTCCGGCAATATCAGGACACATACGCACAGGCAATGGCCGGATTCGGATTGAAACGCGGCATAGTTGCGAGTGGCGCGAGACATCAGACGCAACAGCAGTACAACCGTCAGCAAGCACTCGAGTTGCAGGCTGACATTGAAAGACTCACTGCCGAGATTGAGGACCTTACAGCCGAAAAGGAGAAGGTCGAGAAGGGAGCTAAGGATGGTAAGAACCGAATTCTCTCATGGCTCGGAACAGGGGAACTGCCTAAACTGGAGAAGGAAGTCGCCGACAAGGACAGACAGATTGCCGCATTACAAAAGCAGCTCTCTGAGATGCAGAAACGGCACGATGATCTGAAAGCCGATTCGCTCCGTGAACACAACTCTTACCAAAAGGAAATAGACGCGGCAACCAAACGGGTTGCCGAATGGGAGGCGCGCTACAAAGCCGAACACAACCGGACGAAGGAGCTGCACCGCCTGGCATATCCCGAGCGATACCGCCTGTCATCAGGAGCGGAGCTTGTCAGCGGCTGGATTCCAAACCGTATGTATCTCAGTCTGTCAATCACGACGCTGTTTCATGGTAACGAGTTCAAGAACACTTCTTATAATCTGCCTCAGAATCTCCTCGACAAGTACGACAGCGGCGCGATTACTCTTCATGAATTGGTCAACGAGCTGTTTGAACCTTGGGAACAGGTAGCTGAATCCCAACACAGTCTCCTCGCTGTCGCACTCCAAACTGCCGCCGGAGGAATCCCTACGCCCCATGTCGGCACCGGTGCAGGAGGTTCATCTTCCGATTTGCCTTGGAATGATAACGACAAGGATAAGTATCAACGACCGAAATCCAAAGGCAGAAGATGATAATAATCTGTAAGGAGTGAATTTGCAATTTCTCACTGACGGTACAGTACGGGATAAAAGAGATTGTATAGCCAAGATCAAGGCGCCCAGTCAACGTCTTCACGGAAGACGTTGACTGTGAACGCAGCGCGAGCCTCGAAGCCCGGAAGTGTCTCAACGGAGTTGTAATTAAGGTCGGAAAAAGAAAAGTCCATAATTTGTGGTTGTTTTCCACAAAGTTATGGACCATATGAGGTGCGCGGAAAGACGCTAAATTACCAAATAGATAAATTTATCGATTGATCAACTTTTATCGTAGCATGTAAAGCGCTAATCATATTATTAAACCACTTTAAATATTCGTCACGTTTTCCATACATCGAATTTAATTCGTCATCAGAATATTTGACCTTTATGGACATAAATTTATCAGCTCTATTTCTAAAATATGGTGTAACCATTGCGTCAAAAGACGTCGGATCTGGCACGAAAGATAGATATATGCTGTCACAAAATTTATCCAATGACATATCATAAGGAAAGTTAATCCAATTTGGATATTTGTTTTGCAGTTTAATCAGGAGATTTTTTATATCTTCTAATCCACCGATTATTATCCGAGGGAAGAGACGATGACCGAGCATATGAAAATCGCACTTATTTGCTAAAAGGAGAGAAATAAAAGGATAACATACTCGTTCTTTCTTTGCGATTCTTATTCCGTCTTCATCAAACTCATCGTCATCTTCAATGAAATTGTTTATTATTCCTTCAGATGATAAAAATGACATAAACAGGAAAATATTAGCAGCCGCATTTATATCAGCGACAGTAATCGTTTCACCTTCATAAATCATATCTGCAATCATTTCATCAAGCTGCTGAAATGGAGAAAGATTGACTGAGTTTAATAGGTATCTATTAAACTTATAATCATTGGTTGGTTCATTTTCGCAGTCATGGCGTCTTAATTCTCTAATACAAGTATTAAGAAGTCCATTAAGCTCTCGCCTATAGTAGGAATCGTTGTAACCCATATATTTATATTTGCTCGCAAAATTACGAAAAATCCATTAGATTTCAAAGAAAACCTCAAGGTTGTTTACACGGCGGAAGACACCGCAGTCGCGTATCTTTTGGCACTCGCTGGTGGAAAGTATCTCTACGTTCATCTAGCCACCGTAGAACAAGTAACGCAATGAAAAGACGTTATGCAGTTTCAAGATAGAACCGTCGGATTTATCTCCCATCCGGTCGATGAGCTAAAGGTTCCAAACCGAAATATCGACAGGGTCGCCGGAGTTGAACATTGTGCGGGCGGTGGATATGTGTATTGAGCGAGCCATCAGGAATAGGTGGTATTGAACTTGTCATCGAATATGTCGGCAGTCAACGGAGCATCCTTAAGAGGATGGTTTGCCGAGTGCTGCCAAGTGAACTTTACCTTATTGAGTTTTTTGTCGATGTTATATTTCTCCTTTTATCATGATTTCGAGGACTTCGTTGAGTTTGTCGGTGGGGAGGCGTTTGATGTACTCTGCGCGGGCATCGAGGTTTCCTCGGATGTGGGCGAGGACAGCGAGGTGGGCATTGACGGATGCGGTATCGCCTTCGAAGATTTCAAGATATGTGTCGTGTGTTGGCAGTCCGAGCCGAATACGCTCATCATCAGTAATGTCGTGGTCGAAGACGGTCTCCACTCCTGATTGGGCGTTCTCATTGAGGATGCTCATCTTCTCACGTTTGCTTTCATCGTCGAACTTGACATACTTCATCATCATGTCGGCGGTGGTGTGACCGGTGACGGCACGGATATCCTCCGGCGACATACCTTTGCGCAGGCACATCGTCACAAATGTACGCCGTGCCACATGAGATGTCAGCAGCTCATACTTCGGACGCACTTCCCTGGTTTTGGTTCGACCGCTCTGCTTCTCAGTAATCCAGTCTCCTGTCATACCAGCTAGCTTACCGACCTCTTTGAGATGTGAGTTGTATTTTTGATTGGATATAGTCGGGAAGATACGCGGATCATCTTCATTAGGAGCCTTTGGATATTTTGCAAGTATTCGTAAAGCTTCATTTGCCAAGGCAAATCTTTGGCGATGATTTGTCTTTTTGGCTACAACATCAAGAATATCGCCGTTGATATTCGACCATCTCAGTGCAATGACATCCGAAAATCGGAGACCTGTATAACATGCAAATACAAAGATATCCCTCACTCTGTCAATGGCTTTACGGGATGTCGGAAAGGTCTGAATTGCCGCAAGCTCTTCTTCACTCAACGCATACAGGTTAATTGTACTGTCCGATTTAGTCTCGTCGCGGAACCTCTGTGAATAAGACTGATATGCCATATTCTTATTATAACCCCTCTTTGTCGCCCAATTAAAGAATGTTTTGATATCCTTCATAGACTTATAACAATAGTTATTCGATAGTCCCTTGTTAATCAGAAATAATTCAAACCGGGCAAGCAAATCATCGTTGACATCCTCAAAATACAGAGTCGCCTTAAACTCGCTTAGATGCCGAAGCATGGTCTTGTGTTTAGTCAGCGTCCCTTTCGTCCACAGAGCCGTAGCCGGAGATGTCTTCAGTTCATTTTCCCTTTCATTAATCAGAAGCTGGTACACCTGCCCCACGGTAAGCCTCGTTGACTTCTCTTCATTGAGTATGCGCTTAAGCTCATCCCTAACGGTTGTGGGTGCAACTTCTTCCTCCCGGAGTTCAAGCTGAGCGAAAGCATCATCAACTGCTGACGCGATTTTCACCAGCCGCTGGTTGATATCCGCCGCCGAGACATCGTCCGAATTGAAATTATTACGCTTCACCCTCTGAGCCTTTTCATCCCATTTTGCAAGAGCAATACGGTAGCCGGAATAATACCATATACGCTTGCCGCCAAAGGTGATGTCGGCATTGATTGGCAACTCTTCGGGGAGATTGCCGTTTTTATCCTTGCGCTTCTCCAATCGGAAGCTGACGCGGTGCTTATACTTATCCATGAGAGAGAATTTTTGTATGAAAGGATGATACTTCGATTTTCACATACAAAATTACATACAAAAATCGGTTTAATCAAGGAAATTCAAAGATATTTTATTTTGTATCAAATTTACATACTATTCTATTTATTAGACTATTATATTAGTCATATCTACTTGTGTGATTATTAAATTTACAATAGTTTCATATCCCCCTCTCTCCGCAACAAACATTGTAAATCAATCGATTAAAAATTTAGTACATAAATTTGTACACGATATGCTCGATTTCAATATGATTTCGGGCATTTTTTTATTGTCTTTTAAGAGCGAGAATATACATGGTGAAACGAAAGAGGGTCAGTAGAAATTTAGTGGAGATATGCGTATAGCTTTGCGATTCGGAACAGGAAAAACTTTTTGTCGGCACCCCCTCTGAGATTGGCTCGGAAAAGTTTAATCTTGGCATTGAAAGCTTCCGCCAAGGCATTGGAAGAACAGTTGTTGTAGAGGTTCAGAATCTTATCGTAATGTTCGTGGAAGGTAGCAGCAATGACATTGAAAGAATGCAGTCCAGCCTCTTCGACCTTGTTGTACCACCGAGACACATTCAGACATGCTGCGCTTTTGACAGAGCGTTTGTTGAAAATAGCCCTGACCTGAGGAAAGCATACCGCCTTTCCCAACATCTCAGGGCTATTTTCAGTACTACTTTAGTTTTACTAATTCCGTATATGCAATACCGTCTGTTAGTTTATGATACTGCTTCAATGTTTTTTCTAATCCTGATGCAAACTCTTTCTGAATATATGACGGCACAAGAAGTTCATTGAATTTATCTATCATCAGTTGAACACATTGTGCTGAATTCTCTGCAATAATTGCTTGGTTATAGATAGTGCTATAATAGTAAAAAACTCTATTATCCATAGATAATTGAATCTTTTGCTTTATATAAATCTGCTGCTCACGTATTCTTTGAGCTACCTTAAAGAAGGTGTCAATCTTTTCAAACGCTTCTTGAGATATATGCCCAACAATACTATGGGCGTATTTGTTCCATTGATTCTCTTCGAATATTATTGTAGAATAGTGCATTGGTACTTCTTGAATAAATCCATTTATAAGCCCTTCCGAAAAAATGTATTCTATATTTTTTTCTATATCTTTTATCTGAAGTATTAAAATTGATACAGCATTCCGCAATTCTGTTTGTTTATGAGCGTGAAATTGCCATAAAGCAATACCGACAGTTGTACCAATAGTAACAATCAATACAATTGTTTGAAATAGGTTGGAGTCCCAAAAAGAAGTATTCATATTTATAATTTTTGCAAAGATAGCCAAATTCAATGAATTACCGGCTATGGTTGCTGAAATTTATACTTCAATCCATATTCCTACTATTCCGATTAAAAACAGAAATATGATAATTACCTTATTTATAGATTTGTCATTTAGGTTCTACATGTAAATAATACACCTCTGTGGTTAATTCGTCAGCGTCATCAGAAAACCGATGCAGCATCAACATACGGGTGGTTTTATTTTCCCAATACAATTCAGCGTTCACACCTTCTTCGGGCAGACATTTAAATAGGGTTTCTTTTCCTTTGGCATTTTGTCCCTCGCCGACATTATTCTCCATCAATGTATTGATAGCTTTTTGTGTTGTTGGTAGAAAGTCAGAATCTGATAGCAGTTTGTGATTTATCGGGATGATTTGAGAATAGGGTGCATTGTCCTTTGCAACAATGTCATACACCTTATATTCATAATCTCTATCCAATCGGCAATAGGCTGTTAGATTCTCAGGCTTCTGTAAGACAATTGTACCCCATTCAAGCCCTAAGAAGTCGCGTTCATACAGCGTTATATCGAGAGAGGTTTCATATTCAACCTTTCCATAGCGGTAGCCTTTAAGATGATTCTTTACAGTACCACTCTTGAAAAAGTGTGACCCCCATTGTGAAGTAAGATGCGTTCCTGTTCCTTCTGCTGTAACATCGGTTTCATAGATTTTGAATGTATGAGGGAAATTATCTGCACTCCACACAATAGAATCGTAATATTGTGTAAACTCTGGAAAACCGAATGGCATATAATTACCGTTTATGTCCGTGATTCTGAAAGTTACCAAATCAAGCGGTGCAGGCAATGGGCTGTCAAGGTGCATAAACGGAGTGAAGTCTTCCACAATCATCCTGAACTTAGCTTCTTCCGGCAAAGTCTCTGGCTCGGGATCTGGTTGTTCTTCTTTTTTAAAAGTTCTGGACAAACAGATGATTGAGCGAGCCTTTCTCTTTCCATCATTTGCCGAGATTCTAATCTCTTCGTATGCATCCGGAGCATCCGAAACAGATAGAGGAAAATGAATTTTCACCTGATTGCCTTCTATTTTGAGTGTTACCCATTCACAATCGTATATGTAAGAATTACCAGATATAGGATCAAGCACATCGAAATTATCGCAAGTCATTACCATATCGCCCTCCTTGCTATTCGCATTGAAGTGATATTGAGAAACCCATCCACCAGCACTACCTATCCATTTTACATTTTCGGATGTAAAGATTTCATACGACCACACCATGGGTCCACCGGGTAAAATTTTATCCGCATCGCAAGCTGTCAAAAGCAAGCAAACAACCACCATAAACGGTATAAACAGTTTATTCATATTCGTATAATTTTCCCATAGACTCAAAGTGGGCGTATTAAATTTATAATGAAAAAACGTGAGCCAACTATGCCACGTCTAAGTGAAGGTCGTAGGAAACCTTTGATGCAGATGTAACAAAGTAGCCCACGCTATATACGTGAGAACCACTATGCTATCTCTTGCATCAGCCTGAAAATTTCCTACGTTTTCACTTACAAGATAAACATAACGTTTCTTCTTCTTTCTTATGTCTTGAAAGGGTTGCCCCTATCCGAATGCAAAATTAGTTATTTTATTGATGTTTTGCATTTATAGAACGGAATTATAACTTGAACCCTCTATTTTTTTGGGGATCTTCCACAGCCTGTCATAAACCGTGCCTTAATTTCACCATTGTTCTTCGAATCATCCGCCTATCGGTTACTAGTCAAAGCAGTTCCTCTATATTTCCACTTGTCAGATAAGGCAAATTTTTCCGTATTTTATCCTCCTTCCAATCCCAGCATCTTAATGCCTGCATCTGTTCGATAACATCCAGTGAGAATCGTTTGCGTATTTCTTGCGCAGGCACTCCACCCACAATAGTATAAGGCGGTACATCTTTGGTCACTACTGCCCTTGCTCCGACAATTGCGCCATCACCAATATGAACACCTGCCATAATCACGGCTTCATAGCCGATCCATACATCGTTACCGATAATAATGTCACCCTTATTGTCCCAAGCTGTTGCCACATCTTCCTTATCCAATTTCCAATCTTCATAAAACAACGGGAATGTGTACGTGGATAACGATTTCAATGTATGGTTAGCGCAGTTGAACAGAAATTTCGCGCCACAGGCAATGGAACAAAATTTACCGATTATCAGCCGTTCATGATGAATGGGGTAATGATATAACACATTGTTTTGCTCAAACAACCGAGGATCTGAAACAAAATCATTGTAAATCGTATAGTCACCAATCTCAATAGACGGGTCTTTCACTACGGCACCGTACGAGGATATATTTTCTTTTTCATACAATCTTCCAATCAATACTTTTTATATCGGAGATAATGGGAAAACGACAACAGACGACCTTAAAACATAAGCCAGCCTATGATCGAATAGCGTTTCTATTTTTATCTAAATACAAAAGTAGTGAAAAACGATGAATGGTTTTATATTCAAAAATATTTCAGCTACGATCCCGAAACGCCATCCTATATTACCGTGAATAGAAATGACCGGAAATAGATAAACAACGGACTGCCCCGAAAATATCATTTCGAGACAGTCCGTTCACGTTAGATTGTATACCTATTCTTCTACGATACGGATAGCAAAACCGCCGCCACGCGCCATGTCGAGCGGAAGTTTCGTGTTCCGGTCTACTTTTATCGTCTCGGACATATATTGTTTAGGGAAGTCTCCCGACTCAGGTTTATCCTTGAAGATCGTGGCACGATAGCTTTTCCCCCGTTTCAAGAAACTGAAATCCACTGTCACGCTACGCGGCGTCCAGTTTGTCATACCTCCTACAAACCAATCCCTTCCGGTCTGCTTCGCCACTACAATATATTCGCCCAACCGGGCATCCAGCGGAAGAGTCTTATCCCATACGGTAGGCACATGCGAGAGATAATCCAATATGTCCGGATATTTGTTATACTCCGACGGGGAATCGCAAAGGTAACCGACCCAATGATCGAATATCACATACATAGACAACACATGCGCTCTCGTTCCCATATTCATCGGCGGTACGCTATCTATATCCATCGGACGGAATTCTTCCGGCGTGACATTACGCATTCCGCCCGGAGTATAATCCTCCGGACCTGCCAACGAACGAATAAACGGAAAACGTGTATGATATTCCGGCGTAATGGTCTTTTCCCAATAATTGCACTCGGCTCCTCTCACCGCCTCATAATTCATTACATTCGGGTATGTGCGGTTCAAGCCTACCGGAACAGGACAGCCATGAAAAACAGCCACCATCTTGTATTCAGCCAAACGTTCGGCAAACTCGCGCTCCCAACGCATGGCTATCTGGTCGTTACGTTCGAAGAAGTCTATCTTCGCTCCCGACACACCGCATTCGTGCATCTGCTTAATCCAATCGGTCGGGTTTTCCAACGGACAGCTTGCCCATGTCCACACCAGAATTTTTACATTTTTCTGTCGGGCATAATCGCACAACTCGCGGATATATTCCATCTGCCATCCGGCATCGAGCGTCATATATTCGATATTGTTTTCCGAAGCCCAGTCTACATAATGCTTATACAACTGCAACGACAAATGTTTATTGCCTACCGGAAAATCCACCCCTTCTACTACCGCCTTGTGCCACCACTCCCACGCACTCTTACCGGGTTGTATCCATGAGGTATCATCCAGCTTACACGGTTCTGCCAGCATATATACCAATTCGTTGTTCAGCAAAGTCTTGTCCTCGTCGGTCACGATCATGACCCGCCACGGAAACGTACGTTCACCGTGTGTCCTTGCAATGTAATCTTCGCGGGTAATTACCAGATGGTTGGAATACCAACGGTTGGGATTTGCCGGATCGCTATCCATTACCTCTTTCGGATAAGCCGCCCACTTCCCGCGCATAGAGTTCTGTCCGGCAGCCTTCATATACAATCCGGGGTAATCATACGTATCCGATTCGGTCACCACAATCTTGTAAAGCTTTTCCGGATATTCAAAAAGGACCGGTGACACCGAAAAATGTCCTTCGGGAATTTCTCCGGGAGCATTATAGACCTTGTAAAGGCGTTCGAAATTACGATAGCCTTGGTGTATCTGATGTACTTCGCCCGACTGTTCACGCTCAGCAGCTGCATAACTGTCACATTCGGGAAAATAAACAATCGGAGTAAATGCGAAGTTAAATTCCGCATCCTCTTTGTCGATAACAATATCCTTATCGAAATGTGTCACGAACCGGTAAGCCCACCCTTCGTTGTATGCCCGTACCACAAGATCATATTCTTTCCCATAAGAAAGGATTATTTCATTATAACATTCTTTCAGCGTTCTGTTTTTCCCGATAACGACATCGATCTTTCCGTTCACACGATTCTTCTTTACCGATGTAACAGCATCCGCCCCCACCGTCCGTCCATCAGACAGGTGCATGCCTATCGTTGAAAAATCCACCATTTTTTCTTTATCATACCACACCTCGAACATCGTACGCCCGTCTATACGAAGTTTTACTTCCAGTTTCCTGTCAGGAGAAGAGACGCCATACTCTTCTGCCCGCAGTACAAAACCCAAACTGAACAGAAGCACTAACGATAAAATGATTTTGTTTGTCATATAACTGTATAGATTTAAATATTATCCGTTTGCAAAAGCAGATTGTATTTCCCAAAAGACGAAACGAAGAACAACCCGTCGGGCTTACGCTCCTTTCATTTCCATACGTCCCGTATATCCGGGAGAAGGAATCCAGCCCGCAGAACCTGAAAAGTTTATTCCACGCCCCAATGTTTGTCGGGTGTATTTCCCAACTTGAAATGCAGTTCTCCACCGGCTATGATATCCTCATGCTCTATGTAACTGCGATTGTAAGGTTTTCCGTTGAGTGTAACCGACTGAATATAGCAAGCGTCGGGAGCATTACCCTCGGTCGTGATCACAAATTTACGGGCACGGGCATAACGGCGGTCGAGTTTAATCTCCACCCGTTCGAATACGGGTGCAGTCAGCTCATAGCGTGTTTCGCCCGGACAAAGAGGATGAATCCCTATCGAAGCAAGAATATACCAAGCAGACATCTGTCCCACATCCTCATTACCGCATAACCCTGCCAGATGATTCTTATACGCATCCGCACAAATCACACGGGTCCAATATTGCGTCAGCCACGGAGCACCGAGCCGATTGAACAGGAACGGAACATGATGCACCGGTTCATTGGCATGGTTATAATAGGGATTCCAATAAAATTCACGGGGCGTATTTTCAAAAAACGATTCCAAATCAACCAGTACTTTATCACGACCGCCCATCAGTTCCACCATGCCGGGTATATCATGAGGCACAAACCATCCCTGCTGATAAGGATTGCATTCCATACAGCCGTACCACTCCTGCAAACGCCCGTTATCCGGCCAGTCTGCCCACGTCCCGTCGGCATTACGCACCCGAAACCAGCCTTTCTCCCGATCAAAAATCCGGCGATAGGCTTGACCTCGGCCTTTATAAGCCACCGCGTCGGCACTTTTTCCCAAGGCTTCCGCCCACGCTCCCACACACCAGTCGAAATAACCATATTCCAACGTTTCCGATATACAACTGTTGCCGGGCGAATAACCCAATTCCGGATGATGCCCGATGCGGTCTGCCGTCTGCCGGGCAAAAAGATAGGCTTTTTCCACATCGTAATCCCGTATTCCTTTCTTCCACGCATCCACGATAACCGCAATAGCCGGATTGCCCAGCATACAACCGCTATACGCATTCAGGAACTCCCACCGATCGTAAACTCCGCTACCGTTCTCCTCTGCCAACGAAACAAAGGAATTGATCACATCATTCACCACTTCGGGATTTATCAGATTTTGCAGCGGAAACTGACTTCGGAACACATCCCAGCCACTGAACACGGTACGTTTCTTAAAGGCATCGGTTTTATGCACCTGAAAATCTCCGCCCACATATTCCCCAGTCACATCCCGATAATCGCGAGGATCGATCATCGAATGATACAAAGCCGTATAGAATATCGTACGCTCGTCTTCCGAGCCACCGGAGACTATGATCTTCGACAATGCTTCATCCCACATGGCAGCTGCCTGTTCGCGATAACGATCAAAATTCCTGCCATTGAGTTCTGCCTTGAAATTAGATTCCGCACCCTCCATGCTGACAAAAGAGATAGCGGTTCGCATCATCACCTGCTCGCCTTGCCGGGTGGGGAACTCGGTATAGAAGCCCAAGTGTTTCCCCTCCATCCGCTCGGGGCGGACAACGATCTTCGCACGCTTTACCACTTCGGCAAATTCCGGCGAAGTGACATTCTCCAACTTACGCCCCATTCCTTCCGGAATATCCGCCGACCATACACCGTAATTTTCCAACGGGCAACTGAACCGTGTATAAAAATAGACCGTATAATCTGCCTTTCCGCCACCATTTCCCCAGCCTCCGCCTTCCGGAGTACAACGCATCCAGCCCCGGATCGTATAATTATCGACACGCTCTACGAACTGCCGGGTAGAAGTTCCGCCAACACGACGCGCCAGATCTATCTGTATTCGCGAACAAGCATTCTCCGGATAAGTGAAACGCATCACTCCGCCATGAGGCGTTGCCGTCAATTCAGCCTGTATGTCATAATCGGTAAGATGAACGGCATAATATCCCGCACCCGCCTTTTCGCTTTGTTTGTCATAACGCGAACGATAGCCCTCTTCCGGATGCCCCGCTTCACCGCGATAGGTATGCAACATTCCCACGGTAGGCATCACCAGAAAATTTCCCAGATCACCATACCACCCTACGCCACTCATTTGCGTCATGGCAAATCCTTCGATCGTAGTGTGTTCATAACTATATCCCGATCCATTGTCACCACCGGTAATCGTGTTAGGGCTTACCTGAGTCATTCCCCACGGCGTAGCCGCTCCGGGAAAAGTTTTACCCAATCCATGTTCGGCTCGTGCCATCTGTGTATTCGTCGTAGCTCCTATAAACGGATTGACATACTCCGACAAACGTTTTTCACTACGAGCGTATGCACAACAAGGCAACATCAACGTCGCAATACATCCTGCCACATGGCTCTTTCTTATTTTCATGCTATTTGTTTTCCATTTATCAGATTTTTCCTTTTACAAAAATAGGGAACCTCAGCCTCCCCGTATTCCATATTCTCTCCGAAAAATGATATTTTTACACCAAAGTTCATTGCTACATTAAACAAAAAGGTCGGCGCATCATAATCAATCGGCTGTATTACCATCGGTATTCGGGCGAAATCGATTCCGCCAGTAAACACTTGCCGCCTTTATCCTCGGCGACTTATATCTTAGACATTCTAACGCACCGAAAAGGGGTTGCCTCAAAACTTGTATTTTGAAACAACCCCCAAACAAATTTTACTTCTTAATTATAATCGTGCTATTTATCTATTAGGCGTATCCCATTTATGCGTCTCCGTACAGTCGATACGAAGCAACTGGTCGCCGGCTTGCATACGGAATCCGCCCTTTTCTAAAATCCATTTACCGTCGTAACCGACAAAAGCCAGATCGCTCGCCTTTATCGACAGTTCGACTGTTTTAGTCTCCCCCGGATTCAGTTCCACTTTCTTAAATGCCCTCAGCCGGCGGTTCTCCGGTGTCAATGAAGCGACCATATCCCGACTGAACAACATGACAACTTCTTTGCCTGCAACGTTGCCCGTATTGGTTACGTCGATCGTAAATATCAAATTGTCATCAGCCGTGAACTTATCTCGGGAACATTTGAAATTGCCATACCCGAAGGTCGTGTAACTCTGCCCGTAGCCGAAAGGCCACTGAACGGAAATGACAGCATCATAGTCGTACGCCCCTTCCATCTTGTCCATTTCTTCACTTACCCGGTAATCGTAAGTTGTAAGCTCCGCCTGATTACGAGGATATGTGTAAGGCATCTTAGCACTGGGATTGGCTTCTCCGGCAAGTATATTTGCCAGTGCATCCGCTCCATAATTGCCGGGCAACAAAATATCTATGATCGCATCTGCCAGCGGCTCAATGTCGCTTATCAGGCGCGGACGACCTTCATTAAGAATCAAGATGAGCGGTTTGCCGGTTGCAGCCAAAGCTTTCACCAGATTGCGCTGGTTTTCCGAGATAGCAAGATCGGACAGATTTCCCGGAGTTTCACAATACGAATTTTCGCCTATACAAGCCAAAATGACATCGACACCGGCAGCACGTGCCACAGCTTTATCTATATCCGGCTCGTTCTCTTCGTAATATGCGCCTTCTGCCGGATATGTAACGCCTTGTTCCAGAATCACATTCTTTTTACCGAATTTATTCGCGACCGCTTCATAGATCGTATTGTACGAAGCGGCAAACCGATCGGTCAGATGACCTTGCCACGAATAACTCCAACCGCCATTCAGACAACGCATGGAATTGGAATTCGGACCGGTCACAAGAATTTTCAAACCTTTTTTCAACGGAAGGATACGGTTCTTGTTTTTCAAGAGCACCTCCGATTCTTCGGCAGCCCGGATAGCCACCGACGCATGACCGGCAGACGAAAACGCCGGATAACTTTCGGGATAAGTATTCGGCATTTCAAATAACCCGAGACGATATTTAAGCCTCAATATACGTCGAGCCGCATCGTCGATGCGCTCTTGGGAAACACGACCTTCCTGTACCAACTCTTTCAAAAGAGTACAGAAATTAAGATCATACGGTTCCATCGACATGTCGATACCTGCATTGATCGCCATTTCTATTGCCTCTTTCTTATCGGCGGCAACGTATTCACGAGTGTACAGGTTATTGATGTCCGCCCAATCCGTAACGATCATTCCGTCCCATCCCAAATCTTCTTTCAGCCATTGGGTAAGCAGTTCGTTATTCGCATGCACAGGACGTCCGTTTATAGATCCGCTATTTACCATTACTGTCAAAGCACCGGCTTCGATGCAGGCTCTGTACGGTTCGAAAAATTTTTCACGCAGTTCGGAGGGTGAGATATACGCCGGTGTACGGTCTTTTCCCGTACGCGGTGCGCCATATCCCAAATAGTGTTTTACCGAGGTCGCCACATGGTATTGCCCGACGGCATTGGGATTTTCGCCCTGGAATCCGCGAATCTGTTCGGCTCCCATAATCGCATTCACCAACGGGTCCTCTCCGAAATTTTCCCACACACGGCTCCATCGCGGATCGCGTGTCAGATCGACTGTCGGCGAATAGGTCCACGGGCAATTGGCGGCACGGGTCTCATAAGCCGTAATCTCGGCAGCCTCACGCGCCAGCTGCGGATTGAACGAAGCACCGATATTGATATTTTGCGGCAACAACGTACCGCCCAGCGTATAGGTAGTTCCATGATTCTGATCCAAACCGTAAATACACGGAATGCCGATCTCCTTCATCGATAGTTCCTGTATCTGACCGATAATCTCGACCCACTTGGCAGGTGTCTGTGCCGTAGGTCCACCCGGAGCATTCAATATCGAGCCGACTTTATATACGGCAATCGCCTCATGGAGTTTGGCAGGATCGAGATAAAACTCCCCGTCTTTCCAATCGCCCAACACGTCGATCGATAGTTCGGTCATCTGCCCTATCTTTTCCTCCAACGTCATTCGGGCAAGCGTCCTCTCAACAGCCGATTCGATTTCGGGATCTGCCGGAAAGGCAGCTCCGGCAGCCTGAATGATACAGGCTGCCGAAACAAACATTATTCCACTTATCAAATATTTTCTCATATTCTTAACGCAATGTTACGAGATCGACATAATATCCATGACCGACACATAAGAAGCCAGCCTGTTCACCGATCATTGCAAGAGCCTCGGCAGTTAAGGTAACCGTAAGTACTCCATTTTCAGAGAACTCAACCGTACCCGTGCCCGGAAGATCATTCCAATGTCCGGAAGTTGTACGAATCTGATGATATTCGGCTGTCGGCTCTACGGAGTAGTGTATGGACAGAATACTTCCCGGTTTTATCGCAGCAAAAACTTCCGGTGCGATCAGATTAAATGTCTTGTTCGGATTTCCATCTTCCAAATCCCATGAAACATAATGATGTCCCGACCACAACGTCTGTTCCGACGATACGACCACAGAGGTTTCTTCAACGACTGTGCCATTTACAAAGAACTGCACCGATCCGTCGGACGACGTACCCTTGATGGTATAATCTCCGGCTTCCAGATCCGGACAGATAATCTTTATTTCCGAATCGGTTTTAGAAACGATAGCCAGATCGTTCCCGCCAAGCGTAAGTGTCGAAACGCGGTCGAGGTTGATACCGCCAAGGACACATTCCGCACCACATGTCATTCTGTCCGCACCGGATGTAATGAGAGGCGAAGAACTTACCGTCACTGTATTTCCACCATATTCCATACCTTGTGCGTCTATCAATACCAGCCGCTGTGTACCATTCTCGGTATCGGCAGGAACCACATAGGAAACCGAACCGTCCGCTTCGTTATATATGATTTCTGTCACCTCCGTATTTCCGATACGCATAGATTTTACCAATGCGAGATTGTCCCCGAAGAGCATCGCGTTACTTCCCGGAGCGACAATCCGCTCGAAACTGATTTGCGAAGCCCACGGATCTCCGGCAAGAGGATTCACGTTTATCATACCCTCACGATAAGTCGATTTTCCCTGTGTCGTCGTAGCGATCACTTTCATATGATACGACCCCGCCAGCAACGGCATATCTATTTCCGTACCTTTCGCAACTTCTACTCCGTCGATGAACCATACGACCTCCGTACTCTGGGATGGTGTAACGGTAAGCGTCATTTTAAAGTTGGCATCACGATTGATATTGGCGACAACAGGCAGTTCCCCATTCACACGATCGGGAAAAGAGGGATCGAGAATATGCGGCTCGTCGCTCGGAGAGGCTACCGAAAACGGCTCATCGTTGTTACAACCCGAAAAAGCCATCATACATATCGGAAGCAGGTATGTTGAAATTCTATACAATAGTTTCATATTTTAAAATCTTGATAGTTATATTTTTAACTTTTAGTTTTCAATAAACGCTGAGCCCCGGCATACTCCATCCGAGTTTCACTTCGACGGCTTCTGCTCCCGGCTCGCCGTTTATTTTAATTTACATCCCACCAAAGAGGAGTATTCCAGCTATTATCTCCTCCCATCCTGTTCAATGCCTCATCATACCCCTGTTTGTTGTACGACGATTCGAGTACCGGATAACAAAGGCGTACCGGAATTTCAACACCACCGGTCAGGAACGCCCCTTGCCCATAAGCCTCTGGCGATTTAAGGCGGGGGAATCCGGAGCGGCGGACATTTGCCCAACATTCATTGGGATTTGTGAAATGATGTATCCAAGCCTGTGTATTAACCGCTACTTTCTTCTGCTCCTGAGTATATCCGATCGGATTTGCCGTCATATAGGCTTCAAATTCCTCATCGGAAACTTTATCCGTATCGTAATTGTCGTGCAGGAAGTCCATAGCAGCCCGGACACCTGTCTTATAATACCCTTCCGCACTTCCTTCCACCGTCCAGTTATTCAAAGCAGCTTCCGCCAGCAGGAAATTGATTTCGGCATAAGTCATGACGACTCCGGGACAGTTTCCTTTCAAAAAGTTAGAGGCAAGTTTCGGACGTACTTCACGTGCCATATTGGGATCAATCGACGGATTATCGACAGCCATTTCGGTAAGGATATCGCTGGTATAGCCTGTCGGCCAATTGTCCCACGAATAAGTACCGGGATCGCACGGTTCCATCTTAACCCCTTTCGAAATCATCTCCTCGGTCAGATCGACACGTCCGTCGGGTTTAGTCGCAGACATCAGTCCATCATAATAGAAGCGGCATATCTGATAGCAACGCGGATCGCCGGTATCTTTCAGTTGGTTGAAGAAAGTCGAACAGATATAACTCGGATTGTTCGCAGGGTCGTTCCCGAACCACAACTGGCTCAAAGCATTTCCACGATAGTCGCTATACGATTCCTGCCCGAAACTAAATGCGACATCCATATAATTTATCAGCGCATCGTCGCTTGCCGATGTCATCACGCCGGCAGTCAAAGCATCCTCAAATTCAAGCCGGGCTTTTTCGGGATCGACACCCGATATACGCATAGCGTATCGTAAGCGCAACGAATTGGCAAGTTTTTTCCATCGGTTGATGTCGCCCGAGAAAATAACATCCCCGGTGATTTTATCAGCAGCAGCATTGAGTTGCCCGGCAGCGGCTTTCAACTCTACGAAGAAGTCGTTATAAATCTCTTCCTGCGTATCGTATCTGGGATTATATTTTTCGTTGAGATAGCCCAGTCCCGCCTCGCTATACGGGCAATCGCCATAGATGTCGGTCATCAGCGACATAAGATAGACACGATAAATCCGAAGAGCCGCATTGATGTTGGGTTTCGAATCGTCTTTCCCCGAACGATAGATTCCATCGACAAGGTTCTTTATCGCATTAGGATAAAACGAAGTCCATGTACGGCACATCTCATTATTGTCGATCGTATGATGTCCGCCATAGTTTGTGGTGTTCCAACAGCCCATCAGCTGTTGTGTGAAAGCATAGTGATAGTTACGGTATATTTCGACCTGACCCAAGTCTCCGTACGTTTGAAGCTGGGCGGTAGTAAGCTGGGCATTGGGATCGATCGTATCGGCTTTGGACGGATCGGTATTGAAATCTTCCATATAGTCGTCACTACAACCGGTAGCTGCGACACCCCACAAGGCAACAGCAAAAATTGCCAATGATTTGAATATATTATTTTTCATGAGTTATATGCTTGATTAGAATTTAACATATACATTAAATCCATAGCTACGACGCGAAGGCAGGGAACCATATTCCAATCCCATACCAGTAGTATTGTTGTAGTTTGAATCCGGATCAATGTCGGGTATATTTTTCCATACGATGAATGGGTTTCTGGCAACAAACGAAAGGCTTACATCTTTCACAACCTTTCCATTGCCCAGCCATTTTTTAGGGAACTGATACGTAAGCGTGATTTCACGGCACTTAACATACGAGTTGTCATAAATGAACATCGAGGGAGCATTACGGCACACGCTCATCCAATAATCTTCGGGGTTGATAATGACATCGTTCGGACGGTACGTTCCGTCACCATTGTCGATAACACCCGGAGCGATGAATCCACCGGTCGGTGTCCAGTCGGGAGAACCTTTGGCATATCCCGCAGCCATACGTTGTTCCTCCGATTTATACCATGCCTCACGGCCTTCGAGCGTAGCCAAAGCCTTTCCCGATTCGTGAGAAGCACGGGCAGACATAGAGTAAAGATCTGCACCTACTTTAATATCGAAAACTGCTGAAAGCGCGATATTCTTATAACGAAGCGTCGTATTCACACCACCTGTCCAGTCCCATGAAGCATTACCCAACACATGGTTGCTCTTGTCATACATAGGAAGCCCCGTCGAGGGATCGATCAGAATATCACCTTTGGCATTACGTTTGAAATCCGGACCGACGATAGACCCGAAATTCTCGCCTACCTTAGCCGCGATCTGCACATCGAGCCACGATGCTTTTTCCAACTCGAACATATCCATGTCATCGACCAGTTTCTTTACCTTATTTTCGTTTTTGGAGAAGTTGAAATTTAAATCCCACGAGAAATCGCCGACTTCCACAGGACGGGTATTCAACGTGATTTCAATACCCTGATTCTGTATTTCTCCGGCATTGATCAGACGGTAAGGATAACCGGTTGCCCAGCTCGATGCCATTCCCATGATCTGGTCTTTCGATACCTGATTATAGTAGGTGAAATCCAACCCGATACGGTTTTTCAGGAATTTCGTTTCAAAACCTACCTCAAACGAATTTGTCCGGGTCGGTTTCAAATTTTTATTCGGAATGGTAGTATTGTCGATATAACCGATCGTATAACCGGGATACGTGTATTTAGACTTGGTGTACACCAACCCGAGTTGATACGGATCCGTGTCGGAACCTACCTGCGCCCAAGAGAGACGCACCTTACCATAAGGTAGTATATCGCTTCGTTTAATAAGTTCGGAGAATACGAAACTACCCGAGAAAGAAGGATATACATAAATGTTATTCCCTACCGGCAGTGTAGACGACTGGTCGCCGCGTACGGTAGCATCGAGATAAATCAAACCTCTCCATCCCAGATTAACGGCAGCAAAAAGCGAATTGATCTGTTTCCGGTAGCTGTTTTCCTGATTCGAGGTTTCATTGAAACTCATCAAGGCTATCACATCTCTAATCTGCATGTCCTGAGCCGTAATCAACGACGTGGCATTATCGACCAGATAAATGTTTCCGCCTGCGGTTCCCGTAAAGTCGAAGTCTCCCCAACGGTTGTTGTATGTGGCGATCAACTCAAAATTGTACATCTGGTTGTGGAAATTGCTTTTCTGCATATAACCAGCCTCATATCCGGGCGTGGTCGGCGCTTTAAAATCTTGGAAATTGAACCAGTTCAGTTCCGCACCGGCTGTTCCCTTTAACTTCCAATGCGAAGTAATATTATAGGTTGCCGAAGCATGCAAACGGAATAAATCCTTTTTAGATTCATTGTTGTTCTTGTACACATCCCAATACGGATTCACGTTGTAGGGATCCATACCGTTCCAATTGGAATATTCGCCATTCTCGTTTTCGTACGTACGAAGCCACTGCTGATCGTATGTAGTAGCCAGTGTCATCAGGTTCTTGCCGATATTGGATTTACTATCGCCCAATGCCGGACGGTTCTTGACGTATTCATGTGTATAATTGACCGAGAAATCCAGATCCACCCTACCGAGAGTGGAATTGGTTCTCAAATTGAATATGTCGCGGCTCATGTGCGTATTAGGCACAATATCTTTGTTGCGCATATCGGTCAAGGTGAACCGGACCCCGGTAGTACCCGTATTGGAAGATACGGTAACCGTATTATTGGCGGTCAGACCTGTACGGAAGAAGTTCGATGTATTGTCCGGAATAATGAGATATGGACGCTCCTCGCCGTCAAAATATTTCAGCATATTCCCGCCATCGGCTTTGGGTCCCCACGATTTATTCGTGTTGCTGACAGCGTCTATGCTGTATGTTCCGTTCGAACCCATTCCATATATCTGTTGAACATTGTTCCATTTCGAAAGCTGTTGATCGAATGTTAGTGTTCCATTGTATTCGACGGAATAGCGTGTTTCCCCGGCTTTCTTCGTGGTAATAAGAATCACACCGTGGCTGGCGCGACTACCGTAAAGAGCCGATGCCGCCGGACCTTTCAATACAGACATGCTTTCAATGTCATCGGGATTGATCGAAGAGATTCCGTCTCCGAGGTCATATCCGCCGTTCGTACCGGCTGACCCGAAATTGGTATTGTCCAAAGGCACTCCATCGACAACATAAAGCGGCTGGTTGTTTCCGGTCATTTCAGTCGATCCGCGAAGAATGACACGCGAAGATCCGGAGGGACCTCCGGCTGTCTGGCTGACAACCAAACCGGCAACACGCCCTGCCATCGAATTGATCACGTTCGTCTCTTTCGCCTTGTCCAAAGAGTTGCCTTTTACCTCTTCGAGACCGTAACCCAACGCCTTACGGTCTCTCTTGATACCGAGGGCTGTCACCACGACTTCGCTCAATACCTGACTGTTCTCTTCGAGAGTGATCGTCATGGGTTCGGTCGTAGCTTTCACCTCTTTGACTTTATATCCTACATAATTGATTACCAATATGGCATCCGGTTTTACCATTAACGAAAATTTTCCATCCATATCGGTGGAAACTCCGTTATTCGTATCTTTCTCACGCACGGAAGCTCCTACTGCCGGACCTTCGGAATCCTCCACCACTCCTGTTACCCGAATGGCAGGTGTCGCGGGATTCTGTGCCGCTACCGGGGAAGCATACATCTCGGCAGGAGCTATTGCGATAAAGGCTCCCGACAAGACAACGCCCCAGATAAATCCCTTAAATTTACTCTTTGTTTTCATTGTGGTATTAATTATTTGGTTTGCGATATTTTTATCCAGTCGATATACATAGACGCCTTCTGACCCTCTTTCAATGCGGTTATCCCCGACAAGTCCGTAATGCCGGTAAAGGATCCGCCGACGGCAAGGTTGAACAAGATGAAGAACTGATCGTGGAAATAAGGATTGTCCTTTATGTCGAACGTTTTAAATAAAGTGCCGTCGATGTATATTCTGATATTTTCCCGATCCCATTCCGCTGCATATATGTGGTAATTTCCATCCTGCAAATCGGTCGTAGAATTGGCGGCATAATATTCCTGCTGATGCCGGACGACATCGGGTCCGAAATGAATTGCCGTATTTACACGTTTCGATGTATTTCCGGTTCTGATCCCCTCCGCATCGCCCATTTCCATAATATCTATTTCTCCGCAAGCAGGCCACTCCTTATCGTTGTTACCCATCATCCAGAATGCAGGCCACAATCCGTTTGCGGTAGATGGTAGTTTGATACAGGCTTCCAGCTTACCATATTTAAAGGATTTTTTCCCTTTGGAATTGACCCTCCCCGAAACGATGTAGCCGTTCCGTCGTTCGGCTGTCAGAATCAAAACGCTTTTCTCGCCGTCTTTTCCTACCGATACTTGTTTGGGGGAATACGATTGCAACTCCTGATTAGTCCAACCGGAAGGATGGGTCTCTTTACTCCACACGGAAAAATCGAACGAATCGAAATCGTCGTAAAAAACTATATCATCGTCGGGATGCGATGGTACCGGCGGATTGTCCGGACCTTCCGAATTTGAGGAACAGGCAGAAATCGTTCCGCAAATCAACAATAGAATGGCTGTGATTTTACACATGGTACAAATATTTTAAGGTTAAAAATCTTATGTCCTAAGATGCAATACAAATTTAACCTCCAAAATCTCCGGATATGGTTTGACAACCGACATTTAGGGGTTTGATTGCTGACATTTTTACATAAGCAACTGACAATCAACCCCTATATAAAAGGTTTGAAATCTGTGAAACCTAAATTAAAACCTTTCTTAAACGATTATTTCTCATCCTCTCCTGTCGCAAACCTACTGGGTTGCACCCCAAAATGTTTTTTGAAAACCGTACTGAAATATTTTGTATTGATAAAGCCGGTAGCTTCCGCCACATCTGTAACGGATAAACCTTTCTGCAACATACCCGCAGCCCTTTCAAGACGCAACAACCGGATAAACTCCTGCGGTGTTTTACCAGTAAGCGACTTCAATCGTCCATACAACAGAGTACGGCTCATTGCCATTTCCCGGCACAAAGAATCTATACTGAAATCTGTTTCGGTGATATGGGCGATAACTGTTTCGGTCGCCTTTTCGACAAATTCGCGATCATTGTCCGACATTGTCTTATCTTCATCAGCCGGCATTTCATCGACAGAGTCAAGCTCATGCGTCGCAATAGCCTGCGTCACAGCCCTTTTCAACAGATAATCGCGCAAACGATTCCGATTCTCAATCAATCCGCCGACCTTTAACTTCAACAACTCTGTACTGAACGGCTTGGCAAGATAGTCGTCCGCCCCTTTGGAGAGGCCTGCTATGACCGACTCGTGGGTAGACTTGGCGGTCAGGAGTATGACCGGAATACCGGCTGTCTCGGGATTTTGTTTGATCAAACTGCAAAAATCGTCTCCCTGCATTCCGGGCATCATGACATCCGATAAGATAAGATCGGGATAATGGTCGCCAAGATATTCAAGAGCGTCATTTGCCGTCGAAGCGGTTACTACATTATATGAATCCGCAAACGTCATAGACAAATAGTGCTTTAAATCTTCATTGTCCTCGACGATCAATATGGTATTGGCATGGTTTCCGTTTACAACCGACGACGAGGGCGAATATGAATGCAACTCTTCCAAAGAAGAGAAATTCAGTTTCCGACCTTCCGCCGAAGCCGCCTCATGGAGAATGCGGGAGAACGAAACCACAAATGTCGTCCCTTCGCCTTCTTTCGATCTGAATCGGATAGACCCTCCCAGCATTTTCACTATTCGCTTAACCTGCAACAGACCGAATCCTGTTCCGACCTCATTCGATTCCCGTGCATTCTGAGCACGATGTACATTCGTAAAAAGTTTCTTCTGATCCTTATGCGGAATGCCTATGCCATTATCACTGATGATTATCTGTAATTTCTTTTTCGATGCTGTCAGCATTACCTTCACTTCACCTCCGGGCGTCGTATATTTACACGCATTGGAAAGCAGATTGTCGAGCATCATTTCCAAAAAATAACGGTCTCCGGACATACATACCGATTCTTCCGGGACATCGACGGTCATTTGAATACCTTTGCGTATGAACGAGTTACGAAAACATTCCGCCTCCATCGTCAAAAGAGCCGCAATATTTATCGGTTCAAGTTTCATTTTCTGCTTTCCCGTATCGAACCTCTCAAATTCGAGAAGTTGCGTTGTCGTGGCATTCAACTTTCGGATGTTGCTCTCGGCAATAGATATCAATTCCTTCGATTCGGGCGAAAGCGTATTATCCTTTTGCAAGTCTGAAATCGGAGCCATAACCAAAGAAACCGGAGTTTTAATATTATGCGCCGTTTCTATAAAGAACTTTATTTTGTCTTCATCGTATCGTTTTTGGAGTTTATACCATTTATATCGGAATATAAAATAAACCAAAAGCCCGATTACGATAATATAGAAACACCATGCCCACCACTGTTGCCACCAAGGATAACCGACTTTGATATCGAGCTTTTTCTCATCCAGCACCGTCCCGTCGCTGAACCTGAGACTTCTTACCCGGAACTTATAATCGCCCGGTGCAACATTCTTATACCCGACATGTCCATCCGTTTCCAAGCGGCTCCAATCTTTATCATAACCTTCCAGCAGATACTGATAGGCAATATCTTCCTGATAGGGAAGGTTGATGGATTCGAAACTGATCGAAAAAGAATTGTCGATATAGGATAGATCGACATGCCCCTCTCCTACCTGCTTTTTAAGAACGGAAATAAACGATTCTTCCTTATTGTTTTCCTGCCCTTCTATATCAAAACCTGTTATTTTAATGCGGGCTGTATATTCAGCCCCCTTAACCAGACTCGGGGCAACCCGTTCCGCACCGAACACACTGCCGAAAATCATGTCGCCATCGTGCAGCAATACACTTGCCGACTTGTTGTATTCTTTGGTAAGACCGTAAAAATAATTCAGCGACCGGAAAACGGAATCCTTGAATATCGCAAGCCCATTGCCTGTGCCGACTACAATCCTGCCGTCATTGTCCCGTTGGATACTATACACTTCATTGGATGGAAGACCTTGTTCTATCTTGAACTCCTGCAAGATATTACGCGTAGCCGGATCATACACATTGATACCTCCGCCTTCCGTGCCGAGCCAAACCGTACCGTTGGAGTTGAAGAGCATAGAGATTATATATGCACAGGTATTGTTGTGCACCTGTTCTTCGGCACTGGCGTAATGATTGACCCGATCGGTCTCCGGATCAATGATATAGAACCCGTTCGCTGTACCTGCGGCTACCTTCCCATCGGGCGAAATCGTAATGGAGAAAGCGACATTGACCGGATATTTCTTTTTATAATTAAGATTTTTATCGAACCGGAGAACTCCTCCGTCAAGAGTCGCCATCCAAAGATCCCCATTGTCGTCTTGCTTGACAGAGAAAATATAATTGGAACCGATACCGGAGTTCTGATTGTTTATATGTTTCAGTATGCGTCCATTACTATCAACTACATATATTCCGTCGCCATACGTACCGCATACGACCGTCCCGTTTTCGAGACACAGCAAGGTTACTATCACCCTTTTAATACCCAAATGCTTCCAACGTCCGGAACGCGGATCCTGAACACTTATTCCGCCATCGGTAGCAAACCAGATATTACCCTTCTTGTCCTCGGCAATGGCGTTTACATTGTTGTTGCAAATCGAATTCGGATTACCCTGTTCATGAACAATATGTGAAACCGGGAACGATGTGAATAACGCGACTGTCAATCCTCCGGTATAGCTCCCGACCCAAAGATTTCCATAATGATCTTTCAGCAAAGAATATACACCATTGCCGTTCAGATGCAGACGGTTCGAATCGTCGGTATTTATCAGACTACACATCGAATTGTCGGTCGTATCCAAGACATACACGCCATTGCCGTCTATCCCTACGGCAATGAATCTGTCGTCCAGTCTCTCCATAGCCCGGATCGGTTTTTCGAACGCACTATCGTTTTTACTGAGTTTTTCGGTTCGGGCTGTATCCGGATAATAGCACCATAACCCGCTATTGGAAATACCCAGCAGCAATCTGTTCATCCGATCGTCATAATGCAGAATCAATATATTATTATCGGTAAGCACCTGACAGTATTCCGCAGAGTTTCCGGATACGGCTATCAAACCGGAAGTAGAAGCCACATACACCGTTTCGTTCACGACAATTACATCATTTACATTCACATCATTCAGGACATCCGATACTTGCCCGCTGTCGATACGGTATAAGCCCGTAGTCATGCCTAATAAAAACGAACCATCGGAAACCGGTATAACCTTGTTGAGTAAGATATTGCCATCCAATACATCGGAGAGGCGCAACTGTAATTCAAATTTATCCAAAGCGGATGAATAGCGATAAATTCTGCCCGTGTTGTCGTAAGCAAAAAGCTGCCCATCGCCCGACTCGAACAATTTGATTACCCGGGCGGCAAAGTCGCCGTAATAGAAGTCATCTTCAAGTAAATAATGTTTAAATTCCCGACCATTGAATCTATCAACCCCGATTTTAGTCCCGATCCATATCACATGGTCGTCGTCTTCCAAAATCGAAAATATCCGCTCGCTGCTCAATCCGTCATACGACCTGAAATGATTGACATCCGATATTTTTAATCCGAATGCGGGAGTTGTCGGGAACAACATCAACATCAGTATCGCAATCTGAAATATTAGATGAAACAATTTCATATATCTATTGTCTTTCGGGGATTTTATACAATTTACAAAATTATAAATATATTTTAATTATACATCTTGATTCCTCATAATCTTAGATCGAGTTCGCCATATCTTAAATAACCGTCATAAGCCCAATCACGCGGGAGCTTGATCGAGCACGCCACAAAAAGCAGATGCCGTATCATTCTCGGGAAGAGTATGATACGACATCTGCCATGCCGATAAAAGGTACCTTCGAAATGAAGAGCGACGGTTATTTCAACAACTCGTCGAATAGATTCACCACACATTCGGCAATCTCACAATCCTGCGCTTCCGTGCCTCCTCCTACACCGATCGCTCCGACAATCTTACCATCGACAAACAGCGGATAACCGCCTGCGACAAGCGTGATACGCGGATCATTCGTCTGAATACCCATCAACGGTGCTCCTTCGGCAGCGGCTGCCGCCACATCCTTTGTCTTACATTGCGTTACAGCCGCCGTATAAGCCTTACCGGGAACAAGTGTAATGCTCAATACCAACGCATCGCCATAGCGGCGATAAGCCCGCGGAAGCCCGTGCCGGTCGGCAATGGCAAAGCTGATGTCAATACCCAGTTCTTTACTTTTTTCGTGCGCGGCTGCACACAATTTGTCGCACAATTCGTCTGACAAAATTTTGCTTTCATTGATTTGTGTCATACCCCATGTTATTGTGAGGATTATTAGCAATCCTGCGGTTAATAATCGTTTCATACATTCTCGGTTTGTATCGGCGACAAAATTAGATAAGCCTCTATGTAACTGCAATATGTGATAAATTTATCACAGTACGATTCTTTTTTCATATCGCGGCAATTCCATACCTTTGCAACAGAAAAAACAAACCGAGTATGTATGAATATAAAATTCCTCCGATCGATCTGGACTGCGGCGTGACGATCACCCAATATGTCATGGGAGCCAAGTGGAAACCGTATCTGATCAACTGCATAACCAAAGGATTCCACCGTCCGGTGGAGTTCCAACACGAAATAAAAGGAGCGACAAGGCGTGTGCTGGTTCAACAACTCGGCGAACTGGAATCGGTAGGTATCGTACGGCGTGTGGTGCACAACACCGTACCGATGAAAACCGAATACTTTCTGACTGAGCTCGGCGAATCGCTCGTACCGATTATTCGTATGATGGATGCATGGGGCAATGAACACCGAAACATGTTCGACGAAATGGGAAACCTCTCGATATGATATCTTATTCCGTTCGATCCATTTATAAAGTTTTCACCTCCTGCCTGTTTCCTTACGTTTCCTTAGTAATTGCCTTCGGCAAGTAGCCGCAGAAACCGGCAAGAATATCCATTTTATATAACGTGTTTACAGGCATCGTGTCTCTTTTCTTTCGTATTTTGGTCTGAAAAACGAAAGAAAAGTTTAATTTTGTATCGCTTTTGCCGTGCGGCGTACACGGCTTTATTTTTATCGTTCACCGTATGAAAGTTTGTATTGCCGAAAAACCGAGTGTTGCCAAAGAAATTGCCGATGTATTGGGAGCGCGTACCAAGCGCGACGGATACTTCGAAGGCAACGGCTATCGGGTGACTTGGACTTTCGGACATCTTTGTACGCTGAAAGAGCCTCACGAATATACGCCGCAATGGAAACAGTGGAATCTGCGGTCATTGCCGATGATCCCTGCCCGTTTCGGCATCAAACTGATTCCGGACAAAGGGGTGGAAAAACAATTCCAGATCATAGAATCCTTATTCGCAGAAGCCGAGGCAATCATCAACTGCGGCGATGCCGGACAAGAGGGTGAACTGATTCAACGTTGGGTCATGCAGAAAGCCGGATGCAAATGTCCGGTGTACAGACTTTGGATTTCGTCCCTGACCGAAGAATCCATTCGTGAGGGATTTCAAAATCTGAAACCTCAATCGGAGTTCGATTCGCTGTACTTTGCCGGATTGTCACGGGCGATCGGCGACTGGACCTTAGGTATGAATGCGACCCGCCTATATACACTGAAATACGGTCAAAACCGTCAGGTTCTGTCGATCGGACGTGTACAGACCCCTACTTTGGCATTGATCGTAAATCGACAGTTGGAGATAGACAATTTCGTACCACAGCCGTATTGGGAACTGAAAACAGTCTATCGCGATACGACCTTTTCCGTCACCAAAGGCAGATTCGAAACAGAGGAGGAGGGACAGAATTTTTTGAAAGAGGTAGAGAATTTTCCGTTCACCGTGACCGATGTCTCAACCAAACAGGGAAAAGAAGCTCCGCCCCGGCTGTTCGACCTGACCAGCCTGCAAGTGGAATGCAACAAGAAGTTTGCCTATTCAGCCGAAGACACCCTGAAATTGATTCAGTCGCTATACGAGAAGAAAGTAACGACTTATCCTCGCGTAGACACGACATTCCTGAGCGATGATATTTACCCCAAAGTTCCGGCAATTCTGGATGCGCTTCAAGATTATGCCGGATATGTAGCTCCGTTGAAAGGAAAAAAGATTCCCAAAAGCAAAAAGGTTTTCGACAATTCGAAAGTTACCGATCACCACGCAATCATTCCGACCAACGTAAGAGCCAATAATCTTACACCCGACGAGCGGAAAGTATATGATCTGGTCGCCCGGCGTTTCATCGCCGCATTTTATCCCGATTGCCTTGTTTCGAACACAACCGTATTGGGCGAGGTAAACCGGATCGAGTTTAAGGTTACAGGACGGCAGATCCTGTCGCCGGGGTGGCGAACCGTTTTTGAGAAAGAGAACGACCAGCCGGAAAAAGAGAGCGACGAAGAACGCACGTTACCGACGTTCGAAAAAGGAGAAACAGGCCCGCACACTCCTTCATTGGGAGAGAAATGGACACAACCGCCGAAACTATATACCGAGGCTACTTTACTCCGGGCGATGGAGACCGCCGGAAAACTGGTTGAAGACGAAGAGTTGCGCGACGCGTTGAAAGAAAACGGTATCGGACGCCCGTCTACCCGTGCCGCTATCATTGAGACTCTTTTTAAACGCCATTATATCCGCAAGGAACGCAAGAACCTGATTGCCACCGCAACCGGAATCGAACTGATAAAAACAATCCGTAACGAGTTATTGAAATCGGCGGAACTGACCGGTTTGTGGGAAAACAAACTGCGGAAAATAGAACGGAACGAATATCAAGCCGCCCAGTTCTTGGAGGAACTGAAAAAAATGGTGGCAGACATCGTTTTGTATGTATTGAGCGACAATACGGTCCGGACAATTGTTTCGGAACCACAGGCTGCTCCTGTCAAAGAAAAGAAAAAGAGTGCACCCAAGAAACGCCCGGCAAACGACAAGACGAAAACCACCCAACCCAAACAGTCTGCCGAGAGCCCCAATACACCTCCGCCTGCGCTTACGCCGGAACAAGATGTACAGATCGTATGTCCGCTGTGCCGTCGCGGACACATCATCAAGGGAAAAAGCGCGTACGGTTGCAGCGAATGGAAATCGGGATGCTCATTTCGTCTAAGTTTCGACGAAGCCGGCAACTCGCTGTCGGCGGAAGAACTTCGGCAATATATCGAAAAGCGTAACACCAATACAGACACGAACCATGAGTCTTGAAGAATACTTTCCATTGATCGATGAAAACGGAACCGTTATCGGAAAAGCGACACGCCGGGAATGCCACAACGGCAGCAAACTGTTACATCCGGTCGTACACTTGCATATCTTCAATTCACGAGGCGATCTCTTCCTGCAAAAACGTTCGATGAGTAAGGACATCCAACCGGGGAAATGGGATACCGCCGTGGGCGGACACGTAGACTACGGTGAAGATATAGAGACTGCATTGAGACGGGAAGCCCGCGAAGAGTTGGGCGTTACCGGATTCATGCCCCGGAAACTGGCTTGTTACATTTTCGAATCGGTAGCCGAACGCGAAATGGTCAATACGTTCTCGACCGTTTACGACGGCGAGTTTTCGATCGACCCGGTAGAACTCGACGAAGGCAGATTCTGGGACATCGACGAAATTTGCCGGAATATCGGGAAATCCGTATTTACCCCCAATTTCGAACAGGAATTTCAAACGGTAATATTACCGGTCATCACCGCCCGCCGTTAATCGCAACTCTTTCACAGACACCCAGCGGGAGCTATTTACAGACAACATCGCCTGTTGTAGCCGATACGAAAGCGATCAACTCCCGAGGTGCAATCTTGATTTGCAAGCCACGCACACCGGCACTGATAAAAATATAATCGTAGTCCAAACATTCCTGCTGAATATAAATCGGAAAAGGTTTCTTCATTCCTATCGGAGAACAACCGCCCCGTATATATCCGGTAGTCGGCAACAGCTCTTTCATCGCAATCATTTCGGCACTCTTGTTACCCGAAATTTTTGCAGCCAGTTTCAGATCTACTTCCTTATCGCCCGGTATCACACAGATAAAGATCCCCTGTTTGTCGCCCCGCAACACCAAAGTTTTAAATACTTGTGCAATGTCCTCGCCCAATTGCTCCGCCACATGGGTAGCCGCAAGATCGTTTTCATCCACTTCGTACGGGATCAATTCATAGGCGATCTTCGCTTTATCGAGCAACCGTGCGGCATTTGTTTTGTTTACTTTCATTTTTCAAATACAAATCAAAACCATTCCGACTCATCGGAAAAAGGGTTGCATCAAAATTTACATTTCGATACAACCCCCGGTGAATTTGGTATATAAATCAATGTTAACTAAGATGGTTCTTAATCGTTCATCGACAGAAGCAATTCCTCGTTGGAAGATGTACGTTCCATGCGGTCTTTCATAAATTCCATTGCTTCGATCGAGTTCATATCGGAGAGATAACGGCGCAGAATCCACATCCGGTTCAGCGTATCTTTTTCCAGCAACAGATCGTCGCGGCGCGTACTTGATGCCGTAATATCCACCGCCGGGAAAATACGTTTGTTCGACAGCTTCCGATCCAACTGCAACTCCATGTTACCCGTACCCTTAAATTCCTCGAAAATCACTTCGTCCATTTTCGAACCGGTTTCCGTCAATGCCGTTGCAATGATCGTCAGACTTCCTCCGTTCTCGATATTACGTGCCGCACCGAAGAAACGTTTCGGTTTGTGCAAAGCATTCGCATCCACACCACCCGACAGTACTTTTCCGGATGCCGGCGATACCGTATTGTATGCCCGAGCCAAACGGGTAATCGAGTCCAACAAAATCACCACGTCGTGCCCGCATTCCACCATACGTTTCGCTTTTTCCAAGACGATACTTGCCACTTTCACATGCCGTTCGGCCGGTTCGTCGAATGTAGACGAAATCACTTCCGCTTTTACGCTGCGAGCCATATCGGTCACCTCCTCGGGACGTTCGTCGATCAGCAGAATGATCATGAACACTTCGGGATGATTGTCGGATATCGCATTGGCAATGTCCTTCAACAGAACCGTCTTACCGGTCTTCGGCGGCGCAACGATCAAACCGCGTTGTCCTTTACCGATCGGTGAGAACATATCGACTACCCGGGTAGAGAGATTGCAGAACTTGCCGCTTGTCAGATCGAATTTTTCATCGGGGAACAACGGAGTCAGGTGATCGAACGGTACACGGTCGCGCACATATTCGGGAGAGCGTCCGTTTATTTTCTCCACTTTCACCAACGGGAAATATTTTTCACCTTCTTTCGGCGGACGGATAGGACCTTCGACTACATCGCCTGTTTTCAGTCCGAAAAGTTTTATCTGCGATTGTGAAACATATACATCGTCGGGCGACGTCAGGTAGTTATAATCCGACGAACGGAGGAAGCCGTAACCGTCGGGCATAATTTCCAATACGCCTACACCGGTCAGAATACCCTCGAAATCATAAGACTTCTCCACCGGTTTCGGTTCGGGAGCGGCCTGTGTTTCGGCTGCCGGACGAGATATATTATTGTCGATCTGATTGTTGTTCCGCTGATTGCGGGGAACGAAGCGCTGACGTTCGCTGCGAGGGAAGAAACTTTGTAATGTAGCGGTCGGCTGAACGGGTATCGATTGCGTGGCGGGTTGTTGTTGCTCTGCAACAGCAGAGTCTGTTGCAGGCGCATCGGCTTTTTTCGCCGGTTGTTCTACCGCAGTTGCAGGCGTTTCGGGTTCTGCCGATACCGGAATCGTATTCAAAAGCGATTTCTGTATTCTTTTTCTACCGGGCTTTTTGGGAGCTTCCGCCGGTTTGTCTTCGACAGGAGCTTCTTCTTTTTCCGGTTTTTCCTCTTCTTTTTGAACGGTGCCGAAGAGTTCGCTTACCGCCTCTTTCAAAGCCGGATGGTCTTCCAACCGAGCGAGATCTTCCTCGATTTCAGTATCAGCCGGTTCTATCTCAGGCAACACGACCGCAACTTTTTCGCTGTTTTTCTTTCTGCCTCTTTTCGGAGTAGCCGCAACTTGTTCGGGAACAGGCACGGGTGCAGGCTCTGCTTCTATCAGAACCGGTTCCAAAGCCTCCTCCGGTTTTATCTTCAAACCGCGTGTACGTTTCTTTGAATCTATGTTTTGAGATGCCTTGCTCGCTAAATCGACAGCTTGCTGATCGAGTATTTTATACACCAAGTCTTCTTGTTCTACGCCTTCGACGTCCTGAATGCCCATTTCGGAAGCGATCGTTTTCAGCTCCGACAATGATTTCGCATTTAATTTTACAATGTTATACATGAAATATGTATTAAATAATATTTCTAATTATCCGTAGTGATCACACTACACAAAAATGTACCTAAGATTTTTACGCTCTTTGAGCCAACGATTGTTTTAATAAAAGTCTTGTGGATTTCAAGCACACCCAATCGTGTGCCCTATTGATTTGCTTACAAAGATACGCTTTGATTTTTATATTGAACAAGAAAATGTTGTTTTCGTTTTTGTTTTAACATTTTTTTGCTGATATTTCCAAAATACGACGGGTTCGATTATCTATTCTTGCCTGCTCCGCCGCCCGCTCTCCGACAATCCACAAAATGTTTTCGCCCGAACAAAGCAACCAAGCCTGTTCTTTTTGATACAACGAATACTTTTTGTCGGAGAAATAATCGCTTACTTTCCGGCTGCCTTTCATTCCGAACGGAACAAAACGGTCGCCCTGCCGCCAACGCCGCAACGTCAAAGGGAATTCCAGTTTATCGGCATCGAAGCAGGCTTTCTCCGCACATTTCGGAATCATATACCCGTCGGCATCGCAATAAACGACCGACAATAATCCGTCGCACAAGAGTCCGGTCTCTCCGTACCCGATAGTATATGTACGAAGACCGCCGGGTTCCAACGGAGCGACGCAGAGTTCGTCCCGTGAATATACCGCCCGATGCGTCGCCGACAAATAGCGGTTGCCCGACTCCCGGCTTCGGTATATATCGCCTAACTGCGATGCGGTAAATCCATACGGATGCAAGATTTCGAACAACAGAGCTTGCGGTTCGGGCTGTTTATCCAATAGCGGAATACGGATATGCAGTGTCTCGCCCTCGGCATAAGTCACCGCCTGCCGTTGCGTCCCGATCGCTGCCCGATATACGGTTTCCACCTGCGAAAGATAACGGGCGGTAGCCGTCAGTGTACGATCGACCGAGGGATTGATGGCACGTAACATCGGCAACAGTTCCAACCGGATTTTATTTCGGGTATAGAGCGTTTCCAGATTGCTGCTGTCCGTCACATACGTTTGCCCGACCGCTTGCAGATAAGAGAGCAGATCGGCTCTCCCCACACACAGCAACGGGCGTACTACATATCCGTTACGAGGCGATATACCGGTCAGTCCGGCTATTCCTGTCCCCCGTATCAGATTCAGCAACAACGTTTCCACATGATCGTCGTTGTGATGGGCTACGGCAATGGCTTCCGCCCCGAACCGGATGCGCATCTCTTCGAACCAACGGTAGCGCAATTCACGACACGCCATTTCGATCGACAATTTATGCACCTCCGCATACGCCCGTGTAGGGAATGAAATTTGCTCGAACGGGACGGAAAACTGTTCCGCCACACTTCGTGCAAACTCGCTGTCGCGCATCGCTTCCTCTCCCCGAAGATTGAAATTACAATGACAGGCGATACACCGATACCCCAACGCTACCAATATGTGCAGCAATGCTACCGAATCGGCTCCCCCGCTCAATCCGAGTACAACAGTTCCGCCCGAAGCGATCAATCGCTCCCGGTCGATAAAATTCTTCACCTTCGTCTGTAATAATCGGACTTCCATTTACGGACAAAGGTAACACACACCCGACCGACTGCCAAATTTATTCGCACTTTTTCCTACGCCGCCCTCATCTTAGCGTTGCCGCCCAATGCCCCATAATGCAGATCATCGGAGTTGTCATACACGACTTTTAAAAGTTCTTGTTACATATACTCCCGTAATCTAAAAAAAATACTACTTTTGCTTCATAAAAACGAATCGGGCGAAGAAACGATCCGCTATATCGCTCGTCACGGTTCAACTGCATCATTCTTAAATGATATGAACAGCACTTTTGCAACGATTTTAGAGATCATCGGCACATTGGCTTTTGCCATCAGCGGCATCCGTCTGGCAGCCGCCCGCCGCTTCGACTGGTTCGGAGCGTACGTCGTGGGACTGGTGACCGCTATCGGAGGCGGTACTATCCGCGACCTGCTATTGGATGCGCCCCCGTTCTGGATGCTTAATTCAGTCTATATTTCCGTCACGGCAATCGCCTTGGTATTTGTCATTATATTCAGCAAATATCTGGTACGTCTCGAAAACACCTTTTTCATTTTCGACACCATCGGGTTGGCACTGTTTGTCGTGGTAGGAGTGCAAAAGACCATTTCGTTCGGCTATCCGTTTTGGGTAGCAATCATCATGGGTACGATCACCGGATCGGCGGGCAGTATCATCCGCGATATTTTCATCAACGTAGAGCCCCTGCTTTTCCGTAAAGACATATACGCATCGGCTTGCGTCGCCGGCGGTCTTGTCTTTTGGATCGGGCATCTGCTGGGTTTGAACGAAGCCGCCAATCAAATCGCCTGCGGCGCAACGATCGTAATCATCCGCGTTCTCGCAGCAAAGTACCATTGGTCTCTGCCCTCGCTGAAAGGCAACGAATCGGATATTATTTAATTTAAATCTTACCGCATAATGAAAGCAAGTATTGTTATTCCCTGCTACAACGAAGAAGAAGTGTTGCTCACTTCTTACAAGCGGTTTACCGACGTAATGCAAGCGTCGGGCTATGAATACGAACTGATCATGGTAAACGACGGCAGCAAAGACCGGACGGAAGAGATTCTGCTCGGACTGGCAGCCGACGACAAACACATAAAGGTGATCTCTTTTTCCCGCAATTTCGGTCATCAGAATGCCGTTTCGGCTGGTCTGCACCACAGTAGCGGTGATGTAACGATAATTATCGACGCCGATTTGCAAGATCCGCCGGAAGTAATTCCCGATATGATCGCAACCCATTTGAAAGAGGGTAGCAACGTGGTGTATGCCGTGCGGAGGAAACGGGACGGCGAATCGTTCATGAAACTGTTTACCGCGAAGATGTTTTACCGCACGATCAATTATCTGTCGGAATATCCGTTTCCGGTCGATACGGGCGATTTCCGATTGATCGACCGGAAAGTGCTGGAAACATTCAAACAGTTTCCCGAGAAACACAAATATCTGCGCGGGTTGTTCAGTTGGATGGGGTTCAAACAAACGCCGTTCTATTACGACCGGCACGAACGTGCTGCCGGCAGTACCAAATATTCTTTCCGAAAGATGATCAAACTGGCATCAGTCGGAATATTCGGATTCTCGAAGAAGCCGCTGAAAATGGCTATCTCGTTAGGCACTTTGTCTATTCTGATTTCTATCGGGCTAGCTATATGGATCTTCGCCCTGCATATTTGGAGCGACACGACCGTACCCGGCTGGTCTTCGACCGTAATCTGCATTCTGTTTTTAGGCGGAGTACAATTGTTTACGATCGGTATATTGGGCGAATACATCGGCAATATTTTCGACGAAACGAAAAACCGACCGGAATATATCATCGACAAAAAGATAAATTTCGACGAAAAGCCTTCGGACGACCAGTGTAAAATATAATATTCCAACATCTCATTTTTCAGATACAACATACATGGAGTCTTCTAAAAAAATCCTGTTTATCCTGCTTTTATTCATTTGCGTACTTACCCAGCCTACCTATTTGGGGCTGACCTCTTACCATACCAAAGGCGAGCCGCGCGAGGCGATCGTTGCGGTATCTATGTTACAGACCGACAACTGGATATTACCGGTGAATAACGGCGGCGATCTGGCATACAAGCCACCATTTTTTCATTGGTGCATCGCGCTTTGCTCTCTGCCGATCGGTCATGTCAATGAATTCACATCGCGCCTGCCGTCGGCAATCGCCCTTATTGTCATGACTATGGCAACCTTTCTGTTCTTCGCCAAACGCACACGGAAAGATCTGGCATTCCTCGCATCGCTGCTGCTATTCTCCTGTATCGAGATACATCGGGCTGGTGCCAACTGCCGGGTAGATATGGTTATGACCTGCTTCATCGTATTAGCCCTGTTCCAGATGTTCCGTTGGTGTGAGAATGGGCTTAAAGGGATTCCCGTATGGGGTATTCTCTTCATGAGCGCCGCTACTCTGACCAAAGGTCCGGTAGGCATCGTACTTCCTTGCGCCGTAGCCGCCATATACATGTGGATACGCAAAGCTCCGTTTTTCAAGACCGCATTCAAGTTTGCAGGAATTGCCTTGCTAAGTTGCATATTGCCTTTCTGTTGGTATTATGCCGCGTATCTGCAAGGCGGGCAGGAATTTCTGGATTTGGTTATCGAAGAGAATTTCGCCCGATTCGTCGGTAAAATGTCGTACGCATCGCACGAAGAGCCGGCTATATACTATGTATATACCACCATACTCGGCTGGATGCCGTGGGCTGTATTGGTATTGATCTCGTTGTTCATGCTGAAATACCGGATTCCGTGCCGATCGGTCAAGGAGGGATGGACGAAATTCAAAAATTATATCGGCAACATGAACGATACACGGCTATTCAGCCTGCTCGCTATCGTCATCATTTTGGGATTCTATTGCATTCCCAAAAGCAAACGCACCGTATATGTCATGCCGATATATCCCTTTATGGCTTACTTCCTCGCGGAATATATGGTTTATCTGCTCAAAGCCAAGCCGAAAGCCTGGCGGATATTCGGCATTACGTTGTCGATACTTGCCGGCATATTGCTCTCCGCATTGATAGCTTTGAAATGCGGCTGGATCAACTCGTTCTTCCCCGAAGGCAGTTCCAACCGTCTGTATGTAGATGCCTTATCCGCCCATTGGGATGCCGCCGGCATTGTCTTCGGCATCTTCACCCTGATCATGCTGTACCGCATGTACAAAAGCCGGCACACATTGGCTGCCAACAACCGATACCTCTACAATACGGTGACTCTTTTCTTCTGCATACAATTGCTGTTGGACTTCTCCATACTGCCGACCGTGCTCAACACCAAATCGATCAAGCCGTTTGCAGAAGAGATTTGTGAAATGGTGCCCGAAGGAAAAATTTACTCGCATGTCACGGAAGACCGGATGCTGCGTTTCTACGTCATTAATTTCTATGCCGACAACCGGGTAGTGAGCTTTGTGGATGAAAATCCGCAAGACGGGTATTTGTTGGTAAATAATGCCGGATTCCGGTATATTTACGAACATTACGGCGAAAGATATGATTTCGAAAAAGTATTGCAAAGCGATCGTTCCGGAAACGATGTAAAAGGGACGAATTATCTCTACCGGTTCGGACCGAAAGAAGCAGGAACAGACAACATACAGTAACACCCAATAATCTCAAACAGCGTATGAACAGAATACTTGTTGTAGACGACGAAGAAGATTTATGCGAAATCTTGAAGTTCAACCTCGAAGCCGAAGGGTATGAGGTTGACACCGCCAATTCGGCAGAAGAGGCTATGGCATTGGACCTCACGAAATACCAACTGTTCCTGCTCGATGTGATGATGGGCGAGATCAGCGGTTTCAAGTTCGCTTCGATGATTCGGAAAAACGAACGGCTGTGCCAGACCCCGATTATTTTCCTTACCGCAAAAGACACGGAGAACGATCGGCTTACCGGATTCAACATCGGTGCAGACGATTATATCTCCAAACCGTTCTCCCTGCGTGAAGTGATCGCCCGGGTAAAAGTGGCTTTCCGCCGTTCGGTAAAAGCGGAAGAGGCGCAACAGGACATACTTCGCTACAACAATCTGCGGATCATTCTTTCCCAAAAGAAAGTATTTCTCGGAGACAGCGAGCTGGCTTTGACAAAAAAAGAGTTTGAGATTCTGAGCCTGTTGCTGGCACATCCCGGACAAGTATTTTCCCGCGAAGAAATATTGTCGAAAGTATGGAGCGACGAAGTATATGTATTAGACCGTACCATCGACGTAAACATTACCCGCTTGCGGAAGAAGATCGGCGACTACGGTAAATATGTCGTTACACGCTTAGGATACGGCTACTGCTTCGAACCGGCATAAGGAGATGAGAAAAAAGGCATCCGAACATAACCGCACCATTCCTTTCCACAAAGGATTGTTTCTGACGATCGGTTCGCTGTTCGTCGTGTTTGTCGCTATCATTCTGGGAGCGCAATACAATATGGAGCGAAGCGCCCGTCAGGAATTGCTGAACGACGTTCTTTTGGATTACAACGACCTGATATATAAACAGACAATACAAAAGAACGAACGAAACCTATCGCTCGATTCGATAATCGCCTCTATTACCCAACGCCCGCTACGGGTGACAATCGTATCGGCAACCGACGGCAAGATCCTGTCGGAAAGCACCCCCCACAGCGCCGACAAAGATTCGGCATATACTTCGCACCTGTCGAGACCCGAAATCAAAAATGCCCTGCATAACGGCTACGGATATGCCCTGCGCTATTCCGAAACATTGAACCAGTACTTTTTCTATTCGGCAAAGACATACGGCGATATCGTTATCCGCTCGTCATTGCCGTTCACCGCTCCTACCCGTTCCTTTCTTCTGGAAAGCAACCAGTTCATCTACTTCGTGATCGCCATATCCGTATTGGTTATCATCTTCTTATTTTATTTCTGCAACCGGTTAGGGAAATCCATCTCTACGCTCAACACATTTTCCAAACGTGCGGAACAGAACCTGCCCTTAGACACCGACATAAAAACCATAAACAACGATATCGGTCATATCACACAAAACCTGATACACATCTACAAAAGCCTTCAAGACACGCAAAAAGCCCTGTCCAAAGAAAAAGAGAAACTGTTCCAACACTTGCAATTTTCGAAAGAGGGGTTGGCTATTTTCTCACAAAACAAGGAAGTGATCATTGCCAACAACCTGTTTATGCAATACTTGGGAATCATAGCCGATAAGCCTACCGCTACGGTCGATTCCTGCTTCGAACAAAAAGAGTTCCAAAAGATCCATCAATTCATTTCCGAACGGTTATATACCCGGTCGCACGGAAACGATGCGGTATCCGATTCGGTAACGGTACAAAAAAACGGTTATAGTTTTTCGTTGAAGTGTATCGTGTTCTCTGACAAAACGTTCGAGGTATCGATCAACGACATCACTCAGAAAGAAGAAGAGGGACGGCTGAAACGGCAACTGACCCAAAACATAGCCCACGAACTGAAAACTCCGGTCAGCAGCATATCGGGTTATTTAGAAACCATCCTTACGAACCAGAATCTGAACGAAGAGCGCAAAGCGGCATTCCTCGACCGTTGTTATGCCCAGACCCGTCGGTTGTCGGAACTGCTGCACGATATTTCGGTTTTAAACCGGTTGGACGAAGCATCCGACCTGTTCGATCAGGAAACGATAGATTTGTCGGTTCTTGTCAGCGAAGTGATTACGGAATCGATGCCGGCTTTGACCGAACATAAAATGACCGTATCGACACAGTTGCATCCGCAGATGACACTATCGGGCAATCATGCTTTGCTCTATTCCATTTTCCGCAACTTGCTCGACAATGCCATTGCTTATGCCGGTATCGGTACGCATGTACAGATCGACTGTTATTCGGAAGACGATACATACTACTACTTTTCATTCTCCGATACCGGGATAGGAGTTTCGGACGAACATTTAGGACGTCTCTTCGAACGCTTCTATCGGGTAGACAAAGGACGCTCCCGTAAAATGGGAGGTACAGGACTGGGACTTGCGATCGTCAAAAATGCCGTATTGTTCCACAAAGGAAAAATCGGAGCCAAGAACAATCCGGGCGGAGGATTGAATTTCCTCTTCTCCTTGAAAAAATATTGATTCGGGATTTCCTGCCTATTGCCAATACAAATAAATATTTTACCTTTGTCGAAACGGATTGTCCGATTTAGACAAAAAAGAGTCCGAATTAGGGAAAACACATTTCATATCAAATTCAAAACATATATGCAAAAGAGTCTGAATACCTTGTTAGAGGAATCCATCAAATCGAATTGGGAGAAAGAAGCTCTCAGCGATTTCAATGGCGTTGCCTACCACTATAAAGATGTCGCGCGAAAAATCGCCAAACTCCATATTCTATTCGAGCATGCCGGCATAGAGAAAGGCGATAAAATCGCTATTTGCGGACGTAACTCCTCCCATTGGGCGGTTGCATTTTTTGCATCCGTAGCTTACGGGGCTGTTCCCGTTCCGATCCTGCACGAATTCAAAGCAGACAACATCCATCATATTGTCAATCATTCCGAAGCCAAGTTGCTCTTTGTCGGCGATGCCGTTTGGGAAAATCTGAACGAAATGCAAATGACCGGGCTTGAAGGCATCCTGCTGATCAACGATTTCTCTCTGCTTGTTTCCAGAAACGACAAACTGACCGAGGCTCGGGAACGTCTGAATGAATTTTTCGGCAAGAAATACCCCAGCCGGTTTACCGCCGAACATGTCGTATATCATAAGGATTCACCCGAAGAACTCGCGGTAATCAACTATACCTCCGGATCTACCGGATTCTCCAAAGGCGTTATGCTCCCCTACCGCAGTTTGTGGTCGAACGTCCGATTCTGCCTGGATCATCTCGATTTCCTGCAAGCGGGCGACGGCATTGTCTGTATGTTGCCTATGGCGCACATGTACGGTATGGTTATCGAAATGCTGCATCCGTTCCTGAAAGGATGCCACCTGCATTTCCTCACCCGTGTACCGTCGCCGAAAATCATTATGGACGCTTTTGCCGAAGTAAAACCGAAACTGATCATCGCCGTTCCGCTGATTATCGAAAAGATCATCCGCAACAAAGTGTTCCCGCTGTTGGAAAAACCGATGATGAAAATCATGCTGAAAGTACCGTTCCTCGACACGCAGCTGCTCTCCAAGATAAAAGAAAAACTCCAAGAGACATTCGGTGGCAATATTCATGAAATCATTGTCGGCGGTGCTGCCTTGAACAAGGAAGTGGAGGCTTTCCTGCGTAAGATCGGTTTCCCGATCACAGTCGGGTATGGTATGACCGAATGCGGTCCTCTGATTTCTTACGCCAGCTGGGACATCACCCAACCGGCATCGTGCGGAAAGATTGTAGAACGGATGGATATGAAAGTAAATTCACCCGATCCGTACAATACCGTCGGCGAACTGTGGGTTAAGGGCGAGAACACCATGCTGGGATATTACAAAAATCAGGAAGCGACCGATTCCATATTCAAAGACGGCTGGATGAATACCGGCGACTTGTGTACGATCGACCAAGACGGATTTATCTACCTGCGCGGTAGAAATAAGAATATGATACTCGGACCTTCCGGACAGAATATCTATCCGGAAGAGATCGAAGACAAACTGAACAACATGCCGTATGTATGCGAATCTCTGATCGTGGAGCAAGACGGAAAGTTGGTGGCTCTTATCTATCCCGATATCGAAAGTGCGGGGCAGTCGGGTATCGCCGGAGAGCAACTGGAATCTTTGATGAACGAGAATCTGGCTACTTTGAACAAAGATCTGCCGGGATACAGCCAAGTAAGCAAACTGAAAATGTATTACGAAGAGTTTGAAAAGACCCCCAAACGGAGTATCAAACGATATTTATACCAATAGTATGGAATTACTGAAACAGCGCATCCGTGAAAACGGCAAATGCTTTCCCGGCGGAATCTTGAAAGTAGACAGTTTCATCAATCACCAGATGGATCCGCTTTTAATGGAAGCGATCGCCCGGGAGTTCGTGAAACGTTTCGAACACGAAAAGATCAACAAGATACTGACCATAGAAGCCAGCGGTATCGCTCCGGCAATCATGACCGGATATTTGATGCGGCTACCGGTTGTCTTTGCCAAGAAGAAAGAACCGAAGACAATGGAACGCGCCCTGACGACTACGGTGCACTCGTTTACCAAAGACCGGGAATATCCCGTATCAATCAGCCGCGACTATCTGACACCCGACGATCATGTGCTCTGTATCGACGACTTTTTAGCGAACGGTAATGCCGCTATCGGCATGCTCGACCTGATCGAACAAGCCGGAGCGCATTTGAGCGGCATGGGATTCATCATCGAGAAAGAGTTCCAGAAAGGCGGAGAATTGCTTCGGAACAAAGGAATCCATGTGGAATCATTAGCGATCATCGAGAGTCTGGACAATTGCCAGATCAAGATAAAATAAAAACCGATCCGGCACAAGACCTATTTATCGAGGTTATAGCCACCTGTATCCCAACCGATTGAATTTACAAAAACGTATACCGGATGTATCCGCGCAAAAATCGCGAACCGTCCGGCATACGTTTTTTAAGAATTAAATACTCGGCAATCCCTAAATAATTCGCTATCTTTGCGCTATATGCGAATATAGAAGGCGGCTCGGCAGAATCGATTCGTGAAACTTCATGTTCATGCACCTTTTCTCGCCTTAGCATAGCTCGAACAAGTTCGGTTCTGCTTTCGGCTTATCGAAAACGTTCGTTTCCATTTGCTTCTGCTCTCGCCTTTCGCTATCTTTGGATAAGATAGGAGGCGGCTCGGCAGAATCAATTCGTGAAACTTCGTTTTCCATTTGCTTCTGCACTCGCCTTTCACTATCTTTGCATTTTCGAATCGGCAAGACCATACCTTGCCCGATACGCATAACAAACAAAAAAACTATCCGCAGCATAGATGAAACAACAGCTTCTTGTTGTACTGATGATTTTAGGAATCGGACTTTCTCTTTCGGCAAAACCCAAGAGACGGATAGCCGATCCTTATTCGTGGCGTATGACACAGCCTTTGGGTACTCCATACCGGGTACCGATGGACACATTGATGCTGAATTTTTACAGCAAGGATATTCCGTCGAGCTATTCTACTGCATACGGTACTACCGGAAATCTAGGCAATGCCGCTATCAACAACATCTTCTTCCAGCGTCCCGACGACATCGAATTCTTTTTTAAAACGCCGCTTTCCCACTGGATAAAGACAGCCTCGAACTGGACATTCTACAATACACGACTGCCGCTCACACAAGTATCGTACCTCAGCGGCGGATCAAAAGCAAATGCGCAAGATCATCTGAGCGGAACATTTTCGGGCAATGTGAACAAGCGGGTGGAAATAGGCGGAAATATCGACTATATACTTTCGCGCGGACATTACACGCACCAAGCGGCAAAAGATCTCTCCTACTCCTTGTTCGGCAGTTACATGGGCGACCGCTACGACCTGCAAATGTTTCTGAATACCTATAATTTCGTCAGTCAGGAAAACGGCGGAATCAAAGACGACAACTATATTCTGGATCCGGAAGAGGTACAAGGCGGACAAGGCAGCGTCAATACGACCTCCATTCCCGTCAATTTGAACGATGCCTACAATCGAATCAGAGGGAAAGAATACTATGCTACGCACCGTTACAAATTAGGATTCTATCGGGAGGTCGAGAAAGACACCACCATTGTGGAAGAGTTCGTACCCGTTACCAGTTTCATCCATACGATCGAATACAACGAAGGCTCGCACCGCTTTGTAAACCTGTCGGCAGCAGAAGATGCCGAATTTTTCAAGCATACTTATCTGGATGCAGACGGCACCAACGATAAAACCCGTTACTGGTCGCTCCGCAACACCGTGGGCGTATCGCTGCTCGAAGGGTTCAACAAATATGCGAAAATGGGACTTGCCGCCTACGTAACCCACGAAGTACGACAATTCAAACAAGTAAACGACACATTGCTGCCGGGATTTACGCCGGAGGGATGCGATCCGCGCCCCGACTACATACACAACCGTTTCAAAACCACCGAAAACCTGCTATGGGTAGGTGGCGAACTCTCCAAACAACAAGGCGAATTACTGACCTATTATGTAAACGCCCGCTTCGGTTTGTTAGGCTCGGCACTGGGCGATGTAGAAGTAGGAGGCAATGTCGGTACACGTTTCCGACTGTGGAAAGACACCGTGCGTGTGCGGGCATACGGCTATTTTAAGAATGTAGAACCGGCATTCTTCCTCAAAGAATATACCTCCAACCATTTTATCTGGCGTAATCATTTCGGAAAGATCAGGAAAATCAGATTGGGAGGAGAGCTGGCGATCGAGCGTTGGCGCACCTACCTGAATATCGGAGTGGAAAACCTGCAAAACTACGTTTACTTCAACAATGACGGTGTACCGGCACAGGAAGATAAATTTATCCAAGTGTTCAGCGCAACGCTCAAACAAGATCTGAAATTCGGCATCTTCAATTTCGATAACGAAATCACCTATCAGAAAAGCAGCAAACCTTCGGTAATTCCGTTGCCCGAGCTTAGTCTCACCAGCCGCATGTATCTTCTGTTCCCGATAGCCAAAGTATTGCAAGTGCAGTTTGGAGTCGATTGCCACTATTATACCTCGTACAAAAGTCTGGCATACCAACCGGCAACCATGATATTCCATACACAAAACGAAACGAAAGTAGGAAACTATCCGTTTATGGATGCCTATATCAATTGTAAATTGAAAATGGTGCGATTCTTCGTTTTGTATTCTCACGCCAACAAAGGCTTGTTCGGCGGCAACAATTATTTTGCATTGCCGCACTACCCGATGAATCCGAACATGTTCCAGTTCGGAGTTTCCATCGACTTCTCCAATTAATTGCCATGGCAAAGAAAGCGATCAAAAATTCCCGGCTGTTATTGTATATTATCCTGCTGGCTATCGTCCTGCCTGCCATGGTGAGTCTTCGACGTTGCTCTTTCCCTCAGACTGTTGATTATGAGCAACCGACATTCGGAATACCGGTATATACCGAACCGGAGATTTAAACTCTGCATCGGGCAGTTATCGTCCGATACGAATAATGAACTTTCATCGGGCTACTTTTAATCCGTATTCATATCTTACACAGAGACTCAAAAAAAAAGATTCGATTGCATATTTTTCGTAAGAAATTATTACTTTTGCCTCAAATTGCAAACTCAACATTACAAAAATGGCAAATCTAATCGAACATGAAGGCATAATCACACACATATATCCCAGCCACATTCGAGTACGAATCGTACAAAATTCCGCTTGCAGCGGTTGCCATGCAGCATCGGCATGTACGTTGTCCGATAAAAAAGAGAAAGACATAGACATCAACACCGTCGATACGGACGCTTACCGTTGCGGCGATCGGGTTACCGTAGGCATGGCTGCGACCTTAGGGAAAAAAGCCGTTCTCCTTTCGGCTATCTACCCGTTCTGTTGCCTGTTCCTCATACTCCTCCTCGCATTATACCTGACCGGCAATGAAATATGGTCCGGAATAATTGCCCTTGCATCGCTTATACCTTATTATATTATACTATATTTGTTCAGAAATAAAATAAAGAAAGAATTTGTGTTTACCCTAAGACGGTAAAACCATTATGTCAATAAACACACTAATATAAATTTTATGGATGTATTAACAGTAGCAATCATTTCCTTAGGAACTATCGGAGCTGTTAGCGCAATCATTCTTTACTTCGTTGCGCAAAAGTTTAAAGTTCAGGAAGATCCCCGTATCGACGAAGTGGAAGCTTGTCTACCGGGTGCCAATTGTGGCGGTTGCGGGTCTGCGGGATGCCGGAATTTTGCCGAGAAATGCACGAAAGCAAGTTCTCTCGACGGACTTCTGTGCCCTGTGGGCGGTAGCGCCACCATGTCGAAAGTCGCTGCTATTTTAGGAATGGAAGTCGCGACTTCCGATCCGAAAATAGCCGTAGTACGGTGCAACGGATCGTGTGCGAACCGTCCCCGCACCAGCGTGTATAACGGAGCGCATAGCTGTGCGATCAGTCATTCGCTGTACATCGGTGAAACCAATTGCAGTTACGGATGTCTGGGCGAAGGCGATTGCGTGAACGCTTGCCAGTTCGACGCAATCAAAATCAATCCCGAAACCCGTCTGCCCGAAGTGGACGAAGAAAAATGCGTAGCGTGCGGCGCGTGTGTGAAAGCCTGTCCCCGCCACATCATCGAACTTCGCAAGAAAGGACCTAAATCGCGCCGGGTATTCGTCAGCTGTGTCAATAAAGACAAAGGCGGCGTAGCCCGCAAGGCTTGTTCGGCAGCTTGTATCGGATGTGGCAAATGTGCCAAAGAGTGTCCGTTCGAAGCCATTACGGTAATCGACAACGTTGCTTACATCGACTACAACAAATGCCGCTTGTGCCGGAAATGTGTCGATGTCTGCCCCACCGGAGCCATTCACGCATTGAATTTCCCGCCGAAAAAGTCGGCAGTAAGTGAAGTAGCCCAAGAATCTGAAAATAACTAATACTGATATTTATGTTGAAAACATTCCGCATAGGTGGCGTGCATCCACCGGAAAATAAACTGACGGCAGGTAAAGCGATCCAAACGCTCGAATTGCCGAAACAGGTCTCCATTATGCTATCTCAACATATCGGAGCTCCTGCACAATGTGTCGTGAACAAAGGCGACCATGTAAAAGTAGGAACCCTATTGGCACAAGCCAACGGATTCGTATCTGCCAATATCCACTCTCCGGTATCCGGAACGGTAGCCAAGATAGAAAACGTAACCGACAGCAACGGATATACCAAAGCTGCCGTTATCATAGACGTGGAGGGCGATGAATGGGAAGAGAGCATCGACCGCAGCGAAAAGCTGGTAAAGGGCTGCCCGCTTACCGCCAAAGAGATCGTAGACATCATCGGTGAAAAAGGTATCGTAGGCTTGGGCGGTGCTACTTTCCCTTCGAAAGTAAAACTCTGTCCGCCTCCGGGAAATAAGGCGGAGATCCTGATTATCAATGCCGTCGAATGCGAACCGTATCTGACGAACGACCACGCCTTGATGCTTGCCAAACCAGAACAAATCGTAGAGGGCGTAGCCATATTGATGAAAGCGATCAATGTTTCGAAAGCTGTAATCGGAATCGAAAACAACAAGCCCGACGCAATCGCGACATTAAGCCGGGTAGCGTCCGGTTACCTCGGCATCGAAGTCCAGCCGTTGAAAGTGAGATACCCGCAAGGTGGCGAAAAACAATTGATCGACGCCATAATCCGCCGACAGGTAGCCAGCGGTGCACTGCCTATTTCTACGGGTGCCGTAGTGCAAAACGTAGCGACCGCATACGCCGTGTATGAAGCCGTACAGAAAAACAAACCGCTGGTAGAACGCGTAATGACCGTTACCGGAAAATCGTTGAAAAATCCTGGTAACTTCCTCGTACGCCTCGGTACTCCGGTAGCCAACCTGATCGAAGCTGCGGGAGGTTTGCCCGAAGATAGCGGAAAAGTAATTCTGGGCGGACCGATGATGGGTAGAGCCGCAGTTTCCCTCTCCTCGCCCGTAGGCAAAGGGACTTCCGGCGTACTCATTATTCCCGAATCGGAAGCAACCAGAAAGAAAGAGGAACCGTGTATCCGTTGCGCAAAATGCGTATCGGCTTGCCCGATGGGTCTCGAACCCTACTTGCTGGCAAAAGTATCGAGCCTGAACATGCTCGACAGAGCCGAAAAAGAAAACATCATGGATTGTATCGAGTGCGGCTGCTGTACATTCACCTGTCCGGCAAACCGTCCGTTGCTCGATTATGTCCGTATAGGAAAAAGTCAGGTAGGAGCGATTATCCGTAGCCGGGCTAAAAAATAACCAATAAAGAAATCGTGTTATGGATAAAAAACTCATTATATCCCCTGCACCACATGTACATAGCGGCAACTCTGTTTCGCAAGCCATGTACGGCGTGCTGATTGCTTTGATACCGGCGTTCTTAGTATCGCTGTACTACTTCGGTATCGGGGCATTGATCGTTACTCTCGTATCGGTTTTGTCGTGCGTCATTTTCGAATACCTGATTCAGAAATACCTGATCAAAGGCGAATGTACGATTATGAACGGCTCTGCCATACTGACCGGCGTTCTGCTGGCATTCAACCTCCCGTCCAACCTTCCCGTCTGGATCATCGTGATCGGCGCACTGGTCGCTATCGGAATCGGAAAAATGTCGTTCGGCGGATTGGGAAACAACATCTTCAATCCGGCATTGGTAGGACGTGTATTTCTATTGATCTCGTTCCCGGTACAGATGACGACCTGGCCTGTTCCCGGATCGCGCACCCAATATCTGGATGCGGAAACCGGATCGACCTTGCTCAGCAAACTCAATGAAGGCATCGCTGTCGATTATAACGCCACCGACCTGCTATTAGGCAATATGGGCGGTAGTTTGGGCGAAGTCGGCGCAATCGCATTGCTGTTGGGTTTTGCCTATATGCTTTACCGGCGGATCATTACATGGCACATACCGGTAGCCATATTGGGTACGGTAACCATATTCTCCCTGCTGATCGGAGCGGATCCCGTACTGCAACTTCTTTCCGGCGGTATGCTGTTGGGTTCTATTTTCATGGCGACAGACTATGTTACCTCACCGATGAGCAAAGGCGGTATGATTCTTTACGGAGTATTGATCGGTATCACCACCGTTGTTATCCGTCAATGGGGTGCCTATCCCGAAGGCATGTCGTTTGCCATTCTGATTATGAATGCCTTTACTCCGCTGATTAATAATTATATGAAACCGAAAAAATTTGGGGAGGTAGTAAAACATGGCTAAAACGAAATCCACATTATTAAATATGGTGGTAGTGCTCACGGCATTTACCGTCATCACCGGTGCGGCACTGGGCTTTACGTATAAAGTAACGAAAGAGCCGATCGCGCAAGCCGAAAAGGCAAGCCGCGAAGCCGCTATCAAAAAAGTGACCCCGGAATTTAACAACTCCCCCATAGAGGATTGTTATGAATATGTTTTGAACGAAGGTACGAAAGACCAATTGACCATGACCGTATATCCGGCAAAATGGGATGGCGAGCAGAAAGGCATTGCCGTAGAAACGCTTACCAAAAACGGATTCGGCGGAGAAGTGAAAATGATGGTCGGTTTCGACAACGAAGGAAACATTCTGAACTATCAAGTGCTGAGCCATGCCGAAACACCGGGATTAGGCTCAAAAATGCAGGAATGGTTCAGCAATACGGACAAACCGGGACAGTGTATCATCGGAAGAAATGCCGGACAGACGAATCTGACCGTATCGAAAGACGGCGGCGACATCGACGCCATCACTGCGGCAACCATCAGTTCGCGTGCATTCCTCGAAATGGTACGTAGCGCGTATGCCGTACTCTCCCAATGCTGCGACGCCACTACGGGGGCTACTTCGTGCAATAAAACCAATACTAACGAATAAGGAGGCAGGCTATGAATAAAATGAAAATCATATTGAACGGTATCATAAAGGAGAATCCGGTATTCGTGCTGATGTTGGGTATGTGTCCGACATTGGGTACAACCTCCTCAGCCATCAACGGTATGGGTATGGGATTATCGACCATGTTCGTATTGATACTTTCGAATATCGTTATATCGCTGATTAAAAATATCGTCCCCGACAAAGTACGTATCCCGTGCTACATCGTGGTAATCGCAACCTTCGTAACGATCCTGCAATTGTGTATGCAAGCCTACGTACCGGGATTGTACGCCAGTCTGGGTCTCTTTATCCCGCTGATTGTCGTAAACTGTATCGTGCTCGGCCGCGCCGAAGCCTTTGCCGCTAAAAACAATCCGCTCGACTCCATGTTCGACGGTCTCGGAATCGGTCTCGGCTTCACTTTGGCACTTACCTTGCTGGGTGCCGTGCGCGAACTGCTCGGAACCGGTAGAATCTTCGACATTGCCATTTATCCCGAGAACTTCGGATCGTTGATCTTCGTCCTCGCTCCGGGTGCATTCATCGTACTGGGATTCCTGATCGCCATTATTAACCAATTAAAAACGAAATAACGATGTTAGCCTATATATCTATTTTTGTTACCGCCATCTTTGTAAACAACATCGTATTGGCACAATTCTTGGGTATATGCCCGTTCCTCGGCGTTTCCAAGAAAATCGACTCGGCACTGGGTATGGGCGCAGCCGTTACGTTTGTGATGACTATCGCCACTATCGTCACCTATTTGCTGCAAAGCTACCTGCTGAATCCGTTCGGACTGCAATTCATGCAAACGATCGTATTTATTCTGGTAATCGCCGCATTGGTGCAGATGCTCGAAATCGTCATGAAAAAAGTGTCGCCGGCATTATACCAATCATTAGGTGTATTCCTGCCGTTGATTACGACCAACTGTACGATTCTGGGTGTTGCCATCATGGTCATTCAAAAAGATTTTTCTTTGCTCGAATCGGTTGTATTCGCTATTTCGACTGCAATCGGTTTCACGTTGGCTCTGACTTTATTCGCCGGAATCCGTGAACAATTGAGCCTGAATAATGTCCCGAAAGCCATGAAAGGCGCACCGATCGCATTGGTTGCCGCCGGACTTCTGGCTATGGCATTCATGGGATTTTCCGGCATTACGATCGGATAACAGATTGAAAGCGAGTAACTATACAAAAGACCCCTCCGGAGGTCTTTTGTTGTAATCAGCCGTTCGGATAAGAGGCATATCCGAACGGCTGATTTTTATATCCATTTGTTTATCAATGTATTAGCAAATAAGCATAAGAAAGTGAAAATAAATGCTTTTTTGCTTTCAAATTAAAAATAAAAGTTTATATTTGCAGTACACAAAATTTAAATTCTATGGCTAAAATTAAAGGTACGATTGTAGTAGATAGCGAACGCTGTAAAGGTTGTGAGCTATGCGTAGTCGCTTGCCCGTCGGATGTTTTGGCTCTCCAAGCCAAAGAGGTGAACGACAAAGGGTATCACTACGCTTATATGAAGAATCCCGACGAATGTATCGGCTGTGCAAGTTGCGGACTGGTGTGTCCCGATGGGTGTATAACGGTTTACAAAGTGAAATTGTAACCATAAACGAACTATAAATCTAAGATTCAATCAGATATGAAAGAAGACGTACAATTAATGAAAGGTAACGAAGCTATCGCCCATGCGGCTATTCGTTATGGTGCGGACGGATACTTCGGTTACCCCATTACACCTCAATCGGAAGTAATGGAAACATTAATGGTTTTAGAGCCGTGGAAAACGACGGGTATGGTTGTGCTTCAAGCCGAAAGCGAGGTATCTTCCATCAACATGGTATATGGCGGCGCAGCAGCCGGTAAAGCCGTAATGACCTCCTCTTCAAGCCCCGGTATCAGCTTGATGCAAGAAGGGGTTTCCTATTTGGCAGGAGCCGAATTACCTTGTCTTATCGTAAACGTGATGCGTGGCGGTCCCGGTTTGGGTACGATCCAACCCAGCCAGGCAGATTATTTCCAAACCGTAAAAGGCGGCGGACACGGAGACTACCGATTGATCACGCTTGCACCTGCATCGGTTCAAGAAATGGCAGACTTCGTCGCCCTCGGTTTCGATCTGGCATTCAAATACCGCAACCCGGCAATCATTCTTTCCGATGGCGTTATCGGGCAAATGATGGAAAAAGTGGTACTCCCCCCCTTCCGTCCCCGCCGTACAGAAGAACAGATCCGCAAGGAAATGCCGTGGGCTGCCATGGGCAAATCGCCCGACCGTAAAGGCAATGTAATCACATCGCTCGAATTGGATCCCGCCGAAATGGAAAAAAACAATATCCGTTTCCAAGCTACTTACAAACGCATCTGCGAAAACGAAGTACGTTACGAAGAGATCAACTGCGATGGTGCCGACTACCTGATGGTCGCATTCGGATCTATGGCTCGTATCTGCCAGAAGACTATCGAACTGGCGGCTGCCGAAGGTATCAAACTCGGTCTGCTCCGTCCTATCACCTTGTGGCCCTATCCGTACGAAGCCGTAGCGAAAGCTGCCGAACATGTGAAAGGTATCATATCGGTAGAACTGAATGCCGGACAAATGGTCGAAGATGTTCGTCTGGCTGTAAACGGCAAAGTGAAAGTAGAACATTTCGGACGCTTGGGCGGTATTGTTCCCGCTCCGGACGAAGTACTCGCCGCTATCAAAGAAAAATTAATGTAGTACCCGAATTGTGTTCCAATTCATAATATTAAAAAGATGGATACAAACGAAATGATAAAACCCGAAAATCTGGTATATGCAAAACCAAGATTGTTGAACGATACTTCCATGCACTATTGTCCGGGATGTAGCCACGGGGTAGTACATAAATTGATTGCGGAAGTAATCGAAGAGATGGGTTTGGAAAACAAGGCAATCGGCGTATCGCCGGTAGGTTGCGCTGTTTTCGCCTATAAATATATCGACATCGACTGGGTGGAAGCCGCCCACGGACGTGCTCCCGCCATTGCAACGGCATTGAAACGCCTTTATCCCGACCGTCTGGTATTTACCTATCAGGGCGACGGCGACTTGGCGGCTATCGGTACTGCCGAAACGATTCACGCCTGCAACCGCGGCGAAAATATCGCCATTATCTTTATCAACAATGCTATCTACGGCATGACGGGCGGTCAGATGGCACCGACTACACTCGAAGGTATGGTGACAGCTACTTGTCCTTACGGTCGTAACGTAGAACTGAACGGATACCCGTTGCGCATCGCCGACTTGATCAAAGAGTTGGACGGAGCTTGTTATGTGACCCGTCAGAGTGTACATACGGCTGCTGCGGTACGCAAGGCTAAAAAAGCGATCCGTCAGGCTTTCGAAAACTCTATGAACCGGAAAGGCGCATCGTTGGTAGAGGTTGTTTCGACCTGTAACTCCGGCTGGAAACAGACTCCGGTGAAATCGAACGAATGGATGGTAGAACACATGTTTGCCAAATATCCGCTCGGAGATATCAAGAATATTTAAAATTAAAAACGTACTGCAATGACAGAAGAAATTATCATAGCCGGTTTCGGAGGACAAGGTGTATTATCCATGGGCAAAATATTGGCTTATTCCGGTCTGATGGAAGACAAGGAGGTAAGCTGGATGCCGTCATACGGACCCGAACAACGCGGCGGTACGGCAAACGTTACCGTTATTTTGAGCGACAACCGCATCAGTTCACCGATCTTGAACGCATTCGATGCGGCTATCATTCTGAACCAGCCTTCTCTCGACAAGTTCGAATCGAAAATCAAACCGGGCGGAGTGCTGATTTACGATAGCTACGGTATTCACCACGCTCCTACCCGTACCGACATCAATATCTATTGTATCGATGCCATGGATGCAGCGGTAGAAATGAACAATACGAAAGCATTCAATATGATCATCCTCGGAGGTCTGTTGAAAATCAAACCGATGGTTACATTGGAAAACGTGCTGAAAGGGTTGAAAAAATCACTTCCCGAACGTCACCACAAATTGATTCCGATGAACGAACAGGCTATCTTGAAAGGCATGGAATTGATCCGTAAGGTCAATTAATCTGCCCGACAGATTTCAGTCAAAAAACATAAAGGGGTTGTATCGAAATGAAAATTTCGGTACAACCCCTTTCGGTGCGTTAGAATGTCTAAGATGCAAGGCGCTGAGGATGAAGACGACAGGAGTTTACTAACGCAAACGACTTAGCCCGAACTCCGATGGCAACGCAGCAGATTGGGCATTATGGCACATCGTTCCTTTAAATTATATCCAAACAGCAAAGCAACAGGATATTGAAATCCAAGTAGATATTCTCCGGCAGAAATAAAACGCCCCGAAAGTACAAGATCTCCTGTGAAATGAAGATGACGTTATTGGCTAAGCACCGGACGCCCTATACCAAACTACACAACAGATCGGCTATATTCCTCCCGACATGTTTATTCGGACGGCATTGCCAAAGACAAATGAACGGCGATCGTGTCAGTTTCCGGATTGCCGCCCCCTTATCCGTCAATTTTTGTTCTGTTTGTTTTCGCGTATAGTTTCGGCAATGTTCCAATGCTTTTGAGCGAAATCGGGCAGATCCATTTTTATGAATGCATCCCCCAACCGATCGTGAGCCGTCGCATTCAGGGGTTTCAACTCCACAGCTTTTGCCAGATCGGACAAAGCCCCTTCGTACTCACCCAATTCGTAGCGGAGCTTCCCGCGATTATAAACTGCCTTGAAAAGACGGGGACTCAACCTCACCGCTTCGTTGAAGCACACCATAGCTTCGTGCTTGTCGTTCATATCGCTCAGTGTCACTCCTTTTCTCACCCAAGCATCGACCAATGTCGGATCGAGCGACAAAGCCTTGTCGAAGTTCGCCAGTGCAGCCCGCGAATCGTGTGCTTTGGTCACACACTCATTGCCCAACAAATAATATTCATAGGCATATTTGCGCAAGGCGGCATTCCGCTCGTTCAGCTCGTCGCGCAAGGCGGCATTTTCCTCCCGAAGTTTTCGGATCACCCCCAGCTTACGACGGATATATCGTTTGGCTACGGGTTTCTCAATGTCGTACCGGGTATGGATCGCCTTAAAAAAAGTATCGAGAAAAGCCTCGAAATCGGCATTATCGAAATATCCGGCTGCCTCGTGATACAATCGGTCGGCTTGTGCTGCCTTTAACGATTTTTCGATCAAGGCTTCGTTATTGAACATCCGGCTGAACCGGACGACTTCCGGATTGACAAATATATCGCGGTGCGTCATCTCCTTTTTCAATACCAATCCGTCCAACGATGTGCAACGGCTCAATGCCACATAAGCCTGTCCGCCGGCAAAAGCTCCTCCGGTGAAATCGACAACAACATGATTGAACGTCAGCCCCTGACTTTTATGCACCGTAATCGCCCATGCCAAACGCAACGGATACTGTACAAACGTACCTAATACCGATTCTTCGATCCGTTTTTCTTTCTCATTATAAGTGTACTTCGTATTTTCCCATACTTCACGCTCTACATCAAATTCTTCACCGGTTTCCAAGATTACCGAAATACGTTGGTCGGACGATATGTCGGAGATGATACCTAACGACCCGTTCACCCAACGGCGGTCGGGATCGTTTTTGATAAACAATACCTGTGCACCTTTTTTCAAAGTCAGTTCCAACAAGGTGGGTAAACTGCTTTCGGGGAAATCGCCTTTTATCCGACCGACGAACGTATATTCCTCTTCGTCCAATGCCTGCAATTTCCGTTCGTTGATATAATCGACCTGATCGCGGCGCGTTGCCAATGTAATCGAAAATTCATCTTCGGCACTTTCGTAATTCGGATTGTAACGGCTGTTGATCATATCCAGTTCCGCCCGTGTTGCCGTATTGCTCCGCACGCAGTCCAGCAAAGCGACAAAACGGGGATCGGTCTGCCGATACACTTTACGCAACTCGATCGGCACCAATGATATTTCCCGAAAGACTTTTGCCGAGAAGAAATAAGCATTCGGATAAAAACGGTTCAGTATATCGCGTGTATCGGCGGTAACAACCGGTTCCAATTGATAAATATCGCCTACCAGCAACAACTGTTTCCCGCCGAACGGATCGCGCATATTGCCCGAATATACCCTCAACACCCGATCGATGAAGTCGATCATATCGGCACGTACCATCGAAATTTCGTCGATAATCACCAATTCCAGTTCGCGAAGCAACTGCCGTTGTTTCTTGCTGTATTTCAGCAATTCATAGATACGCCCCCCGGATAAGCTCAAATCCGGATCATCGGGCAATATCGGACGAAAAGGCATCTTGAAAAACGAGTGGATCGTACAACCGCCTGCATTGATCGCCGCGACTCCGGTAGGAGCCAACACGACATACTTCTTCCGAGTCTGTTCGCAGATATACCGCAGGAATGTGGATTTTCCCGTACCGGCTTTTCCGGTCAGGAAAATCGACTGCGAAGTATATTGCACCAAACTCAGCGCATCATTAAATTCCTTATTATCTGTATCTACAACAACGTTATCGACCATGAATGCTTCTCTCCATATAAATACAGACGACAAATGCCACCCATACTCTTACAAAGGTAGTATAAAAAAGAGAAACGGGAAAGAGGGTTGTCACAATCTGTATTTCAGGTAATCCAATCCGTAATCCGGATAGGTCATAAACAAGCCGTACACTGTACTTTTGAAGCGTCAAAATATTTTCAATCACGTATTAAAGCATAAATAGATATGGACGAAATCAGAATAGACTGCGCCAATCAAAGCGAAGAAGATCTGACATTGGCGGCAGAACAGACCCGACTGGCATTCGAACTAAATCATACCCTGCCCCTGACGGAAGAATACGACAGGTTGCTCCACCAACTTTTTCCCAATATGGGAGAAGGGAGTGTAATTAGAACTCCAATTACAGTCGTAAGAGCCCACCATGTAAAAATCGGCAAGCATGTCATCATCATGAACGGCTGTCTGATGATGGCTGCCGGAGGCATTACCATAGACGATGAAGCACAGGTTGCAGCCAATGTACAATTGATCTCCAACAATCACGATCTGGAAAACCGCATGATAATCACTTGCAAACCGGTACATATCTGCCGCCGGGCATGGATCGGAGCGGGGGCGACCATTCTGCCCGGCATCACCATTGGAGAAAACAGTGTTGTTGGGGCTGGTAGCGTAGTCACCAAAGATGTAGAACCGAATACGATCGTAGCCGGAAATCCGGCACGGGTAATCCATAAGATAGAACCATAAACACTCCCTTTACAACCCCACCAACTCCCAGACCAAACGAAATAACCGTCGTCCAAAAACAAACAACGATGAAAAAAGAAGTAATGATACTGACCGGAGCAGGTCAGATAGGTATAGCCATAGCCCGCCGCATGGGATACGGAATGAAAATAATAATCGGCGACAGACGAATCGCCAATGCGGAACTCATGGCAGAAACCATGAACCGGGCAGGATTCGATGCCTCCCCGTTCGAAATGGATTTGTCTTCACGCGAATCCATTCTGAATCTGACAGATAATGCTCAAAGACTCGGCAAAATAAAAATGCTTATCAATGCCGCCGGCGTATCGCCGAGCCAAGCCTCCATAGAAACCATTCTAAAAGTAGATCTCTACGGCACGGCTGTTCTTTTGGAAGAAGTCGGTAAAGTCATTGCCGAAAAAGGCACGGGGGTCACTATTTCCAGCCAATCGGGATATCGACTGCCGGCTTTGACCGCCGAAGAGGATGAACAGCTTGCGACCACTCCGACCGAGCAACTGCTATCTATCGACCTGCTCCAACCTGAAAACATACACGACACACTGCATGCCTACCAATTAGCCAAACGCTGCAATGTAAAACGGGTTATGGCGGAAGCCGTACATTGGGGCAAACGGGGTGCACGGATCAATTCTATTTCGCCGGGCATCATAGTCACTCCGCTTGCCATAGATGAATTCAACGGACCACGCGGCGACTTCTACAAAAATATGTTCGCTCAATGTCCGGCAGGTCGTCCGGGTACAGCCGATGAAGTCGCCAATGTAGCGGAATTACTGATGAGCGACCGCGGAGCATTTATCACCGGATCCGATATTCTGATAGACGGCGGTGCTACTGCCGCCTACTTCTACGGATCATTGAAACCATAGAAACAGAAACGGCTTGCAGTATTCTCCAATCCAATTGCTCTTCAATAATAGCGAACGGTGGATTATAAACTCTTTACAACTGCATTCGCAAAACAACACTCCTGCCGCAACCGGATCACTACCTGTTGCGGCAGAATACATTTTATTGTCTTCCGAAATAAACCGGCAAAACAAGCTGCCGGATAGTAATCGGTTTACATACCCGGAAAACGGTTGCACAGCAACCTGACTATCCAAAAGCCGGCATATCCAAATACGTTTTTACAAAACCAACATATCAAGGCTTACCTGTCGCGGCTATCCTGCCGCGATACGATTTTGTATCCTGCCCCCCCAAAAAGTAAACCATCTTATAAAGTATATATGTACATTTTTTATTATCTTGCATCGTTTTTTAATATATTTACTATCTAACATCCAAAATAGCAAATGGAAAATAAAGAAAATCAGCCTGTTGAATTGCCGGATAACGCATTTCGGGAATTAAAGGAAGGCGAAGAGTACCACCCGATCATGTCGCCGGGAAAAGTATATCCCGAAGTGACCGTATGGTCGGTATCGTGGGGTATCGTCATGGCGGTCATCTTCTCTGCCGCCGCCGCTTTTTTGGGACTGAAAGTCGGACAAGTGTTCGAAGCTGCCATTCCCATCGCTATCATCGCCGTCGGTTTGTCGAACGGGACAAAACGTAAGAATGCTTTGGGCGAGAATGTCATCATTCAATCGATCGGCGCTTGTTCGGGCGTGATCGTTGCCGGTGCCATATTCACCCTCCCGGCTTTGTATATCCTGCAAGCCAAATACCCCGAACTGACTGTGAACTTCATGGAAGTATTCCTCAGTTCTCTGCTGGGCGGTATCTTAGGTATTTTATTCCTGATCCCGTTCCGGAAATATTTCGTTTCGGACATGCACGGCAAATATCCTTTCCCCGAAGCTACTGCCACAACACAAGTGTTGGTATCGGGCGAGAAAGCCGGCAATCAGGCTAAACCGCTTATATTCACCGGTCTTATCGGCGGTCTGTACGACTTCTGCCTCTCCACTTTCGGATTTTGGAGCGAGGTACTGACTACCCGCATCCTGCCGTTCGGCGAAGCGGTAGCACAAAAAGCCAAAGCCGTATTTACGGTCAATACCAGCGCCGCCATTCTGGGCTTGGGCTATATCATCGGTCTGAAATACTGTATGATCATCTGTGCCGGTTCGCTGTTCGTCTGGTTCGTCATTATCCCGGGAATGAACTTGATTTGGGGTGATGTGGTTCTCACTCTGGGCAATAGCCACATCACCGAAACCGTAGGCGCAATGACACCCGAAACAATCTTCACGACATACGCACGTTACATCGGTATCGGCGGTATTGCCATGGCTGGTGTGATCGGTATTATCAAATCGTGGGGAATCATAAAAGGTGCAGTAGGCTTGGCTTCGAAAGAGCTGAGCGGGAAAAGCGCATCTGCCGACAAGGAGAAGACACCGCGCACACAACGCGACCTGTCGATGAAATTCGTAGCTATCGCCGCCATCGTGGCATTGCTTTGCACCTTGTTGTTCTTCTATATCGGAGTCATTCATAACATCTGGCAAGCAATCATCGCATTCCTCGTCGTTACGATTATCGCATTCCTGTTCACCACAGTTGCAGCCAACGCTATCGCTATCGTAGGTTCGAACCCGGTATCGGGTATGACCCTGATGACCTTGATCCTCGCATCGGTAGTTCTGGTAGCTATCGGATTGAAAGGTACAAGCGGTATGGTGGCAGCCTTGATTATCGGTGGTGTCGTATGTACGGCTCTCTCCATGGCAGGTGGCTTCATTACGGACTTGAAAATCGGTTATTGGCTCGGCTCTACCCCTGCCAAACAGGAAACATGGAAATTCCTCGGTACACTGGTATCCGCCGCAACAGTAGGCGGTGTTATCCTCATTTTAAATGAGACTTACGGATTCACCGGTGAAAATGCGCTGATCGCTCCCCAAGCCAATGCAATGGCAGCCGTTATCGATCCGTTGATGAGCGGCGAAAGCGCACCGTGGATCCTTTACGGCATCGGAGCCGTATTGGCTGTATTGCTGACCTTATTTAAAGTTCCGGCATTGGCATTTGCCTTGGGAATGTTCATTCCTTTGCACTTGAACACACCGTTAGTAATCGGCGGTCTGGTAAGTTGGTACGTAGGTTCCCGCTCGAAAAATGAAGCATTGAATAAAGCGCGTGTAGACAAAGGCACTCTCCTCGCCTCCGGATTTATTGCCGGCGGAGCCTTGATGGGTGTAGTAAGCGCAGGTATGCGTTTCGCCGGATTCGAATACAACTGCGAATGGAGCGAAACGGTAAAACAAGCTATCGGGTTAGTCGCCTATCTGGCTATCATCGCCTATCTGGCATTCGCCAGCATGAAAACCGATACCGAAAAGAAATAACAAAACGACTGTACTCAAAGGGTATTAAACCTCTACCCTTTTAAAGGACCAGCCCTCGTCACAAGAATCTGTGCCGAGGGCTGGTTCTTTTTATTAACGCCCCCTTATTTCTTCGCTTAGGATAGCCGTATTGCAGCCATCCCGGGGGATTGAAGATCAATAGTTCACTTTCACTTTCGCGCACAATTTACGCAATTTGCCTTCTCCGATAATGGGTGCATGTCCGTCTTCGGGATAAACGATCAGAAATTCGCCCGGACGAACATTGACATACGATGCGCAGGCAGGAGTAGCAAAGAACTCACGGTCTTTTACCGGATCGTAATCCGTCAAACGGTCGGTCAGTTCGTCGGTCGGATTCCAGCCGATCACTTCAACGCCGTCCAACGGAATGTGAACGTCGATATAATCGTGATGCACTTCTACTTTGGCTCCTTCCTTGGCAACCAGAGTCGATTCGGAATTATTGATAAATAATTTATCGCCATCCAAGTCGATACGTCCCAACTCTTCGTGCAAGAGGTCGTGCGATTTTACATAATCGAATAATTGTTTGAATGCCGGATGCAACGCTTCGATACGTGCGCTGTCTCTCAATGTTCCTAAAATCATAACGCGGTGTTTTTTACAGTTCTAAATTTAAAAAGATAAGCCGAACGAGATACTCTCTTTCGGCTTATTATGATAATTAACACAGTTCTTTTTCGAAGGCGATGTGTCATGAAGACCTCGCCCCGCCCGATTTATTTTACCTCTTCGGCAGCGATACCCGCCAATTCGGGGTCAATCATAATACGACCGCAGTATTCGCAAACGATAATTTTTTTGCGCATCTTGATGTCGAGTTGTCTTTGGGGCGGAATACGGTTGAAGCAACCACCGCAGGCGTCGCGCTGAATATAAACGACAGCCAGACCGTTACGGGCATTTTTACGAATCCGTTTGAATGCAGCCAACAGACGGGGTTCTACTTTCGTTTCGAGATTCTTCGCTTTCTCGCGCAGTTTTTCTTCGTCTTGTTTGGTCTCGGAAACGATCTCTTCCAATTCGTTTTTCTTTTCAGCCAATATGTGACGGCGATCTGCCAAAGTCTCTTTGCAATGTTCTACCTCTGCGGCTTTGTTTTGTTGAGCCTCGGTAAATTCGCGAATACGCTTTTCGCTCAGTTCGATTTCCAGATTCTGGTATTCGATCTCTTTCGACAGGAAATCGAATTCTTTGTTGTTACGGACATTATCTTGTTGAGCCGTGTATTTGTCGATCAACGTCTTGCTGTTCTGGATTTCGACTTTCTTACCGGCAATAGCGGATTGAAGTTCTTCGATTTCCGTCTGGAAGTTTTTGATACGAGTTTCCAAACCGATAATCTCATCTTCCAAATCCTGTACTTCCAGCGGGAGTTCACCGCGCAAGGTTTTGATACGGTCGATCTCGGAAAGCATCGTCTGCAACTCGTACAGCGTTTTCAGCTTTTCTTCCACTGTGTATTCTTTTTCAACTTTACTTGTAGCCATATTATTTACAAATAATTTATGGGATTCGTTTCTACCTTTGTATAATGAATCGCAAAGGTAGGGAATTTTTTTTGAATTATATCACAAAAAATATCTTTTGTGAATTGTTCGCTTTCATAATGCCCGATTTCCGCCAGCAAAATACGTCCGTCGTATTCGAAATAGTCGTGATAACGGATCTCTCCGGTCAGAAACAGATCGGCACCGGCAGCTACTGCACACGACGCGAGCGAAGCACCTGCCCCGCCACATACGGCAACAGTCCGTACCGGACGATTCAGCAACCGCGAATGTTTCAGACATCCGGCAGAAAAGCCCGATTTGATCTTCTGCAACAGTTCCGTCTCGTCTTCGGCGCAAGGCAATTCACCGATAATCCCGCCTCCGACATTCTGCCAACTGTTCTGCAAGGCAATCAAATCGTAAGCAGGTTCTTCGTAGGGATGTGCCGACAACAATGCCGACACAACAGCCGACTGCAAATATGCCGGCAATATCACCTCTATCCGTTCTTCGGGCTCATGGTGTATCTCGCCGATACTCCCGCAATAGGGATGTGACCCCTCGCCTGCCCTGAAACTGCCACTTCCCTGCTGACTGAACGCACAGCAATCGTAATTGCCGATATGCCCTGCCCCGGCAGAGAACAAAGCCCGACGCACGGATTCCGCATCGGCTACGGGCACATAAGTCACCAACTTCATCAGCAGTCCATGCACCGGATCGAGAATCCGTACATTCTGCAATCCGAGGATTTCGGCAATACGGTAATTTACGCCACCGGGGGCATTGTCCAGATTGGTATGGGCGGAATAGACGGCAATATCGTTCCGGATCGCTTTTATTACAGTCCGTTCGACCGCACTCTTTCCAGTCAGCGACTTCACGCCCTTAAACAGCAACGGATGATGCGACACGATCAGATTCACGTTACGGGCAATCGCCTCGTCCACTACCTCTTCCGTCACATCAATACAAAGCAGTGCTCCTGTCGCCTCACGCGATCTGTCACCGAGTTGCAACCCGGCGTTGTCGTAGCTTTCCTGCCACGACAACGGGGCGAACTCTTCTATGGCTCGTGCTATATCTCCGACCGTCGCCATATCCGGACTATTTTTTTTCTTTCAAATCTACCTTCAATTGCAATTCATCCAATTGCATATCGTCGATCACGGAGGGCGCATCCAACATCACATCGCGTCCGGAATTGTTTTTCGGGAACGCAATGCAGTCGCGGATCGAATCCAAACCGGCAAAGATAGAGACGAAACGGTCGAGACCGAATGCCAGACCTCCGTGAGGCGGTGCTCCGTATTTGAACGCATTCATCAAGAAGCCGAACTGCTCCTGCGCTTTTTCCGCCGTGAATCCCAATACCTTGAACATACGTTGCTGCAACTCGCTGTCGTGGATACGAATCGATCCGCCGCCCAGTTCCACACCGTTTACCACCATGTCGTACGCATTGGCACGTACTGCACCCGGATTGGATTCGAGAATATCCACATCTTCCGGATTGGGCGATGTGAACGGATGGTGCATGGCGTAATAACGTTGCGTTTCTTCATCCCATTCCAACAACGGGAAGTCGATCACCCACAACGGAGCATATACGTTTTTGTCGCGATAGCCCAAACGCGAACCCATTTCGAGACGGAGTTCGCACAAAGCCTTGCGGGTCTTCATCGTTTCTCCCGCCAATATCAACATCAAGTCGCCGGGGCATGCGCCGAAGCGTTCCGCCCAAGCTTTCAAATCGTCTTGCGAATAGAACTTATCGACCGACGATTTGAATGTTCCGTTTTCTTCGTAACGGACATATACAAGTCCCTTCGCGCCTACTTGCGGACGTTTTACGAAATCGGTCAATTCGTCCAATTGCTTGCGCGTATATGAAGCACATCCTTTCGCACAAATACCGGCTACGAAAGGAACACTGTCGAACACGACGAAATTGTGACCTTCGGTGAGATCTTTCAATTCTACAAACTTCATATCGAAGCGGATATCCGGCTTATCGCTACCATAATATTTCATGGCATCCGCCCACGTCATCCGGGGGAACGGTTCGGTAAAGTCGATATTCTTTATATATTTGAACAAATGTTTTGCCATACCTTCGAATACATTGAGAACATCTTCCTGCTCGACAAACGACATTTCGCAGTCGATTTGCGTAAACTCAGGCTGACGGTCGGCACGCAAATCCTCATCGCGGAAACATTTTACAATTTGGAAATAACGGTCGAAACCCGATACCATCAACAACTGTTTCAATGTTTGAGGCGATTGCGGCAATGCATAAAATTCTCCCGGATTCATGCGCGAGGGCACAACAAAATCGCGTGCTCCCTCGGGCGTGGATTTTACCAATACGGGGGTCTCCACTTCGAGGAAGTTCTGTTCATCGAGATAACGACGAACTTCAAATGCCATTTTGTGACGGAGTTCCAGATTCTTACGGACACACGAACGACGAAGGTCGAGATAACGGTATTGCATCCGCAAATCGTCACCGCCATCGGTATCGTCTTCGATCGTGAACGGCGGAATCTCGGATGTACTAAGTACCTTCAATTCGCCCGCAATGATTTCGATATCGCCGGTCGGGATATTTTTATTTTTACTGGATCGTTCGGTAACCTCGCCCGAAACCTGAATCACATACTCACGTCCCAGTTTATTGGCACGTTCGCACAATTCATGATTCACCTCCTGATTGAATACCAACTGAGTAATGCCATAACGGTCGCGCAGATCGACAAATGTCATACCGCCCATTTTACGGCTACGTTGTACCCAGCCTGCCAGCGTTACCTGCTGACCGACATCCGACAAACGTAATTCGCCACAAGTTTTAGTTCTGTACATATCTGTTTTTCAATTATAAATATTCTGTTTCCCCGATCAAGCCGCTTGCCGGATTCATATTCCACCCTCGGCAATGCCCTGTTCGTTTCAGTAGAAAGAGCGGTATATTTTCCCTCTCTTCCACTTCTGTCCTAACATACGTCAGAGATGCAAAATTAATATAAAACATCCGCAAATCGCATAGATATTTCATTTTTTTATCGTTCAAAAAGATTATACTTTTTTCATTGCCGTATTGCATATATCAAAATTATACGTACCTTTGCGCCGGATTAATCGGGGCGTAGCGCAGTCCGGTTAGCGCACCTGCTTTGGGAGCAGGGGGTCGCGAGTTCGAATCCCGCCACCCCGACAAAACACAGATCGCTGAAAATCAATAAAATAAAAGTGATTTTGGCGATCTGTTTTTATTTTCAAATCAACTATGATAATTTTCAACGCCGATTTTTAGCCATCTTTTCGTATTTTTAGTATATTTGCCGATTATATAAAAGATAGCAGTATTATCCGATCTTTAATTTTTAAATCGCATAATTTCTTAATCGAAATACAGGGAGACTAAAAAATTATTAGCCTCCCTGTATCTTTATTACGACCAATTGTCATCGTAATTGAGCCCAAGTAAAACTCCTGCTCCGGTGATTCTTTTATCCTTGCTATAACAATCCGATACGACTAATCTTGTGTCGGGATATGGAAATCATGTTTTTTAATGGATATATCCGGCAATACGATACCAGAGCTACTATCTGGTGCCGATGGTCCTCTACGTGAATATTCCGTTATATACCATGTCGCTCCACCAAGAATCGCGTTGCTCCTAATCCCCATTAACTCCCAGTAAGTTCCTGAATTTTTACCGCCATTCTCTATAATCAGGCCATCACCGCCCGTATCTATTGTATCCATATCTGAAAGGAATGCGTATATTTTTACTCTATTATTTGCAGGCTTTAATACCAAGTCGCCAAATCCATTTCCGTCCTTCATTGGATTGAGGATCTTTATAGTTCTGGCGTATTGTTTCGTCAATCCATTTACGGACTTTAATGGCAATTCCGGAAGTGTAATCTCCGAAGCGTCCAATATGATAGAGCAATCTTCCACCGATCCGGACATCAGGTCTATATTCTTGGCGGTTATATCTCCTTGTATATTGATGCCTTTGAACGTGCCAGTATTGCAGGTGACATTCCCGTCCTTGGCACTGAACAGTATCTTTCCGTTGTCGTCCTTCATCTCGATCGTCTCCACACCGAGATTCTTTACCAGCGCATACTTCGATAGCAGGATATTTGTAGCGACCATCTCCACCTTGTCGGCAAGCTGCCAATAGTTGCTTTGCATGGCAATCGTACTGCCCGGATATGAGTCGGCTGTCTTTGCATGGCTCTTTACGCAGGAATAGTATTCGTCTTTGTAGATGACTATATCCTTGTAGGCATCCCCCGGCTGCCCCGATTGGAACACATAGCCGTCCTCCACGTCGGTCCACAACTGCGGACCTCTCAATGTAGCTCCTTTTAGTTCTGATGCGGCTGGTGCCCAGCCGGCAGGGGTTGTCCCCTTGACAAGCATCAATTTTTCAAACACAATGGTATTCCCGGCTGTATTCCCGATTTCCCCCGCATACACGAGCAGGTTGATCTTACTCTGGTCTTCGGGGATATATTTTATTTCAAGCGTTGCCGTAGGGTTGTCGATAGATACTATCAATGTGTCGGATACTGACTTACCTGACGACAGGTCGTAAAGCCGGACGGAAAACTTGGTTGCAGATCCTGCGAGCCGTGTAATCTTCCCGAAGCTCAATGTCAGTTTGTCGCCGATTTTAAAAGAGGGTATTTCATCAAAGTAGAGTGTCTGGAATTTATAATTTTCATCTTTTACAGAGTCGGCAACAACCGTAAACGAAAGGGTATCGCTTATCAAGTTCGGCGAATAGCTTGCTCCATCAACCCCATCGATCCCGTCGGATACGACCGTGAGTGTGCGGTGGTCTACTAATTCGCCATTGGATTTCAACCGCAACTCGAACTCCCCGCTCTCTATATTTTTCGGCACATCGATTTCGCGCTCTTTGTCTATATACACCCACTCTCCTCCATTAAAAAGGAATCGGAAATAGAGGTTGTCCGACCCGGCTATTTGGTTGCCCGTGCCGAACTGCTCGAAATATCTCGCAGTGATCATCTTCGGATATACCTTGTCGCCCGATTTCCTGATCACCGAATCGGAGAGTTCGATCCAGTATTTCGGCGAGGCTTCCAGCAATGCCCATTCGGTTGTCGAAACGGACGGTTTCACCTTCGTGCCGTTCTTCATGCAACGCCATTTACACCCGTCGCTCCATACGTCGGAGGTTTCGTACACTCCGGTCTCCTCGTTCCTTGTTTCGAAATAATAGGCTGCATATTTATTCCATTGTCCTCTATCGACATAGGTCACGACCGGTTTCCCTTGATAGTCCACCCGTATCATGTCCTGCACGATTGCTCCGCGGGCATAGATGTAGTCCTGACCGGGTACTACCGGAAGATCCATAGCCTGCAAGAACTCCGGCACCGATCCGAATGTTGCCCCATAGTTCTCATCGTCGATTATCGGTTTGTTTACACCGGTCAAATGGGTTATCCTCCCCTCCGTACTCGACAGATAGAGGCAGCTTTGACGGATCGGGTCGGTGGTATTTCCCCAGCGGGCGATGTTCATCAACTCGATCGGAGCATAGTTCTTTCCGCTCGGCACATCCGAGTCGGGATACATCAATACCTCGATAAACGACTTGTCCTCACTTACCTCGGTTATCAGCATCCACGACGTGTAATATGTACTATCTTCCTTTACCCGATTAACAATACCTTTGATGATGTTATTTTTCACCTGCGCCGTCTCATATCCATCCCATTTCTTTTTCAGATATAAGCGATATTGACGTTCTTCTTCCTGTATCTCTACCTTTTCTATGGTATCGCACTCGGTGAGTAGCTGGTCGCCCTCTATTGCCGACAACCGATTGATGACAAGTTGCGCTACATCCATCGACGAACGAACTTTTATCGACTCGAATTCGGCATTGCCGCGCTCGTCGATAAATCCGCCCTTGCCGTTGTACAGCGAGCCGACGTATTCCCCGAATTGCGTACCCTTTTCAGCAATGAGCATATCGCCCACAGAAAGAGAATGAGGGGTACGGTCGTTCGCGTCTTTCCGAAGGAACATTTGTTGCGACCGGACAGCAGAATAGACATTGCGGTTGGTGGCAGGTGTGATGTCGTTCGTACCGATTACATATACACCATTTCCTCCCCCGGCTACATGATAGGTATTGCCTTTAAACGTAAGGTTTTCCAGTTTTTCCTCCATGGCAGCAAGTCGGGAATAGGCAGCGGTTTCGCCGACAATGTACGTAGGGGTACGGAATGGGCAATCCAAATCGAACTCATACCCGATAATACGCGAGGTACGACCGTCGGATTGGAAAAAGGCGGGAGCTATAAGTTTTACCCTATCCCCAATCTCGAATTTAGGGGCTTTTGCCGGATTCAGGTAACCGTCTTCCATGCCGTACATATAGCCGGACATCATCCGGCACGTGTAGGTATTCGGATCGACCTTCGATTTTTCGACATACTCTTTCGCCCGTTTTTCCAATTTTGCCTCGGCTTCCGCGATCAGATCCAGTTCTGATATTTTCGTACTGTCCCAACCGTAGAGTACGTATGTATCACCTTTTTTCGGGTAGAGTTTCTCGTTCGGCAGGATAATTCCGTAATCGTCGTTGGCAATGATTTCCCACAACTGTGCCGCCGGATTCCAGCTTCCTGCATCATCCTTCTCCGGTTCACTTTGGGGATTAAAGGCTACGGCAAAATCCATACCACTGAGGCTACCCGTCTGGAACACGACTCTGAGTTCTGCGCCTTCCAAGACATACACCTTGGAGAATTTGAATCCATCGTCGGTAAACCGATAGAAAGTCCGCGACGTAGTCGTGCCGTCTTCATTCTCCACCGATTCGTCATACGACGATACAGAGGCTATCGTATTGTCCACCTTGGGATAGACATCGTCGAACACCACCACCTGTTCCACCGCTTCTTCGGTCGTCATGTCCGGATAGGCATCGATATAGGGTATGCCTTCCGGCAACATCAAACGTCTTTGCACCACGCCATTCGCCACGATACTTTCGTCTATGTGACGATACCCTGTCGGGAGATTCCGGGTAGATCCGAAAGCATAGATGCGGGTAGCGTATGTATCCCGGCTTCCTGAGTTCGTCATTTCTTCCACATTGACACCCATTTCGAAATCGACCTCAGTTCCATACTCACACCGCCCGAAATGAATCATGTTGTCCTCGATCCACCACTCGCACGACCAAGTCTCCGCCATGGCGGTAAGGGCATCGATCAGGTTGGTGTTGTCGTACGATATCGACTTCGCCGTCTTCTCTACCGTGTCGCCTATCTTACATTCGATAGGGTTTCCCCGATAGCCGTAGCCCAACATTTGCAGATTCTGCAAAAAGATTTCCATGTGAGCAGCCAGTGTAGCAGTCAGCGACCACGATGCACCCTGCCCGCCGGTTGCCGACGTGTACTTGAATATCTTGTTTTTCCACTTGCAGTAGTACGCATCCAGCCGCAGTTCATAGTCATACCCGCCGGTATCGTAATTATAGGTAGGGCTACACAGATCTACCAATTCGAACCGTCCGAAGTCGCAATCCACATAGTCGCCGAGCTGGAAATAGACCGGCTCTTTGACTGAAAAATTCAAGGTAATGTAATCTTCTTGCTGTAACATGCGTTTACGTTTCGACCCTTCGTTGATCGGGGTAGAAAAGCGGATCTCTCCGTTTTTTGAATATATATCCATAATAAAATAGAAATTGAAGTTTCGTATCTTGTGCCTTAATCAATACACAAAAATACGCCCCTTGTCGCTCCGGGTTATGGGATATTGATAAAAGGAGATCGGCAAAGAGACACGTTGCCGATCTTAGTCCCAATATAAAAATTTCATTCTCCATTTATCTCTGCTATCACCTTTCACTATATTTGTAAAATATTTAAGATCGGCATGCAGTATGCCGATCGATTCACATTTAATTCAGAAAGCAATGAAGAAATTTTTAAGTTCTTTACTCTTGTTATCGGCTATGTTATTGACCGTAGTATCGTGCGATAAAGACGATGAACCGTTTTCTTTAAAAGGGAAAACATATGCAGCTGTGGGGGATTGGCTTGAAGAAACTTTGACAGGAGCAAAACCCGCGTACAGGGTGTGGCGATTTATTTCAGATACAGAAGTAGAAGAGACCATACGAGCATATAGCCCTACCGGAAAAGTTTTTGGAGGGCTGTATTTTGGGACATATACATTAGACTATCCAACATTAACCGTCCAAATTCAATTAGCTGAGAACTACACTGAAATCTACGAATGTGAATTTATCGACGAAGATACATTTAGAAATTATTGGGCACAACAAATGTATGAGTTTATAAAACAATAACCCGAATTATACGTATTGGAAACAAGATAAAAAGAACGGGAATCCTCTGACAAGATTCCCGTTCTTTTTATCTGTCAATCCATTTTCCGGATCGCCGGATTGGGTTCGCACAACTTTAAGGTGAATTTGGCTATCCCCCGCATAAATTGCGTAAACTGGTTGCACGATTGATAGAGGGTATGGTAAACGACTCCGGGCTGATAGGATGTCTCTATCGTAAGGTATCCTTTTTTCAACTCCTGACAAAAGCTGGCGTAGCGGGCAAAAAACTGCTTCTCGTCGCGTGCCGTCAGATTCAACACGAACGTAAGTGTACGCTCGTCCCATCTCGGTTCGTGATTTACAATCTGCTTCCCGTCGTCCAAGCGCGATTTGTCCAACGATCGCTATTTTTTTTCTTCGAATATTATTATTTATGCCTAACTTTTCTGTATATTTGTAGAATATAGGATGCGGCTCGGAATAATCAAAATGCAAAAACTTCGTTTTTCCTTTTGCGTCTCCTCTCGCCTTTCACTATATTTGTAAAATATTTAAGATCGGCATGCAGTATGCCGATCGATTCACATTTAATTCAGAAAGCAATGAAGAAATTTTTAAGTTCTTTACTCTTGTTATCGGCTATGTTATTGACCGTAGTATCGTGCGATAAAGACGATGAACCGTTTTCTTTAAAAGGGAAAACATATGCAGCTGTGGGGGATTGGCTTGAAGAAACTTTGACAGGAGCAAAACCCGCGTACAGGGTGTGGCGATTTATTTCAGATACAGAAGTAGAAGAGACCATACGAGCATATAGCCCTACCGGAAAAGTTTTTGGAGGGCTGTATTTTGGGACATATACATTAGACTATCCAACATTAACCGTCCAAATTCAATTAGCTGAGAACTACACTGAAATCTACGAATGTGAATTTATCGACGAAGATACATTTAGAAATTATTGGGCACAACAAATGTATGAGTTTATAAAACAATAACCCGAATTATACGTATTGGAAACAAGATAAAAAGAACGGGAATCCTCTGACAAGATTCCCGTTCTTTTTATCTGTCAATCCATTTTCCGGATCGCCGGATTGGGTTCGCACAACTTTAAGGTGAATTTGGCTATCCCCCGCATAAATTGCGTAAACTGGTTGCACGATTGATAGAGGGTATGGTAAACGACTCCGGGCTGATAGGATGTCTCTATCGTAAGGTATCCTTTTTTCAACTCCTGACAAAAGCTGGCGTAGCGGGCAAAAAACTGCTTCTCGTCGCGTGCCGTCAGATTCAACACGAACGTAAGTGTACGCTCGTCCCATTTCGGTTCGTGATTTACAATCTGCTTCCCGTCGTCCAAGCGGGATTTGTCCGACTATCGCTATTTTTTTTAATCGAATATTATTATTTATTCCTAACCTTTCGCTATATTTGTAGAATATAGGAGGCGGCTCGGAATAATCAAAATGCAAAAACTTCGTTTTCCCTTTTGCGTCTCCTCTCGCCTTTCACTATATTTTCATAATATAGGAGGCGGCTCGGAATAATCAAAATGTAAAAACTTCGTTTTTCCTTTTGCTTCTCCTCTCGCCTTTCACTATATTTGTAAAATATTTAAGATCGGCATGCAGTATGCCGATCGATTCACATTTAATTCAGAAAGCAATGAAGAAATTTTTAAGTTCTTTACTCTTGTTATCGGCTATGTTATTGACCGTAGTATCGTGCGATAAAGACGATGAACCGTTTTCTTTAAAAGGGAAAACATATGCAGCTGTGGGGGATTGGCTTGAAGAAACTTTGACAGGAGCAAAACCCGCGTACAGGGTGTGGCGATTTATTTCAGATACAGAAGTAGAAGAGACCATACGAGCATATAGCCCTACCGGAAAAGTTTTTGGAGGGCTGTATTTTGGGACATATACATTAGACTATCCAACATTAACCGTCCAAATTCAATTAGCTGAGAACTACACTGAAATCTACGAATGTGAATTTATCGACGAAGATACATTTAGAAATTATTGGGCACAACAAATGTATGAGTTTATAAAACAATAACCCGAATTATACGTATTGGAAACAAGATAAAAAGAACGGGAATCCTCTGACAAGATTCCCGTTCTTTTTATCTGTCAATCCATTTTCCGGATCGCCGGATTGGGTTCGCACAACTTTAAGGTGAATTTGGCTATCCCCCGCATAAATTGCGTAAACTGGTTGCACGATTGATAGAGGGTATGGTAAACGACTCCGGGCTGATAGGATGTCTCTATCGTAAGGTATCCTTTTTTCAACTCCTGACAAAAGCTGGCGTAGCGGGCAAAAAACTGCTTCTCGTCGCGTGCCGTCAGATTCAACACGAACGTAAGTGTACGCTCGTCCCATTTCGGTTCGTGATTTACAATCTGCTTCCCGTCGTCCAAGCGGGATTTGTTTTCGATAAATGCTTTGAGCGGTGGCGGAGTCATCAAGGCTGACAACGACGATTTCTCCAAGCTAATGCCCCACTCCATATAAGCATCCTTATCATTGATTTTCAATTCTCCTATCGGCATATCAATTCAATATTACTGCGTGTTCTTGTTTATTTATTTTCACTTCACAATTCCCGATGTTGATCAGGCGGACTACCGCATAACCGGTAGCGGTAATCTCCGCTTTCGCCCCGTGCATTAAGACGACTTTATGCACCCGGGTCGGATCGGAGAAGGTGAGTTTAGCCTGCGTATCGCCCACCAAAGCGATGCAACCGTCATTCTCTCGGACAATCTCTCCGGCATCGACCTGAAAGCCATAACGCGCCACCCGGCTTTTTATCGACCGGAACAACTCCAACGACGGGAAGTTCCGGTACTCGCAAAACTCCACGCCCTGCGGTGAAAAGAACAACCGGCAAAGCCCTTTCCAATCGTGAACGCCGGACAATTTGCCACACGCTCCTGCGGCGGCGGCAGACGATTTTACATCTTGTAGTTTGATCATATCGTTTGTAATTTATAGTTCAACACATCTATTTTTTTACCGAAACTTGCCAGTATCTTTTTCGTACAAGCGGAAATCTCGTCCAAATAATCGTTCGACTTGGCATGCTGCTCCAAAATCAGGTTCAGGGTTTCGCCATTCTGCGAAGAGACCGATGCCATATTTGTCAAGTGAATCACAGCCTGCACCATCTGGTTCTTCACCTCTTCGCCGGAGATTTGCAAGGCTGTAAATCGACCGTTCAGCTCATCGGCTGTTTCTTGCGACATGGTATTGAAACCGCCTTTCGAAGCCTCCTGCTCGAAAGAACCGTTTAATATATTGCCAGCCCCTGACAAATATGCTTCTGCTTGTTGGTCCAACTCCTCCTTCATTCTTTGCAATTCGGCTTCTTCCCACGGTTCAAGAACTCCATCAGCCATAAATTTTGCTATTTTGGTCATGAGGTCCCTTACGCCCGAATCCAATTCCTTTTCTAATAATCCGACAATGGAATCCCTTATCAAGTTCTTTACAACCTTTGCTGAGCCCTCCGCCATACTGGTACCGTTTATCCATGCATCGGCATAGGCTTGTGCAAATTCGTTGATCGCCTCCGTTATACCGGTACCGCATATCGCCTCGATCGCCGCCTCTTTGTTCTCCTCTATTTTCTTCTTATTCTCGTCGAGCCGGTCCTGATACTCCTTCATCTTGGCTTTATCCGTATTTTTCTTATCCTGCTCCTCCTGCATTTGCTGTTCGATCAACCGGGACTGTTCTTCCAAGTTTTCGTTCATCGTTTCGAGAGCTTCGGCTTTATCCGTAGAATAAAGTTTCCCGGCTTCTCTTTCCAAATCGGCGTAAGAATCGGACAAGCCATCGATCTCTTTCTGCATCTTCTTTATATTCTCATCATGCTTCGCATCACCGGCTTTAAACCAAGCAGCCGCCATTTTTCCCAACCCGGCTAATGCTCCGAATGCCCCCTTTATGATACTGACCGGATTCGTCAGACTGATACCGGCAAGAGAGTCTGTCACCTGACTAACACCGGCTAACGTACCACTTACCACCTCAGGAACTTCTGCGCCGAAATCAGACAATACTCCAACGATCTGCCCCACTCCTGTCGTTACCGCAGAACCGTATGCACCGATACCGTTTACCGATTCGCCGATCTTCTGTATCGATTGTTGCTCTTTTTGTTCAGCCTCAGCCAAAGTCATCCCAGAAGAGGGGTCTTTTTTTATATTAGAGTTTGAAAAATTCGAAGATTCCGGGTTTTCCTTATTTTCATTCGGTTGATTCTCTTTTATGTTTTTTATTGCCTCCCTCGCTTTAAAATAGTCTTTAAACGCATCTATTAATCCCGAAAAGGGATTCCGCTCAGCGATTTTCAAGTCAAGAGAATCGAACGCTTTCTGCACTTTTTCCCTCTCTTCCGGCTTCAAGTCGATCTCCGAATCGTTGAGGGCATCCTTTAAAGCATCCCGTACCTTTTTCAACGAAGCCGTTGTTTGAGTTCCTACTTTCTCCAATATTTCCAGAAATTTCGTACTTGCTTTCAAGAGATCATAATCATCCTTTTTCAAGGCTTTTTCCATCCCCTTACTGTATTTTTTTTCCGCATTTGTTTTTCGTTGAATCAACACATTGTTCTGTTCTTTGATCAGCGAGCCTCCGGAACTTGCTTTCCATTCTGCTTCCAGTTTTTTAATCTCGGCATACTCTTTCTTATAATCGAGTTCCAACTGCATCCGTCGTTTTTCAGCTCCATCGGCTAATAGGTCTATCTCTGCCTGTTGGTTTTTGAACATCTGTTTCAGCAAACTATCATAAAGCACTTGCAAATCCTTTGTATTGCCTGTAAACTGACTTTTTACGTTCGAGAACAATTGATTCAACTCGGAAGTTGCCCGTTCCACCCCGTCGTCCGCCGTTCTCACTTTCTGCGAGAAATTCGAATTATCTGCCGTATTTTCAAAATTCAATCCTGCCATATCTATATTTGTTTTTATAAGTTTATACCGTACACCACCATGCGGTGTATTTCATGTTTATTTCCAATCCATTGTCCGGATGCGTTCCGCGTTCTTCGGATCGTCCGCCCGAACAATGGTGCGGTCGGTCGGAATATGTACTTTACGCCGCTCCTTATCGGTGAGATAAACCGAGGTAACGGCATCCGCCATCAGCATCTGCAAGTTGGCATAGCTAATGCCCCACACCACGTAATCGAATGTCCAGCCATAACGTTGGCAAGCGTAATCGATCAGGGTGCCGTACACACTCTTCCCGCCGAATGTAAGCGTACCGCCCGACGGTTTTGCCCGACAGGCTTTTTGATACCACTCACGCTCCTTATCTATCCCCAAATAACGGATAAAGGCAGATATGTCGCCCAATGTGAAAACGACGACCAAAAGCGTAGCCAGCTCCTTGTCGGTCAGTTCATCGGCAAACAGGCTGCTGCGTTCGGAGACCGACCGGTTGTCGAGCAGTTCTTCTTTCTGATCGAAAGTATGGTATGCCAACAACCGACAAACAAGCGGGCGTTTCGCAGCACAAAGGCGCAACGCCTCGGCATAGGGATTGCGTTGCACAATCGCCATATCGGGCGCCAGCTCTTTCATAAGCCGTGCCAACAGGTAGCTTTTCCCCAACGTAAGGGGATAGAGGTAAAAATTACGGTCGCCGACAGAGAACCCGTAGGGTCGCTCCATGATCGTATCGGCAATATCCATTTCGATAAGTTCATTCTGTTCCATAACGCGATAATTTAACCGTGTGCGTGCGGGGAGTCGAACCCCGTCGGCATGTTCCGGTCGAACGCGCCGCCCCAGCGGTCCACGCACAAGCGCATGGCTACCAAGCCGCCATGCCGGGCTTTTACCGGAATCCTTCTATTTATTTTCCGTGAAGGTGACTTCGCCGTTTTCCGAAACAGCTACTTGTCCCCACTTGATCTGGTTGCCCGTTGCCGGACGGAGCACATCGAACGTGTATGCCCATTGACCGCCGTCGGCTGCCGACCAAGTTTCTTCGAGCGAAGCGGTCGCCCTATCGATCATCAATCCGGGTGTTTCGGGATCTTCGGGTTGCAGAGCGATCGAATAATCGCCCGAAATGATACCGTCGGCATCGGGTAGCGGTTTGTTCCGACCTTTCGCCGCACGCAGCGTCAATGCCAACGCGTACGTATTTTTGCCGTAACGCACGTCTTCGTTTTCACCGCCTTCGACCTGAGCTTCCACTTTTTCGCCTTTTTCAGTGGACAATTGCGTGGTATCGACAACCGGAGTATCCAATTCTTTCCATGCTGCGTTTTCAACACCGAGAGATTTCACAAAAATGCGGGGCTTGCCCCAAGATAAAACTGACATAATTTAAAATTTTTAAATTGTTAATAACTCTGTTCGTTATATATAACTTCCTGCCGGAACCTTTTTCGGGATGTACATCTGCTCCGAACCGGCATCGCAAAAATACAGTAGGGGAAAGCTGAATTTATGTGATAAATCAAATCTCGACCGATGAAAATAAAAAGATCCGGTCCTCGAAAAAACGGCTGTACCCGAATCCTTCCGTTCAACGTCTTTACCACCTCGTTTGACAAGTTGGCAGAATTGTCACCGGTTTTCTTCTTTTTATAAAAAATAAATGCTGCCGATAAAACCGTTTCCATTCCTATCATCATATTCCCTACTTTTACATCGAACGTTCACAAAAACAATGGATCCAAAAAAGATCGAACAAAAAGACACAACCAAACATTTGTAATTATGATAACAAAGAATCAATGGCTCAATATCCACATGAATCACTTAGGTCTGCGAAGTGAAGATAACAACAGTACGATAAACGGTCGCGGTGCCAGCTATGCTATGGATATGGGGATGGATTTTTCCGATCCCATCCCAGATACTTGGGAAACATTGCTCAGAGGGACAATACAGCACATGCAAAATTACGAAAATGCCCCGCAACGATATTTAATGATTGTTCGGAACAGCACAGGTAATGAAGCGGGATGCGAATACACCGGATGCTTCCCGAAATGTTCGAGTAGAGCCACGGTCGTGCTGCAAGCCACCTCTTTAAATCAAGACATCGACACTCTAATCGAATGGGTGAAGAATAATATTGAGCTTCGGGCTTGACTTCGGAATACGCCTTAAAAGCATCAAGAAAAACTTTTAAGGCGTATTTTTACAGATAAATAGAACTGTTTCGATTGCATTATTTTCATATATCAGTTCAATATCTTATTCACGATCGTGTTTGAGAGACCGATCCGGATGCATTGTCCGGATTCCAATGACATCCGTCAAAAATACCTGTCGATCGCCAAACATATTCGTCACTTGTTCCGATCTTCTTTTTGATTTGTATATCAATCGCAATTAAACTATAACAATGAAAGCAAAACAATGTCTGATGATTGTTTTACCGGAAGGTATGGAAGATATGCCGGTACAAGTAGTAAGAGGGACGGGATATAAGAACCTTATCGCCAGCATCGAGCAAGTAAAAGATTCCTGCCATTCAAACGAACGTAACGAAAAATATGCTTTCGTTTGGCAGCAAAACGATTATCTCAATGTTCCCTGGATCGAAATCATGTGGATCGAAGCAGCCGGAAGCTATTCCATACTGCACCTTACGAGCGGAAAAACAATGACCCTATCCTTTCATCTGGCAGTTATCGAAAAACAATTGCCCGAAACGGATTTCATACGAATACACCGCTCTTATCTCGTCAATTTGAAACATGTAACAGCTTTGGTAGGAAACAGCTTAAAAATCGGAGAGCAGTTTCTGGTCATCGGCAGGGAATATCGCGAACAGCTATTCGACCGGTTTGTCTTTCTCGGCGTGCGAAGAAGTAAAAAACGATAGCCCGCAATCCTCTCATCATAAATTAAAGTTGTCTGTCAAACGTGTTTCGTCACTTCTTTATAAATCCTGTACATTCGTGATACCGGTTAAACCCGACGGCGGAATCCGAAAAGCCTTTTACAGAGTAGGAATCATACTAAATCTTTCATCTTATGGCTACTTATAGTTTGTTCGACGAAACCATGCAATCCCTCTCGGTAAATGATTTTGTCACCGTACCGCATTTAGATTCCTGCTGCTTAGTTATCTTATGGTTAAGCGACGGAAAGATAGTCGCCCTGCACTGCCAATACGACTATCGTTTTGCCTACAATCAATTCAAAAACATTACATCGGCTGTCTATATTACCGCAAAACCGGAAAAAGGCGACAACGGGAAAACCCTGGCTGCCGTAAAAAGATTACAAGAAAATCTGATGGCAGCCCAATCGGTTTATTATGTCCACAAGGAAATGACTAAAAATGTAAGCCCCATGGTTCAAGTCCTCGACAACATGAAATACAATCTATACAAAGAAAGCGACTACGCTATCACAGCATTGTAATGCGCTCAATAAACTTCTAACAAATAAATCATTACACACATTTTCAAATCAAAAGAATCATGGCAATCGACACCACCCCATCGCAAGTTGCGACCAACGCACTGCAAGCTCTACCTTTCGGAAATATTATCGGCGGACCGCTCAAAGCATGTATTGAGGCACAAGCCATGGCAGCAAAAACTTCATGGAATTTCATTCAGGATGTAGGGCTGAACACAGATCCTGAAACCGGAGAAAAGAAAACGGTCAATGTCTCTTTCCAGTTTATCAAAGACGGACGTTTAGCACAATTGAATATTCCGCTACTGACAATCGTACCGATCCCCTATATTGCCATCCAAACGATCGACATCGCTTTTAAAGCCAACATCAACGCCTCGTCATCCAGTTCTACGGTAGAAAACGAAAGTTCGTCGGTCGATGCCGGATTGGCAGGTTCCACCTCCCTGAATATGGGAATCTTCAAGATAAATGCGGATTTCCATGCCAATTATTCCAGCAAGAAAGATTCTACCGCAACCCAAGACTCCAAATATAGTGTGGAGTACACCATGGACGTAGCCGTTAAAGCCGGACAAGACAGCATGCCGGCAGGATTGGCGAAGGTATTGGAATTACTGGGAAACAGCCTCGATGTCTGCGATCCATCCGGAACATTGGAAGTAAATGCGCTTGAATTCAAAGGTTCGCCCAGCGAAACGTTCATGCTTATCGCCACATATAAAAATCGGGAGGGATTATTTGAACCGGAAAAGATCCAGCTCCCCGGACAGACCGGCACGGTGGACGGCAACAACATGCTTTTCAACCTGCCTGTCGTGGAAGGCAAAACCACCTCGTATATCGTAGGTGTATCCGGCATCGATAAAAAAGTTATCGTCAAAACCACCGATAGTTATACCGAGCAAAGAGACAGGGAACTGGCTCGCATAGAACGCGAAGAAAACGATAAAAAACGCATGACGGCACTGCAAGCGAGCTTGTCGGAACGTCGCAAAACATTAAATGAGGAACGTGCCAAAGAATTGGCGGCATCGCAAGAACGGATTCGGAAAATAGAAGAAAAACAAGCCAAAGAGGAATCTCTCAAAAATCAAGGTTCAGGAAAGTAACCCCTGTTTTTACAATCCGACTCCAACTAAACGACCGGCAAGTTTATGGTTCAATTAAGCAAAATATTAGGCTCGATTCTACGGGATATGATAGCGGCACAACACGAGGCGAATATGTATTCCCTCAAACTATCTTCGGCTTATCAAGACCTCAATCAGGCTACCGTCCTGAATCCGCCATCGGTATATCTGGGCGATGTAGATCTGACACTGCATTGCGGATTTTCCGGAGATCCCGTAACCGATGAATTTTATACCCCCGATACAACAACGATAATCCGGACGTTACAGGATATTTCGTCCGATCTGTCGGAGATAATCGTCTCATCCATTCTTTCGACGGTCATCCGAAACGAAGGGAATAACCCGGACGGAAGCGGACCGATCGAAAGAATGGACAGAGAGAAAACATTACGAAAGAATTTTATCGCTTTTTTGAGCCGTAAACTCGCCGGTTATTTAAAAAGAAACCGTACCGATTTCATCACAGCAAAAGGGAAATTCGATCTCAAAAGGCTACAACAATGTGTGCTTCTTGTCGCCGACAAACATTTTTTATCTCATCCGGATCTGAACGAAATTTTTGCCAACGATGTATCCGGAAAAATTCGGCAGGAAATCCGACTGGATTTACAAACCAACCTACAAATCATGTTGCCCCGGTTATTGAAAAACATACAGCCCGAACGGACGGAAGAATATCCGGCATTGAATGTGACCGTTTCGTCCGAGGAGCTATCGAAACTTCCGGGCGAATGCATCCAGACCCTGAGATTAAAAATATCTTCCCGGGATCTTCCCATCGAAACCGACACGGAATAACAAACGGAAACTTCCCCGACAATGAACACAGAGACAACCGAAAGGGTAAACAGCCAGATCATGGAACTGAAAGACCTGATAGCGGGTCCGTTAGTTGCCACGATCGACGCAGATTCTATTTCTGCACAACGTTATTTAGAGTATCTATTCAAGATTGCATTCGAATCCTACGATTCCCAGACAGGAAAAGCGGGAGCATTAAGAATGCTGTCTTTCAATTATCGAAGTTCCGATCTAAGCGGAAGCCGTACACAAACCGTCAGTATTCCGGTTCTGACGCTTGTTCCATTGCCGTTGCTACAAGTACAGGAAGCAGACTTCGATTTCGATATTCAAATATTGGATGCTTCCAGCAAACAGAATACTTCGTCTTTTTCCTTCGAGAGCGGTTCGGAAGAAACAGCAAATGACCGGGCAGACAAAGATACCCGGCTTAGAGTAGCTCTGGCTGCATCCGCAGGACGAACCGAAAAAGACCACGAACGCCGGAGCAACTTGAATGCGAATATGAAAGTGCACATAAAAATGCGACAAGCCGATGTTCCCGGAGGTGTGTCCTGCCTACTGAACAAAGCCGTAAACAATATGATCTCCGATGTATCTATTCCCCTGTCGCAACCCACCGGAGAATAAATGGCAATCCCGTATTTCCGAAACATTTTAAACTTTATAAAACGAATAACATGCAATCTTCCTATCCGACAACGACGACTCCTACAAACGGAATGAGCTGTCCTGTATGCACACACTTCATCCCGATCCACTTCCAACAACTGTTGCATGACAACGGAGTACAGTGCCCTCATTGCGGTCTATCTATGACAATCAATCGGGCTCAATCCAAACTTGCGCTGGACGCTCTGGCAAAAGTAGAAGCCGCCATCCAAAACGTCCGAAAAACAGAAACATTCAAACTTTAAATCAACCGGCCATGAAACGATTTATTCTTCCTTTACAAAGTGTTCTGCTTATGCTATTACTGATCGGCTGCGCGGATATCAACACCTCGAAAACGACAGACAACTACATCCACCCGATAGAACAAAATAAAATGCCAACGGAAACAACAGAACAAATGTTCTATGATTTCGTCCGTTACGATTTGCTAAAAGGCTTGGAGCTGACTTCCGACACGATATTATATTTCGACGGGTTCCCTAACGCCAATCAGGCATACGCCACGATCATCAGCTTTATCGTTCCGGTATCGGAACGATCGGCATTCGACAAAAGCCAAAGATACGAATCGGATATTCTGACAATTCAATATACAGAGAAACAGGATGTCATATTCGCCGAACTCCTTTTAAATTTTAAAAACAGAAATGCATCACCCGAAATCACAGTCTTATTCACCACATCGAAATAATCACGTTGTTTTATGCTACACATTTCACTATCTATGCGCGAATATAGGAGATTATTCGGCATAATCCAATCGTGAAAATTTCATTTTCCCTTTTGCTTCTGCCCTCGCCTTTCGCTATATTTGTAGAATATAGGAGGCGGCTCGGCATAATCCAATCATGAAAATTTCATTTCCTCATTTGCTTCTGCTCTCGCCTTTCGCTATATTTGTAGAATATAGGAGGCGGCTCGGCATAATCCAATCA
>ENA-UOOA01000074-UOOA01000074.1-human-gut-metagenome-genome-assembly--contig:-P61old-NODE-74-length-203065-cov-9.044027_pt1 | contig 203065 bp, 172 predicted proteins | sample MGYA00242467_ERZ724014 | MGnify/ENA metagenome assembly ERZ724014 | reverse complement strand
AGAAAAGCGCTTTGATTTCCAGCTTCTATCTGCCGCAATATCTATGGATTGCTTCGAGCGGAAAGAACGGAGCGTTCAATCGGGATTGCCATGAGCGTATTAAGAAACCGACGTGTCCTGCTCTTCCCTGACCTAGAGGCAACCGACTATTGGAACAGTAAAATGGAGATGATTCGGAGCCTGGGAATAGAGGTCTCTCTCTTCAATTTTATGGAAAGAAACGCAACAAAAGAAGAACGTGATGCGGGTTATGACATTGCAGATTTTCTGCTGAGAGAAGAGACAAAGGAAGCTATTCTTAATCGTCTTATCACGTTGAATCCGGCCTTGAAAACGTTGGTCGAGACTTTCGATTTGCAACTTGTCAATGTAGAGAAAGCACCGCTTTCAGCAACGATTCAAAGTACCCGGGAAGAACTTTTCAAACGATGACTGTCAGATGTCTGATTCACTTCTTTTTCACTGGGGCTAGTTTATGCCGGGTGTATTACATTTCCCGGCCACTTGCTCACCTCAAAAGAAGGTGAGACGACTCCCGATGATCACAATCATTAATCTCAGAAGCAAATATTATGGATAAGAAAAATACTGTTACAATCCGTCTTACAGACGAACAGTTCGGAGGCGGCAAGTTCTTTATACAACAGAACACAATCTACAGACACGAAAGGCTTGTCTGCCCGTTTGCTCTTTGCGTGTATCTTTTCGGCGATGTGTTCCTTGCCCGTGACGCTCTCGCCCAATATCGGGACACTCAGGTTCGTGGGCGCGACCTGCCTTATCTTGTCGTATATCTTTTTAACGCTCCGTTTGTACGTTCAAGAATGGGTACTATTATTGATACAGAATAAGGCAGCTTTGATTACCAGGGTATTACTAAATCATTTAAACTACTATGAGGCTGAATTCTGTCGCAAATAAAAAAGCGTATTTTACCGGCGAGGAAGTGACCTTCAAATACACTGATGTCAGCGATTTAGCAACGCAAGAAAATATGATTTTTCTCGTTTAAATTCTGTGAGTATGCTGAAAATATGCTACTTTTGTATTACATTCTAAAAGAAAGAACTTATGCTAAAGACATTTTCAAAAGGGATAAGAAACAAGAATTATATAATACCTGCCAACATTAATTCAAGAAAAGTTCAACTCTGTTGCAAATAAAAATTGACAATGACTTGTCGTCATCATTTTTAGAAGCAGAAAATGGCGGTTTTACAACCGCGACGGCATGCTTTACAATCTTTAGATAATGACGAGCCGTTTGCCGCATTTTTTTTAGAAAAATACCATTCAAAGCATTCATTAAACAGATTTCGACCTTTAGAAGAAAACGACATCAAGGCAACAACGTATTATATACCACAGATGAATTATCAATTAAAGCTGAATGTAAAAAAGCCTATTAAACAGAAATAGACCTTAATGAATTTATCTGATTCGCAAAAGAAAATAGCTTCAAATGTGATATGGTCATTAGGAGGAAAAACCGTCAATATGGCGAGTGCTTTGTTTGTAGGCATTCTTGTAGCAAGGTATCTCGGGCCAGAGAATTACGGTATCATGAACTATGTTATCAGCTATGTTGCCATTTTCACCGTATTCGCCACATTCGGCCTTGACAATATTGAAATAAGGGAACTGTCACGGCAGAATGACAAAAAAGATACCATTTTAGGCACTTGTTTTGGTCTCAGGATATTATTTGCAGTTCTTGCCTATTTGGGAATTGTATGTTCCTTAATCGTTTATAAAACAGACCGGTTTACGTCCATGATGATTCTTACATACGGTCTGACATTGTTTACCGGGACGGGGAATATCTTAAGGAACTATTTCACTTCCATTGTGCAGAACAAGTATATCGTAAAATCGGAAATTTTCCGTACTTTCGTCGGGGCAAGTATTAAGATACTGCTACTTCTGATGAAAGCCCCGTTAGAATACTTCATCTATGCGCAGATTTTTGATACAGCACTTGTGGCGAGCGGCTATTATATCAGCTATAAATCCATCGTAGGTTCGGTAAGACAATGGAAATTTGACAAAACTATAGTCTGGTTTATACTGAAAGAATCATTCCCTTTGGTCTTGTCGGGAGCTGCCGTCATTATATATCAGCGCATAGACCAAGTGATGATTGGCAATATGCTAAACAAGGCGGAAGTAGGCTATTTTGCAACAGCCGGGAAGTTTGTTGACTTGATAATATTCCTTCCTACCGTATTGGTGCAGACGGTCACTCCCATGCTGATAAGGGAAAAAGAAGGCCATCCTGAAACATACGAAGCCAAGAAAAGAACATTCGTTAGCATTGTTACATGGACATCGGTTATCATTTCCCTGACATTTTCTATACTTGCCTATTGGCTGATAACATACACGTATGGAGAGAAATATTCCCCGGCGATACCGGTCTTGCAGATAATGGCGTTTAAGGCGGTGGGCATGGCATTGTCGGCGTCAGGCGGGCAAATAATCATCATGGAACGTATCCAAAAATGGGCGTTTATACGGAATATTATGGGGTGCGTGCTTTGTATTGCGCTGAATTATTTTTTGATTCCCAAATATGGAATAATCGGTTCGGCTTCAGTGACGATTGTAACTGTGATATTCACCGGATGTTTTGCGAATGTTTTTATCCCACGCTACCATAAAGTCATGAAGATACAGCTGTATGCCATATTCGTGGGATGGAAAGAGTTGGTTTATTTTAAGAAAATGCTAAAGAGATGAAAAGTTACATAGGTTATTCTACAGATCCAGATATCAGGTTTAAGGCTACATCAGGTGGTGTAGGAACTTCATTGATAAAATGGCTATTTTATAAAGGTATTATAGAAACGTCCATTTCATTCGACTTTGATTCAAACAGTTTAAGATATGTACCTAAAATGATACATTCTTTTTCTGAATACTCAATTTGTGGTTCTATATATCAGGAAATAGATCTTATCGGTTTTATTAAATCTCATCTTGATGAAATAAGCGGTACTTTTGCTTGTTTTACTTTACCATGTCAAACAAGGGCAGTTAGGACTATTATTGAAAGAGCTGGTCATGAGGCTTTTATAATAGGGCTTACGTGTTCTTCACAACAGACAATTGATGCTACTAAATATTTGTTGAAGCGTGTTGGAATAAGCGAGACGGATGTCAATACCTTGCAATATCGCGGTAATGGTTGGCCAAGCGGAATACAGATAGAAACAAAAGACGGAAGAAAAATTTTCGTGCCAAACAACAATTCCATATGGACTAAAATTTTTCATTCAAGGTTGTTTATACGTTCTAAATGCTTTATGTGCCAAGATACGCTTAATAAATATTGTGATTTAACATTAGCAGATCCATGGTTGAAACGATTTTCTGAGGATAAAATAGGAAAAACGTTGGTTTTGTGTAATACAGATGTCGGCAACACTCTTTTACAACAGTGCGCAAATGAAAAAAATCTGATATTGGATGATATTGACTATTCCGAAATCGTGAAATCTCAAAAAGGCACAATACTTCGGAAAAAGAGTTATCATTATGTACCTAATATCTCTAAGTGTTACGAATCTATTTTGAAAAATAAAACTTATCGCCATATAATGTGTACATCGGTTCTTTTTCTATTCCATTGCAAACTTAAGGATTTAGTAGAGAGATATTTATCATACAAGCAAATACATACAAAATGAAAATTTTGATAATCAACCAACCCCTAAACAACAGGGGGGATGAATCTGCTCATAAGGCTTTAGTTAGGCGATTGGCAAAAGAATTTCCTAAATATGAAATCAATGTTCTTTTTGGAAAATCCACAAACTTAGATTCAATTAAACAATTTTCTGTTGAAGCGCCGAATGTGCATTATATCCACTGCGCACCTTCTTTAAATAAAGGTTTCACTAAAATAGGCGAATTCGGACTAAAACATCGAATGCATTTTTTGTGGTTCTTGCACCCGGGTATAAGAAAATGGTTGCAATATTTCCAGGATTCGGATTTTGTCATATGTGCTCCAGGCGGTATAAACATGGGAGGATTCCAGTCATGGTATCATTTGTTTAATCTCTATTGCGCCAAACTATTTAATAAACCAATAGCTTATTACGGACGGTCTATCGGTCCCTTTCCTACGAAGACGCAAGACAATAGACTATTTAAGAAAATAAGTATGGAGTTATTAAATTATTTTAAGTATATCTCCTTGCGTGATAAGAAGTCGGAACAAGTATCAAACAAACTAGGGATACCTTATATACCTGTCGTTGATACAGCTTTTCTTGATTCGCCTCATTGTGAAATTCCATTACAAGTTGCAAAGCAAATAGGTAATAATCCATATTTTGTGTTTGTTCCTAATTCGCTAATTTGGCATTTTGCATATAAAAATATAGCAACAAAAAATGACGTTATTCAATTTTATACTCACCTTTTAAAGGAAGTATTCAAAAAATACCCTGACTCCAGAACTGTAATGTTACCACAACTATTTAATGGTAATAGCTACTTGAGCAATGATGTATTATTCATGCGTGATATAGCAAATAACTTTAGCCGTGAGCAAGTAATGGTCGTTGATGATATCTACAGTTCGGATATACAACAATCCATAATATCTAAATCAATATTTGTAATAGGCGCCCGATACCATTCGATTGTATTCGCTATAAATAATAGCGTTCCATTTATAGCTTTAAGTTACGAACATAAAATGGAAGGTCTATTGGAGACTTTAGCCATGAAACACTGCATGGTGGATATAACGCACCTTTTTGACAATAGAGACGTACAAATGCAAACCATTGAAAAAATTATGGATTTGCTACCGATTAAACCTTATGATAAACAACATACTATTTTGGCTAAAAATATAGCTGAAAGCGGATTTGAAAAACTAAAAAAATGCCTCATTCAAGAATGAAAGAATTACTTGTAATCATAGTGACATATAATGCCATGAAATGGATAGACACTTGTATTAGAAGTGTTTTGTCATCATCCTTTCATGCTGATATATTTATCGTAGATAATGGTTCTAAAGATGGAACAATAAGGCATATCAAAGAAAAATATACGCAAGTAATATTTAAACAGAGTACTACAAATTTAGGATTTGGCAAAGCGAATAATATAGGGCTACAATATGCCATCGATAATGGTTATGAATATACCTATTTGCTAAATCAAGACGCTTGGGTTATGGAAGAGACCTTTAGGACATTGATTGACGTTGCAAAAAAATACCCACAATATGGCATTCTCAGTCCGTTGCAAGTACAAGCTAATATGCACAAATTGGATTTCAATTTTGCAGCAGGAGCGTTGTGTTATGAATCATGCCCACATTTTTTTAATGACATTATTGGGGGAAAATTAAACGAAGTTTATAATGTTAAAAATGTCATGGCTGCACATTGGTTGATGAGTAGAGAATGTTTACTGAAAGTTGGCGGTTTTTCACCTTCATTTCCACATTATGGAGAGGACGACAACTATACAGAAAGGGTTGCGTATTATGGGATGAAAGTTGGAATAGCTATAAAAGCAATTGGTATTCACGACCGTGAGAATAGAACAACTTCCATAAAAAAAAGAATGTATTTAGATTACATCGAAGCTATAAAGTATTTTAGTTCCCCCTTAAAACAAATGAGTAAAAACAAACATAAATCCATAAAGATTCTTTTATTAGATGCTGTAAAATACTTTTCTTTTACCCCATTGAAATATATAACAATATTATTTCTAAAAATGAAGTATATTAAGGAAAATCGGAAAATTAGTAAAACCAGAAAGGCCGCATTTTTGAAGTACGAAAAGAACTATTAATATGAATGACTTATAGCTGCTATTTTGGCATAAGAAGATTCTTGTAGAGTGCCTATAAATGAATATTATACTTGATTGCAAATCCTAATAGCTTTAAAAAACAAGAATAGTTATCTATGAAAAAAGTTTTAGCAATACTTACATCAGAAGTAATGTACGGGAAAGAACGTTCAAATATAGAAGTTTATGAGCTGCTAAAAAAACGGACCAACTGTCATTTTTCCGTAATAATAAATAGAAAAGCAAATAGCAAGCTTAAAGAAGCTGTTAAATTTTTAAATCCGTATGCGATAGTTTCCCCTAATAGACATAGTACAAAATATCGGTTGTTTACTTTTCTTAGAACTTTTATCATAGGAAATCTACAAACTTTGTATTACATAATAAAATATAAGCCGGATGTTTTAATGATGTGCAATGAAATCACATTTTATGATTTGTATCCAGCTTTATATTTTTATCGTAAACGTATTATTTATCGCATAGGAGATGAACCTGCTTTTAAGAACCTTTCTTTTAGAAAATACAATGAATTTGTATGGAATCGCTATGTATTACAGAAGGTAACATGCTGTGTCTGTATCTCTCAATATATTATGAATGCAATGAGAAACGCAGGAAGGAAAGACGAAAATGATATAGTTATATACAATTATCCTCCTGCACGCAAACAGATTGGTAAAGATGAGTCTAACTATTATTTAGCATCAAAGGGATGTAATAACGTTGTGTTTGGATTCATCGGGCAAATAATAGAACAAAAAGGAGTACATCATTTCATTGAATGTGCATTGAAAATATTAGCCTTATGCCCAAATTCGTTTTATTATATTGCAGGGTCACTTGCATATAGGCCTACATATACACAACAGATTCAAAACATGATACCTTCAAAATTCAAATCTAATATAATACTTCTTGGTGAAATTGAAGATATCGAGACATTCTTTAAGCATATAGACGTTCTTTGTGTTCCTTCTATTAAACAAGAGCCATTGGGAAATGTTTTAGTTGAAGCAAAGAAGTATTCGCGTCCTTGTATAATTTATCCTACTGGAGGAATGCCTGAATTGATTAGACATTGTATTGATGGCTATGTATGTAAAACTGCTTCCTCCGAAGCGTTATTCGAAGGAATGAAATATTACGCCGGTAATAAAGAATTAGCCATTCGGCATGGAATCGCGTCAAATGCTTCCATAAAGGAACTTGGAATAGACAGAAAAAGGTTTGAAGACAAATGGATGACCATTTTTAAAAACATATTATAAGGCAGCATTCAAATTAGAGCGGGCTGTTTTATCAAAGGAAAGGCCTAAGGAAATGGAACAGCCAGCCTTGGAATTTCTTCCATTTAGAAAGAGTACTCCAATACTCATCCGTCAACTTTAGACACGATTCCTTTTTATCGTCTTCGTATATGGAATGAAACTCCGACGTTGTGCATTTGTCCATTATAGCAACATTACATTCGTAATCCCACGCAAGACTACGTGCGTTCAAATTAGCAGAACCTAAAAAACTGTAAAGCCCATCGACTGTCATTATCTTGGAATGGTGAAAACCACCACGATAGAAATAAACGTTAGCGCCTTTTTTCTGTAGCTTCCTTACTGTATACTCTACAACGCGCGGAGTAATCGGAATGTCGCTATTTTCCGAAACCATTATCTCGACATTTACTCCACGTTCTATCGCATTTTTCAACGCTTTGTATATTTTCCTGTTCAATGTAAAATAAGGATTTACAATCTGTATGTCCTTCTTTGCACTATTGATTGCGCTAATAAATGTCTTACGTATAATTTTTGGAGTTTTATTGGGCTCTCTGTTTATTATTGCTATTTCTTTATTTCCTTTAGAGCAGCAGGTATCAGGTTTAAGACCTTTAAAAGATGAAATGTCGGCAAAATCAACCGGGTAATATTTTTCACCTTCTATGTTCTGGTCGGTTGTACGATTCCATATTCTCAAAAAAATATCTTGAAATACAGCAACTGCCTCTCCTTCTATCCTTAAATGCATATCGCGCCAGTCACCGACCTCTTTTGTTCCGTTAATATAGTAATCAGCCACATTCATACCTCCGGTATAAACTATTTTACCGTCAATTACCACAATCTTCCTATGGTCACGATGTAGGGCATAATCTATCCATGGAAACCTCAGTGGGTCGAACTTATATATTTCTATCCCCCGCTTGCGCAAATGTTCAACATTTTCATTCGATAGTGGGCGATTGTTCGAAGCATTACCGAAAGCGTCAAAAAGAGCACGCACTTCTACGCCTTGCCTGATTTTTTCTTCCAAGATGTCAAACAAAGCAGAAGCTATTGAATCGTTTCTGAAATTAAAGTACTCTAAGTGTATTGAACTTTTTGCCTGCCTAATTGCGGAAAACATGTCGTTGAATTTCTCTTTTCCGCTCGGAAGCAAAGTAACGCTGTTGTTTTCTGTAATAGGTATTCCCGATTCCCGAAGATATTCAACAAAGACTGAATCTGCACGGTCGGCATTTGCATTACATAAGCCGAAAACTAATAATGATAATATTAAGGTTATGCGTCTCACACGTTTTCTCCTTCGTAATCTTCTGTTCTGCAGGTTTTACAAGATAATGCTATAATGTTTCGTGGTTACATATTTTACTACAACATAATACTAAACGAGTCTACTATTCCCACCAGACGATTTTTGTCGTCTACAACAAGAACGGCATGTATCTTATTCTTTTGCAAAATATTATCGATAGTACTGATTTTTGTCTCAGGTGTTACAACCTTCGGATTCTTTGTCATTATATCGTTTACGGTAAGCGAGAAGAATCTGTTTTGCGAACTTTCCATAGCCCGCCTTACATCTCCGTCAGTGATTATGCCTACGACTTCATCGTTTACCACCACTACACATAAGCCCAACCGTCCTTGGCTTACCCTGATAATCGCCTTGCCCAATTCCATTTCTGGCGGAACAACAGGAAGGTCTTCTTTATGCATTACATCGCGGGCCGTTGTAAGAAGACGTTTTCCCAAACTACCACCTGGATGAAAACGTGCAAAGTCCTGTACCTTGAAATCGCGGGCCAACATTAATGCACAAGCGAGCGCGTCGCCCACAGCGAGCGCTGCCGTGGTAGATGTTGTGGGTGCCAGTCCCAGCGGGGAAGCCTCGGAACGGACCGTCACCGTAATATGCACGTCCGTATTTTTCGCCAACAACGATTCGGGATTCCCGCTCATGCTTATTACGGGTATTTTCTTTTCTTGAAAATAAGGCAAAAGCCTGAGCAATTCGTCTGTCTGACCACTGTTTGACAGCGCCAGGATTATATCGTCATTACCAACAACGCCCAAGTCGCCATGATATGCGTCAAGGGGATTCAAATAAAAACTCGGGGTTCCTGTACTTGAAAGCGTAGCCGCCATCTTGGCGCCTATATGCCCACTCTTCCCCACTCCAGTTACTATCAGTTTGCCTTTACAGTCGAGAATTAATTTTACAGCACGCTCAAAGTTATCATCCAACAAAGGAATCTGGTCTAAAACGGCCTGGGCTTCATCGCGTAAACATTGTGAAGCTATATTGATAATATCGCTCATATTAATGATTTAATAACTTTTTCCAAATCGTAAAGATTCAACATATTAGGCCCGTCGCTCAACGCATTGTCAGGATTCGGGTGCACTTCGAAAAAGTATCCTGTGGCACCAAATGCTTTAGCCGCGAGAGCTACCGACGGGACATACTTCCTGTCGCCTCCGGTTTTTCCTCCGGCCCCACCCGGACGCTGCACGGAATGCGTGCAATCCATTATCACGGTTTCGGCGTATTGCCGCATTACAGGTATGTTACGGAAATCTATCACGAGATTATTATATCCGAACGTGTTCCCTCGTTCGGTTAGCCATATATCTGTTGCACCGGCATCACGCGCCTTTTCAAACGGATACTTCATATCCTCACCCGAGAGGAATTGCGCTTTTTTTATATTTACGACCTTCCCGGTTTTCGAGGCTGCAAGCAGCAAATCCGTCTGCCGGCACAAAAAAGCCGGAATCTGAAGCACGTCCACAATCTCGCCTGCCGGATCGGCCTGGTACACCTCATGAATATCAGTGAGCAGACGAAGGCCGTATTTGCTTTTCACGTCAGCCAACATCTGCAGTCCCTTTTCCAATCCCGGGCCTCGGAAAGAATGAATTGACGTCCTGTTAGCCTTGTCGAACGAAGACTTGAATATTATATCTAAACCAAACTTATCGTTCAGGCGTACAAGTTCTTTGGCAACAATATCCAATATTTCAGCCGACTCTATCACACACGGCCCGGCAATGAAAACAGGTTTCATAAATTATTTACATTACAGTATAGTATGAACAGGTTGCAAAGGTACTAAATTTTATCATAGCTTTTTGCATGTGTGCCCACGAGGTAAAATATTTTTCAGTGTATCGTTTTCCCGGATTCCGTCCAATTGTTTAAAGAAGTTAAGAAAACAGGTCGGACATATTTCGAATTATGTCTGAGATATTTTAAAATATGTCAGACATATTTTTTTCTTGCTCCCGTGAAGCGATTTTTCAATCGCTCAAAGCATTATTTATACAAAAAAAACATATCTTTACTTTTGACATATATTCTAATGAAACAAACTAATTCATCATGAAAAAAGCCCTTATACCATTCATTACAGTTCTAATCCTTACAAACACTACAACCTATTGTCAAGAAACAAAGCCTTGGAGCACAAAAGAGAAAATAGAGGCATTATCTAAATTCTGGGCCGAAGCCCGACGGAACTTCGTTTATATGCCACAAATAGGCGTGCAACGTTGGGATTCGCTATATCGGGAAAACATACAAATAGCCCTTGACAGCAAGACAGACTGGGATTTCTACTGCCAAATGAAACGCTTTTGCGGCTTCCTGCAAAACGGGCACACAAGTATACAGGCAGACGGCATACCTTGGACTACAACCGCTTTCAGAGGAATGGAATTACAAACCATGTATGCTGATGGAAAAATCATAGTTTCCGGCATAGACAGCCTGAACTCCCTACGTATTCCCCTCGGCAGCGAGATAGTCGAAATAGAAGGCGAGCCGGCCATTGAATACATGAAAAAGAATATAGTTCCGCTGCAAGCAGCTTCGACGCCCCACATACAAATGCGCTGGGCTGCGTCGTCGCTGTTCCAAGGCTTGCACCACACGAAGCACAACATAGTAATACAAACGCTTGAAGGCAAACGTATACCGCTCACGTTAGAGAACTAACCTGCCATACAATAACGGAAGGACATTCACGCTCCCCGGATTAAAATGGACACAGAACACAAAGCCGTTCGACTTTAGAATGCTCGACAAAAAGATAGCTTACGTAAAAATAGGTACATTCCAGAACGAGAGCGTTGTTGATTCTTTTGAAAACAACTTCGACAAAATCAGTAAAGCTAAAGGAATAATAATAGACCTGCGTTCAAACGGCGGAGGCAGCGACCACAACGCCGAAAACATAATCAAACACCTTACCTCGAAAAGCAAGTTCAAAGGCATGGCCATACGTATACGGGCGTATGAGCCACACCGCGCAGCATACGGGTTAGGCTGGTTTGGAGACGGTGCGCTGACACCGGCTGACACGGTGGGCGACAACTGGAACAGACTGAACTACCTTTATGCACAAGACTTGGCAATGACGCCATGGGACTTTCAAGAAGTAACGCTCGAGGCCGACAGGCCGTATGTGGAGGTGCCTACGATTGTACTGACGAACAATTTCACAGCCTCGGCCGCCGAAGATTTCCTTATATTCGCTTCACAACTTGATAACTTCATAACTATGGGCGAAACGACATTCGGCAGCACGGGACAGCCTATAACAATGAACTTATGCCGCAGAATGCGCGTCCGGATATGTACTATTGAATGCGCATTCTACGACCTCAGTTCCTTTGAAGGCGTTGGAATAGAGCCGGACATCGCGATTCCCGTAACGGTAAAAGACCTCCTCGGCACAAAAGACGTACAACTTGAGGCAGCCGTAAAGGAAATGAAGCGCCGGCTCAAAGCAAATAAGTAAGAAAACTGTTAAAACGAAATAACCGCAGGCCATCAGCTCGCGGTTACTTCGTAATCTACGCAACTCCTGCCAGAAAGCAGAGGTTTCAATGCACCAGACACCTTGAGGTGCTCGGGATGTGTGCTGTAAGAAACAACGTCTTCCATGCTTTCGAACTCACCACAAAGGCATATATCCCAACTTTCCTGGGAGTTCACATTATATCCTACCTCTATTTTCCTTATAACAGGAATTGTCTTAACAAGTGACATTATACCGCTGCGGAAAGATTCAAAGGCATTCTTCCTGTCTTCAGCCGCAATGTCATCCTTAAAACGAAATAAAACTACATGCTTAATCATAAATACTGTCTTTGTTAATTTTCACAGCGCGAAAGTAGCCATTATTACGGATTCCTGCTAACAGATTTCATAATGAATGCTTAATTTCTTATTTTTGCACCCTCTGATTCATACACAAATGTTGACAATTTATTTAATACGCCACGGCGAAACAATTGAGAATTGTTCCGGCATACTTCAAGGCTGCACACCCGGACACCTAAATAAAAAAGGAGAAGAACAAATAAAAGCATTAAGCGACAGGCTTGGAGGCCTGAAATTTGACGCTTTCGTTTCGAGTGATTTGAAACGCGCCTTGGATTCTGCTGCCATAATAAACAAGAAATTCAACTTACCTATCGATTTGTGTCCACTATTGCGTGAAAGGGATTGGGGTTCTCTTACCGGTATGTCATACACGGAAGCAAAGAAATTAGATGTATTCCCTGATGACGTGGAGACCCAAGAACATGGATGTGCCCGGGCTGTAGAATTTTTAAACACCATGATAAAAAAGTATGACGGCAAAACTATTCTTGCAATGGGACACGGATTTATAAACCGTTGCATACTTTCTGCCGTTTATGGCATTCAAAAAAGTGAAGTGCAACGAATGGATAACGGTGAATGCCGCATTTTCAGTTACGAAAATACAATTGAACTAAGCTACAGCACAGAAACAGACGAGGTTTCAGCAAACTAACAAAGTACGTATAAAGTCTGTATTCTTGTAGCTTCACGTCATACGGCCATTAAAATTCAACTAAGCTAGGAATAAAAGTCATTTACATACTTTACCGTAGTAATAAAACCACCAATACGTATCGCCATAATGCTGACGTACAGCATTGGCACGCGTCAATCTATCCTTGTATTTTTCACTGAATTCAACGAAATCCTTGTAATTTGTTTCTGTTAATGTATTATTATATGTAACCTTTGGTTTTGTGCGCAGATGTGAATACAACACTAAAGCTTCTCCGTAATGTTTTGGCAAAACTAAGGTTGAATCGGAAAAATCATAGAATCTCTTTATTTCAGAAGCAAAAAGATCTAAATTTTTCCGCAACAGTGCAGTTGTCAGCAAATAATCTTTTATTTGAGGACGCGACTTGAGCAAATCAGGTTGAAATGAAATCAAATGCAAAAACTGATAAGAGGTTGAAGTCTCTCCGGGAAACGCACCTAAATATTTATATATATTATCAGGATGAAATATCATGTGCGTACTGTCTTTTCGAGGAATAAGCAAAGCGTTTTCTGTTGACGTTACCGGGTATTCGAACATCTTTTCACCAAGAAGCCCGGACTTGGACAAGGCAAAGGCGCGCAAGCATGTCAATCGTTCGCTCGAAACAAGCGACTTCGCTCCCACTTTTACGGCTTCTTCATATTTACTTTCGTTCAAAAGTCGCTCCATCTTTAATTCATAATGCTGCTTGTCGTTGCTATTACCACACAAACCTACGACAACCATCATTATACACAGAATTAAAACGTTGCTTATATAAACAGAACTGCTGTCGCTTTTTCTTCTCTGGCTCGACGCTGAATTGGCAGTTTTAATATAAAGCAACACTGTTAACACCAAAACCGCCAAATAAATTAAAAGTTTGCACAACGAATAATCCGCTATCAAATCGGTTAACACAGCAAGGAATAAAGCAGAGGGCAAGAAGGTAAACGCATAAAGTTTTTCAGGAAGTCTTGTTATTGCCGAAACAGCTGCATGAATTATAAAAACCAGGAATACCACTATTAACGAACCAACCAAGCGATTATACGTGGTATGGCCTTCTGACAAGACGTGCTGCAAATATGCAAGCATGTCAGACTGCAATATGAATATGTAGCAAAAGGAATAAGCCATAAAGACTATCGTCAACATGGCTCGCACCTTATTGCTTGTTCTTTGCGAGTGATTTCGATAGTTAATTCTAAACATCTAAAAACTACGTACAGTTAATCAATCAATTTAAGCACGACAGCAGAACGTGCAGGCACGTATATCTTTACCCAACCTTTACCAAAGGGCTTTAATGTGCTGTCGAACTCAGTAAAATGTTCCACGTTGTCGTCTGTAAGCCCAAAGCCGCCGAACATTGTCGAGTCCGTATTAAGTAATACCTTGTATTTCCCCTCTGGAACTCGGAAACCATAATCCGGGAAGCTCCTGCTCGGGTTAAAATTAAAGACAAAAAGCAATTTACCACGCATATAAGCCAGTATCTGGTCATTATCGTCGTGCCATATTTCGACAACTTGCGTTTTCTGGAATTTGCGTTCTGTCTTTATCACTTTTATCATCGCCTTGTCGAAGTCGCCCAGGTAATGATAGCACAAATTCTCATCGTCTACCAAATGCCATTGCCGACGCGCATATTTATAACTCCAACCATTGCCTTCACGTGGGAAGTCTATCCATTCGGGATGTCCAAACTCATTTCCCATAAAATTCAAATATCCGCCATTTATTGTAGACAACGTAAGCAAGCGTATCATTTTGTGCAAGGCTATACCGCGGTCTACATTGCCATTTCTATAATCGCGATGGAAGTGCCAATACATATCAGCGTCTATAAGGCGGAAAATAATGGTTTTATCCCCCACCAAGGCTTGGTCGTGGCTCTCGCAGTAAGAAATGCATTTTTCATCTTGGCGGCGGTTGGTTAATTCCCAGAACAAAGAGCTCGGCTTCCAGTCCTCATCTCTTTTTTCCTTTATTGTCTTAATCCAATAATCAGGTATGTTCATCGACAAACGGTAGTCGAATCCGTAACCGCCTTTCTTCACAGGATACGCAAGCCCGGGCATACCGGAAACTTCTTCAGCAATCGTTATAGCATGCGGATTTACCTCGTGTATCACTTCATTGGCCAGCGACAAATAGCAAATAGCGTTGTCGTCCTCATTGCCGTTATAATAATCGGCATAACTTCCGAAAGCTTTTCCCAAACCGTGGTCGTAATACAGCATTGAAGTGACTCCATCAAAACGGAAACCGTCGAACTTGAATTCTGTAAGCCAATATTTGCAATTTGAGAGCAGGAAATGTATCACTTCGTTTTTCCCGTAGTCAAAGCACAGGCTATCCCAAGCGGGGTGCACATGCCTGTCGCCCGAATAGAAAAACTGGTTCGGGTCGCCGGCAAGGTTTCCCAAGCCTTCGCATTCGTTTTTTGCCGCATGAGAATGCACAAGGTCCATTATTACGGCCAATCCTTTGGAATGTGCTTCATCAATTAAACGTTTAAGTTCATCAGGTGTTCCAAAGCGGCTCGACGGTGCAAAAAAGCTTGACACATGATACCCGAAAGAACCATAATACGGATGCTCTTGTATTGCCATAACCTGAATACAATTATACCCGTCGGCTACTACGCGCGGCAAAACGTTCAAGCGGAATTCCTCGTATGTCCCGACCTTTTCATTATCCTGGCTCATGCCTATATGGCATTCATATATAAGAAGAGGGTCGGTTTTAGGGCGAAAATCCTTTATTTTAAATTCATAAGGCTTTTTTGGGCTCCACACTTGAGCACTGAAAATCTTTGTAACATCATCTTGTACCACACGCCGGCACCATGCCGGAATCCGCTCGCCGCAACCTCCATTCCAATATACTTTCATCTTATAGAGATCGCCATGTTTCATTGCACTCGCAGGCAATGAAATTTCCCAATTCCCGAAATCTTTCCTTTCTAATTTGTATTTTGGGGTTTCTTTCCAGTCATTAAAATCACCTATCAAATATATATCCGTAGCATTTGGAGCCCATTCGCGAAATACCCATCCTTTTGCAGTTCTGTGCAATCCAAAATACATATGACCTGAAGCGAAATCTGAAAGTGTCCCACCATTTGCGGTAAGCTCTTTTATTTTATCGGTTACGCGTGCATGACGTCCTTCTATTGCTTCACTAAACGGTTCCAACCATGGGTCATTAGCTATTAGCGGCAGCTGCTTAGGTTTCTTTTTCATATTCGATAGAATTTTAATGTCATTATATGACAAAGATAGTCAAATTCAATTGAAAGAAAAGCGAAAACAACATTTTCTTTTTCAACCTATGTTCCTGCGAAAAATTCACAGTAAGTCACAGCGGGTACTTTGCTTGGCAAGGCGCATAGAATAAAAGGAAAAAGGGATTAGGGCATTTTAAATAAGAAAGCGCATTGCTTTTTAGAAAACTTTATGGAACGGGATGGAAGAAAAATGGAAAACTAAAAAAATTATCGCTCGTTTTTTTACATCCCGAATTAGAACTCCCGAAAGCCGTTCTCGGAGGAAAGAAAAAATACAAGGCACATATTTCAAAATATGTCAGACGTATTTTAAAATATGTCTGACATAAGCGAGCCCGCACCAGAAGCAGGGTTGCGAGGTATCCTTTGAAACGGGAAACTCTTTTTGAGTTTTCATAAAAAACCAAGAAAACTTACGGATTTATCCGCTCTGTTTTCTCGCTTATATTATCTATTAAAATTTTGAAAACTTACTGCAATACGCCGCTACGGTATGTACCTTGGCGCACGATATTTCCGTTTCTGTCTTTTTCTACAAAATCGCCGTCCTTTAGCCCATTATGGAAATGTCCTTCAAAACGGGTCCCGTCTTTCTTTTCCTCTATGCCGGCACCTTCTTTTTTGCCGTTTTTAAATGAACCTTTGAACTTTTCCCCGCTCGCGAGCCTTAAGATTCCTTCGCCGTTCATTTCACCTTTCGACCAGTTACCCTCGTATACATCGCCGTTTTTCCATGTATATTTACCGAAGCCGTCACGCAAGTTATTCTTCCAATTTCCTTCATACCTTGCCGCGTCTTTCCATATATATACGCCTTTGCCGCTGAACTCACCATTAAGGAAATTTCCTACATACTTGTTACCATTGGCAAACGTGAGTATACCTTCACCTACTCGCTCACCGTTCACGTACTGGCCTTCGTACATATCGCCGTTCTGGAATTTGTATATGCCTTTACCGTTTTGTATATCATTCTTCCATTCGCCTGTATATACGTCACCATCGGAATAATAGAAAGTTCCCTTACCGTTACGTTGGTTGTTAGCCCACGAGCCTTCGTATTTCGAACCGTCATTCCAGTCGAATATTCCATGGCCCGACTTTTGGTCGTCTATCCAATCGCCTTTGTAGTAAGCTCCATTTGCGTATGTATAAGTTCCTGTACCGTTACGTTTGTCCGAATCCCACTCACCTTTATAAACATCTCCGTTATAATAGTACATAGTGCCTATACCTTGTTGGTAGTCGCGATACCAAAGGCCATCGTAACGGTTGTTGTTCTTGAAATAAAAAACGCCGTTGCCATGTTGCTGGTCTTGATACCACTGCCCTTCATACTTTTCGCCGTCGGTGAATTGGTAAATGCCGTATCCTTGACGCTTCCCTTTAACATATTCGCCTTTGTAGGTATCTCCGTTCTTAAAAACGGTTTCTCCCTTTCCATAAGGCTTACCGTTCATTAGCTCGCCACTGTATTGCGCACCGTCCTTAAAAACGTAAGTTCCTATTTTTATCTTTTGTGCGTAAGTTGAAGTAACAAGAGCAAAGACTATAGGTAATATACTTATTTTCTTATTCATAAGTTTCATCTATTATAAATATTGGTTATCGTTTAAAAAGGCTTCCGCTCTTTTCAAATCCTCTGGTGTATCTATACCGATTGTCTCAAGGTCTGTTAAGCCTACTTTGATTTTATATCCGTTTTCAAGCCAACGCAACTGTTCCAAAGACTCGGCTTTCTCTAAAGTTCCTTGCGGTAATTTAGTTATTTCAGACAACACTTTAGCCTTATATGCATATATGCCTATATGCTTGTAGTAAGTATGCTTTTCAAGCCAGCTGCTTTGTTCTGCTCCACGGATAAAAGGTATAACGGAACGGCTGAAATATAAAGCATTCATGTTATTATCTACCACAACCTTCGGAGAGTTTGCATTGATTAGCATTGACAAGTCTCCGTTTCCCGGATAAGGCTTAACAAGAGTTGCTATTTCAGTACCTGGGTCATCAAAACACTTCATCAAAGCCTCCAGTTGTTCGCAGCGAATAAAAGGCTCGTCTCCTTGAACGTTTATTACTACGTCGCAATCCAAACCTATTTTGTTATATGCTTCATTTATTCTATCTGTACCGCTCTTGTGCTCTACAGAAGTCATTATCGCTTTCCCTCCAAAAGATTCTACGCATGACTTAATACGCTCGTCGTCGACCGCCACAAATGTATCCGGTATAGTTTGTCTAACTCTTTCATACACATGTTGTATGATTGGTTTCCCTTTTAATAAAGCTAGCGGCTTTGCCGGGAAACGGGTCGAAGCATATCTGGCTGGTATTATCGCTACAAATTTCATTGTCTGTTTTATTATCGTAATTTATTCCGTTACGCTTTCAGCAGCGGCTGTCGATACCGACAGGCTGTCGGTTGCACTGCGACTGCAGGAAACATAATTAGGAGGATAGTCGAATTTCTCATCCTGAGAATATCCGAGACTTTTGTCTTTATAAACTTTTGTCATAAAATACGCCCATATAGGCAAAGCCATGGTAGCACCTTGACCATATGTCATTGTATCGAAGTGTATATCCCTGTTTTCGCCGCCTACCCAGCATGCGCCTACCAGTCGTGGCGCCATACCTACGAACCAACCGTCGGAATGGTTGTTGGTTGTCCCTGTTTTTCCTGCCATTGGCGCTTTCAAATGATACTTGTACCGAAGCCTTCCGCCTGTCCCGTGGTCTATCACACCTTGCAGCATTTCCAACATGCGTAAAGAACTTTCTTCGCTTATAACCTCGTTCATCGCCGGCTGGAAATCTTCAAGTACATTACCTGCATTATCTTCGATTCTTGTTACAAACAGCGGTGCTACCCTTATGCCTTTGTTTACGAAAGCAGTGTAAGCACTTACCAGTTCGCTCACAGATATTTCACAAGGCCCGAGACATAGCGACATGGACGGGTATATGTTTTTGTTCGTCACACCGAAGTTATGTATTAATCCTACAAGAGCCGAAGGGCTTAACTGACTCATGAGATAAGCAGAAATCCAGTTGTTCGACTGTGAGAGTCCCCATTTGAGTGTCACCATTTCGCCGTAACGCGCACGGCTGCTGTTTCGTGGAGTCCATGCTTTGTCGCCAACGATATAAGTACGGCTTACGTTCTCCACCTGATCACACGGTTCATAACCATTTTCCATTGCCAAGGCGTATAGAAAAGGCTTTATGGTTGAACCGATTTGTCTCCTGCCTTCAGTGCACATGTCGTATTGGAAATGCGAGTAATCCAAGCCTCCCACGTATGCTTTCACCGCACCCGTCGCCGGGTCCATGACCATAAAACCTGCCCTTAGGAAAGACTTGTAATACTTTATCGAATCCATGGGCGACATGATGGTATCTACTTCACCATGATATGTGAAAACAGTCATCGGCACACGTTCGTTGAATGCCTTCATGATTTCCTCTTCGCTATATCCGTCTGACTTCATCGAACGATACCTGTCGCTTTGCTTGACCGACTGCATGATAATGCTGTTGGCCTGTTGCTTTGTTATCTTGTTGGTGAAGGGTGCAGTTGGCGAGCGGCGTTTTTCGCGTTCGAATATAGGTTGCAGGTATCCTTCAACATGAGCGCTCACCACGTCTTCCGCATATTTCTGCATCCTGGAATTTATGGTAGAATAAATCTTCAAGCCGTCGGTATATATATTATAATGTGTACCGTCGCTCTTCGTATGTTTGTTGCACCATCCGTACAATGGGTCCGTTTCCCAAGCAAGCGAATCGTCATAATAAGTTTGGCTTTGCCATTCAGCGTAATTATCAGGATTAGGTTTGTCGGCCATCAGTATTTTACGCAAATACTCCCTGAAATAAGTTGCTATTCCGTCTTTGTGGTCTATACGGTGGAAAGCAAGTTCGAGAGGTTTCGCCTTGTTTTCTTCGTATTCGGCTTCTGTAAGGTAGCCCGCCTTGTACATCTGCGAAAGTACTACGTTTCGTCGTTCCCGACAGCGTTCGGGTTCTCGTATAGGATTGAAGTACGACGGGTTTTTACACATGCCTACAAGCATTGCGCTCTCAGTCAACGTCAAGTCTTTCGGTTGCTTGCTGAAATATGTTGCCGCCGCCGTTTTTATCCCGACAGCGTTATGCAGGAAATCAAAATAATTGAGATACAATGTAAGTATCTCATCCTTTGTATATGTCCGTTCAAGCATTACAGCAATAACCCATTCTATCGGTTTCTGTACTATACGTTTAGCGTATGTGCTTGCCGTTGAGGAATACAACTGTTTGGCGAGCTGTTGCGTTATTGTCGAACCGCCACCGGCACTCGTCTGCCCCATTATGCCACGTTTAATTATCGCCCTCATCAATGCACGGAAATCTATACCGGAATGCTCATAAAACCTTACATCTTCCGTAGCAATAAGAGCTTTGAACACGTATGGCGATATTTCGTCTCCCGACACAAACACGCGGTTTTCCGACCGCGCCCAAGTACCTATCATCTTTCCATCAGACGAATATACTTGTGAAGCAAATTTATCTATGGGATTGTCCAGTTCCTTTACATCAGGCACATAACCTATCCAACCTTTCCAAATGGCAAAAAAACATGCTGCGACGCTTAAAACCGCCACAACCAGCAATCCCCATAAAATATGTATGAAACGGCGACGCATGAATCGTTATATGTTGTATTGGGCAAAGATAGTCATTGCGCCCGACATGGCAAAAACGGGATATCTTAAATAAGCCTTACACAATTTATAGCCAATGAAAAAGCTAATGTACAAACGAGACACGTTTCCTAATTGTTACCTGCAACAGTCAATACAAGCATTAAAGAAATGCGTTATAATATTCATTATTGTCGCCGTTTTTACATGTATAATATTATCTGCAAAGGCTCGCTTTTCGCTACGTCGTAGTGAAAACTGTGTTTCAATTTTTTACACCCTGCTCGGAGCAAAGAAAAAAAAGGTCGGACATATTTCAAAATATGTCTGACCTATTTCAAAATATCTCAGACATATTTTTACGGACATGAAAACGCCGGTGAAAACCTTGCCTGCAAATACGGACAACACAGGACATCATTTTGCACAAACAGCTTTGCCACAAAAACAAGCAAACGAAAATGCCATAAATGCACAATACGCTTAACTATTTGAGTGCACAATAAATTAACGTGGCTTTATTCTACGAATTAATACTATACATGTTGAAAAATATTTTTACTTTTACATTCGAATCAACTTTATAAGTTCGGACCATGACAACAAAAAAAGGAAAAGACCTGGTATCCATAGAATCTCTTTCTAAAGACGAGATAACTTATCTTCTCGACATGACAGAAGAATTCGAGCGCCACCCCAACAGGAAACTGCTTGAGGGAAAAGTCGTTGCCACGTTGTTTTTTGAACCGTCAACGCGCACGCGGCTAAGTTTTGAAACAGCAGCAAACCGCTTGGGAGCGCGCGTGATAGGCTTCACCGACCCTAAGGTTACATCGTCCACAAAGGGAGAGACCCTGAATGACACCATACAGATAATAGCCAATTATGCCGATGTGCTTATAATGCGCCACTACTTGGAAGGTGCAGCCAAATATGCTTCTGAAGTATCGCCCTGCCCTATTATAAATGCCGGCGACGGGGCTAACCAGCACCCTTCGCAAACAATGCTCGACGTATATTCGATAAAGAAGACGCAAAAACGCCTCGACAACTTATCCATATACCTTGTGGGAGACTTGAAATACGGGCGCACGGTGCATTCACTGCTTATGGCAATGAGCCACTTCAATCCCACATTCCATTTCATTTCGCCGCAATTGCTATCAATGCCGGAAGAATACAAAGTTTTTTGCAAGGAAAACAACATACCGTTTACCGAGACCTCTGAATTCAACGAAGATATAATAGCCAACGCCGACATACTGTATATGACAAGAGTGCAAAAGGAACGCTTCACCGACCTTATAGAGTACGAACGGGTAAAGAATGTATATATCCTTACGCGCAGCATGTTGTGCAAAGCCAAACCAAACATGAAAGTGCTCCACCCGCTCCCACGGGTAAATGAGATTTCAAAAGACGTTGACGACGATCCCCACGCATACTATTTCCAGCAGGCTCTAAACGGGCTTTACACGCGCGAAGCACTGATAAGCTACGCAATGGGTTACAATCTTGACGACATACGTAACGACAAAACAATAATCGACTGATATAAAAGCCATAGTCATGTGTAAGAAAAACAACAAAGGAGAAATGTTTGTACGTGCGCTGAAAAATGGTACGGTAATCGACCATATACCCTCGGACAAACTCTTTGCAGTCGTGTCATTACTTCATCTCGACAAATTGAAAAACCGTATTATCATCGGCTTCAACCTAAACAGCGAAAAAATAGGAAAGAAAAGCATAATAAAGGTTTCCGACAAGTATTTTTCGAGCGAGGAACTTAACCAACTTTCAGTTCTTGCCCCGAATGTTACGCTAAACATAATAAAAGAATACGAAATCATCGAAAAATACAAAGTTGAAATGCCCGATGAGTTAAACGGTATCATAAAATGCGCAAACCCGAAATGCATTACCAATAACGAACCGATGACAACACGCTTTAAAATAATAGACAAGCAAAAAGGAATAATACGCTGCCTTTATTGCGAGAAAAACCAGATTATAGACCCCGAAAAACTAATAAGATAACCTCGGGATACAGGATAGCAACGAAAAATATCAATCAACAAATACAAATCAAATGAAAAGAGACGACCAAATTTTCAACCTTATTGAAGCCGAGCACAAACGCCAGTTGGAAGGCATGGAACTTATTGCATCGGAAAACTTTGTAAGTCCACAGGTAATGGAAGCTATGGGGTCTTACCTCACGAACAAATACGCAGAAGGCTATCCCGGTCACCGTTACTACGGAGGTTGCCAGGTAGTAGACCAGGTAGAAACACTTGCAATAGAGAGAGTAAAAAAACTGTTCGGCGCAGAATATGCGAACGTACAGCCACACTCCGGCGCACAAGCAAATGCGGCTGTATTATTGGCAGTGCTTAAGGCCGGAGATACTTTCATGGGACTGAACCTCGACCAAGGCGGACACCTCTCACACGGTTCAAAGGTAAATACGTCCGGAATAATATACAATCCCGTCGGCTATAACATAAACAAAGAAACAGGGCGTGTAGATTACGACGATATGGAAAAGAAAGCCCTGGAATGCAAGCCGAAACTCATTATCGGCGGTGGCTCGGCATACTCAAGGGATTGGGACTACAAGCGCATGCGCGAAATAGCAGATAAGGTCGGTGCACTATTGATGATTGACATGGCTCACCCTGCGGGCCTTATAGCAGCAGGCCTGCTGAACAATCCTCTTGAATACGCACATATCGTTACATCTACAACGCATAAAACACTTCGTGGACCACGTGGCGGTATTATCCTGATGGGTAAAGATTTTGCAAATCCCTGGGGATTGACAAACAAAAAGGGAGAAGCAAAAATGATGAGCCAGATACTGAACAGCGCAGTATTCCCCGGAACACAAGGTGGACCACTCGAACATGTCATAGCTTCCAAAGCTGTTGCATTTGAAGAGGCTTTACAACCCGAGTTCAAGGAATACGCCATGCAAGTAAAGAAAAACGCAGCACGCCTGGCCGAAGAACTTATTAACCGAGGATTCGACATCGTGAGCGGCGGAACCGACAACCACTCAATGCTGGTAGATCTTCGCTCCAAATATCCAGATTTGACAGGAAAACAAGCCGAGAATGCATTAGTTGCGTCAAACATAACCGTAAACAAAAATATGGTACCTTACGACTCACGTAGTGCTTTCCAAACATCAGGAATACGCCTTGGAACTCCTGCTATAACAACACGCGGGGCAAAAGAAGATTTGATGGTTACGATTGCAGGGCTTATAGAAAAAGTTCTGAATTCTCCGGAAGACGAAAAAGTTATCAACGAAGTAAAGAACGACGTTATTGACATAATGTCAAAGTATCCTTTATTTGCATACTAAAAAGAAACATTAGCAACTGCTTTTGCTATGCAAAAACAGCCAAAATAAACTGCAGGCATAGCATTGCTAAAGATTTTACATCGCGAAACGTTGATAATAAAAAAGAAAAGCGTAAATTCGCGCAACAAAAGTAACAGTGTCCGGTTATAACAGACCGGCGCTGTACTTTAAAGGCTTGGTAGCTCAGCTGGATAGAGCAACAGATTTCTAATCTGTGGGTCAAGGGTTCGAATCCCTTCCGAGTCACATAAAAGGAAGCCTAAGAGCTTCCTTTTATTGTTTTAATCTAATAATCTGCAAACTTACTTTGCTAACTTTTCTATAACCGGAACGATAATTGACTCGATTACTTTATACCCGGCAGGAGTGAGGTGGCAATGGTCGGTTGTGTATTCGGCTTTCATGCCGCCGTTTCCGTTGTGAAGAGCTTGGTAATAATCCACGTAAACCACTTTTTTATCTTTCTTTGCAGCTACGTAATCTTTCAGCATGTTATTCAGCTGAACGACTTTATCGGCCGGTTGTATTTCGGGACGCCACGAGAACTTGTCGCAAGGCAAAACAGAGCACACTGCGACTTTAATATCGTTTGCGCGAGCCAATTCAACCATGGATATTATGTTGTCAAGGATATTTTCGTGAGCTATATAGCCATCGTTCTGCGCAATGTCGTTTGTTCCTGCAAGAATACATACTACTTTCGGGTGCAACTTGATAACATCTTGGCGGAAACGGCACAACATTTCGAGCGACGTTTGCCCGCTTATCCCGCGCCCGGCAAAATCGGGGTGTTCTTTCCAAAAGCCGGGGCTGCCTGTTACCCACCCTTCGGTTATGGAGTTGCCCATGAACACAGCGCGCGGGCTCTCTTTCAACTCTGCGTTTGCTTTGGCATAACGCCCGTATTGCACCTTATCGCTAAAGGCCTGTTGCGCATGGGATGGTTGAAAAGCCAGCGCCATAACTGCCATAAGAATAATACTTCTGATTCGTTCCATAAAAAGATGTATATTAGGTAAAAACTATCGTTGTTACTGTTTTACAAATGTAACACAAAATAACAGAAACGAAAAAAAGATGAGAGTAAAAAAGTCCTCTCACCTTTTCTTGTTTATAAAAACGGTTTGTTACCAACCGTAATATCCAAGTTCGTAAACCCATTTGGTTATATCTACGTCGTCCATTCCGTTTATCAGTTTGCCCTCTTCCCAATCGAGCTCCGGGTAAGTTTTCTTCAGAGCCTTAACGCTGTTAGATATGTCGCTGCCGCCCGACGTGGCAAAGGGTATTATCTTAATGCCTTTTAGTTCGTGTGCTTCGATGAACGTATTTATTATGCGCGGTGCCGCGTCCCACCAAATAGGATAGCCGAGGAAAAGCACATTGTTTTCTCCGATGTCCTGTATTTTTCCTTTAATGGCAGGACGTGATTCAGGGTCGTTCATTTCCACTGAGCTCCGGGATTCCTTGTCGTTCCAGTCGAGGTCTGCGTCGGTGTACGGTTCTTCGGGCGTAATGGCGTAAAGTTCCCCGTTAGTGGCTCCCTGCAAAGACTTTGCAGCTTTGGCGGTATTTCCCGTTGCCGAGAAATAAGCCACCAAGACTTTATTTCCTTGCTCGGCGTTTTTACTCTGTTTTTGCTGCGCGCATGATGTAGTGCCCGCAACTGCCATGCACAGCATGGCCAATATTGTTTTTCTCATTTCAATTTATTTTGCAAGTTTGTCGTATTCCTTATCACTTACAGGCTCGAGCCATTCGTTAGATGTTTCCTCTCCCGGCACTTCAAACGCCAGATGTGCGAACCAACTGTCGGCAGCAGCTCCGTGCCAATGTTTTACGTTTGCCGGAATGTGTATTACCGTACCAGGAAGAATTTCTACGGCAGGCTTCCCTTCTTCCTGATACCAGCCTTTGCCCGCAACTCCTATGAGCATTTGGCCGCCGCCTTTTTTGGCACGGTGAATGTGCCAGTTGTTACGGCAACGCGGCTCGAACGTCACGTTTGACACATACACCTGCTCGCGTGAAATGGGCGCAAGATAGCTGTTTCCTATAAAATATTGTGCGTATGCCGTATTCGGGTCGCCTATCGGGAATATCATTTCACGTTGGAACTCCGCCTTGGCGTCATTACCTGAAACATCTTCCGTCCATACCTCTTTTGCCAACCTGAATGCCGCCCACGCTTTCGGCCAGCCGGCATAAAAGCCTATGTGCGTAATTATTTCTGCTATCTCAGTCCTGGTTATGCCATTATTTTTAGCCGATTGAAGGTGAAACTTCAGAGAGCTATCGGTAATACCCTGGCTAATCAGAGAAGTAATGGTAACCAAGCTGCGGTCGCGAAGACCTAATTTATCAGTACGGCTCCAAACTTCACCGAACAACACATCATCGTTTAACTCGGCAAATTTCGGGGCAAATTCACCCAATTGGTCACGTCCTGCTGTTTGTTTTACTTTTTCTTGTGCCATAACATTAAAAGTTAAAATACTGAATATTGACATTAATATAACCTTTTTCATTGCTTGGTTTGATTTTATTATTAACCTTCTATTGTATCGCAAAGTTATAAACTATAACAGCTTCACGCTGTAACAAAAATATAGATGTTTGTACCTTTTTTACTGATTCTGCAATAGTCATTCACTGCAGTCCAACGTCGGAAAATTTTCCTATACTGTACATCCGCAAGCACTTGTCCTGTTTTGTCTGCCTTCAATAGTTTAGTTTTCATCCTCATTATTAGGGCGCAAAAAATATGTCTGACCTATTTTGAATTATGTCAGACATATTTTGAAATATCTCATAGATATTTTTCAAGAAGTCCTTACCTTGGAAAGACGCATTAATTCAAAGTTTTCACGCGTCGCACACTGGATTCGTTTTTATCCAAAAACACACATGAGTTTTTATATCCTGAATGACCCCGTGTCACTTACTTTCAACTTTGTCTTAAGCGAACTTATTTTCGAAAGGCAAACATCTTCCAACGATTATTGGCGTTATATAATGTCAGCCTTGCTTATTTGCCTTGCTCTGCCTTACGTACATAAAACACGGTTTCTTCTCCGCGTTTTACGGTAAGAGTATCATTTTTAACACCGACAACAGTCATCGTGTCAGAAAAACTTATTGTCTGCCCGTTGCCGATACTTTCGCCATCCAAAATTAATTTGTCACCTTCATACGTCCATTTGTTATACTTCAACGTAGCCATACCTATAGATTCGGCCGTTCCGTCTTCTTTAAGGTTCATACCTTGTACAAACGGCACGCCTTCAGGCAAAACTTCAATCCAACTCCCGCGGATGTCGGGCTCACTGTTTCCTGCGCAAGCGCAAAGACCCAATGTTAACAAAAATACTGCTTTTTTCATGTCACATAAATTAATTTATTAAATAACATGCTAAAGTAATACATTACTTTTAAATATCGAGAATTTAAACGGTAATTTTATTACTTTTTACTTAAACAAAGCGGAATATTCAGCCGCAACCATACGAATAAGCACAAATCACAACAAAAGGCTGGCACGTTTACACTACGGCATAAATAAACATAATAGCAGTATTTTACTTGGAATTTTGCTTTTTTTCGTATTTTCGCCAAAATTTGCGTTACTCTCCCGGCACGGAGAGCAGATATTTTTTAAGTTGAAATAAAAAACAAGAAGTCAGGATAAATGAAACCGGTTTATGAAAAGACCCCTCGCATAGAAGTAGTAGACGCATTACGCGGTTTTGCCGTAATGGCTATAATTTTGGTTCACTGCATAGAACACTTCCACTACATGTATTATCCCACCGACTCTCCGTCCTGGCTGAACGCTCTCGACCGTGGCGTGGGCAATACCGTGTTTTGCCTTTTTGCAGGCAAGGCATACGCAATATTTGCTCTTTTGTTCGGATTCACTTTTTACATACAAACAAACAATCAAAAGAAAAAAGGAAAGGACTTCGGCTACCGCTTCCTATGGCGCATGGTGCTGCTTGTTGGCTTCGCCTCGCTTAACGCACTATTCTACCCCGCGGGCGATGTGCTTCTATTATTTTCCATTGTGAGCCTGGTGCTGTTCCTTACGCGAAACTGGAGCGACAAGGCAATTATAATTCTATCAATATTCTTCTTGCTGCAACCGGTGGAATGGTTCCACTATATAGCAAGACTAATAAACCCGGCCCATCAAATACCTGACCTTAAAGTAAACGAGATGTTCCGTTTTGTTGCTGAATACACAAAATCTGGAGACCTCTGGTATTTTCTATCAAACAACGTTACGCTCGGCCAGAAAGCCAGCCTGTTTTGGGCTATCGGCGCAGGGCGCTTCATACAAACTGCCGGACTGTTTTTGCTTGGCTTCTACCTTGGACGAAAGCAATTATTCATATTCTCTGAAAAAAGCAATCGCTTTTGGATTACGACCCTCGTTGTATCGTCGGTAGCTTTCGCACCGTTATACACTATTATGGAACTTGTAATGGGAAGCAGTGATTTCACACAAAAAACCGTTGGCACAGTATTAGACATGTGGCAGAAGTTGGCATTTACGTTGGTTTTGATTTCCTCGTTTGTACTGCTTTACCAAAACGATAAGTTTAAAAAAGCCGTGACGAATTTACGATATTACGGCAAGATGAGCCTTACCAACTATATTTCACAATCAATTATAGGCGGACTTGTGTTTTTCCCGTTTGGCTTGCACCTTGCTCCACACTGCGGCTATACTATGAGTCTGATTGTTGCCTTGTTAATACTGACAGTACAAGTGCGGATATGCAAATGGTGGCTATCGAGCCACAAACAAGGACCGCTGGAATACATCTGGCATAAATGGACTTGGCTGAAAAGTAATAAGTAATAATATTATACCAATAAAAAATGCAGGTAAGCATAGTTATGAGATTACTTACATTTGCTTTTACTGCTCCCCGATTCGAACCGTTGCCTTTATAAACATTTATCCAAAAAATTAAGACTCGGTTCTCACCCCATACAGAAGTTAGAAAAAATATGTCTGACCTATTTTAAAATAGGTCAGACATATTTTGAAATATCTCAGAGATGTTTTCTCCGTAAACTTAGCTCTACAAATCCGATTCTTTAAAGAGGGATTTTATTTATGCGTCTTACATGCCTTCCACCTTCAAATTCTGTTGAAAAGTATTCGTCCATAATCGAATCTGCTTGCTTTTCATCAATATACCGTCCAGGCATGACAAGTATATTCGAATCATTATGCAGACGAGTCATGTGTGCTATTTCGGGAGTCCAGCATAATGCGGCACGTACTTTTGAATGCTTGTTTAATGTCATTGCCATGCCTTCACCTGTTCCACAGATAGCAATACCTTTTGATATTACACCTTCATCAACAGCTTTGCCTAACGCATGTGCATAATCAGGGTAATCACAAGATTCTTCCGACAAACAGCCGAAGTCCTCATATTCCCATCCCTTACTTTTCAAATATTGCTTTACATGCTGTTTTAAAGCATAGCCGGCATGGTCGGACGCTAATCCTATCTTTGCTATCATTTTTTATTGATATATTGTTTAATTTCTTCGGCTACATATTCGGGTGTGAAGCCTAATTTTTCATCCAAAACTTTGTAGGGTGCACTGAAACCGAACATGTCCAACCCATGCACATATCCGTTGTTTCCTACCAAAGACTGAATTGTTACGGGCAACCCTGCAGTAAGTCCGAAAATCTTTGCATTGCGCGGAAGAATCTTTTCCCGGTACTCTTCGGGCTGATTGAAAAACAGACCTTCGCTCGGACAACTTACAACATTTATATTAATGCCTTGTGCCTGGAGTATTTCTGAGGCACTTACCAGCGTTGAGACTTCTGAGCCAGACGCCACTGCAATACATGCGGGATTTTCTACTTCTTTTACCAAATATGCGCCTTTTCGTCCTAATTTATAATTTGTTCCTTTGGGAAGGTCGAAAACATTCTGACGCGAAAAAATAAGAGCTGTTGGCGTATCATCGTTTTCCATTGCCATTTGCCAGCATACTGTAGTAGCATGCACGTCGCTGGGGCGAAGGACAAGTAATGAATTTTTACCGCTATGATTTTTCAGTTTCTCCATCAAGCGTATTTGTGCCTCTTGTTCTACCGGCTCATGGGTCGGCCCGTCCTCTCCCACTCTGAAAGCATCGTGCGTCCAAATGAACTTAACCGGCAATTCCATAAGAGCTGCCATACGTATTGCCGGCTTCATATAATCAGAGAACACGAAGAATGTTCCCATTGCAGCCCACACTCCGCCGTGCAGCGAAATTCCTATACAGCAACAAGCCATAGTGAGCTCACTAACACCTGCCTGCAAGAACTTCCCGGAAAAATCTCCTTTTTTCAAGTTTTGTGTACCATAAAGGAAACCGTCCGTCTTGTCGGAATTGCACAAATCGGCCGAAGAGCATATCATATTTTCAACACGTTCAGATAGCCGTTTAAGGATTGTCTGTGACCCGGCTCTTGTTGCAGCGTTTGGCTTATGCTCTGTTGTCTCCCAATCTATTTCGGGTAAACGTTTTGCAAACCAATCGGATTGTTTTTTTGCTTTTTCCGGATTTGCTTCAGCCCACTCTTTTTCTTCCTTGTGACGCTGGGCTACTATTCTTTTTAGTTCGTTCCTGCGTTGCTCATACAGTTCAGCAACTTCCGGCCTTACTATAAAAGGATTTTCAGGGTCAGCACCTAGATTTTTTATTGTATTTACATATGCACCATTTCCCAACGGTGCACCATGTGTACCACAATCATGTTCGTAAGAAGAACCGTCTGCACGCCTGCACCCTTTGCCCATTATACATTTTCCTATAATCAAAGTAGGACGTTCTTTTTCTTCATGTGCAGCAAGTAGTGCTCCGCGTATAGCTTCGCAATCGTTTCCGTCTATCTCTATAACGTTCCAATTCCAAGAACGGTACTTCATTGCCGTATCTTCCGAGATAACATCGGAGCATTCCGTCGAAAGTTGAATGTCATTCGAATCAAAGAACATGATTAGATTGTCTAATCCTAAATGCCCTGCTATACGGCCTGCACCTTGGGAAATTTCTTCCTGTATGCCACCATCAGAAATATACGTATAAATCTTTTCTTTTTCAAATGATTTATTACCCGTATGCGCTGCCAAGAACTTTGCAGCGATAGCGGCACCAACGGCATATGTATGTCCTTGCCCTAAAGGACCTGATGTATTTTCTATTCCACGAAGCTGGTTAAGTTCGGGATGACCAGGCGTGGGTGATTTCCATTGGCGGAATTGCTTTAATTCCTCCATGGTATATTTTCCTGAAAGCATTAGCACGGAATAAAGCATTGCGCTTTCATGCCCCGGATCCAAGAAGAATCTATCACGGCATTCCCACAATGGGTTGTCCGGATCATAAACCAAAAACTCCGAATAAAGCACGTTTATAAAATCTGCTCCTCCCATAGCACCGCCCGGGTGTCCGGAACGTGCACGCTCTACCATAGCTGCAGTCAGCACCCTTATATTGTCGGCGGCTGAATCCATCACGCCTTTTTTATTACTCATAGCTTAATCAAGTTATTTACCCTTTGAGAATACAAAGGTACTATTATAACCTTAAATGCAGATATTTTGTGTTTAAAAATATTTATTCATATTATTGTTAGTGAGATTTTATGTCCCGGTGATTGCAAAATTCTTTACATGCTTTTATTGCATTATAGGACTTTTTTTATTCTGTTCATTGCTTCTACAGTATCATCTTGTTCTCCAAAAGCAGTTATTCTTATAAACCCTTCACCACAAGATCCAAATCCCACACCGGGCGTCGTAACTAATGCAGCCTCACTCAAAAGTTTTTCGAAAAACGACCATGAAGTTTCTCCTTTAGGGATCTTCACCCACAAATAAGGCGAATTTACACCTCCGTATACTTTCAAGCCAAAAGCTATAAGTTCCTTTTTCATTATACGGGCGTTTTGATGATAATAACTGATATTATCCATTATCTGTTTGCGACCAGCGTGACTGTAAATAGCTTCTGCTGCGCGTTGGGATATATACGAAGCGCCGTTGAACTTAGTTGTTTGCCTACGCCGCCAAATATGGTTTAGCGAAATATTTTCATTTTTTGAAATTTGAACTTTCAAATTTTCTGGAACGACTGTATATCCTAAACGCACACCTGTGAATCCTGCGGTTTTAGAGAAGCTTCTAAATTCTATTGCACAATCTTTTGCTCCATCTATTTCGTATATGGAATGTGGCGTGTCATCTGTTATAAAGGCTTCGTATGCCGCGTCGAATAATATTATTGATTTATTGGCTAAAGCGTAATTAACCCAACCGGTCAACTGCCATTTCGTCAACGTTGTTCCTGTAGGATTGTTTGGATAGCATAAATATATAAGGTCTACTTTTTTATTCGGTATTTCAGGGGCGAAACCATTTTGTTCTGTGCAAGGCAACATGACGATGTTACTCCAATTGCCTGCGATGACAGTTCCGGCATGCCCACTCATTATATTACTATCCAAATATACAGGATACACCGGATCGGTAAGCCCTATTATATTGTCTTTACCGAAAATATCCACTATATTTCCCGTATCACTTTTTGCACCATCGCTTATGAAAATTTCATCTGCAGATATTGCTATGCCACGTTCTGCATAATCATTTTTTGCTATGGCTTCACGCAAGAATCCATAACCCTGTTCGGGGCCATAACCATGAAATGTAAATGTGTCTGCTTCATCGTCAACAGCTTTGTGCATAGCTTTTATAACTTCCGGTACTATAGGACGTGTGACATCACCAATGCCCAAACTTATTATCTTTTTATCAGGGTGGACGGCTTTGTACTCGGACACTTTATGGGCTATTTCTGCAAACAAATAGTTTTCCGGAAGCTGTGCAAAATTCGTATTAACTTTAATCATTTTATTTATATCTGATTTATTTATTCATATTTTGATTTTACCTTCAAACACCGTTTCAGCAGGACCCGTCATTATAACCGTCCCATTGCTTGAATCTATTTCAATGTTTAAAATTCCCCCATCCAAAATAATATTTGCGTTTGTCCCGCATAGCTTACACGCATTGGCCGCCACCAACGTTGCACACGCTCCTGTACCGCAGGCCATAGTAATACCCGAACCGCGCTCCCACACACGCATCCTTATTTCATTGTGTGAAATAATTTGTGCGAATTCAACATTCGTTCTGTCAGGAAACCAAGGATGGCACTCAAACAGCGGACCTAACATGGAAACGTCCGTGTTTTCCACATCATCAACAAAGAATACGAGGTGTGGATTGCCCATCGAGACAGCTGTTCCTGACATTGTGACGTCGTTCACCGTAATCTGGCGGTTTATGAATGGCACTACGTCGTTGCAAAGGTTAAGTATAGTTGGTGTCCCCATGTCAACGCTTACGGATTTTACCTTACCTGAAGATATATTAAGATTCAAAGTCTTTATGCCTGATTTTGTTTCTAAGGTTATCCGGCTCTTTTTTGTCAAGCCGTATTCATACACATATTTTCCGACACAACGACTTCCGTTCCCGCACATCATAGCTTCAGAGCCATCTGCGTTGAAAATCCTCATGCTGAAATCCGCTTTTTCTGATTTATCTATTAGTATCAACCCGTCGCTTCCTATGCCTGTATGCGGTTTGCTTAGCTTAACAGCCAATTCTGAAGGGTTTTCGATTTTAAACCGACTTGCATTTACGTATATATAGTCATTACCCGCACCCTGCATTTTTGTAAATTCAATTTCTCTTTTCATTGTCTATTACATAACAAATTCGGCCACTTATTACTTATTTCCTGTTTTTGAGTGCAAAGATAATACTTTTGACATTATAAACACCAAAAACCGCACAAAACATCACTATTTACTAAAAACACAATACATTTATTCAACACAAGTCCTATTCCAACTTAAACTAACAAGAAGGTTTAACTCAAAAAAACCTGCTTGACTTGGCAGTTTAGCCACATCAAGCAGGTTTTTCAAAAGTATGATTACTTCTTTTTCTATAAACTATTCTTTTGAATATACCACATAATCCCATGCACTCAGTTTTACATTCGATTGCGGAGTAAGTATTTTTATATCCACCTTATGTTTACCTTCGGGCAAAGTATAATTCCAAAACAAATCATGTCGGCGGGAGTGAAAACTTGTTGGAAAAGAAGCCTCTTCTATGAATTTACCATCTATGTACAAGTTCGCTCTTGTTGTATCGTCGGGCTTTGACTCATCCTTTTTCAAGGCAACTCCTCTTAATACGAAGCCTGCTCCTTCAAAAGAGAATGATAACGAATCTTCAAAAACCTTACCGCAACCTTCTCTTTTTACCAATTTCAATCCTTCAAAGCATTGCTCAAAACGAACAGTCTCAGGCTCCTGTACGAGTATGCGGACATTCTTTTCCCGTATCTTTCCATTGTTTAACTTTATCATATTCAAAGCATGTCGAAAACTGACATTGTAAAGGTCATTCAAACTGTACTGCGTGTATTTGAACTTTTTGTCGTGTGCACCATTGAGTCCTTTTTTCCAATATTCCGGTATTTTATCATAGCCAAGCATTGTACCGAGAACACCTCCCGCCGAAGCCGGATTGCAATCCGAATCCTGGCCTGCACGCGTGGAAATTTCCATTGTCTGAGTAAAATCGCCATTTCCATATAATAAACCCAAAACCACGTAAGCGGCATTCAATTTTGCATCTATATCTAAAGGACTGAATACCCCTTCGGGACAACCCTTTTCATTCGCATACTTGTTCTGAATTTCATGCCACGTCTTTTTCCAGTCGTCGGGAAATTGTTTATGCCAAGATATAACATCAGATATACATTTATAGAAAGTACTTTGCTGTGGTATTGTTTTAAGAGCATTGTTTACAATATACTCAATATCGTCTGATACGAAAGCAAGAGAATACATCGCACCGATATAAACGCCGCCGTACCACCCGTCTCCGTAACACATAATGTGACCTATGCGGTCGCTTATGGCGGAAGCGGAATTAGGCATACCCGGGCACATTATACCGGCAAAATCAGCTTCTATCTGGTAATCGATATCGTCTGCGTGTGGATTGTTAAGCCAATGCCCCGATTCCTCTACTCCGTTGAGAATATTGTAACGGGCTGCCTGGTTGGCATGCCACAACGGATATTCAGCATTTGCGAACGCCGTAGCAAATAGATCGACAGGGGCGTCAATACCGGCATTTTCTATTACATCTACAAATGTAATATCCATGTAAATATCATCGAACAATCCCGGCAGATTATCCATAAGTTCTGCGGCATACCCTTCGTGCCATTTTATTTTAACGCTGTCAGGAATGTACGTGCCCAAATATTTGAATTCCGTATAACTGCCGAAGCAAACACCAATCGTTTGTCCCGCCCAAGCGCCTTTTATTTTATCCCTGAGCATAGTTTTTGTTATCGTCCGCTTTTCGAACGTCTTCGCATTTGCATGCGGCACAACTACGAATAGCACAAAAGCTATCAATAAAGCATTTAAACCTGTTTTCATCGTATTATGTTATTTTTTATCGTCTACAAAAATAAGCAATAATTAAATATCTCAAAAATTGTGTGGGTCATCTTTTACAAGTCGCTTTATTTGATTTCCATTATAACTATGAAAATCAAAAGTGTTTTTACGTTATAAAAAAAGTAATACAACGTTTCATACACGTTGTTGTAAGAAAAAGAAATAAAGTCCGACCTTCTCTAAAATATGTGCCTTGTATTTTAAAATATGTCTGACCTATTTCAAAATATGTCGGACATATTTTCGCAGAAGTCTCAGCATTATATAATCTTCTGATTTACAAGCCTTATCATAACAGACAAAAATAGACACCTTTCACCGGTTCTTTACTACATACATACGACCAGCATATAATTAAATCCAGCTAAAGAACGTATCGCAAATCTCGAAATTTTAATTCGCATTGGTTTAATCATCTTCGGCTACTATATACACACAATCGCCTGAGAACATATACTTTATTGTTATTTTTCGGCTTTTTACAGGATTGTTTTTCACATAGTCCGGATTTACGGTAGCCGCAACACAGCCATATCTGTATACATCTCTAACATCTACTGTCACGCAATTCTTAAGGTCCAAATCCTTAATACCGCACAACTTATATATCGATTCTTTCGCTCCCCAAATCAGCAAATGCGCACGTTTAATTTTCGAGGTAATTTGCGTTGTTCCGTTGTTTTTATAATAGATTCCGTCTACTTGTGATTTATCTATCAACAAGCCGGAATTTATGTTGTTGAGTTCTTCCTCGTTTATAAAATGAGCTGCCACTTTTAAAAGCTTGTCGGAGTAATATTGCACATCCACACCTATGCGTCGTGCTGAAAATGCGACAAACACCGTGTCACCGCTATGTGATATGCTGATGTGCCGGGAACGTGAATCAACAGCCGGTATTCCCTGGCTGTCGTATATAATATGCCCGTCTATGTTTGCAACTTTGTGCGCCACAACTCTTACCGCCAGCCATTCAAGCCTGCGTTTTTCCGAATGCATGGCTTTCAGTTGCGGCATATAATAAGTTTGTAAACAAGGCGAGAGCAAAGAAAGCAATGCTTCTTCACTCTCGCTGATTTTCCACACGCAGAAAAGCGTGCCGCTACGCTGTCGCTTGTTAAAAATAAGCGGCATACACAACGTTATAATTTTTGCTCGCCATTCTGCGGCAAGCTTGTATTGTCTTCGTTGGTTTGGACTGCGCGAGGCGACAATCGCTCTATCCTCTCGGCCATAATCTCGGTTACGTTGCGCTGAATTCCGTTTTTATCATTATATGCGCGGGTACGCAATTGTCCCTCCACAAATATTTTATCGCCCGTATGTACGAATTTTTCTACAAATTGCGCAGTATCCCTCCAGGCAACAATTCTATGCCATTCCGTTCTTTCTGGCACTTGCGTTCCGTTTTTCAATGTATACGCCTTTTCAGAGGTAGCCAAAGAGATTCTTGCCACAGGCATGTTGTTGTCTACATACCTCACTTCGGGTTCTCTCCCCACATTACCTATGAGCATTACTTTATTAAGTGACATGGTATCTAAATTTAAATATATTTATCGGGTCAGCGTATCCTATCAGCCGCCTTAACCAGTTTGTCGTCTTTATTTATAGCAATACGCGCCATAACAATGAGCACTAACGCTATAAGCGGAAGGAAATCGGATACGTTTACATTAAACGTATAATCAAACTTGTTTGAAATTGATATTATACAACTATAACGGGCTATATAATATATAAGAATAACAAAAACCGCCCAATTACACAAGCGCATTTGCTTTCCACGATTTTTAAAAAGAATTATTGCCACAACGGATATAACAGCAGAAACAAACAGCATTATTGCAAATACCGAATACAAATAATTTGACTTTACAACAACATCCGGGTTTTGCTGTTTATTTTCCTGCGGTACGTTGGATGTGATTGTTTTGCTTTCTACATCATCTAAATATGTAGAACAACTGAAATTCGAAAATTCAACAGTCGTTTTATCACTTTCTGATGTAAATACTGTTGTCACACTAAACATGCTTATCAGCAGCAAAACAACGGCAACAAAAAGAAAAAGACTTTGCTTTCTTTGAATCATGGCTTACAGTCAGATTGATATTACTTTCGGGACGCACAGATCATATTAATGACCAGCCAGCATTCCCGCTAAAATAACAGAGAAACACAAAGAAGGAGTCGTCACACGATTCCTTCCTTGTCGTTTAAAGGATTGCGGTAATACAATTTGTCATCAAGAAATTCTTGTTCCGCTATAAGTGCCGGTTTTGGCAAGCGTTCATAATAACGCGAAATTTCTATTTGCTCCCTGTTTTCGAACACTTCATCAAGATTCTCATTTGCCGAAGCAAACTCCTGCAATTTCTTTTGCAAGTCGGTTTTCATAGCAACAGATATTTGATTTGCACGTTTCGACATTATCACAACGCTTTCATAAATATTATCCGTACCTTTGCAAAAATCCAAGATGTTGCGCGTCTGAGTATTTACGGGCGCATCGCTTTTTCTGTAATCCATTTTAAACTTAAATTATTCTTTTGTTATTTTTTTTGTTCTTTTAGTGGCATTATCAAATATAGCCTTTGCTTCATCCAAGTATTTCGACTCGGGAAATTCGTTGGCAAAAGCGTAATATTCTTCAGTTGTAGCTTCCATACGTTCCAATTCCTTTGCCTTTATGCTATGCAAGGCCAACTGGTATTTAGCTCTTAGAATCATTATCGCGAATTCTTCACGTCGAGAGGTATAAGGATATTCCCTCAAGGCGTTTTCGGCCGTAATAATACATGCCTCGTAATTGCTTCCTCCGTATGAACAGTTTCCGAAATAACTTCCGAGATCAAAATAGGTCTTAGCCGACAGATATTCCTTTTCAACCAATCTGTCCTGCAACTTGAATATCTTGTCTTGGGATTCTTTAGCATATATTCCCGTGGGATACAAGTCCAAAAGATTCTGAAAAGCCGTAACGGCTTCATATGTTCCGGTTTGGTCGAGTTTAGGTTCCGGTATGCTATTATATAATGACATGGCGTTATAGTAACGTGCGTCTTCTGTATACAAGCCTTTTGTATAAGTCTGGAAATACTTTTTGAAAAAATTACCGGAAGCTTCGTAATCGCGAGCCTTGTATGCACTCATGCCCAAAAGGAATAATGACTCCTCACCTTTATCCGTGCCTTTCAAAACAGATATAACATCTTGGAGGAGCACTACCGCTTTTGTGTATTGGCCGTCTGCATAATATTGTTTTGCAGCCTCGTAGCGGTAACTGTAATCAGCCTTCATTATTTTATTGTAGTCTCCGCATGAATATAACAGCAACGAGATTACAACGCCCAGAAACAGACCCGAGTTACTATTTCGCATATTTACATAATTAATCAGGTGCAAAGATACCATTATATTGCTTAATACGCAAGAATACCGTGCTTTTATTAGCTATTCGGCATAGGTCTGCAGCAAATTTTTACAGAGTAAAAATTTAATTGTTTAACGGCTGTTTTAAGTTAATTTTCTGCGCCAAAATTATTTTTTTGCAACTGTTTTGTATGTATGAACGCATTTTTTACGAACTTTGTTAACCAATTAAACACCATGTAAAAAATGAAAAAATCTATCAATCTGTTAGCCGTTGCCTTACTGGCGTTTGCAAGTACCTTCTCTGTCTCATGTTCAGAGGACGGCGACGAGTATAAATCGGTTTCACCGAAGTTCTCGAATGTAACTTTCACGCCTGAGGAAATATTTCCCGGCGAACGTATCACGGCCACCGCAGTGCAATACAAGAAAGGCAAACTCCTCGACCGCACCTCCTACTCATGGAGTGTTGAAGGAACGACAGAGGATTTGAACATTGAAAACAACAAAAATCTGTTTTACGACAACGACAAGTCCAATCCTACTTGTGTTTTCACAGCTCCGTCCACACCAGGACAATACACTTTGGTTTTCAATGCAAAATATAATGCGTCGGGGCAATCTACTACCTCGGCCTCAACAGTAAGTATCGAAGGCGGTACAGTTGATTACACGTCAGGGCCATTCAACTGTACTGTGGTAATAAGAAAAAAGTTTAGAGTAACAAACCGTTAACAATAATATGACTCTTATAAAAAGTATTTCAGGGTTTCGCGGGACAATAGGCGGTAAACCGGGAGACACATTAAACCCGCTTGATATTGTAAAATCCGTATCGGCCTATGCAACGTTGCGCCGACGCAGCATAACAAACGGCTCAAATAAAATAGTAGTCGGCCGCGATGCCAGGATTTCCGGGCAGATGGTTTCGAAGGTTGTATGCGGAACGCTCATGGGCATGGGATATGACGTGGTTGATATTGGGCTGGCTTCTACCCCAACAACAGAGTTAGCTGTAACAATGGAAAAAGCCGATGGCGGCATAATACTTACAGCAAGCCACAACCCACGTCAATGGAACGCACTCAAGTTGCTAAACGAAAATGGCGAATTTCTAAATAAGGATGAAGCCGAAGAAGTCGTTAAGATTGCTGAATCAGGCATATACGACTATGCAGATGTTGACCACTTGGGCTCGTATCGCGAAGATAATTCGTATGACCAAAAGCACATCGATTTGGTTAAGTCGTTAGAGCTTGTCGACGTTGACGCCATAAGAAACGCACATTTCCGCGTTGCCCTCGATACGGTGAACAGCGTAGGAGGAATCATACTTCCAAAACTTCTTGAACAGTTAGGCGTTGAATCCTACAAAGGATTGTATTTAGAGCCTACAGGTGATTTCAAACACAATCCGGAGCCGCTTGCCAAAAACTTAGGCGACATAATGAAACTTGTTGCCGACGGCGATTTCAATATCGGCTTTGTAGTTGACCCGGACGTAGACCGTCTTGCCATAATTGACGAAAACGGAAAAATGTATGGCGAAGAGTACACGCTGGTAACAGTGGCCGACTATATCCTGCAACACACTCCAGGAAACACTGTTTCGAACCTTTCTTCCACAAGAGCATTGCGGGACGTTACCGAAAAGTACGGTTGCAAATACACTCCTGCCGCCGTGGGCGAAGTAAATGTGGTTACAGCGATGAAAGATACCAACGCGATAATTGGAGGAGAAGGCAATGGCGGAGTGATATACCCTGCCGCACATTACGGACGCGACGCATTGGTTGGCATTGCTTTAATACTGACGTATTTGGCCAAGTTGGGAAAAAAGACATCCGAAATGCGTGACATGTATCCGTGTTACGAGATGGCAAAAAACCGTATAGACCTGACTCCCGGTACGAATCCGGATACAGTTCTCGAAAAGATAAAAGACAAATACCAAGGCGACAATGTTACAACAATAGACGGAGTGAAAATTGATTTTCCCGACAAGTGGGTGCACCTGCGCAAAAGCAACACTGAGCCTATTATACGCGTCTATACCGAAGCGCATACGGCTGAAGAAGCAAATGCGCTGGGACAACGCTTCATGGACGAGATTAACAGCCTTATCAACTAAAGACAAGCTGTAAAAGTCCTTTTGCAAACACTATTTTCTCATTGAACGATAAGTTGACAAAAGTTTTAAGCGTTGCGTTTTTTGTGCCCAAAACAAAAGAAAACCCGGTACAGGAAAAGGCCTTTTTCTACCCTAAAAAGTGAAAACTGATTTTCAGCACATAAACCATACGTCGGAGCAAAGAGAAAATATGTGCCTTGTATTTTAAAATATGTCTGACTTAATTCAAAATATGTCAGACATATTTTTTATCCTCTGAAAACCCGATTGAAAACCGGGGCAAAAACGAGGACAAAGAAAGACAAGCAAATCTTACGACTTCCGCGCCGCATATCAATCCCCCCGCCACAGCAAAATTCTACGTGAGTTTTGACTGATTTCATACATGTTCTATCATTCCAATATTAAGGATACGGCAACAAACTTGCCGTCGTTCACCATATTACCCTCGCGATTTTAATCTATCTTAACACTATCTTAATATTAAACTCACTAAAAAGCGCAATTGCTAATAAAAAGCCATATCTTTGCACTTGCAGAAAACTAAATAACAAAAATTATTACCAAAACAGAGATATGAACAGAACGCTTGCGAATATATTAGTGCTGAACTTTATATTTTTCAATGCAGCTGTTTCGTATGCCCAGACAGCCGGAGAAAAGGAAGAACCGATAAAGTTCGGCGATATGGAACATTGGATAACAAGGCATATCCACGAATCGGCCATCATTGGCGGTAAAACCAAAACCCTCTACGAAATCGAGCCCGACAAAACTATAGAAGGAAACAAGCCATACGTAAACATGGGCGGCTCGCCATGGGGAACGTCAAACGTTATGGCCAAAGTTTCAGGCATTGTAAAAACCAACAATACCGTATATAAGGACCGGCACGACAACGGCTTTTGCGTGAAAATGGAAACCCATATAGAAAAAGTCAAAGTGTTGGGGCTGATAAACATTAACGTGCTTGCAGCGGGGTCTATCTTTCTGGGCGACATGAAAGAACCTATTACCGGTACAAAGGAAGGCCCCAAAGCAATGAACTGGGGAATTAAATTCAATAAAAGACCTAAAGCTATAAGATATGATTACAGAATGAAACTTTCAGGAGAGAAAGACAGAATAAAGTTGACAGGATTCAGCGGAAGAAGCACAGTAAAAGGAAAGGATCATGGAATAACCGTTTTATTCCTGCAAAAACGGACGGAAGATTCAAACGGCAACATAACAGCCTTGCGGGTGGGCACTATGGTTGTTAAATATGGAACAACAACGAACGGTTGGCAAAAGGACGCTACCTATGAAATCCTATATGGCGATATTAGAAATAATCCCAAATACGACCCCAGCACGATGGCGCTCCGTTCAACCGATTATGCCCGTAACAGTAAAGGTGAACACGTCCTTGTAAAAGAAACAGGCTGGGCTTCGTCCGACGAAACACCTACGCATTTGTTATTGCAATTCTCTTCAAGCGACGGAGGAGCTTACATAGGTTCTCCGGGAAATACGCTGTGGGTGGATAATGTGAGACTCGTTTACTGATTACTTATGGTGAAAAGTACAACCCTAATTATAATTATATCAATGGTTTTGCCATTTGTACAATTAAAGGCAACACGTGTATCCACAACAACTTGCGGGGAGATTTGTCATCCTGAAATTAAGCCGAACTTACCGGACACTAATGCAACCGTAAAGAAAAAGAAAAGCCTGTTCGACAGATTTCTTTCATACTTTAATGACGCTAACAAGAATAAAAAACAAAAGAAATTTGATTTCAGTATAATAGGAGGTCCTCATTACAGCGAAGATACAAAATTAGGATTAGGACTTGTAGCTGCGGGACTGTATAAAACAGACATGAAAGATTCTTTGCTGTCACCTTCGAACGTCTCCTTGTTTGGCGACGTTTCTACAGTAGGCTTTTATATGTTAGGCATAAGAGGGAACCACATATTTCCAAAGGACAGGTTCAGATTGGATTATAACCTTCGCTTTTACTCATTCCCCAGTTACTTTTGGGGTATTGGTTACGATATGGGAAATAAAGATTCAAACAAGACCAAAATGGAGCGGTGGCAAGCTGAAATTGAGGTAAATTTCCTGATAAAGATTATCGACAACCTGTATTTAGGACCTAAATTATCGTACGATTTTGTAAAAGGCAGTAAACTGCGGCGGCCTGAACTGCTGAACGGGATGGACTTAAAAACAATAAACTTCGGCTTAGGCTGGTCGGTTGTATATGACTCCCGAGATGTAATTACAAACCCTCATAAAGGCTGGTATGCAAACCTTTCACAATGCTTCCGTCCTAAGTGGTTGTGGAACGATTACGCCTTTACAACAACAGACCTAAACGTGCGCGCTTACACACCACTCTGGCGTGGGTGCACTTTCGCGTCAGAAGTGCGCGGCGTTTTTAATACAGGAAATCCACCTTGGGCTATGATGGCATTATTGGGAAACTCATATTCCATGCGCGGATATTATGAAGGCCGGTACAGAGACAAACATAAGATAGAAGGGCAAATTGAACTTCGTCAACATATATGGAAAAGAAACGGCATTGTAGCGTGGATTGGAGCAGGAAGCGTATTCAATTCGTTTGAGAAATTAAATTTAAAGCGCGTTCTTCCCAATTATGGCATTGGCTACCGCTGGGAGTTTAAAAAAGACGTGAATGTACGCTTGGACTATGGTTTTGGCAAAAGCGGGCAAAGCGGCTTTCTTTTCCAAATTAACGAGGCATTCTAATAACATTTACAATCATGAAAGGATATAAAAAAACATACCATAAATTTCTAAATGGGCTTTACAAGCCCAAGAACCTATTAATATTATCGCTTGTAGTATTACTCATACCAAACGCATTGCTTTGTTTTACGGAACATTTGCATTTGCTTGTATGCGTTTGCAATATGGCGTTGCCCATTGCCTTTTATTTGGGAATACTGACGGTTAGTCACAATGTAGGAAGAAACGTGTGGCTACTATTGCCAGTCGTTTTCCTTTGTGCATTCCAACTTGTTCTGCTGTATTTGTTTGGAAACGGAATAATATCAGTCGATATGTTTCTGAACGTCGTTACCACAAATTCGGGAGAGGCCTTGGAGTTATTGGGGAACATCGCTTTGGGAGTAGTTATAGTAATATTGCTTTATGTCCCTATTTTGATATGGGGCTTCGTTATAATGCGACAAAAAATACAAATAGACCAAAGGCTGCTAAAAAAATGCAGGAAATCGGCAGCTATCTTATTTCTTGCAGTTATTCCTTTCGTGTTTATGAGCTATTTGTTTGTGCCAACGTTTAGCTTAAAGGCTGACATATTCCCGCTTAACGTTTGCTACAACATGTACTTGTCGGCAGAAAGAATGTATTACACCTCGAATTATCATGAGTCATCACGCAATTTCCGCTATAATGCAAAATCGACACACGATAAGAACGAACGCGAAATTTACGTGCTTGTCATAGGTGAAACTGCAAGGGCTGACAACTGGGAGATTTATGGATATAACAGGAATACGAATCCTTTACTGAAGAACGTAAAAGGACTAATTGCATTTCCTTATGCTTTTTCACAGTCGAATACGACGCATAAAAGTGTGCCCATGTTATTGTCATCAGTTTCGGCTGTAAATTTCAACCATATATATTATCAGAAAAGCATAATAACCGCATTCAAGGAAGCCGGTTTCCGTACTGCATTCTATTCAAACCAAGCCCGTAATCATTCTTTCATTGACTTTTTTGGTATGGAAGCAGATACTTGTGTTTTTATAAAAGACGATTTAATCGGAGAAAAAAAGAAACATAATTCTCCGGACATGAAACTTTTGGATTACGTTCGTGAAGAAATTGCCCGGTACGAAGGCAAACTGTTTATTGTTTTACATACCTATGGCTCGCATTTCAAATACAATGAAAGGTATCTTCCCGACTCCGGTTATTTTAAACCGGACGACAGAATGGGAGCAGAAATAAAGAACAAAGAATGCCTTGTAAATGCGTACGATAATACCATACGTTACACTGACAAGTTTCTTTACGGGTTAATACAATTATTGAAAAACAATGCAGGATATTCGGCCATGTTGTACACATCAGACCACGGTGAGGACATTTTTGACAACGGAAGCAATGCATTTCTGCATTCTTCTCCTGTTCCATCGTATTATCAGTTGCATGTTCCGCTGCTGGTGTGGTTGTCACAAGAGTATTGCGATAAGTACAAAGAAATTCCACAGGCTCTCAACAGCAACCGTATGAAGTTCGTTTCTACAAGCGTCAGCGTATTCTACAGCATGTTGGACATAGGGGGAGTTTCAACCAATCTTAACGGTTCGCGCCATTCTTTTGCGGACAACCGTTATATTCCCGGAGAAATCTATTTTCTTAATGATCACAACTCTCCAAAAAGATTAGATGAAATAAGACTATCCGCCCCTGACAGGAAGATGTTCAACGAGCGCGTGGGCAAATGATGTAATTTTGCAAAAAGTGTCGAAGCCGGGAATAAGGGCAAAATAAAATTATGTCTGAGATATTTTAAAATATGTCTGACCTAATTTAAAATATCTCAGACATAATTTTTATTTATATTGGTCGAGCAATTCTTGTGCATGCTCGTCACCAAGTTCTACGGCCTTTTCAAGATTCTCTATGCACAATTTCTTTTGTTTGCTTTCCCCATAAGCAATTCCGATTATACGGTATGCATCTGTTCCTTCATTGTTAAGCTGTATGGCTTTGTTGGCCGACCGTATTGCTTCTTCGAACATGCCAAGACGCACCATTAAAGAAGCTCTCTCTACATTATAAAAGTAATCGTTCGGCTTCAAGGCTATTGCGCGGTTTATGTCGTCTATAGCCTGTTGGTACATTTTCCCCTCCACTGCAGCCTGCTCACGACGGTAATAAAAATTGTCATTCAGATTGTTGAACCCAACAACGTGCTCATATTCTTTATAATCCAATACTGCTTCACGATATTTACCCGCAACATTCAACAATTCTGCGCGTTCCCACAGATAAGGTGCAACTTTTTTATCATACGGTTTTGCGAAGCGTGCAATAGCGGAATCGAGCAAAACTATAATTTCATCGGTCGGAGCTTTTAGATTCTCCTTGGCTTTTGCTTCGTAAAAGAAAGTCTCCGGCGACGAGATGGACGAACGATTTACCTGTCCATAGCATTCTGCCGCTTTTGCGTAATCTTTCATTCCAAAGTAGCAGTCTCCTTGTTGTAACTGATAAATTGGTAAAGGGTTTGCAGCATATGCTGCCTGTGCTTCAGAAACCGCACGCTCTAATGACCAACCGGCAGCTTGCGCTTTCGTTGAATTATAAAGGCTGTTCTGATATATTATCTTGCTAAATACGTAATGCGGATTATCTTTGTTTTCAGAAAGTTCGATTGCGCGGTTAATATCATTCTCACATTCTGTAAATCTATTTGTTGATCCGTAAAATTTAGCTCTTTCGATGTATCCGTCTGCACTTTGCGGATGTTGCTCTATAAAGTCATTCAAGGCAATTGAATAAAGCAATGAATCTGCTGTTGTTTGAGACAACATATATAAATAAGTCGTAGCCTCCTTTTCTTCGGTTGGAAGTTGTTTGGGGATATTTATGACATTAAGCGCTGCGTCACCATAGGAAAGCGCTTTAACAGATAGTTTGCTTGCAAAATCGGCACTGATTGCATATATGTTTTTATCGTTGCTGTCTGCATTTCGCTGTACTATACCAATAACTTGTCCTTCGGCATTTAATACCGGAGTACCTACATATTGTTCTTTATATTCGGATTTAAGTGTATAATATGAACCTCCATTAACAGCCTTTACATCAGAAATCTCAGCTTCTACGGTTACAGCTTTTTTTGTGGTTGCTGAAGATATTATGTAAACTTTACTTCCCTGCACTTCTGCTTTTTCCGCTATTTCGAGCGATTGCTTTGGAGCTGATTCTGTAGTAAATTTTATGACATCGTATATCTCGTCTGCTCCACAGATTCTTTTAACTTCAATCTTCTTACCCGACGCGTCGATAACCTCAGCGCGAGTGGCATTTTTAAATATTTCGTATTCTGAGTATGCCTCATTCGACTGGCCGGCAAAGAATGCAACCGAATTCCCTATTAAATCGCCTGCTTTATTGTATGTCACTACCTTGGCCAGTGCTTTTGCGCTTTTTGAAACGACCTTGGGCACCTTTGCGTTAATTGGAGATATATAGAAAAACAACGATAATATAAACGGAATAGATAATTTGTTCATATTGGAGATTTATTTTACAATTCTATTTTCTAATAATTCTTTTGCATTCTTGACTGCAGCGTCCGTTATGTTTTTGCCGCTAAGCATATATGCTATCTCGTTAATTCTTTGTTCGGGCGAAAGAAGTTCTATCTTCGAAATAGTAGTATCTTGTTCGTCAGTCTTATACACATGATAATGATATTTTCCGTATGCGGCAATTTGCGGTAAATGTGTAATACTTATAACTTGCCTGCTACCTTGGCTCATTTCTTGCATGGTGCATGCCATCTGTTCTGCAATTCTTCCGGACACACCCGTATCTATTTCATCGAATACAATAGTAGAGCATCCTTCAACATTCGATAGGATAGCTTTTAAACACAACATAACACGCGCCACTTCTCCACCAGAAGCAATTTCAGAAATGTCCCTTAAAGGTGCGTTTTTGTTTGCGCTAAATAGGAATTTTACATTATCTGTACCTGTATTTGAAAGTTCTTTTAATTCTTTGATTTCTATTTCAAATCTCAGGTCTGGCATACCTAATGGTGCAAGGCGTCGCTGCATTTCGCCTGCCAAGACTTTAGCTGCCTTTTTCCTGGACGCGGATAACTTCAAAGCATATTCTCTTAATTGCTTTTCCAGAGAATCGAATTCTTTTTCCTTTTTTGCTACGATTTCGTCTGCGTCGTCTATTAAAGATATTTGTTCTCTGATTTTATCTGCTTTTAATATTAATTCTGCAATGCTGTTAAGCTTATGCTTCCTTTCTAAATCATAAATAAGAGATAAACGCTCGTCTATTTCTTTGAGACGTGACGGATCGTAATCGTCATAGTCTAATTTCGATTTGAGTTCTTCTATTATGTCTTTCAATTCTATACCAACACTATCCATACGTTCGCTTAACGGTTGTGCTTCAGGATAATATTTTGAAACACGCAATAGTTGTTGGCAACTTTTCGAAAGCAGGTCTGTCACATTCTGTTCTTCATTATCGAAAGCATTGCAGACCTCACATAGCGTTTCTTTTATTTCCTCTATGTGTGAAAGTTTTTGTTGTTCTTGTTCAAGTTCTTCTTGTTCGCCATCTTTCAACCTGGCTTCATCGAATTGTTCTAACTGATAGCGTAAATAGTCTTCGTCTTCCTGCTTTTGCCTTATGGCTTCTTTTAAACTTGCAAGTTCTATGGCACATTTCTTATAACGGCCATATGCTTCTTTATACTTTGAAAGCATGGAGAAGTTTTCTGCAACACAATCCAGGACACTTAATTGAAAATCTGAACCCTTTAATAAGAGGTTTTGATGTTGCGAGTGTATATCAATTAGATTTCTTCCAAGTTCTTTCATTTGCGACAATGTTACAGGTGTGTCGTTTATGAAAGCCCTGCTTTTACCGCTGGACGAGATTTCCCTGCGTATTATACATTCTCCGTCAACAAAATCTAAATCGTTTTCACGAAAGAAATTAGCCGTTTCTATACTGTCTGATTTAAAAACAGCTTCAACTACGCACTTTTGTGCTCCGGCTTTTATTGCACGAACATCCGCGCGTTCTCCCAATAGCAAATTTATCGCTCCTAAAAGAATGCTTTTTCCCGCTCCGGTTTCTCCGGTTATAACAGAAAAGCCCGGATAGAAATCTATATCCGTATTATCAATAAGTGCGTATTTGCTTATACGAAGTTTAAGAAGCATTATTTGGATAATTTACGCCAATAAGTATTATATGAAGCGTTTATCGAAGATAGTGTGTTATAAATCTTCTCTTTTTCTTGCGATGTACCTTGTCCGGTATATATGTTTACTAATTCATCACGTTTGTATTCCGTGAATAATTGCGGAAGTTTGCTTAACGTTTTGTTCTTATGTGCTTGGTTCAATAACTCTATGGCTTCTGTTATTTTAGCACGCCCCGTTTCCGCATTTTGAGCCATTACATCCAAACCTTCTCTGTGATAAACGTATTGCAATTTGCGAAATGGAGACATACTGCCATCTAACATATCAGAAATCAAAGCATAACGGTTGTTGTCACTTCCTGTTGTCTTCCAACCCTTTCCGCTTAAACTTTGCGCAGAATTAGCGATGTCAAGCGCGGTCTTTAAAAATTCCGTACCGCCTTCGGGCGACATAGTATCATTGTCGATACCTATTATTAAATAAGCATAATAACCAAGCAGGGCTGTTAAATCATTATTGATTTGGTCTACCCTAAACTCTAACTTGTCGAATTCTCTGTAAGTAAAATCAAAATCTTCGTCTTTTACGCTATATTCAACCGTATTATATGAAGAGTTAAAAACAGGTCTGATTACTTGCAAAAGTAATGAGCCATTAAACGAGCCACGAGTTTCGTCGTATGTATTTAAAGTGATATTGAAAGTGCAACGTATACGCTCATTTTCATTATACTGCTGTCCTGTCCACTTGCGGTCATTCATAAACTCAGTAATATTTGTTTCCAAATCACTAAAAACGTTTGTGTTAGTTCCTTGAATCTTACTGTGGTTTATATTAATGCTTGCCAAAAGTTCTTGTGCCGACAAGGCTGTCGGAACAGATATGATAGTAATGCAGCAAATGAAAATTATTTGTATAGTTCGCATATCTTATCAATTATATCTTTTGCTACTTCGCGTTTCGGTTTTAATGGGTATTCATATTTTGAAGTGTCTGATATTATAGTGATTTTATTTGTATCTACTGAAAATCCTGCTCCTTTGTCATTAAGAGAATTCAGTACGATGAAGTCTAATTTTTTTGCTTTTAATTTATTTATTGCATTGTTGGTTTCATCATTCGTCTCAAGTGCAAATCCTACCATAAATTGTGACTCTTTTTTCATTCGTCCCAATTCAGCCGCTATGTCTTTTGTCGGAACTAGCTGGATTGCCATATCCCCCTTTTCACGTTTTATTTTTACGTCTTTGGTTTCACGCGGAGTAAAATCAGCAACGGCTGCACAAAGAATGGCGATGTCCGTTTTGGGGAATGCATTTACAGCGGCGGCATACATTTGTGCTGCGCTTTCAACCTTCGTAATATGTATATTTGCCCTATTAAGATTTATACTTACCGGGCCACTCACAAGTTCAACTTCCGCTCCGCGTTCAGCGCATTCTTCTGCAAGCGCATACCCCATTTTGCCTGAGGAATAGTTACCAATAAAACGTACAGGATCTATTTTTTCGTATGTCGGTCCTGCGGTGATTAGCACTCGTTTACCTTTCAACTGATTCTGTGATTTAAAATAAGCTTCAAGCGACTTTGCAATCACTGCAGGTTCTTCCATACGTCCTTTACCTTCAAGCCCGCTAGCCAGTTCTCCGGTTTCCGGCTCTATTATTATATTCCCATAAGAACGTAAAGTTTTGATGTTTTTCTGTGTTGCCGTGTGGGAAAACATATCCACATCCATTGCCGGAGCGACAAACACAGGGGCGCGCATTGACAGATAAGTAGTAATAAGCATATTATCGGCAACGCCATTAGCCATTTTTGCAATAGAAGAGGCAGTAGCAGGAGCTATTATCATGGCGTCGGCCCATAATCCTATATCTACGTGACTGTGCCACGAACCGTCACGACGGTCAAAGAATTCACTAATCACAGGCTTGTGTGTCAGAGTAGATATTGTAAGAGGTGTTATAAATTCTTTTGCTGATGGCGTCATTACAGCCTGCACCTCTGCACCGGCCTTGATTAACTCTCTTATAAGCACACAAGCCTTGTACGCAGCTATGCTTCCTGTAATTCCGAGTACTATTCGTTTCCCTTTTAGCGACATCATTTTCCTATTGCCTTTAAGCGCAATTTAGTTAAGACCTGTTTGGTGTTTTGCGGAAAATCGCCTTGCATCATCCAGCCGTAATATCCGGGGTCGCGAGCCAAAACATCTTCAACGCTTTGTCCCTTATATTTTCCGAAATTGAAAACGGGTATATGTTTGTCATTATATATTATTCGCCCCGCAAAATCTACGTTGTCATTCATCTTTGAGAAAGAAGAAAGAAACTGTACGTCGTTGTTCAGTTTGTCGGGATACTTGTCCAATTGCGCTTTTAAAACCTCGTATGTAGCGCGTGTATCTGCTTGCGCAGAATGAGCGTCTTCAAGGTTTTTGCCGCAATAAAACTTATATGCGGCAGACAAAGTGCGTTGTTCTAACTTATGATAAATGTTTTGCACATCTATAAGCCTGCATTTTGTTATGTCGAAATCGATTCCTGCGCGCAGCATTTCCTCTACGAGCATTGGAACATCGAAATAGTTGGAATTGAAACCGGCTATATCGCTGTTTACAAAGATAGCCGCTATGTCCCTTGCTACCTGTTTGAACGTAGGACAATCCTTTACGTCTTCATCGTATATTCCGTGGATAGCAGAAGACTGCTCCGGAATGTGACGCTCCGGGTTTATACGCAAAGTCTTGGATTCTTCATTTCCGTCGGGGAAGACTTTTATGTAGCTAATTTCCACAATCCTGTCGTGTATGGCATTTACGCCAGTCGTCTCGAGGTCGAAGAAAACTATCGGTTTTTGAAGTTTCAGTTCCATGCAGGTATCGGCTTATCGCTTGTTTTTATATTATTCTTTTATCATTATAGGCATTGTCAGCATGACGATTTCCTGGTTCTCGGGTTGAGGTGCCGGAACTATTATCGCAGCTCTGCTTTGGTCGGCCAGGCGCAATACCACTTCCTCGCTTTGAAGGTTACCAAGCATGTCTATTAAAGTAGTGCTCCGCAATCCTATGTTCATAGGTATTCCGTCGTATTCACACAGCATGGATTCTTCGGCCGACAAAGAGTAATCAATGTTCTGCACGGAGATTGTCAACTTGTTTGCTTCAAGATGTAGTTTTACAAGAGAGTTAACCTCGTCGGAAAAGACCATAACGCGTCTCAAAACATTAATCAACGCTGTGCGGTTTACATTGGCGCTATTTTGATTGTTGGGTATTACGCTGTTGTAGTTAGGGAAACGCCCGTCTACCAAACGGCAAGCCATGCGGTATGTCTTCATTTCTATTTCAGCACGATGTTCGTTGAAACGAATTATCACATCGCCACTTTCACGGGCCAGCATAACTTTCAGCAATTGCGCCGTCTTTTGCGACAGTATAAAGGAAAATGCGTCCGACTTTTCAGCGTTAGGCCATCGTGTATATACAAGTTTACGAGCGTCGCTTGCTACTACTGTTGTATTTTCCTCAGTAATATCAAAGCATACGCCGCACATTACCGGGCGTATGTTATCGACGGCTACAGCCAGGAGCGCGCGTGTAAGCGACTCGTGCAACAATGTCGCGTCAACGTTTATCCTTCCTTTTTCCTCGCCAAGCTCCGTAAAGAACGGGTTATCCTCAATGGGCTGGCATACTAACGAGAAGAAACCATTCTGGTATATAATTTTCGTCTCATAGTTTGCCGTATTGATTTCTATTGTAATCGGCTGTTCGGGAATGCCTTTCAACGCGTCTTGTATCGTTGAGTTGACTGTAAAGCGGCAGTCCTCGCTCGATTCTATAAGTTCTACGGACGTGTTTATCATATTCTCACCGTCCGAAGCTGTTATTTTCAGGGTATTGCCTTGAATCTCAAACAAAAAACTGTCCAGATACGGAACTTTGTTTTTAGCTAATATTACTTTTCCTATAACCTGCAATCTTGTTGCAAGCTCGGAACTCGAAAGTTTGAATTTCATATTATTTTAATTCTTGTTATTTGTATTTTTTAAGGTAGTTCTTATCTTGCAAAAGTACTAAAAACATTTCAGACTTATGATTGCGGAAATATTAAATGTTTCCTGCCAACCGAATTGCGACAAGTTATAAAAGCAGCACACATTGAATCCTTGACAACTTCAAACCGATTATATATGACAAGCGTGCGACACAGGCTGAAGGTGTACGCTTTTGTCTGCATTTAACACTCGGAAAACCAAGCCTCATTTTCAAAGAGTTACAACCACGTCTGAGAAAAGAAAAAATACAAGGCAGATATTTTAAAATATGTCAGACATATTTTGAATTACGTCCGACATATTTCACGACAAATCTGAGATACGTTTTTTCTTGTCTATTCTTTTAACACTCCTTTCCCTTGCCTTACTATTGAAAAATCGCCCGTCGTACAATCCACCACAGTACTTGGAAGGGTTGCCCCTATTCCGCCGTCTATAACGAGGTCTACCTTCTCTCCGAAACGTTCATCAATCAGTTCCGGGGTCGTCTCATACTCGGGGTCTTCATCATCCGAAACAGGCAACGAAGTTGTCATAATCGGAACTCCAAGTAATTTTGAAATTTCGGAAATAACTGGATTGTCCGGCATTCTGATACCTATCGTTTTACGGTTTCTGAATATCTTGGGCAATTTATTAGAGCCTTCAAGTATAAAAGTAAAAGGTCCGGGCAGGTTGCGTTTCATAAGTTTGAATGCCTTATTGTCCATACGTGCATATTTGCTTACCTCGCTCAAGTCGTAACAAATGATTGAAAAATGACTTTTCTGCGGATCTACACCTTTTATTTCACATATACGCTCTACCGCATTGGATTTCAATGCATGGCAGCCTATTGCATAGACAGAATCGGTAGGATATATTATTATACCGCCGTCGTTGAGCAAATCTATAATTCGCTGCATTACACGCGGGTCATTATCATGGGCGTAAAGTTTCTGAATCATATCGCCTGTTGTATATTGTGGTTATCTATATCAAAATTCTTTCAGTTTCGCATAAAGACGTTGCACCGGCAACCCCATTACATTGAAATAGCTGCCATTCAATTCAGTAATACCAACCATTCCAATCCATTCCTGAATCCCGTAAGCCCCCGCCTTATCGAACGGTTTATATTTTGAAATGTAATAGTCAATCTCCTCGTCATTCAGACGTGTAAACCTCACTCTGCTAACTGTTGCAAACGTTTCTGTACGCTTTGCAGTCATTATTGTCACGCCTGTAACTACCCGATGATAACGGTCTGACAGCAATTTCAACATGACTCGTGCTTCTTCCGCACTTTTGGGTTTCCCTAAGATTATCCGGCCTACCGCAACTACCGTATCTGCCGTTATTACCATGTCGTTTTCTTGCATTTCCTGACGGTACGCATCGGCTTTCTTCCTTGATATATACTGCGGGACCTGAACAACGGGCAGACTTGCAGGAAAGCTTTCGTCTACATCGTGCAAAACCTTAACTGTGAAGTCTATATCTAATTTCGACAGAAGCTCTTTCCGCCTCGGCGAGGCACTCGCAAGGATTATGCGGTATCTCTTCAGTTTATCCAACGTCTCTACCATCCAAATGCCTTTTTATCTTTCAACCAAATGCCTTTTGCACGCATAACCTGTTCAATAACGTCGCGTGCACAACCGTGACCGCCCGCTATTGTCGATATGTAACGCGAAATTTCTTTTATTTCGGTTGCTGCGTCGCACGGGCAGCAAGGACACCCTACTTGCTTCATAACTTCATAATCGGGAATATCGTCACCCATATAAACAACCTCGTCCGCGTGTAAGTTCCGTTTGCGAAGCCATTCGTTGAATACATCGATTTTCACGTCCGCTCCCATATAAATGTCTTCAACGCCCAACCTTGAATACCGCAGTTTTATCGAGTTAGTGCAAGCTCCGGTTATTATGGCTATGATAAGGCCTGATTTTACGGCATACTGTATAGCATATCCGTCTTTTATATTGACAGTACGCATGGGTTCGCCTGTTGTATGGAGCGTTATTGTCTGACTGCTCAACACCCCGTCAACATCGAATACTATTGCGCGTATTTTTTTTAAATCGTAGTCAATCACAACTAAATAATTTTATTTGTTATTGTTTCACTTTAATTACTTCCGAAATCTTTACGGCTCTACGAGCGATTTTTCGTGAATACTCCGGCTCATTATTCTGTAAACATCAAGCAATGTTCCGTCCAACATGCTTTCATGTGTTTCCATCACCTTTTTGTCATACCTCAGCGCCGGACCGGTTTGCGCCCTTGCGGGAGACATTTCATGAACCTTGTCGCAGGTTTCTTCGATAAGCGGGAGCAATGCTTGGAAAGGCACACCCGAGCTATTTAATATGTCAGCCGCACAAGCATAGCAGTGATTCACGAAATTGGAAGCGAATACTGCAGCAAGATGCATTAGCTTACGTTTCTCGGAATTCAGTTCGGTTACTTTTGCCACCGATATTTTTTGAGCCAAAAGCCTTATATCATCCGTTGTTTCCGAGCTGTCTCCCTCTATGAAAAGAGGAATCCTGCTAAAATCCAAAGAGCGGCCTTTGGTAAACGACTGCAAAGGATACAGCACGCCATATCTGGCAGTTTTGCCTTTAAATACATCAATGGAAACGCTTCCTGCCGTATGCAGGTAGAGTGATTTTTTATTAAGTTGCGCAACGGCAGATATAACTTCGGGTATGGAATCGTCTTTAACCGCTATTATATAAACGTCTGCCTTGTCGGTTATACCACCGAACGTTGAAACTGCGGTCGTTCCAAGAACTCCGGCAAGCTCCCGGGCCTTCTCCGCACTGCGGCTGTACACGCACAACGGCGCAAAACCGGCCTTAACTAAAGCCTGCGACATATGCCACGCCACATTTCCGGCACCTACCATTGCAAACGACTTCATAAAGCATAGTATCAATAATCCTTACTCAACGAACTTTCCGATGTGCACCTGGCTCCATAGAAGCTTTTCTTCGTCCTGTTCCTTGCGCTCCTGGCCTTTGTGCCCTACTGCCACAATAGAAACTATCCTCATGTTTTCGGGAAGTCCCGTGATACGTCTTACCTCGTCCTCGCTCGAAACAGTATCAGAAAAAGAGCGGCCACGTATTTGAATCCAACAAGCGCCCAATCCCATGGCCTCGGCTTGTAAAAGAAGCATTGTGGTTGCAACGGAACCGTCCTCAATCCAAACTTCCGACTTGTCCGTATCTACGGCCACCACTATCCCCAAGGGTGCTTCCTGCAAAAACTGCGCGCTTGAAGGCTTGCATTTTGAAAGGCTTTCCAAATCTTGCTTGTCGTCTACCACCACAAAATGCCAAGGCCTCTTGCTTTTTGAAGACGGCGACATAAGTGCGGCTTTCATAAGTTCCTTGATTTCGTCCTTGGTTAAAGGTTCATCCGTAAACTGCCTTATCGAACGACGGCGGCGCACCAAAGATGTAAACTGCGATAAGATATTCTTTTCATCCATATTACTTCACATTAAAATAAAACATTGTAGAATGCCCATATTTGCATTTATCGCAAATTTACGGAATTTTCATTGAAAACACTAACATATCTCCAAACCGATATTTGTACGCTCCTAATATCGGGCATTATTATCCGCAAACAGAATGAATGCTGAAACCATAAAATTTATGGCAAAAAAGCTCTACCGTTTTTGACAATAAATCCCCGTTTCCAATCATCAACTTTTATAGCCCGTTTTCAAAGAGTGAAAAATAGGTCGGACATATTTCAAAATACAAGGCACATATTTAAAAATATCTCAGACATATTTTTTCGCAGCTCAGAGAAGGGGTTTAAATCGTTGAAAATCAATTAACATTTCAAGCGTCACAATTTATCTGTATTGTCACCTTTGTTTGTGTATTTCCAACGTCTGCCCCGCAATTCCGGTAACAAGCGGCGAAGTGAGAGTTTTGTATAAAAAACTTTCCGGCGCCTTACCCGAGTTTAGGAAAGACGCCGGAATATTCTGGCATTTATTGATTTATCAGCCTTATGAGTTCATCGACATAAGGAATTCTTCGTTGCTTGCCGTGTTCTCGAGCCTGTCTTTCACGAACGTCATTGCCTCAACAGGATTCATGTCGGCAATATACTTGCGGAGAATCCACATACGGTCGAGCGTCTGACGGTCGTGAAGCAAATCGTCGCGACGTGTACTCGACGAAATAATGTTAACTGCCGGGAAAATACGTTTGTTGCTGAGCGAACGGTCGAGCTGCAACTCCATATTGCCTGTACCTTTGAATTCTTCGAATATAACCTCGTCCATTTTACTGCCCGTATCAATTAACGCAGTGGCTATAATGGTGAGCGAACCTCCACCTTCGATATTACGCGCTGCGCCAAAGAAACGTTTTGGCTTTTGAAGGGCATTAGCATCAACACCGCCGGTGAGCACCTTTCCGCTTGCCGGCGACACGGTGTTGTACGCACGCGCCAGACGAGTTATGGAATCGAGGAATATTACCACATCGTGCCCGCATTCCACCATTCGTTTGGCTTTTTCGATAACAAGGCCTGCTATCTTGACGTGACGTGTAGCCGGTTCGTCGAATGTAGAAGCTATTACTTCGGCATTCACTGTACGTGCCATATCGGTTACTTCCTCCGGCCTTTCGTCTATAAGAAGCATCATTAAATACGTCTCGGGATGGTTCTTTGCTATTGCATTGGCTATATCTTTCAGCAGGATGGTCTTACCTGTTTTGGGCTGTGCCACAATCAAAGCTCGCTGCCCCTTGCCTATAGGTGTGAACAAATCGACTATTCTGGTAGAAATGTTATCGTTGCGGCCATGGCAGAGATTAAATTTCTCGTCAGGGAATAAAGGAGTAAGATGTTCAAACGGTACACGGTCGCGAACCTCGGACGGCGAAAGCCCGTTTATCTTATTCACGTTAATCAACGCGAAATATTTCTCGCCTTCACGTGGAATCCTTACACTGCCATCAACGACATCGCCGGTCTTCAATCCGTATGCCTTAATCTGCTGTCCGGAAACGTAAATATCATCGGGCGACGACAGGTAATTATAATCAGACGAACGTAAAAAGCCGAAACCTTCGGGCATTATTTCCAAAGAGCCGCTCCCGCTAAGTATATCATCGAAACTGTAGTTCACCTTCGGCAGAGAAGCCTGCTGGTCGGAATGCACTGTCCCCATCCTGCCGGCCGCAATTTCTCCTTGTACGAATTTTTCGTCTGATAAAGGATAATTATTGTCGGCAACAGATGTTGTATCGTGAAGTCCGTCTACTACAGACATTCCATAATCCTCAATCACCGGAATGTCTGTTACGGGTATGAAATCCAAATCTTGGGAAACTGCCTGTACGTCCTTGCTTTCAACACTTTCTTCCGAATTATTGTCGGAGAAATTCAATGAGGAGTCTTCGTTCCGAGGCAGGATATTGCGTATCGTTTCGTAATCAGTAACCAAATCTGAAATAGAAACAGGCTTGCTTACTTCAGGTTCCTTTTGTGCTTTGTTCTCTTCTTCACTTTCGTCAAACAGCGACGGACCTTCGGCACTCTGTGTTTCTTCACCCGACTTCAAATCGTTTTCTTCCTGCTTGTCTTGTGTTTTACGGGGACGACCGCGCTTACGTTTAGGAAGTGACTCCTCATTCTGTTCCTGTAAAGTACCTGAATCTTCTGCTAAAGAGGATTCCGCACTTGATTCTTTTGCAGAAACAGCTGTTGAAGGCTGCAATCCTTGCTCCATATTCTTCTTTTCCACATTCTCACCATGGTCTTTTGAAGCAGAATACACACGGTCAGCCTCTTTCTTCACAATACGGGCACGCCGTTTTGTAGCCGGTTTCTTTATTGAACTTTGTACGGCCTGTTCATCAAGTATCTGGTATACTAAATCTTCTACAGATGTTGAATTTTTGGGATTTATCCCGAACTGCTCAGCTATGGCTTGCACTTCGGCTTCACTCTTTTTCAAGAGTTCGTCTTTGCTATAATTCGACATATTCTATTTTGTAAAATATTAAAAGCGTTCAGGCTTCAAGAAGGATTGAACCCGCGCAAATATATTTTTAAGTTTTAATGGATATTCTTAAAAAAATGCCTTACGCATTGATGTTTGTAATTCAATGCAAAAATAATATTTTTATTTAAAACAATGCCGTTATTCACCATAAAATTCAAGACATGCACATATTTTATGTTAATTTTGCTCACATAAAACGCCAAACGTATAATGGCGTGTTTCATTCTATCATAAAATATGGCTGAAGTAAACACATACCTAGACATAAAAGACCTAAACAAAAGCATAGGAGACCTGATTTTATTTGAAAACGCTTCGTTAAGTATTGCCGAACGGCAACGTATAGGAATCATAGGGCGTAACGGTACAGGCAAATCTACGCTACTAAACATCATATCAGGCAAAGAAGGGTATGACAGCGGTGAAGTTGTTTTCAGACGCGGCATAAAAGTTGGATTTCTGGAGCAATCGCCCGAATACATCCCTGACCAAACAGTTATTGAAGCATGCTTCAATAATGGCAATGAAAAAGCAGAACTCATATACAAATATATGGAATGTATATCTGCAAATGACCATTCCAGGCTATCGGAACTCTCGAACAGTATGGACATATCCGACGCCTGGAATTATGAACATCGCATAAAGGAAGTACTTTCCAAATTAAACATTTCAAATTTTCATGAGCGTATGGGTAACCTGTCGGGAGGACAGCGTAAACGTGTAGCCTTGGCTAATGTTCTGCTTACAGAGCCTGACATGTTAATACTTGATGAGCCTACAAACCACTTGGACTTGCAAATGATAGAATGGCTTGAAAAATATCTGTCCCAACAATACATAACCTTATTAATGGTTACACACGACAGATACTTTCTCGACCGGGTATGCAATAAAATAATAGAACTCGACAACCATCAATTTTATTCCTATCAATGCTCATATTCATATTTTATTGAAAAACGCCAGCAACGTAAGGACGCTGAAGCTGCAGAGGTTGCCAGAGCCAACAATTTATACCGCCGAGAACTGGAATGGATGCGAAGAATGCCGCAAGCAAGAGGACATAAGGCCAAATACCGCGAAGAAGCCTTTGCCGACTTGGAAAAACTGGCACACAAGCGCATAGAAAACAAAAGCACACAACTCGTTGTTAAAAGTGATTATATAGGAAGTAAAATCATTGAATTTGCTTATATCTCCAAAAAGTTTGGAGAAAAAACAATATTATCCGACTTCTACTATAATTTTTCCCGCTACGAAAAATTAGGTATCGTCGGCGCTAACGGAACTGGGAAATCCACATTTATTAAAATGATAATGGGGCTGGAATCATGCGACTCCGGTAAAATAGATATTGGTGAAACCGTAAAATTAGGATATTACGCACAGGAAGGTTTTCAATTCGACAACGAAATGAAAGTCATTGATGTGGTTAGAAACATTGCCGAAACTATAGATATAGGTGGTGGGCGAAGACTTACGGCAATGCAATTTCTGCAACATTTTCTTTTTCCTCCTGCAGTGCAAAATAGCTATGTATACAAGCTAAGTGGAGGTGAGCGCCGGCGTTTATACTTGTGCACAGTACTCATGCGCAATCCCAACTTCTTGATATTCGACGAACCAACAAACGACTTGGACATCGAAACGCTTCAGGTGCTGGAAGAATATCTAATCAATTTCAAAGGGTGCGTTATCATAGCTTCGCATGACAGATATTTTATGGATCGTGTAGTGGATCACTTACTTGTATTCAAAGGTGAAGGCGTAATTGAAGATTATCCGGGAAACTATACCCAATACCGACAATTCAACGAAGCACGAGAAAAAAGAAATATCAAAGAGCGCAAAGAAGAAACAAAACCGTCACAAAAGACGTACAACATTAGGAATAACGAAAAAAAGCGTCTAACATACAAGGAACGTTGCGAAATGCAACAACTGGAAACGGATATAGAATTGCTTGAAAAAGAAAAAAAGGAACTTACTGAAGCTTTGTGCAGCGGGACACTTCCAATAGACTTACTTACCGAAAAAAGCAAACGATTACCTGAAGTTGAAAAAGAATTGGACGAAAAGTCCACGCGATGGCTGGAGCTATCTGAATTTGAATAGTACATCAAAACGTACAGTCAAGAAACAAAACGAACAAAGGTACGGTCATCATAAGAATTATTCCCCACCATTAACCCTTTGGTTTGCTTGTTTAAACTTATACACAGAGGATCTTCAGCTAACACCTTCTGCAAATAATGCTCCGATTCTTCTAATGTGCCAAAAAGCTTTGGATAGCCATCTGAAGCCAGTACCACTTCCGAAAACTCCGGAACATCGACACAAATTGTTTGTGACATTTCAACATCAAAGCCGTCAATTACTCCATAAGAATATTCGCAGGCGTTTTTATAATTCTGAAAATATTGCTGTTCTTTCAATGCTTTAGATATAAACAACCTGCCTACATCTGTTTTTTGCAAAAGGTCTACTGTATAACCATGATTTAACAGATAAGAGTTTATTTCTGAACGAACACGCGCCAACTTGTTATCTATTAGTTTGTCGTTACGGTAACTACGTTCATTTATACGGAAAAGACAATCGCCTATCATCCAGATTTCCTTTCTGTTTTTATTATATAAAACTACGCTCGCTGTCAACCTCTCCTCCTTTTTATTATAAACTTCTTGCAAACGCGAAAACCTGTCATAATACTCACAAATAGCAACGTTTGCTGCTACTATAAAATCATTTATTGTTGTATCAGGCGGCAAGTTATGTATTACTTCACATATTATTTCAACAGCCCTATACCCGGAAGTCATACCATCCCACAGCAATGAACCTTTTGCCGTGGCGCCATCCGCTACGGCAATATAGTCCTCACATATAATCAACTTGTCTTCACACTGCGACAAGTTACTTTTAGGGCACTGAAATTGTTCTAAAATTCTTATCTCTTGACGTTTTATAATATGAGCACATATCACGACAAACAGCATTATTTGCCGTCTGTACCAACTTTTTCCTTGTTTGTCCAGCTTACATATAACATGATAAGTTGACGCAGCCCGTACGCTTTCATTTTATCATGATAAATAACATCAGCAGCTAAACGTAAAAGATTTTCTACGTCGCCGCTTGTAGAACCAATTATCGAACGTATGTTCATCTTTAATTTATCCAATACATCCTCGTCGACGTATCCGTTGGAATCTATCAAATCGCGAAACAAAGCATAATCTTTAATCGTTTGCAAATGTTCGTCTGTGATGTTAAGGAAACGTGTTCCTGTTGCGTTTAGTTGAATTTTATACATAGCATTAATTTTAGTTATTATTCAGATTGCAAGTAACGTGCTATATTAAGCAGGACTTTATTTAGCATATCGCTTTCTTTTATACACTCCAACGGGAAGCCCAAAACAACAGCACTTCCTTTCGATGAGCGATAGGATGTACCGGCAGACGTACCGTCGGAATAATAAAAAACAGTTCGCGCCCCGTTTGCCTGTTTAATCATATCCACTTGCTTTGCCGCGTAATGCCTGCCGTTTGGTTCCCTATATATATTAAAGGACAAATCCATTCCTTTTATATTTGTTATCATAGGATTTTTACTTGTACCTCCGTATGAACAACGAAGTACGTTTTTCAAAAATTTTTTCTCTGCGCTCGACTTCATATCACTACCTATATATGCTCCGCTAACCAAAACTCTTCCGCCTTTGGATAAATAAGTTTCAATGCGTGAGCGTAATGGCAATGTAAACGTTTTATAGTGTTTTAAATTCGAAGACTCATATTTTTCCAATCCAAAAATAATGTCTACCATTGGATATTTTGAAAGATCCACACCACCCGTTTCTACGGATTTTCGACTACAAGACACAAAAGAATATTCTGGCGCATAACCTCTTCCGTGAGATATGACATAGTCAAAAGTGTTACCTGCAATCATGCGCCCTTCAAACTCATTGCTGCTGTATCCTAATTCGCCGGACAAACCGTCGCCATTATCTGTAGAGAAAATCCTTTGCTCGCCTGAGTATGCCGGCGTCTGGATATAAGGGACGCCCATATCCGATTTCAAATCAAATCCTATGCTATCGGCATTATTTATTACTTTAGGACCGGAAAGTCTGTTAAAACAGTTTACAATTAAAATTGCGCGATTTGATGTTTTTGCCCTGCATGCCGATAAAACTTCACTTGGGAAACTCTCTCCGCCTTTATTTACAGCCGTTACCTTAAAACTATATATCTTTCCGGGAACTAATTTCTTGCGGAACGACGTTTGTTTTTTTACATACACGCCATTATCGAAGTCTCCGCTTCCTATACGAGTATAAACGATATACCCTTCGGGTTTTGCTGTCGGTTCAAGAGAATCCTGCACGGCTGCCCAATTTAAAGACACTTCATCCTTTCCTACAAATTCTATTGAAAAATTGTCGGGTGCTAAAGGCGAAACAACATATTTGAAATCATGTTCGAAAGCTATATACCTTAAAATAGACTTATATATGCTACGCGCTATATTGAATTTAAAATTAGGGTCGTGTGCATAAGTCATATCCTTGAAATTCTGATGCGAAAACATTTCTATTATTGCCGATGGTATATCGGGCCTGCATGTTTCGCTATACATTCTGTCGAAGACTTCACGACGCGACCATTTTAAACCATATATTCTTGAAAGTTCTACCGATACGTTATCTATAATCATTTGTATCATATCGTTTGACACATCACGGGATAACCCTGCCGGATATGATTTCTCTCCGTTAATTCCGCTGGTGGTACAAACTCCTAATGTACCTATCAGGTTGTTTTCCTTATAACCGGCATCGCTATGCACGGCCAAACTCAACTCTATGGGAACCTTCGCTCCTTGTGTAGAAGGTAAATAAACAGAACCACCTGCAAGGTAATTGGTTGAATACGAACGAGCGTTTATATCATCTTTATAATCATTCTCTCCTCCATACACAGAGTATGCACTGTATGGCATGCCTGACCACTGGGCAGAATAGCGCGCGCCCTCCAAATAACGGGGCAAGCCGCTTGTGAACAATTCTCCCGTTTCTTCGTTGAAACCTCTGGCTATATTTCCCATTCCGCCGCCGAATCTTACCGCGTCAGCCGAGACCGTCCCCTTCTCGTTCGAATAGTTTGTAAGTACCACACAGTTCTCCCGACTTTGTCCTTTTGAAAAATAGAATGTGCCCAAGTACACCCAGGTACTTCCTCCCATCTTTTGGTTCACATAATATTTAGTTGCAACGCCGCAATGGTAAACTGTATATTGCGCACTACTCACTGCATCGGGATTAGACTGGTAACTTACATAAACAGCATAGTTGCCCGCCTCGGTTACGTTTGGTATCCAAGCAGCCTCGGTTACGTTTGCCCGGTTGTTTGTTGTCCTTACATTACGGGCTGTTCCCATTGCAAAAGGGTTTTCGTTATCCACATATATTTTTTTAGGGTTTGCAAATCCAGGTAAAGCGGATTTTTCCCATAACGTTCCTACATTTTTCTCTTCGTACAACCCATTATATGTAGGTGAATCGTTGTCAACGATGATTTCATTGCACTGCCAATCGCGCTCTCGTGGAGAATAAACAACGGCACCGGCATTTTGAAGCATTGGTATCAGAAACGGCACAACTATTGTTTGCGTAAGCAAATCTTCTGTCGTACAATATATATAAGGCCGTTGCCACTCCCATTTGTTTTTTGAGTTGTTATAATATCTTCCATGGCTTGCACAAACCGAAAGGTGGCGGTTCTGAAGACCTTTGGTCGGCGTATAGGCTTTTGATACATTAACCACCCAAGGCGAACCCTTATAATTTATATTTCCCCAAGTCTTACTTCTGTCCGGTTTATTGCGATACGGATTTGGAATGCATTCTGCCAGCTCTTTACCGTCAGCGTATATTACAAGTTTATATTTTTTATACTCGTCAGGCAAATTGTCATGCAGAGACTTATAAATGCTATTTACTATTTTAGCGGTTAACGGTTGCGAAGCAAATGTAGCATCCACATCCACGCTTATTACATTTTTATCCATATCGATGTCATAGTACTTCAGCCGCGGATTTGCATTGGGCTGAAAGTTTGGCGCCTGATAATTTGAGAAGTAGCTTTCCAGCATATCGCCAAGCCTCTCGTCGTTTGTTTGCGAGAACGCAGGCTGCGCAGTGAAAAATATAATCCCTGCGAACAGAAGAATTATATTTTTCATACAACTATCCGATAGCCGATATTTACCTGCTCTATTCATTTGTTTTTTCCGACATTTTCGCAATTTCCGCCCGGTTCATAGCATAATACTTGCAGGCTGAAGACAAAGGACATTTTAAACAATCCGGCTTACGCGACTTGCAAACATAACGTCCATGCAGCAAAAGCCAGTGGTGCGAAGCATTAACAACTTCTGTTGGTAGATTCTTTATCAATTCTTTTTCTACCTTCTCGGGAGTATTGCATGACTCTGGTACCAGTCCCAACCTGCGACTTACTCTGAAAACATGCGTATCTACTGCCAGTGCGGCCTTTCCGAAAGCTACCGAAAGAATTACGTTAGCGGTTTTGCGCCCTACTCCGGGCAAACTTATCAAGTTATCAAAGCTGTCAGGCACTATACCATTGAACTTCTCAACCAACACCTTTGCCATCTCCGACAAATGACTTGCTTTCGAATTAGGATACGATACGCTCTTTATGTAATAAAAAATGTCCTCGGGAGTAGCCTGCGCCATTTCATATGCCGTGGGATATGCTTCAAATAACGGGGGCGTTACCTGGTTTATACGCTTATCAGTACATTGGGCCGACAACATTACAGCCACCAACAACTCGAAAGGATCTCTATAATGAAGCTCGGTTTCTGTACTTGCACTATTTTTTACAAAGTAATCTATTATATAATTATATCGTTCTGATTTCCTCATAAAACTCTGATTTCATTTCAACATTCCAACAGCTTACATTTTCATGGATATATGCCTTAAGGAACGCATTGCTACGAAGTAGCAATTACATTGTATTGCAAATTTATAAAAAAACATAAAATTTCGGCCATTGCAGCGATAAATACCAAATAAAGTTTTATCATATACTCCTAATCACTCAAAGTATATACTAACTAAAAAAATTATCCATGCGATTTTTTGTTGCTTCTTCTACATGTTGTAAAAAATAGGTCGGACATATTTAAAAATACAAGGCACATATTTTAAAATATGTGCCTTGTATTTTTTCTTTTCTCAAAGATATTTGTAACCATCTGAAAATGAGGCGCAATTTTCATGTTCATAAAACCGACATATACAGACCGCCAATTTTACTACGACGTATCAACTCTCGCGAATATTTATTAAAAATCCCCATGCACAATGAAACGATAACATTTGCATGGGGTTATAGATAAATGAAAATACAAAATCGTGATTCTGCACTTATTCACATTATGCCAGAAGTTTCTTTACAATAGCCGAAATCTTCTGTCCTTCCGCACGTCCGGCAAGGCGTTTTGTTGCAACGCCCATGACTTTACCCATGTCGCGCATAGAGGAAGCTCCTGTTTCGGCTATCACGACTTTTACTTCTGCCTCTATCTCTTCGTCGCTTAACTGTTTAGGCAGATATTCTTCCACAACTGCAACTTGGGCTTCCTCCTCGGCTGCCAGGTCGGGACGGTTCTGTTCACGATAAAGGGCCGCCGTGTCTTTGCCTTGTTTTGCCATTTTGGCCAATATTTTCAAAGCCACATCATCACTCAGCTGGTCATTTGCGCCGGGAGCGGTCTTTGCTTCGATGAAGTTTTTCTTTATATTCCTTAAAGCCTCAAGGCGTACTTTATCGCGTGCTTTCATGGCAGCAATTATATCGCTGCTCACTTTTTCGAACAATGGCATGATTATATTCCTTTCTTATTTATGGTTATTACTTTGTTTAATGTTTTATGTCTGATTATTTAGAATCCAATACTCCCATTCTTTTAGATTACAAGAAATTAATAACCGAGGACTGCTCCTGGTCGGCAGGCGCTTCGTTTGCTGCCAATCCGGGGTCATCCGTCTTATTACGGATTTTTTGAAGCACGGCACTACTTCTTTTATATGTAGGTGTCTGCTCTACCATCGATATTATGTTCTCGTTATCGATATCGGCCTCAGTGAAACGATATACATGGTGGCGGCGTTTTACATTCTTCACGGTTTTGTCATTCTTATAGAACTTACCGCGCCGGATTGCCTTGCGCTCTTCTTCTTCGGCCAACTGAGCCTGACGCTCTGCGTCGTCTGTACTTGGACGGGAAAGGAATTCTTCCATATATGGCACACTGTCCAATCCGAAGCCGGTGGCAAGAATCGTTATCTTTACCTTTTTGTCAAGAGACGGGTCGAACGTAACACCCCACTTCACTTCGAAATCGCTACCGAACTTACTCATGAAATCATGAATTTCATTCATTTCCTCCATGGTTATGGTGTCTTCATCCTCATCGGAACAATAAATACTAAGCAATACCTTTTTGGCATTGAAAATATCATTATTGTTCAGCAATGGTGAATTAAGGGCGTCTTCAATGGCGTTGCTCACACGGTTCTCGCCGGAGCCTTCGCCGGTACTCATTATTGCCACGCCGCCGTTACGCAGCACTGTACATACATCATTGAAATCAAGGTTTATCTTTCCATGTGTCGTTATAATCTCGGCAATGCTCCTCGCCGCGATAGTAAGAGTATCGTCAGCGCGCCCGAAAGCGTCAAGTATGGTAAGCTCGGGATATATCTCTCGCAGTCTTTCATTATTGACAACCAGCAAAGCGTCCACATTCTTTGAAATTGCCTCTACACCGTCCAAAGCCTGGTCTATCTTTTTGTTTCCTTCGAACTGGAACGGTATGGTTACAATGCCTACCGTAAGGATGTTTTTCTTTTTAGCTTCGCGAGCGATTATTGGAGCTGCGCCTGTGCCGGTACCGCCTCCCATACCTGCGGTTATAAAAGCCATTTTTGTTCCATCGGAAAGCATTCTGTCTATTTCCTCAAGACTGTCTTCGGCAGCTTGACGCGCTTTCTCGGGACGGTTTCCGGCACCGAGCCCTTCGCTACCCAACTGTACTTTTATCTGAACGGGAGAGTCGCTCAACGCTTGATTGTCGGTATTACAAACAACGAACGACACGTCATGTATACCGGTTTGATACATGTGGTTAACGGCGTTTCCTCCGCCTCCGCCTACACCAATTACTTTTATTATATGGGGATTCCCTGTAGGGAAACCAAAATCCATAACGTCATCGTTTTTAGGCATATTACTGTGAATTATGTTTGTTTTTATTATTTATTTTTCAGGTGTTTGCTTCTTTGTGTTTTAGCTTATTAGCGTATTCAACGCTATTTTACTTCATGCTGCTCCTTTATTTTTCTCAATGTTTCAGAAGTACGGTTATATGTAGCCGAAGCTGCTATTGTTTCTATTATCCATGGATTATCAATATCGTCTTCACCGAAATGGAAAACATGATGTCTCTGCTTTCTTTTCATTCCGTTCTTGCGTTCGTTCTTGTCTCCGTAATAGTAAGCCTTACGCGCTTGCCGGCGGTTTATCTCGTCTATGCTCATTGAAGAATCTGCGGCCTCATTGTCGCTGTCCTTCGAGTTTGCACTTGCAAAAGGCAAGCTGTTTTTTCCAAAACCTGAAGCGAGAATGGTTATCTTGACTTTTCCACCCATCCCCGGTACGGGAGCGAAGCCGAATTTTGTCTGGATGTTCTCGTTCACGAACTTTTCCATGAAATTATTAACCACATCGATTTCGGGAATGGTCAAAGTATTCTTATCGTCAGAACTGCAAATCGTCATCAATATGCGCCGGGCATTGAATATATCGTGATCGCTAAGCAACGGAGAGGTTATCGCCTCCTCTATGGCTTTTGACACGCGGTCGGGTCCTTCGGCCTCACCGTAACTTATCAATGCGATACCTCCGTCGCTCAAAACCGTTTTGACATCATTGAAATCGGGATTGATTTTCATTGAAGTCGTTATAATATCCACTATACTTTTTACTGCAACAAGCAAAGTGTCATCCGCACGTTTGAAAGCGTCAATCATTGTGTTTATGGCGCATATCTTACGCAGTCTTTCATTGTTTATTACGAGCAGGGAATCTACATTGCGCGACAGTTCCTCTACTCCGTCAAGAGCCTGGTCTATACGTTTCTCTCGTTCGAAAAGAAAAGGTATCGTGACCACACCTACTGTAAGCACACCTGCTTTCTTGGCTTCTCTTGCTATCACGGGTGCTGCTCCAGTACCTGTGCCACCTCCCATTCCGGCAGTAATGAAAACCATGCGTGTACCGTCATCGAACATCTTGCTTATCTCATCAAGGCTTTTTTCTGCTATCTCGCGACCTTTTGCCGGATTGCTGCCGGCTCCAAGCCCTTCTTCACCCAACTGCCGACGAACCGGAACCGGCGAATCTATGAGCGCAATGCGGTCTGTGTTGCAAACCTCGAAACGGACATCACGCATTCCTTCGTTGTACATGTGTGCAACGGCATTGCCACCTCCGCCACCAACACCTATAACTTTTATTATACGTGCGTCGGAAGCGGAAATAGGATCGTCTACTTTTGGTATTTCGAATTCTATCATAATTAATTTACCTGTCTACTTACAACATGCGCTCTACATATAAAACTTATAAAGCCGGTCATATTTGTCTGCTTTTTTTAATCGGGAAACTATGCTGTCGAAAATATGTCTGAGATATTTTAAAATAGGTCTGACATATTTCAAAATAGGTCAGACCTATTTTTTATAAAGTCCCGTAAGATATAAAAAGTTTTATGCCAATACTATATCAGCAATTAAATACAATATGAATCCTTGCTTATTTATGCTTTAATTTATTACGCAATCTTGATTGTCAGTCTGAACTCTCCTATTATTCGCCTTCCGGGCTAACCAGATCCGTAGCTGCCTTAGCTACTTTACGCCATGCGCGACTCAACGGGTTGTTCTTTTTCCATTCCTCGCGCTTCTTACGTTTTTCGGCTTTTTTCTTTTCTTTTTCCGCTTTTATTTCTTCTTCTGTTTTCTCAGCCTGGTGTGTTTCGGTATCTTCTTTTATCACAGGTTTCGGTTGCCCGTTCAGTTCTTCTACCTTAGTACGTGTGGAAACTGTTTCCGTTGTTTTTTTTGTCTCCAGCTCTTCATCAACGAACAAACTACTGTCTTCTTCCTTAATATCCGTACCGGCACAGTTCTCGTCACCCAAGGCGAGCAACCCGAGTATGGCGTTGCGTGTACCGTCTTTTACCTTTACATCTGCAATCTTTGAATTTACTGCAAAATTCACGTTCTTTGCAACTTTTAGTTTTTCGATGCCAGTATATACTGTAAAAGCCTTATCTATGTCTTTTATGTTTGCACCACCTCCGGTTAAAACCGCGCCTGCAATCAAAGTATCCTTGATTCCGGAAGCTGTAATTTGGTCTGATACATTTACGAGGATTTCCTCCATACGTGCCTCAACAATATCGCAGAGCAGCTTACGTGAAACGAGCCGGCCGTCTTTTAGTGTATAATTCTCATCCTCCGTCTCTTCCGTAAGTTCTGTGTATGCGGAACCATATTTCAGTTTAAGACTTTCCGCTTCAGATTCTTCTATCGACAAGCTTGAAGCTATATCTTTTGTAACATTATCGCTGCCCAATGGTATTACGGAAAGGTGGCGCAACAGATTCTTCTGGTACACAGCTACAGTTGTCGTATCTCGGCCTATATCGACAAGGGCACAACCCGGACGTTTGTCAGAATCTACGTTCAACACTGCGTTAGCCAATACAATAGGCGTTGTATAGAACTGCACAACCTCTATTCCGGCTTGTTCCAAGCAGGATTTGATATTATTATAAAATGTGCGCCTGATAACTATATTAAGAAAACGGCCTTCTATTCCGCTTGACAACACCCCTACCGGCGACATGCTGAACTGTGAACCTAATTTATATTCTTGCGGTATTATATCCAACAAATAATATTCGGGCAAACACTGGGTGCGGTTTTCTTCATAAATTGAATCTACCAGTTCCTGTGATATTCTGGTCTCCACTTCAAACTGACGGCTTACCGTATTACGAACAGAATGCATGCCTTGTCCACCAAAACAAACATAAACACATGCAATTCTCCTACCTACGGCATTCTGCAAGCGTGTTTTGATGTCTTTCAGACATAAAACAGTCTTGTCAACATTATAAACAGCTCCTTTATGAATGAATGAAGAAGAATTTTCCTGTGCCATTGCTAACACTTGGGTGCTACCATCTGACATTCGTCGCCCTATCATTCCCGTTATTTTCGACGAACCGATTTCTATTGCTGCTACGAAAGCATCATTTTGTGTAATTGCAGACATATATTAATTCTTATTTTTTACATATTATTTGATTGATATACTCTATATTAATCCTGGAATACTTATTCCAGCCCACATTGCTCAGAACTCTCTCATAGAAAGTTTTTAATCGTTCAAATTTCTGCGGAATATCCACAGGTTCACCTATATATACCACAGGCTCTCCTACGCGGGGTATCATTTCCATATTTCCTGCACTGTCAACGTGTATTTGCTGTACCTGTCCGTTCCAAAACGCGTCTTCTTGCAACAATCGTCCTAACGGTATCAGGTTTTTCCGAGCATAAGAATGAGATATATGCCCTGTTGCTACCGCCATATCCGCCGTATAATGCATGTGTGGCATTATCTTCCCTTGTGAATCGATGAAATAATTTTCGCCGGAATCACTTATTACTCTCATAACGGGCAAACGTTGCTCTACCTTTACAACGACCTGCCCGCCAGCAGTCTTATAGCAAAGCGCATTCTTGATAAATGGATTCTTTGAAAGTATTTTTTCCATTTTATAGCAATCCACTTCGCTTATTTTCTTGCCTAAAGGATAAACTTTAGCCGCGCCGAGGATATTACGTATCTCTGTGGTTGTAATAAAAACGGCTTTGGCACTGTCTTCTACACACACATTAACCTGCGAGCACATCTTAGAATCCTTGGGGTTGTTAAATCTGGTCACAGCAAAAACCAAATAAACCACAAGAGCCAGCAACAGTAATATCCTAAGCAATACCTTCATATCTTATTTACTCTACTGCACGCAATTTAGCTGCGCGGCAAAAGAATCTTTTCTATTTCAGGAGTTAAGGTGTCCAAATCACCTGCGCCGAGAATTATCAAGACATCTATATCGGAAGAACGTATCACATCTAATACTTCATCCTTGCGTACCAGCATTCTTTTCATATCCGGGCGCAATTCGTCATATATCAAACGGCTTGTAACGCCTGGTATAAGGCGTTCACGTGCCGGATATATTTCTGTAAGAATTACCTCGTCAAGCAAAGACAGGCTCTTTGCAAACTCCTTATAGAAATCTCTTGTTCTTGAATACAAGTGCGGCTGGAATACTGCGGTTATTTTCCTTCCGCTAAATACTTTTCGAACAGATTTTATACATTGGTCTATCTCCTTAGGATGGTGCGCGTAATCACTTACCAATACTATCTTATCAGTTTTTATCTTGAAATCAAATCTACGCTCAACTCCTGAAAAAGTTCTTACGCCTTCTCGTATATCCTCAGCCGACACTCCGGCTATCTGCGCCAAAGCCATTGCCGCTATACCGTTCTCTATATTAACATATACAGGAACCCCCAAATCGATATTTGTAATATTACCGAACGGAGAGACAAAATCAAACATGATTCTTCCGTTGCCTATTCTTATATTTTCGGCATGGAAGTTTCCCTCGTCTATACTATAGTCGAATAAACGCACCCCATCTTTGAGTTGCGGTGTCATATTGAGATTCTTGTGAATTACAAGTGCTCCGCCTTTCCTTATTAAAGATGTATATTTCTCAAAACTCTCTATATACGCTTCATGTGTTCCGTAAATATCCAAATGATCTGCGTCAACAGCCGTAATAACTGAAGCGTAAGGCGTCAGCCAATGGAACGAGCGGTCATACTCATCAGCTTCTATTACAACATAGGGGCTTGAAGAGTTGAGCAGATAGTTTGTGCCATAATTCTTTGATATTCCTCCTAAAAAAGCGTTGCAGCCTACATGACTTTGGTGTATAATATGGGCGGCCATCGTTGAAGTCGTGGTCTTTCCATGCGTTCCGGCTACGCACAAGCCGCGGTATGCACGTGTCAATGCGCCTAACACCTGGGCACGCTTCTCAACATCAAACGCCATATTATTGAAATATCCCAATACCTTGTTGTCTGCAGGTATTGCCGGCGTATACACGACCAAAGTATTTCTTGAATTTTTAAAAGTTGCCGATATTTCATCAGGGTCATCATCATAAATTATATGCGCACCTTCAGCTTTAAGTCTTTCCGTAAGCACCGACGGAGTGTGGTCATATCCTCCAACCGGTATCTCTCGCGAAAGGAAAAAGCGGGCTATTGCACTCATTCCTATACCTCCTATACCAATAAAATAAACAGCTTTTATGTCATTCAAATCCATTTCGTAATCTCCTATATATTTCTTAATGTTTCTTTTGATACGTTTCTGCCAAAGCTATCACCTCGTTTGCTATCACGTTTGCCGCGTCGGGGTGTGCCATTGTCAAAATATTATTTCTGAGTTTGGAAAGCATAACATCGTCCGCAACGGTATTCAGCGCACGAGGTATCAAGGTCCGGGCAGCTTCAATATCCTTTACGTATAATGCAGCGTCATGGCTTGTCAAAGCCAAAGCATTTTTTGTCTGGTGGTCTTCTGCAACATTAGGCGAAGGCACTAAAATGGAAGCTTTGCCCAGCAATGCCAGTTCCGATATACTTCCGGCGCCGGCACGAGACACTACAAGGTCGGCTGCTTTGTATGCGGCGGGCATATCGGCTATGAAATCACAAACTACGAGATTTGAAGGTTTCCCTCTATGTTCGAGTTCTTCCTTTATTGTTGAACTATAATACTTGCCCGTTTGCCACACAAACTGCACTTCACTTTGTTTTATGAGCACAAGACTGTTAAGCACAGCTTCGTTTATTGTCTTTGCTCCCAAACTACCGCCTATTATCAAGACGGTTCTTTTATCAGGATTCAATCCGAAAGAAGCAATTGCTTCTTCTCTGGAAATCTTTGTGTCCAACAGGTTTTGCCTTACGGGATTTCCCGTTAATATTATTTTCTCTTTTGGAAAGAAACGTTCCATTCCTTCATAGGCCACACATATCCTTTCCGCTTTCTTTGCCAGCAGTTTGTTTGTTACTCCGGCGTACGAATTCTGTTCTTGCAAAAGCGTAGGAATACCCATCGCTTGGGCTTCATTCAATGTAGGTCCGCTTGCATACCCTCCTACGCCTACGGCTACCATCGGATTGAATGTTTTAATAATTTGCTTTGCAAGGCGCTTGCTTTCTATTATTTTAAACACAGTGCGTATGTTACGCAATATGTTTTTTCTGTCAAAACCACAAATGGGAAGTCCTTTTATTTCATATCCTGCAGCAGGAACGCGCTGCATTTCCATGCGTCCTTCGGCTCCTACAAAAAGTATCTTCGAATCAGGACGAATTTCTTTTATTGCATTAGCGATAGAAACAGCAGGGAATATATGCCCGCCTGTTCCTCCGCCACTAATTATTATCCTAAGTGTTTTATCCATCGTCATCAGCATGCTTAACGTCATTGATTGTAAATCAAATTCGTTGCCACATTTTACAAGGTTGAATCTTAATATCTTATATTATACACGTATACATTTAGCGTAATATGCAAAAATAACAATAAAAATCGTTATCGGCGTATCTTTCGTTTATTATTTCACATTTGTAAAATTTCATCTCCGCTACTTTAGCTACAAACGTAAAACGAACAGACTCCCAAACACACAAACTTGCTAAAAACACTATCGGCACCAGAGGTTTCATCCGGTGCCGATAGTTATAATTTCATTTTGTTTATTTATTGCTTTCCTTTATCAATTTTTGCAGGAGAACAGGATTATCGGTCGTTATGTAATCGGCCTTTGCCGAAATAAGTTCTTTCATAGTGTTCTCGTCGTTCACGGTCCATACATTTACTTTCATTCCCAATTCGTGACATTGGTTAATCCAGTCCTTGTGGTTCTTTATAACTCCCCATGCGTAGTCCGGACCGGCAACACCGATTTCCTTGAGTTCCTTTGGCGAAAGATCACCATTCAGGTAATACACTTCTGTGCCTTTGGGAGCATTCGCGGCAAGATACTTTGTTGCGTCAAGCGAAAAAGCTATGTATGTTGTGCGTTTTGTAAGTTTATATTTCTTTACAAGCCTCATAGCCTCTTCACAACAAGCTATGGTCCTGGCTTTATCGTTGTGGGTCTTTACTTCGAGAATCAACTGGGTCTTTAATTTCTTGGCTTTCTTGAGATAAGCTTCAAGTGTAGGAACCTTCTCCCCGTTTTTCAAACTTATGGCCGAGATAGTTTTCATATCGGAATCCTCGATACGGGTGCCGCTGAAGTTTCCGTCGTGGTTTACCATTACATGGTTATCTTTGGTTATCCACACATCGAACTCGCTACCGTAGCAACCTATAGAATCAGCCTTTGTCAATGAAGCCAGACTGTTCTGGTCAGAACCCGGAGTATTCCAAAATCCACGGTGAGCAATTACCTCTGGCTGAGCTTGCGCCATGCCGCAAATCATTGAGAACAATGAAATGAAGAGAAATTTTTTTATTTTCATGTCTTATTATTTTAATCCGTACAAAATTAGCAATTATAATGAGACTACCCTTATGCTTTTGCTAAAAATTCCGGATAAGAATGTTAAATCTGTGTTTGCATGAAAGAATTTTCCATTCGGAACGTTGCTGGTGTAACCCCTGCAAACTTACGGAAGTACTTGTTGAAGTTGCTCTGTTCAGTAAAGCCCAAGGCGCGCGATATTATCTTAACCGAACAGTCGCCACACGCCAACAAACGTTTGGCTTCAAGAATTATCCGTGCGTCTATATAAGCTTTGGGTGTCATGCCCAAATATTTCCTCAACTGTCGTGAAAGGCTTTTCTCGTTCACTTTTTGTTGGGAAATATAATAATCAGCATTGCGGTTTATACGGAAAGACTGCTCCACTGCGCCGCGGAATGCGCGTACCTCGCTGTATGAATCGTCGGAGAATCCTTCGGAATACTCTCTTTCCATTCCATACAGCAGAGATAACAGGTAGCTGCGCAAAACCTTACCCTGCGAAATATCGTCTGCCCGCGCGCATTCCTGCCTGATTATCGAGAAAAGTTCCTTAGCATTAACCGGTCGTGCCATTACAGCACCTTTGCGCCGGAAAGAATCGAACATCGCAGCCGTATGCAAGAATTCGTCCTCCACGCTTCCATTCCCGAACATCCGGTCCGAAAACGAAAGGCACTCGGCCGTAAGGCTATCATCTGCGTCAATGCGCCACACCTGCCCTGGGGCTATTGCAAGCAACTGTCCTGCCCCAACCAACATCTCGCAAAAATCGATATTTACACGCAGGTTTCCTTCCTCTACAAAGAGCACATCATAGGCTTCGGCTACACTGAAACGTCCACTGCCGCATACTTTTTGCGGAAAGAGCTTCATTATACTTACAGGACCGGCTGCCGTTTCAAGACGTTGCATTCACTTAAAGAAAACATATTTTAATGTGTAAATATACGGAAATGGAAATTAAACCAAGCAAAAAGCCGAGATTTTTATTAAAAGTCATTGACGCTCCTTTTCTCCTGGTACAAAAAAATGTGCCCTGCAAAGCAAAAATGCTTTGCAGGGCACGCTATTAACCCAAAACTCGTTTGTCAAAACAAATCAATCACTTTTTACACGATTACTTGATTTCAATATTGGTTACCTTGGCTTTCTTTTCCTCTTCCGGCAGTTTAGGCAATTCGACCTCAAGAACACCGTTGTTCACCTTTGCGGATATCTTAGTGCGGTCTACATCGTCGGGCAATATCATAGCCTGCTGGAATTTCGAATACGAGAACTCGCGACGCAGGTAACGACCGTTTTTCTGCCCTTCTTTCTTCTCATCCTTCTTCTCCATGGTAATAACGAGGTTGTCGTCATCATCAATTTGGATATTGAAGTCATCTTTCGTCATGCCCGGAGCAGCAACCTCCACACAATAGTTATTATCATTCTCTATAACGTTTATAGCCGGTGCTGTGGCATTTGTTCTTTCCATCCAAGTGTTATCGAAAAAGTCGTTGAAGATACTCGGTAACCAATTCTGATTTCTTTTAACTAATGCTGACATAATTTCAATCTCCTATTTTTAATTGTTGTACATATCTTTTTTGAACCCTCCGGGCTTTAGCACCTTTCGGAATTCACTTATATATATGCAACTGCCGTGCCAACTGTTTTCTCGACATAAGCGCACATCAAAAACGTCAAAATGTCATGTTTTACGACTAATATTACACACATTTCGGCAGGATTGGTTTACAAACGTTGCGCTTTCTCAAAAAGGTTTAACACCATGGCCGAACCCGGCACCCTTATTTTCAGGAATAACACATGCGTGAAAAAAGTGAAAGAAAAAATTATATCGAAAAAACTCCATTAGGACCTCCGAAAAAATATGTCCGACCTTTTTCAAAATACAAGGCACATATTTCAAAATATGTCAGACATATTTTTGGCCGCCTCAAAACCCGCATGAACAAAGGCTTTGCGGAACTTGCAAAATGCAGACAAAAACAGTCGGCCACAAAAACACGTTTCCGAAACCCTGTATGTAAACCTTGAATTCGAGTACAAAAGATGATGCTGAAAACATAAATCCCCGATACATTTATAATATATCTGCCTACTTCCTTTCCTTTTGCTTTAATGTTTCGTTTTATGCTCAAATTGTTGTCTGCGGGCTCAGATTTTTCTACTTTTGCGGCGAAATTCGAATTCGTTAAAACGAACGAGTTAAAAAAACGGCACAAATGAGCGCATTATCAGAAAACAAATCTCTGAAAAACTGGCTGTTGCTTGTAATATTGTCATATACGGCCTTTATTTTCAACACCACTGAGTTCGTTCCTATAGGTTTACTTTCCGACATAGCTCGCGATTTTGGCATGAGAGAGGCCAACGCCAGTATACTCATCTCGGTTTATGCGGGATTTGTAGCCGTTATGTCTTTGCCGTTGGTTATCATAATAGGCCGTTGCGATTTCCGAAAGATACTGCTTTTCGTTATAGCTGGTTTCATGATCAGCCACTTCCTTTCATCCGTGGCTTCCAACTTTACCGTACTTCTTATTTCGAGGTTGGGGGTTGCATGTTCCCACGCCATATTCTGGTCTATAGTTTCGCCGCTTGCGGTACACATTGCCCCCAAGGACAAGAAAGAAACTGCTCTTGGCATGATAATTACCGGCACTTCGCTTGCTATGATAGCCGGTATGCCGCTGGGGCGCGTTATCGGCCTTCACCTTGGATGGAGGTATACATTCGGCGTTATAGGCATTGCGGCACTGTTGGCATTAGTGCTGCTGGCGTTCCTTTTTCCGCCTGTGCCCAACAAACAAAGCACTTCGGTGAAGAACCTGCCGTTGCTGTTCAAATCGCCGGCAATAACGGGCATATACATTTTCACATTGCTCGTTGTAACTGCGCATTACACCGGATACAGCTACATTGAACCATTCTTGAAACAAGTTGCCGGTCTTTCGGATAGCATGACTACCTTGTCGTTAACTATTTTTGGTATCTCCGGCATAGTGGCAAGCACTATATTCTCCAAATTCTATAACGAACGCAGAAAGTTATTCCTGCTGTCGGTTGCAATAGGTCTACCGCTCATACTTTTAGCCATGCGCCCCGTTGCATACGGGCATTACTTTTCAATGGCACACTGTTTTTTGTGGGGATTGGTCATAATGGCCATAAACCTGATAACCGAATTCGAGATTATACGCTTTGCCCCACAACAAGCCACGCTGGCCATATCCATATACTCTTCGATTTACAACGTAGGCATAGGATGCGGGGCTGCCGTAGGAAGCATAGCCATAACGGGATTGTCAATTTCATCAATAGGTTACGCAGGCGGAATTATAGCCATTGCGGCTTTAGCATTCGGATTGGGAAGAATGATACCGGCCTTAGGCAATATTCGCGCTTATGCCGTGAGCAGACACAAACATGCAGCCTAATATAGTTTAGGTTTTTGTTTACATTTGTTTACCGCCGGACACAATACCATAAGTTCAGAAAAACCCGTAAACCGGAATTGAAAGAAAAAGATTTTGTAGCACATTATTTTTTGCACATTTACGAGGACATACCTGCTTAGTTGAACAAAAAAAACGGAAACTGACTAAAATGTCAACTTCCGTTTTTCTTAAACTCTGATATAAATTAAAACTCTGCGTTCTTGGGTGTGCGGGGGAACGGTATTACGTCGCGTATGTTCTGCATACCTGTAACGAACAGTATCAAACGTTCAAAGCCAAGGCCGAAACCGCTGTGCGGGCATGTGCCGAACTTGCGAGTATCAAGATACCACCACATATCTTTCATTGGTATGTGCAGTTCTTCGATTCTTGCCTTGAGTTTGTCGTAGCTCTCCTCGCGTTCCGAGCCGCCTATAATCTCGCCAATCTGCGGGAACAGCACATCCATGGCACGCACTGTGCGGTTATCGTCGTTCATCTTCATGTAGAACGCCTTTATCTCCTTGGGATAATCGGTTATGATAACCGGACGTTTATAGTGCTGTTCTACCAAATAGCGCTCATGTTCAGCCGCGAGGTCGCAACCCCAATAAACAGGGAATTCAAACTTGTGGCCGTCTTTTACAGCTTTTTCGAGAATCTCTATGCCTTCGGTATATTTCATACGGGCAAAATCATTCTCGACAACGAACTTGAGGCGTTCTATCAATCCTTTGTCAACCATTTTGTTGAGGAATTCTATATCGTCTGCACAGTTCTCCAATGCCCAGCGCACGCAATATTTTATGAAATCCTCGGCAAGGTTCATGTTGTCTTCTATATCATTGAAAGCGACTTCCGGCTCTATCATCCAAAACTCCGACAAGTGGCGTGGCGTGTTCGAGTTTTCGGCGCGGAATGTTGGTCCAAAAGTATATATAGCACCCAAAGCCGTAGCGCCGAGTTCTCCCTCCAGCTGTCCCGAAACAGTAAGCGAAGCCGGTTTTCCATAAAAGTCATCGGAATAGTCAACCTTACCGTCAGGAGTCTTCTTTATATCAGCAAGGTTCATGGTCGTAACCTGGAACATTTGTCCAGCTCCTTCGCAATCGCTTCCTGTTATTAGAGGCGTATTGAAATAATAAAAGCCGTGCTCGTGAAAATAGCGATGTATTGCTATTGCCATATTATGGCGTATGCGGAACACTGCACCGAAAGTATTTGTGCGCAAGCGGAGGTGTGCGTATTGACGCATGTATTCAAAGCTCTGTCCTTTCTTCTGCATAGGATAGTCGCTTCCGCATGCTCCGAGCAGTTCTATGTTATCAGCTTGCAGCTCCACACTTTGCCCGCTTCCTATGCTTTCTACCAAAACTCCGTCTACACTCAGACATGCGCCGGTGGTTATTTGCTTTATTAGTTCGTCGTCGAATTTTTCGACGTCAGCAACAATCTGTATGTTCTTTATTGTAGAACCATCATTGAGGGCAATAAAATTTACGGCCTTGCTGCCACGGCGTGTCCTTACCCATCCTTTTACATTTACTTTGGCACCGTAGTCTTTCGACTTGAGAAGTTCTACTATTCTGATTCTTTTGATTTTTTCCATATTAAATATATATGATTACATTGGAACATTCTGTTTTACGAACTACTCGAATGCTCCCATTTTCAATACATTTACTTCTTCCTGTGTAAGATAACGCCATTGCCCACGGCGCAGATTTTTCTTAGTAAGCCCGGCAAAGTAAACACGGTCGAGCTTTATTACGTGATAACCTAACGCTTCGAAAATACGACGCACTATTCGGTTCTTTCCACTATGTATTTCTATACCGACTTGTTTTTTATCAACAGCAGAAGCGTATTCTATTGCGTCGGCATGTATTTCGCCGTCATCAAGAGTTATTCCGTCGGCTATCTGACGCATATCGGCAGCAGTAACGTTACGATCCAAATAAACATGGTACACCTTCTTCTTCATGAACTTGGGATGAGTTAGCTTTGAAGCAAGCTCCCCATCGTTTGTAAGCAGAAGCACACCTGTAGTGTTACGGTCAAGACGACCTACCGGATAAATCCGTTCCTTACATGCGTTATGCACAAGTTCCATTACCGTTTTGCGTTTCTGCGGGTCATCGCTTGTCGTAACATAATCCTTAGGTTTATTCAAAAGTACATAAACTTTTTTCTCGGGCGAAACCGGTTCGTTATGAAAACGCACCTCGTCGCTGCGTTTTACTTTTGTTCCCAGTTCTGTTACAATTTCTCCATTTACCGTTACTACACCGGCCTGTATGTATTTGTCAGCGTCACGGCGGGAGCAGACCCCGGCATTAGCCAGAAACTTGTTAAGCCTTATAGGTGCGTCCGGGTCGAAATTCTCCTCAGCATATTGTATACGTTTAGGCAAACTATATTTCGCATTCGGGTCATAACCTTGCGAATGTTTGCGACGAGAGCCATAACCTGCTCCCGAGGGATTGTTCTGTTGCGAACGATATTCATAGCGTCCGCCACGAGCTTCCTTTCGTGCAAACTTTCCAAGCGAGTACGAATCATTCTCGCCTTCATATACACGGGGGCGTTTATTATAGCTATACTTTCCTCGGTTGTATTCGGCAGATTCGTCATACGAACTGCCATAGCCGCGCCTGCGGTCAGAATAATTTCCTCCGTAGGGGTTATGGTTTCTTTCTGAGTTATAGTTAGCATTATTTCCTCTTTGGCGAAAGTACGATTCACCATCTCTTCGCCGGGAATTACCGCCATAAGAACGATCGCCATAAGCGCGACGATTATTATATTCCTCTTTATTACCGCTTCGTCCTGTTCCATCATAAACATTAACTCTGCGATAAGCCGGCCGGTTAGTGTTTTCTTTGTTTTCATTACCGGAATTCTGCTCCGGCTGCCGGTTCATAAATTCTTCTTTGTCCATCTCGGATTTTCTTTAATGATTAATATAAATGAATTATAGGCCTGACACAGGTCATTTTTATCTTAACTTTTCAAGCGCCCAATGTAATACGTATTATTTGGGATTTTTATATTCCTACGTAGTTATGGGGCGTAATCTTTTTCAATTCTTCTTTTATGTTGTCAGGAACATTTAATGTCTTTATGAAATCTGTTATATCTTTCTGCCTTATTTCGGTATTTGTCCTTGTCAGCGCTTTTAATGCTTCGTAAGGATGAGGATACCCTTCGCGGCGTAAAATAGTCTGTATAGCTTCAGCCACAACAGCCCAGTTGTTATCGAGGTCTGCGTCTATCGATTCTCTATGGATAAGCAGTTTCCCCAATCCTTTCATCGTGCTTTGTATCGCTATTATCGTGTGCGCCAACGGCACTCCCACATTACGTATTACAGTACTGTCGGTTAAATCTCGCTGCAGGCGTGAAACAGGCAGCTTGTGCGACAAATGTTCAAACAAAGCGTTTGCTATACCTATGTTTCCTTCTGAATTTTCATAGTCTATCGGATTTACCTTGTGCGGCATAGCCGATGAACCGACTTCACCTGCCCGGATTTTCTGTTTGAAGTAATTCATGGAAATATACGTCCAAAAATCTCGGTCAAGGTCAAGTATTACAGTATTAATTCTTTTAAGCGCGTCAAGCACTGCAGCCAAACCATCGTAATTTGAAATCTGCGTCGTGTATTCTTCGCGCTCCAGCCCAAGACGTTCTGCAAGGAACTTGTTCGCAAGCTGTTTCCAGTCTATTTCAGGATAAGCCACATGATGTGCGTTAAAGTTACCTGTAGCCCCGCCGAACTTGGCTGTAATCCTAAGACCTTTCAGCTGCTCCTTCTGACGTTCCAACCTATAAGCAAATACTTTTATTTCCTTTCCCAATCGCGTAGGCGAAGCAGGCTGCCCGTGAGTACGTGCAAGCATGGGGATGTCTTTCCACTCTTCGGCAAATGAATTCAGCTTGTCTATCAGTCCGTCTAATTGAGGATAATACACATCGTTCAACGCGTCGCTAAGCATTAAGGGAAAAGAAGTATTGTTTATGTCCTGCGACGTAAGGCCGAAATGTATAAACTCCTTGTACGGCTCAAAGCCGCCAATTTCGTCGAGTTTTTCCTTTATGAAATATTCGATTGCTTTGACATCGTGGTTCGTTGTCTTTTCAATTTCCTTCACCCTTGCGGCATCCTTTTCGGAAAAATCATTATATATCGCCCGCAACTGCGGCACTATTCCCTTGTCAAACCCTTTAAGTTGGGGCAAAGGAATTTCCGTCAGCCAAATGAAATATTCAATTTCAACCCTTGTGCGGTATTTCATCAAGGCATACTCTGAAAAATAAGGAGCCAAAGGCTCGCATTTCGAACGATAGCGCCCGTCTATAGGGCTAACTGCTGTCAAAACATCAAGGTTCATATCTAAAGTCATAAATCCGTTGCAAAATTAAATTATTTTTCCGACTCCTGTCTTCGCGTTATGTGTTTTTATGCGCATTAGCAGTATGTTTAAGGAACAATATCTGGATTGACCAACCCAAAGTAAACCGTACCAAACAAGGCAGCGCTCCAACCTTGTATATGAAAACCGAGGTTCTCACCCGTAAGGCTGTTTATGTGTTCATTAGCCGACCAATCTCCTGAAGCTATTATATCGGCACGCCCCACCCTTTTTATAATGTCTATTGCGTCATCTTTCTGCCCCAGCCGAATGCGAGCCCAGCAATCCATGAAGTTAACCCATGGCCATACGGCGCCGTTGTGATAAGTGGCCGGGTCGAGACCGAACTCCTTAGGATAATACGGAAATGTCTCGGCCACCCCGTAGGGAGTCAGACTCATTTCGTTCAACGATTCTATAATTTTCAAGGCCTTGTCGCGTGGAACCACATCAAAAAGTATTCCTATCGTCTGGTCTTCCAGCAGCTTGTCATTCACGCTGTCGTCCTTCCACAACTGGCAATAGTAACGTCCGTTCCACATGCCGCCTTCTTCGATTGGCTTGTTTACTATATCGTAGCCTTTCCTGTATGCTTCCTCGTATTTTTCTATAGCAACGCTGTCACCGCACTCCTCGCCCATGTACATCATCTTCTTCAATGCGGCCAGGTACACCAATGCCGAAAACGGTGAATATTCTCTGTCTTCCACTCCTTTAACGTCTTTCCAATCGCCCCAGAATGACACCTGCCGGGGCAAGCCTTTCCCTTTCGTGTCTCGTGAGATAAGCCAGTCCATAGCCTTTTTCAATACCGGCCAGTAAGAAAGCAGCTTATCTTTCTCGTGATACAGCTGGTAAAAACGCGCGGCGCGCAGTATAAGGAAAGCATTGATGTCCAAGTCGTCTTCACGTTCAATCACGGGTAATATCGTCGTAGGCATTTTCCCGGCCGGTGATACTGCAGCCAGACACTCCTCTATCATCTTGCGTTCGGCGTCCTTATAAAGGAGCAAATGCACCCACGTAGTCCAATAACTGTCGCGCGGATTCAGTTCCATGTACCCCATGGTCAGTATTTCGCCTTTCTTGTTGTAGCGTGTCAGCGATATTGCCGGAACCATATACCACCTGAGATAGGTATCCACATCTTCTATCCCTGTTTCGGGAATAGCCTGCGAAAACTCCTCTGTTTTTGTTTCCAGAATGTCCCAAACGGAACAGGCATGTTCCACAACTTCGCCCGCCGACGCAAAGTTCCTTGCCGAAATCCAGTCGCTGTCGTACAGCGAAATGGCTATGCGCACGGCTTTCATTTCCTTGCCTTTAAGTGTCACTGGTACGCGGAAAGCATTACCGCTCCATTCCGCGTCAACGTCTGCCGCCACGGCGAAGCTCCCGTTCGAAGCCACACTCCGTTTCCCCTCATTGTCCGAAGACATTTGCCCGCATATTTCGTTGCCGGGTTTTACTACAATCGTGAAAGTTTCCTCTTTCCTTGTCGGGTTGGTACATTCCATTTCCAACATCAGCACCGGCAGCGAAGATGTCTCAGCGTCGTTCACTGCGAGCGGGCAAAACGTTTTCAATTTTATGTTCGAGGAAATATGCGATGATTTGGCGTATTCCGCCTCTACAAACGGAAAGACGCGCTTTATGTCCTTGTCTTTGAATTGCGATAGAGTTTCCTTTTTGCCGTCTTTCTCTAATTCAACCCTTACAGGCCCGCGGTCCAACAGCCACCCGCCCAACTTTCCCACGTTTTGCAGCACCTGGCCGTACATGTCGCCCTGTTCGGACACGTTTACCGTCAGGGCAAAGTTGGCTATCGGGTATCCGCCCGCCGCAGGCTTGACTTGCGCATGAAGTGTAAAGCAAAGCATTGACACCAACGCTGCCATATAAATCCTTAAATTTCTTGTCATCTTATTATTACCGCAATTCGTATTCATATATATCTTTAAAATATTGCTCATGCGGTTACAAAATTAGCAATACTTTGCGTAATGGCTTGTTTCCAGGCTATGTAATATCGCTTTTGCCGCCATGTCGGCCCGCCGCCTTTGCACTCTCGACAAGATTCTTTAATTTTGCTTCCAAAAGCACATAATTCGTAACCGAACTTACCGAAACACAACATGCCCGAAACACAAAAAAGGAGATTTGCAAGAAAACGCAGCACCGAAGCACCTGCCGAAGACGACTTCGGCCGCTTGCAACCGCAAGCCATCGACCTTGAACAGGCAGTGCTCGGCGCACTGATGATTGAGCGCGACGCTTATTCCATGGTCAGCGACATACTCAAGCCCGACAGCTTCTACGAACGACGGAACCAACTGGTGTTCAACGCCATTCAGAGCCTGGCTTTCGCGCAAAAGCCGATAGACATTCTCACCGTGCGCGAACAGCTGAAAACGAGCGGCGACCTTGAGGACGTGGGCGGACCTTTTTACATTGCCCAGCTCACGCAGAAAATGACATCTACGGCCCACCTGGTTTACCACGCCAACATCATTGCTCAGAAATACATGCTGCGCCAGCTTATTTCATACACGAGCAACATTCAGGGAAAGGCATTCGACGAAACGCAGGACGCCGACGAGCTTATGCAGGAAGCCGAGGGAAAACTGTTCCAGCTATCGCAGCAAAACACGAAAAAGGAATACACGCAAATCGACCCTGTAATCGACGAGGCGTACAATGTGCTACGCAAAGCCGCCGCACGCAACGACGGCCTAAGCGGCATAGCAAGCGGATTCACCGAACTCGACAAGATTACCAGCGGGTGGCAGAACTCCGACCTCGTAATACTCGCCGCCCGCCCCGCAATGGGTAAAACGGCTTTTGCGCTCTCAATGGCCAAGAACATTGCCGTCGACTCGAAGACCCCGGTGGCTTTCTTCTCGCTCGAGATGAGCAACGTGCAGCTGGTTAACCGCCTTATAATAAACGTGTGCGAGATTCCGGGCGAAAAGCTCAAGAGCGGGCAACTTGCCCCATACGAATGGGTGCAGCTCGACCAGTCGATAAAAAAGCTGTACGGCGCGCCGCTCTATATCGACGACACTCCTTCGCTTTCAATATTCGAACTGCGCACCAAGGCACGCCGCCTTGTGCGTGAGCACCAGGTGGGACTGATAATGATAGACTACCTTCAGCTCATGAACGCAAGCGGCATGAATTTCGGAAGCCGCCAGGAGGAAGTTTCCAACATAAGCCGCGCCCTGAAACAGCTGGCAAAAGAGCTGAACATTCCCATACTTGCCTTGTCGCAGCTGAACCGCGGCGTCGAGACACGTCAGGGCAACGAAGGCAAACGCCCGCAGTTGAGCGACCTGCGCGAATCGGGCGCAATAGAGCAGGATGCCGACATAGTATGCTTCATCCACCGCCCGGAATACTACCACATTTACGAAGACAACGGAAAGGACATGCACGGCATGGCCGAGATAATTATAGCCAAGCACCGAAACGGTGCCGTGGGCGACGTGGTGCTTAGGTTCAAAGCACAATTCGCACGTTTCCAGAACCCCGACGACGACATAATCTCCTCGTCGAGCGACAGTTCCGCGTATTCGCCTGTTACAGGCAATGAAACCGCGCCACAGTTCCCCGGAGCGGTGAACGTGCCCCCACCCACTGCCGAGGACGACCCGTTTGCGGGCATTCCGCCTACCGACGACGCACCTCCGTTCTAAGAAAGTCAATTATTTTTCAACACGGCACGAGGCACACAAATGTTTCGTGCCGTGTTTGTCTGCGTTTTTACCACGGTTTTCAAACGGGTTTTCGGAGGGGTAAAAATATGTGCCTTGTATTTTAAAATATGTCCGACATAATTCAAAATATGTCAGACATATTTTTTCTCTGCTCCCATGCGGGATAAATGCACTGGAAACCAGTTTTCAATTTTTGCATTCAAAAACGCCCGTTTTCGTGCCCCGGTTTTGCGTCTCACTCTGTCTGTTTTCCAACAAAACACACATATTATATATGAACTTCGCACACATGCCCTGCAAAGGCGGCATTTCTCGCAAAAATGTTGTAAATTTGCGCGCGAAATATTAAAACCAGGAACTATGAACATATCATATAAGTGGCTCAAGGAGTATGTTGATTTCAATCTTACCCCGCAGGAAACAGCCGACGCGCTGACCTCGATAGGCCTGGAAGTCGGCTCGGTTGAAGAAATACAGGCAATAAAGGGCGGACTGGCCGGACTCGTAGTAGGCGAAGTGCTGACGTGCGAGCCGCACCCCGACAGCGACCACATGCACGTATGCACCGTAAACATCGGCAGCGGCGAACCGTCGCAGATAGTATGCGGCGCACCCAACGTTGCAGCCGGCCAGAAAGTAATTGTGGCCACCCTGGGTTGCAAGCTGTACGACGGCGACAAGGAATTCGTGATAAAGAAATCGCGCCTGCGCGGCATTGACAGCTACGGAATGATATGTGCGGAAGACGAGATAGGCGTGGGCAACGACCACAGCGGCATTATCGTACTGCCGGCTGACACGAAGGTGGGCATGCCCGCAGCCGAATACTACCACCTCGAGAGCGATTTCGTTATCGAAGTGGACATAACGCCCAACCGTGCCGACGCATGCTCGCACTACGGCGTTGCACGCGACCTGTACGCCTGGCTTAAGCAGAACGGATACGAAACAAGCCTGCACCGCCCGTCAACAGATGATTTCAAAGTCGACAGCAACGACCTCGACATCGACGTGGTGATAGACAACTACGAGGCATGCCCGTGCTATTGCGCCGTAACCGTAAAAGGCTGCAACGTAACCGAAAGCCCGGAATGGTTGAAGCAAAAGCTGCAAACCATAGGGCAACGCCCAATCAACAACATCGTCGACATTACCAACTACATCATGTTTGCATACGGCCAGCCGCTGCACTGCTTCGACGCCGACATGATTAAGGGCAACAAGATAGTAGTACGTACCATGCCCGAGGGCACTCCCTTCGTTACACTCGACGGTGTGACGCACAAACTCTCAAATCAGGACCTCGCAATCTGCAACGCCGAAGACCCCATGTGTATTGCCGGAGTATTCGGAGGCAAAGGCTCGGGTACATACGACACCACAACCAACATACTCTTCGAAAGCGCATACTTCAATCCGTCGTGGATAAGGAAAAGCGCACGCCGCCACGGCCTTTCGACCGACGCGAGCTTCCGTTTCGAACGCGGCATTGACCCCAACGGACAGATATATGCCCTCAAACAGGCCGCTTTGATGGCAAAGGAACTTGCCGGGGGCGAAATAGCCATGCAGATACGCACGGCAAGGAAAGAAGAACCGAAAGATTTCATCGTAGACCTCGAGTACGACTACGTAGACCGGCTCATAGGCAGGCACATGGAAAAAGATACGGTAAAGAACATCGTATCCTACCTCGAAATGAAAATTCTCGAAGAACGTGCCGACGGAATAAAGCTCTCCGTTCCGCCCTACAGGGTCGACGTGCAGCGCCCCTGCGACGTGGTTGAAGACATACTCAGGATATACGGGTACAACAACATCGACATCCCCTCCACCCTGAACTCTACCATAACCGTAAAGGGAGAGACCGACCGCTCCAACAAGCTGCAGAACCTCGTGGGCGAACAACTCGCAGGATGTGGCTTCAACGAAGTGCTGAACAACTCGCTTACAAAAATTTCATACTACAGCGACCTCAAGGAAAACTCCGTTGAACGGGGAGTAAACGTAATGAACCCGCTCAGTTCCGACCTCGGAATCATGAGGCAGACGCTGCTCTTTGGCGGACTCGAAAACATACAGCACAACGCCAACCGCAAAGTGGAGGACCTGCGGTTCTTTGAATACGGCAACTGCTATTACTTCGACCCATCGCGACGCAACCCCGAAAAAACACTGTCTGCCTACAGCGAAGACTATCACCTCGGCCTCTGGCTCGCAGGAAAGAGCAAAACAGGCTCTTGGATACATGCAGAAGAGAAGGCCGACATATACACGCTCAAGGCTCACGTGCTGAACATCTTCAAACGCACCGGGCTGTCGCTTTCAGCCCTTAAAATGCAAGAGAACATTAACGGCGAACTGTTGAGCGCGGCAATAACATATACCGACCACTCCGGCAAAAAAGTAGCCGAAATCGGAATCGTGCGCCACGACATACTGCACAAGTTCGACATACAGGGCGACGTGTTCTATGCCGACATAAACTGGACGAACCTTATGAAGCTCACAAGCAAGAACAAGGTGTATTACTCCAAGCTGAGCAAGTTCCCGCCCGTGAGCCGCGACCTCGCACTGCTCGTCGACAGCAGCGTGAAGTTTGCCGAGATAGAACGCACCGCATACGCGTCAGAAAAGAAGCTGCTCAAAAGCGTGGAACTGTTCGATGTTTACGAAGGCGACAAACTGCCGGCAGGAAAAAAGAGCTATGCCGTGAACTTTATTCTCGAAGACAAGGAGCGTACCCTTACCGACACGGTTATCAACAAGGTTATAGGCAACATTCTCCATAACCTCGAGAGCAAGCTCGGAGCGCAGCAACGATAACACCAAGCAAACAAAAAATACAACAGACAACAAAACATAATAATTCGAACCAATGGGAAGAGCATTTGAATACCGCAAAGCAACGAAACTGAAACGGTGGGGACACATGGCCCGCACTTTCACCAAGATTGGAAAACAGATAGCCATTGCAGTTAAGGAAGGCGGACCGGAGCCTGAAAACAACCCGCACCTGCGCGCAATCATTGCCAACGCCAAGCGCGAAAACATGCCCAACGACAACATTCAGCGCGCCATTAAGAACGCAATGGGCAAAGACCAGAGCGACTACAAGAGCATGACCTACGAGGGATACGGCCCCCACGGTATCGCCATTTTCGTCGACACCCTCACCGACAACCCCACGAGAACGGTGGCCGACGTGCGTTCCATTTTCAACAAGTTCTCGGGAAACCTCGGAACAATGGGCTCGCTCGCATTCCTTTTCGACCACAAAAGCGTTTTCTCTTTCCATAAAAAGGACGGGCTCGACATGGACGAGCTGATACTCGAACTTATCGACTACGGGGTGGACGACGAATACGACGTGGACGACGAGGAAAACTCAATTACCATTTACGGAGACCCGAAGAGCTTCGGACAGATACAGAAATACCTCGAAGACAAGGGGCTCGACGTTATCGGGGCAGAGTTCACCTACATTCCCAACAACCTCAAGGACGTTACGCCCGAACAGAGGGAGACTATCGACAAGATGGTCGAGAAACTCGAGGAGTTCGACGACGTGCAGACGGTGTACACCAACATGAAACCCGAATAACGCCATATTCCCGCCCGCCCCTCACGGCACGGCGGCAGGAAAACAAAAAAAAAGCGCAGGGCTTTTGCCTTGCGCTATTTTTGTTGCGGCACGTTGAAGTGTCAGTCTATCATATCAAAACCCGTGTAAGGCACAAGCGCCTTGGGAATGCGTATTCCCTGCGGGGTCTGGTTGTTTTCGAGCAATGCTGCCACGATACGCGGCAAAGCCAGCGCCGAGCCGTTGAGCGTGTGGCAGAGCTCTATCTTCTTGTCGGCGTTGCGGCGGTAGCGGCAGTGCAGCCTGTTGGCCTGGTAGGTGTCGAAGTTCGACACGGAGCTTACCTCGAGCCAGCGTTTCTGCGCTTCGGAGTACACCTCGAAGTCGAAGCACAGCGCGGCGGTGAAACTTATGTCGCCGCCGCAGAGGCGCAGTATGCGGTAAGGCAGTTCGAGTTTCTGCAACAGCCCCTCCACGTGGTCGAGCATTTCCTTGTGGCTCTGCCGCGAGTGCTCGGGCGTGTCGATACGCACCAGCTCCACCTTCGAAAACTCGTGCAGGCGGTTCAGCCCGCGCACGTCCTTGCCGTAAGAGCCGGCCTCGCGCCTGAAGCACTCCGTGTAGGCGCAGTTCTTCACGGGCAGGTCGTCCTCACGGAGTATCTCGTCGCGGTATATGTTGGTAACGGGCACTTCGGCCGTGGGAATGAGGTACAGGTCGTCCACCTCGCAGTGGTACATCTGGCCCTCCTTGTCGGGCAGCTGCCCCGTGCCGTAGCCCGACGCCGCGTTAACCACCGTGGGCGGCTGTATCTCGGTGTAGCCGGCCTTGGCCGCCTCGTCGAGGAAGAAACTTATCAGCGCGCGTTGCAGGCGTGCGCCCTTGCCCTTGTACACGGGGAAGCCCGCGCCCGTAATCTTCACGCCCAGGTCGAAGTCGATAAGGTCGTATTTCCTGGCCAGCTCCCAGTGGGGCAGCGGGTTCTCGGGCAGCACGGTGTTCTGCCCGCCCGTTTTCACAACCTCGTTGTCGTTGGCGTCCTTGCCCTCGGGCACTTCGTCGTAGGGCACGTTGGGAATGTTGAGCAAAAGAGCCTTCATAGCTGCGGCGGCGTTGTCCATTTCGGCCTCGATGGCCTTGGCCTCCTCTTTCCTGGCGCTCACAAACGCCTTGGCCGCCTCGGCCTCGTCGCGTTTGCCGTCGCGCATTAATGTGCCTATTTCCTTCGACTTGGCGTTTATCAACTGCAACGTTGCGTCTAAGCGTCCCTGCGCCTCTCGGCGGCAGTCGTTCTGCGCCAGCACGGCGTCTATGTTCTTGCGGGCGTCCTTGAAGAGTTTCTTCTCCAAGCCTTTTATCACGCCCTCCTTGTTTTCGGTAATCTGTTTTATGGTAAGCATATACGGAATTTTTGTTTACTTTATTCGTTACATCATGCAAAGATAGTGCAAGCCACGCGGAATGCAAAATAAAAGCAAATGAAACGAAGGTTTATTTTCAATCTCCCGACGGAATGTCACTCGGAATTTCAGGCAATAAAAAAGTGTTGCCTGTTAGCTTATCAAAGTCGGAAGAAAAATTTTTGTCCTGAATTATACGATACTTCTCGAACTCTGCTTCAGCAAAATGTTTAGCAAACTCGGCAGTTATATGTCCGGCATTATCCAACACATTGTCACCACCGGCTTCAAGAATCAGGTCTATTCGTTTTGCCCAATCCTCCATTGTCATCGGTATGTGCCGCTTGGCCATATGATTGCGTCAAGATTATAAAATGCTGTATTATATGTTTTCCCGTCATCAGCAGTATGTGCAAATTTTGCACATACTGAATTTATCTGTAATTCAGAACTTTCAAAAATATTTTTCAGGTGTTTTGTGATAACCGTTCTATCAACATCGAACAATTCGGCCATTGCCTTTTGTGTCGTCCAAATGGTTTCGTTTTTATACAATACCTGTATGCCGTCTTCCTTACCTTCAATTATAAATGTAAGGAACTCTGCCGTGCTGTTGCGTATCTCGAAATTCTTTGTCACGATTCAGGGGATTAATAATTGTCGCAAGCACAAAGTTACGGAAAAATTATGGTCGCTATTACTAATTGTATTTGCTTTGTATGGCTGCGTTGGAGCTCCTACAAAAGCAAATAAGAAGTTCTCAAATGTTCAGCAAGAAAACTTTGATAATATGCTTGCACGAAACAAAGACAAAAGTTATCATTTAGGGAATAAAATATTAGAAAAGGAATTTAATGATAGCGTTAAATTAGCAATGGGTGAATATATGGATTCTGTTAAACTATTTGTTAATTGGAAAGCTCAAATTCAGAATATTAATAGTAGAGAAACAGGAAAATCTATTGCATTGTCATTTGAGTTAGAATATGCTCCTGAACAGTATAGAAAAGTAACTTTTGATGTGGATTATATTTTACCACAGGATAGTATAAATACTGATAAAATATATCAGACTATAAGAAGCCTAAACAACTATTCTACCGTTTACTTCGATGGCTTCATAAGAAAGAAAGCAAATGGCGAAGCTCATTATAGTTCATATTCAGATGATTTAATGCATAGTTATCCAGACTTCAAGTTCTTTGTGGTGGATATTAACACTACATCGAAAGGTGATACATTGTCAAACAATCTTCAAAATGCAGTAGATTTAAGTTTCCAAGCCATAGAACCGCTTGAATTAAACTTCAAAAAGGAAATCTCGAAAAAAGAATCAAGTAAGCGAGTAGAGAAAATTGCTCCTCGTTTCAAGGCTGCAAAAGAAGTGCTGACACAAGATGAGAAAGCGTATATCGATAAACTAACCCAAGCACTTACATATAACTTCTTATACGCACAATAAGCATATCAATATAAGCGAAAGGCCGTCACTCAACGGCTTTTCGCTTATACCATATATCTTCTTCTTAGATATTTTAACCAATCTTGCTGTTTGTCTGAAATGAAAGTTCTACCTATCATATCAAACAAGGATTCGTATGTTAAATCAATAAAGGTCGTTTTGCCATAATCGGTTAGCAATGACTTATATTCTGGTATAGCATACTCTAAAAAATGTTTATTACCTTGAGGATAAAGATGTATGTGATAAAAATGTTGAATATCACCCCTATACAACATAGAATAACCCAAAAGATGATTACGCCAAATTTGACGTAGATGGTTCGCCTTTATGAATGAAGTGATGTCTAATGTAGGAATATACCATTGCGAGAGTCTTGTCATCTGGTGGTATAATCCATCAACATTCTCAATATCTTGTCTCTCCTTAACTCCAATAGGATAACCATTTTCGGTGTATTTTACTTCTATTCCAATGCCTCCAATATAACCATCAGAAGATATATACTCTATGAATGTGTCAAAAGATGTTCCGTCATTCAGATATTCGCTTTTATCAGCAGTTCCTGCATATTCAATAAGTATGCGGTTTATTTTTGATATACCTCCTCCTATTATTTCGTTAAACAGCATAGCAGTAGCATTTATATCTTCTTCCATTGGAGTAAAGATATTGTAAGGAATGTGCTCGCTTCTCAACATGTTGGAGAATAATACAGAAGATTTAAATGATTTAACCTTGCTTTTAATCAGTTCTCTGTAAGTATCACAAAATATAAGTCCTTGCTTGGCTGCATCGGGAGAAAGAATAACTTGAGGATTCTTCTCGTCATAGAAATCATTCAACTCATTTTCTCTAAATGCAAACTGATGAGCACGAGCTTTTGCCTTAAACTCATCATCATAGCGATAAATTTTCCCCTTAATCATTATTCCGCTGTATTATTAGTTTAAGTTCTTCAATAGATAGTGTAGAGTCTTTTCTTCTATGTAGCATTGCATGGCAATTAGGACACACTGGAAATAAGTCATTTTCAACTTCTATCTCGTATCGTCCATCTCTGTTAGAAATTGGAGTTACATGGTGTATATGTATGAAACCTTTTCCTAACTCTCCATATGTCTTTTCAAAATCAAAACCACATACAAAACATTTAGTTCCCTTACTCTGGATACATTTATTGCGTGCATTGATATTCCTCTCATGCGTCGTTATGGTTACTTGCCCCAATTCACCTTCCCAATATGCATTTATTTCATTTTCAATAGTTCTGCTAATGTTGCTTTCACTTAGAACGTTACAGTATTTTTGATGAATTTCTCGTTCAATTTTCCTTATCGTATTATTATGTTCCTCCTCATAATAGATAATGAATTCCATATAAGCTTTTAAAGCTATCCTTAATTTGTCCGCACCGTAATCCTTATATATTTGAGACAAAAAAATAATCTCTCAAATCTGTACTTATCCCTCTTGTATGTAATTCCCCATCAAGCATTTTCTGAAATGCTCGATAAAAATCTGCGAAAGAGTTTTTGTTAATGCCATGACTAAGAAAAAGTTTTTCCTTTCCATTGACTAATCGCTCTTCTTCATTGTATATAGCTTTTGCCATTTTATAGATGGCTGACATTTGTTCTACCGTATATTCTATTTTTTCATTTATTGTCTTCACTAAAGGTTATTAATCCTTTTGCAAAGGTACTTGATTTTATTTTTAGCAAATATAAAATAGGCATAATATTGCCCATTCATTTTTTATTCCCTAAATTTGCAGTGCGAATTACACGCATTGTTGCAAAGTAATGAAGAACTCAGAAATACGAACGGTTGCTATCTCGTTACCCAATTTTCAAGCAATCCGACCAACCGATTTATTCTAAGCGAGTTATCTTTTCTTGCAAAAGTTATAATAAATACTACAAAAAAGTTTCGCATGTTTACGAATCTGTTGCGCCACAATGTTTGAATTATCTAAGAAATTTCGGTAGTTCAAATACCAATGTTTTAAAATGCACTTTTTATGGTGCCGGGTTGGCGGGGCGAGCTGCGGGGCGGCTGTTTTTGTCCGCATTTAACACAAGGCGCAAACCTTAGTATCCATGCGGGTTTGGAGGGGGCAAAAAATTAGTGGCTCGGATTTCAAAATCCGAGCCACTAATTTTAAAAAGCAAGCCACTAATTTTTTCTTAGCTCCAATACCCCTGAAAAAACAAAAAACCGCACAGGCATTTTTTGCCTGTGCGGTTTTTAACATAAACAGATATTCTATTTGTCTGCCCAAACCGATGTTTACTCGTTAGTGAAAACGAGCGAGCCGTTTGCGGCGTCGACGTGTATGGGCTTTGTGCGGTCGATTTTACCCGAAAGCAGGTTCTTGCTCAAATCGTTCAGCAACAGCCTTTGCAGCGCCCTCTTTACGGGCCGCGCGCCGAACTCGGGGTCGAAGCCGGCCGAAGCAAGCAGGTCTACCGCACTTTCGGAAACGTTCATGCTGACATCCTGCTGCTTGAGCAAATCGGAAATGCCCTTCAACTGCAGGCGTACTATCTGGCGTATCTGCTCTTTCTCCAACGGGCGGAACATTATTATCTCGTCAATCCTGTTAAGGAATTCGGGGCGGATAGTCTTTTTCAGCATATCCATAACGTGGTTCCGGGTCTCGGAAATGGCATTTTCGTATTCGCGGCCGCTCTTGCCCGCCAGTTCCTCGAAACGGCTCTGAATGTATTGGCTGCCGAGGTTGGACGTCATTATTATAATGGTGTTCCTGAAGTTTACGGTGCGACCTTTGTTGTCGGTAAGCCTTCCGTCGTCGAGCACCTGAAGGAGAATGTTGAACACATCTGGGTGCGCTTTCTCTATCTCGTCGAACAGTACGACCGAGTACGGCTTCCGCCTTACGGCCTCGGTGAGCTGTCCGCCTTCCTCGTAACCCACATATCCGGGAGGCGCTCCGACCAGACGCGAGACGCTGAATTTTTCCTGGTACTCGCTCATGTCGATACGCGTCATCATCGTTTCGTCGTTGAACAGATATTCGGCAAGCGCCTTGGCCAGTTCGGTTTTTCCCACACCGGTAGTTCCCAGGAAGATGAACGAACCTATGGGCCGCTTGGGGTCTTGCAGACCCGCACGCGAGCGGCGCACCGCGTCGGACACGGCCTGTATGGCTTCGTCCTGCCCTATCACGCGTTTGTGCAGCTCGTCCTCGAGGTGGAGCAGCTTTTCGCGCTCGCTCTGCAGCATTCGGCTCACCGGAATGCCGGTCCAGCGGCTTACCACGTCGGCAATATCGTCGGGAGTTACCTCTTCCTTTATTATGGCATTGCCGCCCTGGTATTTCTTCAGTTCCTCCTGCACGCGGAGTATCTCGTCGTCAAGGGCTTTTATCTTACCGTAACGTATTTCGGCCACCTTGCCGTAATCGCCGGCGCGTTCGGCCTTGTCGGCCTCGAAACGCAGCTGCTCTATTTGCAGTTTGTTTTGCTGTATCTTGCCGAGCAATTCCTTTTCGGCCTGCCATTTGGCGCGGAAGTCGGCAGCCTGCTCCTGAAGTTCTGCTATCTCCTTGTTCAGTTGCTCGAGTTTCGGCTCGTCGTGCTCGCGCTTTATCGCCTCGCGCTCTATTTCGAGCTGCTTTTCGTGGCGCGTTATCTCGTCAAGTTCCTCGGGCATTGAATCGCGCTCTATCCGCAATTTTGCAGCGGCTTCATCCATGAGGTCGATAGCCTTGTCGGGCAAAAAACGGTCGCTTATGTAACGGTCCGACAGCTTTACTGCTGCTATAACGGCGTCGTCCTGTATGCGTACCCTGTGGTGGTTCTCATACTTCTCTTTTATTCCTCTAAGTATGGAGATTGAGTCTTCCACACTGGGTTCGTCGACCATCACAGTCTGGAAACGCCGTTCGAGCGCCTTGTCCTTTTCAAAATACTTCTGGTACTCGTCCAAGGTTGTCGCACCTATGCTGCGCAACTCTCCCCGCGCCAACGCCGGTTTAAGTATGTTTGCCGCGTCCATTGCGCCTTCGCTCTTGCCGGCTCCTACAAGCGTGTGAATCTCGTCGATGAAAAGGATTATCTTGCCCTCGGAGTGTGTTACCTCGTTTACCACCGACTTCAAACGTTCCTCGAACTCGCCCTTGTATTTTGCGCCGGCTATGAGCGCGCCCATGTCGAGCGAATAGAGTTCCTTGTCCTTTAAATTCTCGGGCACGTCGCCGCGCATTATACGTTCGGCCAGACCTTCGACTATTGCGGTCTTACCCGTACCCGGTTCACCAATAAGTATAGGGTTGTTCTTGGTGCGTCGCGAAAGTATCTGCAGCACTCTCCGTATCTCCTCGTCGCGTCCTATTACTGGGTCTAACTTCCCTTGGCGCGCCGCTTCAACAAGGTTACGCGCATATTTCGACAAGGCCTGATACGTGTCCTCGCTCGACTGCGAGTTGACCTTATGTCCGCCGCGAAGTTCCTTTACGGCCTCGGCGAGATTTTGACCGGTTACACCTGCGTCCTTCAAAATCTGCGCCGCCGTTCCCTTACTGGCTGCTATAGCCATAAGTATGGCTTCTATGCCCACGAACTCGTCTCCGTTTTTGCGTGCCAAATCTTCGGCTGCAAGAAGGATGTCGTTGCTTTCGCGGCTCAAATACGGTTCTCCACCGGTTACGCGAGGCAAATGGGTTATCTCGGCTTCAACACCGCGCCGGATAACATCGGGTTCTATTCCTAACTTCCGGAATACAAAATTGGTTACGTTCTCACCGGCTTTTATTACGCCAAAAAGCAAATGCACCGGTTCGATTGCCTGTTGACGGTTGCGCGAAGCACTGTCAACGGCGCTTTTCACAGCCTCTTGGGCCTTTATTGTGTATTTTTCCAGTTCCATTGTACTTTTTATTTTATTTATGATTATTCTTTTATCGCACTATTGCGATTCTGATAAGATAATCTCAAAAGCCGTGCCAAAAGCTTTTAACGGCATTCGGCACGTTTACATGACATTTTGTCATAAAACCAACGGGCGTTACCGCCAAAAACTGTAAGCATTGGCTACAGAACACACAAAACAATACATATTATCTTGCCAAGCGGGAACGTTAAAAGCCGCCCGACCTTAATTGCACACATTTTCACAGGTTTTTAACTAAAAAACCAAATTTATTTACCCTGTAATACGTTTAAATTAGTACTTTTGCAACATAAAAGTTCAAACAAGCAATATTTTAATATTTACATAAGAAATGAGAAGTTTCGCAAGCGACAACAATTCCGGAATAAGCAACGAAATTATAGACGCAATAATAAAAGCCAATGTGGACCACGCCGTAGGATACGGCGACGACAAATGGTCGAGGGAAGCGGAAGCACTGATTAACAAAACGTTCGGAGGAAATGCGGACGTTTTGTTTACATTTAACGGCACCGGCAGCAACTGCGTGGCCTTGCAACTATGCACAAAGTCATACGGTCTGATTCTATGCGCCTCTACCGGGCACATTGTAGTGGACGAATGCGGAGCCCCTACCCGCATGACAGGTTGCCAGATAACAACAATACCTACTCCCGACGGCAAGCTCACCCCCGCGCTGATAGAGCCTCATCTGATAGGATTCGGCGAGCAGCACCATTCACAGCCACAGGCAATATACATATCCGAATGCTCCGAATTGGGAACAATATATACGCCTGATGAACTTAAAGCCCTTACGGCGTTTGCACACAAGTATAACATGTATGTACACATGGACGGTGCACGCCTGGCAAACGCATGTGCCGCACTGGGCGTAGGACTTCGCGAACTGACATACGACTGCGGTATAGACGTGCTCAGTTTCGGCGGCACGAAGAACGGACTGCTCCTCGGCGAGTGCGTGGTGGTGTTCAACGATTCGATGAAACCATACGCCAAGTTCATACGCAAACAGTCGGCGCAACTGGCCTCAAAACAGCGTTTCCTGGCATGTCAGTTCACGGCATACCTCGAAAATGACCTTTGGCTCCGCAACGCCCGCCACGCAAACGACATGGCCGCCATGCTGCACGACGAGCTGGCAAAGATTCCGCAGATAACATTCACACAAAAGGCGGAAAGCAACCAACTGTTCCTCACCATGCCTTTAGAGGCTTCGAAAGAGCTGCACAAACAGTTCGAATTTTTCTATTGGAACGAATCAAAAGGCGAAATACGCTTTGTTACATCCTTCGATACCACGAAAGAAGACATAAACAAACTTGTTGCAGCCATAAAAAGCACACTCGGGCATTGCAAGTAGCGCAGGGCATGTGCGCCTTACAGGCAACGCGCCTTATTTGTCCGCATTATTTTTCCCGGTTTCCAGAAGGGCAAAAATATGTCTGAGATAATTTAAAATATGTCTGACCTATTTCAAAATATGTCGGACATATTTTTTCTTTGCTCCAAAGCAGGTATAATTATTTGAAAATGAATTTTCGTTTTCCGCACTAAAAAAACGGCTTTAAAAAGGCCGTTTTTAACAGTTCCCGAAGAACGTTACATTACAAAAGAACGCAGGGGATTTACTCCTCTTCGTTCTTTTGTTTGTCTATCATTTGAAAGTCTTTCTTCCGCAGTTCGAAGCTGTTCGTAAGGTACTTGTCACGCACTATCTGGTTTGAGGCCAACTCTTCGGGTGTTCCCTGGAACAGAATGCGTCCTTCGAAAAGCAGATATGCACGGTCGGTAATACAAAGGGTCTCTTCTACGTTATGGTCGGTTATGAGGATTCCGATATTGCGGTATTTCAACTTCCATACTATATATTGTATGTCTTCAACAGCAATAGGGTCAACGCCTGCAAAAGGCTCATCGAGCATGATGAACTTCGGGTCGATGGCAAGGCAGCGGGCTATCTCGGTACGGCGGCGCTCTCCACCCGAAAGGCGGTCTCCCAAGTTCTTACGCACTTTCTGCAAGTGGAATTCGGAAATAAGGCTTTCGAGTTTCTCACGCTGGTATGACTTGGGCTTCCCCGTCATCTCGAGCACCGAAGCAATATTGTCCTCAACCGACATCTTGCGAAAAACCGAAGCCTCCTGCGCCAAATATCCAATGCCGTATTGCGCACGTTTATAGACGGGAAAATCGGTTATGTCCTCATCGTTAAGGTAGATGTGCCCCCCGTTGGCTTTTATAAGGCCGGTAGTCATATAAAAGGACGTGGTCTTGCCCGCGCCGTTAGGGCCTAACAAACCCACTATCTCTCCTTGATGTACATTGAACGAGACATCGTTTACAACGGTCCGCTTGCCGTACCGTTTTATCAAACCTTCGGTGCGAAGCACCATTTTTGAAGCAGTATTATCCATGCATGCCAATATTTCAAAGCAAAAATACTAAATTAGCTCTTAATGAAGAAAGAAATAACCTTATCGGGGGCAAATACACAAAAGTTTCTTACCTTTGTAAAAATATTTTGCCTGTATTTTGTGCAGCCAACAATGTGCATATACCGGCAAGAAATGAAATTATAATGTTTCTACACAAATTCCTGACAGCTTTCGGCCGCTATTTGCAGCTAATGGGACGCACATTCTCGCGGCCGGAGAAAATGCGTATGTTCTTCAAGCAATATAGAAAGGAAATGGAACAGCTGGGAGTGAACTCCATAGCCATCGTCCTGCTGATTTCCTTCTTTATAGGCGCTGTAATCTGCATTCAGATAAAGCTGAACGTGCAAAGTCCCTGGATGCCTCATTGGACATCGGGATACGTTACGCGCGAGATTATGCTGCTTGAATTTTCATCGAGCATAATGTGTTTGATTCTGTCGGGAAAAGTTGGTTCGAACATTGCGTCGGAAATAGGAACCATGAGAGTGACGCAACAGATAGACGCATTGGATATAATGGGCGTCAATTCCGCCTCGTTCCTTATCCTGCCCAAAATAATGGGGCTTGTAACGATAATGCCGTTCCTTGTTATTTTCAGCACTGTGTCGGGCATAATAGGAGCATACGCAACTGCATACATAGGTCATATCATATCGGCCGAAGATCTTACCGCCGGAATGCAGCACCAGTTCACACAATGGTTCGTATGGATGGGAATAATCAAATCACTGTTCTTTGCGTTCATCATTGCAAGCGTATCCTCTTATTACGGCTACACAGTGGAAGGCGGCTCGCTGAATGTAGGAAAAGCAAGTACCAACGCCGTAGTGTCGAGTTCTATGCTGATACTTTTCTCCGATTTATTCCTCACACAGTTACTCTCCTGATATGATAGAACTCAAATCCATAAGCAAATCCTTCGAAGACAAAGAAGTGCTCAAGGACATAAGCACGGTTTTCGAAAAAGGCAAAACAAACCTTATCATCGGGCAAAGCGGCTCGGGCAAAACCGTACTGATGAAATGTATCGTCGGCCTACTGACTCCTACGAGCGGGCAAATCCTATACGACGACAGAAATTTCATAGACATGTCAAAACGTGAACGTACTGCCCTGCGCCGCGAAATGGGAATGATTTTCCAAAGTGCTGCCTTGTTCGACTCGATGTCGGTGGTAGACAACGTAAGGTTTCCGTTGGACATGTTTTCAAACGAGTCATACAAAGAAAGGCAACGCAAGGCGCTAAGCTGTCTCGAGCGTGTCAACCTGCTCGAAGCCGAAAACAAAATGCCGGGCGAGATAAGCGGGGGTATGCAAAAGCGCGTGGCCATAGCGCGCGCCATCTCAATGAACCCGCGCTACCTGTTCTGCGACGAGCCAAACTCGGGACTCGACCCGAAAACGTCGCTCGTCATTGACGACCTGATACACGGCATTACGAAAGACTACAACATAACGACCATTATCAATACGCACGACATGAACTCCGTTATGGACATAGGCGAAAACATCATTTTCCTTTACAATGGCCGCAAAGAATGGCAGGGTACGAAAGACGACGTAATGACATCTGAAAACAAGCAACTGAACAACTTCATTTTTGCTTCCGACCTGTTCCGTAAAGTTAAGAGCGCCGAGATGAAGGAAATGAAGTAACACGTGCGTAAAAACGACAGTAACACACGGGCAAACACCATTCCCAATAAACCAAGCATTAACATCACGTTTAAGCGTGTAATACCCCGCAACGCCACATCATATTGTTATTTCAACACGGTTACCTTCAGGGTCGGCTATTACACTCTCATAATACCCGTCACCGGTAAACCTTGGCTCACCCAATACGGCATATCCGTCGCTTCGCAACTGTTCTGTTAACCGGTCCACCCTTTCTTTTGTACCTGCGGATATGGCAAAATGAGCCAGTCCGGTTAATTTGTCACACGCAGGACTATTCTCCAGGCTCGGCATCGACATTAATTCTATGCGTGTTACGGAATCAGCAAAAGGTGAGTGCAGAGACAAACGGAAACAAATGTTTCCAAATTTGACTATGCCGAACCGAATCGCGCATTATAAAAACAAAAAATAAAATCCGCTTGTTTTTATTCCGCATTTGTCTGTTTTGTTTAACCCCGGTTTTCTGGTGCCGAAAAACATGTCTGAGATATTTTAAAATATGTCAGACATATTTTGAAATATGTGCCTTGTATTTTTTCTTTTCTCCCAAGGGGGCATAATAAGTTGTGTTTCAGTTTTCATTTCAAGACCTTAAAAACCGTGTTTCTTTGGCTTATATTCTAGCGCAAAAAAAGCGCGTTTTTCTCACTCCGGAAAAAGCGGCACTACCCATCTTCATAACTTTCCATACAGGCATAAAAAAATTGCAGACCTCCGCGTTTACTGCACTTGGTCTGCAAATCTTATCTTTTATACGCCACGGTAATTATCTCAACCGCCAGGACTCTCCTACTTTCACAACAGGAACGGCTACTTCTTCGGACGTGCTGTCTCCGTAATTTAAAATCAGCATTACGAGCGAGTATGTTTCACTTTTGTTGGTCTTTGCGTCAACTACATTAACGCTTATTATGCCGCCATTCTCCTCTTTCTCCTTTGCCATAAATTGCTTGGCCGCGGTTATGAGACTTTTGCGGTATTTTTCCGTTATGCTGTCACACGACTGCACGTTCATAACATATTTCTCATATTCGCCCTTAATCAGATTGTTATATGCCGCCAACACAACATCCTCCGGCTTGGAATGTTTCTCTACTTTCTTTTCGTCGCCACACGACACGACAAGTGCGAGCGATAAAAGGGCCAGCCAAAACTTACACTTTTTCATTCGCATTATTTTTGACGGATGTAGACATTTATAGGAGTGCCGCACAAATTCCAGTTCTCGCGTATCCTGTTTTCCAAGAATCTGCGGTATGGCTCTTTTACATACTGCGGTAAGTTTGCAAAAAAGGCAAACGAAGGAATCCTTGTGTTCGGCAACTGCGTGCAATACTTTATTTTAATGTACTTTCCTTTTAATGCAGGCGGAGGCGTCTCGGCTATGATTGGCAGCATGACATCGTTCAGCTTTGCCGTAGAAACACGCGAACGGCGATTTATGAAAACGTCCTTTGCTGTTTCGAGTACCTTGAATATGCGTTGTTTTGTAAGCGCTGAAGCAAAGATTATCGGGAAATCGGTAAACGGGGACATTCTCTCGCGTATAGCGTCCTCGAAATGCTTTTGTACCTCGCGCGACTTGTCTTCTACCAAATCCCACTTATTCACTACCACGACCAGGCCAGTGCTGTTCTTTTGTATTACCTGGAATATATTCATATCCTGTGTTCCTATACCTTGGGTAGCGTCTATCATCAAAATCGAGACATCGGCTTGCTCTATGGCTCTAATGGAACGCAAAACACTGTAATATTCCAAATCTTCCGTTATCTTGTTCTTTTTGCGAATGCCGGCCGTATCCACAAGGTAGAAATCGAAGCCGAACTTGTTATAGCGGGTAGAAACAGCGTCGCGCGTTGTGCCTGCTATATTGGTGACAATGTTGCGGTCTTCGCCTATAAACGCATTTATTATACTGCTTTTGCCTACATTAGGACGACCCACTACGGCAAAGCGAGGAATGTCATCTTCAGCTTCCTCAGCGTCGTTGTTGCCTAACGTATTTAAAATAACATCCAGCAGGTCCCCCGTTCCGCTTCCTGTTGCCGCGCTAATGGAATGCGGCTCTCCCAAGCCGAACCTGTAGAACTCGGCCGACAAATAGTCTTTGTTGTTGTCATCAACCTTGTTTGCCACCAATATGACAGGAGTTTTTGCCCGGCGAAGGATGTTTGCAACCTCCATGTCCAAATCTGTTATACCGTTGTTGACATCTACGACAAATAATATTACGTCCGATTCGGCCGTAGCTATCTCTACTTGCTTTCGTATCTCGTGTTCAAAAACATCATCTGAGTTTACAACCCATCCCCCTGTGTCAACAATGGAAAACTCTTTGCCATTCCACACGACTTTACCGTACTGACGGTCGCGCGTAGTTCCGGCCTCTTCGCTTACAATAGCGTGTCGGGTTTCCGTAAGCCTATTGAATAATGTTGATTTACCTACGTTGGGGCGGCCAACTATTGCTACAAGGTTTCCCATATAAATAATATCTTTCGGTTACTAAAAATCAATATAACTAATTCGGGTCATAGCCGAACATCTTTAATTCTTTGTCAGAATTTCTCCAGTCGGAATCAACTTTTACGAACGTTTTCAGAAAAACTTTCTTGTTAAAGAAACGCTCTATGTCCCGTCTTGCTTCCATGCCTACCTTTCTCAGCGCGATACCTCTATGACCTATTATTATGCCTTTCTGGCTTTCGCGCTCAACGTATATAGTAGCACTGATATGTATTATTTTCTCTTCTTCATGAAATTCATTTACCACGACTTCGGTTGAGTACGGTATTTCCTTGTCGTAATACAACAATATCTTTTCACGAAGTATTTCAGAAACTATAAATCTTGAAGGCTTGTCTGTAAGCTGGTCTTTATCGAAATAGTTAGGCGATTCGGGCAACAGTTCTATTATCCGCTCCAAAACTTTATCGGTATTGAATTTTGCCTTTGCCGAAACGGGGAATATTTCCGCTTTAGGTAAACGCTCGTGCCACTGCTCTACCAGTGAGATTAAATTCTCTTGGTTCGTAAGATCTATTTTATTAATCAGCACAAGGATTGGAATGTTCAGCTTTTCTACCTTTTCTATGAAATCGCTGTTTTTCGAACTGTCTTCTATCGTGTCGGTAACGTACAACAACACATCGGCGTCTTCTAATGCAGACAGGGAGAAAGCCAGCATTGCTTCCTGCAACTTATAATTTGGTTTCAACACTCCGGGAGTATCCGAAAATACAATCTGGTAATCATCCGAGGAAAGTATTCCCAATATCCTGTGGCGTGTGGTCTGCGCTTTAAAAGTTGCAATGGAAATCCTGTCTCCTACAAAAAGGTTCATAAGCGAGGACTTGCCTACATTTGGATTTCCCACTAAATTAACAAAACCGGCTTTGTGCATAAACTAATAACTGTATTTTAGCAGAGCTGCGTTTTAATATGCCAGCAAAAGCTGCGCTGATGTTACCAAAACCCCCTCGTTATTCTCAAACTATTGAGGTTTTACCGAGGGGGTCTTATTATTTTGCGAACAACATCGAAAGTTTTTCCGACAAGTTATCGCACCAACAATGTTATTTTATACGTCACTTTACTTGGCAGGTTGATAATCGTAAGCCCACTTCAAATATGAAGCGCCCCATACGAATCCTGCTCCGAAAGCAGTAAATATAAGGTTGTCGCCTTTCTTCAACTGCTTTTCATAGTCCCACAAAGCCAGCGGAAGCGTTGCTGCCGAAGTATTGCCATAGCGCTGTATGTTCAGCATAACCTTGTCCATAGAAAGGTCGAGCCTCTTTGCTACAGCTTCGATTATCCTTACATTTGCCTGGTGAGGAATAATCCATGCTATGTTATCTTTGTCCAAGTTGTTTCGTTTGGCTATCAATTCGCATGAATCACTCATGTGAGTAACGGCAAACTTGAATACGGTACGGCCTTCCTGGTGCAGGTAGTGCATGTGATGGTCGATTGTGAAGTACGACGGAGGACATACCGAGCCACCGGCTTTCATGCAAAGGAAAGGAAGTCCCTTGCCGTCCGTGCGGAGGTAAGAATCCATAAGGCCGTAATCTTCTTCTGTGGGCTCGAGAAGCACAGCTCCGGCGCCGTCACCGAATATGGGGCATGTTGCGCGGTCGGTATAGTCTACCATAGACGACATCTTGTCAGCTCCCACTACTACGACTTTCTTATAACGGCCACTTTGAATCATACTTGCTCCGATGTCCATTGAATACAGAAAGCCGCAGCAAGCTGCCGAGAAGTCAAAGGCAAAGGCATTTACAAGTCCCAAACGCCCTAAAACAATAGACGCCGTAGACGGGAAATGATAATCGGGAGTCGTGGTGGAGACAATGATACAATCTATCTCTGCCGGGTCGGTGTTGGTGCGTTCCAGTAACTGTTTTACGGCCTTGCGCGCCATATAGCTGGTGCCCAGGCCTTCTTCATTCAGGATTCTGCGTTCCTTGACACCGATTCGTGTCATTATCCACTCATCGTTCGTGTCGACCATGCGCGACAACTCATCGTTTGTCAGCACATATTCGGGAACATAGCCGCCTACTCCTGTAATTGCAGCATTAATTTTTCCCATCGTCATTTAAAATCAAGCGTTTGCTTCTTTTTCTATAGCGAGCTTTCCGCGATAGTAACCGCACTCAGGGCATACTGTGTGATATACATGCCATGCGCCGCAATTCGGGCATACTGCCAATGTCGGGGCTACGGCCTTATCATGAGTTCTACGCTTGAGTGTGCGTGCTTTCGATTGTCTTCTTTTAGGATGTGCCATTTCTGTTATTTTTTAATTTATTGTTTCATCTATTCTACTCGCCGAATGTTCGTTGAGTTTTTCTATCATTGTCTTGTTACAAAGTCCCTCGGGGTGGCAATGCACTATCGGTATGTTGAGCGAAATTGTCTCGAAAATGCGTTCCGACATGTCGCAATCGCCTGTAATCAATGCAGCAGGCTTGCCTTCGTCCCGTTCTTCGTCGTTCAGTTGCCTGCCTGCACATACTTCCACGCTATCAGCCAAGTCAACTTCAAAGTCCATCATATCGAGACAGCGTGTGCAGGGAATTTTTACCGTGCCCTTAATACCCAACGTTACAGAGTAAACATTTGCTTCAGCAAGTTTAGACGATTTTATGTAAACTTCTATATTTCCTCCCGCAATTTCAGACGAGTCGAAACTTTCGAAGAAAGTATCATCCAAATGCAGGACTTCATTTTGTCCGTTGCTTTCGGCCAAAGCCTTTATGTTTATAATGCAGCGGTTCATATTCACGGCATTGCTCTGTTTTTCTTTGTTGCGAATCCGGTAAATCGGGCGGACCTGTTCCCGTTTTTGCTTCCACAAGGCCGTCCGCAACCAAAGTCGGCTGCAAATTTACTGCTTTTTAGCCGAATAATAAAGAACAAAGCCTAAAAAAATGCGCTCCGTCTTTAACCAGAGCCGGTTGTTAGGACACACCATGTTAATGGCCGTCAATTATAAGCTTGCATGGGCAAGCTCTCCGTGCAGCTTGCCCGAAGTCTTAAAATGTTAAAACTTGAACACCGTTTTTTACCCCTCTCGGAGAAAAGAAAAAATATGTCCGAGGAATTTTAAAATATGTCCGACCTATTTCGAAATATGTGCCTTGTTTTTTCAGCCCCCTCCAAACCCGCATGAATACTAAGGTTTCGGCCTTGTGTTAAATGCAGACAAAAACGGCCGTCGGTTTTTACACACTCCGTGATACTTGCAAAAACACGCCGCAGTGGAGAAACAGCCTGCATTTTGAACAGACCGATACATAAAAACAAGGGAAGCACACTTGTCGTGCGCTTCCCTTAACCTATAAATACGAGCCGATACCCGGACTTGAACCGAGGACCTACGCATTACGAATGCGTCGCTCTACCAACTGAGCTATATCGGCTTAAAAACGGTGCAAAATTAAAGTTTTCTATCCAATTAGAGAAAGTTTTCACAACTTTTTTCTTCGCTTTTACCGTAAAAAGCGGAGCGCGGTTAACGCAATCGTCTGAACCAGACACAAATATTTCAATCAACGTTGCTGCCCGTCTGTACTTTTATCCGAATGTCCGTGAGCTTTTCCTCCGCCACGACGCTTGCGGAAGTTTCTGCCTTTTTTCTGCGAACGTGCATGAGCATTATCCTTCTTGGCGCCTTTTGCACCATGATTAACGCGCACTGGGTGTTCGTTAATCCTCTGCATACCTGCCGGCAAAGGATATTCTTCAAGTTTCTTGCCTATGAATTTTTCTATATTACGGAAACTTGGTTCGTCCTTCGCATTGACAAGTGTAAGCGCCTCTCCTCCTCTGCCTGCACGCGCCGTGCGGCCTATACGGTGTATATAATCTTCTTCGTCGTGAGGGACGTCGTAATTTATTACCATAGATATATCGTCTATGTCTATTCCTCGCGAAATAATATCCGTAGCTACCAAAACAGAAATATGGTTATTCCTGAATGCAACCATAGTCTTCTCTCTTTGCGCCTGCTCCAAATCGGAATGCATCTCGGCCACATTAAGGTTAAGCGACTTTAATGAAGAAGCCAGTTCTTTTACCTTTTTCTTTGAGGACACAAAAATTATTACTCTCTCGAGCGACGGATTTTCTTTAAACAAGCCTCTTATTACAGCCGTCTTTTGCGATTCGGCGCAATGACAGACTTTCTGGTTTATGGCCTCAACCGGTTTGGAGATTGCTATCTTAACCTCAACGGGGTCGTGCAGTATTGTGCGGGCCAACAGCCTTATTTTATCAGGCATGGTAGCAGAAAACATGATGTTCTGGCACGTTGGGGGCAAAAGTTTCGCTATCTTAATAATGTCATCATAAAAACCCATGTCAAGCATGCGGTCGGCCTCGTCGAGCACAAAAAAAGATACCTGCGAAAAATCCGGGTTCTCGAGTTGTATGTGCGAAATCAACCGCCCAGGCGTAGCTATTATAACATCTGCCCCAAGTTGCAGGCTTTTGCGTTCCTGTTCATAACGGACACCATCGTTACCTCCATAAACTGCTACCGAAGATACGGGAACGAAATATGAAAAGCCTTCCATGGCCTGGTCTATCTGCTGCGCGAGTTCCCGCGTAGGTGACATTATTATACAATTAATGGAATCTTTCGGATGGTTTCCCACATACAGGTTATTTATAATAGGAAGCAAATAAGCTGCGGTCTTACCCGTTCCGGTTTGTGCGATACCCATGACATCATGCCCCTCCAATATCAAAGGGATTGTCTTTTCCTGAATAGGCGTACATTTGGAAAAGCGCATGGCATCTAAGGCATCAAGCACTTTATCATCTAAATCTAAATCGTAAAAATCCATATAAAAAAGTTATCGCGTGAAAAGGTTATTTGGGAGCCTTGCGGTAAAGCGCAAGAGCAATAAACGAGAATATTACATTTGGAATCCATGCAGACAACAACGGAGGCCAACCTGCATTTATCGCAAAAGTAGATGAAATTGTTTCAAACAAGATATACGAAAAGCTCAACGCCAGGCCAATCCCTAAAGAAAGTCCCATTCCACCTTTTCGTTTCTGACAAGAAAGTGACACACCGATTATTGTCAATATGAATGCCGCAAACGGTGCCGCTATGCGTTTGTGGAATTCCACTTCAAACATACTTAAGTTAGCAGCACCGCGCATATTCTGTTTTTTTATGAAGTCCAACAGTTCGGGAGATGTCAGCGTTTCCTGCTGGTTGCGCGAATACATAAAATCGGAAGGCTCCATCATTATAAGCGAGTCTATTTTATCGCCGTGATAAATCTTCTCGCGCATACCGTGAAGTTCTCTTACCTCGTAATTCGTTATTTTCCACAAATAGCGTTTTTGAGCCAGCGTGTCATACTGTATAACTGCAGCCGTCAAATGCGAAACCAGTTTCTTGTCCTTGAATTTATCGAGCGAGAAATTATACCCCGTCTTTGTATCGTTGTCAAAATGTTGTATAAAAGCCACCACACCTGTATCTACCTGCAGCTGGACATTCTCTGCTGTTGTGACTTTCTTCTTGTGTATATATTGCTGGTCGAACCGTAAACGTTCTACATTACCGTGCGGAATCACGAAAGCTCCCAAAGCAAAAGACAGCAAGGCTATTATCGTTGCCGAAATCATATATGGGCGAAGCAATCTTTTAAAACTCATTCCCGTAGAACGCATTGCGATAATCTCGGAATTGTCCGCAAGCTTGGTTGTAAAGAAAATTACGGAAATAAACACGAACAAGGCGCTGAAAAGGTTTGCCAGATAAGGAATGAAATTCATGTAATAATCAAAAACAATCTCACTCCATTTGGCATTCGAGGACGTAAACTTATCTATCTTTTCGTTAAAATCAAATATCGTAGATATAGCCATAATCAAGGCTATCGAAAAGAAATACGTCCCCAGAAATTTCTTTATTATATAACGGTCTATTCGCCCGATGAACGGCATGCGTCCTTTCTCAGCGTGGCTTTTACGCTTGAATATTTTAGCCAGGAACGAAAACGGCCGGACAACAACATTTTTAGTTGCACCAACTTTCATAACCGACGCATTATGGTGTCAATAACCGACGATTTCCAATCCGTGTAATCGTCTTGTAATATATGCTTCCGTGCCGACGTTACCAAATGCAGATAAAAAGCCAAATTATGCATTGAAGCTATTTGCAAAGCCAGAAGTTCCTTTACTTTAAATAAATGGTGCAGATACGCTTTTGAGTAGAACTTGCTTACGAAGCAATCGCTTTCCTCGTCTATTGGTGAAAAATCATATTCCCATTTCTGATTCCGCATGTTCATAATGCCATGTGAAGTAAAAAGCATAGCGTTCCGTCCGTTTCGCGTGGGCATAACGCAATCAAACATATCAACTCCCCTTTCTATGGCCTCAAGTATATTTGCCGGCGTTCCGACACCCATTAAATATCTCGGACGATTAAGCGGTAGTACGCTATTGACTACTTCTATCATCCTATACATTACATCTGCAGGCTCACCAACTGCAAGCCCACCGATAGCATATCCGTCAGCATTGTACTGTATTACATTTTCCGCACTTTCGCGCCTCAAATCTTCATATACACAGCCTTGCACAATAGGGAAAAGTGATTGCTCGTAACCATAATACGGTTGAGTCGATTCGTATCTACGGTAGCAACGTTCGAGCCACCTTAAAGTTATGTCTAAACTTTTACGCGCATATTGGTAATCTGCCGTTCCCGGAGTACACTCGTCAAAAGCCATCATTATATCCGCCCCTATAGCGCGTTCTATATCTATTACCCTTTCGGGGGTGAACAAGTGTTTGCTGCCGTCTATATGTGAGCGGAACTCACAGCCTTCTTCATTAAGCTTACGGATTCCCGAGAGTGAAAACACCTGAAAACCTCCGCTGTCAGTCAATATAGGATGATTCCATGAACTGAATTTATGCAATCCGCCTGCCTTAATGAGAATATCGGTTCCTGGCCGTAAATACAAATGATATGTATTTCCTAAAATTATTTGTGCATTTACCGTATCTAACAAATCACGAGTCAAAACACCCTTTACCGTTGCCTGCGTGCCAACGGGCATAAAAATGGGTGTCTTTATGCAACCATGCGCAGTAGTTATAACTCCGGCACGTGCATTCGACTTAGCATCATTATGTTTTACTTCAAACGTCATTTCTTGTGCCTATTATACTTCTACGCTTGCTTTGTTTGATTTTCTTTTTCCTCGTCGTCAATAGTATAATTTACCGGATTGTCCACTTTCTCGTCCAGCAAGGCAAACTCCAGTACATCCTTAACATTTTCAACATAATGGAAAGTCAACCCTTTCAAATATATTTCAGGTATTTCTTCTATATCTTTTTTATTGTCCTGACTTATTGCTATGTCGGTTATTCCTGCTCTTTTAGCGGCCAGAATCTTTTCTTTTATGCCACCGACAGGCAACACTTTTCCTCTTAAAGTTATTTCGCCTGTCATAGCGACATTCGGACGAACTTTTCTTTGTGTTAAAGCCGAGGCGATTGATGTAGCAATAGTTATTCCGGCTGAAGGGCCGTCTTTAGGCGTAGCTCCTTCGGGCACATGAATATGAATATTCCAATGGTCGAATATCCTATAATCTATATCAAGTAGTTCCACATGAGCTTTAATATATTCAAGAGCCAGCACTGCAGATTCCTTCATTACGTCGCCGAGGTTACCTGTGAGCGTAAGTTTAGAACCTTTCCCTTTGCTAAGGCTTGTTTCTATAAAAAGTATTTCACCACCAACAGAAGTCCATGCAAGACCCGTTACTACACCGGCATATTTATTGCCTTGGTATTTGTCTCGCAGATATGGTGGTTTTCCCAGCAAGGCTTCTATATCTTCGGGCTGAATCAATTTATCAGTAAAATCGGGTTGAATTTTTGCCACTATCCTGTACGCAATCTTACGAAATATCTTATTTATTTGCAACTCCAACTCACGAACACCACTCTCGCGTGTGTAACGTTCTATAAGCATTTCGAGAGACTTTTTGCTAAAGCGGATGTCATATTCTTTACCAATCCCGGTATTTTTCATCTCTTTTGGTATAAGATGACGGCGGGCAATTTCTATTTTTTCTTCAGTTAAGTATCCACTAACTTCTATGAGCTCCATTCTGTCCAACAACGCAGGAGGAATAGTAGTTAGCGTATTGGCCGTAGCGATGAACATTACTTTCGACAAATCATAATCCACATCAAGAAAATTATCATGGAAAGCATTGTTTTGCTCCGGGTCAAGCACTTCAAGAAGCGCCGAACTCGGGTCTCCATTATAATTATTTGTTGTTATCTTGTCAATTTCATCTAATATGAAAACCGGATTATTAGTTCCCGCCTTTATTACTCCTTTTATTATTCTCCCAGGCATTGCCCCAATATAAGTACGCCTATGACCTCGTATCTCGGCTTCATCATGGAGTCCGCCCAATGAGATTCTGACATATTTTCTTTTCAAAGCGGAAGCTATGCTTTTACCCAAAGACGTTTTACCTACTCCGGGAGGGCCGTACAAGCAAATTATAGGTGATTTCAAATCCTTGCGCAAAGTAAGAACTGCAAGATGTTCAAGTATTCTCTCTTTTACCTTTTCCAGCCCATAATGGTCGCGGTCGAGTACTGCTTTTGCCCGTTTTACGTTAGTATCATCTTTGGTAAGCACCCCCCACGGCAGCGACAACAATGTTTGCAAATAATTAAGCTGAACATTATAATCCGGATTTTGTGGATTGATACGTTCCAACTTAGCCCATTCCTTGTTAAAATATTTTCTTATATCTTCGGGCAGATTCTTTTTAGCAGCCAAATCCGCAAGATCCTTTATATCCTGATTTTGCGGCGTTTCTCCCAATTCGTCCTGAATATTTTTAATCTGCTGTTGCAGGAAATACTCTTTCTGTTGACGGTCGAGGTCTTCCCGTGTCTTATTGCGTATATCGGCTTTCAAGGCAGCAAACTGCACTTCGCGGTTCAGTATAGCCAACAGCTTGTATGCTCTTTCGTTTAAAGAAGATAAGGTAAGAAGCTCATTCTTTTCTTTTATTGAGAACGGAAGGTTTGTGCATACGAAATTTACGAGGAACATCTTGTTCGTTATGTTATGCACAGCAAAGATAGGTTCCCCATGAAGAGTATCGTTTTGTTTTAAATAACGCTCCGTCATTTCACGGCATGCGTCAACCAAAGCTACGAATTCTTTGTCATCCTTAGCAGGAATAGATTCTTTCAAAACTTTTACGTTACCTTTTAGGTAAGGCTGGTGTGAAGTGATTTCCGTCAACTCGAACCTGGCAAATCCTTGCAACAGTACAGTAAAATTGTTGTCGGGTAATTCAAACACGCGCAGCACTCTTGCCACTGTTCCTGTTTTATACAAATCGTCAAAATCAGGTTCATCCGTATCCGGATTTATTTGACTTGTAACGGCAATAAATTTACCAGTTTTATTAGCATTCTTCACCAAGCGTAAGCTTGACCTGCGTCCTATGGTACAAGGTATCACCACACCGGGAAATAACACCATGTTACGCAAAGGCAACACGGGAATTTCACCATCTACTTCAATATTCAACAAGCTTTCTTCGTCTCCGTCAAAATCAGCTATCAACGAAAACTGTTTATTATCATTTTCTGCCATAAGATTCTATATGTAATTAAACGGGTGTTGCTATGCGTCAAGGCACATTACCCATTGTGCAAAAGTACTTATATTTTATGAACCTAAAGTTTTATTGTCAGTTATTTTCTACTTTTGCAACAGAGCCTACCTATAATCGTACAAGTACAGTAAGCAATAAGTCAGTTAAAAACGATGGAAAGCAATTGTTTCAGATTTCGACAATTCAGTATCAAACATGATAAGGCAGCAATGCGCGTTGGCACTGACGGCGTACTGCTTGGGGCGTGGTGCGACACAAACATGTCTCGCCGCATACTTGACATTGGAACAGGCAGCGGTTTAATAGCCATAATGCTCGCGCAACGTTCCGACGCATATATAACAGGCATAGAAATTGACGAATCCGCAGCAATACAGGCAAAGGAGAACGCAAATAACAGCCCTTGGAAAAACCGTGTAGAAATCATAAAATGCGACATAAGGAAATTCTACACAAACGATAAGTACGACCTTATAATATCAAACCCTCCATTTTTCGAGAACAATAGAACAGCAGAACACAACTGCAGGAATATAGCACGTCAAACACTGACACTAACGCACACAGAATTGCTGGAATCTGCCTCAAGGCTACTTACCGAACAAGGCTCACTGGCTGTAATATTGCCGGAACAAGCAACAGAGAAGTTCATTTATCTTGCGTGGGAAAAGGGCATAAGGTTAGTACATCGTACCGACGTACTAACGATTCCCGGCAAGCTACCTAAAAGGGCACTATTGCAATTTTCGCGTAAAAGAACAGAACCTGAAAGATCCGACACTCTAACATTGTGTGATGCTCACGGGAACAAGACTCCAGAATACAGCATGCTGACAAAAGATTTCTATTTATAAACAATGCGTATAGATAACGTGTGAAAACCTTACGCTTTACGGGAAATAACAAACAAATTCCACAAACGATTCAAAGTTTGGCTTACAACAAAGCATACATTGCTTTGCATAAAGGCCATAAAACCGCCACATTCTTGTTCGTACAAGAAAAAACCACTACTTTTGTACACAATAGCATGGTGTTTATTGCACATGAACTTAAAACGCTTGTTTATAAACCTGTCTGTTGCATTGTTGGCGGTATCTGCTGCCAATGCTTCCGGCAATGACAAAACATTCACCCTCGTTATAGATGCAGGGCACGGAGGGCACGACCCGGGGGCGATAGGCACCTACTCCAAGGAAAAAAACATAAACCTCAACGTGGCCCTTGAATTCGGCAGACTGGTTGAGGCGAATTGTCCTGACGTAAAAGTTATTTATACACGCAAAAAAGACGTATCCGTAAACCTTCAGGAGCGCGCAGACATTGCAAACCGTGCAAAAGCAGACCTGTTCATCTCTATACACACAAATGCACTTAGAAAAGGCCGCATAGCATACGGAGCAGAAACATATACTCTCGGAATGGCACGCTCCGACGACAATCTTGATGTGGCCAAGCGCGAAAACTCGGCTATTCTGGTAGAGGAAAACTATAGCGAACGGTATGCGAAGTTCAACCCTAACTCTTCGGAGAGCTATATCATTTTCGAATTCATGCAAGACGAATACATGAAGCAAAGCGTAAGTCTCGCAAAAAGCATACAAAAATATTATGTAAAAATCGCCGGACGCCAGGACAAGGGAGTGCACCAGGCCGGATTCCTGGTTCTACGCGAAACTTCCATGCCAAGCGTGCTTACCGAGTTAGGTTTTATATCTACACCAGCCGAAGAAGCATACCTGAACTCCGACAACGGAGTAAAAAAGCTGGCCCGCTCCATTTACGAAGGGTTTCTTGATTACAAACAAACACAAGACGGGAAAAAACGTGTGACTCCTCCATATAAGAATCTGGACGATTCGGGAACGCCAGTACCCGATGAAACGAACGACAACAAAGCGGCACAAGACAAAAGCCAGGAAACAAAACAAAGCGCCAACGGCGCAGCAGAAACAAAAGGCAACAGCAAGGCTGAATCGACTGTAAACAAAGCCAAAGCACCGCAGCAAAACATTACAGACGATGGAATTATACTGATAGGCGACGCGGCGGCAAAACCAGACAACAAACCCGCCACACAGGAAAGTAATGCAACAAAAACGCAGGAAAGCGGCACATCCGTTCTGGGAGAACTTGTAAGCAAACAAGAATCCTCGAAAGAGCAGACAGCCGAAACGAGAGAAATCCCTGCAAAGGACGTGCAGCAATCAACTCCCGCTGAAAAAGCAACCTCTTCCGTACCCGTGTTTAAAATACAGTTCCTTACTTCTGACAGTCCGCTAAACAAAAACGACAAAAGGCTTAAAGAAGCAAATGGCCTCGAAAGCTATACAGAAGGAGGTATAACAAAATACACCTGTGAGCCTACAGAAAACTATAACGAAGCAAAAAGGAAGCTTAAAGAAATACGTGCAAAATATTCCGACGCATTCATAGTAGCATTCAAAGGAAACGAACGCATGGATACGGGAGAAGCCATACGGGAGTTCCTAAACAACAAAAAGCGCCCCTGACACACATAACCAAACAGCACAAATGTAAATCGTAAACACACCCGCCGGAAAACTCAAAGACGTAAAAACTTACCAAACCAAAAATAAATTCAATAACCAAACAAGGAACATCATTATGAGCAAAAGATACTTCACAGCCGAAGTCAAAATAGCACTTACGGCGATAATAGCGTTAGTGCTACTGTTCATAGGTTTTAATTTCCTCAAAGGAATTAATGTATTCAAAACCTCGAACAACTATTACATCGAATTTTCCGACATCCTCGGATTAGCAACATCGAGCCCCGTTTACGCCAACGGATACGCGGTAGGAACCGTGCGCGAAATAAAATACAACTACCAGAACCCCGGACACGTAGCTGTAAACATAGAGTTAGACAAGGAAATGCGCGTACCGCAGGGAACAAAAGCCGAAATAGAAGCTGAAATGCTTGGAGGTGTGAAAATATGCCTCGTGCTTCCGCAGGATAAAACAGGATACATAAATCCCGGAGATACTATAAAAGGCGAAATGCACAAAGGCGCGTTACAGAAAGTAGAGAAAATGCTTCCGGCAATGGAACAGATAATACCAAAAATCGACTCGATACTTTACTCTCTTAACGCCATACTGGCCGACCCCGCACTTACAGCAACGCTGCGCAACACACGCGAGATTACCGAGAACCTTAAATATACCACGGCACAGATGAACAAACTGCTGGGCAACGATATTCCTCGGCTGACGGAGCGCATGGACCGTATAGGAGAAAACACCGAACAGATAACCGAAAACTTGAAAAACCTGGACGTAGCGGCAACCATGAACAAGGTTAACACCACACTTGAAAGCGTGAACACAATGACAAACACGCTGAACGACCGTCTCACCAGCCGCGACAACTCTCTCGGACTGCTACTGAACGACGCAACACTGTACGACAATATGAACAAAACCATGAACAGTGCCAACGAACTGCTTATAGACCTGAAGTCTCACCCCAAACGTTACGTACACTTCTCAATCTTCGGAAGAAAAGACAAGTAGCCGAACGTACAACCATACTTAATATATTTCAACAACAACGACAGGCATATTAAAAGCATACAGGGAAACATGCAAAACGACATCGCTATAATTGCCATTTTACATGTTACTTTTTGAACGCAATTTTAAGTAAGCCCCGAAATAGGTCGGACATATTTTAAAATACAAGGCACATATTTCGAAATATGTGCCTTGTATTTTTTCCCTAAAGGATGCTCCCTTTATAATCAAATTATACTCCCACAAAAGCTTAGATGTTTTTCAATTTACTATTATCTTATGACCTTTGCTTCCAATTTTTAAAATAAGCACTCCGTGTTCATTCTTGGTGTCAAGCATTGCTGTGCCGCTATCCGAGGCGTTATCTGTAGAGAGCAACATACCATCTGTGGTATATAACGATACCTTCGCACCGTTTGCCAGCCCACTAACCGCCACTGTCTGCCCTCCATTAGATAGTTCCACACCGAATTCATCGGCTAATATATCCGACAAGCCCACGCCTGTTCCTGTTTTGTCGTATACGGCAAAACGATTAAAACTTTTCCATGGCTCCACTGCCTTATACATCTCCTCCGTTCCTTTTGGTACATTAAGTATAGCCTCAGAAAAAATTCCTCTAAAAGCGTCTCCCGAAACCGACACGGTATCTATATTCTCCCATGGACATGTAACTGAAAACAAACTAGTGCAACCATCAAAACAATACATACCTATACCGTTTATACTCTCGGGGAATGTAATCGATTCAAGACTAGTGCAATTCGTGAAACATCCAAGCCCTAAACCAGTTGTACCTTCAGACAAAATTACTTGCTTGAGGCTCTTACAGTTCATGAAACATCTTATATCCAAATCCTTTATATTGCCGGGCAATGTCACCGAAGCCAAACTTGTACAACCTGAAAAACAACTACTACTCAATTTATATAAGTTTCCGTTCGCGGGAAAATTAACCGATACAAGGTTGCGACAATCAGAAAAGCACTCGGAAGATACATAATATATACCGCTTGGCAAAGTTACTGATTTTAGACTACTACAACCGGAAAAGCAATTCATTCCCATAACTGTAATACTGTTAGGCAAATTTATGGTTTCAAGGCTTGTACAACTGTTAAAAGCATATCGACCCAACGTCGTTATACCATCAGGCAAAGTAACTGATTTCAGATTTTTGCAATATTCGAAGCAACCTGTACCCAACTCTTTTATACGCGATGGTATAGTTACATCTACAAGGCCGGAGCCTTCAAAGCACGCGACATCTATGTTCGTTATACTATTAGGCAGATTTATAGACGAAAGATGTTTGCAATACTCAAAGCAACCAGCCCCCAATGACACTATACCTTCTGGCAAGGTAACTAACGTCAAGCCAGAATAAGAAAAGCATGAACTTCCCAAAGATTTCAACCTACTAGGCAAAGTTACGGTTATAAGGCTCGTACAATCTCTAAAACAGCTTTGACCAAATGCCGTTATATTGTTTCCGCCTACAACGGACAACAAACTTTTGCAGCCGGAAAAACAAGAATTACTTAACGATGTCAATCCGTCCGACAATGTTACTGATATAAGTTTTTCATCGCCGAGAAAACATTCCACGCCTAATGAGGTTACACTGTTTGGCAGGACCACTGAACGTATAGGATTTGTGCACTTTGCGAAACACCTGTCACCTATGGATTGCAAATTTTCCGGAAGCTCGATTGATTTGAGACCCGATTCGTAAAAGCATTCTTTCCCCAATGAAGTTATGCTATTGGGTAAAACTATGGATTGAAGATAAGTACAATGCCAAAAACATCTATATCCTAAGGACGTTATATTATCAGGTAACGATACAGATGAAAGAATTTGGCAAAATTGGAAACACTCGTCACCTATTGATTTTATACTGTTTGGTAACTTTATACTTGTAATGGATTTTTCAGAAAAAGCTCTATCAGCAATTGATACAACGACATACGAATTATTGTTGTATGAAACTATTTCAGGAATAACGATACTACCGGAAACAGGATTATCCTGTTCCATTATTGTAGCTTCCCCATTGTACAAAAAATACTTTATACCGTCGATAGTCGCTATCTCTTGTGAATAAAGCGGCAAGGCAAAAACTATGGCAAAGAGAAGATTTATTATCCGTTTCATGACAATCAAATTTTAAAATTGTTTTTTTATTTCTACCAATATAAAAACATCAGAGACTCGTCAAGCCGGGTTCGCTACATTGCATATTGCCGTTCAATGCAACGGCAAAGGCGTTGGTTTCCACAACATAACTTATGCCCGTATAACGGTATGCGCCGTCGCCCGGGTTATGAGTTACGTAATCCTTTGGGGATATTACCTTGAACTTATAAGACCCGTATTTCCATATAGAACCTAAGGGAAGGATTGTATTCCCAACACTTATTACATTACTGTCTGCCGTCTTTGTAAACGCTACTGAACCCGCGCACTTGTAACCCTCTTCGTGACAAAGATATTTTTTATCACCTACAGTTATAAAGTCTCCCTTTTTGAGCAGGTATGAATCGCTTTCAGTTAAATCCACGCTGCGGTCGTCAATCAGGTTGTAGTTCATGTCAAGCGGGGTGTCGCTGAACATCACCACTATTTTGCCTATGAAAAAACGGCCTTCTATCGGCATTAGTGTACCGGCCCTTACTGCAATGGTAATTTTCACTTTATCAATTGTGCCACCACTATATATATCGAACTGTTGCCGTACATTATAAAAGCCGCCTTTATCATAAAGGAAGTACGTGTAGGCTCTTTTTATTTCCGAATTTCCGGCATATTGAATTTGATTACAAATCACAAAATCACCCGAATTGCATTCGTTGATTAGTGGGAAGTCTATGGTTACATACCGTATTGGCTCCTTATAATTAGCAAGAAAATCATAGTCGAAATCCTTTTGCATTACTACGAGATTGTACTCAGAAGTTACGTTCTTCTCGTAAAAATACCGCATTAACATATTGCCCATGGGGGTCTGCATGTACGCGTTTGAGCACTCTCCCGCTGTCGCATTAGGGTTGACTTTGTAATACGCTTTTATGCTATTTTCCACCAATGGTCGGGCTGGCAACTCGCGCAAATAAACTGAACCTATCGGAAAGCGGTCTGCGCCGTTTGAATCGAGCGCCTCGGCTATCTGCAACGATTTGCCATGGTAGGGGATATTCTCAAAAATGCAGTTGTGCACCTCCGCATCCTCGTCGGTATTGAGAATTACACTGTCGAAATAACATAAGTTGGAAGCTTTATATCCGCCCGTATTACCGTCTGTGTTGTTATGCTGCATTGTTACCCAGTTGTTTGGGTAGAAGCCCTTTACGCGCACAAGCCTCGGGCGGCTTTCCTCGAAATGGTTGTAACGTATCACGGCAGCCGCCCTTTGGCCCAATTCCAAATCCACGGCAAATACACCGGGCTCAGACTTGTTTTCCCTTTCAAATCCCCTTAAGCCCTCAAGATTGTTATACTCCACGCGGCACGGGCCTTTGTTTACAGCAGTTTTCATTGCGAAACCGTTGTTATGGCATTTGTTGCGTGTAAACTCCAACGACCACGAAGTCTGTAACGTCGGCTCGGGAAGTACGTACCCGGGCGTAGGTGTCAGATCCGGACGCACACTGCTATGAAGACAATACATGTTATAGAAAAACGCGCATTCGTTTATGCGGAGGTTGTTTACCGGGTAATCTATTTTCGAATTTATGTGAATGGCGTAATAAAAATTCCTGAAATGGCAGCGTTCTATTATGAAAGGCCACAACGGGGCGCCGCAACACGAACAAAAATTTATACCTGAAGGCAGGTAGTCTTTTTCCGGGTCATAATCATTCCATACGTTTCCTTCTGTCCATAATTGTAAATCCGAAATAACGACAGGATCACCGGGATTCTTGGAATCAGCATACGAGGTAGTATATACAGGTTTTTCATCCACACCGAGTTCTTCACCTATAGTTATAAGGCTAACCCCTTTAGGACAAAACAATGTGCTTGTACGAGAATTTTTTATTTGCGTAGATCCATGTCCGCCTCTACCATTATCTTTTACAAACCATTGGTCCTCGCGCAACAAAGCACCGCTCCCCTCAAGGCGCAAATTACCTTTGTGTATCACAATGCCTTCCTCCACAAAATAATTCGCAGCATTGAACTTTATCGTCTTTATGGAAAGTTCCTCGGCCACGCGGATTGTTTCATTGATAGCTTTTGAGTTCCGCGTGCATTCATTTTTGTTATACTGATCCAATAATGTTAACTCTATGACATTAACATTATTATCCTCAAGCTTACTTTCTTCGGGATTGTCATCTTCGAGGGCGTCGTCAACAGTATAATCCAAGAACTTAAAAACGAGGTCGCCTTTCGCGCCGAACCATTCCGGGCGCAGGTATGGCACATTTAAAGTAGCAATGCGTTTTTCCTCAATTTTCTTATTTTGTGCATTTTTCCCTTTGTCTATAATATATGAAAACTCTACTGTGCATTTGCCGTTGTCGTCCAATCTGAACAACTGCTGGCAAGTATCTTCAATGCTGACGACACCTCTTATCTGACCGCCGCCCAATGTGCCGCCGTTTGCCCTCAGCACGTCGCCGGGCACAAAGTAAAGCGTCTTGCCGCCCAAATCCACATCCTCCTCCAAAGATATGAGTGACGGGGAATGCGATTCATTCAATAACACGAAGTTGCTTTCACTTAAACTGCTTTCGTTTAGGGTTATTTTTTCCATACTCAATACATTTTGTCATAAATTACGCTGCTAATATAAAACAAACTGTATTCTTATTCAAGGGTTCTGTCTATTTTTTTACACCAATTAGTAATATTTTTGAATTAATCGTATTCCGGTCTGAAAACACAATCTCTCCATTTTCCAAAGTCCTGCTGCGGGCGGTGGTTGATACGTGCCTTATTCAAACACATTTTCCATGTCGCCATTGCCGGTAAAAAAGCAACGGCAAATTTTGCACTGCTTTGGGACGTGGCCAAAATAGGTCGGACATATTTTAAAATCCAAGGCACATATTTCGAAATATGTGCCTTGTATTTTTTCTTTTCTCCGAGGTAGTTGTAACCATCTGAAAATGAGATGTGATTCCGTACTGCTCTTTTTGTCTGTTTCCCGCGCCCGGTTTCCGCTGCTGCAGATGTCTGTTTTGCATAACGTATAGGCTGCAAACTGTAAGGAGCACTGCCGGCGATAAAAACAAACAGTACTCCAAAGCTACAGACTTATATGCAAAATACCCTTCGTCCACACGCAGACAAAGGGTATTTTGCTCTTTTACAAGGTTATTCCATTAATTACATACGCGTTCCAATCTTTTCATTATGGAGAACATGAATATTGCCGCTGCCACGCACAGACCTATGAGTATTCCCCATATTGCAACGAGTGGCAAATCGCCCCACAAGCGTCCGGTTACCTGCACGGCATAGTTTCCTACTGCCGTAGCGGCGAACCAGCCACCCATCATAGCGCCTTTAAGTTTGGGAGGAGCGACCTTCGACACGAACGATATGCCCATGGGCGAAAGCAACAATTCTGCAAATGTCAGAACGAGATATGTAGAAATTAGAAGATTCGGACTTGCCGGATTGCTAAGCAGGCTTGCGTCGGCTTTCAGGTCGGCCGGCGTAGGCATTCCTATGCTGCCCACTGTCATAATGCAATATGCCACCGCCGCAACGAGCATACCGATAGCTATCTTGCGAGGAGCTGACGGTTCTTTGCCTTTCTTGGCCAAGGACGTAAACAGCAACAACGAGAACGGCGTAAGCGCTACCACGAAGAACGGGTTGAACTGCTGGAATTCCTGCGGGAGAATCTGTATGGTATCATCCATGGTCGTAAAGATTGTACCTACGCCGGCTACACACAATAGCGAGACTACGGTTGCGGCTGCTTTGGCACGCTTTGTATTCGACTGGAACAATGCAAAGAGAGCATAAACCAATACCGCTATAAATGCAAGTCCCCACACGCTGAAGCCCATACGGCTCAAGCCGGAAACCGACGAAGCTGTGTAATCGCGGGCAAAATATGTAAGCGTAAGACCGTTCTGGTGGAAAGCCATCCAGAAGAATATCACTACGAGATATACCAGTATCAGAGCTATAACGCGCTGTTTAGATTCGGCAGGAGTGATTTCCTCAACTTTGGTATTTTCTTTATCGCTTGTTGCCGGCTTTGTCTTGACTGAACTTTCCACATTTTTGAACGACGTGCGGAACGAGAAGTATATCAGAGCCGAAACTATGAGCGAAAGGCAGGCCACACCGAAACCGTAGTTGTAAGCCTGCGAAAGGCTGTCGATATACTGCGCGCTGAAGTCCTGAAGGCTACCGGCAAAGTTGGTTGCAACCGTATGGTTGTCAATAAGCCCTTGCAACAGTTTCTCGTTGGCAGGCGTGCTTGTTCCGTCCAGTATCTGGTGGGCAATGGCAGGCACGCGGCCGTCGTAAATAAAACCGTCCTTACCCATCATCCAATTGGTCACAGCCGTAGCCGCCGTAGGTGCGAACATCGCGCCGATGTTTATGGCCATATAGAAAATGGAGAACGCGGTATCGCGCTTGCTGCTGTAACGCGGGTCGTCATAAAGGTTTCCCACCATTACTTGCAGGTTTCCCTTGAAAAGGCCGGTACCCACTGCAATGAGCGTCAGCGCTCCTATCATGCTCCAAAAGCCGATACCGTCGGCCTTGGTAGGAATTGCAAGGAAGAGGTAGCCAACAAACATTATGGCCATACCTAACTTTACCATCTTGCCATAGCCGAACTTATCGGCCAAGAAGCCGCCTAAAAGCGGAAGGAAATACACTCCGGCCAGGAAACCGGAATATATCCCGGCTGCCTCGCCTTCATCGTAACCGAACTTTGCCTGCATAAACAATGTGAATATCGCAAGCATAGTATAATATCCAAAACGTTCGCCTGTGTTTGCCAAGGCTAACGCATAAAGCCCTTTGGGTTGTCCTTCGAACATTATAATTTGATTTTAAGAATTAATAATTGAGTTTAGTCTTTTTAAATTACGTTGTTGGTTCACATTATACCAAATCGGCAAACGCAGCCTTCGACATCAGCGCCAAATCATCGGGCGAGAGCCTGACCTGCATGCCTCGCACACCGGCGCTAACGTATATATCGCCGAAATTCCTTGCCGACGAGTCGATATATGTGGGAAAATGCTTCTTCATTCCTATAGGCGAGCACCCGCCGCGGATATATCCCGTAGTAGGAAGCAGCTCCTTCAAAGGCAGAGGAGAACATTTTTTGTTTCCGCTTACCTGGGCTGCTTTTTTCAAATCCACTTCAGCGTCGCCGGGCACTACGCAAACGATGTTCCCGCTTTTGTCGCCATGAAGTACGATTGTCTTAAAGACCTGTTTTATGTCTTCACCCAAAGACTCAGCCACATGAACGGCACTCAAATCGTTCTCGTCTACTTCGTAGGCAACCAACTCATATTTTATGTTGTCGTGGTCCAAAAGCCGGGCGACGTTCGTTTTCTTAGTTTCTTTGCTTTTCATACTCGTTTTGTGCTTTGGGCATAACGTTTCAATTCTTGCGAAATATATTTTGACGTATACCCTATTCCGCATTTTGCTATTTCCTCCGGAGTTCCTGTAGCCAGGACTTCACCGCCGGCAAAGCCGCCTTCAAGCCCCATGTCGATAACATAGTCGGCCTGCGTAATCACATCCATGTTGTGTTCTATAACAACGACTGTATTCCCTCTTTCTACCAAACGGTTCAAAACTGACATCAGAACCCTAATGTCTTCGAAATGCAATCCCGTGGTTGGTTCGTCCAATATGTATATCGTCTTACCAGTGCCGCGGCGGGACAGTTCGGCCGAAAGTTTTACACGCTGGCTTTCACCTCCCGACAGCGTAGTGGAAGATTGTCCTAACTTTATATATCCGAGTCCTACCTCCTGCAATACTTTTATCTTGTTCAATATCGAAGGTATGTTCTCGAAGAATTCGACCGCCTGGTTTATGGTCATGTCCAACACATCAGAGATACTCCGCCCGCGGAACCTTACTTCGAGCGTCTCGCGGTTATATCTTTTTCCGTGACATGTTTCGCAGGGAACAAATACCGGCGGCATGAAATTCATCTCTATAGCTTTGTATCCATTGCCTTTGCATGTCTCGCACCTTCCGCCGCTTACATTAAACGAAAAGCGTCCGGCACCGTAACCTCGCATTTTTGCTTCGGGCAACGAAGCGAAAAGATTGCGTATGTCGGAAAATACACCGCAATACGTGGCCGGATTCGAGCGAGGAGTGCGCCCTAAAGGACTCTGGTCTACATTGACAACCTTGTTGATGTTTTCCAATCCTTTTATTTCCTTATAAGGCAAAGGCTCGTTGATTGTTCCATAAAGATGCTTGGAAATAATTGGCAACAACGTGTCGTTTATAAGAGTAGATTTGCCGCTGCCCGATACGCCGGTAACACAAACGAGCAAACCTAAAGGAATCTCCACATTTATGCCTTTTAGATTATTTCCCGAAGCTCCTATTATTTTTATAGATTTCCCGTTCGGTTTACGACGTTCCTTAGGTATTTCTATAGCTGTTGTTCCGTTCAAATAATTTGCAGTTAGAGTATTTGAACAAAGCATTTCGTTTACCGTTCCTTGAAAAACTACTTCGCCTCCGAGCCTGCCGGCACGCGGGCCGAGGTCTACTATATAGTCAGCCGCAAGCATCATGTCGCGGTCGTGCTCCACGACAATCACCGTATTTCCCATATCACGAAGTTTTTTCAGGGAATTAATAAGCCTTATATTATCGCGTTCGTGAAGGCCTATGCTCGGTTCATCGAGTATGTACAAAACATTAACAAGGCCTGAACCGATTTGCGTAGCTAACCTTATTCTTTGTCCTTCTCCTCCCGACAAACTGACTGATGACCTGTTGAGCGACAGATATTCCAGACCTACATCCATAAGGAATCCCAAACGTTTGTTTATTTCCTTTATGATTTCGTGTCCTATATTACGCTGTCGTTCCGACAATGTATTTTCCACATTAGCCATCCACTCAGACAAAGCCGAGATGTCCATTGAAGCCAGTTCGAATATATTTTTTCCGTTTATGCGGAAGCACAATGCTTCCTTGTTGAGCCGGGCGCCATGGCACATTGGGCACGTACGTTTGGTAGCAAACTGGTCTACCCATTTTTTCATGGCTGCAGAATCATCCCGCTGTGCAGTCTGTTCAATATAGCGCGACAGACCCTCGAAGGTTGTAAAAAAATCGCTCGAAGTATGCACCAAATTAGCGTCTATCCGCACCTGTTCGTTAGAACCGTTTATTATTTCGTCGATTGCCTCATCGGGAATATTCTCCACCGGTACGGACAAATCGCAGCCGTAATTTTTAAGCACAGCCTCTATTTTCCAGAAAATCAAAGATGGTTTTGCTTTCCCCAAAGGTATTATGGCACCTTCTTTTATAGACAGCTTGCGGTTAGGAATTATTTTGTTTATGTCTATTGCGCTTACGTATCCTAATCCTTTGCATTTCGGACAAGAACCTATCGTTGTGTTGAACGAGAAGTTATTGGGAGCAGGATCGCGATAAGATATTCCCGATGTAGGACACATCAGGCGTTTAGAGTAATACTTTATGCTACCCAACGTAAAATCCTGAACCATAATCAAGCCGTTACCGCGTTCCAACGCAAGATTTACGCTCTTTTTAAGGCGTTCTAAATCTTTTTCGTGTACTATGAGTTTGTCGACCACAAGCTCCACGTCATGGTTCTTGTACCTGTCGAGTTTCATTCCTTTGGTTATCTCGACTATTTCGCCGTCCACCCGCATGTTCAGGAAACCTCTGCGCCTCTCTGTTTCGAACAGTTCTTTGTAATGCCCTTTCCTGTTGCGCACCAAAGGAGCGAGGATATATATCTTGTGCTCGGCGTAATCCTTCATTACAAGATTCAGCAGTTGCTCCCCGGTGTAGCGAATCATCTTCTCGCCGGTTACATACGAATAAGCCTCGCCTATTCTGGCCATCAGCAGGCGGAGGTAATCGTATATTTCTGTTATCGTCCCAACCGTTGAGCGTGGATTCCTGTTGGTTGTTTTCTGTTCTATGCTTATTACGGGGCTGAGGCCGGAAATCTTATCTACATCGGGCCGCTCGAGGTGGTCCATGAAATTACGGGCATAGGCCGAGAAAGTTTCGATATACCTTCTCTGCCCCTCGGCGTAGATTGTATCGAAGGCCAATGAACTTTTCCCGCTGCCGCTCAGCCCTGTTATTACAGTCAGGCTGTTGCGCGGAATCTCTACATCTATGTTTTTAAGGTTGTTTACCCGCGCGCCGAGTACAATTATTTTTTTATCGTTTTCCAATCCGGCAGCGGGCTTACGGTTTGTTTCTTCCTTAACTGCCGCTTGTATCTTCTGATTCATAACCTCGTAATAAGTTCACGTCCCGGCGAAGGTTGTAATTGCGGCCGTCGGCACCGCGGGCCTTGATAATTACGAAATACACGCCGTCTTTTGCGCCATCGCCGTCCCAGCCGCCGTCAATGTCGGTCCATTCGTATATTTTCTTGCCCCATCTGTTGAATATATACCCATGGAAACTTACTATGCTCTGATACCCCTCTTTCACTTTGAAAACGTCGTTCTGCCCGTCGCCATTGGGCGAGAAAGCATTAGGTATTTCCAGTTTCGATGTGCTTATACTAACAGTAAACGGTTCGTCCATGGAATATTCCAACGTATCAAGCCCGTCTACAAAACTTATAACAAGTTCTATGTTAAACGAGCCCGACTCGTCGAAAGTGTATTCCATTTCCGGGTCATATCTCACGAGAAACGGATTTTCGCGGTCGCCGTTTTCATAAAAACGCCACTCGTAATAAGGCGTATAACTGCCGAGATTTGCCACATTAGCAGCAAACTGCCCTGTTACGGGCGCCGAGCCTTCATAAAGAGTGGTCTCCGAAATGCTGTCTCCTTTTACTATTGTCATGGTCGGGGCTGCCGACGGCAACTCGTCGTCGGCAAAAGCCTTACCGCACACTACAAATAGCAAGGCTAACAAGATAAGGGAAAATCGTTTCATCTGATTCTTTTGATGCGAAGTTACAATTTATATTGTTAATAACGGCAACTTTCGTCTTTTTGATATAATTTGCCGCCATTTATTTGAACTATTATTCGCCTTGCACAACTGATAGCATAAAGTGTATAAAAGTATCTTTCGCAAGGATATCTTACTGTTTGCATAAGGCAATGTATTATGCGCCGTCCGTTTTTGTCCTCGTTTTTATCACGGTTTTCTAACGGGTTTTCAGAAGGCAAAAAATATGTCTGAGATATTTTAAAATATGTCTGACATATTTCGAAATATGTGCCTTGTATTTTTTATTTGCTCCCATGTGGGTATAACACGCTGAAAAATAGTTTTCATCTTTTCATACAACATAAGGTACTTTTGCAGACACTTTAATGCCAACTGAGAATCCCCGGCCGGACATGCAACCAGCACAGTTGTTTTTGCCTGAAATACAAAATACTCTCACGCGCCTCGCAACAAACACTTATGCATTATTTCAACAAATGCGACTTATATTAATATAGTTCTTCGTATTTTTGTGTTTTGAATCAACTTCACACTTCATGCGAACCAAAAGAATTTTCCGCTCCATGCTGTCTTTCGGGATAGGTTCGGTACTTTCAGTATGCAGCCTGCATGCTCAAAGCTCCAACACGGAACACATTGTAAAACCGGGCGAAACATTATACGGCATAGCGACTATGTACAACATCAACGTAGGAACACTGAAGAACGCCAATGCCGGAATAAGCGACAACATATCTGTAGGACAAAAACTCATCATACCGGCCGTTTCGAGTTCGCAACGTTTCCACACCATAGCCACCAAAGAAACGCTGTATTCCATATCGCGGAAATACAACATAGAAATATCCGAAATAATAAAGGCTAACCCGGGACTCAACGAGCAAAATTTCAAGGCAGGCGCCACCATAGTAATCCCGGCGGGAGGATTGTCGGCAACAGATGTAAACATTACCGAAAGCAAACCTGAAGGTATAGCCGGTTCGAACTGCCGCGAAATGTATAAAGTAAAAAGGAAAGACACTTTCTTTACCATTGCAAAGAAATTCGATTTAACCGTTGAAGAACTGGCAGCCGCTAATCCCGACATACCGGCACCCGATTTCAAGATAAGCAAAGGCGATTACCTGTGCATTCCTTTCGCGAACGACAAATCATTCGTAAGCAACGCACAAGCATTTGAGCAGAAAAACATATCCTCGCCCAAGAACAATATAAACATATCGCTTATAATGCCTTTTTATGAAAACGGCGACAAGGCGAGGGAATCAGTACAATTCTACCGCGGCATGCTGGCAGCTGTAGACAGTCTGCGAAAAAGCGGGACATCATTCAACATAACGGCAAAAGATGCGGGCAACACTGTGGCTGACGCAAACAGCCAGCTACAGGATACGTCCATACGCAATTCAGACCTTATTGTAGCCGCGGCAGGAGAAGCCGGGCTTGGGGCGATTGCCGACTATTGCAAAAACAACAGCATAAAACTGCTGCTGCCGTTCAACAACGAGTTCAGCGATGTTTATAACAACCCGCAAGTAATCCTTTCCGGCCAGCCGGAATCATACAGCCGTGCCGCTACAGTACAGCATTTCATAAGTAAATACAGTTTCACAAACATAATATACATAAACTGCCTGGCAGGAGACGAAAAAAAGAGCTATGCCGAAATGCTTCTTCCGTCGATGAACGTAAACGGCACGGCATACAAGACAATAAACCTTAATGCCACGGACGAAGAACTGGCAAACGCTTTCGACCAAAGCAGGAACAACATAATAGTCTTGTCTTCAAATTCAAAAGAAGCCTATCAAAACGTAACAAAACGCTTGGACAATATCTCCGCAAGGCTTGCAGCAATGGATTATTCCATATTCGGACATAAGGAATGGATAGACTTCGACCTGCAACTCAGGAACACATTCTTCAAACACAATGTAACAATCCTTACACCGCGGTACATAAACGTATTTTCCTCCTACTATCCGCAATTCCTGGAAATGTATAAAAGCCATTTCAAACAAGCGCCAACTTCAATCGACCAGCGTGCATTCTTTTCCGGCTTCGACTTCGGAATGTACCTGCTCAAAGGCATTTCTTCATACGGCCCGGCATTCGAAACACAAACCGTTAAGGTCAGCCCAATGGAAAAACCTATCTCCTTTTCCAGGGTAAACAACTGGGGCGGGCTTATAAACAAGGCTTACAGGGTTGTTCGCTTCACAAAGTTCCAAACAACAGAAATAACAGACTATGCGCAATAAAATCTTCGCCATCCTCATTCCGCTGCTATTCGTATGCCTTGGCGCGTCGGCACAAATCGGCGAACACAGAAGCGAGCTAAGCATTGGCGTAACAGGCGGCATGAGCATGAACTCTATCGATTTCGACCCTACGATAAAGCAGAAATCGCTCATGGCGTTCACCGGCGGTATTGCAATGCGGTACACCTGCGAAAAATACTTCAGCACAGTCTGCGCACTGCAGATAGAACTGAATTATACTCAGCTCGGCTGGAAAGAAGATATATCAAGCCGTGCAGGAGAGCCTTTGCCCGACAAATATACAAGGAAGATAAACTATATCCAGCTGCCAATGTTTGCCCGTCTGGGCTGGGGAAAAGAGCAGCGCGGACTTATGTTCTACATACTGGCCGGCCCGCAGATTGGATACTGCATAGGCGATACATCTGAGCGTAGCGCCGAGTGGACAATAAACGAAGAGGGTAACCCCGACAGGCCTAACAACATGTACGAACAATATGACTTGAAAATAAAGAACAAGATTGATTACGGAATTGCAGCCGGTCTTGGACTGGAGCTAAACACGAAAATCGGGCACTTCACATTGGAGGGACGATACTATTACGGACTGGCCGACATATTCGGCAATTCGAAAAAAGACGTATTTGCCCGTTCGGCCAACGGTACTATCTTTGCCAAGATAGGTTACTTTATCAACATAAAGAGCAACAATTAAAGGGACAACAGTAGTTGCCCCTCGTTTATTTCTTTTCTCCTTCTGCCTTTTGCGCTTCGGCCGCTTTCTGCGCGTCGTTCTGCAAAAGCAGTTTGTCTATCTCGTCGAACTTGTCGCCCATATTTAACGAAAGATAAATACGGTACAACGGCCTGCCCCACCGGTCTATCTTATCTGCGGCCATTGCCCTGTATTGTTCCAAATAAGGCAGCGCAGTGCGGTACAGTTTATCTACCTCACGCTTTATATTACGCATTTCGGTCATGCCCATATCCGCTGTTACCTTATTATCATATTCAATTGCCTTGGCATAATACGAGGCGCCGATATTATAATACACGTCCGTATAAGTGGAATCGTTCTGCAAAAGGCTTTTCGAAACGGTAATGCAATCGTCATAGCGCTTCATCTTTAAAAACACGAGACTTTTGCCATATAACGATATTACAGAACGCGGGTCGTCGGAAAGCATTGAATCGGAAAGTGCCAACGCTTTGTCGTACTGGCCTTGTTCGTTATAGTAATCCAAAAGATTTGCAAAGAAGTAATAGTTCGTAGGGAACTCTTTCACTCCTTTGTGGAGGCATTTGACCCTTGACTCCACGTCGCCTGCCAACGCGTACATTTCGGCAGCGAGTTCCATTTCCTTAGCGCGATATGTGGAATCTTTCACGGCCAACGGGTAATAGGTGAAGAACTTCGCGGAATCTTTCATCTGATACGCGCATACCGTAGCCCAATAAGCCGCACGTATAATATTCAAACTGTCCTTGTCAGAAAGTTTCTTATTGAAAACCGGTTGCTGCGGGACATTGATATACATAGAAAGAAACTTGTAGGCGTCGGGAAACTGACTTTTGGATACAAAGAAAAGCCCGCCGTTGTTGAGATTCGGATACAAGCGGCGCAACATCGACTCGTGGTCTTTGCGGTATCGTATTTTCACCTTTCCCTTGTCATTAGGCTTGCTGTCGAAACTATCACAACGTATGGCATACTCGAAAATTCCATACACACTGTTGAATAAGCCTGCTGTATCCTTTAACTGCTTAAGGTATGCTTGCTCGTTAAGTGTGTTGTTCTTTTTTACATACGCCTCAAAGCCGTAATGATACAGCTCGGGATCCTCCTTGAATTCTTCCGTCTTCTCATATTTCTGCACATCAGCTAAAGCCGCGTCCCCGTTATTTGCTTTAAGAGAGGCGCGAATCTGCCTGTATTCCTTCTGCCCTAAGGCCGCAGTCACATTCAAGAACATTACCGCAAATACCAATACAAAGTTTTTCATAGCGTCTCCTTCCGTTTTCAATGCAAAGTTAGTGTAAATGAACAACAAAACCATTAAAATAAGATATTTTATATCCCGGGTTAAAAATATCCTTAAAAAACACCAGACAAAGATTTCCGCAATAGAAACTTTTTATATCTATTCGAACACGCTTACACAGACAAATATGCCGGCACATTTTTACCGCCCTTTTTTTGCCGCAAAAAATAGGTCAGACCTATTTCAAAATATGTCGGACATATTTTAAAATATCTCAGACATAATTTTTATTTGCTCCTATCCCCTCCGGAACGGCCGCCACATGCGGGCTGCGTAATGTGTACTGTAAAATATCTCGGGATACAGACAAAAAAGTAGCGTGTTAATTTTTTTATAAACATGCCTTTTCTTACTTTTGTGATAACAACAAAAAATATCCCGAGGGCGATGAACCACAGCGACAGTATTGTAATTATTCCTACTTACAACGAGAAAGAGAACATAGAAAGCATAATACGTGCAGTATTCGGGCTTGAAAAAGATTTCGACATATTAGTAATAGACGACGGGTCACCCGACGGTACTGCCGACATTGTGCGCCGCCTGCAAAAGGGCGAATTTGCCGAAAAGTTGAACATGATTGAACGCAAAGGCAAACTCGGCTTGGGTACGGCCTATATCGCAGGGTTCAAATGGGCCCTCGAGCATGAATACGAATACGTTTTCGAAATGGATGCCGATTTCAGCCACGACCCCAAGGATTTGCCGCGTCTTTACGCTGCCTGTGCAAGTGAAGGCAACGACGTGGCCATCGGTTCACGCTATGTTAGCGGTGTAAACGTGGTAAACTGGCCTATGGGACGGGTATTAATGAGTTACTACGCTTCGAAATACGTAAGATTAATTACCGGAGTACCTATCCACGACACTACCGCGGGCTTCGTATGTTACCGTAGCCGTGTTCTGAAAACACTCAACCTCGACGAAATACGGTTTAAAGGGTATGCGTTCCAAATCGAAATGAAATTCACCGCATACAAATGCGGTTTCAGAATTAAAGAAGTGCCAGTAGTTTTTGTAAACCGCAGGTTAGGTACAAGCAAGATGAACAGTTCCATATTCGGCGAGGCCGTGTTCGGAGTGTTGCGCCTGCGCATGGACGGATGGTTCAAGAAATACCCCAAAGCATGATTGCCGTAGCAACGCGGCATGTAAAGCAAAGGTACAAGCAAAAACTATTTGGAGTCTGATGATTACCACAATAAAGAATGCTACAATAGTTAACGACGGGCAAGTTTTTAATGCCGACATTGTAATTGAAAACGAAATAATCGCCGACATCGTGCCCGAAGGTGCGCACTGCACCTCAGACACGTGTTTTAATGCGTCCGGGTGCATTATAATGCCCGGTATAATCGATACGCACGTTCACTTCCGCGAACCTGGAATGACCGACAAGGCCGACATTGCAAGCGAAAGTGCTGCCGCGGCGGCAGGAGGCGTTACATCCTATTTCGAAATGCCCAACACAAAGCCGCAAACCGTTACACCCGAAGCGCTTGAAGAGAAATTCATGCTGGCGCGAAACAAAAGCATAGTAAACTATAGTTTTTTCTTCGGGGCTACATCCGGCAATATAAACGACATCCGCAATTTAGACCGCCGCAGAGTGTGCGGAGTAAAGGTATTCATGGGTTCATCGACCGGCAATATGCTTGTAGACAACAAGAATGCCCTCTACGACATCTTCTCCTCGTCAACGCTTCCCATAGTTACACATTGCGAAGACACAGGAATAATAAGCGAAAACGCACGCCGGATACGGGAACTGTACGGGAATGAAGCCGATGTAAGTTTACACCCCGTTATACGTTCTGAAGAAGCCTGTTTTAAATCCACAGAACTGGCCATAGAACTGGCTCGGGAAACAGGAGCACAATTGCACGTGGCACACATATCTACAGCCAAGGAACTGGAACTGTTCGACGCACTTTCAAATAAAATAACAGCCGAGGCCTGTTTGCCACACCTTATCTTCAGCGAAGAAGATTATGCAACGAAAAAGGCACTCATAAAATGCAACCCCGCAATAAAGTCAAAAGCCGACCGTGAAGCACTCAGGAAAGGGCTTACAAATGGCAAGATACGCACTGTAGCCACCGACCACGCCCCACATCAGTTGAAAGAAAAGGCAGGCGGTGCGTTGCAGGCCGCTTCGGGCATGCCGTTCGTGCAATTCTCTCTCATTTCAATGCTTTCATTGAGCGACAAAGGCATTTTGCCTGTAACAAGAATAGCAGAACTTATGGCACACAACCCTGCCAGACTTTTCAATGTAGAGAATCGGGGCTTCATAAAAAGAGGATATTTCGCAGACCTCGCAATAGTGCGCAAAAGTGACAAATGGACGTTGGACAAAAGCGGTATTCTGAGTAAATGCAAATGGAGTCCTCTTGAAGGCGAGGCTTTCGACTGGCGCGTGGAAAGGACGTACTGCAACGGCAAATGCGTTTACGATTGCAAAACAGGCGTCAATGCCGAATTAAAAGGAAAAGAAATAACGTTCTGCCGATGATACATGTTCTATCATACGAGATAGCCGATGTAAAAGAGTATATAAATTGGAGCTACTTCTTTCACGCTTGGGGATTTGCCCACAAATATTCAACTATAGCCGACTATACGCACGACACGTCAGACGTCCGCCGCTGGATAAACAGTTTTACCGGTAAAAACGAGCGCAACTGCGCCGAAGAAGCCGCAAATCTGTACAAAGACGCGGCAGAACTCCTTGCCGAATGCAACGGTAAATACAAGGCCTACGCAAAGTTCGGGATTTTTGAAGCAAACAGCAACGACGATGACATTATTATATATGACGAAAACGGCAAAACAACGTTACCTTGCCTACGCCAACAGACTTGCGAACAAGGAACAGGCATTTGTCTTTGTCTTGCCGATTATCTGCGGCCTGTTGAAGAACAAGGAATAAAAGATCGCATTGGTTTATTTGCTGCAACCGTAGAGGAAAGTTTCGAGAACCAACACAAAGAAGACAATTACAGGCACATGCTTTGCCAAACGTTGGCCGACCGTCTGGCCGAAGCCGCTACAGAACTCACACACTTGAACATAAGAAAAACATACTGGGGATACGCTAAAGAGGAAAAACTCACGAAGCAGCAACTATTTTCCGAGAAGTTCCAGGGAATACGACCGGCTATAGGCTATCCTTCGCTACCAGACCAAAGTATAATTTTCATTGTCGACAAACTTATAGACCTTTCAGAGATAGGTATAACAATTACAGAAAGCGGAGCCATGAAGCCCCACGCTTCTACTTGCGGGCTGATTTTCGCCCACCCGAAAGCCAGATATTTCAGCGTAGGTAAAATAAGCAAGGAACAAGTCGAAGATTATGCCTGCCGCCGTGGGCTTCCAAAAGAAACGATATTCAAATTCTTGCAATCAAACATACAACAATGATTACCAGAATAAGCCTTTTGTTGTTTTTTCTTATCATATTTCCCGCCGCGTTCATTTACTATAAAAGATTGCGCCGCTGCAAGCGCCTCTTTCCCAAAATACTTTTTGCACTCCCTAACCTTGTTCTACTGGTGTTAACCATTTATTTCATGGTGCACGATAACAATATCGCCAGGAACGCTGACGCCGTAGGCATTTACCTTATATTACTTTTATTTACTACCCTCCCCGAATTAATTTTTTCCGCCTTTCTCGGTATTTCATTGCTCTTAAAAAACAAAATGCGGAAAATCATTATGCGTTTGGGAGCGGTGCTTGCAACGTCGATTGCATGCGCAGTAGTCGTGGGATATGTATCGTGTTTTACTGTAATAAAAGTAGGTCACCACAACTATACGTCCCCCGACGTGCCGGAGAGTTTCAACGGATACAGGATAGTACATGTATCCGACCTACATCTCGGTACATACAACCTGTTTCCCGGAACGGTGGACAGGATAGTAAAAAAGGTAAACGAGCAGCACGGGGACGTTATTTTCTTTACCGGCGACTTGGTAAACTTTTCGCACACTGAAGCCGCACAGTTCATAAACCGGTTAAGAGAGATGAAAGCGCGCGATGGAGTGTATTCTGTTCTCGGTAACCACGATTACCTTAGATATGTGAGCTATAATAACGAAAGCGAGCGGCTCCGTTACATGGAAGAGATGAAAGAAATGCAACACAAAGCTGGCTGGAACCTGCTACTGAACGAAAACCGCATAATAAGGCGCGGGAACGACAGTATTTTCGTAGTAGGCTCGGAAAACGACGGCCTGCCGCCATTCCCTGCAAAAGGAGACCTGAAAAAGGCCTTAAAAGGCATTCCCTCCAACGCTTTCAAGGTTCTGCTGAGCCACGACCCTACGCAATGGCGACGTAAAGTTTTGCCACTAACAAACATTCAGCTAACTTTGTCGGGACATACTCATGCCGGACAAATAAAAATCCTGGGACATTCGCCCTCGGCCCTTGTCTACAGCGAATGGGACGGTATGTACAGCCAAGACGGCCGCGTCCTGTTCATAAGTTCCGGCGTAGGCGAGGCATTAGTGCCGTTCCGCCTTGGCGCATGGCCCAAAATAGACATCATAACATTACATTCCAGCAAATGAAACTAATCTACAGAGTTTACCAGCTAATAATCGCCACACCCATAATATTGGTGGCTACAATACTCACATCACTCGTCACTACGGTAGGCTGCCTTATAGGTAACGGGCACTTTTGGGGATACTATCCCGGAAAAATATGGTCGCACATCGTATGCGGCATATTGCTCCTGCCCGTTAAGGTCGAAGGACGGGAGAACCTCAAAAAAGGACAATCGTACATCTTCGTTGCAAACCACCAGGGAGCACTCGACATTTTTATGATTTACGGTTTCCTTGGGCGCAACTTCAAGTGGATGATGAAAAAAGAACTCCGAAAAATGCCGCTCATAGGCATTGCATGCGACAAGGCGCACCACATATTCGTAGACAAGTCCGGGCCTAAGAAAATAGAGGAAACTATCGAAAAAGCACGCACTACCCTAAAAGACGGAATATCACTCGTTGTTTTTCCCGAAGGTACGCGCACATACACCGGTGCTCCGGGACGTTTCAAAAAAGGTGCGTTCCTGCTGGCCGACGAACTGCAGTTGCCAGTCGTGCCCATAACCATAAGCGGTTCGTTCGAAGCACTGCCGCGCACCAAAGGCATGGTAAACTTCGTGGAACGCCACACTCTGCGCCTTATGATACACAAGCCAATACCTCCTCAGGGCAAAGGGACGAACGATATTCAAACCACAATGCAAATGTCGTATCAAACCATTTGCGACTCGCTCAAGTAACCCTACCCCGCTGTTTTTCATGCTATCAAAGCGCATTTAAGCAGTTCACCACACAAGCAAAAAGCACACTGTTTCCAGGCAGCAAAATTCCGTGTCGGTATTTGTCGGCTTTTTTACGACAAGTTTTCATCGGGTTTTCAGAGGCCGAAAAATATGTGCCTTGTATTTTAAAATATGTCTGACCTATTTAAAAATATGTCGGACATATTTTTTCTTTACTCCCATGCTGGTAAAACCTGCTGAAAATCAGTTTTCACTTTATTGCACAAAAAATGCCCGTTTACAGGCACTTGTTTTCGCGTCCGCCGATGTCTTTTTCGACATGTGCTGCACACATACATGAAATCGACGTACCGACAACGGCGGCACGTAGCTCAAAACCTATAAGCCTATTCAGGTCCTATTTCTTTTTATTGTTTACAGTAAAGTATAGCGTATCGCCGTAGGTTGTACCTATGCCGTTGCGGGCATAAGCGGCATAATAATACTCTCCATCCTGAAGGCTGTCGGCCACTACCGTAAAAGCATAACTTACTGTATCGGCCTCCACCTTTACATTTATTGTATCGGCCGTGCCGTACACAAAGCCACACTCGCGCAGGGAACTGTTGTGGCTTTCGCTTACAATTCCGCTCATGCGGCATGAATCGGCCACTACCTCGGCTTCGAGTGTTTCCACAACCGGGACCAAGGGACGTTCGCCGCTGCGGTCTTCGCCCGCGCACGACGACAGGCACGAAAGGATTAACGGAAATATAAAAACGCTGCTGCTTTTAATATGAATCATAATAAACTATTGCTGTTTCACCTGCAAGGGAAACACATTTTTGTGACGGGAACGCTCTTGTAGCAGAACCATATTCTTTTCTGCAATATCCACGTATTCCTTTACGTAGGGATGGTTCTTGAATTTCTCGGGTGCGTCCTTTAATATCTTGGCAATCTGTTCGGTTATTACAGGATAACGGTATTGGCTGCAAATAAGGCTGAACACTTCGGGGCCCAAAACGTTATCGTAATTGCTTTTAATGAATTCTATTTCAAGGCTGTCGGTTTCTTCTGTTATCTGCTTGGAGCGTTCGTCGCACATTCTTTTCGACTCGAAAGGCATGAACCCTTTCATCATCAAACGCGCCTGCGTAAGGGTCATATTGCTCATCTCATTGTCCAGGCGCGATTTCGCTTCGAGGAAATTATAAAGTTTTTCGTTGAGCGAACCACCGTACACTCTCTGGTCCAGCAGGTTTATATCGACACCTATGTTACCGTTTTCAATAACTACCGGCATTATGCTCGTGTTTTCAAGGAACAATTCGGCCATAACAGTTGAATCCAGCTTTCCGTTGAAACTGAATTTGCCGTGTACAACCTCGCAGGAATCGATGTTGCTTATCGTATCGCCCGAACGCGATTTCAGGTACATAACCTTTCCGTCGAGCATCGGAATCGATGCGTTGCCGACAATCGAGTATTGTTCCAAACAAGATGTTGAAACAAAAAATGTCGAAACCATGCTCAACAGAACGCCTAACCTCATCATGGCAATGTTATTGTTGGTATCTTTTTTGGCAGGCACTTCGTGTATGCTCTGACCAGCATTATTTATGCCCTATACGCTTGTGCCTTCAGTGCCTTGGTTTGTAAGTTCTGCAGACAAATATAACAACGAAATGATTTACGCGTATATCAAAAAGCAATTAATGCTCCGTTTTTTATGTATTTTTATAAGACAGGATTCTTTTTACCGATAAAATACTAAGTTTTTTTTCTTATGAAACACTTTTTTGCCATATTACAACCCACCACAGCAACAGTTTAAAGGAACCGGGAATCCTGCACTGCTTACTATCGTATTGCAAATAAAGCTTTTTGAAATGTATGTTTTTTATACGGCCTACCGTAAAGAAACACAAGCGAAAGTCACCGTACTAATAGGAAAATAGCTAATTTTGCGCGGAAACAGAAACAAGAACAATGGCAAAAGAACTGTCAAACCTTACAAAACGCAGCGAAAACTATTCTGCGTGGTATAACGAATTAGTTGTAAAAGCCGACTTGGCCGAGCAATCGGACGTGCGCGGCTGCATGGTAATAAAACCTTACGGATACGCTATCTGGGAAAAAATACAGCGAATGCTCGACGACCGTTTCAAGGCCACGGGTGTGCAGAATGCTTACTTCCCACTGCTTATTCCCAAATCGTTCCTCTCAAAAGAAGCCGAGCACGTAGAAGGCTTTGCAAAAGAATGCGCCGTAGTTACGCATTATCGTCTGAAAACAAACGAAGACCACACCGGCGTTGTGGTAGACCCGGCTGCGAAACTCGAAGAAGAGTTGATAATCCGCCCCACATCGGAAACGGTTATCTGGAACACTTTCCGCAACTGGATACATTCGTACCGCGACCTGCCTCTGCTCGTAAACCAGTGGTGCAACGTAATGCGCTGGGAAATGCGCACGCGCCTGTTCCTGCGCACGAGCGAATTCCTCTGGCAGGAAGGCCACACCGCGCATGCCACACGCGAAGAAGCAGAAGAGCGCGCAAAGATGATGCTCAAGGTATATGCCGATTTCGTTGAAAAGGAAATGGCGATACCCGTGGTACAAGGAGTAAAAAGCGAGACAGAACGGTTTGCCGGTGCACTCGACACATATACAATTGAAGCCATGATGCAGGACGGCAAGGCACTGCAAAGCGGTACATCGCACTTCCTCGGCCAAAACTTCGGCAAAGCGTTCAACGTGCAGTTCGTCGACAAAGACAACAAGCTCGACTACGCCTGGGCAACGTCGTGGGGAGTATCAACACGCCTCATGGGCGCACTCATAATGACGCATTCCGACGACAACGGCCTCGTGCTGCCCCCCAACCTCGCACCTACACAGGTGGTTATCGTTCCCATTTTCAAGAACGGCGAACAAGAGAAATTCGACAGCCACATCAACCCACTTGTGGAACGCCTGCAGAAACGCGGAATATCCGTAAAATACGACAATTCCGACACAAAACGTCCGGGCTTCAAGTTTGCAGACTACGAGTTGCGCGGTATTCCCGTGCGCCTTGTGATAGGCGGGCGCGACATCGAAAACGGTACGGTGGAAATAATGCGCCGCGACACTTTGGAAAAAGAAACGGTGCCTTTCGACGGAATAGAAGAACGCATAGAAGCATTGCTCAACGAAATGCAGGACAACATTTTTGCAAAGGCAAAGAAACGTCTGGACGACAACACGCGCGAATGCAACGACTATGAAGAGTTCAAGAAACTCATACCCGAAGGTGGCTTCTTCCTATGCCCGTGGGACGGCACTCCCGAAACAGAGGCAAGGATTAAAGAAGAAACGCAGGCCACAATACGTTGCGTGCCTTACGGTGTGAGCCAGGATAACCTCGGCAACGACATGGTGAGCGGCAAACCGGCCAAAGCGCGCGTACTCGTCGCACGTTCTTATTAACAGGTTTCAGCAACCGGGAATCATATCCGATACATTTTAAAACGTGTCCGACATAACTCATATTATGTCGGACATGTTTTTTTCTTGCTCTCAAGAAAGCATAACACATTAAGAAAGAGACCTCTGTTCACGCAAACCGCGCTCGCCCCACGGCCGCAAAAAAATTAAATGTATGCAGAGCATGAAAGTTGTCGTGCATAACACGCGGATAATTGACGTTTTGATAATCAACAAAACGCAAAATGTTAAAACCAAGTACTCCGATACGGCCACTCCCAAAAGCCTGTAGACAAGCACTTTCAGACCCTTCAAAAATATGTCGGACATATTTCGAAATATGTGCCTTGAATTTTAAAATTAGTCCGACCTTTTTTTTCTTTTCTCCAATACCCGCAAAAAACACTCCCGCGGCACCCTCTTTTTACCGTTCACAATAGTTAAAAGCCCGCTCATACGCCGGCGGGCTTTCCTACATCATATCCGTGAAGCTTATAAACGTTTTCCTCTCCTTGGCACACTTTTTTGAAAAGCACTAACTTATTCCGCGCTTATGTCGTCGTAATAAGTTATGTCGGTAACCTGTGTGTTTTCGCGGGCTTCATCCTGTTTCTTCAAGCGGGAGTACGCTTTCTTCATTACAAAGAACTTGACGAATTCCGACACACCGTAAACAATACCGCTCACCCCAAGCACGATAAACGGAAGTGAAGCCGACACTATAGGGTTCAGGAAAATAAATATGCCGGCCATTATTACCAAAACGGGAATAGCATACAGCCACAACGAAGCCGACATGATTTTCGAGAACGACCTGTATTCCACTATCTGGTAAATACCGGCGGCTACAAGCATTACTCCCAGAATATACATCATTATAGCTATAAACACAGTGGGCATTATAATAAGCACAAGACCCAATATGCTGCTGCCTATCCCGACTATGGGAAATGCTTTTCTTTCATATTCCTGCCCCTCTGCAACCTTTGGTCTTGCAAAAGCCAACACTATAGATACCAGCCCGGGAATGAAAAACAAAAGGCCGACCATTATCACAAGCATTTTTGCGGTATAATCGGGATAAGCCACGAGGAAACATCCCACGCAAAGCGAACACAGCGCCCTTATAATCGTCATTTTGTTATTACGCATGTTATAATATTTTCAAGGTTCGTATCGCGAATATACGAACTTTTAACTTAGTGTATTCTTTTTTCAACATTTATATGACTACACCGCCCTAAAGACCCATTCCGCGGCATTTTGTCATATCCGAAATGTTTGTATTTTTGCAAAAAGAGCTCAGCCGCCATGAATGAGATTTATTTTACAGATGAAGAAAGATTGCATTTAATCGGGCTTGCAAAGGAAATTGTCCGTCTCGATCCCGAATCAATAGAGCCTTACGGGTTCAGGAAAGTAAAGGACTACATAATAAAGGAAACAGGCAAGCACGGACTTAAACGCGACATCTTCGGCTTCAACCCGGTCATAACTTCGCTTGAAACGTGCCTCGTGCTAAGGAGGGAAATAAACCTTAGCGCAGACGCAATGGTAGGCTGCATGCTTGCTCCCGTAATAAACGGAGAAGAACAGTTTGAAGAAATTGAGAGGGAATTCGGCAAAGACGTGAGGAACATCGTTGAAGGAATGCAACGGGTAAAAGAACTGTACTCGAAAACGCCTATTGTAGAAACTGAGAATTTCAGAAACCTGCTCGTAAGTTTTGCCGAAGACATACGTGTAATCCTTATCATGACAGCCGAGCGCCTGAGCACAATGCGGCGCATTCGTGACGTGGAAGACAAAGAGGCCCAAAAGCAAGTGGCCCGCGAAGCCGAATACCTGTACGCCCCTATCGCACACAAGTTAGGGCTTTACAAAATTAAAAGCGAACTGGAAGACCTCGCTGTAAAGTACCTCGAGCACGACGCATATTATATGATTCGCGAGAAGCTCAACGCTACCAAGCGTGCCCGCGACGCATATATCAAAGACTTCATAGAACCGATAGACAAACGATTGACCGAAGCAGGACTTAAATTCCATATCAAGGGGCGCACGAAAAGCATACACTCCATCTGGCAGAAAATGCAAAAGCAGCACTGCGCCTTCGAGGGTGTTTACGACCTTTTCGCAATACGCATAATCCTCGACTGCCCCGAGGACAAGGAGAAACTGCAATGCTGGCAGGTTTACAGCATTATAACCGACATGTACCAGCCCAACCCCAAACGCCTGCGCGACTGGCTGAGCGTACCCAAAAGCAACGGCTACGAAAGCCTGCACATCACCGTACTCGGGCCTCAGAACAAATGGGTTGAGGTGCAGATTCGCACCGAGCGAATGGACACAATAGCCGAATACGGACTTGCAGCACATTGGAGGTACAAAGGCGTAAAAAGCGGGGAAAGCGGCATTGACGAATGGATTGGTGAAATACGTTCCATACTTGAAACGGGCGATAACATACAACTTATCGACCAACTACAGTTCGACCTTAAAGACGAGGAAGTATATGTGTTTACACCTAAGGGAGACCTATACAAACTGACCGGAGGCGCTACCGTTCTCGACTTTGCATACCGCATACACTCCAATATAGGAAATCACTGCGTCGGGGCAAAAATCAACGGGCACAACTACCCTATGCGCCATAAGCTCAAGAGCGGCGACCAAGTGGAAATACTGACATCCAATTCCCAAAGTCCTAATCCCGACTGGCTCAATTACGTAGCTTCAGCACGGGCGAAAAGCAAGATACGTCAGGCATTGCATGAAAAAGCCATAAAAGAAGGACAATTTGCCCGCGAAGAGTTTGAACGCAAGCTGAAAAACCGCAAACTCCCCTGGGAAGAAGCTACTATAAACCACCTGGCAAAAAAAACCGGCTACAAGGAACTGAGTGAGTTTTTCAAGGCTATGGCGGCCGGAAAGCTCGAAGCCGGCGAAGCGGCCGAACAATACGAGGAACTATACGATTTTGAACACGGCAACGCCGAACGTAGTCAAACCATAAGCGCAGGTAATTACAACTATAACAAACCGGAAAACGATACAAGCACATACAGCGACGACGTGCTCATTATCGACCGCAACTTGAAAGGCATAGACTTTTCCCTGGCCAAATGTTGCCACCCGATTTACGGCGACGAGGTGTTCGGTTTCGTAACTTCAGGTGGCGGAATCAAGATTCACCGCACCAACTGCCCTAATGCCAGAATGCTGCGCGAACGTTTCGGTTACCGCATAGTAAAAGCGCAATGGGCCGGCAAGGGAGGTAAACAATATATCATTACGCTTCAAGTTGTAGGCAACGACGACATTGGCATTGTAAACAACATGACTTCCATTATCGACAAAGAAACCAACGTATTCCTACGATCCATACGAATAGACAGCAATGACGGGTTATTTTCAGGAATACTGACAGTTTCCGTTAATGATACTTATGCCGTCGACGGACTTATCAAAAAGCTACGCACCGTACACGGAGTGAAAAGCATAACACGCATTTGAAAAAGTATTTGTTCATATTATCGGCAACGCTTTTCGTTGTTTTTACATTTGCCGCCAACATTCCAAAGGCAAGTGCACAAACCCTTGAAACGTCTGCCGACACTCTTATGAACCGAGTATTCACTTACGCACAAAACAACGGTGGACACATAGGACGCTTCGAAAACATCGTATACACCAAATTCCACATCGACAGCAACGTCCGCAATTTCCTTTTAAAACTGCTGCCCCACTCCATAGACTTTCCTAAAGGCAAGCGACACATTTTCGGCGAGAGCATTACGCGCTACAATTATCTCGACCTTGGAATCGTAAACAGGAAAGAAATAGCTTTCTACAGTTCAATGAGAAAGCTGCGCAAAATTCCCGACATCCTGCACAACAACGTAAACGCATTGATTTACGAGCCTACTATATACATAGACTACCTGTTATCTCCTTTCAACAAAAAAAACCGAAGCCACTACAAATACGCCATTGAAGTGGTAAGCGGCAGCGGAACGGGCAAAAAGGTAATGCTGGCTTTCACGCCTAAATACGACAACACCCAATTGGTCGAGGGCACAGCGTGGATTGAATACGAAACAGGCCGAGTAGAAAGTGTCATTTTCAATGCAGTTTACGACAGGATATTGCACGTTAATGTTAACCTCCGGACGGGAAAAGAAGGACTTTCATCGCTGCTCCCGCAACAAACGTACATCAAGTTGCAATATAAATGGGGAGGAAACACGGTAAGCATGAGCCTCGACTCGCACATGTATTACGAAAACCTTGGCAGCACGAACTATACCGACTCGCTACGCTTCATTGCCGGACGCAAGCAATACGACATAACGGAGCTTAACCTTATACCGCACGACACGACAGGCGTGGTCCGCACAAGGGAATACTTCGACAACAACCGTCCACAACCGCTTACGTCCTGGGAAGATTCCATTTACTCCTCAATACCGTTGTCTGTAAAAAGCAATACCACATCAAGCCCCAATCATGCCAAAAAGAAAGAAAAAACAGCTTCAATCGAAGATATACTATTGAGCAGCCACAGCGTTGATTTCAACGAGAATACGAAATTAGCACTTCCGGCAGTAATCACTCCTTCAATGTTCCAGTGGTCCGGCTCGCGAGGCGTATCTCTACAGGCAAGGCTGCGCTTCAATGTAAACTTTCCCCGAGGCCAGTATCTCAAGCTCTCGCCCCGCGTGGGATACAGCTTCAAGCAAAAGCAAGTGTATTGGAATGTGCCGCTCAACGTCCTGATATTTCCAAGCATAGGCATGGGTTTTGAAGCCACAGTGCGCAACGGCAACCACATCTACAGCAGTCTCCAGGCGCGCGAAGTTAGGAAAGAGCTCGAAAAATACAGCGACTACGACTCTCTGCTCAACGTGTTCAACAAATACAACTTCAACTACTACAACGACTTCTATACCGGTGCGGCATTCTACATAGAACCCGTTGTGGGACTGAAGATACACTCCGGACTGTCGTTCCACAAACGAAACCTCATAAACTGGAACAATGTAGCCTCGTCGAACGGCATGAAACGCCACTACAAGAGTATTGCGCCATACATTGACCTTGAATACACGCCGGCACTCTACTACACCCGCGCGTCGGGCCGGCGCATACCGGTGCACACGTCGTGGCCTACATTCCGGATGTCATACGAAAAAGGCGTGCGCTGGTGGACATGCGACAACAGATATGAGCGCTGGGAGTTCGATGCCTCGTACAAGATAAACCTAAAGGCATTAAGTTCGATATACATACGTGCTGGAGGCGGTCTGTTCACCGACCGTAAGGAGATGTACTTCGTGGACTACGACAACTTCTCGTTCCAGAACATGCCAACCGGCTGGGATGACGACATGCTCGGCGATTTCCAACTGCTCGACCGCCACTGGTACAACGAATCTAACTATTATGCGCTGCTGTGCACTGCCTACGAAAGCCCTATGCTACTGCTGTCGCGTGTACCATTGATTTCAAAAATAATAAAGAAAGAACGCGTGTACTTAAATGCCGTATCACTGCATGCGCTGAACGCATACGTGGAAGGCGGCTACGGAATTTCTTCGGACTTCTTCGACGGTGCCGTATTCTTTGGAGGCGGGAACGCCTCGGGCTTCCAGTTCGGTGCAAAAATCTCGCTCCGCTTCTTCGACAACTGGTAAAACAGACAAATCCGGACGCTGAAAATGAAAACTAATTTTCAAAACGTTATACCCCCTTCAGAGCAAATAAAAAATATGTGCCTTGTATTTTAAAATATGTCTGACCTATTTCAAAATATGTCAGACATATTTTTTGCCCCTTGAAAACCGGTGAAAAAACCGGCAGACAAAAATGATGTAAAACCTGAAAAAACAATACTACAATTTGTTCGCCGCTCCAAAGCAAAAAACGGGGTACTCTCTTTGTGTTGCTTGTTCGTTTCGCTATCTTTGCAAAAATTTAATTCTTTTACCGAAACATACTGACATGCAACACGAAAACGAAACAAACGAACTCAAGCAGCATGCGTCACTGCCTGAAAACGCATTCCGGGAACTGAAACCCGGGGAAACATATACCCCTATAATGCCGGCAAGCCATACGCCGCGCGAAACGACAGCATGGTCTATAACATGGGGTCTCGTAATGGCCGTAGTATTTTCAGCCGCGACGGCATACCTCGGCCTCAAGGTGGGCCAGGTGTTCGAAGCTGCCATACCAATAGCAATAATAGCCGTAGGTGTATCCAGCGCAGCCAAGCGCAGGAATCCCATGGGCGAAAACGTGATAATACAAAGCATAGGCGCCTGCTCTGGCGGTGTGGTTGCCGGAGCCATATTCACACTTCCGGCCCTGTACATACTGCAAGCCGAATATCCCGACATTGCGGTAAACTTTGTAGAAGTGTTCCTGGCCTCCCTGCTTGGAGGTGTGCTGGGAATATTGTTCCTCATACCTTTCCGCAAGTATTTCGTCAAAGACATGCACGGCAAATATCCTTTCCCCGAAGCCACGGCAACGACGCAGGTGCTCGTGTCGGGGCAATCGGGCGGCAAAAGCGTAAAATTGCTGCTCAAAGCCGGTGCAATAGGCGGGTTGTACGACTTCTTCGTATCGACGTTCGGCCTGTGGAACGAACAGTTCACGAGCCGCGTTACTGAATTGGGCGCAACCATTGCCGACAAAGCCAAACTTGTGTTCAAAATAAACACCGGCGCTGCCGTACTCGGAATGGGATACATCGTAGGATTGAAATATGCTACAATAATATGCTTCGGCTCCGTCGTTGTATGGTGGATAATCGTTCCAGGCATATCCCTGTTCTTCGGCGACCTGCAAATAGCAGCCGGGGAAGGCACCTTCGTACCGGCGGCCGCAGCCAGCCCCGAACAGATATTCACCTACGCCCGCTCGATAGGCATAGGAGCTATTGCCATGGCCGGGATAATAGGCATTCTCAAAAGCCGCAAGATAATAGCCGGGGCAATAGGCCTTGCACGGCGCGAGATGAAGCGCAAAGGACAGGAAGCCGAAACCACGCCGCGCACACAGCGCGACATTCCGATGAAGATAATCGTTATCGGCTCGATTGTAACGTTGCTTATTATTTTCGTTTTCTTCTTTACCGGCGTAATGAACGGAAATCTGCTCTTTGCCGTGGCCGGACTGGTGTTAGTAGCCTTGATAGCTTTCCTTTTCACCACCGTAGCAGCCAACGCCATAGCCATTGTGGGCAGCAACCCCGTATCTGGAATGACGCTTATGACGCTCATACTGGCGTCAATAATCATGGTTTCCGTAGGACTTAGCGGTACAGGCGGCATGGTAGCCGCATTACTTATGGGCGGAGTGGTCTGCACTGCATTGGCCATGTCAGGCTGCTTTGTAACCGATTTGAAAATAGGATACTGGCTCGGCACAACACCCGCAAAACAGGAAACATTCAAATTCCTCGGCACTCTTGTTTCGGCAGCTACCGTAGGAGGCGTCATGATGATACTCAACAAGACATACGGATTCTCGGGCGACGCTCTTGCCGCCCCGCAAGCCCATGCCATGGCTGCCGTAATAGAACCTATGATGAACGGCGGGCAAGCTCCATGGCTGTTATACGGAATAGGAGCCGTAATCGCGATAATACTAACCGTATTCAATGTTTCGGCGCTCGCCTTTGCTTTAGGCATGTTCATACCATTGGAGCTAAACCTTCCGTTGCTCGTTGGTGGAATGATAAACTGGTATGTAAATACCCGCTCTACAGACGAAGCCATAAAGAACGCTTACAATGAACGCGGCACCCTGATAGCTTCAGGCTTCATAGCAGGCGGTGCGCTAATGGGAGTAGTAAGTGCGGCGTTAAGGTTCTGCGGGCTGGATTTCATGCTTTACTCGTGGGTAGAAAACACTTGGAGCGAGGTTGCTTCATTGATATTATACGCGATATTGATTTTCTATTTCATAAAAATGTCGCTATCAAAGCCTAAACATTTAGTTTAAATGGCAAAAAACCAATATATACACTTGTAAATCCAAATTAAATAATTACTTTTGCACCGCCGTTACGAGATAGCGGAATGTTCAAATCAATAATTAATTCAAATTTATGTCTACAAGAATCAGATTGCAGCGTCACGGTCGCAAAGGCTATGCCCACTACACTATCGTGATTGCTGATTCGAGAGCTCCACGCGATGGACGCTTTATCGAACGTCTCGGGTATTACAACCCCAACACAAACCCTGCACAAATAGAACTCAATTTCGAGCGCGCTCTCTATTGGGTTGAGGTCGGCGCACAGCCTACCGACACGGTGCGCAGCATATTAAGCCGCGAAGGCGTAATGCTCATGAAACACTTGCGTGGCGGCGTTAAGAAAGGTGCTTTCGACGAAGCAGCCGCACAGCAAAAATTCGAATCTTGGAAACAGAGTAAAACAGCAAAGCTTGACGCAGTAAAAGCTAAAGACGACGCTGACAAACGTTCACAAGCTAAAGCCCGCCAGGAAGAAGAGCACAAAATAAGCGAAGAAATAGCAAAACGCGTAGCAGAGAAGAAAGCCGCTAAACTGGCAGCTGAAGCAGAAGCAGCAAAAGAGGCTGCAGCAGAGGTAGCTCCGCAGGAAAACGAAGTTCCCGCAGAAGAAGCACAAGCTTAATAGAACCTGCTTAAAAGTCTACACTTTAAAATGGAACGCTCCAAAATATATTTTGGAGCGTTCCATTTATTATTGCCCTACATCTGTACAAACATAATAGGATTGCCCTATTTCACATTTTATCGGCTTAAAGAACGTTACGTTACAAAAAATCGTTATTTTAGCGAAGTTTATTCCTCTACTTTACACGAAATAAGTAACGTTATATAAAACCATAATTAAATTAATGCACATGAAACAAAACGATTTGATTTCCATCACCAGTAAATTCAAGATAAAAGGGACCGTGTCATGCATAGAGCCTTTGGGCGACGGACTTATCAACACTACTTACAAAGTTACAACCAAGGAGAACTCTGCGCCAAATTATGTGCTGCAACTTATTAACAACGCTGTCTTTCCCGACGTAGACATGTTGATGGGAAACATTGTGGCCGTCACCAACCACATACGAAAAAAACTATCAGAAAAGGGACAATCCGAGCCGGAACGCCATTGTTTGGAATTCATTCCACTGGCAAACGACTCTGGCAAGTACTATTTTTATGATGGCAGCAACTATTGGCGTATAATGGTATTCATAGAAGGTACTATAACAAAAAGCGAAGTAAGTGCAGACTCCTCATACACCGTGGGATTGGCATTCGGAGATTTTGAATCCATGCTGGCCGACATCCCTGTTGAATTAGGCGAAACGATAAAGGACTTCCACAATATGGAATTCCGTCTTCAACAACTTCGCGAAGCAGTTGAACAGGACAAGGCAGGCCGTGCAGAATCAGTAAAATACTATATAGACGAAATAGAGCGCAGAGCCGAAAACATGACTCTCGGAGAAAGACTGTTCCGCGAGGGGAAATTGAAAAAAAGAATATGTCATTGCGACACAAAAGTCAACAATATGCTTTTTGACGCCAAGACAGACGAGGTGCTTTGCGTAATAGACCTGGATACAGTAATGCCAAACTTTGTATTCTCCGACTTTGGTGATTTCTTGCGCACCGCTGCGAACTCCGGTAAAGAAGATGATGAAAATCTTGACAACGTTAACTTCAAAATCGACATATTTGAAGCTTTTGCCCGTGGATACCTAAAGAGCGCAGGTTCATTTCTTACAGAAACGGAAATTAACAACCTTCCATACGCGACCGCCTTATTCCCTTACATGCAAACAGTACGTTTCCTTGCCGATTATATTAACGGAGACACCTATTATAAAATACTGTACCCCGAGCATAATCTGGTGCGCACCAAAGCACAGTTCAAACTGCTGCAAAGTGTAGAAGAACATTATATGGAAATGAAAGCTATAATATCCTCGCTTTCGGCATAAATAAAATATTAATGCGTCTGCATAAGACAAAAAGCATAAACACAAGGCACTGCCGCGGAAGAAAATATTTCCGGACGGCGTGCCTTATATGCTTTGTCATTACCTTTACCGAAATCAAGGCGCAAGAAAAGGAACAGCAATCACTCCTGTCTATTGAATACTCGTGGGAAGATTTCGTTGACGAATTCACTAACTCATATTATTCAGACGGCAATTATTCTGAAACAAACGAAGAGCTACTGGAAAATCTGCAAAACATACACAACAATCCAATAAACATAAACACTGCCTCTCGTGAAGATTTGCTTCAATTGCCATTTCTTTCACAATCACAGGCAGACTCGATTGTAAGTTATGTAAGCAAACATGGCCCTATGCTCTCGCTTGGCGAACTCATGTTCATAAAAAGAATAGACTTTCAGACAAGGAAATTTCTTACCATTTTTCTAAAATGTGCTGCCGACGAAACAAAGAAGCCGACTGTACTTGATATGCTAACTACAGGGAAACACGAAATAGCAATAAATACGTCTACACCTTTTTACACAGCTGACGGATATAAAACTGACAGCAAGATTTCTAACTCGAGCAAATATCTCGGAGACAAGAATAGATTTGCCTTGCGTTATCACTACAAGTACAACGATGAATTGCAATTCGGTATTACAACCGAAAAAGACGCAGGAGAACCTTTCGCTTGTAGGGGGAATTTTCTAACAGATTCCTACTCCGCGTATTTTTACCGCAAACAAAAGAACGGACGTTATGCTTACGCATTGGGAGATTACAGGATTAGATTTGCAGAAGGCTTGGTAGTTGGCAATAATTACTTTTACGGCGGGAAAAGCGCCTTACTGGACGCGTATAACAGCCGGCGCGTTATAAGTGCCCATACATCTACTTCGGAAAATGATTTCTTCAGAGGAGGAGCCGGCTTTATGCGTTTCGGTAACATTACAGCCACCGCATTCGTTTCATACAATCGTATGGACGCTATTCTGAACGAAGATGGCGAAATAACTTCGTTTCCAAACAATGGATACCACAGAACTTCCACTGAACAAAAAAGACGAAATAATACAGAAAATTTCACAGCAGGAACAGACGTCTCTATTCAACTGAAAAAATGGAATATTGGCATAGCTGCCGCTATTTCACATTACAACAGAAAAATCTCACCACGTGAAGCAGAATACAACAAATTTGCTATGCGAGGGAAAAATTTCCGCGCTGCCAGCGCACACTACAATTATAACGGTAAGAGACTTTCACTACGCGGTGAAGCTGCTATTTCCGAAAAAAGTGCGACAGCTATAATCAACACAATAAAATGGGAAATGTTTCCATATATCACACTCACCAGTATTCAACGGATATACTCTAAAAAATACGCAGAGCCTTTTGCTGATTCTTTTTCTTCATCAAGCAAGACATCTAATGAGCGAGGAATCTTGACTGGAATCTCAGCCGAGGTAAGCAATAACCTGATATTACGAGGATATGTAGACTTGTACCGTTTCCCTTGGGCAACATATTCTTATCGCGCGCCAATGAACGGAGTTGATTACATGGCTGAAGCATACCTGCACAATTACGAGGGCGACTACCTGTCCGCCGAATGGCGAGGCTCGTATCGAAAGTGCGACAAAGGACATGGCGCGGCAGACACTGTGCCATACACAAAAAATCTTATAAAAATTTCCGGGAAAATAACTTTAAACGAAATATCATTATACTCTAACTTATCGGGTACCTCAGTTACTAAGCGTAAAGAGACTTCAAGAGGCTGGATGTTCAACCAAAGAGTTTCATACAGATGCAAGAACTTAAGGATTCATGGCGGCATTTCGTACTTTGATACTGACAACTATTCTTCACGTTTATATGCTTACGAAAGCAATGTGATGTACGTATACAATCTTTTTACTGCCATGTATGGTAACGGAATCAGGTTTTCTTTACTTGGAGACCTTAAAATTGGACGCAATTTTGAAATTGCTTGTAAATACGCCGGAATAAAATATTTTGACCGGGATACATCAGGAAGCGGCGCACAAAAAGTCAATTCCTCTTATTTAAGTAACATAATTTGTATGGCACGTATAATATTCTAAAGAAATGAAACTACGACTTATTACTTTTATCGCAGCGACAATGACCGCATTATATGCTTTTGCACAGCATGGAGAAGGAAAAAGTAACATTGCACAATTAACAAGTAAAGACACTCTGCAATCTTACAAAAATATGCGTCTCGTTTGGTCGGATGAATTCAACGGCAACAAACTCGATACCATTTCGTGGAACCGCTGCGAACGAGCCAAAAAACAATGGAGCGGCCACATGTCACCGGCCGATACAGTTTGCCGCATTAGCAATGGAACTTTAAAACTGTACGGAATTCGCACACCGCCGGAACTCAATGACACCTTGCCCTGCATTACAGGCGGAATAAACAGCAAAGGCAAGCGTTCCATACGCTTCGGACGCGTTGACGTAAGGGCCAGAATTGAAGGCGGCAAAGGTTTTTGGCCTGCAATATGGCTTATTCCAGACAGCAACATAGCATGGCCGCGCGGAGGCGAAATCGATATTATGGAGCACTTGAACCATGATCCCGAAATTCATCAAACCGTACATACATACCTAACTTGGAAAGGCTTGGAAAAGCCGGCAAAAAACCACTCGACAACGCCGGTAGAACCTGCTGAGTTCAATCTATATTCCGTTGAACTCACGCCTGAAAAAATAGAATTCTTTGTAAATGGAAAAAGTTCACACGTATACGAACGTCAAAAGCCGGATATTGAAAACCAATTCCCTTTCCCCGGGAATCCTTTCTACATAATATTGTCGGCACAACTGGGCGGAGATTGGGTTGGAGAAATAGACCTTAACGATTTGCCTGTTTTAATGGAAATAGACTACGTAAGATTTTACGAAAAACGATAACTTTACCCAAGGAGACCACGTTAAAACCTATAGACTGGTATTCCCGTAAAAAAAGTCAGAGACGATTTTAATCGCCTCTGACTTTTTTATAAGTAGGCCTTCTCCTACCATCAATAACTTAACAGGTAAGCAAAAGCAATTACTTTTGCTTTTTACGCACAGCCAAATATTTTATTTCTGCGGTGCAGCAGCTGGAGCATTGCTTTCTCCGGCATTACCAGCCGCATTTTCCGAAGCAGCTGCGTTATTCTGAGTTGCATTATTCTGGGCATTGCCTGCAGCAGGAAGCGTTGTGCTTTTTTGAGTATTCTGCTGCTGCATTGGCAGAGCAGGCATTGCATTATCCTTGAGTACTACTGATTTCTGCGATTCAGGAGAAGGAACGAAATATGCAGAAGCTACACTGAAAACAACCAATGCTATTGCCAATGTCCATGTTGCCTTTTCTATGAAATCGGTTGTTTTTCTTACGCCCATTATCTGATTCGACGAAGCAAAGCCCGAAGCCAAGCCACCACCTTTAGATTCCTGAATCAACACTATGAAGCACATCAGCACTGCTGCAACTACCATTAAAATTACTATTACTGAATACATTTCTTATTTTTTATTTTTATTATTTATTACTATTTTTTCAAGGAAGCGGATTTGGTCTGCAAAATAACTACTTTTTTTTGGATAATCGGCTTCCAATCTGCGCATAATTTCAATTGCACGCAAATACTTACCCTGTTTTATGTATATTTTAGCCAAAGTTTCGGTAAAAAAGTTCTCATCTCCACCATTTTCCTGCGAGTTAAACTGTGACTCTACCGATTCATTGACTGCTGCTGTACGCTCACTTTCATCATCTGCGGAATCTTTTTCACCTGTCAGAGGTAAATCCGATTTCTGTGTTAGCGGTTGTGCGTTTCCTTTTACTGTGGTCTTTACACTAAAAGCAGGCGACTGGTATTTGCTTTTTGGCGAATCCTCTTCATCCTGCTGCTCCAAATAAGCGGCATAATCTGTTGTGGCGTCAGCCAAAGTCAGGCGTCTGTGCGGTTGGTCATCAGGCATGGCCACTAAAAAATCGTTTATAAGGTCGGAAGTCCTGTCCATTCCCTTTTTTTTGCTTGCCACAGCTACGTCTGCTTTTTTATTTTCACCATGCTGAAAAGCATAATCCAAACGATACTTATCGCCCTCAGTCATGTAAAAAAGCACGCTTCTGTCTGCTGCAAAAAGAGATGCTTTCTGCAATTCATAACCAAGCTCCGGGTTTTTATTATTGCACATATTCTTAACCAGCAAAAGACGTGCCGTCTGGTAATACGGGTATTGCGCCACCAAAGAACGGAGAGCATGGAGCGCTTCGGGATTCAACATCTCGCAGTTCTTTATGTATGAAAATTCGTCGGACTCCATTGTTTCCATGTTATTACTTTGGTTAATAAAGTATGATTTACCTGCTCGCACGTTTTTTACCAATTTGCTACCGTTGCATTGAATATCTGGTCTGTTATATTTTGAATCATTTCAGTAACAAATTCTTCTTGTACAGAGTTAAGCGACTGCGACGAGTCGTACTCGCTGGTCGCGGTAAAGCGGCGTTCAAAGTCCTGCGTATGGTTTTTCATGTTAACGAATCTAACGTTTACTGTCATACGCAACTGTACCTGCGCCGAATAACCTTCTGCCGAAATTGCCTTATTAAACTGCTCGTAACCAACAATTTCACCGCTAAGTTGCAAGTCGCCCTGCCGTTTTACAAGTTGCAGGCGCGTCTGGTTGGCATAGGTATCCTGCAGCTGGTTATTGAACATCGCCCTCATCGGAGCCCAAACCAAGGCTGTACGCAAGGGGAAGTCAGCTATCTGTATCGTCTTTATCTCGTCGTAATTTATTGAGGCAGCATTGAATTTGTACTGCACGCTGCATGCCGACACAACCGACATAACAATTGCCACCGTCAATACACGTAAAATTTTACTCAAGTCCATACTCCTTAATCTTGCGGTATAGAGTTCGTTCTGATATTCCCAGCGCACGGGCGGTTTCCTTGCGCCGCCCCATATTGCGCTCCAAGGCACGTTTCACTACTTCGCGCTCGTAATCGTCGAGTGTAACCGACTCTTCAACATATTCATCTGCCGGCAGTTCCTTTGCCTTGTCTTTTTCTGTTACTTCTGTTTTCGACTGTTCGGGCGGCAGTATGCTTCCTTCGGCTGTAACATACCTGTATTCGCGTGCAGGAACATTGCTTGTGCCTTGCGTCTGTTGCTCGCGTACTATACGCTTCAATTCGCTTACATCCCGCCGCAAATCGAACAGAATCTGATACAAAATCTCGCGTTCGTTTTCAAAGCTATGCCCCGCGCTGTCATTGCTTACGGTCACTAATTGGCCGCGGTGCGGATCTTCCGGAAGATAACGGCGCAGGATACCGGCTGAAATTTCCCTATCCTCCGAGGTTATGGACATGTTTTCCGTTATATTTTTGAGTTGCCGCACATTCCCGGGCCACGAATATGACATGAGCACCTTTTTAGCCTCGTCGGTTAGGTATATTGCCGGCATTTTGTATTTCTCACTCATTTCCAAAGCGAACTTGCGGAACAGCAAATACACGTCCTCGCCACGTTCGCGCAATGCGGGGATAGAAATGGGTATGGTATTAAGGCGGTAATACAAATCCTGGCGGAATTTGCCTTCGCTTATGGCTTTGGCCATGTCTACGTTGGTGGCGGCCACTATGCGCACGTCGGTTTTGCGCACGTCGCTGGCTCCAACTCGTATGTATTCGCCCGTTTCGAGCACACGCAGCAGCCGTGCCTGCGTTGAGAGGGGCAACTCTCCCACTTCGTCGAGAAACAGCGTACCTCCGTTGGCCACGCCGAAGTAACCTTCGCGCTCGCCTATCGCCCCGGTGAATGCGCCTTTCTCATGGCCAAACAGTTCGCTGTCGATGGTGCCCTCAGGTATGGAACCGCAATTCACAGCAAAATACTTTTTCGACTTGCGTGCGCTGTTGTCATGAATGAGCCGCGGGAACACTTCCTTACCCACACCGTTCTCACCCGTTATAAGCACGGACAAATCGGTCATTGCCACTTGCAAGGCAACATCCAAGGCCCTGTTCAAGCCTTCATAGTTACCTATTATATCGTAGCGTTGCTTTATGCGCTGTATCTTCGTTAAATCCATACCTCCCGTTTTGAGGTTTCAAAGATACAAAAAGTAAGGCGCTACACAAAGTGGCTGCGCCTGTTTTTGCCGAAAGCTGTTACCGCACATGTGTTTTTTGGCAAATATGTCCGTATTGCAACGCCCCGGAGCAACCTCCCTAATGAATAACCATTCAAAAACATAAAGACCAACCGCGCTGCCGAAAAAAACTCCTGGGAGAAAATGAAAAATATGTGCCTTGAATTTTAAAATATGTGCCTTGTATTTCGAAATACAAGGCACATATTTTTTGCCCGAAAAGAGAGCCTGATTATCAATTCTTTACAAAAAGAGATTTTCCGGCGGATTTCTGAATAAAAAGCGGTTGCGCGCTGCATTGTTATGCAGCGCGCAAATCGCATATTCTCATGCTACATTTTCGCCATGTTCGAGCGGTTAGCTTGTCAAACGAGAATACAATACCTACGGCAGGTTTCGTTAGCACAACACGCCGTAAAAAGCTCTGCCAACCGGCAACGGCGGGAAAATGAAACAGCCAAGCACAACAGTTTTTGTGCTTGACTGTCATTTGTCTTTAGGCACCCTGTTCAAAACAGGTTCAACTTCCGTTTCCTTGCTTCGTCGAGCGACAAAGACGGTTCCTGTGTTTGTTTTGCGTCACTGCGCATTTGTTCGTACTCTTCTTCCAACGCTTGTCTGTAAGCCGCCGACGTGTCTTTGTTCATCAAATGCGCCGCTACAAGCGCCGCTTGCGAGGCATCCTTTGTCCATACCACGGTGTTTCCGTATGCGGGCGATATTTTCAAGGCGGTGTGCAGTTTTGACGTGGTAGCTCCTCCCACCATGATAGGGATGGACATTCCGGCCTCGCGCATCATTGCTGCCACATGCACCATCTCGTCAAGGCTCGGCGTTATCAAGCCGCTCAATGCCACAATATCGGCCTTTTCCTCAATGGCCCGCTTTACAATAACTTCGGGAGGGCACATTACGCCCAAATCGACTATCGTGTAGTTGTTGCAAGCCAGCACTACGGAGACGATATTCTTGCCTATATCGTGCACGTCTCCCTTTACGGTTGCAATCAGTACTTTTCCGGCAGAGGCCGTTCCGGACTCTTTTTCCCTTTCGATAAAAGGCTGCAATATGGCGACGGCTGTTTTCATTGTGCGGGCCGTCTTGACCACTTGCGGCAGGAACATCTTGCCCGAAGCAAACAAATCGCCCACTTCGTTCATGGCGCTCATCAAAGGTCCTTCGATTATGTCAACGGCACGTGGGTATTTTTTGATAGCTTCGTCCAAATCTTCTTCAAGATAATCCCCTACTCCCTTGACCATTGCATACGAAAGACGTTCCTCCAATCCGGCACTTCGCCATGCGGCCTGGCGCGAATCGTCGGCATTGCTTATCACGCCGTTACCCGAGTCTTTTATCTTGTCTGCCAAATCAATAAGCCTTTCAGCGGCGTCGGGCGAACGGAACATTATCGCGTCGTCTATAATCTTCAGCCTGTCTTCGGGTATATCGCCATATAAAACCGAAACCGAAGGATTTACTATACCCATATCCATTCCGGCCTGTACCGCATGGTACAGGAACACGGCATTCATGGCTTGGCGTATATAGTCGTTGCCTCTGAAAGAAAACGACAGGTTGCTTACACCGCCGCTTACATGCACATGCAGCAAGTTCTTGCGAATCCATTCTACCGCACGTATGAAATCCAAGGCATAACTGTCGTGCTCCGGCATACCGGTAGCTATAGAAAGGACGTTGGGGTCGAAAATAATATCCTCGGGAGGGAATCCGGCCTTTTCGGTAAGGAGTTTGTATGCCCTGCCGCATATCTCTATTTTACGCTCATAGGTAACGGCCTGTCCTATCTCGTCGAAAGCCATTACAACCACAGCCGCGCCGAAACGTCGCAATTCACGCGCATGAGAAAGGAATTTATCCTCTCCTTCCTTTAGTGAAATGGAATTCACTATACATTTACCCTGAATGCACTTTAAGCCGGCAATTATTACGTCCCATTTCGAAGAATCAATCATTATAGGCACGCGCGCTATTTCCGGTTCCGAAGCAAGAAGGTTAAGGAAGTTCGTCATCTCTTGCTTTGCGTCAAGAAGTCCGTCGTCCATATTTATGTCAAGCACCTGCGCACCGTCTTCAACCTGTTTGCGGGCTATATGCAAGGCTTCGTCGTATTTCTTTTCTTTTATCAGCCGCAGAAATTTGCGAGAGCCGGCAACGTTGCAGCGTTCACCTATGTTTATAAAGTTGCTTTGGGGAGTAACAACCTTCGCCTCAAGTCCGGAAAGGCACAAATAATGAGATTCGGGCACAGGAACATGAGGCGCTTTCCAACTTCCGTCATCGTTTCGGATAAGCGCACCGTATTGTGCGATATATTCATCTGTTGTTCCGCAACATCCGCCGATTATATTGACCAATCCTTCATCTATGAACTCTTTTACCTGTACAGCCATATCTCCGGGCGTCTGGTCGTACTGACCCATGGCGTTTGGAAGCCCGGCGTTGGGATAAGCCGATATGTAATAAGGTGCTATCTTTGCCAGCCTTTCGATGAAAGGTTTCATGTCGCGTGCTCCGAACGAGCAGTTCAGACCAACCGAAAATATGTCGGCATGGCGTACAGAAGCGAGAAACGCTTCCAAGGTCTGCCCCGAAAGAGTACGCCCGGCTTTGTCGGAAAGCGTAACCGAGAGCATTATTGGAACGCGGCGTTGCATTGTGCGCATGGCGTTTTCCGCTGCAAAAAGGGCTGCTTTTGCATTAAGGGTATCAAAAATCGTCTCAATAAGGAACATATCCACTCCTCCCTCAAGCAAAGCGACCATCTGCTCTTCATAAGCCGAAGCAAGTTCGTCGAAAGTAAGATTCCTCAATGCCGGATTATTGACATCAGGACTTAAAGAGCATGTTTTATTTGTAGGCCCGACGGAACCTGCCACCATGCGTGGCTTGCCAGGATTGCGCAGCGTGTATTCATCAGCTACGGAACGTGCTATTGCTGTTGCGGCAAGGTTTATCTCGCGGCAAAAATGCCCGGCATGGTAATCATCCATAGAAATCCGCTGTGCACTGAACGTGTTAGTCTCGATTATATCCGCTCCGGCTTCAAGATAGCGACGATGAATTTCTCTTATCACATCGGGGCGTGTGATAGACAACAAATCGTTATTGCCTTTTTGCATTCCGGGCAAAAAGGCAAAGCGCTCTCCTCTGAAATCTTCCTCTTTCAGGCCATACGACTGGATCATTGTGCCCATGGCACCATCCAATATAAGAATCCTCTCGCGTACTAACTTCTCTAAATCTTTGCGCGTTACCATTTTCTTGAATTTAATTCTTTGAATTTTTCGGCAATAGCCCTGCGATCTTCTTTTTCTTTCAATGTTTGCCGCTTGTCGTATTCTTTCTTTCCTTTAACAAGGGCTATTTTTAATTTGGCACGGTTATTTTCGTCTATAAACAGAAGCAAAGGCACTATGGAAAGCCCGGGATTTTTTGTTTCCTGCTCCAAATGGATTATTTCACGCCTGTTTAGCAGAAGTTTACGGTCGCGCCGCGAAGCGTGGTTGTTATACGAGCCATAAAAATACTCCGCCACATACATATTCTTTACCCACATCTCTCGGTCGCGTACATAGCAAAACGTATCCACAAGGCTCGCCTTTCCCAGTCTGATTGACTTTATCTCTGTTCCTGTGAGTACAATACCCGCAGTATATGTGTCGAGCACATAATAGTCATGCTCTGCACGTTTGTTTTTTATTTCGATGTTCTTCTGTTTGTTCGTCATCAGGAGTAATTACCATGTTTTCCGGGTATCGACCCGTGTGATTCTATTTTTTTACTGTTACGCGGCAGATTCCCGATTTTGAAAACTGCACGCTTTTTTATTTTTTCGCTAAAAGGAGGAAGCCGAAAATATGTCTGAGGTATTTTAAAATATGTCAGACATAATTTGAAATATGTCAGACATATTTTTTTATTGCTCTAACCGGCTTTGAAAACCCTACTATTCCTTGCAGACAAAAAGGTGTATTTTGAATAACATTCCTCGGCCGTTTCTACTTAATCCGAACTTCAATTTACATGTCGGCACATTCATCTTTGGCAATCACGGCAAACTTTTCCATATGTTCATCAATATATCGCGCTATTGCTTCAGTGTATTCCGGTTCTCGCTCTATGAATTCATCATCATACTCATCATACTCGGGATGTTGCTCGTACAATGCCATAAATTCTTCATCGCTGCAATCCTTAGTCAGTTTGCTACCGCTATTCACATACTGTCGTCTTACATCATACAACAGTTTTGAAAAATCGTGCAATCCCATGAGGCGCATGGCCTTTGCAAACGGATTTTCGAATATGAACGGGCCGTAACCATTATGAATAAGCTGTATGAAACCTCCTTCCATAACTTCGTTACGCAATATCATATACGCAATCAAGGTTATTTGGTCGGAATTCAACTTCAACATGCTTTCTCCTGTCAGTATTCCGCCAACAGAAACGAGGGCTGCGTTTGAAAACAACCCGCAAAATTCGTCATAACCTTTTGCAGCTGCTTGTATTACGCTTTGTTCGGGAATTTCCACTATATGTTCCGTCTTATTTACCATGCAACGTTATTTTTCTTCGTAAGCAGTGTTATATACATAGTTGAATCGAGCAGACGGGGCTACGTCGCCATTTACATAGAAATCCATAGGGTTGCCTTCTTCCTGCATATTGTCGCTCCATTTGAACTCGAAGTTCAGAGGTTCGTCACCGTCTGATAAAAGTTTCTTCGGTATGCTTATGACGAGTTTATTTCCTTCTGTAAAATACTTCACGTCCTTAACGGCCTGCCATTTCCATGCCCCCGTCACATTGCGTTCGAGCACAGTTTTACCATTACCTTTCACGGAACGGTTTACCACAAAATCGTAGCCTTCCCAACCGGTCGACTTGTTTCGGTCAATGTCTATGAAAAGAAGCATCCAATTATTATCGGTAACGGGTGTCAGCGCAGAGTCTGTCTCTACATAAAAACAAACATTCTTGCCGCTTCGAGCAACACGCGCTTCAACAATATCGTTGCGCCCGGACGTGTTGGTGTAATAAAGGTTACATGCACCTTTAGCCGCGCGATGCATTACATCGCCCTTATAATCCGTGTAGCGCGGGAAGACATCATCCCATGCAGAAAAGTCGGTAAGTTTTATTTTCTTAGGCTGCGACACATTCTCGGGTTCTGAAATGCCCTTGAACTTACGCACATAATCAATGAGCTGGTAATAATAAACGTCGCCACGGCTGCCCCAACCTTTGTTAGGCTCTATGTCGCGACTGCAATCCCAGCTGTATTGGTCAACAAAGGAATATGGCTCGCCGTGCCATATATCCTGCTCTCCGAATTGACCCGCGATGTATTCATTCCAACCCGTAACAAACACTAACTTCGGGTCGAGTTCGAACGCGCGGCTCCACTGTTCCGAAAAATTGCGCCCGTACAAATAAGCGTCGGACCGTGTATCAAATCCTTGCCGTTTTGAGTAGCTCCGCCCGTAGCTGCCGGGCATATTGAATGCCTGGCAATGGCCGCCCGAAGCGTCGCAAGCATTCTGCGCAACGCCCACTGTAACTTCCTCGTAGCCGTCAGTAGTCTTTACATACCCGTTCTGAGGATAGACTTCGAGCCACCCCCATTGTTTCCAATTAGGGTTATCTGCCGGGCCGTTCACATAATCGGGCTGTCCGGGACGGAAAGTAAAGAAGTCACGTATTGCCTTTTCGGTAGGATCATTGACATTCAAATTGTCGTTATACGCCATTATCACAGGCTTACCGTCCCAGTAATACCATAAATCCTTATATAGTCCGGGTTCGTAAAGTTCCTTGTACAAATGAAGCAGCGAAGCGCGCGAATCAGGAGAATAGCCGAACGGCAGCATAAAAGCAACCTTTGGGGTATTCACACCATCGCGCCGAGCTTTGTCCCACACTTTCAGCAGCGTTTTATAAGAAGAATCCCATGTAAACGTTCCGTTGGTACAATCAAAAAACACCGCATCTATCTTAGCGTCTGCAAGCATTTCAGCGTGTTTACGCAGCACCCACTCGTCGGTTGTGAGGTAATACCCGAACAAAGGTTCTTCCCAATAGCAATATCCGGGATAACCTTCACGCCATGCCGGATGGTTATAATCCGTAAGGGCGTCGGGATAGTCTCGCAAAATCTGTGTAATGTTCTTTATTTTATCAGTCGGTTTTGTTTCACGCTCATGCCATGTCCAATAAAAAATAGCAACCTGCTTTCCCTGCCTTTTAGGAAAACTATCTACGTTATCCGTTACCTTGCGCCCCAATGCGTCTGTAACGGCCCACATGTCGCTATTCACTGTCTGGGCAATGCCCGATACAGCAGAGGCTAACATAAAAGCCGAAAATATGGTATGTTTTATATTTATCATCGCACTTTAAACATTAAACTATGCAAAGTTAACAAAAGGCTAACGGCGAGCAAAAATATAAGCAGGATATTTATGAACCTTCACTTTGACAAAAACATAAGCCGTGCCAACCATTTTAGGGCTGGCACGGCTTAATGCTCTAAACAATCCGGAGTCTTACTTATCTGTTATAAGAACGTACCGTTTGTTTATTGTTCCGGGAACTGTTTACAGATTTGCCGGGATTGGCATTCGTCCTTGTCCTTACGCTATTCCTTCTTATACTACCGTTAGACTTTGCCGCAGAAGTATTTTTCCTTATCGTTTTGGAATTTTGATTGCTGCGGGCATTCGCACCTCCGCCGAACACTCCCGTTCTACTATTCATACGCCTCGGCGTAGATTGTGCCTTTTGCGATTCGTCACTCTTAGCGGACGTTACTGCTGCCGACAACCTTGGCTTCTCACCATTTTCCTGCTTTTCCACTTTGTCGCGATAGTTTTTGCCACTTGTAATATATTTACGGTTAGTCGTTGTACTTGAACTATTACCAAAATGTATTTCGTTTATATTATTGGTATACTTCAAATTATTGTTATCTCCAGGTTTATTTCTTCCGGGCTTGTACAAGTTGCTGTTTCCGCGGCCGCCGGGGTTATGCCACTCATATTCGTAGTTACGTCCTCCGCCCTTATGAACGCCATGGCGGGGAACTTCGCGACGTGGGCCTGTATGGTGACGTGCCTCAAGATAACGGTCACGCATTCCATGCCCTTTTACAATATGGAAGTGGCGATAAGGACTTACATGCGGGCGGCGACGCCAACTGCGACCTTTATAAACATTGAATATCACGGGGCGACTAAAATAATAGAAATCCCTGTCGTAAATATTATAAGACGCCAACACCCAAATGCCGTTCACCCTTAAAAGCGGACGGAAAAAGTAACTTGTTGCGGCAAACAAATTGTATTGCCAGTCGAAAAGTATATACCGCAGGTCGGTATTCCGGTACTGCCAGTAAACACCTTCGGCATCCATAGGCGTATTGACGCTCATAAAGTAATCGAGGTTTATTTCATAGGCCTTGTTATACTGTTCCTCTGTGAGATTCAGTTCATACGCCATTTTGTCCGTAAGATACCAAGCCCGGTTTCTTGCCTCGTTGTAGCTTAATGCTTCTGCGCTTGTCGCAAAAGCGAAAACTGATAACATCAGTATTACTATTTTTCTCATGGCTGTTTCATTTTATCGGGTTTCCTTGTTATTAAGACTCCTTATTTGCCCAAAAGATTAATTTCACAATAAAAAATGATTGTCCGCGTTTTCAGATTGATGTATCAATTATATCGGGCATAGCGGTCATGCAATGGTTTTATAGGATAAAGCACCTCAAGATTGCGCTGGTAATAGCGGCGTTGTTGATTGCCGTATGCTCTCTCGTTGTGTCGCACTTCCTGATAAGAGACCTTGAGCAGGAAGAGTACAAGCGCATGGAAATATGGGCCGAGGCAATGCGTTCGCTCAACCGTGCCGACGAGACCACAGACCTCGGACTCGTGTTGAAAGTGATAAACGGCAACAACACCATACCCGTTATTGTGCTCGACTCGGCCGGACAGGTGGAGATGTACCGTAACGTTTACGACAGCAAAGGCCCTACACTGGCCGACTCGCTTGCCTATATGAGCCAGGAGGCTGAAAGATGGAAGGCTTCGGGCAATTATGTGCGCATTAGCGCAGCCACCGAAGCCGACTCGGTTAAAACCAACGTAAACTACCTCGACATTTGCTATGATACCTCGCTCATGCTCCGGCGCTTGGCCGTTTACCCACTCATACAGCTCGGCATAGTGCTTATATTCGTGGTGGTTGCCATTTTCGCCCTTCTCAGCTCAAAAAGAGCCGAACAAAACAAGGTGTGGGTAGGACTGTCGAAAGAAACCGCACACCAGTTGGGCACTCCGATTTCTTCGCTCATTGCCTGGATGGAAATCCTTAAAGAAAACTACCCCACCGACCAGTTGCTGCCCGAAATGGACAACGACGTGAGGCACTTGCAGCTCATTGCCGAACGCTTCTCGAAAATAGGTTCCGTGCCGGAAAAAAAACAGCAGGACCTGATTTCCACCCTCAACCGCGTTGCAGATTACATGGCGCGCCGTGCGTCGAACCATATACAAGTTGTAAAGAAATACGGCAATCAGAACATTCCGGTAATGATGAACTCATTGTTGTTCGAATGGGTTATTGAAAATCTGTCGAAGAACGCTATCGACGCCATGGCCGGCAGCGGCACACTCACTTATGACGTTAAGTGCGAGAACGGCAAGGTGTACATCGACGTAAGCGACACAGGCAAAGGCATAGCGCACAAGGACTTCAAGTCGGTGTTCTCTCCCGGTTTCACAACAAAACGCCGCGGCTGGGGGCTTGGATTGACGCTGGCCAAAAGGATTGTGGAGGAATACCACAACGGCAAAATCTATGTGCTCAACTCCGAGATAGGTCGCGGCACGACGTTTCGCATTGAGATGAAACAGTAATACCCTTATAAGCGAGGTTATTTTGTAACGACACGCTTTCTTTTCCCTAAAATGCTGCACGTTTTGCCATGTATGCCGTAGCTTTTATAATATAAATCAAGACTTTTATCACGTGTCCCTCGCTTTTTTTCGGGCAAACCATAACTTTTGCCTCGCAAACCGCAATATTAATCCTGTGTATCGCGTCCTTTTACCTGTTAATCAATTATTTTGCCATACAAGCCACAACTTCTGCTCTGCATTACACACCTATATCCCCAAGTCTGCCGGTCATATTTTCGCACTGCATAACAATACACAACGCAACCGTTTTTTATTCAAATCAAGGCAAAAAACGGGCCTGTGTAACTACCTGAAAAACAAGGTCTCTTTTTGAGCAAAAAATATGTCTGAGATATTTTGAAATAGGTCGGACATATTTCGAAATTTGTGCCTTGAATTTTCAAAAAAGTCCGACCTTGTTTTTCCCGCGTGCGAATATTTATCCATTCTCACACTGGCGGCTCGGCGATTTACCCACGTGCGAACGGTTTGCTTTGTTCCGGGCTTCCGGCTTTCCTACAGCCGTTCTTTTTCGCTCTGGCCTGCCCCGCTTCCTTTGTATTTGCTTTCAGTTATGTTAAAGGCATAGCGCACGGTTAGGCGCACAGCCTGCGAATCGCTGTAGTTCCATTTGTCGAGTTTCATGCTCCGCCCGTAAGTGACCATGGAATTACGCGCCGTTTTAAACAAATCGGTAGCTTTAAGCTGAAAATACCAATTGCCGCAAGTCTTGGTAACGCCGAGGTCTACCTGCCATGAAGGCTTGAGCGTAACCATATCCATGTCGCCCGACGTGTGACAGATAACATCGCCCGTGGCAACAAAACCTTTCCCCAAAGAAACGCTGTTATAAAAATCAACGAAAAGCAAAGGGTTGTCGAACCGCCGCTTTCCAAAAGCCTGCTGCTCGAGCTCCTGCCCCATGAGAACCAATTGCAAGCGTGGCGACCAGCGGGATATTTTAGGAGAAAGCGAAAGCAATGCACTATAGCGCGACATATTGTCCAAGTTCTTACATGTCATAAGATTGACAGGATTCTCACCGCCGTATGGCTCAACGATGTTCACAATAGCGTCTTTTACGTATTGGTATGACAACGCAACGTAAATCCATTTATACATACCCTCCAACGTGACATCGTGGTTCAGTTCCGGCTGCAACAGCGGGTTGCCCGTCTCGTAGGTAAAGCGGTCGTCGTACTGTATGTTGCTGCTCAGCTGACTGTAGTGCGGGCGTACGGTTTTGGCGGTGTACGACAGTGTGAGATTCACATCCTTTACGGGTATTGCAATACTTATGTTCGGGAAAAGACGGTCGTACTTGCGGCTTTGCCCGGGGACGAACTCTCCGCCCTTGTAATAGTCGGACACGGTGTGCTCGTAACGCAAGCCGCCGGCCACTTCCAACGCCCCCAGCGGAATCCTTACGTTGCCGAATCCGGCAATGCTCCATTCCTTTATGTTGTCATCCGCGTCAGGCAGCAAGTCTCCGTAATAGAAATACCTGTCCGTGCGGTCGGTTAGTGTGTATTCATACCCGCACTCGGCAATGTTTTTACCGAATGCATATTCCAATACTCCTTTCGAAGCGAACATGGAGCTTTTTATCCTGTTAAGGCTGTTTACCGCCGATTCGCCGCCCAAACTGCTCTCGTCTATATTCTGCTCCACCCTGTTTCGGTTGGAATAATAATCGTTGTTCATGGTTAAGGTAAAACGGTTGAACTTCCCGATGTAATACATGTTCAAACTGTTAAGCGGACTGTTGTACCGTTTGTAGCGGGTTTTGTACTTTATCACGTCAACCGGCGTTTCGTCTTTAGTCACACTTTCATCGGTAGTCCACTTGGAACGGCTGTAAGGCGTTGCACGGAACTCGTACCTTGCGCCCAACACGTGTTTCGGATTAATCTGCCAATTAAAGCCCCCGTTTGCCACATAATTTGCCATTGTAGGCCGAATTGTTATTCCGGAATTCAAGCGGTAAAAAGACCGCCCGGCTTCCATGTACGTGCGGTTGCGCTGTTTCTGGTATAAGTTTGAGTAATCGAAAGCAAATGAACCGAATATGTCTATTCCGTTTTTCCTGTAGTTAAAGTCGGCGTTGCCCGACGGCGACCACGAATGCGCAGCCTTTGTTACGGCTTGCGTCGCCCCGCTCCAACCGTCGCCTTGCTTTTTTACGGTACTCACCAATATTACCGACTTTACTTCCGCACCGTATTTCGACCCGGGGTTGTTTATTACTTCAACGTTTTCTATCTCTTTGGATGACAAGCGAAGTAATTCGTTGTTGTCGGCCAGCCTTCTACCGTTCACGTAAATTTCGGGATTGCCTTTTCCGAAAACCGTAACCTCATTTTCCTCCCGTCTCACTCCCGGCAGCTGCCCCATTACATCCATGGCGTTCCCCACGGTTTCCAGCTCCGAGCCTTTAACCTGCGTGATTATGCCGTCTTTGCTAAGGCGTTGCGTTGGGCGGTGTCCTTTCACTGTTATTCCTTCTAAAGAAACGTTTTTTGAAAACAACATTAACGTTCCGACGTCACCGTCCGCGCCCGGATTTATTGCCACAGTGTCTGTTTCGTAACCCACAGCCGAGAGTTTCAAGAATTTGGCTTCCGGAATTTTGTTTTTGAACTTGAACGTCCCGTTTACGTCCGTTATTTCTCCCGACACAAACGCCGTGTCTGCGTCTAAAACTATAACGTTTGCAAATCCTACGGGTTTTCGTGATTCATCGCATACGATACCACTGATTTGCGCCTTGATCGTAAGCGGCATTACCAACAACGCCGATACCAGAATACATTTTTTCATACTTGCATTTTTTGTTCAATGCAAAAGTATGGCGCACGCGGTCTATGCCGGCAGGAAGGCGCGTTTCGGTTTTGTTGCAATGCACACTCGCGTGTTTCAAAAACGTTTCAAGGGGCTTGCAAACATTTGTGTAACACGGAATTATTTGCCGAACACAAATTGATACATCCCGGGAGTGAGCTTTTCTTTCAAACGGCTCTTTCGCGTGCGTATGGCGTTTTCGGATGCGGCCATGCACATGGAAATAGTGGAGTTGTTTACTTTGAGAACGTTGAACAGGCACAGGGAAATGTCGTCGAGGTTCACTCCCTCGCCGGCCGACTTTACGTCGATTATGAAATCGGTGAACTCCTCAAACATGGCATTCCTCAACCGTTCCCTTTCGCGTGGCGGTAGGAAGGTACTCTTTGCAGATAAGCCTTGCGCCTCAAGCGATTGCAATTTCCTCATCCAGCCTGTTCGGGCAAAGTTTTCCTTGCAAATCCCCACCCTTCGCCTCCAAAATTCCGCCATGTCCGCATTACCGCCTCCGTTACCAAGGCCGGAAGATTCCTCGTAAGCACGGATTTGGTTTATGCGGCTTCCGTCTAATTCCTTTCTCAAACGGATATACCGGTTCTTGCTGCGCAACTCGTAAAGGAAGAAAACTATTACACACAAGAACACGCCCGAGATCGCGAGTGCCGCATACAGCCTGTTCCTTGCCTTCAAGTCATTGATATATTTTTGTTGCAGCAGGTTGCCTTCGGCCATTTCCTCATTGCGTGCCTTGTTCATCGAAGTGATTTGCATAACCGAATCGTTCATCGATACTATGTTCCCGCCGGGCGAGACTTCCTCGCTCATGGCATACTTAACACAAGCATTTAGTGTTCTGAGACTGTTGTATGTATTGATTGAATACTTATCAGGGGCGCTACTATATAACGAATCAGCTTTGTCGCAAAAGTATTTTGCAATGCCTGTATGCCTATTGTTTAGATTGAGAAAACCTAAAGTAATCAATCTTCCCAAACTGTTCCCAGGTAATTCAGTTAAATAGCTTTTGGCTTTTTCGTAATTTACGCCTGGTGTATTTGCATAATTCAGCACATAGGTTGTATAATTTGATTCTCCTTTATTTTGTTGTGAAAAATCAATGGCACGGGCGATATAAACCAATGCGGAGTCATTTTCATTGATGAAGCCATAGCAGGCACCAATTTGATGCAGAGCATAGGCCTTTTGTTGTTCTGTCTCCGCATAAGTTAATGCTTTTCTTGCATATACTATTGCTTTATTGTAATCTTTTTCAGCAGATGGTTCACAATAAATATCTGCCAGTTTCATATTCAAAGAATATAGCTGGGTTTTATTTCCTTTACCTATCATGTTGATTGATTGCTGCAAATAATAGGACATTGAATCCTGTTGTCCACGCCACATAGACTGATAGGCTTTGAGTTGATAGGCTTTGAATAGCTCTATGCTGTCACAATTTTGCTTGAAATATGATACACTGTTGTCCAATAGGCTATCAGAGGCAAAGGCCTTGCTTAGTTGAAGTTTTGCCGTAGCAAGCAATATTCCGCATCGTGCTCTTTGTTGCTGGGTCAATTTTGAATATGGATATAATGTTTCCAATATCGTTTGGGCAGAATCGGGACGGTTTTCCAACAACATTTCAGCCCTGTTAAGGATTTTGTCCTTATCAGACGTATTGCCACATGCGCACAGCGTAACCGCAAGAGCGGCCGCAAACAATAACTTTTTCACCTCTGTAATAAATATGGTGCAAAAGTACTAAAAATCCCCTGATACCAACCGTTTATCGGCATAGAAGCCTGCACCACATGCACTTGCGGCATAAATGCACAACGCTCTCATTCCCGGCATTCCCCGCGCGCATAAACATGCATTTACGTTCCCGCTTTTATTCAATTTACAGCAAAAAACGTGCTTTTGTAACCTCTTGAAAATCAGAGCTCCTTTTTCGTCGAAAAATATGTCCGAGAAATTTTAAAATAGGTCGGACATATTTCGAAATTTGTGCCTTGAATTTTCAAAAAAGTCCGACCTTGTTTTTTCTGTGCCGTAATATTTATTCATCCGCAGCCGTTTAGCGACCGAGTTTTTTATTTTACGTACATCTTGCCCGCCGGCCGTGAGGAATACCTGCCATTGCATTGAAAAAACGCTTTATGTTTTGCGGGATTTAAAAAAGTTGCTATCTTTGCAGCCGTTAAAGGAAAGATGCCGGAGTGATCGAACGGGGCGGACTCGAAATCCGCTGTACGGCTTTGTCCGTACCGGGGGTTTGAATCCCTCTCTTTCCGCAACAAAATAAGCCGTATTCAATGAATACGGCTTATTTGTTTTTTCTACCGGCGAAACCTGTACCGTCAAAGCGCACAATCGTTCACGTCGTGGCTTATACGCATGGCGCAGAAGTTAGGTCCGCACATGGTGCAGTAATTCTTGTCGTCTTTGCTGTTTTCCTTGAAATATTCCAAGGCACGGTCGGGGTCAAGACTCAAGTTGAACTGGTCTTTCCAGCGGAACTCATAGCGCGCCTTGCTCAATGCGTCATCACGAATCTGTGCTGCAGGGTGTCCTTTGGCAAGGTCGGCGGCATGTGCGGCTATCTTGTATGCCACTACGCCCTCGCGCACGTCTTCCTTGTTTGGCAGCCCGAGGTGTTCCTTGGGTGTTACATAGCAAAGCATGGCCGTACCGTACCAACCTATCTGCGCCGCACCGATAGCGCTCGTTATATGGTCGTAACCGGGAGCTATATCGGTAACAAGCGGACCGAGGGTATAGAACGGTGCTTCGTGGCATTTTTCTATCTGACGCTGTACATTTTCCTGAATCTTGTTCATCGGCACATGTCCTGGGCCTTCGATGAAAGCCTGCACATTCTTTGCCCACGCGCGTTCCACAAGTTCGCCCATGGTGTCGAGCTCCGCAAACTGTGCGGCATCGTTGGCGTCCTTTATGCAGCCGGGGCGCAGACCGTCGCCCAATGATATTGCCACGTCGTACTTGGCGAGAATATCGCAAATATCGTCGAAATGTTCGTAGAGGAAACTTTCCTTGTCATGGTCAATGCACCATTTGGATATAATGCTGCCGCCGCGGCTTACCATACCGCAAAGACGGTTGGCCGAAAGCCCTATGTTCTTTCGCCTTATTCCGCAGTGTATGGTAAAATAATCCACGCCTTGTTCGCACTGCTCTATGAGCGTGTCGCGGTAAATGTCCCACGACAAGTCGTATGCCTTGCCTTTCACCTTTTCCATGGCCTGGTAAATGGGCACGCTGCCCACAGGAACAGGGCAGTTGCGTATTATCCACTCGCGCGTTTCGTGTATGTTTGCGCCGGTGGACAAATCCATAAGCGTGTCGCCGCCAAGTTTGCAACTGTATACCGCCTTCTCAACTTCTTCCTGAATGCTTGAAGTAGTGGCAGAGTTTCCTATATTGGTATTTATTTTTACGAGGAAGTTACGGCCTATTATCATCGGTTCCGCTTCGGGATGGTTTATGTTGGCCGGCAACACGGCGCGCCCGGCAGCTATCTCGTCCCTTACGAACTCGGGCGTAATGTGCGTATCTATTCCGAGTTCCTTGCAATTCATATTCTCACGAATTGCGACATATTCCATTTCGGCTGTTATTATGCCTTTTTTAGCATAATACATCTGCGACACCTGATGTCCTTCTTTTGCCCGCAAGGGCATACGTATATGCTCGAAGCGCAAGCTGTCAAGACTCTTGTCGGCCAGCCGTTCCCTCCCGTATTCGGATGTTAGACCGGGAAGTTGCTCCGTGTCATTGCGTCGGGAGATCCATTCTTCACGCAATCGTGGAAGGCCTTTTTTCAAATCTATTTCTGCGTTCGGGTCGCTGAACGGTCCGCTGGTATCATATACATAAACCGGACTGTTTTCCTTAATTTTTTTCTCTCCGTTTACTATACTTACAGTAGGAGTCAACTTTACGCGGCGCATGGCCACTTTTATGTCATTATGTATGTTACCGGGAATATAAACTTTTTCAGATGAGGGATAAGAGATTTTTATCTTGTTGTCCATGTCTTATTCTATTGTTATATTAAGGAATGATTCCATTTCTTTCGCACCGTCTTCGGCACGAAGAACCGCCCCGCTTATGGCTATACCGTTAACACCGGTACGGATTATTTGGGGCACATCTTCTTTTGTTATTCCGCCGATAGCTACTACAGGTATATCTATAGAAGCCTCGTCCATTTTTTTCATTATTGTTTTATATCCGTCAAGCCCCAAAATAGGCGACAATCCTTTCTTTGTGGTCGTAAACCGGAAAGGACCCAATCCTATGTAGTCGGCACCGGATTGTTTTGCTATTACAATGTCTTCAAAAGTATTGGCTGTAGCTCCTATAATCATGCCCTGTCCCAAGATTTGCCTGGCTTCGCTTACGGGCATGTCTTTCTTTCCCAAATGCACACCGTCGGCGTTGATTTCCTTGGCCAGTTCCACATCATCATCTATTATAAGGACTGCGTCATGCTCTTTGCACAATTTCAATACGTTTATGGCTACTTCTTTTTTCTCTTCCGCCGGGCTGTCTTTCATACGCAGCTGAACCCACTTGCAACCGCCTTGCAATGCCAGCGCAGCACTTTGCTCGTGTGTATATCTTTCGGATGAGTTTGTGATGAATTGTACCGGAATCATCGGTTGCTTGTTGTTATATTAAATTTGGCTACGTACAGTTGTACTGCCTTTACTTTGCGTTTCTCAATGCTTCGTCAGCCATTTTTGCTGCTTTTCGCCCGTCACCCATTGCTAATATCACGGTTGCTCCGCCGCGTACTATATCGCCGCCGGCGTAAAGATTTCGTTTGGAAGAGCACATTTTTTCGTCCACGACAATTGTACCCTTCTTGCTTATTTCCAATCCTTTTACCGATGTAGGTATTATTGGGTTGGGCATAACTCCGATACTTACTATAACGAGGTCCACATCAAGCGTATCGATGGCACCTTCTATAGGCACAGGGCTTCTACGGCCGGAAGCGTCCGGTTCGCCAAGTTCCATTTTCTGCAGCCTTACCTTACATACCTTTCCTTTCTCGTCGGCCAGATATTCTATTGGATTGTGGAGAGTAAGAAACTTCACGCCTTCTTCTTTGGCATGCTTTACTTCTTCAATACGCGCGGGCATTTCCTCTTCAGAACGCCGGTATATTATGGTTGCACTTTCTGCTCCCAGCCGCAGGGCCGTTCTTACGGAGTCCATTGCGGTATTTCCTCCCCCTATTACGGCTACGTGTTTGCCATATACTATAGGTGTAGCATTTTCTTTGTTCGACGCGCCCATAAGATTTACACGTGTCAAATATTCATTGGAGGAAAGGATGTTTATATGATTCTCTCCGGGTATCCCCATGAACCTCGGCAGGCCGGCACCACTTCCTACAAAGAAAGCCTTGTAACCTTGTTCCTCGAGTTCTTCTATCTTTATTGTCTTTCCTACAATGCAGTCTTTTATGAACTCCACCCCGAGTTTTCTTAGGTTGTCAAGTTCTGCATCTACTATTTTGTTCGGCAATCGGAATTCAGGAATACCATATTTCAATACGCCTCCAATTTCGTGCAAAGCCTCGAACACGGTTACCTTATAGCCGAGTTTTGCCATATCGCCAGCAAATGAGAGCGACGCTGGTCCGGAACCTATAACTGCAACCTTTATTCCATTACTTGGCTGGCATACAGGTAATGCCGCGTGCCCGCTCTCTCGTTCAAAATCGGCTGCGAAGCGCTCAAGGTATCCTATTGCGACTGCTTTACCGCCGGTTTTCAAATGTATACACTGTGCTTCGCATTGCTTTTCCTGAGGACATACGCGGCCGCATACAGCAGGCAGTGCACTTGTCTCTTTGAGAATGCGCGCTGCTTTCAAAATGTCGCCACGTTCTATGTTTTTTATAAATCCCGGTATGTCGATACTTACCGGGCAGCCTTTTATGCAACCCGGATTGGCGCAATCCAAACAACGGCTTGCTTCGGTCATAGCCTGCTCTTTCGACAATCCGCGGTTTACTTCCTCATACAGGCTATGCGCCCTGTATGAAGGCGGTAGCTCCGGCATTTCTACCCTTTCTATTTGCATTCGTTCCTTCGGTTTGACAGACTTGCGCAAATTCACGCGCCATTCGGCATCGCGTCCTTCGGCTTCCTCTTCCCCAAGGAGTTTTATTTCTTCCTGTTCTGCTTCGCGATATGCTCCCATTCGTTGCAACATCTCATCGAAGTCTACTTCGTGCCCGTCGAACTCAGGTCCGTCAATGCAAACGAACTTTGTCTTGCCTCCTACAGTTATTCGGCATGCGCCGCACATTCCTGTACCGTCAACCATAATAGTATTGAGCGACACGTCTGTGGGTATTCCGTATTTCTTTGTAAGAAGGCATACGAATTTCATCATAATGGCAGGGCCAATGGCAAAGCACTTGTCTACCTTTTCTCTTTTTATTACGCTTTCTATTCCTTCTGTAACAAGGCCTTTGTTTCCGTATGAGCCGTCGTCGGTCATTATTATTACCTCGTCGGAATGTTCGCGTATTTGTTCTTCAAGGATTATAAGTTCCTTTGTTCTTCCGGCCAGGACTGAAATAACCTTATTGCCGGCCTTTTTAAGTGCCTCGACAATTGGCAGCATCGGTGCTACGCCCACTCCGCCGCCGGCACACACAACTGTACCGAAGTTCTGAATGTCTGTAGGCTTTCCTAACGGTCCCACAATGTCGGCAAGCGAATCGCCTACATTCATATTGCAGAGCTTTATGGTTGTGTACCCTACGGCTTGCACTACGAGGGTTATGGTTCCCTTTTCCTTGTCTGCCGCTGCAATAGTAAGAGGTATTCGCTCTCCCTCCTGGTCGGTACGTATTATTACAAAGTTTCCTGCTTTGCGTGCACGTGCTATAAGAGGAGCTTCTACAACCAGTTTATATACTTTTTCTGAAAATCGTTCTTTTACAAGTATCTTGTTCATTTTTGCGCACAGTTTCTTACTTATTATTTGCAAAGTTATTGATTATTCTGCAAAATGCCAAAATTGTACAGTCAATAAGAGATTTTTATCGAGACACGATTTTACTCTTCATTTGTCCGGTAATTATTCCGCCCTATATATCTTAACGTTTCGCCTGCCTAAAAGCAAATAAAAATTATCTCTGAGATATTTTAAAATATGTCTGACCTATTTCAAAATATGTCAGACATATTTTTTACAGCACAAAAAAGGCTGAGCATAATTTAGATTCCGTATATTCAAAAACGACACCCGACACAAGAACCGCACTAAGATAAAAAGCGACTTACTACCTCTATACATAATACCGTCTAAAAAGAAAAAGCAATATTAGACAAAAGCGGGACATACATGTATGCTTGCATTAGGCCATTTCAACCGAAAACATTATTTTTGTTTCAAGAAAACAATTTAACCTTGCACATTGATATAAAATATGATTGACGAGAAGATAAGGTGCTACATACTTTCGTCCGCACCTGAAACCGCTGCGCAAACCGCAGCTGAATTGCAAGCAAACGGCTATAACAAACCCGTATACCTAATAAAAACAAAAAACGAGAGCAACACAGCCGACCAATTAAACAGCCGCGAACCGGAGAAAAAACACATCATCACCACCAAAGCCCCTGAGTCTACAGAGACCTTGGAAAAAATGTACAAACATACCTCCACACCTTATATACTGTGGTTCAAGAAAGCGTCATCGTTAAAACTTGCTTCAAATGCCCTGGCAAAACTTATAGAAACTGCCGAACGCACAAAAGCAGCTATAGTATATGCCGACCATTACGACGTGAAAAACGGAGCCACAGAGGAGCACCCGCTCATAGACTACACTTCGGGCAGTGTGACAGACGACTTCGATTTCGGCTCGTTGTTATTAATTAGTACAAAAGCATTGGGAGAATATTTGGCTTCACCCGCCAAGGAACAATACCGCTATGCCGGATTCTACTATTTCAGGCTGTGGGCAAGTATTGGCGCACCCATTGTGCACATAAACGAATACCTGTACGAAGAAATAGAAACCGACCTAAGGCTGAGCGGGCAAAAGCAGTTCGACTACGTAGACCCACGCAACCGTAGGCGCCAGATGGAAATGGAATACGCATTCTCGCAATACCTTATAAAGATAAACGCTTTCATTCCCCCTTACGAGGAAAAGCGCGTGGATTTCTCAAAAGAGGAGTTCGACACGGAGGCCTCGGTGATAATACCTGTGCGCAACCGCGCACGCACGGTGAAGGACGCCGTGGAAAGCGCGCTTTCGCAAAAGACGAACTTTCCGTTCAACGTCATTGTTGTAGACAACCACTCCACCGACGGCACAACAGAGATACTCAATAGCCTGAAAAAAGACAAACGCCTTGTGCACATCATACCACGGCGCACTGACCTCGGCATAGGAGGGTGCTGGGAACTGGCCGCAAAAAGCAAGAAATGCGGACGCTTTGCCGTACAGCTCGACAGCGACGACCTGTACGCCGACGAAAACACCCTGCAACTGATAGTAAACGAGTTCCGGCGCACTAACGCCGCTATGGTTATCGGCAGTTACCGCATGGTGAACTTTAAGTTGGAAACCCTTCCGCCGGGCGTTATAGACCATAAGGAATGGACTCCGGAGAACGGGCGCAACAACGCGCTTCGCATAAACGGCCTTGGCGCGCCGCGCGCATTCTACACGCCGCTGCTGAGAAAAATGGGTGTGCCAAACACTTCTTACGGCGAAGATTACGCACTCGGGCTTGTATTTTCACGCGAATACCACATCGCGCGCATATTCGATGTTGTCTATCTGTGCCGCCGCTGGGAAGGCAACTCCGACGCGGCTTTATCACAGGAAAAAATAAACAAGAACAACGCCTACAAAAACAGCTTGCGCGCAAACGAGATATTACAACGCCAAAAGCTCAACCGAGCGTGGCAGCACCGTGCCACACAGCGCGGAACAATAAATTTCTTCAACAAACAACTCGGCAAATGGAAAGAAGTGGCCGAACGCTTCGAGAAACTTAACGACGTTGAAACGAAAGAGCTGCCATTTGGCAACACTTACATTGCAGCGCAATTCAATCCCGCGCGAATTGTATCGACGGGCGCAAAAGTTGACAAACGCTCCATTAGCAAACGTCCTTGTTTCCTTTGCGAGAAGAACAGACCTGCCCAACAAATCAGCCTGCCGGTTTACGGAACTTACAACATACTCGTAAACCCGTTCCCAATACTGCCCTGCCACCTCGTAATAGCCTCACGCTTCCACAAACCTCAATCCATCGCAGGGCATTACGACACACTTGTCGACTTGGCAAAGGCGCTGAAAGACTTTACTGTATTCTACAACGGCCCGACTTCGGGCGCCTCCGCGCCAGACCATTTGCATTTCCAGGCCGGCCTGCGCGGCGTAATGCCTATCGAAAAGAACTGGGGCACATATTCCCGGAAACTGAAAGAGATATACAACTGCAAATATCACGGCAAAAGCGGCAGTATCTACGGAATAACGAACTATGCCTGCCCTGCACTTGCGATAATTTCAGAGTCCGACGCCATTAACAAGGAATTGTTTCAACTTTTGTCTCTTATTCTCAAGAATGTAAAAGGCAGTGCGGAATTTCCATTGAACGTGATTGCATGGAACGACAACGGCAAAATAACTTCCGTAATATTCCTGCGTAAGAAATTGAGACCGGAATGCTATTTCGCACAAGGCGAAGAACAACTGCTCGTAAGCCCGGGCGCTGTGGATATGTGCGGCCTTTTGATAACCCCGCGAAAGGAGGATTTTGACAAATTAACGCCCGAAAAAGCAATTTCCATATTAAAGGAAGTAACTGTTTCGGAACAGGAGTTTGAAGAAATCGCACAGCAACTAAGTAAAATCATTATCCACTGACAAAATGCGCAACACCTGCGACATAAAAGTCCCGCGCTACGTAAACGTCGGGATTATGAGCGACAAGAGGATTTCTTTCAGCCTTAACGGAACTTTCTCGGACGGCAACGAACCATTTACAGGGGAGCAGACAGCAATCGCACACGAAGGAAAGATTCTTTGGCATGGCAAAACAGCAAACACAATAGAGCTTGTTCCCATGGACAAGGAAGCAACATTCACGCTCAAAGACGTTACCATAGGAAAGCAGTTCCATTGGGAGCGTAAGGAGCAGGAAACATTTTGCGGCACTCTGAAAATCATTCCTGAAGGCGATGAACTTACGGCCATAAACCATATAAACATCGAAGACTACCTTGTAAGCGTGATTTCAAGCGAGATGAGCGCGACTTCTTCGCTGGAATATCTTCGCTCACAGGCCGTAGTATCAAGAAGCTGGCTTGTAAGAATACTTTTATCACGCATAAACGGCAAACCAATGGGCTCAGCAGACCACGCGCACGGTGCGTCGCAGGATTCAAACCGCGAACAAATCATAAAATGGTATGAAAACGACGCTCACACAAACTTCGACGTTTGCGCCGACGACCATTGCCAAAGATACGAGGGCATAACCCGGGCGCAGTCGCAAACTGTGCGCGAAGCAGTACTATCCACGTGCGGCGAAGTCCTAACGCATAACGGTGTTGTGTGCGACGCACGTTTTTCAAAGTGCTGCGGCGGAGTATCCGAAAGATTCTCGTCGTGCTGGGACGAACACGACGAGGAATACCTGTCCCCTGTTCGCGACTGCCCCGACAGCATGAACGGCAGCCAGCTCCCGAACCTCGCCGATGAAAAAGAAGCAGAAAAATGGATAAGTTCGTCGCCTGAATCATTCTGCAACACGCACGACAAAGACATCCTGTCGCAAGTGCTTAACGATTACGACTTCGAGACCAAAGACTTCTACCGCTGGGAAGCTGTTTACACACAAGACGAACTTGCAACATTGATATCACGCAAACTGAACACCGACTTCGGCAAAATAAAAAGTATTACCCCTGGCAAAAGGGGCGCGAGCGGACGTCTTATAACATTGCATATATGCGGAACAAAACGTTGCGTGACCATTGGCAAAGAACTTGAAATACGCCGTGCACTATCCCCTACTCACCTTATGAGCTCCGCCTTTACAGTTACGCCTCTTGAAATATCCGACGAAGGCATTCCCGCACGCTTCAAAATCACCGGCGCCGGCTGGGGACACGGCGTTGGCATGTGCCAGATTGGAGCGGCCGTTATGGCGGCAAAGAATTACGACTACAAAACCATATTGAAACACTACTATAAAAACTCCGAAATAACCAAACTTTATGATTAAAGCAACAAGAAGCCCTAAGCGGGTATCGCCATGGGCATGGATTCCGTCATTATATTTTGCCGAAGGCATTCCTTATGTCATAGTCATGACAATAGCCGTAGTAATGTACAAACGTCTCGGAGTTTCCAACACCGACGCAGCACTATATACCAGTTGGCTCTATCTGCCATGGGTAATAAAGCCATTCTGGAGCCCGCTTGTCGATTTGATTAAGACCAAACGCTGGTGGATATGGGCAATGCAATTACTGATAGGCGCGGCTCTTGCCGGTATAGCGTTCACACTGAACACAAGTCCCACGATACAGGCAACATTAGCATTCTTTTGGCTTATTGCATTCAGCAGTGCCACGCACGACATTGCAGCCGACGGGTTCTACATGCTCGGCCTCGACACTCACGACCAGGCGCTTTTCGTGGGCATACGCTCTACGTTCTACCGGATTGCCACTATTTTCGGACAAGGATTGCTTATAGCCGTTGCCGGATTCCTGGAACTTTACACGCGCAAGGTGGCATACGCCTGGAGTCTGACTTTCTACGCCGTGGCAGGCCTGTTCATCGCCCTGTTCCTGTATCATAAGTTCATACTTCCCCGCCCCACGTCCGACCGCCCGGCAGGCACTAAAGTTGCCGATGTGGGCAGAGATTTCCTAAACACTTTCATTACCTTCTTCCGCAAACCCTATGCCGCCATATCGATTGCATTCATGCTGCTTTACCGCCTGCCCGAAGCATTGCTTGTAAAAATATGCCCGCTGTTCCTTATCGACAAACGCTCTGTTGGCGGGCTTGGGCTGTCTACCGCCGAACTCGGCTTCACCCAGGGCACAGTAGGTGTAATAGGCTTGACCATAGGCGGCATACTCGGAGGAATTGCCGCCTCGCGTGGCGGACTGAAGCGCTGGCTCTGGCCAATGGTGTGCAGCATTTCGATACCCGACCTCGTGTACGTGTACATGAGCATGGCACAGCCGGAAAGCCTGCTGATTGTAAACGTACTGATTTTCCTGGAACAGTTGGGCTATGGATTCGGATTCACCGCATACATGCTGTTCCTTATATATTATTCGCGCGGCAACAGCAAGACGGCCCACTACGCCATTTGCACGGCATTCATGGCGCTCGGCATGATGTTGCCCGGAATGGTTGCCGGCTGGCTGCAGGAAACAATTGGCTACACATACTTCTTCATACTCGTAAGCATACTTTGCGCTATCACGGCCATAGTATCGTACTTCGTGAAGATAGACCCTGAATTCGGCAAAAAGACTCCGGCCAACGAATAAAACAAGCTAAAAAGCCGTAGCCTCATAATAGACAGTGAAACTTATGGCACGGAAAATTGCCGGAAACATGTCTGTTTCGGGTGCTGAAAATTGAAAACTGAAACACAGTTTTTTAAATACCATTCTGAGAAAAGAAAAAATATCTCTGAGATATTTTAAAATATGTCTGACATAATTCAAAATATGTCGGACATATTTTTTGCGCCTTCTGAAACCGCTTGAAAACCGTGCCGGAAAATGCAGACAAAAGCCGACCAACCCTTGTGTCCTGGTAAATAATGCGGCGCAACACCCTAAACAAAGTCGCAAAACCGGGGGAAACCTTATTGTATTAAGCCGGCGCGGCTTCTACACTTCAAAGCCGAATGAATATTCCTTACCGTCGGCCTTGAACATTACCTTGTACCGAGTTTTCCCTGTTTGATTTGAGGGCACACTTTGCAACGGCACCGAAAACATCAGGCTGCGACCTTTCGGTATGGCTATTCCGGTTAAATATGCCAAGTTGCTCCCCGCTTCTTTTCCCTTTGTCTTGTAGCCGGTCTCAATCCATTTGCTTCCGTCGAAGTAATATACCCTGTACATCATGTTTTCCCACGACGAAAGATTTCCTAACCCAACGGCACTGTCCGAAACGTTTACTATCGAGATAATCAGAGCTTTGTTTTTAGGGTCAGCTTTCCACACGACATCGACGGGAACTTCCGTTTCACGGCTATCGGCAACAATTTCCGGCGCTTTCCTTTCACCGCCGTTACAGCCGGTGAACGCCCAAAAGCACGCAACCAAAAATAAAATCGACAACAGGATTTTCACTTTGCAATACTCTTTTAAAATGCCTGTAACTTAGTTATAAAAAAGCATGTTTGCCCTTAAAGGACAAACATGCCTAATTATTTGAACTGTAATTTACTTCTTAATTACCTTCTTTATCTTTCCGTCGGAATACTTAACTACGTAAATATTGCCCGGAAGCATTTCAGTAACCTTTATGCCTTCGATTGTATAAATGTCTTTGATTTCAGACTCTATAACCGTATCGGGAGTAATGCCGTTGGTCTTGTCTTTCTCAACATTAACGATGTAGGTCTTTATCTCCAGCATATCGTTCGACGTTGCCTTGATTGTTACGGTTGCGCCGTTTTCTGTGTTCTCAATGTTTTTCTCGACAATAGTTCCCGCACCTGTTGCGGTTACAACAACATCGTCGGCAGTAAGGGAAGTGTAAGCCACCTTCACATTGTATTCATACTGTCCTTCACTAAAATTGGGAACAGAAACGCCCTTAACCTTTACCTCCGATACGCCGCAATTGTAAACAAGCGACATGTCATCGATAAACAAAGAGTCTATGCTTCCTTTTCCCGGCGTTGCATTAGTCGAAGCCGTCACATGTATTACTTTCGGAGTAAGCGTTGAAGCATTGGCGGTGTACTCGAACGGAATGGCCAAACGCTGCCAAACGAAACCGTTGCTCTCTATCGTGTTGTTCACCGCACGCGCCAAAACGTTGGTATATTCCTTGTCCTCGGGGTCTTGGAAATACGTTCCGTCGGTAACAACGGCTTTGATGGTTGCGTAAGGGTATTCTTCACTCGGTGTGGTCTGCTTGAACTTAACCCATGCAATAAGGCTGTCGGGACGTGCATTTAGCTTGGAATAGAACGGGTCACCGTTGGCGTCAACGTCTGTCATCGTAATATCGCTGTATGAGTTATTCTTGGCATCTGCTGCTGCTGGGCTGCCCGCGTTAATGCGGCCGGTAGTAACTGTGCCGTTTGCTATTATTCCTAAAATAGAAGACGAAGTAAGTAAAAGGCTGCTCTGACCGTCAGAACCCGGACGTACGTCATTGCTTATGAAAGTATGAGGAGTATTCACTGCCATCCATGTAAGCACAGGAAGCGGCATACCGTTGCTCGTCGAACTCATGAAAGAGTGCCAGTTGTCGGGCTCGTCGCTCGTCACGGTCTCCGTTTCGTCAGAAGGGTTGGTTACGGAAGCCACGTGGAATGCCTCGAAACCGGAGTTCTTAATCTGATAACCGCTGCTAAACGTAACCTCTATTACCTGCTTCATAGTAGACATCATATCAATATCGATATGCGCATACAAACCATACTCATTGATTTGTGCAGTAAGTTCAATGGGTATGCTTCCTCCTGAGACCATGCTCAACATTGGGCCCATCCATTCAGACGGCTTGTAGGCAGGGTCATCGCCTTGCGTTATGGTAATTCCCTGCGAGACATTGATGACTGTAACGTCTCCCTGTTTTGTCCCGTTCACATTCGCTATCTCGATATTCCCAACCGGCATATCGTTGCCTCCGGCTGACAATATGAAATTCTTAAGTAAAAAGGTATAAGTGCCATCCCCATTGTCGTTTACAGTAAATACGTCGTCCCGATATGTAGACGCGCCATTTATTGTAACTTTGAGCTTGCCATTGTATTCTGTTGCCATAGCTACAGAAAAAGAGGCGAGCAAAAGAATTAAAGCGGTAGATAATTTTTTCATTAGCTTATTTATTTGAGTTTAATATTTTTACTTGAGTTTATATGTTATTCCTAATGTTCCGAATATGGGATATAATGTCTGTTCTATGGTTTTGAAACTGCTCTTATGCACACCTGTCAATCCCCAGGTGATGTCGCCGAACAGTCCCCAGCGTTTTGTTATACGCCAATCTACGCCGGCGTCTATGCCGCAATGAAAGCGACGCATATTCCCGCTGAAATCGTAGTTACCACGTGTTTCTTTGGTGGAGCCCATGTTTATTTTTGGTCCTGTAGGGTCTGTCTCGCGCAAATATCCGTCGTATACATATCCCTTGAACGAATGGGATGTAACGTAAGATATGTACGGGCCTAACCTGAAATGAAGCCTGTCGTTTAAGGAGTATGTCGCAGTTATTGGCACGGTGAGCATCCACAGTTCTACTTCCGTAACTATTTTTCCAGTAAAATACCCTTCCAATGATTCTCCGCCGCGCACTATCGCCATGTGGTAATTCATCACGCTTGCGTCGATTTCCATACCTTTGTTCTCGAGATGAATACCTACTTGCAATCCCCAAGGGCCTTTCAGTTCCTTTTGCACATCGAAGCCTAAAGAGTAATTCGGCTGCAGCGTATATTTGTTCAGCGAACGTATTGTTGCCGGCATGCCTATAGGTGCGGTTCCGCCAAAGCTATAGCCAAGGCGCACGGTGTAATTCAAGCTGTCGGTAATGTATGCACCTCTTAGCGTGGAAAAGGCGCATACAAGCATTACCGCTACCAATATTGTCTTTTTCATCTTATTCTTCTGTTGTAGAGCAAATAACCCTGACTTTATCAACCATTAACGTGCTTCCTATTGCTCCTTCGAAATACGCACCCATTTCGCTCGACGAGAAAACCAAGGTAAAGCTGTAACCGTAATTCTCGAGCAATTCCTCGTCAATTTCTTCATAATAAGTGTAATCTATCGAAAACTCGGTCCAATCCTCTGTGTCGGTTATGCTCGACAGTTTAGCAATAGCCACAACTTGGGGACTTGTCTGTACGTTGTCACCGTAAAGCACTACAGGTTTGCCTTCCTTGTCGTGGTTCTTGTAGAGCACGGAATATATCGTACCGAAATCTTTCTTATCCTTTTCTATCTTGCCGTCTTTGTTCTGATATTCCTCGCCGGCCTTATATTTATAATATCCTATTACTTTTATTGGCTTCTTGTCAAACCTTGTTCCGAAACGCGTGGCCTGCATTGCGTCCTGCACGGCCAGCAAAACATCGAACTCGCCTATGAACAGGTTTCCGGCGGCGAGCCTCATGTTAGCCCACATGCCGAATGTTCCGGTGCTCAAAGTAGTCAACTTTACTGCCGAGCCGTCGTATCCTTCGGTTACGGGAACGCTCGGATACATGTCGGGTGCTGCCGAGCCCATGCTTATCTTGTATCCGGGATTGCCCGTTGCCCATATATTTTCAGGCATTCCTTCGTTTGTATTTATCCATTCGTAATATTTCTGGGCCTCGTCTTCGAGTTTGTACTCTTCAAAATCGAATTTCAACGTATCGCTTACAGTTCGCGTTTCGGGAACAAAAGACACCTCATACGACCTACTCCATTTGCGGTCTTCCGAAGTTACTTTGTATATCACGCAACCTTTGCTGAAATCCTGCACAGAGCCGCTTGCGGGTTCTATGGTCGCACCTTTCGTTATTTCAAACTTGGGAGCCAGAGCCGTAAGGTCTGCCTTTTTCCTGACATTGAAAACTATCTGGTTGCTCGAATAGAGCACATTTACCAATGTGTCGCTTTCGTTAAAGAACATTTCCAAAGGAGTCTCCGTACTTATATATGCTTTTGTTATATCGCATTCAGCGCCTGCCGGCTCGTCCTTAAAGCATGATGTAAAAAACAAGATACCAGACAGTATCAATATCGCATTCCGGAGTTTCATTATGGTTGTGCAAAAAATTTGTGCAAAGTTAAGCAAAATACTTTTTTACGCCCACATTTCATTATAAAAATTTTGACAAATGCTCCCTTATATTACGCGGTTTGTCATTAAGTTATCCGAGAAGCCCATTATGCAAAACCACAAAGGCCTTAACTTTTAAATATAGTTAACATTTTCCGACGCAAAAAAATCGTCTTAAAAAACCGCCGATAAAATATGTCCGACCTATTTCAAAATACAAGGCACATATTTTAAAATATGTCTGACATATTTTTTTCTTGCTCCTATAGGCGCGAAATGCTTATATTATAACGGAGTGCTGAGCGGCCATTGGATTTAATTTATTTTAACATCTTCAAGGTTTACGAGCTTGTTAACTATAGCATATATGGTAAGCCCTGCTATTGAATGGATGTTCAGTTTTCTCGATATGTTTTTTCGATGAGTAAGCACGGTATTTATGGAGATGAAAAGGTGGTCGGCTATTTCCTTGTTCGTCATCCCCTTTACTGCGCATGCCAGAATCTCGCGTTCACGTTCGCTGATAACTTCGCGCGGCTGTATTCTTTCAGTCTCCGGTGCGGCCTTGGTGTTTACCGACTTCAGAACCGTGCTTTCAAGCTTCCTGAGCGTTGGGACAAACAAAGCGTTTTCGAGTTTGCAGTGTGTGTCGAGGTCGTTCTCACAGGTATATATATCGAAAAGCACATCGTTCAGCAAGTTCACGTTTTCGGACGGCACATTATACTTTATAAGCAGGCTTTTCAATTCTCTTAGTTTCAATTCTATCGCAGAATGCCCGCGAAGGAACTGTTCCACCGGGCGCGAAGCCGAGCCGTGCCCCTCGAGCAGGTTGTTTACGTATGTAAATATCTTATTGTTCTCGAATTCCATGTGCTTGCGCACCTCGTTCGTATATTCATCATAAAACTTAAGGATTAAGAAAGCCACTTCGTTCTTCATCGAGCAGTCTACCGCTTCAATCAGCTTGCGGCGTATACGCGGGAGCTGGAAGTTTAAGAAATAATCGTGGGCGTTTTTGAGGTACGACATGAGTGCCGGAATGGAAACGCTGCCCAACGACTTGTCTGCACTCTCGTCGCCAAACTTTATATAATTTGCCACCGCAAGGAATGTATTCACATCCACGCCGTTTTCTTCGCAAACTTCGTTAACTGTCCTGTCTCCCACTCCGAGCGGAATGCAAAAGCGGCTCATAGCCTGCAGCAGGCGGTGTTCGTCGCGAATAATATCGCACATCTTGTCGCCACTTTTATAATATCCGGATGTCATATTCAAACACATTATTTATTCAAGTGCAAAATAAACTCTTTTATCGTTGCCGCAACATCACCATTTAAGGGTATTTTGCCATAAGGCAGTCAGCGACAAGCATTCTGGTAAATGCAAGCAGCTCACCACAAATTGGTATTGTACAACGTTAACAACAAAAGTAAAAAAACTGCGGTATCCATTTTATATGGTTTTCGTATTTTTGCGTATCAAAAAAAGCAGACACTCATAATGCGCTTATCAGAACTTAAAACCGGCGAACGCGGCGTAATAGCAAAAGTGTACGGAACGGGAAGCTTCCGTAAACGGATTGTGGAAATGGGATTCATCAAAGGAAAGACCGTCAAGGTTGTATTGAATGCGCCTTTGCACGACCCTATCGTATACGAAATTATTGGTTATAAAATCTCTTTGCGGCGCGAAGAGGCCAACATGATAGAAATAATCAGCGAACATGAAGCAAGGCTTGCTAACCAACAGTCGGCAAACCTGAAACCCATAGTTTCGCATGAGCAGCAAATTTCCCCCTCAGGCACAGACAACGACGAGCCACATATAAAACTCATGAGGCGACTTGCCGACGAAAGAGGAAAGAACATAAAAGTCGCTCTCGTAGGCAATCCGAATTGCGGAAAGACATCATTATATAATATAGCTTCGGGAAGCCATGAACACGTAGGAAACTACTCCGGAGTAACAGTAGACGCCAAGGAAGGGAACCTTAATTACAACGGTTATCATTTTACAATAGTAGATTTGCCCGGCACATACTCGTTATCGGCTTACAGCCCTGAAGAAATCTATGTAAGGAGGCAACTCATAGAAAAGACACCTGACATAATAATAAACATTATCGACGCCACGAACCTGGAGCGCAACCTGTATCTTACCATGCAGCTCCTCGACATGAACATACCCATGGTCATCGCCCTGAACATGTACGACGAACTGGAAAAAAGCGGAGATGAGTTTGATTATAAAAGCCTTGCCTACATGTTGGGCGTTCCTATCATACCAACAGTAGGACGAACGGGAGAAGGCTTGCACGAGGTGTTTGACGCCGTTGTAAACGTTTACAATGGCAACGATGAAATATCACAACGCCACATACATGTGAACCATGGCGCAGAAATAGAACAATCTATAAATAAAGTGCGCGCGGCAATAGGAAAAAACGACAGCCTGCGCTCGCGTTACTCCTTGAGATACCTCTCGATAAAATTGTTGGAAAACGACAGCGAGACAGAAAAGATTATAAACACGCTAACTAACCGGAACGAAATAATCGCTGTATGCTACGAAGAGAAAAAGCGCCTCGAAAAAGCATTGGGCGAGTCAAGCGAATCGGCTATAATCGACGCAAAATACGGCTTCATTTCCGGAGCGCTGAAAGAGACATTCCATCCGAAAGAAGAACGACGCAATCATAAAAGCATAAGCGAACGAATAGACGCCGTCGTCACGCATAAGATATTGGGATACCCGCTGTTCTTTGCCGTGCTATACATCATGTTTGAAGTAACGTTCACGCTCGGTAACTACCCCATGGAATGGATTGACTGGATAGTGCAGAAAGTAGGCGAATTCGTGGCAACAAACATGGAAGACGGACCGCTGAAAGACTTGACCGTAGACGGAATCATAGGCGGCGTAGGAAGCGTTATCGTTTTTCTTCCAAACATACTCATACTGTATTTCTTCATTTCATTACTTGAAGATACCGGGTACATGGCACGCGCCGCATTCATAATGGACAAACTTATGCACAAGATGGGGCTGCACGGAAAATCGTTCATACCCATGGTTATGGGATTCGGCTGCAACGTCCCCGCCATAATGGCTTCCAGAACAATAGAAAGCCCTCAAAGCCGCCTGGTTACAATGTTAGTAACTCCGTTAATGTCTTGCAGCGCAAGGCTTCCCATATACATAGTAATTATAGGGGCGTTTTTTCCCGAAAATGCTTCAATCGTAATGCTGTCGGTATATACGTTAGGCATTATAATGGCTGTTATAATGGCCAGGATATTCAGCAAACTGTTAATGAAAAAAGGAAATCTGCCATTCGTAATGGAACTGCCTCCATACCGTATTCCTACACAAAAATCCATTTTCCGGCATACGTGGGAAAAAGGCCGGCAATATTTAAGGAAAATGGGAGGTATTATACTTATATGCAGCATTTTCATTTGGTTCTTAGGGTATTTTCCACGTTCGTCAGGGCTGACAACCCAACAGCAGCAGGAAAATTCATACTTGTGCAAAATAGGTCAGGCAATCGAGCCTGTTATGAAACCCTTAGGCTTCGATTGGCAAATGGATGTCGGAATAATCGCAGGTGTAGGAGCAAAGGAACTAATTGTAAGCTCACTTGGAGTAATGTACAGCAACGAAAAAGGCGATTTGGAAAGCGGCAAAGAAACATCGCACGAAGAAACACACTCTGACGACACATACTTGCAGCAGGCCCTTTCCAAGTCAACAACGCCGCAATCGGCAATCGCATACTTGGTATTTGTGTTGCTTTATTTCCCTTGCCTTGCCACCATTGTTGCAATCAAAAACGAATCAGGGAAATGGAAATGGGCGTTATTCACAGCCGGATACACAACATTACTGGCCTACACGATGTCTTTCATTGCATATAGGATAGCTTTGCTTTTTTAACGTGATACTTTATATATAGCAGCCGGAGGATATGAAAATTATCTTCCGACTATATTTTTTCGTCGGTCGCCAAAGTATTTCAGAATATTACTGACTTAAAACGCCGCAACAATACTCGCATTAACATTAAATAGCACTACATATCGTTTGTTCATTTACAAAAATGAGTTACTTTTGCAGTCGAAAACGCCAATGCGGCTCTATGCGGTAATAGCTCAGTTGGTAGAGCGTTGGCTTCCCAAGCCGAAGGTCGCGGGTTCGAGCCCCGTTTACCGCTCTTTATATTCAAACTCTTACAAGGGAATTGCTTTCCGTTGATAATAAAAGCAAGAACGCAGCCTAAGCAGTATGACAGCCGTAATTCTCATTCTCATAATCATAGGATATGTGCTTATAACAACGAGAGCCTGGAATCATATAAACAAAGCTGCCATTGCAGTTTTTATAGGTGTAGCGGCATGGTTGTTATACATATTGAATGGATTTCAATACGCGAAGAGCGAACACGCCGATGAACTTACAAGCTATTTCCTTTCAACGGCCGGCGACACATTCTCCATAAAAGAGTTTATTTCCTCGCACATTTTCGTAAATTACATAACGCAGGCCTGCGAAGTTGTTTTATTCCTGCTGGCAACTATAGGAATAGCCGAAGTACTCAACGGGAACAAATGCTTCAACTTCGTATGTGATATGATAAGAAGCCGGAAAAGTAAGAATATAATGTGGGCTTTGGTTGCCGTTACATTCATTATTTCCGCCAATCTGGACAATCTCACAACGACCGTGATGATGCTGGTTATAATGCACAAAATAGTTAGCGGCACAAAACTACGCATGATTTACGGTGCGGCAATAGCCATTGCGGCTAACTGTGGGGGTGCGCTGACAGTAATAGGCGACATCAACGGGCTTACATTATGGACAAGGGGATTTATAACACCGTCCATGTATTCACTTGTCATGGCTGTGCCGGTAATTACCATGACTGTGGTTACCACATGGCTTATTGGCCGAATGCTGCCCGAGAAAATAACAATACCGTCACAATACGACTTTCAGATTAGCGACGACTCTGCGCTTACAAAATGGCAAAGAAACACGTTGTTGGTTATCGGTATCGGCGGACTATGGTTTATACCTACGTTCCACAACCTTACAGGCCTGCCCCCATACGTAGGCGCACTGTGCGTGCTGTCGTTACTTTGGGTAGTAAACGAGATTTTCAATCTGCCTTTAATACGAAGCGGGAAAATGGTAATACACCACTTCCCCATCGCGGTACAATACGAAAACATTCAGGCCATACTTTTTTATATAGGCATAACGCTGATTGCCGGGGTGTGCATTGAGATAGGAACTATAGAAAAGCTGTCGCTTTGGATAATGCAAAACGCCGATAACGTGTACATCTTGAGCGCGCTATGGGGAATAGTCTCCATTGTGCTGGACAGCGTAATAATTATAATAAACAATGCGAACCTGTGCTCTGTTGAATCATGGCAAATCATTTCGCGCTCTGCCAGTTTCGGGCAAAACGGAGCATTTTGGCCGCTGTTGAATTATTTCTGCCTCTTCGGGAGCACACTCCTTACAATCGGTACCGTAGGCGGGATAATGCTAATGCGCATGGAAAACGTATCCCTTGCCTGGTACATAAGGAGAATCACGCCAAAGGTGGCCATAGGAGGCATTGCCGGTACGATAACAATATTAATCATAACAACTTTATTAGTATAATCTATCTGATTTTTGCTAACATAGAAATTGAAAGGAGAGAATAACATGGCAAAAATAAACACAATCGGAATTTTGACTTCAGGAGGAGATTCCCCCGGAATGAATGCTGCTATCCGCGCCGTAACGCGCAGCGCGATATTCAACGGTTTTCAAGTAAAAGGCATTTACAGAGGATACACAGGCCTTATCAACGATGAAGTGAAAGACTTCACCACCGAGAGCGTAAGCAACATCATACAGACAGGCGGAACCATACTGAGAACAAGCCGCTGCAAAGAATTCATGACTCCCGAAGGACTTCAGAAAGCGTATGATACCTTGCAGAAAGAAAAAATAGACGCCTTGATAGTAATCGGCGGAAACGGTTCCCTGGCCGGAGCAAGCAAATTTGCCGAAGCATACGACGTGCCTTGCATTGGGCTGCCCGGCACTATCGACAACGACCTGTACGGCACAGACGTAACTATCGGATACGACACCACGCTGAACACTATAACCCAATGCGTGGACAAAATCCGCGACACAGCAACCTCGCACGAACGCATTTTCTTTGTAGAAGTAATGGGACGCGACGCCGGATTCCTTGCACAAAACAGCGCTATCGCTTCTGGTGCTGAAGCAGCCATAATCCCGGAAGATTCTACCGACGAAGACCAGCTCATGAAGTTCATGGCGAGGGGAATAAGAAAAAGCAAACACAGCTGCATTGTAATTGTCAGCGAGAACCCGAACGGCCACGGCGCAATGTATTACGCCGACCGTGTGAGAAAAGAATACGAAGGCTACGATGTGCGTGTTTCCATTTTGGGACACCTCCAAAGAGGCGGTTCCCCCTCAGCACGCGACAGGATATTCGCAAGCCAGGTTGGCGTAGGCGCAATAAACGCACTGCTCGAAGGACAGCGCAACGTCATGGTAGGAATAAAGAATGACGAGATAGTTTACGTTCCGCTCAAGAGCGCTATTGGAAAACGTAAACCTATCGACAGGCAACTAATAAGGGTGCTTGACGAACTTTCAATTTAACAAATAATTGTATCTACGTGATTAAAAGGCCGCTTTTGCGGCCTTTTTTTATTCTCATTTACAAGATTCCACTTCACTGTTGCGGTGTTCTAAAAAAGAATTCTTTCCATTATCTGATTTTGTCTGCCATTATAGTATCCGGTTTTCAACCCCCGAAAAATATGTCAGACATATTTTAAAATAGGTCGGACATATTTTGAAATATCTCAGACATATTTTCTCTCAGCTCAAAGGCGGGTATAAAAAGCTGTTTTTCAGTTTTCATTTCAACACTTATAAAAACGTCTCCAAAGCACAACTTATTTTCCGTCGTTATTGTCTATTTCGGCTCGACAAAAGCTAATAAAGCACTATACGATATTCGTTGTGCGCGGCAAAACTCTTTCAACGTTCTGCCTCCCCATAAGCAAAAAACTTTTGTACCATACCTCGCTTTTGCCTTTGTTTATGGGCTTTTCGCGCAACTTAGTAGTTTAAATAGCGCAAATTATACCCAATTATTACTAAACACCGGAAAAAAACTAACAATAACATGTCGGTTTCGGATTTATTTTAATAGCTTTGCAAGAAAGATAAGAGAATGTTATGGCAAACAACAACGGTCGAATTTCACAAATAATAGGCCCTGTGATAGATGTCGTTTTCGACACAGCAGGAAAAAAAGCCGAAGACGTATTACCAAAAATCCATGATGCCTTAGACGTAATCAGGGAAGATGGTAGCAAACTTGTAGTTGAGGTACAACAGCATATTGGCGAAGATACCGTCCGCACGGTTGCAATGGATAACACCGACGGACTGAAAAGGGGGTTGGAAGTAATCCAGACCGGCAGCCCTATCACAATGCCCAGCGGCTCGCAGATAAAAGGCCGCATGATGAATGTAATAGGTGACTGCATAGACGGATTGAAACCCATGGAACACGATAACGACTACCCCATTCACCGTAATCCGCCTAAATTCGACGAGTTGAAGACATCGCAGGAAGTCCTCGCCACCGGAATCAAGGTAATCGACCTGCTTGAACCATATCTTAAAGGTGGAAAAATCGGATTGTTCGGAGGTGCCGGCGTTGGCAAAACGGTTCTTATAATGGAACTTATAAACAACATCGCAAAAGTTCATGACGGTTTCTCTGTCATTGCCGGTGTGGGCGAGCGTACACGCGAGGGTAACGACCTGCTCCGCGAAATGATTGAAGCAAACGTAATACGGTACGGCGACGCATTCAAAAAATCCATGGAAGAAGGGCATTGGGATCTTTCCAAAGTGGATTACAACGAATTGGCAAAAAGCCAGGCCACACTCGTTTACGGACAGATGAACGAGCCTCCCGGCGCACGTTCTTCGGTTGCGCTTTCCGGACTTACGATTGCAGAATCCATGCGAGACGCAGGTTCTGAATCAGGGAAATCGAGCGACATATTATTCTTTATCGATAATATATTCCGTTTCACGCAAGCCGGCTCGGAAGTATCGGCGCTGTTAGGCCGAATGTCTTCTGCCGTAGGATACCAGCCTACACTTGCAAGTGAAATGGGCGCAATGCAGGAACGCATTACATCAACAAAGAAAGGCTCAATTACGTCAGTACAGGCCGTATACGTTCCGGCCGACGATATGACCGACCCCGCTCCTGCAACGACATTTACCCACCTTGACGCTACTACGGTGCTCAGCCGAAAAATCACCGAACTCGGTATCTATCCGGCTGTGGACCCTCTGGCTTCGACATCCAGGATACTCGACCCGAAAATCATTGGAGAGAAACACTACAACTGCGCACAAAGGGTAAAACAGATATTGCAGAAATACAAGGAACTGCAAGACATCATCGCTATTCTCGGTATGGACGAACTTTCCGACGAAGACCGTTTGACCGTAAACAGAGCAAGAAGGGTACAACGTTTCCTGAGCCAGCCGTTTACCGTAGCACAACAATTCACGGGCCTTCCGGGAGTGCAAGTTCCAATAGACGAATGCATAAAAGGATTCGACATGATACTGAACGGCGAAGTGGACGATCTTCCCGAACAGGCTTTCCTTAACGTCGGAACAATAGACGACGCAATAGCAAAAGGCAAGAAACTATTGTCGCAAGCATAAAGATATGAAACTGACAATAATATCGCCCGAAAAAATAATCTTTGAAGGAGAAACCGCATACGTCACTGTACCCGGCGGCAAAGGTCCTTTTGAAATTCTGAGAGGACACGCCCCCATCATATCAAATTTGCAAAAGGGAGTCATATATTATGACAACAAAGGTAAGTGTTCGGTAAAAATAAACAGCGGATTTGTTGAAGTGGCTAACGACAACGTGACAGCTTGCGTTGAAATAGCCAAATAACAATCAAGAATGAGCAGAAAGGCGTCATACATACTGTTATCAGCAATCGTTTTGGCAGTGGTGGGAATTGTAATCATTGCTCTTGCGCCGGATTCGTACCGGTGCAGGCAATTCTACTCTGCCTTAATATCGCTTACAGTATTTTACACGGCGTTGAATGCCTTCTCGCTGAACTTTCACGGAATAATATCTAAACAAAAGAATGCATATCTGACTCAGTTTTACTTGATAGACAAAACAATAAGGTTTATATTAAGTATAATACTAATAAGTATATTACTATATTTGAACAAATCTTTAGGAATCGCCATTTCAGCTTTTGCATACTACGTGGCAGCTATGGTTGTTGAAATAACATATTTTGTAACTGTAGATAAAAAGATAAAAATAAGAAATGCGTAAATACATATTACTACTCATATCCTTCACATTTGCCCTTTTATCGACAGCCAGCGCGCAAAGCACAAGTGCTACCGAGGAAAAGACTGAAAAGATAAATATACAAAATATCATTTTCGGCCATACTGACGACGCATACGAATGGCATATAGCCAATATAGGCGAAAATCACATAATCATCCCACTACCTGTAATACTATGGAGCGAAGCAAGCGGCTGGAACGTGTTCCTTTCATCGCAATTTGAAAAAAACAACGGCACGTACAACGGCTTTTACATATCGCAGTCAGGTAAATACAAAGGTAAAATAGTAGAACGCGACGCAAGCAACAACGAAATACGCCCGATAGATATATCCATAACAAAAAATGTACTTGAACTGTTTATTGTTTCTGCGTTAATGCTCTTCATTTTCCTGTCGTGCGCACGGTGGTATAAGAAAAAACAGCCGCACGATGACGCGCCTAAAGGTTTTGTTGGTTTCATCGAAATGTTCATAATGAGCATTAACGACGATGTAATAAAAAGCAGCATAGGAGAAAAGCACTATAAGTTTTACGCTCCATACTTACTTACAGCGTTCTTCTTTATCTTTATAAGCAATCTGATAGGCTTAGTACCTATTTTTCCGGGAGGCGCAAACCTTACGGGCAATATAGCAATAACCTTTTTCCTTGCCGTGTGTACCTTTATAGCAGTCAATCTATTTGGGAACAAACACTATTGGAAAGATATTTTCTGGCCGGAAGTGCCTACATGGCTAAAATTTCCCGTGCCGATGATGCCTGTTGTAGAATTTTTCGGTGTATTCACCAAGCCATTCGCACTGATGATTCGTCTTTTCGCTAACATCTTAGCGGGACACGCCATCGTCATATCATTAGTTTGCATTATATTCATTACAGTACAAATGGGTGCGTTTATAGGGACATCCATGACCATAGTCAGTGTAATAATGACTATATTTATGGATTTCCTGGAATTACTGGTCGCATTCATACAAGCATACGTATTTACGATGCTCAGTGCTGTATTTATAGGCTTAGCACACTTAGAACCAAAATCAGAGTAAAATCATAAAAAATCAAGAACCATGTCATTATTATTAATTTTGTTAGATGCGGCGCTCGCTAAATTGGGCGCAGGTATAGGCGCTGGACTTGCAGCCATTGGCGCAGGTATAGGTATCGGTAAAATCGGCGGTGACGCCATGTCGGCTATTGCACGGCAACCTGAAGAGACGAACAATATCCGATTGAACATGATCATTATTGCCGCTCTTGTTGAAGGTGTTGCACTGTTCGCAGTTATTATTTGTCTATTAGCTTTGTTCCAATAACAACAATTTAATATGCCGTCCTTACTCACACCCGATCCAGGGTTACTTTTCTGGATGCTATTAGCATTCGTCATAGTTTTCATAATTCTGGCGAAATTCGGTTTTCCTGTTATAACAAAAATGGTTGAAGACAGGAAAAACTACATTGATGAATCGCTCAAAAAAGCACGCGAGGCTAACGAAAAATTAGCGAACATACAAAGCGAGAGCGAACTCATCATGCGACAAGCACGCGAAAAGCAGGCAGAAATATTAAAAGAAGCGATGGCTACACGCGATAACATAATCAAAGAGGCTCGCGACAAAGCAGATATCGAAAGCAAAAAAATTATCGAATCAGCCAAAGAGCAAATTAAAGTTGAAAAGGATTTAGCTATACGTGATATTCGCAGCCAAATCATAAACTTGTCAACACAAGTCTCTGAGAAAGTGTTGCGCAGGGAGCTTGATGACAATAACAAGCAGCTTAGCTACATTGACAGCCTGCTCGATGAAATCGAAGCCGTAAAGTGAGAATGATTTAACAAGATTTGTCAGATGGATATAGGAATAATAAGCGTAAGATATGCCCGTGCGTTATATAAGTTTGCATTGGAGCAAAAAGAAGAACACACTGTATATAAAGAAATGGAAACTATTGCTAAAGTATACACGTGTGAACCTAAATTGCGTCTTATAATCGAAAATCCGTCCTTGACGTCAGAACAAAAAGAAAACATTCTTAATCTTGCATGCGGGGATTCCATCAGCGAGTCTACAAAGCGTTTTATCAAGCTTGTTGTTTCAAAACACAGGGCAGACATCATGCAGTTTATCGCAAACTCCTACATATCTCTGTATCTGGAAGAAGAAAACATTTTGAAAAGCCGCTTGATAGTACCTGTTGAACTTAGCCAAAAACTTGTTGATAAAATACGCGCTTTAGTAGAGAACCGTACACAAAGCAAGATAAACTTTACTATAGAGAAGGATACATCCATCAGTGGTGGCTTCATTCTTGAATACGGAACATACAGAATCGACGCAACAATAAACAATCAAATCAGTAAAATCAGAAAACAGTTGCTCGCAAGCAGCAATCAGGCATTCTGATATACATAAAAAATTAAACCAGTCAATATATGCCAAACAATATTAACCCTGCCGAGGTATCAAAGGTTTTGCTCGACCAGCTAAAATCGTTAAACAACGATGTAAAGCTTGAAGAAGTCGGAACAGTTCTGCAAATCAGCGACGGCGTAGCACGCATATACGGGCTACTAAATGCAACCGCAAGCGAACTTCTTGAGTTCGAAGACGGCACTATCGGTGTTGTCATGAACCTTGAAGAAGATAATGTCGGTGCTGTCTTGTTAGGTTCATACGAAGGTATCAAAGAGGGACAAACCGTAAAACGCACAGGCCGAATTGCTTCAATCGACGTATGCGACGGAATGTTAGGCCGTGTAGTTAACCCGTTGGGCGTCCCAATTGACGGAGGTCCTGCCATTGAAGGGGAAAAGCTGAGAATGCCTATCGACAGAAAAGCGCCAGGTGTTATTTACCGCCAACCTGTAAACCAGGCACTGCAAACCGGATTAAAAGCGATAGATTCAATGATTCCTATAGGCCGGGGGCAACGCGAACTTATTATCGGCGACAGGCAAACAGGTAAAACGGCAATAGCAATCGATACAATAATAAACCAGAGAGAGAATTATGAAAAAGGAGACCCTGTTTATTGTATATATGTTGCTATTGGTCAGAAAGCCTCAACAGTAGCAAATATTGTACAAGTTCTGAAAGAGCATGGCGCTATGCCGTACACAATAGTAGTAGCAGCAACGGCAGCCGACCCGGCTGCACTGCAGTACTATGCACCATTTGCAGGCGCTGCAATCGGAGAATATTTCCGCGATCGTGGAAAGCACGCCCTTGCCGTATACGACGATTTGTCAAAGCAGGCTGTTGCTTACCGAGAAATATCCCTCATATTGCGTCGTCCTTCTGGACGCGAGGCTTACCCGGGAGATGTATTCTACCTGCATTCACGCCTTTTGGAGCGTGCCGCAAAAATCAACGACCAGACCGAAGTGGCACAAATGATGAACGACCTGCCCGAGTCTATGAAAGGCAAAGTCGTGGGTGGTGGTTCCTTAACCGCGCTACCTATTATAGAAACGCAAGCCGGCGACGTATCGGCCTATATACCTACGAACGTTATTTCTATTACGGACGGACAGATTTACCTTGACACTGACCTGTTCAACGAAGGATTCCGCCCGGCCATAGACGTTGGTATTTCCGTTTCCCGTGTAGGCGGTGCGGCGCAAATAAAAGCGATGAAAAAGGTGGCCGGTACTTTAAAGATAGACCAGGCACAATACAGGGAATTGGAATCGTTCTCTAAATTCTCTTCCGACATGGACAAGGTTACTGCAATGACGTTAGACCGTGGTCGCAAGAACAACGAGCTGCTCATTCAGGAACAATACTCCCCCATGCCCGTTGCGGAACAGATTGCAATTCTGTATTGCGGAGTACATGGACTTTTGGCAGACGTACCATTGGAGAAAGTTCCCGATTTCCAGAAAAATTTCCTACAGATTATGCGCACCACGCATAAAACAGATGTTTTGGAGCAACTGCAAAAAGGAAACTTATCAGAAGAAGTTACCTCTATAATCGAACACGAAGCAAACGGCGTAGCAGCACAATATAAAAACTAAGGAAAATATTTTCGTATGGCCTCACTTAAAGAAGTTAGAACCCGGATAAACTCTATAAAAAGCACACGTAAAATTACGAGTGCAATGAAAATGGTCGCTTCATCAAAGCTACATCGCGCGCAACAGGCCATAGGAAACATGCGCCCTTACGAAAAACACCTCTTTGAAATAATGTCAGGTTTTCTCTCAAAACTTGAAGATAATATTGAAACCAGATATTCCGAAACGAGAGAAGTACGTAAAGTCGCAATTGTTGCAATATCTTCCAATTCCAGCCTGTGCGGCGCGTTCAACACGAACGTAATCAAAGAGCTGAAAAACACTGCGGCCGAATACCGTGCCAAAGGTTGTGAGGTTGAGGTATACCCCATAGGACGTAAAGTTGCCGACGCTGCGCGAAAAATGGGCTTCAAATTCGAGAGTGACCACTCTGCATTGCTTGAACATCCGGAATATGGCAGCGCCACAATACTGTCGGAGAAATTGATGACAAGATTCAGTATAGGAGAAATCGACAAGGTTATTCTCATCTACCAACATTTCGCGTCCACCTCGCGCCAGGAAATGCGAGCCGAAACATTCCTGCCTATCAATCTGCAAGAAATCGGCACGGATAGCAAAGCCGCTGAGCGTAAGGGGAAACAACTGGACTTCATCATTGAACCATCTGTACAAAGCATTGTGGAATCGTTGATCCCCACTTCGCTGCACTTCAAAATTTTCACCGCCCTGCTCGACAGCCTTGCCGCCGAACACTCTGCACGCGTTATGGCAATGCAGGTTGCAACCGACAATGCCGACGAGCTTATCGAACAACTTACGCTTGCATACAACAAGGCACGCCAGCAAGCTATAACTTCGGAACTGTTAGACATAATGGGCGGCTCGATGCAATAGCAAAGAACAAAGAATACAATAATCATAAAACCGTATAGGCATTTTAAATAAGCCTATACGGTTTTATTTTAACAGCAAAGCACTACGCAAAAAATATGTCTGACCTATTTTGAAATATGTCTGACATAATTTAAAATAGGTCAGACATATTTTTTGACGTACTACCCGTGGTAACATGGATTAGCGTGTTCCGTCCGGAACGGGGAATAACGGGGCAGTAGAAATTTAGTGGGGATAGCCATACAGCTTAGCGATTCTGAAGA